>OHMN01000003.1_pt1 | contig 240931 bp, 221 predicted proteins | sample 1569361 | NCBI WGS metagenome assembly OHMN01 (sample SAMEA3541508, study PRJEB24748) | human gut metagenome | biome: human gut; feature: human-associated habitat; material: faeces | place: China | collected 2012
CTATCTTACTTTTAGAAGATAATCCCTATATTGGAACGTTGCCTAGATATGCAGTGTTAAAAAGACAAGGTTACAGAGTTCTAATATTAGAAAAGAATTTAGCATTTTATAAAGTTAATGAAGAAAAACATGAAGTTATTATTTATGCTTTTGTTGATCAAAGGCAAGATTATTTGAATATTATTAGAGGACTATAAAGTTTAAAATGATTTAAAAAAAAGAAGCTTATTTGTCAGTCACTTTCTATTAGATAGCGGGTGACATATAAATAGCTTCTTTTTAATTGACAGATCCATAACCATAAATTGATTTATTAGTCAAAGAATAGTTTTTATTTCTTACCTCATCTTTGCTGTTTCCTTCAATAGTATATACCTTGTCGTTTTCTACTTTTTCAACGATTCCGACATGTTGAACATGGCCGTCGCCGTTCCAATCAAAAAAGATAATATCACCTGTTTGAGGAATGTATGATTTATTTTTCCATTTGCTATAATCTTTGTACCATTTTTCTCCATCTGTACATAAAGAAAATATTGGAATTGAATTATTCATGATTCCACTTTCGTTAGCACACCATGACACAAATATCGCACACCAATTTACTCTTTGATTAAAACCATACCATCTCCAGTATTTTTCTCCACCTTTATTTCCAATTTCTTTTCTCGCAATTTCAATAATGTTACTGCTACCAAAATGATAATACCTTAAAACATGTTCGACGTATTCAGGATCACCATATACTTTAACTTTCAATTCGTTTTTCTTGTTGTCAGAATAAACTTTAGCGTTTGCTTTAGAATAACATCCAAATAAATCGTATGCCCAAGTGATATATGCTTTTCCATAATTGTAACCTTGTAGTGCCAAATAAAGATTGTTATTATCGTTGATGTTTAATACTTTAGCTGTAGTCAAACAATCAGCAAAGTTTTGAATACCTACTTCTATAGAATAAACAGGATCTTCAATTCCATTTGGCACGTGTGGATATTTTGTATTAAATCCACATTCAGCAGCTTGCATAGGATCATTTCCTTTACCACCAGATTCTTGCATCATAATAGCTTCTATAATTGGAACATATTCTTCAATACCATATTGAATAGTATATTGAGTAATGATGCCTTCATATGCCAATACTTCAGCACTTAAAGGAGAGTTTTCAGTGTTGATGTTATTGTTATTGCTAAGACTTCCAAAAACACCAATAAAAAGACAAGTAACTAAGATCAAAATCAACCCTGTTCCATAACTCCATAGTTTTGATAATCCATTTAATGTTTTAGATAAAATCATTAAAGGTTTTTTAATCATTTTTGATGCAGAAAAGATATTATGATTGATTTTTGGATCAATAGAACTATTTTTTAGTTTTAATCTATATTGTTTGAGTATATGGGATTTCATTCTATTTTTGTAATCATTATTACAAGTTTCATTTATTGAAGAAAATTTATTATCTTTATTTGATGGCAAAAATCTTTTTTTTGATTTATTGCTTCTTTTTAAATTAAACTCCGTCTTGCTATCTTTTTGTATGTTAGTTTGAGATTTTGTTTTTATGGTGTTTAATTTTTTATTTGCTTTTATTTTAGAAAACTTATCATTTACTGTTGATTGTTGTTCTTCCAATTTGGTTTGTTTTCTTTGTATGTTTTTCTCTTTAATTATTCTTTTTGTTTTTGAGTAACTTTCTATTGCAACACTTCTTAGTGTATCTTCGATTTTTTGAACAGGGTAATTACGTTCATTGATTTCTTTTTTTTCAGATTCTTCTTTCTTTAATGTATTTGTTTTATCGTGAATTGTTTTATCTTTAATATAATGCTTAATATTATTATGATTATTTTTCTCTTTGATATCTTTAATAACTTTTTTAGTTTTAATGTCATTTTTATTCATAAAAGTAACCTTTAAAAAATACTTGATATATCATATTTTTCACAACCTTTCAAATGTATGATTAATAATTTTACACATTAGCATTTGAACAATAATGCATAATAAGATAAATATAGAAGGAGGTAATTATATGGATAATAGAGAATTGAAAAAAGTATTTGATAAACTTTATAAAATGTACATATATGATGAAGAAGTCTGTACGATAAAAGAAAATGAAGTTGTTTCTAAAATTACTGATAAATTAATAGAATTAGATGAAAAAATCATCAAAGCTTATAATAAGCATCTATTGAAAGAGGATGATTTTAAAGATATTCTAGAAGAATATTTCTATACATATAATGAAATGACATGTGCTTATCGAAAAAATGATTTTCAACAAGGATTGATGATTGGACTAGCTTTGAATAAGTTCAGCCAATCGTTCATTAATACTGATGTATTAAACAAATGGATGACAAAAATATACAATGAAGAATATCACGGAGAAGGATAATTATTGTTCAATAACTATCCTCTTTTTAGTACTTAACAACATTTCTTTATAATCAGATGGTTTTGTACTGTTTAATTTATACAAGTACATATCTTTGGGCATTTTATTTATAAATGGAACGAGTGAAGCACCATACTTGATCAAACCACAACCACTTTGAGCGTTTGTTATATAACTCATTTGTTCTTCACTGATTTTTAAAAGTTCAGCAAGATCTTCTCTGTCGTTTGGTGACTGATTTAACATCACGATAAATTCACTGTTTGATAACATGGATGTACCTTGTTGACTTGATAAAAGATATTTAACATTTTGAGTGATACCAGTAGGGTAAGCATCACGTTTTCTGAATTGTCGCCATGCTGAAGCAAAGAAAGTAGCACTTTCTTCATTTTCAAAAATGACATGAATTTCATCAATAAAGACATGTGTTCTTTTACCTTTTTTCCAGTTTGAATTGACACGATTTATCATTGCATCAGTTATAACAAGAAGTCCCATTGTCTTTAATTGTTTTCCTAAATTAAAGATATTGTAAGATATAATTCTATTGGAAACATCTACGTTTGTTTCATGAGCAAAAGCATCCAAAGAACCATCAGTAAATAATTCTAATTTTAATGCGAGAGAACGTGCTTCCAGTTCAGGCTGTTCAAGAAGTTTTGCTCTTAATGTCTTCAAAGTAGGTGTTGTATGATTTTGAAAACTTTCAGCATATACTAAGGAAACACATCTGTCTATAATACTTCGATCTATTGGAGTTATGCCATTGTGATTCATGTCTAATTGTTCAAATAAAGACATAACGAACTGAGATTTGTCACCGATAGGATTTCCACTGTCTCCATAGCCATCCTCCATATCCATAGCATTGATGTGGTCTTTACTGCCGGCAGCAATATTAATAATTTGACCTTTAAATTCTTTGATAATAGGGTCATATTCACCTTCAGGATCACAAATCAAGACATCATCTTGAGTTGACATAATAATGAATTCAATCTCTTCTTTTGTTATAAAAGATTTACCACTTCCAGGTACACCAAGGACAAAAGCATTAGGGTTTTGCAGCAGCTCTTTATTACATAAGATAGGATTGTTTGTTATAGCATTCTGTCCATACCAGATTCCACCTTTGTCCATGATTTCCTGCGCCCTGAAAGGAATGAAAACCGATGCACTTTCTGTTAATAATGTTCTTACGATATTTAGGCGATTGATTCCAATGGGCAATACAGTAACTACTCCGTCAAGCTGTCTTTTAGAAAAATAAAGAGTCGATAACTCACACATGTATTTACGAGCAATCGACTTTAAAATTTCAGTATCATTATCTAGTTCTGTTTTATCATTTGCTAAATGTGCAATCGTAATATTGCAAAGCATCATTCTTTGATCTCTTATTGTTAGATCATCTAGGAATTCTTTACACTCCTCTCTTTGCAACTCCAAATCATAGGGGATTACAGCTGAAAAGTTATTATTTGCATTTTGGCGTCTTTGCCAGTTGGTAATGTTTGTATTGACGCCTAATAATTTATTTTCCATTTCTTTAACAGCTTCATCAGTAGGGATAGAAATAATATCCATGGAATACATCAAATTCTTATTTAAATCACAAAGCTCAGAAATAAAACTGTCTTTAATGAAACGAGAATAGTTGCTTAAATAAAGAACTCGCCCATAGCGCTCATCAAATTTAAAATGCTTGTTTGAAAATTTTGGTTCAATAGGGCATATTACATCTTTAAATGAGTGTCCTTTTTTTGAAAAATCTTTAAGCTCAAATAGCATATCGTCTTTATCACCACGATAGAAGTCATGAAGGATTTGAAGTCTGTCCATCATATCAAGTTCAATACATCCTGAACCTAATTTAGCAAAATGAGAATTGAGTTCAGCTGTCATTCTTGAAAAATATGAACGAGCTTCTTCTATGTTATTTTTAAAGATTGTAACAGTGATATATTTTTCTTGAACAATATCATCAGATTCAGCTAGTTTGTCTAATAACATTGCGTTGTATTCTTTGATAAATGGATCACAATGGTTATTTTGTAAAGGAATGAGTATATCATCCTTAAATTGTTTTAAATCTATTTTACGATTATTGATGGTTATTTTTATCATTGTAGATGAATCGAAACTATTGAGTAATTCACCATAATTAAGAAATAAATTCATTTTTTCTTCTTTAGATGCAATCGAATAATTGATATCTAAAAAACGATAGCTTTTGGAATATTTGTTTCCCATATGAAAAATACCATCCTTGTAGATGGTATCAATTGGAATAGTTTCTTGTGTTGATTTAGGAACCTTAAATTTTTCTTTATTTAGTCTTCTTAATTTTGAATAGCTTTTTATCATTTTTTCCTAATGCCTCCTTTATTTGTTTATCAAAAACATCTTTGAACATTTCATAATATAGATTAAAAGGTTTATCTATCAAATTTCTATTGGATAATAAAAATGAATGCCAAGCAGTTATTAATATCTGTTCAGCATTCATTTTTTGAAAAGTGATAAAGCCTAGAGATGCAAAAGGTGCAGCTCCAAGCATACATAACCAGCTTGTTGTTTCCATTCCTAAAACGTCTACACATGATAAATAGATAATAACAGCAACGACACATGCAATTATTGAGAAAAGAAATTGTCTAAATGACATACCTAAAAAAATACTTTCGGTATAATCACGAACTTCTTTGTTTACTTTTATTTCCACAAATTTTTATCCTCCTTTTCAATTAAAATAACTATATAAACGATTATAGTCCCATCATTTCTTTAACGATACGATCACTCATTTTCACTGTCCCAACAAGAACCAGCATATTAAATATAAGTTCTCCTGTGTAGCTCCATAACATATTTATTGCACTTGCTGTTGGATCAACTACGGGAGGAGATGCTGCAAACGAGGAGAAGATGATACAAGCTAAAACAATAATTGCTCCTTCCAAACATACTCCGGCATAGGATTTCATAAATGTAATAGAAATATTTTGAGTCGTTTCACCAGCAGCACAACTTAAAGGTATGGGGGATATGGCAGTATACATATATAATTTAAAGAATCTTCCATAAACAGTCAGAATCATAACGAATGATAAAATCGTAATAAAGATACCACCTAAAAGCGTGACAGCCCATAAAGGGATACTTTCAAAAAATCCACAATCTCCAACTGCGTCGATAATTTCTTGAGGAAGAACAGTTTGAGAAGCATTACCTATGCCAACAGTATCCATAATTGTTTCGGTAATGCCCTGAATGATTTCAAAAACAGCAAGCATTAAGTCCATTCCATACACTACTAAACCTCTTGCGATTGCAAATCGTATAAATAGTTTTAAAGCTGATTCGGGTCTTTTAATTTCTGTTAGATTCGCACAGGATTTTGCAACTCCATATACGAAAAAAAGAACTAAGAGTGCTAATCCGATTGCTAGAAGTGCATCATGGATTTTTACAATGATTTGCCAAATACCACCGCCCTTGAAGTTTTGAGGGGATTGGGTGAGAAGTAGCCATATTTCAGCTAACTTCTCATTCCAAGTCTGTATTGCATTTTGTAAGTTATCTATGATTCCATTCATAGTAAATAACTCCTTTCATTTAACCAACGATTAGGTCGAGTATTTCTTTTGCAAATGTAATAATGGTTCCTCCAGCAAGAGTTAAAAATCCATTGGCACGTTGAGATGGATCATGTGATTTTAGTGATAATCCAACTTGTACGATACCAAATCCCAAAAGAATCATTCCAATAGCTCGAATCAATCCAAAGATAAACGTACTTAAATTATTGACTACTGCAAGTGGATCACCTGCAGCACTACATGTATGCAATGAAAAATTCAATAAGAGTGTTAGAACGCTAAAGATTAAAAAGCGTCGTTTAGTTTTTTTATTCCATTTGTTAATTTGTTTCATATTGATTACCTTCTTTTTCTTTCTTTTCTTGTAAGGCAAAATACTCTTGTAAATCTTGTTCTGAATAGAGTTCATACTCATAATCAGTCAAGGTAATATCTTGCCAGTTTTCAATGTTGTGTCGAATAAGACCATGTTGATAAGCTTCTGCTGATCCATCTTTTGTATATTCGACATTAGGATGTTTTAAAATATCATATTTCTTATCGAAGATTGGACGTTCTCCTCGAATGAAAAGTAGGGCATAGTCGTTATCTAGAAGTCTTACTTCATCAGCTGTTAATAATTCACGTCCTACTTGCTGGTAATTGGTTGAATAACTACCGCTTTTACCGCTTGATTTTCCATAGGTGTTCGTATCAAGAGTTTCTTTACCTAAATATTCAGATATGAATTTGTGGGTGGATTGTTCATTACCACCAAGATAATAGAGTTCGTCACAGTTACCGACAATCGATTCCCAAGCATCCTTGTAGAGTGCTTTGATCTGTGCTAGATTTTGAATAATGATGGATACGAACATCTGTCTAGAACGCATTGTTGAAAGCAACTTGTCAAATTCATCAGGCAGGGCCACATTTGCGAATTCATCCATTAGAAAATGAACAGGTACAGGAAGTTCTCCACCGTGCACGATATCAGCTTGATAATAAAGAGTCTGAAACAATTGAGTGTAGAGCATACCAACTAAAAAATTAAAGGTTGAATCATTATCGGGGATTACGGCAAAAATTGCTGTTTTTCTTTCGCCAACTTTTTCAAGCTCTAATTCATCAGTAGATGTAATACTTGCAATACTTTCTAAATTAAAGGCAGCTAGACGTACACCGACCGAAATCAAAATTGATTTGGCAGTTTTTCCAGCTGCTTGCTTATAGATATTGTATTGTTTAACTGCTAAACTGTTAGGCTTTTCTCTTTGTAAATCATTGAATAATCTATCTAGTGGGCTGATATAATATTCATCGTCTTCACGAACATCAGCTGCTGCAATCATTTCCATCACCATTGTAAAATTTTGTTCCTCTTTAGGTGCTTCATGCAAAAGAAAAAGGCATAATCCTTCTAATAATGCCGTTTCAGATTTTTCCCAAAACGGATCGTTTGTTTGACTTCCTTTAGGTGTCGTATTTCTGATAAGGTTTGTTATAAGTTTTAAGACATCCTTATCGTCATGGATATATTCAAAAGGATTATAGCAATGTGATTTATTCATATTAATGAGATCCATCACTTTGATGACATAACCTTCTTTTTCTAGTAAATAACCTGTATCACGTAAGATTTCTCCCTTTGGATCTAAAGTTACAAAAGAGGTGTTACATTGCATGATATTTGGCTTACCGTAGAAACGTGTCTTACCAGCACCGCTTCCACCTATGATAATCGTATTTAAATTTCGTCGATGCTTCTTTCCATCAAGTCCTATACGAACGTTTTGGGATAATAATTTATTTTCAAAATATTTTGGATCAGCGTATTTTTTATTGACTTGTTTTGTGTTTCCCCATTTAGCAGATCCATATTCTTCTTTTTTTCGGTAATTCCTTAATGATGATAAGTAAATTCCTACACCTAAAAGGTAAATTAAAAGAAATATTGCTACAGTTCGTAAGGAATCACTACACCATGTAATAGAAAAAGGATTATCAAATGCATTAAAAATATCATCCATTGCATTAAATAATCCCTTATGAATAAATGGTGCGATTAATAGTGCTATCCATATAACAGGAATAATGAGTATTCCTAAAAAGATTATTTCTTCAGTATGATTATCTTTCTTCATAGAAATGTTTCTTTTTATTTTGGATAGCAGGGGCATCACAAGCCTTGATGATTAGATCATCAATAAAATCATATTTCTTATTTTCATTGATTTGTTTATTTTTTAAAAGTGTAAGTCCTTGTATCAGAATACGTTTTTCCAAATCAGTTATAATCAGAGAGTAGTTTGTTTCTTTCATTTATTAACTATCTTTCATAATTGGAACGTTCGGTTTGTTTAGGTTGTCTATTTTGTTGTAAAGCATATAAACCGTGTTCCATTCTTTCACTTATTTGACTACTTACACTCTTAATTCTTTCTAGTTCCTTTTTTGCACCAAATGGTTCAGAACCACTAAAATAACTTAGACATTCACTTGCAAAAGAAGTATCGTAACCATCTACATGATATTTTTGTGATAAAAGATATCCAGCACTCTTTGCAATAAATGAAGCTTCTTGTCTTGAAATGCCTTGTTCAAAGCATTCTACAAATGCATACTCTCTTAGTAATCCGTTGATCATAACAAATGGATCTTGACCATCTTTGACGTAGACTGTTTTACTTTTTTCATCAAAGAAAACATCTTCTGGCAAAGTTGAATCATTAGAAACAACTTCTGGTTTTACCTCTGTTCTATAAATAATAGAACTTACGATTTCATTAGGAGAATAGACTTTTGGCTTTTCAACAAATCGTTCATTTTTTGATATGCTGCTTACATCAAATACAGTTTTAGGATTGTAATTAATACCAATACTTCCATCACGTCTTTGATATTCACTTCCTGGTTCTAATATCTCAATTCCTTTAGATCCTTTTTGGAGATAGGCATTTGCATCAGACCAATGAGAAAAGTCTTTTAGCAGTGTAGCTTTTGGGTTTTGGGAATGAACTAATGGAGTGTTGGTCACTGTATAATCAATGATTGCTTGTAAATTTAAGAAATCAATAAATGAATGTGGATCACTTACGACTTTCATTGTTTCTTCATTAGCTCTATTAAAAAGTTCATTCTTTTTGTCTTTCATATGTTGAGCAAATTCTTCTTTACTCATTCTAGGCTTTTGATTCCAATTATTTTCTTTATTGGAGCTATTTTGTTTGGGAAAAGGGGATGAGTTCCCATTCAATGCATTGTAAACATTATTCATATTATCTTACCTTCGCTTTCTTCTTTTTTGATTTACTTTGTTTGATATTATTTCTGTTTTTAGAAATTGTTTTATCTTGTGTTTTAGATTTTAACTCAATCTCTTTTTTGTATTGTTCAAGCTTTTCATGAACTGAAGGTTTCTTGCCTTCTTTGATTTTACTCTTGGCAGTTTCTAAAGTAGGCTCGGACACTGGTTTTTTCATTTTTTTTGTTTGATGTGTTCGAGCGTCGTTCAGGTTTACTTGAATATCAAATTCCTCTTTTTTATTTAACGTTGTAGAATCCATCAACATCTTAACAAGATCATCATGTTCTTTATCATTCATGATTGGAACTTCTTTTAATGAGTTTTCACGTTCAGCCATAATAGATTCTCTAATGGCTTTTGTATCGATTGTTGCAAGTTCAAATTTATCAACGATACGAGAAATTTTGGTTGCATCTTCTGCTCGAACCATTATGTCACAAATACCATCTGTATTATTTTTTTCTTTCAAAACAGAGTAGAGGACACCGTATCTTTTGGCTTCCTCACAAAATAATTTTAAATCTTGATTTCTAATAGCAAAGACCTTTAATTCTTTTCCACTTTTAAGCAATGAATTAAGTCTTGTTTTACCTTTTACTTTTTTTTGATCGGTTAAGATTGCATAGAGCATTGCTGCTAAAGAACGGGTTGCGTTTCCACCGGCTTTTAATGCAATATTTGCTGCAACTTCAATTCCTTCAAGCGACATCTTAACAACTTGATCTGCTGTTTCACCACCAGCATTCATTTTATTTCACTCCTTTGTTTTTCCTATTTTCTCTATCTTGTTTATTCTGTTCTTTTTCTTCTTCATGAATTTGTTGAAGTTTTTGTTTGATAGAAATAGAACGTACTTTTATACCCTCATAAAGCACCACCTCCTTTCTTAAATCTTTGATTTGCAGTGATAAAGTTTCTACATCTTGTTGAAGCATTTCTTTTTTATCAGGACTTTTGCATCTTCGAATTTTGTTGTAGATACATCGACGTTCTTTTATAAGGTTTTCTAATTTATCACTTGCAAAATATTGGTTTGTTTCTAACTCGGAAAGGTTTGTAATATTCTTCTTGCTAATTAAAGTAACTTCTTGAGTAATATGATCTAACTGTCTTAAATCATCACGTAATAAAAAATGCACTCTCTTTTTATGAGGTGCATTTTTAGGAAGAACTCCAAGCAGATAAAGATATCGGAAGTATAGAGCTTTAAAACCTGTAATTTTACATTTGTTATCTTTTATATTTCCGTGATAGTAAAAATGTTTTCTCTTTTGTTTTGGCATGTTTAATGATTGGAATTTTACAAATTTTTGTTCATATATTCTTTCTTCAATTTTATCAGCCGTATAGTTTCCAAGTTTATCTAAACTTCTTAATCGAACATAGCGCTCTTTGTTTTTCGGTTTAATAGCAACGTGCTTACCATATTTTATATGATAGCCAAGTTCTTGCAGATGTCTGTAAAATTGTTTCATACTCATTGAATGTGCAATAGCAAAATCTACATCTTCTTTAATGAAATCTCTCCAAGTGAGTTCATGTTTCTTCTCAGCATTCCATTGTGAGTAATGTGATCCTTTTTGTTGAGGATGTTCTATAACAGACAATCTATATTTTTGACATAAAGAATCAGATAAGTCTCTCATTCGTTTATAGTTTTCTCGATTGTCATAGTATTTTTTTCCATCAACAAAACTTACCGAGTTGATTACGAAATGATTGTGATAATGCGCCTTATCTAAATGAGTTGACACCAAAACTTCAAAACGATCTCCCCACATAAGATTAGCAAGCTCAATTCCTATCTGATGAGCAGTTTCAGCATTTACTTCTCCTGGTACAAAAGACTGATAACCATGAAATGCAAGTATTCCATCAGTTTTATTGAAACCTTCTTTGGTAATTTCCATTTCTTGAAAAGCAGTAGGGTACGAACAGTTAATACCTGTCACGTACAATTGTTTTTCAGTTTTTAAATCTTGAGTAGTATATGAAATAACTTGATTTAAACCATTATATTGGTAATCATGTTCTTGTACTTCTGTTTTATTAGGGTTAGAAGTATATTCCAAGACTCTTTTTAAATTATCTTTGATATCCCATATTGATGTCGTTGCCATTATTCATACTCCTTTGCTAGATAGACTTGTTTTCTGATTTCTACTATTTGATGATCCAATTCTTCTTTTGCCTTGTTGAATTTAAGAATATCCATGTATCCGTTTTTATGAGCAATCATTACCAATTGATTGATATTGTTTCCAATCCGTCTTAACTGACGAATAACTTCTTGAAAATCATCGGATGGTAGGGGTTGAGGAATTCTATTTTTAACAAGCAGTAATAAATAAGATTGTTTTGATAATCCACATTCCTCGATATGTTTCATAAATTCTTCATATTCTTGATCGTTCATAGCAACTTCGACTCTATGTTTTCTTGTTCGGTTAGCTCTCATATATATGCTCTCCTTTATAATTAACTGGGTATTAGGGTGGAACCCTAACAAGCGAATTTGTACGGGCAAATTCAGTGCTTGCTACAATACAAGACATATAAAAATCCTTTAATTATCTTGTTTGGGATTGAAATAATCATCAACATTATTTTCAAGTTTTTCAAACTCATTTTTTAAAGAATAAAGTTGTTTGAGCTTATTAGAATGTTCGCTGATTTCATTATCCAATTTCTTTTTCGTAAGTATTTTGGATTCTTTTTCCTTCTCTTGTTTTTGTATTTCTCTTAATATTTTCTTTAACATTTTTAACGTTCGACTCCTTTTGATTTATGTTTTGGTTTTCGTTCAATCACTTCAAATTCATCTAAATCAGGTATTAATGCTAGTGAAGAGCCGTTTTCCCAATTCATATGAATCTGATTAGCATCATCGACATATTCAACTATTCCAACTGTGCCGGAAGGAATAGGATTAAAAGAATCTTCAAGTTTAATACATTTGATTTTTGTCCCTTTTGGATATTTTTCTTTAATATTCATAGTATGTTTCTCCTTTAATATTGATTTGTTGTATAAAAAAGGAAAGATAATTTAAATTATCTTTCCTTGTCATGCCTTAAATTCAAAAAAATTAATATCAGTTAAAAGTGTTTTCAAAAAAATAATGCTTCAAATTTTTAAGACTTAATCACCCTTTTTTATTTGCTTCGTATTCAATTATAATAAATCCCATATCATTATGATTACAGTTGATCCGTGATTTTGAGTTTGTTTTTGATAAGGTTAACTTAATGAATTTAATAATATAGTAGGTAAAATAGTGGTCATATGAATTGATATAAATATATCTGGTATTAATAAAATTGTCAGATTTATAAAATTCTTGGTTTTCAAATATAATGTTTTTTTACTCTTATATAAAATCACGCCATTAATTTGATTTTCTTCGATAAGATATTTGCAGCCATCATCATAAAATTGATTTTTCTTTAAATTAAGTTTTCCTTCATCGTAGCTTTGAATTAAACTAGTATCTTTAGGATATCCTAGTTGTTTTAATTTACTACGAATTAATAAAAGTGATTGAAAAGGGTGGTCATAATCGAATAGATTTTTACCAAATAAGTAAGTACTGAGTGTTTTAATTTTTTTTATTAGCTCTGTTTCAGCTAATGTTTCATACACAAGCATTCTAGCCATTTTTTTATTAGCATAAACGTTTTTTATGCTTCTCCTTTCTTTTCTTTTTCTGCTTATAGTGTATATTTTTTTATAAAATTAAAAAGGGGTAAAAATTTACTCCTTGAAAAATAGATTAAAAGTTATTATAATATCATTTTATGATTTTGTATATTTAATCAAAGCAGAAAGGTTTATTGTATAATATACGTCTGTGCTCTCTTTTTTTAAAAACAAAGGAGTATCTTTGTTTGTCTTAGGTAATGTTAATTCATTTAAAATACTGATTATTTTATCTCGCTTATACACCTTATCATCAAGAGAATCAATAAAATCATTGATTGATATACTGTTGCCCCTTTTTTCGTAAAATAAGCTCAACATTATAAAAATTACAAAAATTTCATTAGGTGAGAAGTCTATAGATGCATTAGATAATAGTTTCTTTATTAGTAATTGAACATTGAGTATCATATCAAATTTATCAAATGCTTCATAATCTTGTTCACTAAATGGTGTTTTCCATTTATATTTATCATTAAATGTAACAGGATTTATTCCAATATCAGACAAAAACTGATCTCTTTTATCTTCAACATTTTTTAGATGCTTATACTTTTCTTCTTGCCTAATATATATATCAAAAATCTTTTTATCAAATAAATAAGTGTTGAAGAGTGTCTTTTTAAGTTTCTTTTTTCTCATATAAATATATCTCCTCTAATAAATTATAACATATTTTTTCAAACATTTTTTAACACATGTATCCTGATTGTTAAAAAAAAGAGGAGTGGCTTATTCTCTTATTGACGTCCTCAGATATATGGTATTAGTTATGTTTTACTAAATATTTTGTACAGCTAATTTTGCTTTTACGATATTTTCATTAAACATTTCTAATTCTTTAAATCGTACTGAAAGAGCATCGTTTAATGACATATTTCCAAAGACATCAATTACTTGTTGTTCATCCCAAATGTCATTCTTTTCTTTGGATTTTTTAATAAATTCTTTTGCTTCCATTGTAGTCATATTTTATTCCTCCTTTGTTTATTTTTCATAGATGAATGATATCATCAGATAAACATTCTTACAATTCTTTTAAGATAATTAATGAATTTAATAAAATTGTTTTTTATATAGTCTATATGCAAGTAATATATTTTTATCTATTTCTTTGATTAACAAAAGATCTTTGTCCTTATCTACATAAGCATATAAATTGAAAGGAAATGAGGTTAATACATGATATGGTGACTTGTTTTTATAATAATCTTGTGATTTCGAAAATTCTTTTTCATTTATTACTGCATATTCTTCATAATCAGATAAATTAATTTTGGATTTATTAAAATCTTTCGAAATGATAAAATCATATCTTATACTTGAGTCATGATTAAATATTGTTATTGCCTTACATTCATTACAATACCAACAGTCATATTCTTCGACTGCATTTTCACCTACATCATAACAATCGTATATCTCATTATATTGATCAGAATTCAAGATAAAAGATGGATTTTTATCTGTAAATTGTTTAAAAAAATTCAATCTGTAAGATAGATAAATTTGGGTGCCATCACCATTCCACATCAAGTGTCCATTTATACATGTACAATGTGCCATTTTAACAACTCCTTTATGATTGTTTAATCTACAGACATTATTACACTTTTTATTAAAATGAACAATTTTATTTATCTTTCATGTATATATAATTCCGATTTAACACGTTTTTGTAACAATTCATTCATATCTTTTACTTGATAGGGAGTATGATCATAAATTTTATATTTGTCATTTAAATGATAAATAATTTTTGAAGTTGTTTGTTTTCCTGCTTTATCATTGTCAAGATAAAGACGAATTGTATTTATATTAGGATTGCAATTTAGAAATTTTTCTAATGCTACAGGTATTTTAGTTTCTTCAATCTTTTTACCAATAAATGAAGCGCCAGCAATTGAAAGATAATTATCATTAAGAAACTCTCTTCCTTGTCTTTTTAGTAAAGTAAGATAGGAGAGTAGGTCAATTGCTGATTCAAATACGTGTAATACTTTAGAAGTATCATTAACAATATTGAAACTATTCTCTTTATTACTTCCTGCTACATCCATCTTAAATGATGAATTTGTAGATCTTTTAGCTGCATTTGTTGGATGATAATTTTTATCGTATCCAACAAATACAACCGCATGATCTTTTTTTGCTTCATATATGAGATGATTTTCTATGCAATATTGAATAATTTCTCTATCGATACAACGTTCATTTACAAGATATTCTAGAACTTTATTTTCGTTTTCATTTCGATCAGGTAAGCGAAAGGGATAGTTTCTTTTTTTAGGTTGTTTAACCTTAATAGGTGGTTGTTTCATAATGAGATTATACAAATAATGACCTGCTTTAATTCTATCCCATTTTTCAACGTTAACTAAATAATCATATGCAGAACGTCCACCTTCGCCTCCTGAAAAATAACACCATAAACCATTAGATAAATGTAAAGAACTATGTTTCTTCGTAATATAATCGTTATAGCCTTTACGTATTAGTTCATCTGGTTCGTAATTTTGCAAATATGTCATGAGGTCTAACTCTCGTACAACCTTCATTTTCTTTTCTCCAATCCATTTCAGTTTTTCCATCATCTTAGCTCCTTTATCTAGATATTTCTTTTTTGTTCTCTTTAATTTCTAATACCTCATCATCTAAACCAACATCGTTATGATCATCATTTCCAATGTCTAACTCTTTGTTGAGTTTTGATAATCGATTGCTCTTTTCTTGAAGTTCATCTTCCATTTCAAAAGGCTTATTAACTTCTTCTTTTGCTGTTTCAAATTGATGTTCTGTGTTTTCTAAGAGTGTTTTTTCAGTTGTTAGCTTCTTTGAAATACCTTCAATTTGATTATCTAACCGCGTAATATTTCCATAAATATCACTTCCAAGTTCTACTTTATAAGAACCATTTCTTTTAAGCTCAATCATATGTCGATTATAAAATGTGTCATAGGAAAGGATCATTTTAAATCCACGATATTCTCCAATTTGGACAGGATTGGCTGACTTTTGTTGCTTACATAAAAGAAGAAGTGCGTTACCAGCAATTTCTTTTTCAGGATAGAATTTATCATTGAGTGTCATCCCACTAAATTCTTTAACTGGTTTTATAGCTTCTATATCTTTTTCAAAAGCACTGATTGATTCTTTGATTGCTGAAATCTTCATTGGATAATATTTAATAATTTTATCTTCTAAGTCATATTTTTCTGAAAGATAGTTTGCTTTAGCAAGCTTTAATTTGCTGACTTGAATATCTAAATCCATTTTTTCTTTAATCTTTGGATTGCCACTTGCAAGTGCTTTGATTTCCGCATAGCTTAAAGAAGCTTCATCAATATCTTCAGCGCTACGAACAGGTGATTTGCTTGTCATGATTTGAGAAATAAACTTTTGTTTATTTTCTACAAGCTGATAAAGATAAGCATCAAATGTCTGTTCAGTAACATAACGATAAATATGGACATCAGGATTTGTATTTCCTTGTCTAATAATACGACCAGCACGTTGTTCTAAATCACTTGGACGCCATGGACAATCTAAATCATGAGAGGCAATCAAGAGGTCTTGTACGTTTGTTCCAGCACCCATTTTTGCTGTAGAACCAAGTAAAATTCTAACTTTTCCTGAACGTACTTTGCTGAAAAGTTCCTTCTTTTTAGCATCAGAAGGGGCGTCATGAATATAAGCAATTTCATCATCGGGTATGCCTTTTAAAATCAATTTTGCAGTAATATCATCATAAACATTCGAATAATTAAGATTTGTTAGTTCCGTATTTTTTAAATCTTCCTTGATGTGTTGAGAAGATTTAGAAGGAGTTGACATATCACAGAAAATAAGCTGAGTTGCTTTTTTCTCTTTATTCTCTTCATAAATCTTAAATACATTTTCAACACATGCATTGACTTTGCTTGATTCATTATCAGAAAGAAGGGGATTGATGAGTCTTTGATCTAAGGCAAGTTTTCGACCGTCATTTGTAATTTTTAACATGTTATCGACGGTAGGATCTACTTGATTATCTCGAATAAGCTGTGCGCGTTCAGATAATGATTCGACCATTTCTTTTTGAATGTCGCTCGGTTTTACAGCAATATTGTGATAATGCGCATTGGGAACAGGAAGATTTAACATATCGGCTGTTTTAATATCTGCTACTTCTTTGAACATATTTATTAGTTCAGGAAGATTATAGAATTTTGCAAATCGTGTTTTCATACGGTAGCCTGTTCCTTCAGGTGCTAGTTCGATAGCAGTCGTTGTTTCTCCAAAGGTGGAAGCCCAACTGTCGAAGTGTTCAAGACCATGTTCTTTTAAGGTATTATATTGAAGATAACGTTGTATCGTGTACATCTCAGTCATTGAATTTGATATAGGGGTTCCTGTGGCAAATACAACACCTTTACCGCCTGTAATTTCATCAAGATACTGACATTTCATAAATAGATCACTTGATTTTTGAGCTTCGGTTTGTGACAGTCCAGCAACATTTCGCATTTTTGTGTAAAGAAAAAGATTCTTGTAGTTATGACTTTCGTCTACAAAAATCCTGTCAACACCGAGTTCTTCAAAGTAGACAACATCATCTTTTCTGCTGCTATCATTTAACTTCTCTAATCGTTTATTTAATGATTTTTTCATTTTTTCTAGCTGTTTGATGGAGTAACATTCGCCATTGGTTGCTTTTAAATCTTGAACTCCTCGTGTTATATCATTGATTTGCATTTCAATTTGATGTCGTTGTCTTTCAATTGACATTGGGATCTTTTCAAACATTGAGTGACCGATAATGATGGCATCATAATCTCCTGTAGCAATTCTAGAACAGAACTTTTTACGATTGTTCTTTTGAAAATCCTGCTTTCTAGCAACAAGAATATTGGCACTAGGATAGAGCTGTAAAAATTCTGAACCCCATTGTTCAATCAAATGATTGGGAACAACAAACATACTTTTTTGTGAAAGTCCTAGTCGTTTAAGTTCCATACAGGCAGCAACCATTTCAAAAGTTTTGCCCGCACCAACCACGTGGGCAAGTAGGGTATTTCCACCATAAAGAATATGAGCAATAGCGTCCTTTTGATGCTTTCGTAAAGTGATTTCACTGTTCATATTTGGAAATTCTAAATGATCACCATTATATTCTCTTGGTCTTGTTGAATTAAAAAGCTCATTGTATTTCTTTGTTAATTTATCTCGACGATCATAGTCTTTCCATATCCAGTTTTTAAAAGCTTCTTTTATCGAATCCTGTTTTTGTTGAGCTAACATGGTTTCTTTCTTATTTAAAACAGCAACTTTTTTGCCATCTTCATCATAACTATAATCATAGATTTTTGTTGCTTTTAAGTTTAAACAATCCTCAATCAAACGATAAGCATTAGCACGTCTCGTTCCATAAGTCTTTTCACTTTTTGCATTATTGGTATCATAGTTTTTGCTTTTGATGAACCATTGTGCATTGATACTGCTGTATTGAACTTCCATATATTGCCTTGCGAAACTTCCTGTTGAAAGAAGCTCAAACATAAACTCTGTATATATTTCAGGCTCAATCCAGGTGGCTCCAATTCTTACTTCAATTTCACTTGCTGAAAGTTCTTGAGGCATAGCATTTTGTAACTGTTCAACATGATAATTGTATTGAGGGTCAATGCTGGCGGAAAGTTTTGCAATTTCTAATTTCTTTCTGATATTACCGCTTAAATATTCATCAGCAGTGACATATTTTTCATCCTCTTCATTATTGATGTTAGGAATCTTATAAATAACACCTTTAAGGTCATTAATGATCTTCTCTTTATCAAAATCAGTGAGACTTTTCATGTAGTTAAAATCAATATCTCCTTTTTCACTTAATGAAAGCATAAGGGCTTCATTTGAAGTTTCAACATGATCTTTAACGACATGTTTTTTAATAGTTCGTTTAGTAAAGATATCGGCTTTAAATTTCAATGTACCATCTTCATTAATATTTTCTAATGAGCATAGAAGATAATAGGCACTGTCTTCTCTAAAAGCAATTGAATTACCACGACTGTTTAATAAACCATATTTGCTGGTAAAATCATCGTAAAGTTGGTTGAGTTTTCTTTGTTCATCTTCAATAACATCCTCAGGATAATCATCTTTTTGATAGTTAATCAAATTTCTTACACAATTGCGAATTTCAATCATTCCTTTAACACGATTTTGTGCTGTGTTAGAAAGTTCAATTTTTGACATAAGACTGTTTTCTCTAAAATAGATTTCTCCGTCTACAAGAGTATAAGAAAAATTCCTAACTGTTGGATCAGCAGGAATTCTTTTTATTTCATCTTCTTTACTTTCTAACATAGGAGAATCAGACACAATCAAGTTTTCAATATTTCCGTGAATGTATTTAATTGTTGTATTAAGACTTTCTTTTAGGGGAATGTCATCAAAAGGAACAACGGTAAGATCTTCTCGACCATACATCATCTTTGCCATTCTAAGATTCCCAAGTATCATTTCAGGATGATTTACAAAATAGGAATTGTAGGTAAAACCATTGTCATCAGTTTCTGTATAGAGCCATTCATTATCTTGAATGAGAGGGCGTTCTCTTTTTTGTAAAATCAATATATCACTGGTTGTTTTTGTGTTAGCTGCTTTTGAAAATGTGTTATTAGGTAAACGTATAGCCCCTAAGAGTTCAGCGCGTTCATTGATATATCTTCTCACGGATGGATTTGCTTTATCCATCGTGTAGCGACTTGTCACAAAAGCAATGATTCCGCCTGGTCGCACTTTATCAATCGTTTTGGCAAAGAAGTAATCATGTATGTTGAAATGATACTGATCATAGCGTTTATCTATGACACCAAATTGACCAAAGGGAACATTACCAATAGCTACATCAAAGAAAGAATCAGGCAAATTTGTTTTTTCAAATCCTTCAATAGCAATACTTGATTTTTGGTAAAGTTGTTTTGCGATTCTTCCACTGATAGAATCAAGTTCTACACCATACAGTTTTGATTCATTCATGGATTCAGGAAGCAATCCTAAAAAGTTCTCTGTACCGCATGATGGCTCTAAAATATTTCCATATTTAAAACCAAGCTGATCCAGAATGTTATAAATACTTTCGATAACAATAGGTGGGGTATAGAAAGCCGTTAATGTTGATTCACGAGCTTTTTCATATTCTTCTTTGGAAAGTAGGTTTTTAAGTTCTACATATTCATTCGACCAATTGGATTTGGTTTCATCAAATACATCTGCAAGACCTCCCCAGCCAACATATTTAGCTATAATATCCTGTTCTTCCTTTGTTGCAAATCTTTCTTCTTTTTCTATAGAAAAAAGCAGTTTGATGGCTGCAATATTATTTTGATACCTTTCTTTAGGACTGCCAACGTCTAGATGTTCGTCACGAATTTGATAATTTATTTTTTCAGTTTGAACAGGTTTGGTTCTTTGAGTATCGCTTGACGTTTCCTGTTCTTGAATCGTATTCGAAATACTGTAATTGTATTTTTCAGAAAATTCTTTTAGCAAAGAATAGGGCATATTACTGTAAACAATTCGTGTTCCGTCATAGTCCAGATGATAAATCCCACTTTTATTTGTCCTATCCTTAAACAATTGTTCGGATTCAACTAAATAATTTTTATCTAGAAGATCATCAAGCCATTGGTTTGCATATTTTCCTAATTCTTCTTCGAGTGTTATATAATCTTTATTTTGAGAGTCTATTGAAATATCAACATCTAAATCATCATTTTGATAGGATATAGGTTCTAAAGTTCTTGATGAAAAATCAACTTTAAGAGTCAAGTAAGGATTGCTTACTTCAGCGCCTAAATCACTTACTTGATAGTAGTTAAACATATCAATTGTCTTTTTATCATTGTCATAGAAAATCATTAAAGGATCAACTGTTTCATTTGCACTTATCATGTTGCAAAATACAGATATTTCATTCATGATACGTGGCACTAATTGTTCCATTTTTTCAAATAAATGATTGTTTTCACTGAAAGCATTATTTATTTCATTATTTTTAAATGAATAATCTTCATATGTTCTATCAATGAGATATTCAACTAGATCATTTCTAAAATCATCATCATTTAGATACCTGTTATAAAACTCAGGATCGTCTTTTTCATAAGAAGGCATAATTGAAATCAATTCTTCACGGATAAAATCATTCGCTTCTTCAACGGTCGTATCACTGTCACGTAAGGCAGGGTAAATCATTGAACGCTTGATTTTATTTTCTAGATCTAGGAGATATTTTTGGATAACTGCTTGATTTGAGCCTTCAATAATGACATCTTGAATAGGTTGAGCAACAGGTTTTAAAAGATGTTCATTCAAAGGGTTTTCTTTTAAAAGCTTTAAGAAATCATCTTTAGAATAGTATTCCAACAGAAGGGGAAAATTTTCATCTTGTAAGGTTATCTCATCACCATCTTCTAAAATGTTATATTGATTAGCACCAACATAGACTTTATCTCTAACAGACCATTGATATTCTTTTTGAATATTTTCTTTTTCGATTCCGGTTTCATTCACTAAAGAAACTGAATCATTATTGAGTTGCTTTCTTTCGTATTCAAGTTGATGTTCCAATTGTTGTTGAAGAAAAGTAGGGTAAAACTCTTTTTCTTTAGTATTTAGATAACGATCAGCACTGACAAGTTCACTTATTCTTTTTGCTACATTTTCCCATTTGAGTGTAATATCAATTTCTTCATGACCAATTTCTTTTCCACGAGTCAGTTTGATGCCTTTACTGTCATGGAATTCATCAATAAATCCAACTGCTGGATAACTTCCACCTGTACCATATTCTTCTTTTAAAAACTTAGCTTTGTCTTTAATTGAATTGTTTTTCAAAAATTCCTGATAGATTCGATATTTACCTTGTTCAACATTGCCACCTCGTTGTAAAATACGATCTATTTCTTCTTGAGAAAAATAGATTCCATTTTGCATATTTTTGATATTTTCATAAACTGCATTTTGTTGTTCTTCTAGGGTAGGTATTTGTACACTTGGATCAAAGTATCTCGATAGAATCAAACCGTCGATATTCATTGCAACAATTGACCAGATAAGTTCTTGACTAGCAACTTGTTTATCATAACTTCCTAAATAGACATGTAATCCTTTATCGTTAGGCATATATCCTAGAGTAATACCATCAACTTCCCATTCAACCAATTTTGTGGGATAGAGTTCTTTACAAAACTCAACCTGTTCATCTCTATCTGGATGAGTTTTAAAAAACTCAATGATTTCAGGGGATGAGAAGTTCATGGAATCGTTATATTGAAATAAATGATAGTCAACATCTTTATTTATTACTTTTGTACTGAATGCAAGTTGAATACCAGACATTCGTTCAAAAGGTGGTAAAAGATAGTTGTCATTTTCAATGACATCAGCAAGATGCTTTTGAAGTTCAAAGAAAGTCAAAAAGGATTCAGATTTCTTGTTAAGATAATTACCTTGCCAGACCCTTAATCCATGATCTTTTTTTCTGTATCCAAGATAACTGAAATCATATTTTTCAGGCCTTCTAAAAGTTTGAACCAATGTTTCATCATAACATTCTTCAAGATATTGAGCTCGTTCGTTTTCATCAGTATGTTCATTAAAAAACTGTACGACTTCTTCTTTTGAATGCTGCAAACAGGAATCTTCTCTTAAAAGCTGCGGTAAATCATTTAAATCAAAAGGTGGCAATATATCATTACCACCTAAATCTTTATTACTTTCCTCAATTCCTAAGTCTAGCTGTAAATTATCTCTTTCAGAATAATCTCGTTGGCTGATTGTTTGAGATTGTTCATGTGTTGTACCCATTCCATTTGGTTCTTTTCTTTGTTTGGTGCTGGATACTTCTTCAACAGGTCTTTCATCAATGTTTCCATTTTCATTTGAGCTTGTTGCTCGATTTCTTGTAGATGACTGTTGAGTTCGTTCTTCGCTTTGAGTGCGAATAGATGTCCCGGATGGTTCTTTTGAAGATAATCGTATCTCAACCTTGCGTAAAGGCTGTTGAGAGGTTTTCCCATCGGTTTGAGATTGGGAAGTTGATAATCTTCTACTTGGCTGTATGTTAGTTCTTTCATTTTGATTGCTCCTTTCGTTTTTTTCATTTTCATTTTGCCTTTTAGGCTCGTTTTGTTCAAATGTACGAATCATGATTTTTTTAGCAAGTCTTGAAATGTCATCAAGACCAATTTCAGTGAGATCATGAACTGTTGTTCCTAACTGACCAATCGTATCCATAGAGTTAAATAGGGTAATGTCACTAAAATCTTCTTCGGAAAAGTAGGGTTTTGTATCTAATTCTAATCTGCTGAAAATCTGATAAGCAATGGAATTTGCGGTTAGCTGAGTGAAAATACTTTTGATTTCCTGTTCTTCAAGAAATTCAAGACCGCTGTCTTGATTGTATTTGATAAGAGAAGATACATAATCCTGTGTATTTTCTTGAGCAATGATCTTTGACATTTCAATAATGGAATCACTTAATGAAGTTGAATCAACTGAACCATATCTATCATGGATCATTTCTATAAATTTATCTTCATGTCGTTTATCAACTGACCATAGATGCAAGGGCTGGTTGACAGGACTCCAAGTATCTTCAATATCGAAAACATAACGAAGTTTATTTTGTTCATTCGTAAGCAGTGCAATTCCTCTAGAATATTTCTTGATCCAACGATTCATTTTGTTGTTCCAAGTATCATATTCAGCACATGCTTTTGCATTTGGCTTTTGAGCATAGATAAGAATTTGATCATCGAAACGATATTTAAAACTCCATGCTGAAGTTTTTAAGAAATCCATCCAATTAGTAGGGGATGAAGTGATCTTTTGTGAATATTCAAACCATAATTCATACATATATTTATATTTATTTGACAATGTTTACACCTCCTTAATTTTGAGTATTAAAAAAGGAACTAAAATGTAGTTCCAAAAAATTTTAATAGTTATAAATTATCAAATCATATTTCTAAATCTTTTAATATTTCCCACAATTCTTCTAATAGTTTATATCTCCAGTTGTTAACTAAATTGCTATCATGTTCATCAATCAAAGGAAAATAACAAGCTTTTTGAACAGCTTTTTTTTAGTATAAATATAAAAATCATTGTTGTTTGATAAATCTAGGGATTTCGATAATTTTACAGATGGACCTAAGCCGTTACATAGAACAAGCTGTGAGATTTGCCTAGAAGTATGCTTTTTTATAAATTCTTTGCTTGGGTGTATGTTACCAGAGTTTGCATCAATATGGGGTCTAATAGTTTCCGGTAAGGAAACCTTTGTTTCAAATACATGTTTAGAAGCATTCTGTCTTTCAAGTTCAGTAACTTTACAAAAACTTATACAAATATTATCATATTCTAGATTTTTTTCTTTATAGTTTACAATTTTATATTCGTACCAGATAATATCGTTTAAGTTATTTTGTCCAGTATGTCGTCTTTTATTTGTCTCAAGTTCAATTCCGTTTCCAATTGTTAGCTTACTGGGAAATGATTCAAATACGGATGGAAAATCTTTTTTTGTACTCATATTAAGTTCTCCTTCTTATATACAATTTATAGTTATTATAATTATTAACTCAATTATATCATAAATAATATTGTAATACTAAAATTCATTGTTATTATGCTTTATGAAGCATTTGTTGAATTCATGAAAAAAGGGTAAGAATTAAAGTATTCTTATCCTTAAGCAATTTTTACGTCTTTGCTTTGACAATAGATTAAGCGCTTAGTTAATAAAAACTATGCCTGTTTATAATAACATAAATGACCTCTTTAGATAAACAGATTATCTAGAAACTTCTGTTTTTTGTTTATTCATTTTTCTTTGATAGGCAAGAAAATCTTGTAGCTTAATTCCTTGTTCGGGCAGAAATTCAATATCTTTGTCCTCATCTACAAAACGGAACTCATTTTCAAGCTTTATAGGTTTATCAGTTAAAATAGTGCCTAAGAAATTAACGTGTATGTTTTTTGCTATACAAGTTATTTCTCCATTAAATTCATCATCATGCATTGCTTCATATGCATAAACATTCTTTGGTAAAAGATATTTATCGATTCTTTGATTTGTAAACAATGCAGATTGGCCATTAAATTTAATTTGTTCATACATTAATCTACCTGGTTTTGCTAAAAAGAAATGGGAAGGGGAAGAATATCTTTCTTTATAATTCCAGTTTAAATCAATAATATCTCTTACATCATTGATTTTTCCATTATTTATTTGTGTCTGCAAAGTATTTATAAAGGTTTCATCCGTATTCACTATATAATGTGTTGCAAGGCATATATGATAAAGATAACTGTCTGGTTTTGTTATTTTAGGTATGATCTTTAAAATACCTTTCTCTTTTTCAATAAACTTTAAATCAACTTCATTAGCTTCTATATCGAATGGATGATTTGTTATACCGATTTTTTCTAAAGAAGAAATAATTGAGATGTATCCTTTTTCAGTTGCAAAATCAATTATTTCTTTTTTTCCTAGATTAGAGATTTCTGCTTTCATCAGCGTTCTACTCCTTTATTACATTTATCTTTGATACCAAGTTTTTGACTTTCTTTATTTAAATGTTCATTAAAACATTCTTTACATCTTTTTTTGTAGTCATTGAATGCTGATTCTTTGGTGACTCCATAATGACCTGTATAATAACCATTTTTTCTATCTGGAGTTGTTTTCCATGTTACATAAGGACTAGGGGATTTTTCATTGTATCCTAAAACGACACTTGAATTACCAATGTCGAATGAAGCTATAATTTTATAGTTTCCGTTTTTTTCTTGATAAAGATCCATGACGTCTATTTCTTTATAGAATAGTTTCATGAAGTTCTTATCGATATGATTTTTCTTACAGTAAGAAAGATAGTTTTGTAAACCATCGGTATAATTGATTTCTTCTCGCATTTCATCGATTTGAAACCAAACACCATAATGGGTATCAGCATTCATTTCTAGAATCTCATAGTCATTTTCTAAATCTTTGAATAAGAAATCATCAATATTGAAATCCCAGTTTGCTACATCGAATGAGTGAATTTTACCAGTTGTATCAATAATTATCGAATAGAGTTCTTCAATTTCAGTTTTTCTTGATATATAGCAAACGTATTGATGACCTTTATTATCGAAATCTTTTTGAAGAATATAATCTATTATTCCATCATATATGCCTTTATCTTGCATTGTGGAAATTATTTTTTCATGTAATTGATCAATATTCATATTTTTTACCCATAAGATGCTTATAGACATTTAAATAGTCATTAACAATTTTTTTATTTTCTTCAAAAAGTGTACTGATAATAGTCCAGTTAAAGTTTTCTAAAATATTAAAGAAATCATCTTCATCATACATAAGGTAAAATTCGCCAATAATATCTTCAAGTTCATTCTTGCTATATGTGTTAAGAAGCTTATAGTTGATTCCGTTTTCTTTGCAATAGACAACATAGTATTTTAATGAAAAATATTTATGGCGAATGTCATTGTCAAGAGAGGCAATATAATTCCAAAGTCTAATATGGAAATCCAAAGATACATAATTTATGTCTATTTCTTCATTTTCAATTTGTAAAAGAAAATAGCCCTCAAAATCTTTATTGTAAAGATCTGTAACGGCTTCATCTTTTTTATATACTTTTATATCTTTCATAGGGATTGTATCTTTCGTTTCTAATATATAAATATATGATAAAGAAGGGGTATCTTGTTCATGAACACCAATAAGTGTCTGACTCGTTTCTTCTCTATCGTTAAACAAGATAAAATCTATTTCAGGACGATTAAATAAATTGCTTTCATTGATCTGTTCAATGATTATTTTATTAGCCTGTTTCAATGTTAATGTTTCCATATTTTTCAGTCCTTTCTACATGATTATTCAATTAAAAAGGAGAGTCTAAAATTAAATAGATTCTCCTGTATTTTTTTATTTAAAGTTATTGATGTTCTCTTTTAACTTTAAATCTTATAATTAATAATGCAACTAAACTTAAAAGACCTGAGACGATCCAGTATTGATATGAGTTATCATCACCAGTTTTTACTTTTACTGGAAGATGTTCATCATACATAACAACATGTTGGATAGCTCCTGTATCTTCAATTTTAAATTCAATTGATTCAGCAATCTTATAACCTTGAGGAGCTGTTTCTTCAATAAGCGTATAAGATTCTCCAACATTTAAGTTTTTAATCATATGTGCTTCTTTTTTAGATGTCCATTCATCAATAATATTTCCATCTTTATCAACAACTTTCAATTTAGCGCCTTCGATTTCTTTTTTGCTTGTAATATCTTGTTTGCTGATTTGAACTATGATATCTTCATCAATCATTGTTAAAGAAGTATCATTATTTTCTTCAGCTTTGAATGTTTGTTCTTTGCTTGTAGCATATCCGTTAGGAGTTTTTGTTTCTCTTAAAACATATTCTTCACCAGCAATTAGACCTTCAATCATGTGAGATGTTTCATTACCATCTAGGTCGATATTTGCATAAGTTGTAGTTCCATCTTTTACAAAAACCAATCTGTAATCATCACGATCTTTATTTTTTGTAATGCTGTATGTGATAGGAGAGTCATCTTCATCAATGTACATTCCTTCAGCTTTCATATCTGCTTTGATTTGAGATTGCATATCTTCAGTTACATCAAATACATGTTGACCAGTAGTCCATCTGTCTACTATTTGTTTTGTTTTATTAGAGACAACAGTTAATTCAGCATCTTTTAATAGACTTCCATCTTTTTTGGCTTTAGAAACTTCATTGATCGTGTCAATCATTTCAACTTTTTGATTTACTTTGTCATAAGTTACTTCAAATTCAATGTCATTTGCTAAATTTAAACCAAGAGGGGATAAGTCTTCATGTAAAGTATAAGATTTTCCTTCTTCTAGATTATTTGCAAAATGTACTTTTCCTTCAGAAGTCCATTCATCAACCACATTACCGCCTTCGTCAATGATTTGCATCAAAGCACCAACGACTTCTTTATCACTAACTGTTGATTTAGAAATAGAAACTTGTTTATCTTTCATGATAATTTTTTGATTGATTTTTTCTTTCGTTACTGTAAATTCAATATCGCTAGATTTAACAAATTCTTCAGGTGAGATTTTTTCAGAAAGAATATAAGATTTTCCTTCTTCAAGACCGTTGATTAAATGTTTTTTCTTTTCAGAAACCCATTCATCAACTACTTTTCCACTTTGTTTTTCACTTACAGTAATAGTTGCACCTTCAATTTCATTTTCGCCAGTAATATCAGTTTTTGAAAAAGCAACTTGTTTGTCTTTCATAGTTACAGTTTCTAGTTCACTAGAGTTCTTAACAGTAAAAATAATATCTGTAGCTTTAACATAATCATTAGCTGTAATTGTTTCTGTTAAAGTATATGTTTTTCCAACAATAAGTCCTTCAATAGAATGGGCTTTATCATTTGAAATCCATTCATCGACGACATTACCTTGATCATCTTTGATTGTTAATGTAGCACCTGCTACTTCTTTATCACCTGTAATGTCTGTTTTATTAAATTCAAAATGTGTTGTTTTATTTTCGATATTGAATGTCTTAGAATAAAGTTGAGTTTTAGTGTCAGTTTGTTTGAAAGTAACATCATATTTTTTAGAATCTAAGACGCATCCATCAATAGTTTTTACTTCTTGTAAATAATAAGCAGCATCAGTATAACTCATTGGTAAATTTGTAATTTTTAAATGGCCATCATTTGATAGGGCAAATAATCCATCTTTGATTTCTTTACCAGCAAGTAATGTTGCTTTTGATTCTTTTAAAGAAATATTTTGATCTTTTTTGAATAAAAGAGAACCATCAATTGAACTGTAAATGTCATCTTTGGCTTTCAATACAAATTGGATTTTAGAAAGATCAGATCTGTCTACTAAGTCTTTATCGGTATCTAAATCAATAATTGTTTTGTTGATTTTGATTTCGGCTTTAGGTTGAGCATTTTTAACTTTGATTGTTAAAATAGGATCTTCATCTTCGTCTTTATCATAATCTCTAGTATTTGTAATTGTAAATTGGATAGGATTATCTAAGTCTAAGAATCCTTTTGGTGTTTTGATTTCTTCAATCGTATAAGTTCCTGCATCTAGTTGTAATGGAAGGGTAACAGTTCCTTCTTCAGTATCTTTTATAGTAACAACATTTTTAGAGTTAGTTGTAAATGTGTCATATTTTTTTCCTGACACTTTTTGAGTTACATAATTTCCTTGAGCATCTTTGATTTTAAAAGAAGCACCATTCAATGTAACTGTTTTTCCTGTTTCTTTATCAACTTTGATGATTTTTAACTGAGAAGTAAAAGGTCTGTTGTTGATATTGATTCTTTTAACTTGTTCCACGTCTTTATATTCAGTGTAATCATCAGTAATGGAAACCATAAAGTCAGGAGCAGTAATATAATCTTTAGGAGTTTTTGTTTCTCTAACAATATATTTACCATAAGGCAAGTATGGTGTATTTGCTTTTCCGTTTGAGTCAGTTGTAATCACGGCGTATACAGTAGCATTATCCCAGCCAACGTGGTCGACTTCGCTTTTTAAACGGAAAGTAAATTCTGCACCTTGTAGACCCTTAACGAGTCCGGAAATTCCATCTTTTTCTCCTGATTTAAATACTTGGATTTTTTGCATATTGACACGATTTGTTCCTTTAGCATCTCTTGATACTTTTGAAACTGTTTGACCTTCGTAATCAATAGAAACATTAATCTTTTCATCATTGATGACTAGTGAATTATTAGATTTTGATTCTTGAATATAATATTTTCCAAGAGGAAGATTGTCCCAAATGATTTTTCCGCTTTCATCAGTTTTAGAAATAGAAACAACTTCATCTTTATCATAGAATTTAACTGTTCCTGCTTTATTCATGATTTTTTCTTTAGCATATAATTTGAAAGTGACATCTTTAGCATTTGCATCACCTAATAAACCATTTGTTTTTGACGTGTCAATTTCTTTTTGTAATTCAATTTTTCCTGTTGGTTCTTGATCCATAACTGTTTGAACAGTCGTTTTATCTTTTTCAACAGTAATAGTAAAAGTATCGGTGTTTAATAGATAACCATCAGGCGCATTTAATTCTTTAAGTTGGTATGTTCCAACAAGTAAATCTTCAACAATTATTTTTCCATTTTTCACTGTGACATTTTCATTGTATCCATCGTATGAAGTTGACTTTAAATTAAATTCAGCTCCATCAATCAAATCTTTGTTTGTATTTGTTTTATTGATTTCAATACTTCCAAAGTCCAACCAGTTGATATTTAAATCCAAATAGGCTGGATCCATAGCCCATGAACCATGAGTTTGTTTATCTCCACCGGGTACGATAGCTAGAGCTGTAAATCTTGCACAGTTTTCTCCGGCAATGTTACCAGTTTGATAATTAGTTGGACTGTTTTTACATGGAGCAGTGAAATAAAAACTTTGACCACCATGTACTACAACAGTTCCACCAGTTTGACTAGTTCCAGTAGAAACATTGTGTAATGTTACGTTGCTTTGAAGAGGAATATTGATTGTTGAATTGCTTCCACCATCAAAAGAAACAGTATTTGTTTTTTGAGATTTTGTAGTTTTATCGAATGTTGCTTTAAAAGTTGCTCTTGTTTGACCGTTAAAACTAGCTTTACTTGGTTCAGGCAAAGAAGAAATATAATTGTAAAGACCTTTAAGACCAATACCTAATGATTCAAGTTCATCCATGTTTGCTCCACATAAGTCACCACTGTATGCAAGACTTAGAAGAACGTGTGTATAAAGATAGGCAGTTTCTTCATAACCTAATCCATCATCAGTTAATGCTCCACATCCTTTTCCATCATTTGGATTACCATCTAATCCGCCATTGGCATCACTAGCACCTGGACCTCCAAATCCATAGTAAAGTAATTTTCTAACCATTACGTTGTTTTCAATTACTTGAGAGGTATAAGCACCTGCAACAGGTGTATGTTTACTTGCTTCTAAACAATATGACCAGTTGTCTTTGTATTTACACATCATCGTTGACCATTGTTTAGAAATAGAAGGGCATTTTCTTCGCCACCATTCAGGGTACTTAATGCTTTTGACTCTTGTAAATTGTTGAGGAATATTTACATCATAGGCATTTACTGTGTTTTGATTTCCTGATGGAAAACACATAGAAAATATCATCGTCAATACCAGAAATATTTTACTTATTCGTTTCATTAAATTTCGATTAATCATTTTAAACAATTCCTTTCGATTTTTTATAGTTTATCGTTTTAAATTCTTTTAATAAAAAAAGACAGAATAAGTATTTCTGTCTAATATGTTTACGTTTATTAAGTTTTATGTGAGTAGATTATTAAAAAGTTAATCTAAATCTCCACCTGCTACATATCCAGCATGTTCATATGAGTTACCATGACCAGCAGCAAACAATTTATTGATTGCATCATCCATAGATACATGACTTTCTACCATATAACCACAATCACATTTTGCAAAGTAATACTTTTGTGATGGAGGAGTATCTTGTTTTGGTTTTTCTTGAGAAACATTACCTGTATCATTTGTTGGAACGTTCTCTTTTGGAACAAATGGTTGATTTATTGTTACATTAGAATTCTTATTTTCATTTTGATTTTGTGCTTCTTTATTTTGTTCAGTTTGATTTGCTTTACTCTTTGATTTTGAAGTATTTGTGTTTGTTTCATTAGTCTGTATTTGTTTTGGATTGGAAGGTGTTTCTTGATTAATATTAGTTGCATCAATTTTTGATGTATTATTGTTTTCTTCTAAATCTTGTTCTAAAGTGTTTTCTTTATTTTCAGTTTTTTCAGTAGGAATACTTTCTTTTTTTGATTGTGATTTTTTAGTTTTATTACTGATTTTTTTCTTATGACTGATTTGAACTAACTGTTCATTCTTTAGATCATTGTTAGAATTGTGAAGTGGTAAAGCATTACATATTACTAACAAACTAAATACTGCACTTAAAATGATTTTCTTTTTCATTTTTTTCATCTCCATTTCGTTTCTTTATTTCTAATTTGATTTTACTTCTATTAGTTTAAAATAACGAATGTATGACGCCTTATATATTCTAATATAAATAACAATTATAACTTATTTTTTTATACTTCTACTCATATTAAACATTCTTTCCGGTAAGTAGGAAAGGGGGTTTTAGGGGGAAAACACAGTCACGTTTTTGGACGCAAAGAACGTACATTCCCCAAGTGTACGGTAAATCATGGAATATTTTTAGCATTTTCAAAGCTACTTAGAATTTAAAAATGTCACATGTACAAATAAAAGTTTCGTACATTTGTTATCTTTCCATTGATTTATCTTTTCTTTTTGCCCAATCACCAAGCAATTTTATGATAATATCTTTCTTTTGCATCGGTGTATAAGATTTTGGAAAGTATTTGTTGATTTCCTCCATCTTGAGACTGAGTTTTTCTTTTTGATTCGGTTTGACATCCATCAACATGTCTACCATTTTATCTTCATCAAGTTCATCCTTTTGACTTAATCGTTTAAGTTCCTGAGCTTGTGCAAGAGATGGTGTTGCTAGTGTATCTTGAATACATTGAACCAAATCATTTTGTTCATCTACTTTTAAAAATGATAATTCATACGCTGGATTCATTGCTATCTTGAACCCGTCTTCACTTATTCCATCGACCATATCTCTCAATGGTTTAACAAGATAAGTGAGTCTGATATATCTTTGTATTTGATTTCTACTCTCTCCAACCTCATCGGCAAGTAATTGATCAGAACGAATATTTGTCCCAACTTGGGACACATTTTTTAAAGGTCTACCAGCTTGACGTTTCATAGCGTCCAGTTTCATCTTGTAGGCAAATCCTCTTTCAGAAGGAAGAATATTTTCCCTTTGAATATTGGAATCGACCATAATGATTGTTGCTTGGTCATCATCTAGGTCACGAACGATTGCATCTATTTCAGTTGCACCATTTTTAATCATGGCAAACTTGCGTCTGTGTCCGGATACCATTTCATATCCATTACCTTTTTTATTTGGACGGACAAGAACAGGAACTAAAATACCATTTTCTTGAACGCTTTTTATTAATGATTCCATTTCTTCATCTAATCTAACATTGAATGGATGCTTTTTGAAATCTGCAATATCTTCAATTGGTATCTTGATGACTTTTTCAAGCTTTGCTTCTTGACGCTGTTCTTCTGTGGTAAAGAGATCATCGAGAGAACTCGTGTTTATTTTTGGCAATGGTTTTGTCAATTTGTTCGACCTCCTTTGCTAAACGTTGATAGGCGAGGGTAGACTCGCTGTTAGGAGCATACTTGACGGGACTTTGACCACTTAATGATGCTTCACTTGTTTTAACGACACGAGGTATTTCAGTTTTGAATACTTTGATATGCTGTCCATAATTTTCACGGACCTCATTGGCGATATGTTTTGATAAATTTGTTCTTGCATCTGTCATTGTAATTAGAATTCCATCAATCTTTAAATTTGGATTGATTTGTTTTTTTGCAGTTGCAATCGTATGAAGTAAATCATTTAAACCATCACAGGCATATGGTTCAGCCTGAACAGGAATAATGACACTGTCCGCAGCAACCAATCCATTGATTGTAAATAGATTTAAAGCAGGGTTGTTGTCAATCAAAACATAATCGTAATCATCTTTGAGTGTATCAATGACTCTTTTAAAGATTGTTTCACGACTCATGACATTTGAAAGTTGGATATCAGCACCTGAAAGAGAAATATTTGCAGGTAATAAATCAAAACTTTCATCTGTATGAATGACGGCGTCCTTATAGGTCATTGAAGTTTCATTTATTTCATTAAATAAGACATCCTTGATACTGTAAGGGTAGGAACTAGAGTCACGATAACCTAAACCTTTTGTCAAGCTTCCTTGTGGATCAAAATCAACAATGAGGACTTTCTTTTTATCTCTTGCAAGACAAGCACCCAAGGAAACAGAGGTAACAGTTTTGCCTACACCTCCTTTCTGATTGGTAATCGCAATTACTTTGCTTTTGCGCATAAAAAAAATCTCCTTTCTACATAGTCAAGATTGTTTCAATCAAGCTATGTAAAAGGAGAGTTCAAAATTTGATTTGTTAGTAATATGTTAGTAACTAAAAACAACCAACAAAATCTAAAGAGCTCCCACAGCGCTCCAACCGACTTATAGGAATGTTGAAAAAACATAGATAAATAGGACTTATTTTATATTTTGATTTGTTAGTAGTATGTTAGTCATTTGTTAAAAGCTGTGTTAGTAACGTGTTAGTAATATGTTAGTAACCGAGAAAATCTTTAGGAGTTTCATAAAGTTCCAACAGTTTTTTATCGAAAATCCATAAAAAATTAAGATAGTTAAAAAATAAAAAAGCCTTGATAAAATCAAGACTTTTTAGCTCTTTTTAGGGAAATCCTAATTATTTACAAGCTTCTTCGATTGCTACGGCAACAGCAACTGTAGCTCCAACCATAGGGTTGTTACCCATACCGATTAATCCCATCATTTCTACGTGAGCAGGAACTGATGAAGAACCAGCGAATTGAGCATCTGAATGCATACGTCCCATAGTGTCAGTCATACCGTAAGAAGCAGGACCAGCAGCCATGTTATCAGGGTGTAAAGTACGTCCAGTTCCTCCTCCAGAAGCAACTGAGAAATATTTTTTACCTTGTTCAATACATTCTTTTTTATATGTTCCAGCAACTGGATGTTGGAAACGAGTAGGGTTAGTAGAGTTACCAGTAATTGATACATCTACACCTTCTTTATGCATGATAGCAACACCTTCTCTAACGTCATCAGCACCATAGCAGTTAACTTTAGCACGAGGACCATCAGAGTAAGCTGTTGTAGATAATACTTTTACTTCACCTGTAAAATAATCGAATTGAGTTTCCACGTAAGTGAATCCGTTAATTCTTGAGATGATTTTTGCAGCATCTTTTCCTAAACCGTTTAAGATAACTCTTAATGGTTTAGTTCTAACTTTATTAGCTTTTTCAGCGATTTTGATTGCACCTTCAGCAGCAGCGAAAGATTCATGTCCAGCTAAGAAAGCAAAACATTCAGTACCTTCATCTAATAACATAGAACCTAAGTTACCATGTCCTAAACCTACTTTACGGTCATCAGCAACTGATCCTGGAATACAGAATGATTGTAAACCAACACCGATTGTTTTTGCAGCGTCTACAGCTTTAACATCTCCATTTTTGATTGCCATTGCAGCACCGACAGTGTATGCCCAACAAGCATTTTCAAAACAGATTGGTTGAGTTGATTTTACGATTTCGTAAACATCAATTCCTTTTTCATCGCAGATAGCTTTAGCTTCTTCGATTGATTTGATATCAAATTTAGCTAGTGCAGCGTTAATTTGATCAATTCTTCTTTCATAACTTTCAAATAATGCCATTTTCGTACCCTCCTATTATTCCTTTCTTGGATCGATGTACTTAGCAGCATCATCGAATCTACCATAAGTTCCAGTAGCTTCTTTCATTGCTTCATTAGCATCTTTTCCAGCTTTAACCATATCCATCATTCTACCTAAGTTAACAAATTCATAACCAATAATTTCATTATTAGCATCTAAAGCGATTCTATTAATATAACCTTCAGTTAATTCAAGATAACGAGGACCTTTAGCTTTTGTTGAATAAGAAGTACCAGTCATACTTCTTAAACCTTTTCCTAAGTCTTCTAATCCAGCTCCAACAGGTAAACCACCTTCAGAGAATGCAGATTGAGTACGTCCATAAACGATTTGTAAGAATAATTCTCTCATTGCAGTATTGATTGCATCGCAAACTAAGTCAGTATTTAAACCTTCTAATAAAGTTTTTCCTACTAATGCTTCTGAAGCCATCGCTGCAGAGTGAGTCATCCCTGAACATCCGATAGTTTCAATTAATGCTTCTTCAATGATACCTTCTTTAACGTTTAATGTTAATTTACAAGCACCTTGTTGAGGAGCACACCAACCGATACCGTGAGTTAAACCAGAGATATCTTTAATTTCTTTAGAATATACCCATTTTCCTTCTTCAGGAATTGGAGCACATCCATGTGAAGCACCTTGAGCGACACTACACATTTGTTCTACTTCGTGTGAATAAATCATTTTTTCTAACTCCCTTCGTGTTTTCGATTATAAATAGCTAGTCATGCTATTTAAGGCGAACTAAAATCACCTGAGTAAAGTATAGAATAAAGCCGAGTTAAAGTCAATGAAACATCAACGATTATCAAAATAAATTCGACAAAATAATCGGTAAAAAAAGGAGTTTATGAATACCTTTTAATATAATATTATTACACTAATAAAAACATATTGAACAGGCTATGAGTATGAAAATACCCATGTTTAATCATCGTAAAGATATATAGGGATAACACTAAGATGATTTTTATTGAAATATGGGGGAGAAATTAAACTACTCAAAGAACCTTTGACTAAAGAAAATTATTTATAATAGCAATTTTTGAAGCAATTAGCATTGTCGAAAATTCAATCTTGAATCATGAATTATTAATCTTATTAAAAAGGAATGGTGTTAAATTCATTAATATCCATTCAATTGGGTATGATCATATTAATATTAAGGCTACCAAGGTATTAGGAATTGGTATTTCAAATAATCCTTATTCAGTTAGTTCAATTGCGGACTTTATTTCTTTACATATTCCAGTCAGCGCTAAAACATATCATGCTATTAATAAGGATAATTTTTATAAAGGTGAAAGGTAGAATCATTATTATTGATACAGAATGTGATGAATTGATTAATTCAAAGAAATTGGTAGAGTGTTGCGATTAGGCAACTAATGATATGGTAGAAAACACAATCTTGCTTTTAAAAGAGATAATGTAGGATAGAACTTCAGTGTATGAAATTCAACAAAATGTTTAGAATTCATTTTGAGATGATATAATATTGATATTGAGGAGGACGAGAATGAAGATTATTGCATTTGAAGTACGAAGTGACGAGATGGCAGATTTTGAAATTATGAATAATTCAAATAACTTTGAAATAACTTATTATAAGGAATACCTATGCCAAAAAAATTTATCTTTATTGAATGGATATGATGGAATTGCTTTTTTAGGGGAGAGTAAGATTAATCATGAAATTTTAGATGCTATTGCTAAAGCAGGAATTGGAGTTATTGCAACAAGAACAATAGGATATGATCATATTGATATCGAATATGCCAAAGAATTAGGAATAAAAGTTTGTAATTCTAGTTATGGACCGGAAGGAGTTGCAGATTTTACTGTCATGCTAATGCTGTTATCGTTACGTCATTATAAAAAAGCTTTGTGGTTAGGACAGGTAAATGATTATTCTTTACAAGGGCTAGAAGGGTGATAGATGAAAGATTTAACGATAGGAATTATGGGGACTGGACGAATAGGTCAAGCAGTTTTAAAAAACTTATCCGGCTTTGGAGCTCGTTTATTAGCTTATGATATTCATCAAAATGAAACCGCTAAAATATATGCAACTTATGTCGACCTAGAGCAGTTTTATCAAGAATGTGACATTATTTCTTTGCATATGCCGTATCTTAAAAGTACGCACCATCTAATTAACGATCAAACAATAAGTAAAATGAAAGATGGAATAATCATTATTAACTGTGCTCGGGGGCAATTATGCAATACCGAGTCTTTAATCAGGGGAATCGAAAATAAGAAGATTGGGGCTTTAGGACTTGATGTGGTTGAAGGTGAAGAAGGAATTTATCATCAAGATATGCGTACTGATATAATTAAAAATAAAAATATGGCATATTTACGTCAATTTCCTAATGTTGTCATGACACAACATTTAGCTTTTTATACTGATGCAGCTGTTAGCAGTATGGTTCAATTATCACTTAATGGTCTATGGGCTTGTTATAATGATCTGGATTGGGATAATGAGTTAACAAAAGATTTGTAATCGCAGAAATTTCTGTGATTTTTTTAATGCTTTTTACTTGCACATAAGGTTAGTATGTGCTAACCTTATTGTAGTTAGGTAAAACTAACTTCGTGTGAATAAATGATTCTTTCTAACCTGGCTTAGTCACCCAGGTTAAGGAATCATGAAGGAGGAAAACAAATGAGTAAAATTAAAAGTGTATATGCCCGTGAGGTCTTGGATTCACGTGGTAATCCTACTGTAGAGGTAGAAGTAACTACAGAATGTGGAGCATTCGCTAGTGCGATAGTACCAAGTGGAGCTTCAACAGGTGTTCATGAGGCAGTTGAATTACGTGATGGTGATAAAAACCGTTATTTAGGATTAGGAACAGAAAAAGCAGTAAAAAATGTTAATGAGATTATTGCTAAAGAATTAATTGGTAAAGAAGTAACAAATCAAAGAGAAATCGATGAAACGATGATTGCTTTGGACGGAACACCAAATAAAGGTAAGTTAGGTGCAAATGCAATCTTAGGTGTATCTTTAGCTATTGCTAAATGTGCTGCGACGAGCTTAGATTTACCATTATATCGTTACATTGGAGGAGCTAATGCTTATGTATTACCTACACCAATGATGAATATCATTAATGGTGGAGCTCATGCAGATAATAATGTAGATTTTCAGGAATTTATGATTATGCCGGTTAGCGCTCCAACATTTAAAGAAGCAATCAGAATGGGTGCGGAAGTATTCCATGCTTTGAAAGCCGTTTTAAAAGGAAAAGGATTAAATACAGCAGTTGGTGATGAGGGAGGCTTTGCTCCAAATTTAGCTTCTAATGAAGATGCTATTAAAACTATTCTAGAGGCAGTAGAAAAGGCTGGCTATAAACCAGGTGAAGATATTAAATTGGCAATGGATGTTGCAAGCAGTGAGTTTTACCAAGATGGTAAATATGTATTACCAGGAGAAAATAATAAATCATTTACTTCAAAAGAATTAGTTGATTTTTATGCTGAATTATGTTCTAAATATCCAATTATCTCAATTGAAGATGGTTTAGATCAAGATGATTGGGAAGGTTGGGATTATCTAACTGAGAAGTTAGGGGACAAAGTACAGTTAGTCGGTGATGATTTCTTTGTAACTAATACTAAACGTCTTGAAGAAGGAATTAAACGCGGTGTAGCTAATTCAATCTTAATTAAAGTAAATCAAATTGGTACTTTAACAGAAACTTTAGAAGCTATTGAAATGGCCCAAAAAGCAAATTATACAGCAGTTATCTCTCATAGATCAGGAGAAACAGAAGATACAACTATTGCTGATATTGCGGTAGCAACAAATGCGGGACAAATTAAAACTGGCTCTGCATCAAGAACAGACCGAATTGCTAAATATAATCAATTAATTAGAATTGAAGATCGTCTAGGTAAACAAAGTAAATATTCTGGATTATCAGGATTTTACCAATTGAATAAATAATTTGGATAAATTTTATAAAAACTATTGCATAGTCAGTTAGTCTGTGCTAACATATAGATAGTTAGTTAAAGCTAACTAGAGAAAAGGAGAAATGTATGAAAGTAGTATTTGCATCAAGAACAGGTAATGTTCAAAGTATTGTTGATCGTTTAAGTGTCGACGCCTTAGAAATATCTTCTGGAGATGAGGCTGTTAGCGAGCCGTTTCTCTTAATCACTTATACTGATGGTTATGGTGATGTCCCTATGGAAGTTGAATCATTTTTAAATAGTAATGGTGACCATTTAAAAGGTGTTATAGTTAGTGGTGATCAAGGATACGGTGAAGCATTCTGTAAAGCTGGTGACGTTATTGCTGAACAATACAATGTTCCTTGTCTTTACAAAGTTGAGAATGATGGAACTGATGAAGATATAGAGGAAATTAAAAAAATAATTAATAATCAATAGTTAAATATTTGCTGATAGAGGTTGCTGATATATCATACCTACAACGATAAAATTTCCTAATATAATTATTAGCACTCTTTAAAAGTAAAAAATAGTAAGAAAGGTATCCGTGATAAGCTATTCACCTTTTTCTCGAAGACATAGACGGATACTTCTTACTAAATTATCCCGTCGAAAACAATAATAGATTTAACTATTTTCCAAATTCCTTAAACATAGTAGTGAATTTCCTTTATATCAGTTCATTCTCTAAACATTCGTCCATGGTATTTTGTCCTTGAAATCATGGCATATTAGAAAGTGATAGAAAATGTAATTTATAAAATATCCTTCAAGTTATAAATAATATTTTCAAATGTAACGAACTTTAAATCCACATCCAAGTAAGTGATAAATAATTTAGCCATTATAATTATCATTCTTTACATTAAGTTCGTAACTTTCAAAACCGGAAGCATTCCGGTTTTCTTTTTTTTATTTTATTGGTATAATTATATAAAACGATTGGAGGAAGAGTAGATGATGCACGAATCTGGTGAAATGTATTTGGAAACAATTTTATTATTAAAAAAACAAAACGGTAATGTTCGTTCAATTGATATTGCTCGAGAGTTGGGATTTAGTAAACCAAGTGTTAGTCGTGGTGTAGGCATTCTAAAGAATGACGGATATATTATTGTTGATAGTAAAGGATATATTGAACTAACTGAAAAAGGAACGGAAAAGGCTACTGCTGTTTATGAAAAACATGAATGTCTTACAGAATTTTTAATGCATACTGCAAAGATTTCTAAAGAAGTAGCTGAGGATGATGCTTGTAAGATTGAACATATTATAAGTGATGAAGTATTTGAAGGAATTAAAAAGTTTTTAAACAAGTAATTGAACGTAAGATGCAAGAAGGCTTCTTACGTTTTCTTGGTTTTTTAAGATTTTTATATTTTATAACAGGGAGAGGTTGTTATGAAAACAAATGAACTTGAAAAATTATTGGGGACTACAAAGGATACCTTACGTTATTATGAAAAGGAGGAATTAATTTCGCCATCACGTGATGATAATGGTTATCGTAATTATAGTTATGAAGATATTCGAATAATAAAAAATATTATTATGTTGCGCTCTTTTGATCTTTCAATTGAAGACATCAGACGTATATTTAACAATGAAATTTCTTTAAATACATGTTTGAATCAGAAAAAAGAATATTTATTAAAAGAGATAGGTAAAAAGCAGAGAATCATTGATTTAATTGAAAAAAACTTATCACGCAAGAAAGCTTTTTAGGTTATTTAAAAATTCCAGTAGACATTGAAAATAAAGTACACGTTCTTTTCTCAAATGAAGAAATAATGATTAGGGAGAACATAAGAAAGGATTGCCAAATATAATTATCAGGATATCAAGAGAGTGGTTTTTTCGATATGTTCCAGAACTTATATTCCGGCGTTAGCTGGCGATCATGGGTATTTGCTATTTGCAATGTGGTCACATATTGGATTATTATCACGGTATTTATATAGATTTGGATATATATGCTGAATATAGTTGTCATTTATTTGAGAGTATTTCTCTAGATAATATTCATGAAATCTTTGCTATTTTAAAAGATAAGGATATCATAATCGAAGATCCGCTCAATTTGAACGGTATTTTTACCCAATATCAAAATTTGTCTGAGCTTGAAAAATATTTTGATAATAATATGTCTAAATAGCAAAAAAATATGGCTTGGATAACCCTTGAGGTAGCGAAATTTCTCAACAGATTGATAAGCTTCATACTTATATAAATAATACTGAAAAGGGGAGAAGAGGAAATAAATTATTTATATTAAAGTCTTTAATAAATAGTAGTTTTCCTAAATGTACGTTAGTTATTTTGATTTTAGTTTTTAATTGCTCCGCTATCTCTTTTTATCATAGGAGGGATTATATTTGCCTTTAAATAGATAATTTCATGATTTTTAATAAGTAAAACGGGTAATTGATTTAATAAATTTAATTCATTGACAATAAAATTTTATTGATTTATGCTTGGATTATGAGTTACCGGTGGCTCTTATAAAAAGGAGCGAAAAATTATGTATCATTCAAGATTTAAAGGAGAACATTATCAGATTGGATTTAAGTGGGGGAGAAATTTATTAAAACATAAGCAACTGTTTTTAACTAATGTACCCTTTGAAATTACTTTAGAGCACTATGATTTTGCTTTACAATGTTTACCGATTTATCAAAAATTTTTCCCAGAGATTATTGAAGAAATAAGGGGAATTGCTGATGGACAAAAATGTTCATTTAAAAGTATTTGTGCTGTTTTGTTGAGTATGTACTGCATTGTTCCAGAAGTACATTGTTCTTGTTTTGCTTTTAGAAATGAAAATGAAATCTTATTTGGACGAAATAGTGATTTTTTAACAAAAATTGAAAAACTGTATACTAATTGTATATATCAATTTACTAATGATTCATATGCGTTTAATGGCAACACTACAGCGTGCGTTGAGATGGAAGATGGTATCAACGAGTATGGTTTAGCAATTGGATTAACTGCTGTTTATCCGACTGTAAAACAACTGGGGCTAAATGCCGGAATGATGCTGCGGCTATTTTTGGAGAAGTGTAAAACAGTTGATGAAGTAATTCAATTGTTGAATACATTACCGATTGCTTCAAGTCAAACTTTTACACTGGTTGATACTGGTGGTGATATTGCATTGATTGAGTGCAATAGTAAACAAATTAAAATCAATAGAAATAATCAGAATGCTTTTGCAACTAACTGGTTCTTCAGTGAAGCAATGCGGGAATATAATAATCATCTTATTGATAATTGGCAAGCTCAAAAGCGCTATCAAACTATCAAAGAAGCGATTTTAACTGATAAAATCAACGATTTTAATGATGCGGCTGCTTTATTATCAGGTAGGTATGGTTATATTTGTCAGTACGATCGAAAAACAGGAAAGGATACAGTTTGGTCGGTCATATATGATGTGAAAAATAAAAGGATTTTTCGAGTTGAAGGAAATCCTTCACGAAAATCCTTTATGGAAGATAAAAGATTTAAGTTCAAATGATTAGATGAATGCTATAACTGATTGAAAATAAACAGGTTTTTATTTTGATTTAAACAGAAAGATAAAAAAGTAAATGAAAACATGATATGATGATTCCACTAAAGTAGACACACGAAATAACCAAATGGGTATCTATGGAGGTGGGAGCATATCACTAAGTTAGCCGGGTTAAAAATTTTATTTGTTTTGTGTATCTACCTGACAGCCCTTGGATTAATTTCTATCTTACTTTTTTATTTTTGACAATTAGGACAATAATAGATACTACCACCTAGATATTGTTCTTTTTTTATTTCACAGTGACAGATTGGGCAACCACTTTTATAAGATTTAGCGCATAAGATAGTTTTGTAGCCACCAGGATTTCCGTATATATCTTTTTCACTGTCTCGACCGTGGTTTTCGACCATCTTTGTTAGAGTTCTAATAATCGCATCATATAAATTTTTTATATCTTGTTCATTTAATGTCTTAATCCTTCGTTTGGGAAAGAGTTTGGCATTAAACATAATATCTTGAGCAACACCATTACCAATCCCTAAAATTCTTTGCTTAGTTGCTAAAAAGGCTTTGATACTGAGTTTTTCAGTTTCATCAGTAATTAATGTTTTAAAGTAATTAAGAGTAAATTCTTGATCTAAAGGACCAATACTGGTTAATTCTGTTTGATAATATTCATTATTTGATCCTGTTATTTGATCAAAAAGTCCAATAAAACAATACATTGATGTTGTTACATTGATGAAACTTTGATCAGCAAAAGTAATTAGTAATTTGCTTTTTTTTAATTTAGTTGGTTTTTGGTAGTAGCGAATATTAGCGCCGTCACGAAAGGTTAAACGGTAATTCTCAATTACTATTTCAACATAGTAATTTCGCTTAATAATACCTGTTACTTTTTTACCAACTAATAATTCCTTGTATGAATTAGGATTTCCTTCATAAAAAGTAAATTTATGATCAGTGTAGTTACACCCAAGATCAATTATAGTCTTACCAAGTATTTCTTTTTCCAAGTCATCAGCAATTGCATATGCTTCAGGAAGTTCAATCATCTTTCTCACCAGCCTTATATTAATATTCTAACATAGATACTGATTTAAAAACATCATAATAAATAAAAAAGCAAAGTGTTTAGATGATATGATTCCCTCTTAAATAGATTTTGGTTATTTGCCTTGGCTATTTAAAGATAATTATATCAAATATGTCTTTGCTCTTAATTTAAGCCTTGTCGACTTTTTTTAAAATACATTAAATCGGTTGCCTGCATTCCGTTTTCAATTATCTTATTAGGATAATAGTCAATAAAGAAATTTTCAATCCGATGACTATAAACATATCCTAAACGTGTATAAAAAGTGATATTTTCAAGACTGGAATTTGCAGTACCAACTAGAAAAGTATCATATGAATTGTACGTTTCTTCAATAAATTTGATTAATGCTTTGGCATAGCCGTGACCACGATGTTCACTTAATGTAAGGAGATTTTTGATTTCAACTTCGCCATCAATTATTTCTACTGCAATGAATGAGACTGGTTCGTCTTTTAAATAAAAGCCATACAGAGCACCATTTTCTAGGTAATCTCTAACTAAATTAATATTAGGATCACTTTCAGTTAAAAGGTGATCATAATCCATTTTATTGTTTATTTCTTTTATCATTGTTTTCACTTCCCAAGATGTATTATAACAAAGTTTTATCTAATGTAAAAGAATCTAATTATATGATATACTAATGGACAAAGGAGTGCAGCAAAGATGAAGAAAATATTAATTTGTTTGATGATGTTATTTTTAGTGGTTGGCTGCTCATCATCGAATCAAAAGAATAAAAAAGAAGAAACAGTCAAGAAAGAAGAAAAAACAGAAGAAAAAGAGCCTGTCAATACTAGTATTAAATTAAATTTTGCAGGGGATTGTACATTGGGAAATTATGCAGGACAAGCTTATGATGGATCGTTTAATCAAGAGTATGCCAAACAGGGAAATGATGCTACATATTTTTTTAAGAATGTCAAAAATGTTTTCGAAAATGATGACCTTACAATTGTTAATCTTGAAGGCCCATTGACAAGTGCGACTTCACATGTAGAAAAACAGTTTCCTTTTAGCGGACCAAAAGAATATGTTAATATTTTAACTAGCGGTGGTGTTGAGCTGGTTTCTATTGCCAATAATCATTCAGAAGATTATTATGAACAAGGGATGACGGATACTAAGCAAGTACTTGATGAAAAGGGAATTGGCTATTTTGGCTATGAAACGTCATGTGTCAAGGAAATTAAAGGAATTAAAATTGGCTTTTTGGGGTATCGTTCAATGTCTTTATCAATGAATAACGAAAAAGGGCGTGCAACAATTAAAGCAGCAATCAATGACTTGAAAAATAACCAGGGAGCTAATGCCGTAGTCGTTTTTTATCACTGGGGAATTGAGCGGGAATACTATGCGAATAGTGATCAGCGTGAGTTAGCAAAATTTTCAATAGATAGTGGTGCGGATTTAGTTATGGGTTCACATCCGCATGTTGTTCAAGGAACAGAAGAATATAATGGAAAACAAATCGTTTATTCATTAGGAAACTTTTGTTTTGGTGGAAATCGCAATCCTAGTGATACAGATTCAATGATTTACTCAATTACAATGAATTTCACTGACGGTGTTTATACTGGAGATAGTCACGAAATTATTCCTTGTTCAGTTACCTCGGTTAAAGGACGAAATAATTATCAGCCAATAATTTTAGAAGGTAATGAAAAAGAGAGAGTACTAACTAAAATACAAAAATATAGTTACTAGAAGATGGGATAAAACCATCTTTTATTATAAAATAATATATATAATATTTGTAATCTCATTATATTATCTTTATAATTAACATAGAAGGTGATAATTATGAAGCGCAAATTAGTATATTTTCTTTATAGTGGTTATATTGTTTTCTTGGTTGGGTTATTGGGAAGCCGTTTTGCTAATAGTATCAGTAAAGGTACTTTAAATATTATCTGTTTATTTATTTTTATTGGTGTTTTAGCTTTTTGTTGTGGTGGTTTTGTTGGTTATCCAACTCGTCAAATTGATACAGAACAGACCATCAAAGATAAGTTAGAAAGCCGTGATGATGCTATTTTAATCAAAGAGTTGTTTATAATGATAATTCCGTTAGTAATTATTTTTATTATCAATTATTTTTGTTGAGTTTAAAATGCGACAATTTTTTTGTAAATGCTTGAATCTTGAATCAATAAATGATATTATGCAAATAGTTATACGACTGACGGAAGTGGAATTAACCACAGGGAGTATAATCATGTAAGAGCCGACCGTCTGGGCAAGAGTCTGGACGAGTGTAGGCTCTTTTTTAATTCTTTGGTCAAATTGCTTGTTTTGAGGGCGAAAAGAGTGGTTTTAAAACAACTGTACTGGTTGAGAAAAAAGCTGAAATATGATATAAATTAGGTGTATTTTTGTTTTGATTATTGGTGACCTTAGAATGTTTATTTAAAAATTATATTTGAAAGGGTGGCGTTATGTTAACTGATGTTGAAATTGCACAAAGTGCAAAGATGAAACCAATTAGTGAGATTGCTAAAAAGGTTGGTTTAGAAGATGATGATTTAGAATTATATGGTAAGTATAAAGCCAAGATTGCACTTGAGGCGATTAATCGGCTGGAAAACAATCCTGATGGAAAATTGATCTTGGTTACTGCAATTAATCCTACTCCAGCTGGGGAAGGTAAGACGACAACGATGATCGGATTGTCTCAAGCCTTAAATAAGTTAGGAAAAAAATCAGTTGTGGCAATGAGAGAACCATCTTTAGGGCCATGTTTTGGGATCAAAGGTGGAGCTGCCGGTGGAGGATATGCACAAGTAGTTCCAATGGAAGATATTAATTTACATTTTACTGGTGATATCCATGCAATCACTGCTGCTAATAATCTTATTGCGGCAATGCTTGATAACTCTATTCATCAGGGAAATCCTCTAAATATCGATGTACGTAATATTGTTTGGAGAAGAGTTGTTGATTTAAATGATCGCGCTTTACGTAATACTATCTGTGGTCTTGGCGGAAAAGTCAATGGAATGCCTCGAGAAGACGGTTTTGATATTACTGTCGCTAGTGAAGTAATGGCAATTTTATGTTTGGCAACGAGCCTTGAAGATTTAAAAGAACGAGCAGGTAAAATGATCGTTGCTTATGACTATGCTGGAAATCCAGTCACAGTAAATGATATTGAAGCAACTGGTGCAGTTACTTTATTATTAAAAGACGCAATTAAACCAAACTTAGTACAAACATTAGATCATACGCCGGTCTTTGTTCATGGGGGACCGTTTGCTAATATTGCTCATGGATGTAACTCAGTGATGGCAACTAAATTAGCTATTAAATTAGGTGATTATGCAATTACAGAAGCAGGATTTGGTGCTGATTTAGGAGCAGAAAAATTCTTAGATATAAAATGTCGTCAAGCTAATCTTGATCCTCAAGCAGTTGTGATCGTTGCAACTGTTAGAGCGCTAAAAATGCATGGTGGTGTTGATAAAAAAGAGTTAGGCACAGAAAATCTTGAAGCTTTAGCAAAAGGAATTAAAAATTTAGAAAAACATATTGAAAATATTGCGAAATATAACCTGCCTTCAGTGGTAGCAATCAATGCTTTTCCAACTGATAGTGAAGCAGAGTTGCAATTATTAAAAGATACATGTAATAAAATGGGTGTTGATGTAGCTATTTCTAAAGTATGGGAAAAAGGTGCTGATGGGGGAATCGAGCTTGCTGAAAAACTATTAGAAATCTTAGATACTAAAGAAGCTAATTATCAACCATTATATGATTTAAATTTATCAATCAAAGAAAAAATTGAAACTATCGCGAAAGAAATCTATGGTGCTGACGGAGTAGCGTTTGATAAAAAAGTATTAACAAAGATGAAAAAGTACGAAGCACAAGGATTAGCTGATTTACCAATCTGTGTAGCTAAGACCCAATACTCTTTATCTGATCAACCGACGCTGCTTGGTCGCCCTAGGGGATTTACGATTAAGATTAATGATCTTATCCCATCTGCTGGAGCAGGATTTTTAGTAGCTATCTCTGGAAGTATTATGAGAATGCCAGGATTACCAAAACGTCCGGCAGCGGTTAATATGGACATTGATAAAGATGGTAAGATAGTAGGCTTATTCTAAAAGTGACTCATTGTCACTTTTAGTGGTTTAAAAAGAAAGGAAGAAATTATGAAAGTAGCAATTATTATGGGTTCTACAAGCGATTTAAGTAAGGTTGAACCAGCAATTGGAATTTTGAAAGACTATGGTGTTGAAGTAAATGTAAGATGTCTTTCAGCTCATCGGGCACATTTAGGATTAAGTACATTTATTAAAGAAACAGAGACTGATGGAACCGAAGTAATTATTACAGCGGCTGGAATGGCAGCAGCTTTACCTGGAGTTGTCGCTTCTCAAACAGTATTGCCAGTTATCGGGGTACCAATTAGCGGGGCTACATTAGATGGTATGGATGCGTTACTATCAATCGTTCAAATGCCTTCAGGAATTCCTGTGGCTACTGTGGCAATTAACGGGAGCAAGAACGCTGCATATTTGGCGTTACAAATCATGGCAATCAAACATGATAAGATTAAAGAAAAGTTATTAGCATATCGTAAAGATATGGAAAAGCAAGCAATGAGTGCTAATGAAGAAGTTATTGCAAAATATAAATAAAAGATAAGAGGAGAAATCAAAATGGCAGAATTATTATATGAAGGAAAAGCAAAACAAGTTTACAAAACAGATAAAGAAGATGAATATTTGATTCATTATAAAGATGACGCAACTGCTGGAAATGGTGTAAAACATGATCAGTTTGAAGGTAAGGGAGTTTTAAACAATACAATTTCTTGCATTATCTTTGATATGTTAGAAGAAGCAGGAATTAAAACTCATATGATCAAGAAATTAAATGAACGAGATATTTTAGTAAAAAAAGTTGATATCTTCCCATTAGAAGTAATTATTAGAAATATTACAACAGGGTCTTTTTGTAAAAGATTAGGAGCTCCTGAAGGAATCGTTTTAGACGAACCAATTTTTGAATTAAGTTATAAAAATGATGATTATGGTGATCCATTGATTAATGAAGATCACGCAGTTGCCTTAAAACTATGTACAAGAGAAGAATATAATTTTATTAAACAAGAAACATTAAAAATAAATGAATTATTAAAGGAATTTTTCTTAAGCTTAAATTTAAAATTAGTTGATTTTAAAATTGAATTTGGGAAAACACCTGATGGTCAAATCTTGTTAGCTGATGAAATTTCTCCAGATTCTTGTCGTTTATGGGATGTTGAAACTAATCAAAAATACGATAAAGATGTATTTAGACAAGATATTGGTGATTTAATCGAAACTTATAAAGCAGTATTAGCAAGAATGCAAAAATAATAAAGGAGATTAAAAAATGGATTACAAAAAGGCTGGAGTAGATATTGAAGCAGGATACAAATCAGTTGAATTAATGAAAAAACACGTTAAGGAAACAATGCGTCCGGAGGTTTTAGGTGGTCTTGGTGGTTTTGCAGGAGCATTTGATTTAAGTGCAATCAAAGATATGGATGAACCTGTTCTTTTATCAGGAACTGATGGATGCGGAACAAAAGTAAAACTTGCTTTTGTAATGGATAAACATGATACAATTGGTATTGATGCAGTTGCAATGTGTGTTAATGATATTGCCTGTTCAGGTGGAGAACCATTGTTCTTCCTTGATTATATTGCGTGTGGAAAAAACTATCCGGAAAAAATTGCGACGATCGTAAGTGGGGTTGCTGAAGGCTGTAAACAATCTGGTTGTGCTTTAGTTGGTGGTGAAACAGCGGAACATCCTGGATTAATGCCTGAAGACGACTATGATCTAGCTGGTTTTGCAGTCGGGGTGGTTGATAAAAAAGATATTATTAATGGTGAAAACATTAAACCAGGTGATGTTTTAGTGGGAATTGCTTCAAGTGGAGTTCATAGTAATGGATTCTCATTAGTTCGAAACGTATTTGAGATGAATAAAGAAACCTTAGATACATATTATGATGAACTTGGAAAAACATTAGGCGAAGCCCTAATTGCACCAACTAGAATTTATGTAAAAGCATTAAAAAATGTTAAAGATGCTGGGGTAAGAATAAAAGGCTGCTCTCATATAACTGGTGGTGGTTTTGATGAAAATATCCCAAGAATGTTACCCGATGGAGTAAAAGCAGTTATTAAAAAAGATAGCTATAAAGTACCCGCAATTTTTGATCTGATTGCTAAAAAAGGTGATATTGCAGAGGAAATGATGTATAACACATTTAACATGGGATTAGGTATGGTCATTGCGTTAGATCCAGCTGATATTGAAACTAGTATGGCGGCAATTAAAGCAGCAGGTGATGAATGTTATATTATTGGAAGTATTGAAGCAGGTGACAAAGGAGTGCAATTATGCTAAAAATTGCTGTCTTTGTTTCTGGGGGAGGAACAGACTTGCAATCGGTCATTGATGCTGTTAAAAATAACAGCATCAATGGTGAAATTGCAATCGTTATTTCTAATCGTAAGAATGCATATGGACTTGAACGTGCAAGACAGGCAGGAATTGAAACTGCTGTAGTGCGTAAAGATGATGAATTAATTGTTAAAATGTTAAAAGAACGCAATGTTGGTCTAGTTGTTTTAGCGGGATATTTAGCGATCCTTACGGATGTATTGATTGATGCTTATCCTAATAAAATTATTAATATTCATCCTTCATTGATTCCATCATTTTGTGGACCAGGGCATTATGGAATGCATGTTCATGAAAAAGTTTTAGCGCGAGGGGTAAAAGTGACTGGTGCAACAGTTCATTTTGTTAGTAGTGAGGTTGACGGAGGACCGATTATTCTTCAAGAGGCGTGCAATATTGATGATTTAGATAATGCTGAAGATATCCAAGCACGGGTATTAGAAATTGAACATCGCATTTTACCTAAAGCAGTTGCTTTATTTTGTGATGGTAAAATTATTGTTGAAAATGAAAGGGCTAAGGTGATTTAAAATGAAAAGAGCATTAGTTAGTGTTACTAATAAAGATGGTATCGTTGATTTTTGTAAAGGCCTAGTAGATTTAGGTTTTGAAATTGTTTCCACTGGGGGAACGATGGCTAAATTACAAGCAGAAAATGTACCATGTATTGCAATTGATGATGTAACCGGATTTCCTGAAATCTTAGATGGTCGAGTTAAAACTTTACATCCAAAAGTTCATGGTGGATTATTATTCCGTCGTGATCTTCAAGAACACGTTGACACAGTTAAAAAAATGGACATCCAACCAATTGATGTGGTTTGTGTTAATTTATATGAATTTGAAAAAGCGTTAAAAGCTGGTAAACCGATGGAAGATATGATTGAAAATATCGATATTGGGGGACCATCGATGATTCGTTCAGCAGCAAAGAATTTTAAAGATGTTTTAATCGTTACCGATCCTGCTGATTATGATAACGTCTTAACTGCAATCAAAGATAAAACTGATGATTTTGATTTTAGATTAAATCTTGCATATAAAGCATTTTCAACTACTGGCGCTTATGATGCGATGATTTCTCGTTATTTTGCAGGTGTTGTAGGGGATGATTTCCCAGATACTTTAAACATTTCCTTAAAGAAAACGGAACATTTGCGTTATGGTGAAAATTCTCAACAAAGAGCTAACGGCTATGTTGATCCATTTGTGCAAGAAACTTTATTGGATTATGAACAATTACACGGTAAAGAAATTTCTTTCAACAATGTTAATGATTTATATGGTGCTATTGCCGTAGTACGTGAATTTAAAGATCAAATTGTTACAGCTGCGATTAAACATTCAACTCCTTGTGGGGTAGCGATTGGCAAAGATGGTTATGATTCTTATATGAAAGCTTATGAGGCTGATCCTCAAAGTATTTTTGGCGGAATTGTAGCAGTAAATTATAAAATCGATAAAAAAACGGCTGAAGAAATGCATAAGATCTTCTTAGAAATCGTAGCTGCACCTGACTTTGATGATGATGCTTTAGAAGTATTGAAGAAAAAGAAAAATTTACGAATCTTAAAACTTAAAAATCTATATGCGCGTGAAGCTAAATATGATATTAAATATTTAGAGGGTAAAGTTTTAGTTCAAGATATCAATACTGAAATGATTAAAGAAATGAATTGTGTAACAACAGCCAAACCTACAGAAGCTCAACTTAAAGATATGGAATTTGGTATGCGGGTCGTTAAATTTGTAAAGTCAAATGCTATTTGTATCGTTAAAGATGGTGTTACATTGGCTGTTGGTGGTGGACAAACATCAAGAATCTGGGCTTTAGAAAATGCGATTATCAATAATAAAGATAAAGATTTTAAAGGTGCAGTTCTTGCTAGTGATGCCTTTTTCCCATTTAGCGATTGTGCTGAGGTAGCATATAAAGCTGGAATTGGAGCAATCGTCCAACCAGGGGGATCGGTTCGAGATCAAGATTCAATTGATTTCTGTAATGAGAAAGGTATCCCAATGGTATTTACTGGATACAGACATTTTAGACATTAATAGAAAGGCCTAGAATATATGAAAGTACTTGTAATTGGTAGTGGTGGTCGTGAACACGCCATAGCGTATAAATTGAATCAAAGCAGTAAGGTAGATAAAATCTATGCGATTCCAGGGAATCCGGGAATTGCTAAAATTGGTGAGTGTATTGATGGTAAGGTTGAAGATAATGAAATGATCGTTAATTTTGCTAAAGAACATCAAATTGATTTAACTGTTATAGGACCAGAGGTACCACTTTGTAATGGTCTAGCAAATGATTTAGAGGCAGCCGGGTTAATGGCTTTTGGACCAACTAAACATGCAGCTACATTGGAAGGTAGTAAAGCTTTTTCAAAAGACTTTATGATTAGACACAGTATTCCAACTGCTAAATATAAAGAAGTTAATAGTTATGATGAAGCCGTTAAAGCAATTAGCGAATTTGATTATCCGTTAGTTATTAAGGCTGATGGTTTAGCAGCAGGAAAAGGAGTCGTTATTGTTGACAACCATGAAGATGCTACTGTAACTTTAAAAGAAATGATGATTGACGGAAGTCTTGATGGAGCAGGAAGTAAAGTTGTTTTAGAAGAATTTTTAACCGGATTTGAATGTTCACTTCTTTGTTTTACAGATGGAGAAACAATTGTTCCAATGGTAAGTGCTAAAGATCATAAACAAATTTTTGATGGGAATAAGGGTCCTAATACTGGTGGTATGGGAACTGTTTCACCAAATCCATTTATGCCAGAAGGTATGGATGAGGTAATTAAAAGAGATATTCTTGATCCTTTTATGCAAGGATTAAAAGATGATAATATGGACTATCGCGGTGTTGTGTTTATTGGTTTAATGATTGAAGATGGTAAAGCGAAAGTATTAGAATTTAATGTTCGTTTTGGTGATCCTGAAACACAATCAATTATGCTTCGCTTAGATAGTGATCTATATGATATCATGGTTGGTTGTGCTACAAAAACTTTAAAAGATGTTGAAGTTAAATGGAATAATCAACACGTTGCTTGTTTAGTTCTTTCAAGTGGAGGATATCCAGGTAATTATCAAAAAGGAATTGAAATAGAGAATATTGATGACTGTGATGACTGTGTTGTTTTCCATGCGGGGACAGCAATCAAAGATGGAAAATTAGTTACTAATGGTGGTCGGGTCTTAAATATTTGTGCTACAGGAGTTTCATTAGATGAGGTTCGTGAAAAAGTTTATGCGGTAGCAAAAAAGATTGATTTTGAAGGCAAATATTACCGAAGTGATATCGGACTTAGATAGGGGGATGAAAATGAGTGATGTAAAGCGTATTTACGTTGAAAAAAGAACAGCGTATGCAACAGAAGCAAACGAAATTAAACATAATTTAATTGAACAATTAGGGTTAGAAATTGATACCTTAAGAATTATCAACCGTTATGATGTTCAAGGAGTTAGTGATGGCATTTTAAAACAAGGAATCAACACTATCTTGGCTGAACCAATGGTCGACGATGTTTATCAAGAAGAATTTCCTACTAATAATCAAGAAGTAGTTTTTGCAATCGAATTTTTACCTGGTCAATATGATCAAAGAGCAGATTCATGTGAACAATGCTTTGCTATTTTAACAGGGAATAGTAGTGCTAAAGTTAAATGTGCACGGGTATTTGCCATTACTTTTAAAGGCGATAAAGATGAAATTTTGACGAAGATTCAAAGCTTCTTGATTAATCCTGTTGATCAGCGTCTTGCTATTTTAGAAAAACCAGCTGATTTAAATGATGTTGCTCCAGAAATTAAACCGGTGCCTACAATTAATGGGTTTAATGAATTAGATAAAACCGGTCTTGAAAAGTTCTTAACTGACAATGGTATGGCTATGAACTATGAAGATTTAAAAGTAACTCAAGATTATTTTAAAAATGAAGAAAAAAGAGATCCTACTGAAGCTGAATTAAAAGTATTAGATACTTATTGGTCTGATCACTGCCGGCATACAACATTTGCAACAGTTATTACAGATTTAGATATTGAAAATGGAGCTTTTAAAGAGATCCTAGAAAAGGATATTGAGGATTATAAAACTAGTCGTCATTTAGTTTATGGTATTGATACAAAACGACCTTTAACATTGATGGATTTAGCCACAATCTCAATGAAAGAGTTACGTAAAACTGGTTATTTAGATGATTTGGAAGTATCTGAAGAAATTAATGCCTGCTCAGTTGAGATTACGGTACATACAACTGATGGTGATGAGCAATGGTTATTAATGTTTAAAAATGAAACACATAACCATCCAACTGAAATTGAGCCATTTGGTGGAGCTGCTACTTGTTTAGGTGGAGCAATCCGGGATCCGTTATCTGGTCGCGCTTATGTATATCAAAGTATGCGGATTACAGGGGCTGGAGATCCTCGTAAATCATTAGCAGAAACAATGGCTGGTAAGTTACCTCAACGTAAATTGTGTCAAGAATCTGCCCATGGTTTTTCCTCTTATGGTAACCAAATTGGGTTAACTACAGGTTATGTTCATGAAATTTATGATGACGGATATGTAGCTAAAAGAATGGAATTAGGAGCAGTTGTTGCAGCGGCACCAAAAGAACAAGTAAAACGTCTAGAACCTTTAAAAGATCATATAGTTTTATTGATTGGTGGTCGTACTGGACGTGATGGTATTGGAGGAGCGACAGGTTCTTCTAAATCTCACGATGTTAAATCAATTGAAACAGCTGGGGCTGAAGTTCAAAAAGGAAACCCGGTTGAAGAAAGAAAAATTCAACGTTTATTTAGAAATAAAGAAGTTAGTGAAAAAGTGGTTCGTTGTAATGACTTTGGAGCTGGTGGTGTTTGTGTTGCCGTTGGTGAATTAGCTCCAGGATTAGTAATCGATTTAGATGCAGTCTTGAAAAAATATGAAGGGTTAACAGGAACAGAGTTAGCTATTTCTGAATCACAAGAACGAATGGCTATTGTAATTGATGAAAAAGATGCGGATTTCATTAAAGCTGAGTGTGCTAAAGAAAACCTAGAAGTAGTTCAAGTTGCAGTGGTTACTGATCAAAACAGATTAGTAATGAAACATATGGGTGAAGATATTGTTAATATTTCTCGTGATTTTCTTGATGCTGCAGGCGCTAAACGTTATCAAAATGTTAAGATCACTTTACCAGATTTTGAAAAGACACCTTTTGATAAACAGTCACAAACTAGTTTTGTTGAAACTGTGAAAGAAACTTTATCAAAATTAAGTGTTGCTTCACAAAAAGGGTTAATTGAAAGATTTGACTCTTCAATTGGTAATGGAACAGTATTATCACCATTTGGTGGAATTAAATATCATACTGAAACTGAAGGAATGGCAGCATTGATTCCAGTGTTAGGAAAAGAGACAACAACAGCTTCAGTTATGACTTATGGTTATAATCCATTGATTTCAAAATGGTCACCATATCACGGAGCAATGTATGCAATTGTTGAATCGGTAGCGAAGATTGTGGCTATGGGTGGAAATTATCATACAATTAGATTTTCATTCCAAGAATACTTTGAGAAACTTCTAGACAACCCAATTACTTGGGGAAAACCAACGGCTGCTTTATTAGGGGCATACCGTGTTCAAAGTGCGTTAAAATTAGCTTCAATTGGTGGAAAAGACAGTATGTCAGGATCTTTTGAAGATTTACATGTACCACCAACTCTAGTTTCTTTTGCTATTACAAGTGGAGATGTTAATGATATCATGACACCTGAAATTAAAGAAACTGGTCATGTTTTAGCTGAAATTATTATTAATAAAGATCAATATCATATATTTGATTTTAATCATCTTCAAAAACAATACGATGCGATTATGGAATTAATGAAAGATAAGAAAATCTATAGTGCTTATACTGTTAAAGATGGTGGTGTTATTGAAGCCGTTAGTAAAATGGCTTTTGGTAATGGTGTTGGAGTAGCTTTTAATAATGAAAATAGTCTTGAAAGCTACATAGTGCGTGATTATGGTAATATTATTATTGAGGTTAAATCTGAAAAAGATTTAAGTATCTTTGATAATTATCGTATTGTTGGAACTACTAATGATAGTGAATTATTATCTTATGGTGGTGAAACAATTTCATTAGATGAAGCTTATGCAATTAATAAAGCGCCTCTAGAAAAAGTATATCCAACAAGAGAAAAAGCACCTACTAGTAAAATCAAAGTGGCAGCTTGTAAAACAAGAGCGGATCTTAAACCAAAAGTAACAGTAGAAACACCTCTAGTTGTTATTCCAGTATTCCCAGGAACTAACTGCGAATATGATTCAAAACGTGCTTTTGAAAAAGCGGGAGCTAAAGTTCAATTAGTTTTAATTAGAAATAAGACTGAACAAATGCTTAAAGATTCAATTGATGAATTAGAAGTTGCCATTAAACAAGCTAATATTGTAATGTTACCAGGTGGTTTTAGTGCTGGCGATGAACCTGAAGGTTCTGGTAAATTTATTGCCACAGTATTGAAGAATCCACGTTTAAAAGCAGCAATTACGGATTTATTAGATAATCGTGATGGTTTAATGATTGGAATTTGTAATGGATTCCAAGCATTAGTTAAATTAGGATTATTACCATATGGTAAAATTCAAGAAATGTCTAAAGATGATCCAACATTAACATTCAATACAATTGGTCGCCATGTTTCTCAGATGGTTGATACGCGTATTGGAAGTGTTAAATCACCATGGTTAAAATATGTCAATGTTGATGATATTCATACAATTCCAGTAAGTCACGGAGAAGGGCGTTTTGTAGCTCCTGAGGAAGTGATTGAAGAATTGTTTGAAAATGGACAAGTGTTCTCACAATATGTTGATCCTAATCGTAAGGTAACAATGCAAACACCATACAATCCTAATGGTTCAATGTATGCGATTGAAGGAATTGTTTCTCTAGATGGACGTGTTATTGGTAAGATGGGACATAGTGAGCGTCAAGGTGAAAACCGCTTTAAAAATGTTTATGGTGAAATGGACCAAAAATTATTTGAAGCTGGTGTAGATTATTTTAAAGGTGGAAAATAGAATGGAAAAACAAGAATTTGAATGTCTAACCCTGTGTCCATTAGATGGTCGCTATTCAGGTGTTAAAGATGCTTTAGGAGAATATTTCTCTGAATATGCATTAGTTAAATATAGAGTTTTCGTTGAGATTCAATGGCTAAAGTTCTTAATTGAAAATGTTGAAAGTGACGTTTTAGCTAAATTTGATTTACAAGATATGGATAAACTTACTACTATTTCAAGTGAGTTTAATTACGACTCTTTTGCTCGAATTAAAGAAATTGAAAATACAACACGCCATGATGTTAAAGCAGTGGAGTATTTTATTGATGAAAAAGTTGATGCTTTAGGATTTGGATATTTACAAAGCTTTGTTCACATTGGTTGTACATCTGAAGATATTAATAATACTTCATATGCTTGCATGCTAAAATATGGATTAAAAGATGTATGGTTACCAAAAGCTAAAGAATTTGCTGCTATCATTGATAAATGGGCTGAAGAACATAGTAATGATGCTATGTTGGCGCATACTCATGGACAACCTGCAACACCAACAACAATTGGTAAAGAATTTAAAGTTTATGCTTATCGTTTTTTGTCTAGTATTGAAAATGTTGAAGCAGTTAAAATCAAAGCTAAGTTCAATGGTGCAACAGGTAACTATAGTGCTATTTTAACGGCTTTCCCTAATGAAGATTGGCAAGTTTTAGCAAAAAAATTTGTTGAAGAGTACTTAGGTTTAACATTTAACCCATTGACTACTCAAATTGAAAGTCATGATTATACTTGTCATATTTTGGATGGTATTCGTCATTTCAATAATGTATTAGTCGATTTTGATGTTGATATGTGGCTGTATATTTCAATGGAATACTTTAAACAAATTCCAGTTAAAGGTGAAGTTGGAAGCAGTACTATGCCACATAAAGTAAATCCTATTCGCTTTGAAAACAGTGAAGCTAATATTGATATGTCTAATAATATCTGTATTGCTTTATCTAATAAACTTCCTAAGTCAAGAATGCAAAGAGACTTATCAGACTCTTCAAGCCAAAGAAATTTAGGTTTAGCATTTGGTTATTCTTTACAAGCCATCAATGAAACGATGAATGGGTTGGCTAAGTGTGTAGTTAATAAAGACAAACTAGCTAGTGACTTAAATGAAAAATGGGAAGTATTAGCAGAACCAATTCAAACAATGTTAAGAAAGTATGGAGTACCTGATGCTTATGATACTTTAAAAGCTTTAACAAGAGGTAAAAGTATTTCTAAAGAGGATATTCTAAAATTTGCTGAAAGTCTGGATATCTTATCAGATCAAGATCGTCAAACTTTAGTTGATATGACACCGGCTTCTTATATTGGTTTAGCTAAAGAACTTGCTAAAATCGAATTAAATAAATAGTAGAAAATGACTGGTTTCCAGTCATTTTTTCATTTTATGAAATAATCTACAATCTTTTTATAAACAATATATACTAAGTTATATAAAGATACGTCACGTTATAACGAAAGATGGAAAGGATGTAAATATGAATGTAAAATTAATAGCAGTAGATATGGATGGAACTTTTTTAACAAATAATAATGAATATGATCAAGAACGATTTACGAGGCAATACGAATTTATGAAGGAAAAGGGAATTCATTTTGTAGTTGCTAGTGGGAATCAATATTATCAACTAAGATCTTTTTTTCCAGATATTCATAACGAGTTAGCTTTCATTGCTGAAAACGGAGCTTATATCGTTGATCAAGGAAAAGATGTTTTTGTTGCAAAACTTGCAAAAGAGGATATTCAGACAGTTTTAAAGGTAGTTAATCAATATCCTGAAGTAGAAAAAATTGTCTGTGGTCGAAAAAGTGCTTATATTAGTAAATACATAGATGAAGATTTTTATAATACAATGAACTTTTACTATCATCGTCTTGCTAAAGTAGATAACTTTGATGATTTTGATGATACTATTTTTAAGATATATCTGCATTGTTCAAAAGATAATTTTGAAACGATTTTAACAGAATTGAAAGAGAAGATCGGACATATTATGACACCAGTTGATTGTGGACATTTTGGAATTGATTTGATTATCCCTGGGATTAATAAAGCACATGGAATTAACCTGTTAATGGAACGTTGGAAAATTAGTGATGCCGAAACAATGGCATTTGGGGATAGTGGTAATGATTTAGAGATGCTTGAGCAGGCTACATATGGTTTTGCCATGGCAAATGCAAAAGAAGCAATTAAGAAAATTGCGGATTACACAATTTCCTCTAATGAGGAACATGGTGTATTAGAGGTAGTTGACTGGTATATAAGTAAAAAAAAGATGTTTGAATAAAGAAGATGTAAAGATAAATTACTTCTTCTTTTTGTTTGTTTATTTTTCGTAAAAAATCCAATAATATATATGATTTATTTAATAATATGAGATGTATATGTTATTATTTTATATTAGATTATTGAGATTAAGGAGATTATTATAGATGAATAAAAGAGAAATAAATCAAAAATTAATCGTTAATTACAAAAATCATCTAATTGATGAAGAAAAAAGTTTAGCAACAATAACTAAATATATACGGGATATTGAAAAATTTTATCAATATGCGGATAAAAAGGAAGTTACCAAGGAATTAGTTAAATTATATAAAGAAGAATTAATGAAATCATATAAGCCTACTAGCATAAATAGTATGCTTGCAGCATTAAATCAGTTTTTTGAATATAATGGTTGGCTAGAATGTAAAATCAAAGAACTAAAAATTCAAAAAAGAGTTTTTTTAGAAGAAAGCAAAGAACTATCAAAAGATGAATATAAACGATTAGTTAATGCTGCTCGAAAGCAAAAAAACGAGCGTCTATATGTTTTACTGCAAGCAATTTGCTCAACTGGAATACGTGTTAGCGAACATCGATACATTACAGTCCAAGCACTTAAGGATGGGTATGCGCAAATATATAATAAAGGAAAAGTAAGAGAAATTTTTTTTAGTGATGATCTAAAAAGAATCTTATTAAAATATTGTCATAAAAATAAAATTGAAAATGGGGCAATATTTGTAACCAGAAGCGGAAGACCGTTAGATCGCAGTAATATTTGGAAAGCGATGAAAGATTTGTGTGATGATGCTAAGGTTGAGCGCAGTAAAGTTTATCCTCATAATTTACGTCATCTTTTTGCGGTTACTTACTATAATTTAAAAAAAGATATTGCACGTTTAGCAGATTTATTAGGACATTCAAGTATGGACACTACTCGTATTTATACAATGTCAAGTGGTCGTGAATTTAAAAGATATTTTGATCAGATGGATCTAGTATTTTCTAACCGAAAAAATAATTAAAATAAAAATCAAATACCACATAACACGTATTATGTGGTAAACTACTATAAAAAATAAACACTGCAAAAACAACCTTAAAAAATTAAAAATTTGAGGTTCTTTTAAGTGTGAATAAATTTTTAAAAATATTAAAAAATATATATTTTAGAAAAAAAGAAAATAATTGTCCGAGATTCCCATAAAAATGCTGTTAATAATATTTCAAATTCCTTGTTAAAATTAACTTAATGATGTAAAATGATATTCAGAAGAATAGTTCTTGTTAATCAAATACCACATAATACGTGTTATGTGGTAAATAATATATATTTAATAAGATATTGAGGGGTACAGAAGTGGAAAAAGAAGAGTTATTAGGTCAATTAAGAAATATTACAAATTGTATGATTATTTCTGATTTAAGGTATGTTGGTAAAGATGTATTGTATTCTGCAATTCTGTCTTTAAATGTTGATGATTATAGTATGAAAGAATGGCATGATGCAATTATATATTTAACTGGAAATGATGTAGATAAATCAATTGGTAAAGCTGCTGCAAAAGAATACCTATGTGACTATTATCGTCATAATTAAAAAACATTGGAGTATCTTCCAATGTTTTTTATAGTAAATTAATATTGTGTTTAGTACATTCATCAATCATTTCTTGTGGCCAAATACTTGCCTGAACTTCTCCAACATGAACTTTTTTCAATAATAACATACATAGTCTTGATTGCCCGATTCCACCACCAATTGTGTATGGTAATTCTTTGTTAACGATTTGACTATGATAAGGGAGTTTAAGACGATCTAAACAATTTTCAGCTTCTAATTGTTTTACAAGTGTATCTTCATCGACTCTAATTCCCATTGAAGAAATTTCTAATGCACATTGTAATGGTTCAAACCAGAATAAAATATCCCCATTTAAATTCCAATCATCATAGTCAGGAGCCCGACCATCATGTTTAATTCCACTTTTTAATTTACAGCCTACGCCCATTACAAAAACACATCCTAATTCTTTACAAATCGCTGTTTCTCTTTCGTTAGGAGTTAAATCGGGGTAACGATCTTCTAATTCTTGAGATGTAAAGAAATGAATTTTATCAGGAAGGCGGTTTACAGCATGTGGATATTTATACCATACCTCATGTTCCATATGTTTGATTACTTTAAAAATCTTTTTAACATGACGTTTTAAAGTTTCTTCAGTACGTTCTTCTTTAGCGATCACTTTTTCCCAATCCCATTGATCTACGTAATAAGAATGTAAATTATCAACTTCTTCATCTTTTCTAATGGCGTTCATATTTGTATATAAACCTTCATGCATTTTAAAACCGTATTTTTTAAGTGCCATTCTTTTCCATTTAGCTAGTGAATGAACTACTTCAATTTGTTCTCCAGGTATTTCATTAATAGTAAATGAGACAGGTGATTCGAAACCATTTAAGTTATCATTTAAACCACTACTTTTTTGAACGAATAGCGGAGCAGATATTCTTGATAAATGTAGAGCGCGTCCAATCTCTTTTTGGAAAGTATCACGAATATATTTAATTGCTTCCTGGGTTTGACGAAGATCCAAAACTGGATCGTAGTTTTCAGGTATAATTAAGTTCATTGTAATTATTAATCTCCTTTTAATTATTTTCTACATTGTAACATGTATAAATACATGTATACAACTATAAAATCGAGTAATTTTTATAAACGTTTATTGTAAAAAGTAAAAAAAGACGATAAGATTATAATTACAATAGAAGGAGGCATAAAAATGGCACTTGATGAAATAAAATATCAGACATATGTACAAATCTTAAAAGAGGAATTAGTACCGGCGATGGGGTGTACAGAGCCAATTGCTCTTTCTTATTGTGCTAGTAAGGCCCGTGATATTTTAGGAACTACTCCAACACGCTGTCTAGTTGAAATAAGTGGTAATATTATAAAAAATGTTAAGAGTGTAATTGTACCTAATACAAACGGATTAAAAGGGATTGAAGCAGCAGTAGCAGCAGGGATAATTGCTGGCAATGCGAACAAGGTATTGGAAGTAATTGCTGATGTAAAAAAAGATCAAATCAAGGAAATAAAAGATTATTTAGAGCATAATTGTATTATAGTAAGACCATTAGAAACGGAGCATATCTTAGATATTAAAATTACTTTATTTGATGATGATAATTATGCCATGATCAGAATTGTTGATCAACACACTAATATTATATCAATTGAAAAAAATCATAGAGTTTTATTCTCTAAAGAAAATAAAATTTGTAATAATGAAATGGTAATTGATCGTTGTAGCCTAAACGTTAAGGATATTTTGGAATTTGCCAATATTGTTGATCTAAATGATGTCAAAGAGATTATTTCAAGACAAATTGCTTATAATAGTGCCATTGCAAAAGAAGGATTAACTAATAATTATGGCGCCAATATTGGTAGTGTTTTATTAAATTCAGGACAGGATATTATTACTCGTGCAAAGGCATTTGCCGCTGCAGGAAGTGATGCACGAATGTCAGGGTGTGAATTGCCAGTTGTTATTAACTCTGGAAGCGGCAATCAAGGAATGACCGTTTCTTTACCAATCATTGAATATGCAAAAGAGCTAAATGTTAATGATGAGAAGTTATACCGTGCTTTAGTACTAGGAAATTTGATTGCGATTCATCAAAAAAATGGAATTGGTCGTTTATCTGCTTATTGTGGGGCTGTTAGTGCCGGATGTGCAGCTGGATGTGGAATTGCTTATTTATATGGTGCTGATTATGAATGCATTGCTCACACAATTGTAAATTCACTAGCAATAACTTCAGGAATTATTTGTGATGGTGCAAAATCTTCTTGTGCGGCAAAAATTGCAGCTAGTGTGGATGCTGGTATTCTTGGATATAAGATGTATTTAGATGGTCAAGAATTCAAAGACGGTGATGGAATCGTTGTTAAAGGTGTAGAGAATACGATTCGTAATGTTGCTCGTCTTGGTAAAGAAGGAATGAAAGAAACAGATAAAGAAATAATTAAGATCATGACAAACTGCTAACTTTTTATTTTATTAGTATGCTATGAAGTGTTTATTATTTTATAGAATGAGTTAAAATTATAATCATGTGGTATAAAATGAAAATATTGGAGAAATAGTATATTTATGATGACAGAGAAAAATCATCTCAAAACAACTGACTGATTAATTGAGGATTAGTGATAAAATAATTTCAAAATGGGAATGTGGAGTTTCCTAAACAAAAGGATATTAAGGAATAACCTGTATTTACCTGCTTGCAAATGAATATAGGTATAAGAGAAATGTTGTAAATGTATTTCTATTATTCTATAATGAAACAAAAAGCAGGTGGGGAAATGGATATTAGAGTTTTAAATTATTTTTTAATGGTTGCAAGAGAAGAAAATATAACAAGAGCTTCACAACTTCTTCATATCACACAGCCTACGCTTTCAAGGCAGCTTATGCAGCTAGAGGAAGAATTGGGTGTCAAATTGTTTCAAAGGAGTAATCATAGTATATACTTAACAAATGACGGCTTATTATTTCGCCGTAGAGCACAGGAAATCGTGAATTTGGCAGATAAGGCACAGGCGGAATTAAAACAAGATACTGATGTATTATCAGGAAACATTGCAATTGGCTGTGGAGAAATGAGAAGTGCACAAGAAATCGCAAAACTTATCACTGATTTTCAAAACATATACCCTTTCGTACAATTTGAGTTATATAGCGGAAACAACGAAAATATTAAGGAACGTATGGAACAAGGTACTTTAGACTTGGGCTTGTTATTAGAACCAGTGAATGTCGTAAAGTATGATTTTATCCGTATGAGGACAAAAGAACAATGGGGCGTTCTCATTCATAAAGATAATCCCCTTTCTAAGAAACAGGTAATCTACCCTGGTGAATTAGTAGGCACAAAGGTTATAACAATACACCTTGATACGCCAGTTCATCATGAGTTGGCAAGTTGGTCAGGGGATTTTGCGAAAGAAATGGAATCATGTGCAAATTATAATCTATTGTATAATGCTGTAATTGTTGCCAAAGAGAAAAAAGGAGCAGTTATCTGTGTGAAGTTAGATAATTATTATGATGACATGAAATTTATTCCTTTTGAACCTAAACTTGAATTAACTTCTGTACTTGCATGGAAAGACCGTCAATCATATTCTAAGGCAACAAATACCTTTATCAGTTTTATAAAAGACCGCTATAAACATAATTAAAATAGAAATTCAATATTTGTATTTCTGTTAATCCAACATAAGCATTAGACATATCAATGAATGAACTTTAAAATATAGGTGTAACAAGATAACCCGCTATCTTGGTGCACCTATTTTCTTTGAAAGGGGTGGAAAATTGAACCTTTACATGAGGGGTGAAAAATACAATACAATCCTTAATGATTTGGGGTTCACAAATGCAAAAATTGAATTATATATTAGACTTTCACATTTAGGCACTTCAACAAAAGAAAAACGAATACAGATAGTAAGCGAAAAACGTAGAAAAATTCTTGAAGAAATTCATGTAAAAGAAAATCAATTACAGGAAATAGATTTTTTACGGCATGAATTACAGAATGCGTAAATGAAAAGGAGTTGAAAAAAATGGAGTTTATCACTTTAAGCAATGGCGTAAAAATGCCTGCACTTGGATATGGAACATTCACAATGAGCAATGAGGAAACAGAGCGTTGCGTTTTGGAAGCAATTAAAACTGGATATAGACTGATTGATACAGCACAAGCATATTACAATGAAGAAGGTGTTGGTAATGCAATCATAAAATGTGGTGTACCTAGAGAAGAATTATTTATTACAACAAAGATTTGGATTGAAAATGCTGGATATGAAAAGGCAAAGGCTTCGCTTCATGAGTCTTTGAAAAAATTACAGATAGAATACATTGATTTAGTTCTTATTCATCAGGCGTTCAATGACTATTACGGAACATGGAAAGCCTTAGAGGAAGCATATAAATTAGGAAAAGTAAGGGCAATAGGAGTGTCTAATTTTTACCTCGACAGATTTATGGATTTAGCAACTTTCAGTGAAATTAAGCCTATGGTAAATCAATTAGAAACTCATGTTTTCCAACAGCATAAAAATGATAAAAAGTTTTTAGAGAGATATGGAACAAAATTGGAAGCATGGGCACCATTTGCCAGAGGTAGTCAAGGTATTTTTGAGAATGAAGTTTTAATGAAAATTGCAAAACAGCATAATAAAACAATCGGGCAAGTAGCATTACGTTTTCTAATTCAGAATGGAATAATCGCTATTCCTAAGTCGACTCATAAAAATAGAATGGAAGAAAACTTTAATATATTTGATTTTTCACTATCAGATGAAGAAATGAAAAAAATTGAAGAATTGGACTTGGGTGAAAATGTATTTATGAACCACGAAAATGCAGAGGATATTGATAAATTTTTCAAAATGTTTCATGTCGGGCAGAAATAAAAAGGAGAGATGAAAAATGATAAGACATATTTTTATTGCAACAATCAAAGAGGGAGTAACTGACAGTGAAATCCAAAAAGAAATGGAATTGATGAGAAGCATGAAAAATGAACTTCCGGAAATCAAAGAAATTATCGTAGAAAAAAGTAAAGGGTGGATTGGTCTAAGTGATGTTGTTACTATGACGATTGATGTAGAAAGTAAACAAGATTTTGACAAAGTTATTCAAAGTGTTGCTCATCAAAAGGTAAGTGCAACAGCACCAGACTTTTTCAGAACAGATAATTTTATATTAACACAAATAGAATATGAAAAGGAGTAGTGTAAAAATGAGTAAATCTTTAGTAGCGTATTTTAGTGCAAGTGGTGTAACCAAAAAAGTAGCAGAAAGATTAAATGAAGTTGTGCAGGGGAATTTGTTTGAAATCGTACCAGAACAACCTTACACAAGTGCTGATTTGAATTGGACAAATCCTAAAAGCCGTTCATCAGTAGAAATGAACGATAAATCGTTCAGACCAGCCGTTAAAGAAAAAATAAGTGATATGGGAGAATATGACATAATCTATTTAGGATTTCCTATCTGGTGGTATATTGCTCCTACAATCATCAATACTTTTCTTGAACAATACGATTTAAGGGATAAAACAATTATTCCATTTGCGACATCTGGAATGAGCGGAATGGGAAAAACAAACGATTATTTAGAAAATTCATGCAAGGGTGCTCGTTTGATGAAAGGGCAAAGATTTGACGAAAATGTTAGTGCAGATGAATTATCTGACTGGGTTAAAAAAATGAAATAAAAGGAGTAATGACTTATGCAAAATATATTAGTAGTATCTGGACACACAGACTTAAATAATTCTGTTGCAAATAAGGCAATATTAGAAAGGCTTGAAAATAAATTACCACAGGCTGAATTTGTCTATTTAGACAAACTTTATTCAGATTTTCAAATTGATGTTGAAGCAGAGCAAGAAAAACTTTTAAATGCAGATATAATTGTTTTGCAATTTCCTATTTTCTGGTATGCTATGCCTTCATTACTAAGTCGCTGGCTTGAAGAAACATTTCAGCATGGCTTTTCCCACGGTTCAACCGGTGATAAATTGAAAGGAAAGAAATTGATTGCTTCTTTTACGACTGGTGCTCCAGAATTTATGTATAGTTATGAAGGGGCACAGAAATATCCTATTGAAGATTTCCTCCCGCCGATAAAGGCAATGTGTAATTTGTGTGGATTGGATTACTTTGGATATGTCTATACAGGCGGAGTATCTTATCAAAATAGAAATGATATTGAAAAAATGGCTGAAATGAAAGAAAAAGCAGTTATGAATACTGATAAATTATTGGAATTGTTAGAAACACTGTAACAAAAAAAGATCATATTTTTGAAAATTGGAAATTAATCAGAAAATAAAAGCTAAATATCCTGATTAGTTTTATATATAAGTAATTTTGTCATAAATATAAACTCTACCGATGGTTGATTGAATAATCAGAATTTTAATAGTAGTATAGGCTCAAGGAGTGAAAGATATGAGCAATATAGATAATGAAAAATGCGGATCCTTCATGATGGAGTTATGAAAAGAGAAAGGTTTGACACAAAAAGAATTTGGAGAAAAATTATGTGTATCAGACAAGATAATCAGCAAATGGGAGCTATCACGATATCCAATACTTGCAAAAGCTTTAGAATTGAGTTATAAGGAGTTATTAGATGGTTGAATTTGGTTTCAACACAAGAAAAGAAAAATATTACTTATGATAGTTGCCAATGGCTGGCAATTCTACATTTTAATTATTGAGATCTGGTAATTTTAAAAGTACATGTATAAATTTGTGAAAATAAAACATATATATTATTTAATCAAAGCACAAATTATCTTCAATATACAACGATGATATGTATTATTATGATTTTTTGATTGAAATGGGGTTAGAAATCTTTGCTGCTAATTTGGATAATTATAATTTTGATTATGATTTAGAGGTTAAGAGTGATAATCTATTAAAAGTGGCTAAAGAATCACAATAACAATACTAAAAAAGTTTTAGTATATACTGATTTTTATTTTTGAGAAAATGCACATATTGATAATGATTGAATAAATAATAAAAAATAGTATTATTTTTTAGCGGTGCAACAAACAAAACGCCCCGAACCCGCATAAATGCTTGATTTTCCGGTATATACAACCGCGGTTTCAAATGCTCAAAAAAACACTTTGACGCTTTTTTGCCGCCCTAACTCAATAAGGCAATATGAAACGATACGGGCAGATATAAGAAAAATCATACTGTTCGAGAGCGAAAGCACTTGTTGCTTTTGCTCTCTTGGATGCCACGCAAGCAAGGGCGGCTGGTTCTGCTATTTGTTTTCTGAAAGGCATTGACAGGAGTATGAAATCATACTATAATATTGAGTATGATTTCATACTTAAAGGAGAGCAAATATGAAGTTTGAAAAACATCCCGTTCTACAAGAATTTGACCGTTTGAATAATGCGATTGATGAGCTTTATCACGATATTTGCCTAATGCAAGGACTTTCCGATAGTGCTTATGCGATTTTGCAGGCAATTCTTGTGTTAGGAAACGGCTGTACGCAGACAGAAATTTACAAGTACACACTCTTGAATAAGCAAACCGTCAATTCATCGGCAAAAAAACTAAATCAAGACGGAGTGATTGAATTTCAAGCAGGTGTCGGACGAGAATTAAAAATCTATTTGACAGCAAAAGGCGAGGCACTTGTAAGGGAAAAAATATTGCCTATTGAACAAGTGGAAAACAAAGTCTTTGAGGAAATGACAGAAAAGGAACATCAAGAGATATTGCGTTTGGTGGAAAAATATCTAACATCTTTCCGCAGTAAAATTGAAAATCTATAAGAGGAATAATGATGATACACAAATTAATCAGTACAATCGGGTTGGGCATTTTAGGTGTTGACCCATTTACAGCAGTTTACCTTTTGTCTATGGGACTGCGGCAAGAAAAGAAGTCGAATATTACGCTGTTCTTCCTCTCCTATGCGGGATTTAGCGTTTTTATCGGCGCTATACTTTCCGCTATTTTCGGTGCTACGGCAGTAGATATTCTTAAAAGTATAGTGCCTGGGGACAATAGCCCGTTTTGGGCAGTTCTGGAGTTTACGGTATCCGTTTTTATTCTGATATGGGTGCTACGAAGATTTTTGGATATTAGCAAAAAAAATGAGAAAAAGGAGAAGAAAACTGTTAATGGGGCTTGGATTAAGTACCTAAGTACCGGCTTTGTATTTGCAATCTCTTGTTTTACTGACCCCACTTATTATGCCGTTATTCTTATGGGCGGTGAAGTGGGAAACTTTCTGACCGCAACTCTGCTCATGACGATTTGGTTTGTAGTCAGTCAGTTTATGGCACTAATTGTCTATGTCGCCAACAGCCTAAATCTATTGGACAAGTTGGTTGCATTGGTTGATAAACTGAAAGCGAAAAATATAAAGCCTATCACCTATACCATCTATGCCGTATTATTAATCATTGCTATCGTATTGCTGATTGATACAGGATTTTATTTATTTGACGGCAGATACCTGTTTTAATTAATTTTTAGTGTTTTCAATGTCCTTGTCCGTGATATGAAACAGAGAAAAGTTGTTGCGGTTTTCCCCTTAAAATTGCCAAAGACCTCATACTGATTTGTTATAAAGGTAGAAAATAAGGCAAATGAGGTTAACTTATCAACGACAAAAAATGCTTGCATTTTACGGAAAGGGTACCCCTTTCCTATGCTTGCTACGGAACTTTTCATAAAGGAATGGAAAGGAAAAGGATAATCAGAACAGATAGCAGCTTGCTTTGGAATGTTACGCAGTCAAATGATATTTTTCAGGGAAAAGATATAAACACCTTACCCTATCAGTTTTCGTGTCTGCAATGCCGTTCGTGCAAGGCTTAATGAGCCTCTAATGCGTAACATAGAGAGTAGGAAAAAATCATCTTCTGCATTTGATTTTTGCTTTTGTATTTGACGCTTTTTTGACGCCCGCGCTTACAAAACGAAGCTGTGCGGAGATATGACAGAATATATAGAGATATGGGAAAACCATTGAAAACACAGGAATTTTCGGTAGGTCTATAAACACTTGCAAGAAGTTATAAGACGATTTCCGTCTATAAAATCAATAAAAAAATATCTAATTTTAGTTGGTCAAAATATTGATTATGAAAAAATTGTTATATAGAATAAAAATGGAACTTTAAAAATTGCTCTAACTGGTGAAACAGCTATATTAGCAAACAAGTGCATTCACGTTTTTGAAATCGAGTATACTTGTAATAAATTTATGCTAAAGGTCAATGGTGAATTTAAATATATTTATGAAGTTGAAATCGATAGATAAAGTGTTTGAGTAATTTATGCTTAAACACTTTTTTGTTGAGAAGATGAGATAAACCTTGTATAATTAAGAAAATAATTACAGGGGGAAGTTAGAATGCGAGATTTAAGCAATATTAAAAATCTAATTATTAAAATAGGTTCATCATCATTATGTGATGATGAAGGGAATATTAATAAAGAGAAAATTTTAAATTTAATTCAACAAATAGCATATATTAAGCGTAAAGGGATAAGTATTACATTAGTCAGCAGTGGTGCTATTAATGCTGGAGTTCATGTAATGAATCTTGAATGTCGCCCGCAAACTATTCCTCAAAAGCAAGCTCTGGCAGCTATTGGACAGGCTTCATTAATGCAAATATATGAAGATTTATTTAGCTTATTTAATTTAAAATGTGCACAAATTTTATTAAATCATGATGATTTTGATGATCGTAAGCGGTTGATGAATTTTAACAATGCAATGCAGGCATTGATTGAATATGACGTAGTTCCAATTATTAATGAAAATGATACTTTAGCGGTCGAAGAAATTAAAGTTGGTGATAATGATACATTAGCATCACTGGTAGTACCGGCTGTTAATGCAGATATGGTTGTACTAGTCAGTGATATTGATGGATTATATGATGATAATCCACATACGAATAAGAATGCAAGATTGATTCGTAATGTCGATGGGATTACTAAAGAAATTGAAAGCATGGCAAAAGATGCTTCAAGCAAGGTTGGAACTGGAGGAATGATTACTAAGATTAGAGCAGCTAAAGTTTGTAATGACTTTGGCTGTGATATGGCTATTGTTAATGGTAACCAACCAAACGTTTTGATTGATCTGATTGAAGGAAAAGATGTGGGTACTTATTTTGATGGTAAACCTGGAAGACTCCTTAATTCTAGACAACATTGGATTATGTATCGAAGTATGCCAAAAGGAACAATCGTTGTTGATGAAGGTGCTAAAAAAGCATTAGTTACATGCCACTCAAGTTTGTTGCCTAAGGGAATTATTGAGGTAAGAGGAAATTTTTTAATTTCGCAGATTATTGATATTGTTGATGGTAATGATAATCTGTTAGCACGTGGAATGGTAAATTACTCAAGTGATGAGATAAGATTGATTAAAGGATTGAACACTAGTGAAATCGAGGATGTTTTACATTATAAAGATTATGATGAAGTAGTTCACGCAAATAACCTGGTATTAGTAGAAGGAGTGAAAAATTAATGATAGAAGAACAATTAAAACAGGCTAAACTAGCTTGTCGAAAGATGCAAAATATTGATAAAGATACTAAAATAAAAGCTTTAGAAGCTATTAGTAAAAATTTGATTTCTAATATTGATTATATCGTGGCCGAAAATAAGAAGGATGTTGCTTGCGCCAAGGAAAACGGAATCAGTGAGGCAATGGTTGATCGACTTTTATTAACTAGGTCACGTATTGAAAGTATTGCTAATGATGTTTTAAAAGTAGCTGGATTACATGATTGCATTGGTGAAGTTGTTCGTGAGATAAAACGTCCAAATGGCTTAATCATTAAACAAGTTCGTATTCCCATTGGAACAGTAGCTACTATTTATGAATCTCGCCCTAATGTTACAGTTGACATAGCTGCTATTTGTATAAAGACAAATAATGTTTGTATTCTAAAAGGCGGAAAAGAAGCGATTAATTCTAATATTGCTCTAGTAAGGGTAATCAAAGAGGCAATCACAAATATTTTACCTGAAAATGTTGTTAATTTGATTGAGAAAACAGATCGTAGTGTTGTTACTGAAGTTATCACAGCCAATAATTATATAGATGTTGTCGTTCCTCGGGGGGGAGCAGGGTTGATTCAACATGTTGTAAATAATGCAACTGTCCCAGTAATTGAAACTGGTGCAGGAATTTGTCATCTATACATTGATCAAGAAGCTGATTTAGAAATGGCTGTTGAAGTTGCAGTTAATGCTAAAATTTCTCGTCCTTCAGTTTGTAATGCGATTGAAACTATTTTAGTTCATCAAGGTGTTGCAAATGAATTTTTAACGTTATTAAAACCAAGGTTTGATAAAATTAAGATATTTGGTGATGAAATAGTTTTAAAATATCTAGAAGGCAATAAGGCAACAACCAAGAATTATGCTACTGAATATGATGATTATATTTGTAATATTAAAGTTGTGAATGATATCAATGAAGCGATTGAGCATATCTATGATTATTCAACCAAACATTCTGAAAGTATTATTACTGATAATGAAGATACAGCTAGATATTTTATGGATTCTTTAGATTCTGCCTGTGTTTATCATAATGCTTCAACTCGTTTTACTGATGGTGGAGAATTTGGATTTGGCGCTGAAGTTGGAATTAGTACTCAAAAATTACATGCACGTGGCCCAATTGGACTGCAGGAAATGACATCAACAAAATATAAAATATTTGGGAATGGGCAAATAAGATAGATATAGGCAAATTAACTGTCTATATCTTTTTTATTTTTAGTTGAATCAGATTAGAATTTTGAAAGTTAGATAAATATTTTGATTGTATTAAAATTACTAATTTATCCAATAATAAATTAGTAAATAATTGAGGTAAATAAATGAATAAACAGTTTAAATTAATAATTAAGATATTATTGATGATAATATCAGGTCGTTATTATTATAGCATCTTAACTAATGAGTATTGTTATAAATTTGTTGATCAAAAAAAGATTCAAAATTTAAAGACTAATACCTTGGGGATAGGAACATATAATATAAAATCCTTAAATTATGGGAAAAATGATTTAAAAAGTTTTAATAAGGATATTATTGATTTAAAACTTGATATTATTTGTTTGCAAGAGGTAGATAAGAATTCTTTACGTTCAGGCAATTTTGACATGCTAAAAATCATGGCAAATTCTAGTGTATATTGTTATTATTATTTTTATCCTACCATGTGGATTTTAAGTGGTTACTATGGTTTGGGAATCTTAAGTAAATATTCTATAATAGAAGTTATGGCTCAACGATTACCAAATAGCATAATAAGGGAACCGCGTATCCTTACAAGAACAAAGCTCTATTTTAATGAGCAGATAATTAATATTTATAATACCCATTTGACTTATGCGGATAATCAATATCGTATTAAACAAATGGATTATGTAAAAAAGCATGTTGATTTTAACAGTTACAGCATCTTAGCTGGTGATTTTAATTCATTTAAAATGAACAATAAATTTAAAATGGAAGGGGTAAAGTGTATCAACGAGAATAAAAAATACAAGACTTTCTGCGAATTTGCAGCACCTGATAATATTTTTTATGCAGATTTTTTTGAATTAAAGAATTGTGGTTTGAAAAAATCATCATTTTCTGATCATGATTTATTGTATGGTGAGTTTTTTCTAAAGGGTTAGATTCAAGACGAATACATAATTGTTAATGTCTTGACATCGATTATAATTATCACTAAACTATAATTAAATTATATAAAAGTGAGGCTAAATTATGAATATTGATGAAAGAGTGAAAAAAGCATATGCTTTACATCATTCAGGTTATAACTGCGCTCAGGCAGTACTTGGGGCATATGTGGATTTATTTGATTTAGATATGGATAGGGCAATGACTATTGCTTATGGTTTTGGTGGCGGTGTCGGGATGACAAGAGAAATTTGCGGAACTTTAACTGGTGGGGCTATGGCTTTAGGACTTAAATATGGTAAAGGTGAAGCAGATGTTAAACAAAAAAAATTTGTTAATGAAAAAGTAGCAGCTTTGTGTAAAGAATTTGAAGATTTTCATGGATCAGTGGTTTGTGGAGAACTACTAGGATTACGGGAAACAAATAAAAAAGTTAATCGTGCTACTTGTGATGATTTAATTGCTGAAGTAGTAAGATTACTAGAAAAATATTTAGTTGATTAAGATGTCAAATTTGACATCTTTTTAAGTATGACGACTTGTCATACATTTAGGGTGAAAGTCCTTCGTGAACGTAGTTGTCGACGAATCGCATAGTGCATCGGAAATGTATTTGAGCCAAAGGACATATACACTAGGATTTAGGCATTAGAAAGTGAAAAGGAGAAGAGCATGCAAATTATGTCTAAATTATTAGAGGAAGTCTTATCTAAGAAAAATATGATACTTGTCTATAAAAGTACAAGTCGTGTGGATAATGTAGCCAATGATGAAATAAAAGATTATGTTAATTAAAACTAGAAAGACATCAAAAGACAAATCGAAACAAGGTTTTACAAACCACAACCTGTTAAAAGGTTTGAAATACCAAAGCCTAGTCATGGTGTTAGAAAACTTGGGTCAATCATGGTAGAGCAAGACAAATATCATACGCTATTAATTCGTGATAACTAAAACATGTGTTGTGCGTGCTGTAGCAAAAGAAAGGCTAGCACATAAAGACTAGTTAGTTGTTTGGATTATTATTTATTGAGATATAAATTGAAATTTAATTAAACTGCCGTATATGGAACCGTATGGACAGTGGTGTAAGAGAGGAAAATTATTTAAAATTTTTCGCTACTTGATTATAAAATAGTTGACAATGGTTAGTAGACTAACTATAATGGTTAGTGTACTAACGGAATAGTTAGTCATCTAACTAATGAAAGGAGGTACATCATGGAAGAGATAAGTTTTGATGATGTTGAAGAAGTAATTAATAATTTTCAAGGGTTAAATAAAACAATGCATTATATGATGATGGAAAAAACAGAAAAGTTTGATATATCACCGGATCAAACAAGGTTATTATTTATGTTGCAGAATCATCAAAACATTAATCAAAATGCTTTAGCAAAGAAGTTAAATATTACTAAAGCGACTTTATCAGTGAGATTGCAGCGCCTTGAAAAACTGGGTTATTTAACTAGAACACAAGATAAAAATGATAAACGTAATTATATTTTAAATATTACAAAAACTGGAGAGGTATTTATTGAGGCGGCAATCAAAATTATGAAAGAAAAAACAATGATTATGTTTGAAGGGGTTTCTAAGGAACAGATAACTGTTATTAATGATGTTATTAATATCATGAAAAAGAATATTGAAAAATGTAAAGGAGAAGAATAATGCTAAAATTAAAACATTATTTTAAAAAGTTTTGGGCACCAATTCTACTTTGTGTAGGATTATTATTCTTACAATCACAATCAGAATTAGCATTACCTGATTATATGTCGGATATCGTTTCGGTAGGAATTCAGGCTGGTGGCTTTGATAGTGCAGTAAGTGATGTTTTGAGTGAAGAAACATATAATCATTTATTAGTACTGATGGATGAAGAGGATCAGCAACAATTTATGGATGCATATAAATTAGTTGAACCCAGTAATCTTGATAAAGATACTTTAGATAAGTTTCCTAAAGCAAAAGGTCAAAATATCTATAAATTAAAAGATCTAAGTGAAAAAAAATTAGACCGTTTAGAGAGTATTTTAGTTAAACCAATGTTGATGGTAACATCAATTGATGGAATGGATAAAAATAGTAAAGAATATCAAGAACAGTTTGGGCAATTACCGCCAAATATGACACCTTACGATGCTTTAGCAATGATGGATAATACAACTAAAGCTAAAATGTTTAGTAAAATTGATAGTCAGATGGAAACGATGGGTGAATCAACTTTAAAAATTGCTGCCGGTAACGGTGTAAAAGCAGAATATTCTAGACTAGGTTGTGATACTGATAAGATTCAAAATGACTATATTTTATGGTCTGGGTTAAAAATGTTAGCAATTGCATTAGCTGGTACTGTATGTGCTGTTGCTTGTGGGTTCTTGGCTAGTAAGGTTGGGGCTGGTGTTTCGAGATTATTACGTCGTGATGTTTTTGAGAAAGTTGAAAGTTTTTCAAATGAAGAATTCAATAAGTTTTCAACTGCATCACTGATTACAAGAACAACGAATGATATTACCCAAGTACAAATGGTCGTAATTATGTTCATTCGAATAGTATGTTTTGCTCCAATGATGGGAATTGGGGCCTTGATCAAAGCTTTTAATAATACACCATCAATGACTTGGATTATTGGTTTAGTTTTATTGGTGATTTTTTGTTTGATTGGTGTTACTTTTGCAATTGTGATGCCAAAGTTTAAGATCGTACAATCATTAATTGACCGTTTAAATTTAACAATGCGGGAAAATCTTTCAGGTATGCTAGTAATTAGGGCATTTGGTAATGAAAAGCATAGTGAAGAAAGATTTGAAAAGGCTAATGGTGATCTAACAAATGTCAATTTGTTTGTCAATCGAACAATGGCTTCATTAATGCCGATTATGATGTTCATTTTTAATGTAGTAACATTATTGATTGTATATTATGGAGCAAAACAAATTGATTTAGGTAATATTGCAATCGGACAAATGATGGCTTTTATGCAGTATGCAATGCAAATTATTATGTCATTTTTGATGATTGCAATGATTTCAATTATGTTGCCACGGGCTAGTGTAGCAGCAGATCGTATTTATGAAGTTATTTCAATGGAACCTAAAATTGTTGATCCTAAGGAACCTAAAGCTTTTATTGAAAGTAAAAAAGGTTTAGTTGAATTCAATAATGTTACATTTAAATATCCTGGTGCTAATGAAGCAGTATTAGAAAATATTAGTTTTACTGCAAAACCTGGCGAAACTACAGCATTTATCGGTTCAACGGGATCCGGTAAAAGTACGTTAATCAATTTAATTCCTCGCTTTTATGAAGTAACTGAAGGTAATATTAAGATTGATGGTGTTGATATTCGTGATGTTAATCAACATGATTTAAGAGATAAAATCGGTTTAGTACCTCAAAAAGGATTATTATTCTCAGGAACCATTAGATCAAATTTAACTTATGGTGCACCTGAGGCTACAGACGATGAACTTGAAGAAGTAATTCGGGTAGCTCAGGCAAAAGAATTTATTGATAATAAAGAAGAAAGATTAGATAGTGAAATTTCACAAGGTGGAACAAATGTATCTGGCGGTCAAAAACAACGTTTAGCAATTGCTCGAGCTATTGCTAAAAATCCAGAAATCTTTATTTTTGATGATAGTTTTTCAGCTCTAGATTTCAAGACAGATGCTAAATTACGTCAAGAATTAGATAAGATGGTTAAGAAGACTAAAAATACAGTATTGATTGTCGGACAACGTATTGCTTCAATTATGGGAGCTGAACAAATCATTGTTTTAGATGAAGGTAAGATTGTTGGAAAAGGAACCCATGAAGAGTTAATGAAAAATTGCGATGTCTATCAAGAAATCGCATATTCACAATTATCAAAGGAGGAATTAGGACATGAGTAATCAACCAAAAAGAAATGGTCCTAAATTCGGACCTGGTGGTATGCACGGAATGCGTGGCGGTGAAAAAGCTAAAGATTTTAAAGGTACTTTAGGTAAATTATTTAAATATTTAAGACCGTATTATTTTCGTTTAGTTATAGTTGTGATTTTTGCTTCAGCATCAACGGTTTTTGCAATCGTAGGACCAAAGATTTTAGCTAAAGCAACAGATAAATTAAGTGAAGGTATCATGGCTAAAGTAGCTGGTACTGGTGGAATTGATTTTGATTATATTGGTCAAATTATTTTGATTTTAGTTGGATTGTATTTGATTAGTGCTTTATTTAGTTATATACAAGGTTTTATTACTTCAACTATTTCACAACGAGTTGCTTATGATTTAAGAACATCAATTTCTCAAAAGATGGATCGGATGCCATTAAGTTATTTTGATAAACATACTAGTGGTGATATTTTAAGCCGAGTAACAAATGATATCGATACAATCGCACAATCACTAAATCAAAGTATGTCACAGGTAATTACGTCGACAGTAACGGTAATTGGAATCTTTATCATGATGTTGACTATTTCACCAGTTATGACTTTGATCGCAGTTTGCGTATTACCAGTATCAATGGTTTTGATTGGTTTAGTAATGAAACGTTCACAAAAATATTTTGCGCGTCAACAAGCTGCTTTAGGTGATGTCAATGGTCATATTGAAGAAATGTATGGTGGTCATAATGTGGTTAAAGCATTTAATGGTGAAGCTGCTTCAGTAGAACAATTTAATGAGTATAATGATAATTTATATGAAAGTGCTTGGAAGTCACAATTCTTTTCGGGTTTGATGCAGCCAATCACAGGATTTGTTGGAAATGTTGGATACGTTGCGGTATGTTTATTAGGTGGTGTTCTTGCTGGTGGTGGTAGTATCACAATTGGTGATATTCAGGCCTTTATTCAATATGTAAGACAATTTAATCAACCAATAACACAATTAGCACAGACAATGAATATGTTACAAAGTACAGCAGCAGCGGCTGAACGTGTTTTTGAATTTTTAGGTGAAGAAGAATTAGAACCAGAAACACCAAAAGTTACTGCTGATGAGGTGGCTAAAGTTGAAGGTTCTGTTACCTTTGCTGATGTTAATTTTGGGTATTTAAAAGATCAAACGATTATTAATGATTTTAGTTTACATGTTCATGCGGGGCAAACTGTTGCAATTGTAGGACCGACTGGTGCTGGAAAAACAACGATCGTAAAATTATTAATGCGATTCTATGAATTAAATAGTGGTTCGATTCTTATTGATGGTAAAGATATTCGTGATTTTGGACGTCAGGATTTACGATCATTATTTGGAATGGTTTTACAAGATACTTGGTTGTTTAATGGAACAATTAAGGAAAACCTAATGTATGGAAAATTAGATGCAAGTGATGAAGAAGTCAAGGAGGCTTGTAAAGTCGCTTATGTTGATCATTTTGTACAAACATTAGAGAATGGATATGAAACAATGATCAATGAGGAATCATCTAACATTTCTCAAGGGCAAAAACAACTTTTAACAATTGCACGTGCTTTCTTAAAAGATCCAAAAATTTTGATTCTTGATGAAGCAACTTCTTCAGTAGATACAAGAACAGAAGTATTAATTCAAAAAGGAATGGAAAAGCTAATGGAGGGAAGAACAAGTTTTGTCATTGCCCATCGTTTATCAACAATTCGTGATGCTGACACAATTATTGTAATGAAAGATGGTGACATTGTAGAACTTGGAAATCATGATTCATTATTGGCTAAAGATGGCTTCTATGCCTCATTGTATCGTTCTCAATTCGAGGGATCAGATGAATAGAAACAGTTTAAACAACTGTTTCTTTTTTTGCTTTTAAAGCGGGAATTAGTTATAATTATAAGGAAATGGAAGTGATGATGATGAAGCAGCAAGCAATGTTTAAAAACATGTCAAATGAACCACTGGCAAATCGCCTAAGACCAACAACTTTGACTGAATATGTAGGACAGAGGCACTTAATTGGACCGGGAAAGATTTTGTACCAGCTAATCAATAGTGATGTTGTTCCCTCAATGGTTTTTTGGGGACCACCGGGAGTTGGGAAAACAACTTTAGCACGCATTATTGCAAATCAAACAAAAGCTAAGTTTATTAATTTTAGTGCGGTGACTAGCGGCATTAAAGATATACGGGCAGTTATGAAACAAGCACAGGAAGTTCAGGATCTAGGCGAAAAAACAATCGTCTTTGTAGATGAAATTCATCGCTTTAATAAAGCTCAACAAGATGCTTTTTTACCATATGTTGAACAGGGGAGTATTATATTAATTGGGGCTACTACTGAAAATCCTTCATTTGAGATTAATTCTGCCTTATTATCAAGATGTAAAGTTTTTGTTTTAAAAGCACTAACAACCGATGATTTATTTGGTTTATTGCATTATGCGCTGATAAGTCCGAAAGGGTTTAAAGATCAAAATGTTATGATTGATGATGATTTATTATACATGATTGCTGGTTTTTCTAACGGTGACGCTCGAGTTGCTTTAAATACTTTAGAGATGGCAGTCTTAAATGGAGCAATTACTCATGATCGAATCGTAGTGGATAAAGAAACGATTGAACAATGTATCAATCAAAAATCTTTATTATATGATAAAAAAGGTGAAGAACATTATAATATTATTAGTGCTTTGCATAAATCAATGCGTAATAGTGATATTGATGCTTCAATTTATTGGATGTCACGAATGATTGAAGCTGGTGAAGATCCTCTATATGTAGCAAGGAGGCTGATTCGATTTGCTTCAGAGGATATTGGAATGGCTGATAGTCGTGCTTTGGAAATTGCAGTAGCAACATATCAAGCATGCCATTATAATGGCATGCCAGAATGTAATGTTAATTTAGCTCATTGTGTAACTTATATGGCCTTGGCACCTAAATCTAATGCGTTATATAATGCATATGAACGAGCAAAACATGACGCTTTGAATACAATTGCTGATCCCGTTCCTTTACAAATTCGCAATGCGCCAACTAAATTAATGAAAGAATTAAATTATGGTAAAGGTTATCAGTATGCGCATGATTATGATGATAAAATTACAAATATGCAGTGTTTACCAGATAATATTAAGGATCATCGTTATTATTTTCCTACTAATCAAGGAACAGAGGCAAAGGTGATTAAACGGATGGAACAAATTGAATATTTACGAAAGCATCATAAGGATTAGGGATTAAATATGAAGGATGAATTAGGATTAGGATATTGTGGTCTTGTTTGTGGGCTGTGTAGTGAAAATGAAAGCTGTGTTGGTTGTAAAAAAGGTGGGTGTCCAGAAAAGGATTTTTGTAAAAATTATCAGTGCTGCACAAAGTCAGGATATGATAGTTGTTGCCAATGTCCTGATTTTCCTTGTCAGGATAGTATTTTACACAAGTTACGGATTAGAACATTTTGTAAATTTATTGGACAATATGGGGAAGAAAAATTAATTGCTTGTTTAAGGAAAAATGAGTCTAATGGAGTAATTTACCATTATCCTAACAGCCATTTAGGAGATTATGATTTAGAGAGTGAAGAAGCAATTTATCACTTGATTTTAAAAGGGAAATAAAATACTGCTTGTGATAATGGTGATATTTTATTATAATGATGAGGTATTTAAAGGAGAAGTTTCAATGATAAAAAACATAATTGGCGGAATCGCTGTTGGTATTGCTAACGTTATTCCAGGCGTTAGTGGTGGAACCATGATGGTAATTCTAGGTATCTTTAATCGCATGATGGATGCTATTAGTGGAATCTTTAAAAAAGAAAATCCTAATCGCAAAGAAGATATTATCTTTATTTTTCAGGTTTTGGTTGGCGCTGGAGTTGGAATAATTGGATTTGCGAAAATATTGGAAGTGTTATTTGAATATTATCCAACGCAGACGATTTATTGGTTTATTGGTTTGATTGCTTTTAGTATTCCTTTATTTTTAAAAGGGGAAATGAAAGGTGAAAAACTTGTAATTATCCCTTTTATTTGTGGTTTAGCAATTATCTTTGGGTTAGAATTTTTAAATCCTGGAGAAGGGAAAGTAGTTGTTAATCCTGATTTTCCTGCTCTAAGTGCTGGTTTGTTTGTTAAAATGATAATTATTGGTGCCGTATCAGGAGCAACTATGATTATGCCCGGTGTTAGCGGTAGTATGGTTTTATTAATTTTAGGAGAATATTATCTATTTAAGTCTTATCTAGCAAATGTTACTAGTTTTAGTCTGGATGTTATTATGCCGCTAGGATTTATGGCAATTGGTATTGCCGTAGGAATAGTTGTTAGTGCAAAATTATGTTCATATTTCACTAAAACTCATAAAGCTGGATTCTTGAGTTTGATTTTAGGATTGATCGTTGCTTCGTCATTAGTATTGATTCCTTTTGATGTAAGTTATAATTTAAGTTTAGTTGTGACATCAATTATTGCAGTTATTTTTGGAGGAATCATTGTTCTTGGATTATCTAAGATTCAATAGTTAAAATATAAAAAAGAAGTTATTGATTGTAAAACCAATGACTTCTTTTTCTGTGTGTCGAGCATGGCATACATCTAGCTGGTGAAAGTCCAACCACGGGTATTTACCGCCAAGAGTAGTGTACCACAAGCCGTTAGTAGTGATGCTATGGGCGGAGGAAGTGGTGTGGAAAAATCTTCGAGGTTACGAAAAGAAATTTGATGAGGCTGAATGGTGGACAAGGTTGCAGAACAAACCAAGTCCAAAAGGTAAACGTAAAACCAAGACAGTAAATCAAAAACCTGTGAAGATAAAAAAGATGTATGCCTTACCTCGGGAGGCCTTGTGGACGATGAAGTCCAGTAAACTTTAAAAACAGTAATGATACCATCGATAGAAAAAGATTTATCACAAGAAATCAGATGAAGTCATAGCAGTCAGAAATGATGAAGGACTGAAACGTTTATAGAGTGTAAATCGCTATAAGTAATATTTGGATAGTCCGAAAGTGAGGATAGCAACTATTATTGATAAGGGGTTATTAGAATTCAAAAGCACTATTATCAAAGATTTTATTTTAGCATTTTGTGATAGTCAGTTTATTGCCAAATACGATTATTTAGAGATGCTAAGTCAGCTGATAGAAATTTTTTATTACTATTGAAGTGAAGTTGACGAGGGAGTGAGTGATATGTATATTGAATTCGATTTAGGAATAATTCAGCTAATAATTAACTTTTATTGCTTGTTTAGTCATTTTTGTTAGTTTATTTTGGTATTCAACTAGACCTTTGGTCTTAGGTGCTAGAAGGAAAATATGCAAGAAATAATTTTAATGATTAAAAGACTAGCAAAATGATTAAAATTAACTATAATATAGTTAATCATTAAGGAGGATAATTTCATGAATGTTGAAATAATTAATGTTGGGACAGAATTGTTATTAGGAGAAATTGTTAATACTAATGCAACTTATATTCAAAAAATGTGTAAAGACTTGGGGTTTAATGTTTACTATCAAACGACAGTTGGTGATAATCATGATCGTTTTAAAGAATGTCTAGATGTAGCTTTTAAACGTGGTGCTAATTGTGTAATTACGACTGGGGGATTAGGACCTACCCAAGATGATTTAACAAAAGAATTATCGGCAGAATATTTGGGTTTAGAATTATTATATAATGAAGAAGAAGCTAAAAAGGTAGAAGAAAAATGTCGATTTGTAACGGGATGGGGTGATATTCCGGAAAATAATTTTAAACAAGCTTTTTTTCCTAAAGATTGTTATATTTTAGAAAATGAAGTAGGGACAGCAAATGGCTGTGTAATGTCGAAAGATGAAAAGATGATTGTTAATTTGCCTGGTCCGCCTAAAGAAATGACTTATGTTGTTGATCATGTTTTAAAAGATTATTTAAGTCAATTTAAGCAGGATATTATTTACACATATGATTTTCTAACCATGGGAATAGGGGAAAGTCGGGTTGATGAGGTCTTAGCAGATTTAATTGATTACCAAGAAGAAGTTAGTATTGCTCTTTATGCTTCAGAAGAAACAGTGCGGGTTCGATTAGGTTGTAAAGCAAGCGATAAAGAAACTGCTGATAAAAAAATTGCTCCAATTAAGACAGAAATTGAAAAGATTTTAAAAGATTATATTATCAAAGAGAAGAATTTAAAAGAGGCCTTAGCAAATATAATGCCATCTTATTGGACAATTTATGAATGTGATAATTTTACGCTTAGAGATGATTTTAATCTTGGTCACAACCATACTGAAGATACAATGAATTTATTAATCGATTGCCGTGAACATCCTTTAGGATCAATTATTAAAGTAACGATTGATTATCAAGGACGAAAAGATGTTTTCGAAATACCTTTATTAAAAGATCCAACTTTATCATATAATAAGTTAGAATCAAAAATTATTGAGCGAGTTTATAAATTTTTAACTCAACCAGGTTATAATTAGGAGAATAAGATGCTAGAATTTAGATATGATACTCAACTATTGATTGAAGGTAAAAATCTCGATGAAGATGTTATCAATGATTACATTACTGAACATTTTAAAGGAGATTGTTTGTTAGCGGTTGGTGATGATGAGTTGATCAAGATTCATTTCCATACTAACGAACCGTGGCAAGTGTTGGAATATTGTGCATCACTTGGTGAAATCTATGATATCGTTGTTGAGGATATGGAACGTCAGTCAAGAGGGTTAAAAGGATAAATAAAAAACGTCACTAAATTAATCAGTGACGTTTTTAGATATGTAAAGTTGGATCATTAGCAATTAGTTCAATAAATTTGTTTGTAGCAACAGATTGAGTTCGTCGTTTTGGATAAGCATAACCGATACTGCGTTTAGGCAATGGTTGTGATGTTTTTATTTCATGAAGAATCCCTTGATCAAGTAATTCTTGGGAGAATTCTTTAATGACACAAGAAATTCCTAGTCCTGCTCTGGCAAAGTCCAACAATAAATTATGAGCTCCAAGTTCAATTGTTGGCTTTAATAATAGTCCCTTATTAGCAAAGTAATTATCGATACGATTACGGGTATTTGATGACTTTTCTAAAAGAATTAGGGGCTTATCAGCTAATTGATTGAAGGTGTAAATATGATTATCAGGCTTTTTAGAAACAAAAATATCATGAACTTGGAAGCATTCTTTAATTACTAAAGAATCATCTTTGATGGGAAGATTTAAAAAACCGAGATCTATTTGATCAGATTTCAACAATTCACGGGTTTCTAGACTGGTTCGGTTGATTACTTTGATTTTAACCCCAGGATATAGTTGTTTGAATTTAACGATATAATTAGTTAAAAAATACTCACTAAAAGTATCACCGGCTCCAATAATTAATTGACCATCTTTTAATTCATGATAATTTGATAACTGGTTTTCTACTCCGGTAATCAATGCTAAAGCTTTGTCTATTTGCTGATGTAATAATTTACCCTCTTTAGTTAAACTAACACCTTTAGAATTGCGAATAAATAATTGAGTCTGTAGTTCTTTTTCAATACTGCTGATTGTTTGGGAAACTGCAGATTGAGAAATAAAAAGATTTCTAGCTGCGATTGAAAAAGATAGGGTCGTAGCAGCTTCATTGAATATTTTGTATTGTTCTAGTTTGATATACATATAAGTTCTCCTTATATCATAATTATAATATATTAATTTTACTAATAGCTAAGACTATAATATAATTATTCTGTAAACTAGTCAAACTATTATATTAATGTATATTTATTGATGCATTTTGTTAGTTTATTGTATATAATGTAATAGTAAATAAGAAAGGTGTGAATTTAATGGCTGGAGTTGTTGTAGTAGGAAGTCAATGGGGCGATGAGGGTAAAGGTAAAATTACTGATTACCTGGCTCAAAAAGCAGATATCGTTGCTAGATATCAAGGTGGTAATAATGCCGGGCATACAATTGAATTTAATGGTCAAAAGTTTGCTTTACGTTTGATTCCTTCAGGGATTTTTAGTGGTAATGATGTTATTTTAGGTAACGGAATGGTAATTAATCCTAAAGCTTTACTTGAAGAAATGAAATATTTAAATGATGCTAATATTAGCACTGATAAGATCATGATTAGTGATCGGGCTCATGTTATCTTACCTTATCATTTAGAAATCGATGAAATTCAAGAAACTAGGCGTGGAGCTAATAATATCGGAACGACTAAAAAAGGAATTGGACCTACATATGTCGACAAATATGAACGGGTGGGAATCCGTATGGGTGAATTCATTGATGAGGAATTATTTAAAGAAAGATTAGAAGAAGCTTTGGCTTCTAAAAAAGCGCAATATCCTGAACTTACATGTAGTGCCGAGGAAATCTTTGAAGAATATAAAGAATATGCTAAAATCATTGCACCAATGGTTTGTGATACTGGTGTTGTTTTAGATGAATGTTTTCAAACTGGTAAAAATGTATTATTTGAAGGGGCTCAAGGGACAATGTTAGATATTGACTATGGTACATACCCATTTGTTACTAGTTCACATCCCGGTGCTAATGGAGTAGCTGAAGGCTCTGGAATTGGCCCATTATATATTAATGAAGCAGTGGGAATTGTTAAGGCTTATACAACAAGAGTAGGTAGTGGGGCTTTCCCAACAGAAATTGAAGGTGAATTGGCTGATCAAATCCGTGAACGTGGCCATGAATATGGTACAGTAACAAAAAGAGCAAGAAGAATTGGATGGTTTGATGCTGTTGTTGTTAATCAATCAAGAAGAATGTCTTCATTGACGGGAATTAGTTTAATGTTATTAGATGTATTATCAGGGTTAAAGACATTAAAAATCTGTACAGCTTATGAATTAGATGGTAAAATCATCAAAGCATTACCTTCAACGATTAAACAGTTGAATAGGGTTAAACCTGTTTATGAAGAAATGCCAGGATGGGATGAAGATATTACTAAGGTTACTTCTTTTGAGGAATTACCTGAAAATTGTCAAAAGTATTTAAGAAGAATTGAAGAATTGATTAATTGTCCAATTGCAATTTTCTCTGTTGGTCCTGATAGAGAGCAAACAATTGTGTTAAGAGAAATTTTTAAATAGGAGGATAGCTAGTGAAAAATGAATTAGTAATTGTAATTGATTTTGGTGGTCAGTATAACCAATTAGTAGCACGTCGAGTACGTGAGTGTAATGTTTACTGTGAGATTTATTCTTATAAAGTAGATATTGAAAAGATTAAAGAGATGAATCCTAAAGGGATTATATTAACGGGTGGACCTAATAGTTGTTATTTAGAAGATTCACCTACTTATCAAAAAGAATTATTTGAATTAGGGATACCGGTATTAGGTTTATGCTACGGGGCTCAGTTAATGCAGCATGTGTTAGGTGGTAAAGTAGAAAAAGCTGATGTTAGAGAATATGGTAAATCTCATTTAATTGTTAGTAAACAAGAATCTAAATTAATGAAAGATGTGGCGGTAGAGTCGATTTGCTGGATGAGTCATTTTGATTATATCTCAAAAATTGCTCCAGGCTTTGAAATTACATCATACACTAAAGACTGTCCAGTTGCTTCATGTGAAGATGAAAGTAAAAAATTGTATGCAATTCAATTTCATCCCGAAGTTTTACATACTGAATATGGAACAAAAATGTTATCTAACTTTGTTTTAGATGTATGTAATTGTAGTGGTGATTGGCGTATGGATTCATTTGTTGAAGAACAAATTAAAGCGATTAGAGAAAAAGTTGGTAATGGTAAAGTGTTATGCGCTTTGTCTGGTGGAGTTGATTCATCAGTGGCAGCGGTATTATTATCTAAAGCAATAGGAAACCAATTAACTTGTGTTTTTGTTGATCATGGATTACTTCGTAAAAATGAAGGTGATGAAGTAGAAGCGGTATTTGGACCTGATGGTCAATATGACTTAAACTTTATTCGAGTTAATGCTCAAGAAAGATATTATGAAAAGTTAAAGGGTGTTGAGGAACCTGAGGCCAAACGTAAAATTATCGGTGAAGAATTTATTCGTGTTTTTGAAGAAGAAGCTAAAAAGATTGGGACTGTTGATTTCTTAGTTCAGGGAACTATTTATCCTGATGTTGTTGAAAGTGGATTAGGTGGTGAATCAGCAGTAATCAAATCTCATCATAATGTTGGGGGCTTACCTGATGCAGTGGATTTCAAAGAAATCATTGAACCATTACGTGATCTTTTCAAAGATGAAGTACGTAAAGTGGGTCTTGAATTAGGGATCCCTGAATACTTAGTATTTAGACAACCGTTTCCAGGACCGGGACTTGGTATTCGGATCATTGGTGAAGTAACAGCAGAAAAAGTTAGAATCGTTCAAGATGCTGATGCAATTTACAGAGAAGAGATTGCAAAAGCAGGATTAGATCGTTCAATCGGTCAATACTTCGCTGCTCTTACAAATATGCGTTCAGTGGGGGTTATGGGTGATGAAAGAACTTATGATCATGCTATCGCGCTTAGAGCTGTTAACACAATTGATTTCATGACAGCAGAAGCTGCTCAAATTCCTTATGAAGTATTAAATAAGGTTATGTCTAGAATTATTAATGAAGTTCGTGGGGTAAATAGAGTAATGTATGATATTACTTCAAAACCACCAGGAACGATTGAGTTTGAATAGTAGATGAAATTGCAGAAAGCTCGTATTTTACGGGCTTTTTTCTTTTGTCAGAAAGGAGTTGATACTATTTTGATACTACTGACAAGGGGTATCTACTATTCTTTTTTATATTGTTTTTTATTCTAGGAATAGTAGAAACATGAAAAAAGTAGGAAATTCAATCTTACTTAATGAAATATGTTTACTTGTTTTTTAACCAATCTTCATGCGGTTGTTTATTGGCATTTAAAGTTGAGTATTTAGGAAAATTGTATTTCCATTCTTCATATTGGCGTTCTGTTATTTTACCTTCTCTAAAATCCTTAGCAACTTCTAGCCAATTTTCCATGTATTCAAACAAAACACTTTGTTCATGAGGTAATAACTTATCGAAACGTAAAATCGGCTGTCCATCCATCTCATCAATTTTTAATCCATATGTACGTTCTAATTGGAACAAAGTATAGATTGCTCCTATGTATGATTCAATATCTGGAATATCAATAGCGTTTGGTGAAACCTCAAGTCCATGTGCTAGACTTTCTATCATATCATTTCTTGGTTTCTTTTTATCGGATTCATACTGCGAAATGCGGACATCGGCTGATGACAAACTAAAACCTAAACCTTGACCAAGTTCTTTTAATGTCTTTTTCCTAAATAATCTAATTGACTTTAAATTTGATCCTAATGACATCACAATCCCTCCTTTGTCCCCATTATATCAAAAAAATAATAAACAGTAAATGAAAATTAAACTTATAAAGTTAGTTAATTAAATATATAAGGTTAATAAATTAAACCAAAAAGGTTAATTTATTCTTGACAATAGTATCTAATTGCATTATTCTTATGTTGTATCCTAACTTAAATAGGTTAGTTAAAGGAGGTGAGAAAATGGAAAACAGTACATTTATGGATGCGAGTGAGATCATGAAGGTAACAGGAATGTCTGAAGGATATGCTTACAAGTTAATTAAACAATTAAATCTTGAATTAGAACAAAAAGGATTTATTACTATTCGTGGTCGTATCAGTAAGAAGTATTTTGAAGAAAGAATTTATGGATTAAGAAAGGATGATGAAAATGCCAGCTTACAAAGATGAAAATAAAGGAACATGGTATGCTTCTTTCTATTATGAAAATCGGAAAGGGGAAAGATTAAAGAAAATGAAAAGAGGTTTTAAAACGAAACAAGAAGCAGAAACTTTTATCGCACGTTTTAAAATGGAACAGTCAAAAGATTTAAATATGAATTTCGAGGAATTTGTGGAAATTTATATACGTGATTTATCTAATCGTATTAAAGAGAATACAATGTTAACAAAACGTTATATAATCGAGGATAAAATTTTGCCGTATTTTAAATTAAAACAAATTAATGCTATTAGTGCTGCTGATATTATTGAATGGCAAAATCAATTACTTGCATACAGAAATGAAAATGATGAGCCGTATTCATCTTGTTATTTGAAAACAGTACACAATCAAGTGAGTGCAATATTTAATCATGCAGTGAAATATTATAGTTTGAAATCTAATCCAGCGCGTATTGCCGGAAATATGGGAAAGAAGAAAACAAAGGAAATGAAGTTTTGGACAAAAGATGAATATTTAAAATTTTCAGAATCAATGATGAGAAAGGATGGTGTATATCAAGCATTTGAGGTCTTGTATTGGTGTGGACTTCGTTTAGGAGAACTATTAGCATTAACTCCAAGTGATTTTAATTTCACACAAGATACAATTCGTATCAATAAGTCATTACAAAGATTAAAAGGAAAAAATGTGATTACAGAGCCAAAAACAATGAAGAGTATTCGAACAGTAAAAATGCCACATTTTCTTGCTGAAGAAATGCAAGATTATATTCATAGATTATATGGTATTAAACGAGATACAAGAATTTTTAATATTTCAAAATCGGGATTGCATCATGAAATGGATCGTGGTTGTAAAGAAACAGGGACTAAACGTATTCGTATTCATGATTTAAGACATTCACATGTATCGCTATTGATTGAGTTAGGATTTAGTGCAGTAGCCATTGCAGATCGTGTGGGGCATGAAAGTATTGACATTACTTACCGATATGCACATTTATTCCCAGCCAAAGGAAAAGAAATTGCTAATAAATTAGATGAAGAAAGAGAGGAAGCGTTTGATGTCACAGAAGAACAGAGATTATCAAGGACGTTGGCGCAATAAAGTTATTGCGTTTCGAGTATCACCGGAAGAAAATCTTCTTTTAAATCGTAAGGTTTTATTAAGTGGTTTGACAAAACAAGATTATCTCATTCATTGTATGAGTGATCAATCGTTTGTTGTTCAAGGCAATCCATACGTTTATCGTTCTTTAAGAAGAGAATTAAGATGCTTTATTCAATTATTTCATGAAGTTCAACAATTAGAAGAAATGGATATAGATGACTTGGAAATACTTCAAAATATGCTAGAAATTATTATTAACATGAAAAATAAAAAAGAAGCACTCATTAAAGCAGATAAGGAAGCACGCCAATGAATCCTAAACTAACAAGTGCTTTAATGTATGCTCAATATCATTTTAAAGTATTTCCATTGAAAGTCAATTCTAAAAGTGGGCAAGTCCTAAAATCATGGAAAGAAGAAGCTACAACAGATCAAGATACAATAATGAACTGGTTTTCTAATACCGACTACAATGTCGGTGTTAGAACCGGTAATGGATTGTTAGTGATAGATGTTGATAATAAAAAAGGAAAGAATGGGTATCAATCTATTGAACCATTTCTAAAGAATTTCCCTAAAACACTTGTTGTTAAAACTGCTAATAACGGATGGCATATGTATTACTACGTGGATAGACCGATTTCATGTAAAGTCGGGTTGTATGAAGCCATAGACATACGTGGAGAAGGAGGATATGTTGTTGGAGCAGAAAGTGTTATTGAAAATAAAAAATACTTCATATCCTTTGATAGTCCTATTGCACATGCCAATGATACTGTTTATCAGTTTTTGGAAAAAAACACCAAACCAACGAAAGTAGATTTAATGGTGGACTATATCCATGAAGGTGAAAGAAATAACTATTTATTTAAGATAGGTTGCTTTCTTCAGCAGAAAGGATTATGTGATGAGGCAATTCGTTTATGTTTGAATAAAGAAAATGAATTAAGATGTAAGCCACCACTTTCAGATAAAGAAGTAGAAACAATCATTCAAAGTTCTTTGAAATATAAAAAAGGATTTATTGAAATGAAAAATACAATGCATTATGAAGGGAGTTATACTGTAACAGAATTGCTTGATTCACAAGAAGATGATGAACCTGACATTGTTGAAGATATGATTTCAGTTGGATTAACACTTTTAGGTGCTCCACAGAAATGTGGCAAAACCTTTCTAGGTTTACAATTATCAGATGCAATTGCGACAGGTAAAGATTTTCTAGGAAGAAAGGTTGAAAAAGGAACAGCATTGTATTTGGCTTTTGAAGATAGAAAGACAAAGATTAAAAAAAGATTGAAAACAATGCAAGTAGAAAAGCAAGATAATTTTATCATATTATGATGTTGAAAGTCGTATTCAAGAAGAACTGAAGCGACATAGTGATTTGAAGATTGTTATTATAGATACTTTTGCAAAGATTAGAAAAAAGAATGATCGTAAATATGAGAGTGAATATAAGGAGGCAACGTACTATCACGAACTAGCGTGTAAGTACAATATCGCTATTGTATTGATAACTCATGTTAAGAAAGAGATAGATACGAATCATCCATTTGATGGAATCTATGGAAGTCGAGGATTGATGGCTGGCTCTGATAGTATTCTTGTCATGTATAAGAAAAATCATTTATCCAAAAATAGGCAACTGGCAATTCAAGGAAAAGATATTCCAGATGATGAATTGACCTTGTATTTAAATGAACGACAATTACTTGAGGTAGTAGAAAATGAAATAGAAGAAGACGTCAATGAAAATCTAATTAAAGTAGTCAATTACATTGTAAAAGAAAAAAATTATGTTGGCTCACATGAAGCATTGTGTTCTAAATTATCACTACCATTGACCGGTAAAGGATTACAGGTACTCCTCACAAGTAATATTGATACTTTGCAAAGTACATTTATTAGTTATGAAAAGGCAGAGAGAAAGAATAAAGCAAGACAAATGAAACTCACTTATCATGGTGAGGAAGAAGATTAAAGGAGTGACGGTGTGACGATAGGAAAGTATATGTTTTAGACCGTCACATCGTCACCATTTAGAAATAAAAATAGACCATACTACATGGAATACTGTATCAGCAGCAAGCAACGTATTTTGTCCCCAAAATACAAAATCAAAAGCTGGTATGACCAGCAAGATTGGAGGTTCATATGAAAAGAAATCATGAAATTAAGATACGATTCAATGAAGAAGAATTTGAAACGTTAGTAAAGAAATTAAGAAAAACAAAATTAAGTAGAGAAGCATTTTCTAGAGCTTGCATATTAGGTAAAGAGATAAAAATACCACCTGATTTAGAGTATTATAAGTTAAAAAATGAGTTCAATCATATTGGTAATAACCTAAATCAGATTGCTAGAACGTTGAATAATAGTCAAGAAATATCTCCAAAAATCATTGAGGTAACAATCGATGAATTAAGACAAATGATAAAAAATCTTGATGAAAAAGTAAGGGGTTGATTAAAGCAGTAACATCAATTTGGGCTATCCGAGATTGTTTGGATAATGTCATAAAGTATGTTGAAGATGAAAAAAAGACGATGCAAACGGTCTTGGATTACATCAGCTAAGATAATAAGCTTAAACAAAAACAGTATGAAACTTGTCTTAATTGCGATGTATTTAATCCATTAAAATCGATGCAGATGACCAAGAAATTGTTCCATGATCATAAAAGAATCGTAGCGTTTCATGGTTATCAGTCATTTAAAATAGGTGAGGTTGATGCAAATGTTGCACATGGAATTGGAGTAAAGCTTGCACAAAAAGTGTTTGGAAATCGTTATGAAGTTGTCGTTACCACACACCTAGATAAAGATCATATCCATAATCATATCTTGATAAATTCAACTTCATTCGTTGATGGAAAACGATTCTGCAATACCAAAAAAGATTACTGGAACATGAGAAATACATCCGATGAACTATGCAAAGAATATGGATTATCTGTCATCGAAGATTCATCTTATGGTTCAAAAAAGTTGAATTATCATATCATAAAAACCTATATGAATGACATTAAAAAAGATATCGATGCTCTTGTAAAGGAAAGTAATTGTATTAGGGATTTAAAAGATAATATGAAAAAGAAAGGGTATGAGTTCGACAGAATCGATAGAGAAGATGTCGTTTATCATCCATATTGTAATGAACCGATATATCTTAAGTCATTAGGGGAAAAGTATCATCTTGATGAAATTGAAGAAAGATTGACCGATAAATGGATCCTTCCTCAAAACGTCGAACACACACAAAGTTATTATCGATGTAAGGAATATTATCAACTTTATAAAAGAAAACAGTTACCTAAGCTAGCAGGAATCCATGTTGCTTATCTTATTTCGATAAATATCTTACCTACAAGAAAGCAACATATATCCAAAGAAGCAAGACAAGCACTCAAGAAAATGGATCAATATTCTAGAGAAATCGAACTCCTTGCCAAGAATAAGATAGAAGATATCGATCAATTAAATAGCTATCAACAACAAAAACAGGATGAACTCAATAACTTATTAAAGCAAAGACAAGGATGTTATTATCAACGACAACGAGCAAAAACAATGGATGAAAAAGAAGAATGGTCAGCAAGAGCCAAGTTGTTTACACCTGATATTAAGAAGCTAAGGCTTCAAATAAAAGCGTGCGAGAACATCAGAAATCGTAGCTTTGATAAAGATATAGAAAGAATAGCACAAAAGAAAATCAAACAAAGAGATGCAAGATAGGAGGATAAAATCATGAAAGAAATCAAGTATAACACAGTAGGAGATTATGAATTTCCATCACTAAAACAAGAAAGACCTTTACCAAATTTATCCAGATTTGGAAGAGAATATCTAAGAATATTAAAAGATAAACATCCAGGACATTACCTTGCCTTACGAGCAAAAGATGAACTGAATGAAGAATTGATTCGTGTGGATAAAGAGCTGAATCAACGATATGAAATCCTTATCGAACAATACAAAGTGTCAAGAAATATAACAGAAGAATTAAAAGAACAAGATCAAATGAAATGGGTTCAAGAAATGAATAATATAAGAGTCATGGTAGAAGAAATGTTGATCAATGTAATCATGGCTATGTAAATCAAAATAATATCAGCAAGATTTTTATTAGAAGATAAAAGGAGAAATAATTACGACTTTATATGAAGAATTTAAAGAAAAATATCTAAAGGATGATCTTATTGATTTCTTTATCGAAAAAAGAAAGTTCATATTAGAAAACAATAAGAAAGACTATCTAAATTATCTAATCAAGGAAGGGCTATTGGAAGAAGATATCACTAACGTAGCTAAGATGTCATTAGATTTATTTATTGTACAGGCACAAATGATATTGATTCATGACAAGGATATTGTTGAAACTTATTCAAAGCTAAATAAGAAACAAAAATCTATGTTATTTAGTGAAATCAATAAAAAACTTCGTTGCATGGTGTTAAATGAAATAACATACGTAGCTGAACTCGAACAGTATCAACGTTGATGAATAAATGTTAGCCTCTATTTAAGAGGCTTTTTCAATTTAACAAATAAAAAATCCAATTATATGAAAAAACTATTCAATTATAAGATGATAATTGATATAATTTTTATTGTTGAAAGGAAAATCGATATGCAAGTTAGTTATAATAATTTATTCAAAAAATTAATTGATAAAGGTTTGAAAAAGACAGAATTTGCAAAAGAAGCGGGAATTTCTCCTGGGACTTTAGCAAAATTATCAAAAAATGAGACTATTTCGATGGAAAATTTATTAAAGATTTATAAGTTTTTAGGTTGTAATAGTTTGGATGAAATTATAGAAGTTATTGATTGATTTTCTTTTTTGAGCTGAGGCTCATTTCGGTGTGGAATCATGATTTATCGTTTGATAGTGTTCAAGGCAAAGCTTAGATTCCAAAAAATAAGTGAGAAGTGTAAACTAGGAGGACTTTATGAACAAAACAATATGTGAATTATTTGCCGGTGTAGGAGGATTTAGATTAGGTTTTGAAAGAGCCGATTCTGGATGGGAAACTACATGGTTTTCACAATGGGAACCAGGGGCGAGAACACAATGGGCAAATCAGTGCTATGTGCAACATTTTGGAGATTCACCAGATATAAATGGAGAATTTCATACTTGTGAAGATATTTCTACTGTAGATAAAAACGCTATTCCAGATCATACCCTTTTGGTTGGTGGATTTCCTTGCCAAGATTATTCAGTAGCTCAATCGTTATCTAGCTCAAAAGGTATCGAAGGAAAAAAAGGAGTTCTATGGTGGCAAATTAGAGATACCATCGAAGCAAAGAGACCAGCATTTTGTATTTTTGAAAATGTTGATAGATTATTAAAATCTCCAGCAAAGCAACGTGGGAGAGATTTTGGTATCATCTTAAGTTGTTTGAATGCCTTAGGATATTCTGCTGAGTGGAGAGTAATAAATGCTGCTGAATATGGTGCGGCACAACGCAGAAGAAGAGTATTTATTTTTGCATATAGAAATGATACGGTTTATGCTGATTCAGTAAAAGAAATGGACGAATTATCACTGATTAATCTAGATGGATTCATGGCGAAATCATTTCCGATTGAACAAGTAGAAAATTGTTTTGAAGGAACTTTGATGAATGATTTATTAGAAATGACAGATAAATTCTCATTTGATTTTAAATCAGCTGGATTGATGAGAAACGGGAAAATATATACAAATAATGTTGTTCCAGTAATGGAGACACCTATACTATTGGGAGATATCTTACAGTCTAATGTTGACGAAAGTTTTTATATAACAAACGAAAAAATGAGCAAATGGACTTATTTGAAAGGTGCGAAAAAAATAAATCGTGTATCAAAGACAGGGCATGAGTATGTCTTTTCAGAGGGTCCTATTGCTTTCCCGGATTCATGGGATAAACCAGGAAGAACCATGCTTACTAGTGAATCTACTTTGAATAGAAGCACACATGTTGTTTCAGATCCTGGAACAGGAAGATTGAGAACATTGACTCCAATCGAAGCAGAACGTTTGCAAGGCTTCGATGACGATTGGACTAATAGTGGAATGCCTAATAGGATGAGATTCTTTTGCATGGGGAATGCATTGGTAGTACCAATGATCACAAGAATGGCAAAAGTTTTGGATAAAATAATCGATAAAGAACAATGATCTTATGTCTTAGGCATAAGATTTTTGTGCATATTGGGAAAGAGGGTGATAGATATGAAGTTATTTGATTATGATGATACAGATATCAATAGTATTTATTCATATGCAAAAAAATTGGAAGGAATGACCTTTCATGAGGTATTGGATGAATATGAAAGAAGTCCAATAAAAAGTTATGGAGGGAAATTATATGATGCATATGCCAATTTTGAAAATATGGTAGTAAGAGAAAAAACAGTAGAATATGGTTTTGGAGCATCTTTGAATGACAAAGCGAAAGGTCAATTGGGTAATTTTATAGAAAAATACTATTTTGGTTATGATCCAAATGGTAATCAAGAAGCAGATTTTAATAAGATAGGATTAGAATTAAAACAAACACCTATTGATAAGACGAAAAAAGGCGAATATAGAGCAGGGGAAAGATTGTCCATAACAAATATTTCTTATAATGAACCTGTAGAAGAAGATTTCTATAAAAGTCATGTATGGGAAAAAATTAAATGTATCCTTTTGATTCATTATTTGAGGGACAAGTCCATAGAACGTTTGGATTATGTCATTAAATTTGTAAATTTATTTAGTCCGCCTAAGGATGATCTTAAGATAATTATTGATGACTATAATCAGATCAATGAAAAAATCAAACAAGGAAAAGCTCATGAATTAAGCGAAGGAGATACGATGTATCTGGGAGCTTGTACGAAAGGCGCAACTGCCAAAAAAAGCCTGCGGCCACAATATTATGGTGATCATACTTTAGCTAAGAAAAGAAATTATTGTTTCAAAGTATCTTACATGAATTATGTTTTGAAAAATTACATCCTTCAAAGCAATGTGCCGTGTGAATCAATAATAAAAGAAGACATCAAAACAAGTTTTCAAGAGCATGTTGTATCTTTGATAAATAAGCACATTGGTATGACAGATAAAGAATTATGTGAAGTGTACGATCGACCATATAACAATAACAAAGCACAATGGTATGATCTTGCATTTCGAATGTTAGGAATCAAAGGTAATCATGCTGCAGAATTTCAAAAAGCAAATATCGTAGTTAAGACCATACGAATAGAAGAAAATGGAAAGAATAGAGAAAACATGTCTTTTGCACCATTCAAATTTAAAGAACTTGTACAAGAAGAATGGGAAGATTCTACAGTATTCAATTATTTTGATACAACGCAATTTTTATTTGTAGTTTTCAAAAGAGTTGATGATGTTTATGTATTACAGAAAGCTAAATTATGGCATATGTCTTACCCTGATTTGAATGACATTGTAAAAAGCGAATGGCAAAAGTATAAAAATATAATCAAAAGCGGAGTAATCTTTGAAAAGGTTAAAAATGTAAATGGCGAATTAGAAGTTCAGAATAATTTGCCTGGAATGAAAGATACTGAAATCATACATATGCGTCCGCATGCTCAAAAATCCGCTTATAAGTTAAATGATGGATTCATAAAAGGTAATGTTGAAAGAGATGCAGATGAATTGCCAAATGGAGAATGGATGACAAAACAAAGCTTTTGGTTGAATAAGCGATATGTATTAAAGCAATTAAAGTAAGGTGATGTATGTGAAACATCAAAAATTAAAAACTACTCCAGAAGTTTCAAAGCGTATGAAGGCGTTGAGCCATAAGAAAAGTAAGGTTGAATCTTTACTTGCAAAAGCTTTATGGCATAAAGGATATCATTATCGACTGAATTATAAAAAACTGCCAGGAACTCCAGATATAGCGTTAACAAAATACAAGATAGCTATATTTGTTGATGGCGAATTTTGGCATGGAAAAGATTTCGAAAAAACAAAGGATAAACTTAAGAATAATAAAGATTATTGGATTGAAAAGATTGAGGAAAACATTCAAAGAGACATTAAAAATGATAATTTTCTAAGACAAATTGATTGGATTCCAATTCATTTTTGGAGTAATGATGTAAAAAAATATTTAAACTATTGTATAGAAGAGATAGAAGATATTATTCATGAAACATGTAGGTAGGAATTGCTAATTGATTGTGATTTGCATTATATGATTAAATTATAAGCGTAAATAAAATTGATTATGTAATTAAATAGCATTGTGTATGGTTAAAAATAAGAAAAAAATGCTTGATAATGGGATAAATGTGAAATAGATTGAATGAATTAGGAGGTAATAAAAATGGCGACAACGGTGAATGGGGCATTTTCAGAATTCATGAGAGAAACAGTTAATCTTGATCAAGAAAAAACAAAAACTGCTCGTTCAAGCAGAGATAATCTAATTGATAATATAAAAGGATTTAGTGGTCAAAATGATTTCTTCCAAGTATATGATGATAAAATTTTACGCTTTGGATCATTTGAACGGCGTACAAAAATAAGACCAATTGATGATATAGATTTGATGTTATGTTTATCGGGAGAAGGAACAAGAACATATACGAAATTAGGGGAAATATTTTATATATACGGTAACGATTATGATTCTTCAAATAAATTAATGACAGATAACACAAATTATCTGAATTCTACAAAAGTAATCAATCGATTTATCTCTAAATTATCGGATTTACAAGATTACAGTAAAGCTGAGATGCATAAAAATCATGAAGCAGCAACATTGAGATTAAAATCATATACATGGAATTTTGATATTGTTCCTTGTTTTTATACGGATGCAAATTTCTATTTGATTCCAGATGGTTTGGGAAATTGGAAAAAAACTGATCCTAGGATAGATAATGAACGAACCACTAACGTAAATACAAGGCATAATGGAAAATTATTGGAACTAATTAGATTAACAAAATATTGGAATAATAGAAAAGTAACAATAAAAATAGGATCATATTTATTAGAGTGTATGATTCTTCAGAGATATGAGAATAAAAGTGTTTCTGAAACATGGTGGATAGATTTAGAGTTTAGAGATTTGTTAAAATATTTGTCTTCAGCTATATTGTCAGACATAGAAGATCCAAAGGGAATACAGGGGAATTTAAATTATTTTTGTTGGTTAGATAGATACAAAATAAGTGAAGCTTTGCACAATGCATATAATAAAGCTTTAGAAGCTTCAAAAATGGAAATCAAAAACAAAGATCAAAAGAGTGCAATTACAAAATGGAAAGAAGTACTTGGAAATGATTTTCCAGATTATACAGGAGATTGAGGTATATAAAAAGTGAAATGCAAAAATACTAGTAGATATATTTTAAAAATAACTTCAAATTAGAATAAATTAACTTTGAAAAGTGGTTAATTAATATTCGTCGAATTTGTAGATGAAAAAAAGAGATAATTATATCGATGATGGGAGGATTATGATGTCTAATGAAATTGTTATAAGGCAAAATGAAGAAAAATCAATTGCAATGTTGGCGGCACAAAGACAATTATATAGAGATGTAAAAAAATTAAATACACTTCTAGTAGCATTATCGGTATGGATACCGTTTATATTAGCTATTATTCTTTTGTTTTTGTCAAAAAATCCAGAATTGAAGTATGTATCGTATATCTTGTCTATAATTAGTATGTCTTTTAGTTTTGTTATTGACAAATATATACGAGAAAGGAAATATTTAGCAGCATTTATTCAGCAAAAATTTGATGTATATGTATATGGAATGCCATGGGATAAAAGGATATTTGGAAAGGATAAAAATATTAATCATGAAGTAACGATTTATTCTAAAAAAATCTTGGAAAATGTAAATGAAAAAAATAAACTAAAAAATTGGTATACTCCTGGTGTTGATAAAAAAGATATCATTGATGGAATTTTGGAATGCCAAAGAGAAAATTTTTGGTGGGATGTTGGACTAAGAAAAAGATTTAGATTAGCAAGTATAACTTTGATTATAATTCTATTTGTCATGATTTTAGCGATGGGACTGTGGAAGAATGAAAGGATTTTAGATTTATTGTGGAGATTGGCATTTATTGTTCCAATGCTAAAATGGTTATTAGACACCGTAAATAAGTTAAATAAAGATATAAGTACACTGAATGAACTAGATAACGATATTAATAATAATGAAATAAAAACAATGGAAGATTTAATAGATATTCAAAAGGTGATTTTTCAGCATCGAAAAGAATGTTATGCTATTCCAGAGTGGATATATAATATTTTTAAAAATAATGATGAAGATAGGGCATATAGGGAAGTAAGAATGGGGAACAAACAATCCTAATCTAATGTCTTTATATAAGGTGTAATAAGAAAGCAAATGCTATGTTTATATAAGCTACTAAGCTATACGAAAATAGTTTTAAACTTAATAATAATCTTAGAAGGAGCGTTAATTGATGAAATTTAAAATATATTCATTTAGGAATGCAAAAATTATTTTTGAAAATGATGAGTTATATAAAAATGATTGGTTTGAATTGTTAGATGTATTGGAAAACATGTCTGAAGATGAAGTTGTAAATCTATTTGAAATTTCAAATCGTAAAGATATTAAAAGTTTGTCAGAGCCCATTAATAAAATAATTGATGATAGGTTAAAAACTAAAGGATGGAGGAGACAATGTGAAATTTTCAATGACTCAGAATATCGTCCTAATAGCTGTGAGCACAAAAATCCATGGACAATAGATTTCTCAAAAAATGAATTTGCTATTGAAGTAGCTTTTAATCATGGGCAAGTTGTTGCATGGAATCTGATAAAATTGGTGCTGGCAGGAGAATTAAATCATGTAGAGAAGGATATTAATACATCTGTAGGTATCATTGTGTGCGCAACGGATGAATTAAAGAAAAATGGAGGATTTGATAATGCAGTAGGTAGTTTTGAAAAATTCTTACAACATCTTAAACCAATGAATAATGTGCTTACTATCCCGATTGCAGTAATTGGATTATGTGATTTTGAAAATTATATAATAATTAATAAAAAAGTATATAAAAAAAATAAATTATTATCGGAAGACAAAAATAAAAAAATTGATGAAATATTCGAATATTTAATAGTAAATAATTTTAATATCGCAAAGAATACTAAATATAGATTTGATGGAAAGATTATCAAAGACATTCCCTTACTTTCAGAAAAAATGAAAATAATATTATATAATTCTAGATCTAATAAACAGAAACAACTAGCAAAATATTTGATTAACGATAATTGGAAAGTTATTAATATTAAAGATGTATATTCATATGAAGATTTGGATGTAATTATCAATGATTGTCATGTTTAATGTTTTATTGAAAAAGTAACCTGTGTTCAAATGCTTAGTGAGGAGGTGCTATATGAAAAAAATTGATTTGCATTTACATACAATAAAAACAGTAAGTGATTATGAATTTCAATTTAGCTTTGAAAAACTTAAAGAATATATCTGCGAAAGAGAAATAGACGCAATAGCAATTACAAATCATAATTTATTTGATATTAAGCAATATGAATATGTTCGAGATAATTTAGATATCCCTGTTTTTCCAGGCGTTGAGGTTGATTTGGAAAATGGACATCTATTAATTATCACATCAGAAGATGATATATATGATTTTGAAGAAAAATGTAATTTGGTATCAGAAAAAATTGTTACTGAAAATGATACATTAACTTTTGACGCATTTAATGATATCTTTAAAAATCGAGATAAATACATTTTAATACCACATTATCAAAAGAATCCTATCTTGAAGATCGAATGGTATTCTAAAATAGGTAACATATATACTGGCGAAGTAAAAAATCAAAACAAATTTTCTTTGTGTAAAAATGATAATGATTCATTGGTTCCTGTGTTATTTAGTGATGAGCGAATAACTGCAAATTTAACTGATTTTTCATTGAGACAAACATATGTTGATGTTCAAAGTATAACTTTTAATTCACTCAAATATGCTTTAAAAGATAAAAATAAAGTTGCATTATCAAAGGACGGTGGGAATGATTTATTTGAAGTCTTACCAAACGGTTTTTTAGCATCTAGTGGTTTGAATGTGGTTTTAGGAAATAGATCTTCGGGTAAATCGGTAACTTTAGATAAAATATGCAATTATTTTTCCAATGTAAAATATATCAAACAGTTTTCGCTAATTGAAAAAGATGAAGAAAGCGAGATAAAAATATTTTCGAAGAGAATTCAGACAAATAAAAGTTTGTTAATAGATAATTATTTAAAAGATTTAAAAAATGTGCTGGTTGATATACTTCCAATTGATCTTGAGAAGAAAGAAAATGAATTAAAGCAATATTTGGATAGTTGGATTAACTATGCAACTGAATACAATAAAAGAGATTCTTTCGCTAAAGCAAAAATTTATTCAGATGGATTATTAGAAAAGGAAGATGATAAAGAAATTAATACATTAATAATTTCATTGATTACTATTTTGTCTTCGGTGAAATATCGGGAATTAATTAATAAATATTTAGATAATGAATCTTTAGTTGGATTAATGAAGGAATTAATCGACATTAACGCGGATATACAGTTGAATAATAAAAAGATAAAAGAGGCAAACAATATTATTAGAACTATCAAAGACAATTTAACAACTCAGTCTACGATTGCTCAACCATTATCTTTCGATTTTAAAGACTATTATCTTAGTAAAAAGAAAATAGAAGTTTTTAACTCTTTGTTCAATGCGATTAAACAACCAACTGAAGTTTTAAAAGAACAGGTAAACAAATTTACAATTATAGCTAAAACAAAACCTTTTTTAGCTTTGAATGATTATAAAACCGTTACAACAAAGAGAATATCTTTTAAGGATGCTTTTGAAAAATATGAAGATGGGTATTCATACATAAAGGAATTAAAAAGAATGGAATCCATACCTGAATCTGAAATATATAAATATATAGTTTCCTTTGATTATAAAATATTAAATGAATATCAATTAGAAGTATCAGGAGGAGAAAGATCTGAATTTAGACTGTTAGAGGAACTTAATGGTGTAACTCAATTTGATATGTTATTAATAGATGAGCCAGAATCATCATTTGATAATATGTTTTTAAATAAAGATGTAAATGAAAGAATAAAAGGAATTTCAAAACATATCCCAGTTTTTTTGGTTACTCATAATAGTTCTGTTGGTGAATCTATTAAACCAGATTATTATTTATATACCAAAAGAGAAATAGATGCAGAAGGTAATCTTTCTTTTATGTTATTTGGAGGATACCCGACCTCAAAAGAATTAACGTCTATAGAGGGGAAAACAATTGATAACTATTCATCCTTGATTACGAGTTTAGAAGGTGGGGATAGTGTGTATAATGAAAGGAAAAAAGATTATGAAATACTTAAAAATAGATAAATCAAAGGGGTATTATTATAATGAGAAAAATGAATATATAGAGATTGATAAGATTGGTAGCGAAGATATTTATTATCTTTTGAATAAAGCTATAAACAGTGATGATTTTGATATGGATCAATATGATGAAACGATTCTGCATCATGAGGTACATAGGATTATTTATAATGAAATTTATAATAAAATGCAAAATTTTATTAAACAAAAGGAATCCATATTATTTGAAGTAAATAGTTTATATGATGAAGCAAAAAGAAAGTATATTAAAGTACAAACGACTAAATAAGCTATTGAGAATCGGTTAATGATAATTTTGATTGTTTTTCTATACTTCTTTATTGGTGTTTTCAATGATGATATACAGTATCTTGTATGTGAGATAAACTTTTTAATTATAGGGAAAGGTAACCTAATAAGGCTAGTACAATATAAATAATTGATAAAAGAAATATGCCTTCACCTTGTTGACTAGTTTTGAAGAGTGGAAATATGAATGTAATCGAACCTAGAATACGATGATACCATTATGCTACCAAGGTATAGTATTCTTTTTATAAAAGAAGTAAAAAATAAGAAAAATAATAACATTTCTTGAAGAAATGTTAACAAATATGTTCACTATAATCGTTTTATTTCGGAGTTTGAATAACGATAAAATATGAAAAACTCCCTATATATGGGAGTTTTTTTGCATCTTCTATAATGTTTGAGCCCACCTATGAGCACAGGTGACCACAATTGTATAGATTTTAATAAAAATAACGATTTATTCTTTATTTTTATTTGAGAAATAAGTTGCTTCCCAGAACACATATTCTTCTTTGGTAATTTCTCCGGAAAGTAACTTTTCTCTTTGATCTAACCATTCAACCATATTGTTTTGGAATTCTCCTTTAGATTCAGGGTTCTTAGGAGCAAAGTCAAGATAGACTCTTCCATCAATTTCAACTGGTTGAAGATTAAACATACTTTCTAGTTTAAAGAGAGTATGGAGAACACTTGAACTAACAGCTAAGTTAGGTTCTGCAACTGCATAATAGTCTACACCTAATGCATCAGTAATTTTTTTCAAGGTTTCTGCATCGGGTGTTCTATTAGCTAGTTCATAATTTCTAATAGCTGGTTCGCTTAAACCACATAGTTCTCCAAGTTGTTTTTGGGTTAGTTTACGAAGTTTTCTATAAAACTTAATACGTTTAGCAGCGTCAATGTTGAATAGTTCTTCTAATTCTTCGATTGTCATAATATATTTTTTCCTTCCGTAAAGTAAAAATTGTTATGAGAAATTTGCATATTATAAGTTCACGCAAGTTAACATAACTTACTCGTAACGTGTCATGAGTTAACGTAAGTTTATGTAATTTAATGCAATTTATCATAAGTTAATATTACTTCACAACACCATGATTAGCAATACAAAAGTGAACGGAAAATATAAATAATACGTTGACATAGGCATAAATTAGACATAAACTATATGTAACAGTTCAATATTGATAATGTTTTGAAAAGAGGTGAACACCATGTCAGTAGCATTCTTAGATGCAGATCAAGTTGCATCACAATTAGGAATCTCTAAAGCTTATGCTTATAAAATCATTAAAAGATTAAATAAGGAATTAGAAGAAAAAGGATTCTTAACAATTTGTGGGAAAGTCAATAAAGACTACTATGAAGAACGTATTTATCGTGCGGGGAAAGGAGAGATGCTTTAATGAGTATTGAGTACGATACTAAACGCAAGACTTATACAGTAAGGTATGGGTATAAAGACTTTACTGGAAAGACTAAGCAAACAACCAAGCGGGGCTTCAAAACTGAAAGAGAAGCCATCAGGTTTGAAAAAGAAGTTAAGTTACAAAGCACCTATAGCTTTACGATGACACTTTCTTCATTTGTTGAACTGTATTTACAAGATATCAAACCTGAGTTAAGAATCAGAACGTATGATAACAAGGTTATGAAACTCAATAAACATGTACTACCTTATTTTGGTGATAAAAAGCTTTGTGATATTACTGCTGCGGATGTGAAGAAATGGCATGCAACATTATATGATGTTAAGAAAATAGATGGTAAAACTATTAAACCAACCTATATTCAAGGACTTCATACAGAATTAAGTGCAATCTTTAATCATGCAGTTAATATCTACGATTTACCATATAATCCAGCTAAAAAAGCCGGAAATATTAAGATTAAACATAAAGAAGAAATGTTGTTTTGGACTCAAGAGGATTATAAGAAATTCATTGTCGAAGTTGCAAACAAAGAAGAATCTTATATGGGATTTCAAATCTTATATTGGTGTGGTATTAGAATAGGGGAATTACTAGCATTAACTAAACAGGATATTGATTTTGATACGAATATCATTACTATCAGTAAGTCTTATGCAAGACATAAAGCAAAAGAGATATTTGGACCGCCAAAAACACCACAAAGTTATCGTAGAGTATTAATGCCAAAGAAAGTAGCTGAAGAGTTAAAAGCATACATGAGTAGGTTTTATAAGTTAAAGGATGATCAACGTATATTTTATAAAAGCGCTGCTTATTATGAACGTGAAATAAAACGTGGAGCTAAACAAGCGGGAATAAAACAAATTGTTGTCCATGGACTTAGACATTCGCACGTTTCATTACTTATTCATAAAGGTTATCAAGCAGTAGAAATTGGTAAACGTGTTGGTCATACTAGTGAAGAAATTACTTTTAGATATGCTCATATGTTCCCATTAAAACAACATGAGATGGTTGATTCTCTAGATAAAGAACTGGAGGTTATGTTTGATGAGTAAAAAGAACTTAGATAAGAAAAATCGATTAAGAGATCAGGTGATTGCATTTAGAGTATCTAAAGCAGAACGTTATACTTTAGATGAACGTTATTTATTATCTGGTTATCGTAGTAAACAAGATTATTTGATTGATGCTTGTGTTTATAACCAAGTAGCAGTTAAAGATGGATTTGGATCTATGATGAGATTTAAAAAGAATTTAGATTTAATGATGAATGAATTAAAGAAAAAGATATCAATGATGTAAGGATGGAAATCTTTGAACCATTACAAACAATGATTGATATCATGAATGCTTATTGTATTAAATTAGATGAGGTAAAAAAAGATGAATAAGTTAAAACAAAAAAGCACAAGTATGAACATTAATGAAAGACGCACGCCAATGAATCAGTCATTAAAAAATGTTTTAACCTATGCCACATTTAATTATAAAGAATTTCCTTTAAAACACAACAACAAAACAGTACAGTTTTGAAATGTACAAAGGTAATTATATCATTGAATAGTGAAGAATTATATAAAAAAGTAAGACAAGTCTTACTATACGAAACTGATAAAAAAGAAGTTAAAAAGATTCTAACACAAACAGCTCGTAGTATATCAAATGATGATTTAATTGAACTAAAAGCTGATTTAATAAAAGAAGAGAATATCGATAAAAACGATTTAGAAGCGATATTTAAAGAAATTAATAAACCACCCACAGAATATCATATTATTAATGAAATCCTCGACAAATACGAACTACGTTACGTAAAAGGTAAAGGGATTTATAAATATAATGGTAAAGTTTGGGAATATAAAGTTGATGAAACAGTTAAAGCATTAATTGGTAGACATTTGGGTAAATGGAAGACTGGAGGAAGAACATCATCTATCCTTAGTCAGTTAAAATCAGATTGTTATCATGAAGAAACATTTAACCAAAAATCAGTTTTCAATTTTACGAATGGAACATTAAAATTAGAAACAGGAATCCTTAGAGAACATCGTAAAGATGATTTATGTTCTATCATTATGGATTATGAATATAACGAAAAACAAGATTATGATAAATGGCATGAATTTGTAATGGATATTTGTGATCATAATGCTGAACGATATTTAAGATTACAATTAATGTGTGGATACATATTAATGAATGATTGTCACTTACAAAAGAGTTTTATGTTGTATGGCGAAGGAGCTAATGGTAAAAGTGTTTTCTTAAATGTTATTGAAAAAGTCTTTAATAAAGATAATGTTTCATATGTACAACTTAATGGTTTAGGTAATGATTTTCAAACAGTACAGATTGCAGAGTCATTAGTTAATATCGCAACTGAAACTAAATCATCAACTGATGGTGGAGAAGCTAATTTTAAAAAGATTGTAGCTGGTGAAACAATCCAGGCTTGTTATAAGAGTAAAGACTACTTTACTTTTAAACCAAGATGTAAAATGATTTTTGCATTGAATGAAGCTTTTCATTCGAAAGAAATCAATTATGGATTAGTTAGAAGATTATTGTTTGTATCATTTGTTAATCAATTTGTTGATGATCCAATGGGGCCTCATCAAAAGAAAGCTAATCATAAAATAGAATCTGAACTTATACAAAACTTATCAGGAATATTTAATTGGTGTTATAAAGGATATAAACTACTTAGAGAATATGATTGTTTCCCTGAGATAGAAGATGATAAAGTGATGAAAGATGTTTTCTATGATACATCATCACCAGTTTATACATTCTTTAAACAAATGGCACCACTAAAGGAAAGAATAATAGCACGTGATATTTATTCATCATATCTAAACTGGAGCAAAGAAGAATTTGTTCCGGCAGTATCATCTGATCAATTTTATAAACAGTTTTCTATTGTATCAAGAGGTGTTTATCGTAAAGTTGATACAACAAAGAATATTGTTGACGAAAATGGTGAAGTCAAAAAGGTTCATTTAAGATGTTATGACCCTATATAATTCATAAACGAATTAGCCGATATACCAGGTATTTTGACAAGTCGCTTATAAATATATGTACAAGAGACTTTCAAAAATATTCGTAGCAAGCATTGAATTTGTACGGACAAATTCGCTTGTTAGGGTGAACCCTAATACCCCGGAGGTTTTATGAGAAATGGTAAAAAGAAAATAGAATTCTATGTTGATGATGATTTATATGATTACTTTGAATTTAAATTAACCAATATCAAATTAAGTAAGTCTGCTTACTTACGGATGATGATTAAACAAGTAGCACCAGTAGAAAGTCCAAGTAATGAATACTTTCAAGTAGTAAAAGATCTTCATGGTATAGCTAATAATATTAATCAAATTGCAGCCAAAGCTAACAAACTTAACTGGGTTGATAAAGAACAATATGATTCTAATTATAAAGAATTAAATAAAGTAATCTTAAAGATTATGGATTTAAATACTAAACCTGTATCTATTAAAATTGATTATCACAATACTAAAGGAGAAAATGATTATGGAATTTGAATATAAATTAATTGATAAACTAGCAACTATTAGTACACATAACAACATTACTAAAGAATTAAACATAATTGCATTTGGTAGTGGTGAACCAGTGTATGATCTACGTAAATGGGATAGAAGTAAAGACAGAATGCTTAACAGAATGCTTAAAGGTATTTCGTTTACAAAAGATGAGTTAGTTGAACTAAAACAAATACTAGAAAATATTGATGTATAAAAAAGAAGCAGGGAAACATAGCCTATGAGTTAGTCTCTCTGCTTTTATAATTGAAATTTTTATATTTATGCGTAATTATTGTCCCGTTCAGTATTGTTATCTAAATGAGTTAACCAATCGTTGATATTGCTTAAATTAATCATATTTCTATGGAGGATATATGCAATATCAGAACAAGTAACAATTAAAATTGGATGTCCATCTTCTACAACTTCTTTGTATGCTTGGGAATCAACATAACTTGTTGTCACAAGTATACCAAATTGTCGATAACGAATTCTTGATATTAATCTGGACATATAACGTACGCCAACGCTATTGTCCGGTGAATAACATTTAGCTTCTAAAGCACAATCGATTTTAAGTGGATAATTTGCTTTATTACCTGTGGAAATAGAATAGTGGCCGATTGCATCTCTTCCACCATCTCTCCAAGGCTTTGTGAGAGTAAATGATTCAAAATTTCTATCCATCATTGACATAAGTTTTGTTGCGCATGCTTCAAATCCAGTTGGATTATCTTTGTAATGGTCTCTAATTCTATCTATACACAGCTTTCCTTCTTCATCACATTGAAGCTGTTCATATTTAGTTGGTATTTTAAATATTTTTGGTGCTTTTAATGGTTCAATACCATTTCTACCATGCTTGACAAATTTTTTCCATACATCTGGTGCTAAATCAAAACTGTTTTCATAGTCTTCGCAAAGTGCTACTAACCAATCGTAACTTATTGGCTTATCTTTTGTATCAAGTATAGTAAAGTATGACTCATAATTTTGAAATCTGTTGTCACCGATTGTTCTCCAAAATGCTACTAAATCTTTATCAGGAGAAATATTTGGATTACCTGGTGCTGCAAGACCTAAAAATTGTACATCTCGACCTTGTTCAGCTTTTTTAAAAACAAAGAATGGTGGAATATCTGTTAAATCATCTGAAGAATTTAGTGTTGCAAATACATCTTCAAGTAATTTGTTCCCACCTTGTTTTGTTTGTGTTATTGGTCGACCAGGTTTACGATTATCTCCATAATAACGAAATACACCGGTTTCTTCATCTAAATAGTCTGGCCATTCTAATTCATTCATTGATGTATAAAGAACAACATATGAAAATTTGGAAGGATTATCTTTTCTTTTTACTTTTCTAAAACCGCTCATGTTTCCTAATTTCGGAAATAATTTAGATAACGGATCATCACCTACATTACCAGATGTACCGCCTTTATAAATTGCATCAATAATTAGATCTGCATGTTCTAAATCTTCAAATTTAATTTCCATTTAAAACCACCTCTTAATCTAAGTATAGCAGAACGTATTTAAGGTTGCAGCAAATAAAAGAATCTATCGATTATTTACGATAGATTCTAAGATATAAGAATTGTTTAAAAAGAAACATTGTTTAGTGATAATGACACCATTTGGTAATTCGTCACCATCTCTAGTTAATACACCATCACCATAAGTGGTTCCATCAATAAATTTGTAGATAGCTTTTGCGGCATGTGGTCTAACATGAACGATTTTTTTATCAGTTCCTTTGATTAAGTTGTTTGAAAAATAAATTTGACCTTTGTTATTTGATTGTTTGATGAGTTCAATACCATTAATAGCTTTTTGTTTTGTATCTTCCCATACTTCTTTAACAGTTGTATCTAAATCTGATTCGGGCATATTCCATAAAAGAGATTTTCTGAAACGATATTGTTTAGTTTTATCATCTATTTCATCAAATACACATAATAGGAATTTTGTATCCATGAATGTATTTCTTAGTGTTGAATCTTCCCATTCTTCTTGAACTAACTCTTTAAATTTAAAAGTAGGGAATGACATAGATTCTTTCATTTTACCTTCTTTGGTAATTCTAATTGTTTTGATTTTTATATTTGCTTTTCTAAATTCATCTAAATCCTCAGGATTAGATATTTGTGAGTTAAGCATTAATGAACAATAATCGCGTAGATAGGATTTTGATTTTCTATTTACTGTTTTTGATGATTGCTTATCTATTTCATCTAAAGTTAATCCTTCATAATGTTTAAAGTAATCCATAATAACTTCAGTAAGCGATTTATGATCCAATAAATCGTTATCTGCTATTAAACTTTGAACTGTTACTGCGTTTTCGTTGAAGAATGAACTTCTTAATAATTGCGTCATGTATGATGATTTAAGAGTAAATGCTCTCGCAGGCGCTAATATATCGTTAAATGGTTGAGATGTTAATGATTTTTCTTTTGTTGCACCTTTAGTGCATGCACCTAAATAGTACGTATCACCTTCGGAGATTAAATGTGCTTGTCCGGCTTTAATCTTATTGATGATATAATTGTAATCATTTATTATAATTTGTTGGTCGTGTAATGGTAATTGTTCAAATTGATAAAGAAATATCTTTGAAATGATATACTCATATTTGTATTTATCTTGTTCGTGTTCATAGAACATCATTAGGATTTTATCTAATTTATGGAAACAATTGCTGTCTTTAAAGTCGATATCGTAATCTTCCATATAATTAATCATTGTAAGAACAAGACGTTCTTTTGCCGAGATGTTTTTTCCGTTATTAACTTTTTTATATGGTGTTACTTTTAGTTCAACACCTAATTCTCCGAAATCAGGTTCTTGATTACTGTTAATATCGTATCCAAAGAAACCTTCTTCAATTACATGACCTAGATTTCCTTTGTTATTATTGTTAGATAATCTATCATTAATATCATACTCTTTGAATTTGTGTCCAACAACTTGTTTGGCGTCATTTAAAAGTTCATCAATGGTTGAATACTTTTTTGACATGTGGTATCATTCCTTTCCATGATTTTATTTATTTGATCTTGATCTTTTAAATAAAGTATGACATAATTATAACACAATTCTTAGAAGGAAAGATATGGATGGAAAAAACTGTTGTAGAACTATTCGCCGGTGTTGGTGGATTTAGAGTGGGACTTAATAATATAGAAGGCTTTGATGAAAATGGAAAGGCTATTGAAAATAGAGATTGGAAATTTGTTTGGGCTAATCAATGGGAGCCAAGTACTAAAGTACAACCGGCTTATGAGTGTTACAAAAGTAGATTTGGAGATGAGTGTGTAAATCAGAACATTCAAGAAGTTGATAAAACAACGATTCCTGATCATACATTATTAGTGGGAGGCTTCCCTTGCCAAGATTACTCAGTTGCAAGATCACTTGCGGGAGAAAAAGGTATTCATGGAAAAAGGGAGTTTTATTTTGGGATATTGCTGATATATTAGAAGCAAAGAAACCACCATTTGTATTACTAGAAAATGTTGATAGATTATTAAAATCTCCATCTACTCAAAGAGGACGTGATTTTGGTATTATGCTACGTACATTCGATGATAAAGGATATAATGTTGAATGGCGCGTAATCAATGCAGCTGAATATGGTGCAAGACAAAAAAGAAGAAGAACGTTTATCTTTGCTTGGCGTAAAGATACTAACTACAATAAATCTCTTTCTTCTTTCGATAACTTAGAGATTATGTATAAACAAGGTGTGTTTGCTAAAACATTCCCTGTACAACAAGAAAGAGTAGATGTAATTCATTCAATTGATATCTCAAATAATAAATATGAAGATACTGTCATTATGACAGAAGAATTTAAATTCGGATTTGAAAATACTGGATGTATGATTGATGCAATTGTACGTACTGAAAAAACAACACCAGTATATGTTGAACCAACTCCGTTAAAAGATGTACTAACTCATAATGTAGATGAATCATTTTATTTAAATGCTTCGCAAGATGAGAAATTTGCATATTTAAAAGGTGCAAAGAGAATCCCAAGAACAAGACCAAACGGAGAACCATATTTCTATTCTGAAGGTGCATGTGCTTATCCTGATTTATTAACATCACCTGGAAGAACAATGCTAACTAGTGAAGGAACAACAAATAGAAGTACACATGTAGTTGCTGATCTTGATACTGGAAGAAAACGATTAATAACTCCTGTTAAAGCTGAAAGATTACAACATTTTCCTGATGATTGGACAAATACTGGTATGACTAAAAGAAATCGTTACTTCATGATGGGTAATGCGTTAGTTACATATATAATTAATTGTTTGGAAAATACAATTTCATCAATAGTAGAAAACGAAAAATAAATAGTTTAATAGTAGCACTATCGGAAAATGAACGGTAGTGCTTTCTTTATGTTTTATTATGTATATATATGTGATACGATTATATAAATAAGATAATATAAATAATATGTATAAATATTAGATGTTATTAAATTGGGAATCTAAAAATGATGAATTTGTAATTTGTTTAGGAGGGATGATTATGAAGTACAATGAATCAAATTTTAGAGCATTTTATCATAGATTTTATGCCCTTAGACTTAGTGAGGAAAAAAGACCGCTTATCGACAAGTTTCCTGGTGCAAGTAAAGCAAACGCGATGATTGTTTATGGATACATTGATCATGAAGCTGGAATGACACTAGAAGTATTAGCAGGTGCCAATTTAAAAGAAGGTAGCATTAATTATTACAAACCATCTAATACTAGAAGGTCAATAATTAGAATAAAAGAAGTCGAAAATGATGAACTTTTTTATTTGGATGATTCAGATGGTAAATTAGCTGATTTTTATGCAGAAAAAATTTCTGTTGTGGAAGAATATAAAGCGAGTGAGGATATAGAAAAGACAAGATGCATGGAATTTCTAGATGCAAGTAGGGATACATGTTGTGTTGATGATGTACTGGTTTATCTTTTTGTAGATGGCAAAAAAACTGAAGGCTGTTGGGTTAGAATAGAAGGATTAGGAGACCATCATTTTATTGGTACACTTTTAAATGAACCAAATCAAGATATGGGATGTCATGCAGGAGATTTAATAATATTTTATGTTACGAAGAATGAAGATGGTAACTATATTTGCTATAGTAGTGCTGAATTGGTAGATGATGTTCCAGAAGATTACATGGGTGATGAGATATCATTGGATGAAGAGGATGTTGTAGAAAATCTAACTGAAGAAGATTTAGAAGATGGCACATTACTTGAAGAAATGATTAGTAATTTCAATGAAAATCAAACTGAACAAAATTTATTTAATTTATTAAGAGTCCTAAGAGATAGTTGGGTTTGGGTTCCATGTACAGCAGTGATGAGTGATAATGATCAACAACGTATGTTAGAAATGATTAATTCATTAGATGGTGATTACGGAGCATTAGAAGGACAAGATTTTGTTGCACTTGATGAAACACGTATGATTCCAGATATTTTAAAAAATGGAGAAGAGTTCTTCTTTCCTGTATTCTCAAATGAGGAAGCTATGGGGGAATATGGCAATGACTTTTCTAAAGTAGCTAGACCAATGTTAGAAGTAATTCCTTTAGCAAGAAATAATGAACAAAAACTTTTTGGAATTGTTATTAATGCTTTTACAGAGCCATTTGTGTTACCTGAAAATCTTTGGGAATCACTTGAGAATATGGAGTCTCAATTAAGTTAATCAATGAAATTCATTAGGAAGAAGATGTATTATGGAATTTGATGAAATAATAAAAATAAACAATTTGTTTGAGTATGATATAAATACTGTAACTATAAAAAGACTTATTCAAAAAAATATTACCATTTCTATGCTAATGCATCATCGTGTGGAGGAGATTCAATCATTAGCTGACTATGAGATAAAACCTAATACGATAATTAAAATTCAAGATGTACTAAGTGCACATGTTGATGATGTACTTGATAAGTGCTCGATACATATTTTATTTTATTTAGGACTTGCAAAAGGAATCTTTAATAGATTAATAGATAATAGAATCTCTTTAAATGAGATTGCAAATTATTCAGCAGCTGAGATGAAAACTAATTATGGATTTACTCTATCAACGTCAACAAAGATTGAAGAAGTATTAGATGTTTTTTATAATAAAATACTCTCAGTAGAAGAAAAAACAGATGAAGTTAGAATGATTTTTGAACTAAGAAAAGCTATCGTTGATCAAAAAACAAATAAATATTTGTACGAAGAATGTGCAGATAAAGTTATTAAGGTGTTGGAAAACAATGTTGATCCGATGAATCTGTTCATGATTAGTAGAAAAGTAGATATTGGCATGGAAAATCTAAATAAGATAATTAATTTTCTTGTGAAAAGTAGAAGGTTGGAATCTACTCCATTAGGTTTAATGGTTAAAAGAGAATCGTTAGAAGAATATCTAGAATCAATCTCGGATAATCCAAAAATTGATATTTTAAAAATGAAATTATTAGATTGCTTAACACTAGAAGAAATCGGGAATAAATATAATCTTACACGTGAAAGAATAAGACAAATTGTAAAAAAAGAAATTGATAAATTTCCACCTTTATTTGAAGATTCACATTATAAAATATTTACAAACTGTAAAGTAACTAGAGAAGAATTTTATAAATTATTTGGTGAAAACCCTATAGAGTTCAACTATTTATCGACAAGATATAAATCAGGAGATAAAGAAATTGAGGAAAATGATTTGAAAAATGAAAATCTTACTCACGAAGAAATAGAATTGTACTTTAATCCAGAAGAATCTAAAGTTCAGTATTATTATGAAATGAGAAATGTCGTAGAGAGTTTTAAAGGATATTTTAAATTTCCGAAAGCATATAAAGAATTTCAAATTCAATATCCTGACATTGAATTAAGCGAACGTAATTTCTCAGCAAGATTAGAAAGAATGGAATTTATTGTTAATTCGGGTCGTAAGGGATTTAGGTATTTTGATCTAGAAGCTATTGAACAAAGTGATTTCTTAGAAAGAATTGATTTTAATAGATATCAAGAAAAGTGTATTTCATCATTGCTAATATTTAATGATTATTCAGATTTAATGAATGAATTCTTGATTAGAAATGAATACGAATTGCATAACATTTTGAAGTGGTTAGATTCAAAAAATTATTTTTTATACCCTGACATATCATTTGGAAGAATGCCAATGATTGAATTTGATGGATTTAAAAAAGAAGATATGGTAGAACACCTAATACATGAATCGGATGGTTTAACCGTGGAAGAGTTTTTAGAAAAACTTTATGCTGAATATGGGTATAGACAAGATACTTTTTTAAATGTAGTTGTAACTGGATTCCCTAACTATATTAGCAATGGAATAATTGTGGATAATGATTTATTGTCATTAGATGACGAAACAAAACTTAAGGAAATATTGGTAAATGACTTCTATTTCTTTGAGGAATTTAAAAATCTTGTTGAAAGTAAAGATGTTCCATTCGAAAAGATGACGTTAGGAAATGCAAAACAAGTAGGATATAGAAGATTTTCAAAATATTTTCTAAGTACTAAATATGAAAGTTTAAAGGAATTCTTTACTATGCTATTAACTTCGAAAGAGGTATTTAGCCGTGATGATTATGCTCAATACTGGCATATCATTTCCTTTAACACAATATTGTTGAATATGAAAAGAGACTTAGATTTATTTGAATATCAGTCAAATGAGTATATTTGCTATAAGCGCTTAAATGAAGTTATGGGTATTAATAAAGATGATTTAAAAGAAATTAAAAATCAATTAATTGAAATGTTCAATGATAAAAGGTTTTTCACAATTAAATATGCAAAGAAAAATGGATTTACTGACATATTTATTGATTATGATTTTAATGATTATTTTTATAAGAGTATATTTACTCAAGATGAGTTAGTTAAGGTTGTATCTGTTAATAATACTTTGTTATTTGGAGTGACTGATAAGACATTTACGATTAGTGATTTGTTAGAAGAAATACTTACAAGTTATGAAATAATGAGCAGATATGAACTTGATGAATTATTATGGGATGATTACGGAATAAAACTAGAATTATTTGAACTTCGCAATGCTGTAAATCAAATTGGAGGATACTATTGTGAAGTAATGGATAGGGTTTATGTAACATATGATTTATATTTGGAGGAAATTTAATATGGATTATGAATTATTAGAAAAGGGTATTGAACAGGGTTTTGTCCAATATACAGATGTTAGTAGAAAACTAACTATCGATGGACAAACAAAAGCATATCAAGTATATAAGATTCGACTAGATAAGCTATTTTATAATGATCAAAATGACAGAATTGCAACTTGGATAAGTAAGTATATTTCTGAAAATGGTGAATTAAACATTGAAGATACAGAAAATTACAATGATATTATTCAAAAATTTATTATAGAATCTAATGAAGCTGCTATAAAACAAACAAAGAATAATATTCAAATGGTTAACCAAAGAGAAGCTGGTGTTGTTTTAAAAGATGGTCGTATTATTGATGGGAATAGACGTTTTACATGTCTTAGAATGTTAAATAAAGAAAAACCATTAGATTTTAAATGGTTTGAAGCCGTTATTCTTGATGCAGATATGAAAACTGATGCAAAGCAAGTTAAATTGCTAGAGTTGATGATTCAACATGGTGAAGAATCAAAAGTTGATTATAATCCAATTGATAAAATTGTTGGGTTATACAATGACGTTGTTGAAAAGAAACTAATTACTGATCAAGAATACATTGATTCGACTGGTATGTCACAGGCGGAATTTAATAATAAAAAAGCAGAAGCAATCTTAATGGTTGAATTCTTAGAACATATAAATGCACCTAAACAATACTTCTTAGCTAGAGAAATGGGCTTAGATGGTCCATTGGTAGAATTAGTAAATATTCTAAAAAAAGCAACAAATGATGAAGATAGAGAAAACTTTAAAATCGTTGGTTTTAATACGATTTTGCTTAGACCAGGGAATGACATTACTAGATATATTAGAAATAGTGTAAAACCAATTTTGATTTCTGAATATAAAGATGAGTTTATTGATGCTCAATTAGATATAGGTGAAGAAGTATTAGTTGAATTGCCTGAAGAATTAACAAGAGAATCTATTAATACTGTTTTAAGAAAAGATGGTGAAAGCCAATTAGTATATAAAATGTCACAAGAAGTAAAGAAGTATGAAGAGAAACTTAAAAAAGGCGAATTGAAAGAAAAACCATTAAAACAATTAAGAAAATCATTAGAAATGTTGGAAGGAATAAATCCTGATATTGTTCCAAAAATGAGTTTAGAACATTTGGAAGAAATGGAAAGTCTTTTAAATGAGATGGAACAAGCTGTTGAAGGATTAAGAGAAATTGTAAATGCTGAATGATTGTGAGTTTTTACCAACATATAATACTTATGAAGATAACGTTTATAATGATTTTTATATTCCAGCGTTTAGGAATTCTAAATATGTAGATAGAGCTAGTGCTTATTTTTCGGGGAAGGCCTTATCGTTGTACTCTCAAGGACTTGAGGTATTTGAGCAAAATCAAGGAAAATATAGACTTATTTTATCTAATGAAATATCTGATGAAGATTTTCAACAAATTAAAGATGGTTATGAGATTAATCAATCTTTTATCGATAGTAAATTGGATGAGTTTGATGATTATTTAACTTTACAGGATATCAAGAACTTATCCAATCTATCTTACTTAATTGCTAAAGGAGTAATTGAAATAAGAATCGCCTTTACAAAAAAAGGAATCTTTCATGATAAGTGTGCTGTATTTATTGATGATTATGGAAATGAAGTATGTATGAGAGGTTCTAACAACGAAACTAGAGCAGCTATTAAAGATAATTTCGAATCATTTGATTTAACTTGTAGTTGGCTTGCGAGTGATTTTGATGCTGGGAAAATTGAAAAAACAAAAAGCTATTTTAATAAGCTCTGGGAAAATAAAATGGAAGGTGTCCAAGTAACTACACTTCCTGATAAATTACAAACAAAAATTATGTCTTATAACAAAGGAAAAATCATCATTGATAAAGTCCATTTGCTTGAAAATTGCATTATATTGGATTATGTGGATGACAATATGATTGCTTTTAATAAACTAGATGACAAAGATATTCTAACATCTAGTCCGAAATATAGAATATCTTTAAGAAGATATGTTTCGTTTATTGATAACTATAAAAATCTTCATTTTAGAAAAAATTATGGTTATGTAGAATATCAAAGAATCATTGATAAGATGAAACAGTTTTGTAAAAGTTTAAATTTAGATATGCATGTTACTGAACGATTATCTAAATATATTGGAGATAGAAATATATATATTGATAAAAGAAGAAATTTAGGTGTTGCTATCAAAAATAAAGATAACTACTTATTGGATAAACTTGAAGCATATAAAGAAATTGTTAATACAGCAATGTCACGTCAATTACGTGAACAACAAATGTGGGATTCGTTTTTTATGGCGACAATGAGAAAATCTAGCAATTTTTCAGTTCCTGGATCAGGGAAAACATCCTCTGTATATGGTGCTTTTGCTTATATGAATAAATGCGAAGGTGTCGATAAAATTGTCATGATTGGTCCGTTAAACTCTTTTGTATCTTGGATTGATGAATTTTTAGAATGTTTCGGAGATAAGATGCCATTACGTTATTTAGGTTTACACGACCCTAGATATAATACTTTACAAAAAAGAAAAGATGCATTAGTTTTTCCTGAGAAGAAGTATAATTTAATATTGATTAATTATGATTTAGTTGGTGGATTAAAACATGAATTACAAGAAATAATTAATGAGAAAGTATTACTAGTTTTTGATGAGGTTCATAGAATAAAATCAACTACAGGCGTAATGGCATTAAATTGTTTAGATGTTGCTAAAAAAGCAACAAGAGTAATCACCATGACTGGAACACCAATACCAAATTCTTATTGTGATATTTACAATAACTTACATCTATTATTTAATGATGAATATAATTCGTTTTTCAATTTTTCAGTTGAAGAATTAAAGAATTTATCAGGTAATAGAATTAAAGCTGTTAATGATGCTATATATCCTTTCTTTTGTAGAACAACAAAAGATCAACTTCAAGTTCCAAAGGCAAATCAAGATGTTGTCAATACGAGTGATGCCACAGGTTTAGAGAATAAACTATTGCAAATACTAAAAGCACGATATGCAAAAAATCCACTAGCATTAATCATTAGAATTTTGCAAATGGAATCAAATCCTAAACTATTATTACAAAAACTAGATTTATCTGAATACGAATATATTCTGGATGGCGATGATTTTTCAGAGGATATAGATTATTATGATTATAGCGATGATATTGTAGAACTTATTAATTCGATTGAGAGAACATCAAAATACAACGCTACAATAGAACAAATTAGAAATCTAGTTAAACAAAACAAAAATCTTTGCTTATGGTGTATATTTGTTGATTCAATGAATAGATTCTCAAAAGATTTGTCTGAAGCAAGAATTACTAATTGTGTAATCAATGGATCAGTAGCACCGGAAGAGAGAAATAGATTGGTTCAATTATTTAAAGAAGGAAAAATTGATGTATTGATTACAAATCCGCACACTTTAGCTGAGTCTGTTTCTTTACATAAATGTTGCCATGATGCAATATATTTTGAATATAGTTATAACCTAGTTCATTTATTACAATCTAAAGATCGAATTCACAGATTAGGATTACCTAATAACCAGTATACTCAATATTATTATATGAGTATGAAATATAATCTATTTGGTGATGAATATTCTTTAGATGAACGAATTTATGAACGATTATCATTTAAAGAACAAAGAATGTTAGATGCGGTTGATAACAATGTTTTAGAAGAAGTTTCAACTGAAAAAGAAGATATTGATTTTATTTTAGGTGGATTATTATAGAATTAAATAATTTTGATATTAGATATATGAAAATTTGTTCAAATACTGTTTGTTGTAGATAACTGTTCTTAGAAATGGAGATGTTAAAAATGCACAAATCTTACAATGATAACAATTCAAATATTGCGGAGATAAATATTAAATCTAATCTAGTTGATTTCATGGGTGAATCAATTAGAGAAAGTCGTTTGATTGTTAAGGATTATAAGTTCTCTTATTCGTATAAGATGAAAAAACATAATTCTAAAGATGATGAAACCTACAAATGGAAATATTCTTCATCTTCAAAGAAATTTATTGATACTTACAATCAAATGCTTCATCAAATTTCCCAAATATTGAAAGAAGAACATGATTATTTGTTTATCACAGATAGCACCTCGTATGTAGTAACTATAAAATTTGACGATGGTACTAAGTTAAAACGAGAATATGGTGGAACGGGAGATCAAATTAGAAAAATATTAAAGTGTGTTGAGCAGATGTTTCCTCAATTAGAGGAGATTATGTTTTAATTAATATGAATTTGATTTTCAAATGAACACACTATGAGCACAAATACTATAAAATAATGTAAATAATTTTTATAAAACAGTTCAATATTGATTTGGTTTGTGCTATACTAATATCGAAATCAAGATTACAATTGAATCGGTAGGGGAGTTTGAATAGTAAATAGAGTGTAAAAAAGCCTTTAGATGATATGATGCCCCAGTAAACATTGTAAATAATTAAACACTGACTATAGGAGGTTTTTACTTACTATAGGTAGAAAATTACAATATTCAAAAGAAATAAAAATATGTACTGTAAAACGTTATTTGTCAGATTTTTATTTGAATAACATAGATGATTCCAAAAGCTATTTTGAAAATTGAAAAAATGAAGATATTTACTTGACAGGATGGTTGCGAAGATATTTTTCAAAAGTCAGAAGTAAATTTGAATTTGGTGAATTAGATAATAGTTTAAGAAGAAAAGAATTTTTTATAAAAGAAAATTTTCAAGAATAAATAGATGTAAATTGTAAAAGTCGAGTTCTTTGGTTACAAGGAATATTGACTTTTTCAATACACAATATTATTTTATGCTTACTATTTATAAAAAAGTTATTTCATATTTATAAAAATATATTATAATGTAAAAGCATTAAAAATGTATATAGGGGAAGAAGGTTTGATATGATTAAATTTTTTAAAGTAAACATAGAACCTAACAAAAGGTTAAGAATGATAGAAGTAATATTTTCAATAGGATTATGTATTGCTTCAATTATATCAATTGGATATGGCTTGTTTGATATTAATGCTAATATTGAAGATATACAGTTTAAACAAAGTATCCAGATGACAAGAGATACTGACTTAGAAGACTACAGTGAAGATAACACGATTTGTGATGTTACCTATATAAATGGTGACAAGCAGCTAATTGTATCTTATTCATATGAAGACTATGTTAAATTAGATGATAAGACAATTACAGCATATGAATACGAAACAAAAAATGGGACAAAATTATATTTTGATCACCAAAATATAAACGATCAAGAAGTACAGTATGCCTACAAACAAGTAAGAGCTAATGAATTAGCCTCATTATTTAACTTTGGGATTGCTTCTTTAATCTTGATGTTATCCATTTTAATTATGATGTTATTTGCAAAACAATTTACAACCTATGAAAAATCATGGTTTATTTCGATCATGGTTCTAGCAACGATTTTTTCCGTAGTTTTCCCAGAAGAAAGTGCTAATGGGGTAAATGGAATTATCATTATGCTGCTTTATTTATTGGATACATTCTTAAATATTCTTTGTGAATTATTGATTTCTAAACAATCACGATATAATTTTCTTGTTTCGGTATTAGTTGAAATTGTTGAAATTGCTATATGTGTAGTATTAATGTATCGATTTGCTACAATGGCAACAACATTATTTTTCTGGCTGCCAATTGATATTATTAGTTACATAAATTGGTCAAAACATAAAGATGATGAAGAAAATGAATTAACAGTAGTAAGAAAACTAAGAGGATACCAGGAAGTTTTAGTTATCATCGGAATCATTGTTTGGACGTTTGTAATTGGATATCTTATTAGTGGTTTAAATATTGCCACGGATTTCTACAACAATGAATTATTAGAAACATTCATTATCTATATTGATGCTTGTGCCTCAGCAGTAGGGATTGCAAATGGTTTATTTATTTTCTTTAGGTTGCAAGAGCAGTGGATTGCATGGTATATTTGTGCATTTCTTGAAGCCGTTATAAATATTATTTCGGGACAATATGTTTTATTAGTTCTAAAACTAGGCTATTTTACTAATACAACATATGGTTATATCAAGTGGAGCAGATATATTAAGGAACATACAACAGAGAAACAAGCACAAATATCATAATGTGTCTTGAGGAATGATGTTAAAATTGATAGAATAAAGTATATATTAATATGAGCAAGATTAGGAGTGAAAATATGGCTATATTAGCAGGTGATTTTAAAACAGGATTAACTTTGATTGTTGATGGTGATCCTTGTCAAGTTATGGATTTTCAACATGTAAAACCAGGTAAAGGAGCAGCCATCTTAAAAACAAAGATGAGAAACTTAAAAACTGGAGCGATTCAAGAAAGAAACTTTAATGCTTCGACTAAGTTTGAAGCAGCAAATATTTCAAGAAAAGATGCGCAATATTCATATGAAGCAGATGCTACTTTTTATTTTATGGATCTAGAAACATATGAAACATATGAATTGGCAGAGGATCAAGTAGGGGACAATAAATATTATATTATTGAAGGTTCAACTGTTTCATTAATGTTCTTTGACGGGTTATTGTTATCAGTATCTGTTCCTGAAAAAGTAGAATTAACGGTGGTTGAAACGGATCCAGCCATCAAGGGTGCACCATCTAACCAGACAAAAGATGCCGTTACTGATACAGGGTTAACATTACGGGTTCCTCAGTTCATTGATACTGGAGAAAAAATCGTTGTGTTTACAACTGATGGAAAGTATGCTGGAAGAGCTTAATAAGCTCTTTTTTAAAATTATGAATAAAATTGTATTGATTACTGGGGGGGCTAAAGGAATTGGCAAAGCAATTGCTTTAGAATTGGCAGAACAAGGATATGATATTGTAATTAATTATTTAACATCTAAAAAAGAAGCTGAGGCATTAAAAAATATGATTATTGATGATTATGGAGTACGTTGTTTGGCTATTGCAGGAGATGTTTCTAAGGAAGATAAAGTAGATGAAATGGTATCTTTGATTGAGTCAAAACTTGGTGGCGTTGATATTTTGATCAATAATGCAGCCGTAGATTTATCAAATTTATTTCATTTAAAAAATGCTGAAGAATTTAGAAAAACATTAGATGTAAATGTAGTAGGAGCATTTAATTGCAGTAAACGTGTTTATCGCCATATGATCGATCAAGAATATGGAAAAATCATTAATATCGCTTCGACCAATGGTATTAATACCTATTATCCGATGTGTATTGATTATGATGCATCTAAAGCTGCATTGATTTCTATGACACATAATCTTGCCTTTGAATTTGCACCTTTTGTTAATGTAAACTGCATTGCTCCAGGTTTCATTGGTACGGAAAATGAACTGAATGGTTATGATGAGCAATTTTTAAAAGAAGAAGTTGAAAAAATCATGGTCAATCGCTATGGTGATCCTCAAGAAGTAGCTTATTTAGTAAAGTTTTTAGTAAGCAAAGAAGCTGATTTTATTAATAATACCGTAATTCGAATTGATGGTGGACAAAAAGGAAGTTGCTAATTCAACTTCCTTTTCATATTTGATAATGCTAATAAAATAGATAATTTTCCATACTCAAAAGTTAAACCGCCTTGTAGATATAAGGTATATGGTTCAATAACTGGGGCATCAGCACTTAATTCAATCGTACTGCCTTGAGTAAAGCTGCCGGCAGCCATAACTTCATCAAAAGGATACCCTGGCATTGGAGCTGGTAAAACATGGACAAATGAATCAATCGGACTAGTTTGTTGAATGCCTTGAGTAAAGCTTACTAAATTCTCCTTAGATTTAAGTTCTAATGTTTGAATAATGTCAGTCCGTGGTTCATCATAGCGAGGAGATACGTTTGAATATTCTAGTTTTTCCAACATATAAGCTGTAAATATAGCAGTTTTTAATGCGTTTTTTACAGCATTGGGTGCCATAAAAATTCCTTTAAAAAAAGCATTGTTTAAATTGAAATTAGCCCCTAAATCTTTTCCAATTCCTGGAGCTGTTAATCTTTCCGCTACCATATAAACTAAATCTTGATTACCGGCTACATATCCTCCAGTTGGAGCAATCCCGCCACCAAGATTCTTCATTAAAGATCCGACAACAATATCAGCACCAACATGCCCGGGTTCTTTGGTTTCTACCAACTCGCCATAACAATTATCTACCATAATAATTACTTCATCATTTACTTCACGAATCTTTTTAATGATCCGTTCAATCTTTGCTATCGATAATGACTTACGATGCGAATAACCCCTAGATCTTTGAATTTCAACTAATTTAATATTCTTTTCTTTTAAGCGTTCAATAATCATTTGATCATCAAAATCGTCATTAATTAATTCAATTTGTTCATACTTCACTCCGGCAGCTTTTAGCGACTGACTTGAATCTCCGCTTATCCCAATCATTTCCTGAAGCGAATCGTAAGGAGCACCAGACAATGAAATCATTGTATCACCATGTTTCAATAAGGCTGAAAGAGTTATGTATAAGGCATTTGTTCCGCTCATAATTTGAGGCCGTACTAATGCATCCTCACAACCAAGAACCGTTGCAAAAATCTTTTCAATCTTATTTCTTCCCTCATCATAGTTTCCATAACCGTTGATATCACTAAAATCTGAGTAAGAGACTTTGTTTTCAATAAAAGCAGATAAGATTCGATTAGAATTTGTTAGACAAATAGAGTCGATCTTTTCGTAGATATCATGTAAAACTGTATCAGATTCTTTAGCTAAAGTAAGTAGATCCGGATTTATTTGTTCAAGTATCATAAAAAACCTCCTATAAATAATACATTGTTTATTATACACATTTTTTGATTAATTGCATTGGTATAATATCTATTAACTATAATCTATCTATCATTGAGTGCTCATATTAATGAGCAACAAATGATGACTGATGAATTTTTTCTACCCATTAATATTTATAAATTAGATGATGAGTTGAAAATTTAATCAAATTAAACACCATGGACGCTCTTAATTGAGCTCTCTAAAAAATTGCGGGATAAAAATTAAATAGCTTTAAATACTTACGGGGTCAATGCTTTAAATTGACTTTATTAGATTTTGAAATATGGATTATTATTGAAAATTTATAAATTAAGAGAAGTAGCGCTTATATCTTAATTTAAAAAGATTAGTAAATTTGTATGAATTTGACGAGTTCGAATAAGAATATGATAGATATGCGCTTTAAAATATTGATTACAAATTATTAAAACGATATTGAATGGTACTAGCTTGTGATATCAAGTTATTATCAATAATTTGCATAATAATTGTGCTTAGCTTAGCAAAGCAAACCCTTTGTAAAATTTATAGAAGAAGTTGAGGTTAAAAAGATCAATGAGATATATTTTGAAAATTATTTTTTGATGCAATAAAAGTCAATTTTCGAAAGCCTTCATTTTATATTTGATTATTATTGTTTTGTACATTATGAGTATAAGTTTTCATTATATAGAAAGTAATTATTTATATTATATTGATATGAATAAAAGAGTAGATTTACTTAAAAAAATATCTAGTTTAGATTTTAATTTATTAAAATCTAAAGATATAACTAAGAGAGAGTATGATGATATTTTGGATAAGATGAAAAATCATCACAGTGATAGTTGAGAAGTCATAGATAATAATATAAAATCCATATCTGGTCCGTTTCTACCATTTTTAGTAATGCTATTTGTTCCGTTTATGAATACTTTCAAGAGTAATGCTCAAAAGGTAGGAGCTATTATTATGATGCTAATTATTTCTATAATATTTGGTTTTTAGGTATGATTATCCCACCATTGCCTATTAGATAGTTAAATTATGTGATACTAATATCTATAGAAATAGTTTTATATTTTTTAGAATATTTTGAGTGCTTAATTTTTAATAGTCGTTTAGAATAATATTGAAATATAAATATATAGATAAAAGAAATATGATTACAAAAGAGTGACTGTCTAAACTAATAAGACAAGTTGGTAAAAATATTTATTTTTTAAGCAATGAGAACATATGTGGTATATAATAAAAAATGATATATTCTATAACTACAATGATAAGTTGTATTAAATAAAGGTTATTAGAAGTATTTTTTGTAAAAAGAGAATATTGAGTATAGAAAATTTGATGGACTTATAGTCCTAAGAGCTGCCATATGTAAATCAGATACATCTGTTTTTTATGAAATAGGATACAAAATTAATGTGCTATTATTATGATGAAGATTTAAAATTTTTTAAGGATGGTGATGAAATTATGAAAGAAGTAATCGTTTCAGCAGGATTAGTATACATATATCTTAATGGATATTTAGAAAATGAAAGGCTGCATATTCAATCCATTGATACTTATAGCTGTTTAGAAAATGGCTTTTATCAACGTGTAATAGAGGCTTCAACAATAGCTAATGAAGTTGATGAAATAGTACATATTTTTGCTGTTGTTGGAGTTAAAGAAAAAGCAAATCAAATATATTCTATGATAGAGAAAAGATTAAAGAATAATTTTAATAATATTATAGCTGGGAAAAATATTAAAAAATCTTCGAAAATGCTAGATAAAACAGGTAATGTTTTTTTTCGCTGTGTTCAAGAGTTTTTTTGTGAACAATTAGATCATTTTCCTAAACAAGTTAATTACGATTTTAACGATTTTACTATCAAAGGAATTTGTTCTAGCCGCTTACCGGATTATGTAGGAGATTCTATTACGAATGAAATTATTTATATATGGCTAGAACGCGAGAAACCAATGTTGTGTGGTAGACAATTGATGATAAGATCTTTCTTTGTGCGTGATTTTATTGGGAGAAAAGTTATAGCCTCACTTCCTAACAAAGAGAATGAATCATGGCGATTCATTTTTGAAGGGGGTCATCAGATTTCAATGAATGAGAAATTTTCTTATTTAAAAGAAACATTACATCCAGATGATTTAGGTGGATTCTGTTCATCAAATATACAAAGTATATTAATGAACCCAATTTATGCATATGGTCAATGGTTTCAACCAAATGATGTTTGCGAAGAATGGCATAAAGTGTTTCTTTATCTATGTGCTATTTCAGATAATGAGTGGAATGAAGTAAGTATCTCCAAAATATATGATAAGTTTTTAGATTTTCTTCGAAAAAATATATGTATTACAATGGAGGCTCCTTCTTTAATTTCTAAAAGTGAATATTACAAAATATTATTGATTCATATTATAAATTTCCGTAGTTTCCTTAAAGGAGAAGATGAGCCAGTACTTTCTAAAGATTTGCTCCAAACAATGAACTCAAGGTATGTATATTTGCCATATCTGTGGGAATTGATTCCCCCAAATACATATAAAAATAGATTTTCAGCTAATAATTTTAAAAAGCAAATAAATGAAGCTATGAAAGAAAATGATTCTTATATAAAAGGAATTCTTTGGGAAAATGCTATAGCATATGTGTTAAACAATATAGAAGGTTTAAAAATCACTGGTAGAAGAATTCGGACATGTAATCAAGAAATAGATATCAGTCTTGTAAATATATCATTAGATGATCAACTTTGGCAATTGGGAGCATATATCTTGGTTGAATGCAAAAATTGGAGTTCGCGTGTAGGCGTACACCAAATTAGAAATATCGCACATATTTCTAATTTGAAAGGAAATAGAACAGCAATTTTATTTGCCTCAAACGGGATAACTAGCGATGCACAAAGAGAAATCTATCGATTGGCAATTGAAGGTTGTTTTATTGTTTGCGTTACTGTTGACGATCTTCTTCAAATGACAAGTGCTAAAGAGTGCAAAATACTTATTTTAGATAAGTGGAATCTTTTACAAGAAAATGTAGAATTAACTACGATATTATAATTATAGTATAAATAATTTCCATTTGTTGTCTATTTTTACTAAACTATAAAAATAGTGGTTAATTTTAGTGAAATCAATATTTAAATAAGATAATAATATAAAAGATATATGTGTTAATTCATACAGTTTCATAAATAATGGATGATTCTAATTAATGTATTATTTGAAGCTGCATATTATTTTTGGAGTTTATTAATATCAATGAAAATTAACATATAATTTTGTTTTCATTAATTTATTGATATTATGTTATACTTAAATAAATAGTTTTTAATTTGGGGTGAAGTTATGATAGTATATCAAGAAACAAAAGAACAATTTCTATTAGATGTATATAATGATAAAATAGATGAAAAAATAGAAAAATTAGTATTTGAAAGATTGAATAGAAGAACAGGCTATAGCGAATACCAAACATGGATGAATTCAATGCAATACATGTATAAAGTATTGGAAAATAAAGCTATACCATCAAATAGTATTGTTGCAATAGAGTACAAAGTACCTAATTCTAATAAAAGAATTGATTTTATTGTCAGTGGTGAAGATGAACAAGGTAGAGAAAGTGCTATAATTATTGAATTAAAACAATGGCAAAGTTTAAATAAGATTGAAAATATGGATGGATTAGTAGAAACGAAATTAAATGGTCATTTAACACCAGTAGCTCATCCATCATATCAGGCATGGTCATATGTTAGTTTAATTGAAGATTATAATGAAGATGTAAGAAAATATAAAATTAATTTGCAGCCATGTGCTTATTTACATAACTATCGAAAGAAAGAATATGATGATTTAGTAGACTTATGTTATGAATATTATTTAGATAAAGCCCCTGTTTTTACCCGTGGTGATACTAAAAAATTAGCAATGTTTATTGCTAGATATGTAAAAAAGGGCAATCCTGATGTAATGTATCATATTGATAGTGGTAAAATTAAGCCGAGTAAATCACTACAGGATAGTTTAACTAATATGTTAAAGGGTAAACCAGAGTTTACCTTGTTAGATGAACAAAAAGTTACTTATGAAAAAGCTCTTGCTATTGCTAAAGAAAATTCTGCTAGAAAACAAGTTTATATTATTCATGGTGGTCCTGGAACTGGTAAAACAGTTATCGCAGTTAATATGTTAGTTGAATTGATCAATCGAGATAAAAATACTATTTATGTAACTAAAAATTCTGCACCTCGTGAAGTATATCAAAAGAAACTAACTGATGGTGGATATAAAAAGGTTTATATTAATAATTTATTTAAAGGTTCAGGTGTTTTTATAAATGCGAATGAAAATGATTTTGATTGTATAATAGTTGATGAGTCACATCGCTTAAATGCAAAATCTGGAATGTATCAAAATAATGGAGAAAATCAAATTAAGGAGATTATTAATGCTGCCAAGTTTTCAATTTTCTTTGTTGATGATCATCAAATTGTAACAACCAGTGATATTGGTTCAAGTAAAGAAATAAAAAAATGGTGTAAATATTATAATGCTATTGTTTATGAGGATAAGCTGACTTCGCAATTTAGATGTAATGGCAGTGATGCTTATTTATCGTGGGTAGATAATGTTTTAGAGATAGAAGACACTGCAAATGATGAACTGGATATTGATTATGATGTTAGAATCTTTGATGATCCTTTAGCATTAAAAAAAGCTATTTTCGAAAAGAATAAAATTGCTAATAAATCAAGAATGTTAGCGGGCTATTGTTGGAAATGGCAAAAAAATGGTAGAAATAGATCAGATGTTCACGATATTGAAATTGGAGACTTTTCGATGTCATGGAATTTTGCATCAACTAAAACTTGGGCAATTGATGAGGAATCTATAAACGAAGTAGGGTGTATCCACACAAGTCAAGGATTGGAATTTGATTATGTAGGAGTCATTATTGGAGATGATTTACGTTATGAAAATGGCAAGATTATTACAGATTTTTTTAAACGGGCACCTACGGATAGATCAATTCGTGGTTTAAAAGGTCAATATAAAAATGATAAAGAAAGTGCTCTAAAATTAGCAGATGAAATTATAAAGAATACATATAGAACACTTCTTACTAGGGGACAAAAAGGATGCTATATATATTGTACAAACAAAGAATTAAATGAATATCTAAAATTAAAACTTAAAAGAGGTAAAGAGAATGTTAGAAAAAGTTAGAGAAGAGATAATTAAGTTTAATCAGGATAGGGATTGGGATCAATTTCATTCTCCAGAGAATTTAGCGAAAAGTATTGCAATTGAATCAGGTGAATTATTAGAGTGTTTTCAATGGGATAATAGCTTTAATAAGCAAGATGTATGTGATGAATTGGCTGATGTGGTAAATTATTGTATTTTGATGGCTGATAAGTTAGATGTTGATTTGGAAGATATAGTATTAAAGAAATTGAAAAAGACTGAAAAGAAATATCCTGTTGAAAAAGCTAAAGGAAATAGTAAAAAATATAATCAATTATAAGCTTTGTATATATAATAAAGTGTTGTATAAATATGCTGTTTTATATTAAAAGATATCAATAAATTTTGATATGAGGAATTTAAAGAGTATTAAAATCGTTACTTAAAATTAAAAAAATTGAGAGTTCTACCCATTGCATTTTATTTGGGTAATAATACTGCAGTAGAAATGAAAAAATTATATAAAGAGGATAATTTTGAAGAAAGGATAAAAGGTTAGTTTTAAAACATTTTATCCTTTTTATATAAAATTTTCTAAATTACTTAATAAATATTTTTGATTATCTCAGTAAGCATAGATGATTTGCATATATCCTAGACATTTACTATCTAATGATGATAAGATAGTTGTTAGTAAATAAAAAATTAGTAGCTAAAAAAGAGAGGAATCTAATTATGGAACCTAAACATAAAAGAAGGATTAGATATAAGGGAACGCATCCTAAAAAATACAATGAGAAGTATAAAGAATTAAATCCAGAATTATATCCAGAAACAATTGAAAAAGTAATTAAAAAAGGTAGCACGCCAGTAGGTATGCACCTATCAATCATGGTTGATGAAATTTTAGAATTTTTAGATATTCAAGAAGGGCAAATAGGATTAGATTGTACTTTAGGCTATGGCGGACATACTTTAAAAATGCTGGAATGTTTAAATTATACTGGTCATATGTATGCTTTAGATATTGATCCAATTGAAAGTATAAAAACTAAAGAACGCTTATTAGGTAAAGGATATGGCGAAGATGTTTTAACAATAAAAAATTGTAACTTTAAAGACATTGATATCATATCAAAAGAGGTTGGTTTGTTTGATTTTGTTTTAGCTGATCTAGGGGTATCATCTATGCAAATAGATAATCCAGAACGGGGCTTTTCCTATAAAAAAGAGGGTCCCTTAGATTTAAGATTAAATCCTCAAAAAGGAGTTCCAGCATCTATTAAGCTACAAGAGTTAAATAGAGATCAGTTAGAGCAGCTTTTTATTGAAAACTCTGATGAGCCATACGCAAAAGAAATAGCTAGAAATATTGATTCATACTTAAAATCAGGCCAATTAATTACAACGACAACACAACTGTATAAAATAATTGAAAAAAGCCTGTCTTCTATTCCAGTGACAGAACGAAAAGACATAGTGAAGAAATCAGCTGCACGGGTATTCCAAGCTTTACGGATTGAAGTTAATCGTGAATTTGATGTTCTCATAGAATTTATGGATAAACTCCCAACGATTCTTAAACCTGGAGGCAGAGTTGCGATATTAACATTTCATTCTGGTGAAGATCGAATTGTTAAAAAGGCATTTAAAGAAATGAAAAATCTTGGAATTTATAGTGATGTAGCTAGAAATGTGATTAGACCAAGTAAAGAAGAGTGTCATATGAATAGTCGTGCTAAATCAACAAAAATGAGATGGGCAATCAAAGCTTAAGTATACTTGGAATTACTATATATTGAAAGATAACTAAACTAATATATGAATAATAGGGGAGAAATTTGGAAAATCAGTGATATATATAATGGAGAAAACATTGATGATAAAGCGGTTGTTTTGGTAATAAGAAATAATCAAGTATATATTCCGACTTCAAAGTTAGAAGAGAATATAGATATCATTGAAGAGAATTGTGATGATATTGCAGCTAATAACGATAAGTACATAAAAAACTATTATAATTATAAGGTAGCATTATTTTAATAGTTTGGGGATAAATGTCATTTGGATCAATGATTATGATGATATTTCCAAAATACTTATGGAAATTATTAATATAAAATAAGCTCTTTAATAATTTTAAGTAAAACAGAGTACGATTAAATTAATTTTAAAATCATATAAATAAGAGGATAACTTTAAATATATTAGATTTTGTAGTTATCTTTTTATTTATTTTGATATTTATCTTTGAGTGCTTTATGAAATAATTTTGTTTCATGTTTATGACAAGTATCTAAGTTGTAGTTTTCACAAGTTGAGTGTTTATTACTGATTTTATAAAAATGCTCAGGATGATGATAATGTCTATATTCTTATTCCAATATAGACACTAAACAAAAAGCTAAATTGTAAATGGAGTAGGGATAAAAACTAAAAGGCTGTACTGAAAATAGAATCTTAATTATAGATACGGCATTCCATGTAACGTTGTGGTTTGATAAATAAAGAGTTAAAAGGATACCAGCTAAAATTTGCAAAGAAGACAGAGAAATTTGATAAAGAAATCTAGAAACTCAAAGTAAAGACGGTTCTGTGATTATATATTTGAACAGTCCTTTTAAAAAGTATTGGATTAAGCTGATGGTTAGAAATATATTTTTTTAAAAACTGGTATCCTTTGCATAAAGTTAAATTAAACATAGAAAACATATCGTGATCGGAAAAATAATCATGCTGGTAGAACAAAAGGAAGATTTCGATTTTCAATATGATAATAAATTGCAAATAAAAAGCAACTTGTAAAAATGCTAATGCGATTCATTAAATTTTACCATTATTAGCATATAAACGATTAAACTGTTTAATGCGAAGTCCCAAAATATTAACTACCTCATCTTCACGTTCTGGGATACTGTTACATAAAGAGATAAGAATGTAAACAGGAGTATAAAAGTGTAAAGTAATAATATATGAATTTTCGTCTTTTGAAATATTATGCTTGGTTAAAACAGAAAAATGAATTGTTGATAGGGTAATGAATCGTCAAAATATTCTTTGATATATTAGTTGGCAAAATCTTTATTTTTAAACTGTTCAACTGTCATTATTTTTTAAACTTACTTTGAAATTCGTCGTGGAGAAAATAAGGAAACATATTCTCATCAATATTAATGAATCGATACATCTCTTGTTCTAGAGCAATTCCATTCATTTCTAGACTTTCGACAAATTTTTGATACCATTCATATTTTTAATGTTATCATATAAAAATATATTGTTTACTTTGATAATGTTTATACAGTGATGGAGCCTTGATTCCAACGATTTGAGCAATTTGGTTAACAGTTATTGCATCGTAGCTATTTTTTGAAAATAAAGTTAGTGCTTCTAATAATATTTTTTCTTTTGTTGAAATCATTTCCTCCCCTTTTTAGCTAATAGTTATTAGTTGCCAAAATAAATATATTTAATAGTAGAAGTTTAAATATGAGAAAAAAATATATTGATGTAAGAAAAATTTCATATTCGTGTTTTTTTGATAAAAGAATGATAAAATATTAAAAAATATAAGGAGTGGAAACATGATAAAAATAGGAATTGTAGGATACGGAAATTTAGGACGTGGGGTAGAATGTGCAGTATTACATAGTCAAGATATGGAACTAACTGGGGTTTTTACAAGAAGAAATCCTAAATCAGTAAAAACACATAGTGATGTACCTGTTTATAGTATGGATAAAGTTTATGATATGAAAGATCAAATTGATGTTCTTGTTTTATGTGGTGGTAGTGCCAATGATTTACCAAAACAAACAGTAGAATTAGCAGAATATTTTAATGTAGTTGATAGTTTTGATACACATGCTAAAATCCCTGAACATTTTGCTAATGTTGATGAGGCAAGTAAAAAGAATAAACATATAAGTATTATTTCTGTTGGCTGGGATCCAGGGTTATTTTCATTAAACCGTCTTTATGGACAAGCTATTTTACCGCAGGGTCATGATTATACTTTTTGGGGAAAAGGGGTTAGTCAGGGACATTCTGATGCAATCAGAAGAATTGACGAAGTTAAGGATGCAAGACAGTATACTATTCCAGTAGAAGCTGCTCTTCAAAGTGTTCGTAATGGGGAGAATCCAACTTTAGTAACACGTCAAAAACATACTCGTGAATGCTTTGTTGTTGCTGAAGAAGGGGCTGATTTACAAAGAATAGAAGAAGAAATTAAGACAATGCCTAATTATTTTGCAGACTATGATACTACTGTTCATTTTATAAGTGAAGCTGAATTATTACGTGATCACCAAGGAATTCCTCATGGAGGGGTTGTATTAAGAAGCGGTACAACTGGATTCGAACAAGAAAACAAACATGTAATTGAGTATAAATTAACCTTAGATTCAAATCCGGAATTCACGTCAAGTGTATTAGTTGCATATGCTCGAGCAGCGCATCGGATGTATCAAGAGGGTCAACATGGATGTAAAACTGTTTTTGATATAGCGCCTGCTTACTTACATCCTGAATCTGGTGATGAATTAAGAAAAAAATTATTATAGTAAAATTTTCAAATTTAATAAATCTAAAACCTACTAGTAGATGTTATGGTATGTACTTCTAAAGCAGACTGTGTAAATAAATGAAACGTTGAATATTAAAGAGGCATCAGATCATTAACTACTATGTAGGTTTTTATTAGAAATTACAGTTTTCTATTTTAATTATGTGATCAACTAATTCTTGATAAAAATCAGGCTCATGGCAAACTAAAATAGCACTACTAGAATAATTTTTAATTGCTTTTGCCAATGCTTTTTTTATTTCTTGATCTAGATGATTAGTTGGTTCATCTAAAATCAATAAATGGCTAGTAATAATAGCAACATACATAATTTTACTTTTGTCTGCTCACCACCATTTAATTGGATAATTGGTTTATCAATAAGATCGGTCGTAATATTGAAATGTGCAAGATTGGTTCGAATTGTCTTAATGCCTAATTTAGGATGACTATCATGAACTATTTCTAACGGTGTTTGATAATCATTAGTCCAAATTAAATCTTGATTATAATAAGCAATTTTTATTTGATCATTAAAAATAAAGGTTCCTGATATCAGAATAATTTCACCTAGTAACGTTTTTTAAGTGTTGATTTTCCAACACTGTTAAATCCAGTAATGGCAATTTTTCTTGAGCGGACAGTGAAAAGCTGATCTTTGAAAGTAAAGGCTTATGATATCCAATCGTTAAATTAGCTGCTTTAAGAATTTGTTTCGTTAAAAGTGGTAGATTTTTAAATTTAAAATCTAGTATTATAATTGTAATAGGTGATGTTAGACGTTCAAAGTGAGCTAATTGTTTACGTCTTCCTTGAGTTATTTCTGAATTATTCCCAGCTATATTTTTGCGGATAAATTGTTCCGTTTTTTATATGTTTTTGTTGTTTTTGATAACGTCTTAGATAATCAGTGCGAAGACGTTTTTTTGTTTTAAAAAGATGAATATTTTCCACGATATTTTTTATTGTATAATAATCAATATTTAAAATACAATCAGTAATTTTATCTAGAAAATCAAAATCGTGCGAGATAACAATATAGGTGCCCATAAAATTATTTAAAAAGTCAACTCGCTAATTAATATGTTTAGTGTCTAAAAAATTAGTAAGTTCATCCAATAATAAAACATCTAGTTTTTCTAATAACAATTTAGCTAGAATCACTTTAGCACATTGTCCACCACTGATTTTATTAATTTTTTTATCAAGTCCAATTAGATTAATCCCAAGACCTGCAGTTACCATATTTATTGAAGTAAAGTCAAAAGTTCTTCATTATTATTAAAACTTCTTTTTTTGATACAGTGTTAGCATTTTTTGTTCTAAAAAATATTCTTCATTGTAGACAGGACTAAGATATTCTTTGATTATTTATTCTTGATTAAGAGTAGCATATTGATTAAGGTGGGCGACTTTAATATTAGAATGCCAAATAATTTGACCATACTCTGGTAAATAAGCACCGGTAAGCAATTTCATTAATATGCTATTACCAGCACCATTGGCTCCTAAGATGACTATATGTTCATTTTTATATCATATTTTATCTCTAAAATCATGAGATAAATCTTTAATTGTTAATAAACTCATTTTCTTTTTTTCCTATCTAATAAAGCAGTAAATATTAACATAAATATTACCTTCTGCAAATGAATATATAATAAATTAAAGATACTGTCAATTTCAGTCAATAAATGTATTAAACTATATTTTTTAATAAAGTGATTACTTGATATAAATAGTTTTTCATATTTATAAATTTTCTTAACATTGTTAGAAAATAATGTATAATAAATAAACATGTTTAAGGAGGGAAAATGATGAAAAAGGATATGACGACAGGTAGTCCTCTTAAGCTGATTATTGCTTTTGGGATACCTTTAGTAATAGGTAATATTTTTCAACAGTTTTATAGTATGGTTGATACAATTATTGTTGGGAAATATGTTGGGAAAACAGCTTTAGCAGCTGTGGGGTCGACCGGATCACTAAACTTTATGATTATTGGTTTTGGAATTGGTATATGTAGTGGTTTTGGAATTCCAATTGCCCAAAGTTTTGGTGGTAAAAAAATACAAGACATGAAAAAATACATAGTTAATTCATTTTATTTATGTATGTTGATTACAGCAATTATGACAATTGCTACTGTTATTGCCTTACCATCAGTTTTAGAGTTGATGCAAACACCAAGTGATATTTATCAGCAGGCATATGATTATATCGTGGTTATCTTTATTGGATTATTTGCCACAATGCTATATAATATTTTATCAAGTATTTTAAGAGCAATCGGAGATTCAAGGACACCGTTATATTTTTTGATTTTATCATCAATAATTAATATTGTTCTAGATTTGATTTTTATTACTCAATTTGATATGGGAGCAGTAGGAGCTGCCTATGCAACAGTAATTGCCCAATTTCTATCTGGAGCAGCCTGCTATATTTATATGAAAAAGAAAACCGACGTTTTAACTTTCGAACATGATGATAAAAAATTCAGTAAAAAACACAGTATTCGATTATTACAAATGGGCTTACCAATGGCAATGCAGTTTTCGATTACTGCAATTGGCAGTGTTGTGATTCAATCTGCTGTTAATACTTTAGGTTCAGATGTTGTAGCTGCAGTTACTGCTGCGATTAAAATTTCTGTTATGTTGACTCAGCCATTAGAAACTTTAGGGTTAACAATGGCAACGTATGGCGGTCAGAATTTAGGTGCAAATAAAATAGGACGGATTTTCGCCGGATTACGAGTAAGTTGTATTATTGGCGCTGCTTATTGTGCTATTGTATTTATATTTGTTTACTTTACTTCTGATTATCTATCATTGTTATTTATCGATGCTAAAGAAGTTGTTATTATGGCAGAAATTAAACAATATTTGTTAATTAATTCGATGGGATATTATATCTTATGTATTTTATTTATATTGCGTAATTTACTACAGGGATTAGGTTATAGTTTTTTAGCAATGTTTGGCGGTGTTGCAGAAATGATAGCTCGCTGTATTGTTGCTTTCTTTTTTGTTTCATCATTTGGTTTTAATGCAATTTGTTTTGCAAATCCATTAGCGTGGCTTTTTGCGAATATTGTCTTTATTGGTGGATGGATTTATAAACGTAAAGAATTAAAAGTAATTCAAAGTAGCGAGGAAGTAACAGTTTAATTAACAATTCGTTTATTTTTTCCCAGCAATAGTAACTAACGGTCAATTGTATCTTAGAATGCATATGTTATTATATTACTATAATGAGGTGAAAATTAATGAAAATTAATGAAATAATTAAAGAAAAGCGATTAGCTTTAGGGTATACACAAGAGCAATTAGCCAAGTTTTTAAATCTTACTACGCCAGCAGTCAATAAATGGGAGCGGGGGATTAGTTATCCAGATATTACTATTTTACCAGCTCTAGCAAGAATCCTAAAAACAGACTTAAATACTCTATTGTCATTTAAAGATGATTTGTCAGATTATGAAGTTGTGTTGTTTTTAAACGATTTAGCTGCAATCAAAGATTTTCAGCAGGCATATAGAATTGCAATAGATAAAATAAATGAATATCCAACTTGTGATAATCTAATTGTTAATGTAGCAGTTGTTTTAGAAGGATTGCTTTCATTAAACGAGATGGATGAAGCTATAAAATATCAGCAAAAAATTGACAGTTTATTGGAACAGTGTTTAACTAGTGACAATCCAATGATTAAAAATCAAGCTCAAGCAGTTTTGATCAACAAGTATATTAATCAAGGGAAACTTGAACAGGCTGAGAAGCTAATTAATGAATTACCAGAACAACATTTAATAGATAAAAAACAAAAGTTAGTCAATCTCTACATAGCTCAAGCAAAATTAGAAGCAGCCGCTAAATTACAAGAAGAAAAACTTTTAGTGACAGTTAATGAGATTCCAACTATGCTTTTAACTTTAATGGAGATTGCAATTAAACAAGAGCGGTATGATGATGCTGAAATAATCGCCGATATATATAAAGAAATGCATGAAGTTTTTGGATTATGGAAATATTCTAGTTATACTGCACATTTTCAATTATGTATAAATCGTAAAAAACGGTTAGAGTGTTTAAAAATATTAAAAGAAATGTTCAATGCAATTAATAAAGGATGGAATATCAATACTTCTCCTTTATATCGCCATATTACAGCAAAAAAGATTGATCAGACCTTTGTTCAAGAAATGAAAAATATGCTTGTGACATCAATTAAAAGTGATCCTGATTGTAAATTTATTACCGATGATCTTGAAATGAATAAAATCTTAGAAAAATATAAATGATGGTTAAATATCATCATTTTTTATAATATTTAAGAATATGCACAAGTAATTCACAATTTGTGAATTACTCTGTGATTGCAAGGTAGTCGCGTATCATTTAGTATTAAACATAATGTATAAGAAAAGGTGAATAACGCGTTTCTTTATAAGCTTAGATATGTTACAATAATATCCTTGAAAATCAATTTGAAAGTCGGTGAGTATATGACTATAGAAACTAATGATAATTTAAACCAGCTAATAAAAGCATACAATCATGATATTGAACTCAATCGTTTAAAAGATATTCTTGATTATTTAAAATCAAAACCAATTTATATGCCTTCGACAATTAAGATTTCAAAACAAAAATTACTAAAGATCCCCAATGATGATCTAATAATGATTTTAGATAATTTATCTGGAGAAACTACTCAAAATTATTTACCTGTATATTCTAGTCCTGTTTTATTCAATTCAAAATATCGCTATTTTGTTACTTTGAGTATTTATGATTGTTTTATGTTAATGAAAAGATTTAAAGAGAAAAATGCAATAATTATTAATCCTAATAGGGATAATTCATTAGTTATTGATAACATATTAATTAAGTATTTAAAAAATGGCGGATAAAAACTAAATTTATGTTTATTGATCCATATCGCAGCTTGTAAATAGAAATGATATGGATCATTTAATTGTTGCCTTTTAAATTGTATGATAAGATAATTTTAATGATAAATAGGTATTTATATTACATGGAATAAAGAAATAGAAAGGTTAAATGGAAACGTAAATCAAACTATTGAAAAGAAAGGGGATAGAATCTATCGTAACAGCTATTGGAAACCTTATATCCATGATTTTTCACAATATTTAGAATTTAAAAAGTGTAATAGAGTTCCAAGATTTTTAGGCGATGATGAAAATAATCGTGAGATATTATCTTTTTTGCATGAATATGTATCTGGTAACAACTTTCTTAATTGTCATGCAATTGTTTGGACTGATTATATTGTCACAATGATGCTAGTTATCAGACTAATTCGGATGGAACAATAAGAGATTATAAGACAAATGATACTTTGTTTAGAAAAGAAAGAATAAAAATATTTTTTAAAGCTTACGGAATGATTATACCAGATAATCTCTTTATTTGGGGGATATGTTGAATCGAAGAACTTTGTAATTTGACTAATCATGAGGTATTGGCTGGAAATAAAGCTTTTCAAAAAATAATGAGATTAATTATTATCAAAATGAAATTACTTTTATAAAAAACAATAGTAAAGCCTGGTATTGAATTATGAATAGGAGAAATTGGATGAATTTGGTGACAACAATGTTAATAAATGTAATAAATAATTCTCACAATAGTGTAGTTGATTGTGATATTGCTAAATATTTAATAGCAAATCACGAAAATATTAATAGTCTATCAATTAGTGAGTTAGCGAAAAATACAAATGTTTCAATATCGCAAGTAAGCCGATTTGTACGATCGTTAGGGATTGAATCTTTTTCTGATTTTAAAGAAGCCTTGGTATATCACGAGGAGCAAAAGCGACATACAGGTTTACAAAGAGAAATAATTGATTATAGAGTATATCAGAAAATGGTTACTGAGGAGATTACATATTTTTATCAGAATTTTGATGAAAGTCGAGTGGATAAACTTGTCTATGATTTTTACAAATATCCAAAAATAGCAATTTTTGGAATTTTAAATAGTGATAATGGAGCAAAAGAATTACAGTATAATTTAATTGGCTGGGGAAAAATTTGCATTTCTTACACTAACTTTCAAGACCAACTAGATTTTATTAAAAGTGCAGATAGTAATACTTTAATTGTAATTTTTAGCTTTTCTGGTAACTATGTCATGAAAAATGGCTATTCACGTTTTTATCATACTTATGATTATTTAAAAAGTAGTAAAGCAAAGGTTTACGTAATTACTAAAAATAATTTAGTGCAGGAGCTCGAATATGTCAATGAAGTTATTTTGGTTCCAATAAAACATGATTTATATAACTATACTTTGCAATGTCTTGTTGATTTGATTTTTATGAAATATCAAAAAAATTTGATAAAATAGAATTTCCATTTTTTGGAAATAATATTTATTTAAATATAAGAATGCTATGCTAAAGGAGGGTGAGTCGAATGAAAATAAATGAAAATTGTTTACCATGCTTGATCAGTCAAGTTATTAAAGTGGCCAATATTACAAATATAAAAAATCGTGATATGTTTTATCGAGGAGTATTTCAGTATTTGGGAAAACTAAATTTTACTAAAACTAATCCAGAGATAATTGGTGCTACATTTGAAATGATCAAGCAGCAAGTTAATGATGAGGATCCATATTTTGAACTTCGGAAATATTATAACGAACTTTTCTTATCACGTAGTACTGAATTTGAAAATAAGATCAACTCTTTTGAAACGGCTGTTAAATATGCAATTATTGGAAATATTATTGATTTTAGTCCTATCTATAATACCCAAATTAAAGACATTGATAAGTGGTTTGAAAATATTGATCAATTAAAATTAGCAATTAATCAGCTTGAAGAAATGATAACTGATATAAAAAGTGCAAAGGTACTTTTATATTTAGGTGATAATTGTGGTGAAATTTGTCTTGATAAATTATTAATTAGAAGAATTAAAAAACTCAATCCGGAGATTGATATATATTTTGGTGTAAGAGGAAAACCAGTAGTAAATGATTCAATTGAAGCTGATGCATATTTTGTTGGAATGGATGAATACGCTACAATTATCAGTAATGGTGATAATTCTTTGGGTACGGTATTAGAACGTACGAGTAATGAATTTAAAAGGATATACCGAAGTGCCGATATAGTTATTGCTAAAGGGCAGGCAAACTTTGAAAGTTTGAGTGAACAAGAGAAAAATATTTATTTTTTATTGATGGTTAAATGTGAAGTTATTGCTAATTATATTGGGGTCGCACAAAAATCATTAATTTGTTTAAACTATTATAAAAGCATGAGTCATTGATTCATGCTTTTACAACAATTCAAAATAATTTGAGTTGAATTAAGCATATTTTTAAGCTGAATTAGATAAATTGGTAATATCAATTGTAATTATAGCAATATTCTTTATAATTATATTATTAGAAAATAAGTAGGATGATATAAATGAAAAAGATAGTATTAGGAATTCTTGCACATGTTGATGCAGGAAAAACAACATTAACTGAGAGTATATTATATTTAACAGGAACAACACGAAAATTAGGTCGAGTTGATCATCGGGATACTTTTTTAGATTATGATTTTCAAGAGAGAAATCGAGGGATTACAATTTTTTCTAAGCAGGCAATAATAAATTGGCATGATAGCCAAATTACTTTAATTGATACGCCAGGTCACATTGATTTTTCGACAGAAATGGAACGTACGCTACAAGTGCTCGATTATGCTATTTTGGTAATCAGTGGGATAGACGGTGTCCAAGGTCATAGTGAAACTATTTGGAATTTATTGAGATACTATAAAATACCAACCTTTATTTTTATTAATAAAATGGATGTTAGTCGTTATGAGCAATCTGAATTAATGCAGAATTTAAAAGAACGACTAGATGAACATTGTTTTGATTTTAGTAATTTGAATGATGAATTTTATGAAAGTGTTGCTTTAAATAGCGAAGATTTATTGAATTATTATCTAGAATATAATACCTTAAACAAAGAGATGTTAATTAATGAAATTGCTAGATGCCAATTATTTCCGTGTTTTTTTGGCTCTGCGTTAAAAATGGAACGGATTGATAATTTTTTTAATGAATTTACTAATTATATAAAGAATAAGGATTATTCTGAATCTTTTGGAGCGCGAGTTTTTAAAATAAGTCATGACGAACAAGGAAACAAATTGACACATTTAAAAATTACTGGCGGTAGTTTAAAAGTGAAAACGCAACTTTTAAATGATGAAAAAGTTGATCAAATTCGTATTTATTCTGGGAATAAGTATCATTTAACTGATGAAGTGATGGCTGGGGATATTTGTGCGATTAAAGGGCTTAAAAGTATAGTTGCTGGTCAGGGATTAGGTATAGAAGATAATACGACTCAGCCATTGTTGTCACCATACATGGATTATCAAATTAAATTGCCTCCTGATTGTGATCAACATCAAGTGTTAAAAAAGTTAAATTTATTAGCACAAGAAGATCCTCAGCTACATATCAATTATAACGTTAGAACCAAAGAAATTCATGTTCAATTAATGGGTGAAATTCAAATTGAGGTGCTTAAAAATATAATCCAAGAGCGGTTTAAAGTTGAAGTTGATTTTGATTATGGAAGAATTATTTATAAAGAGACGATTGAAGAAACTGTTGAAGGGGTAGGACATTTTGAACCATTACGTCATTATGCTGAAGTACATTTACTTTTAGAACCCGGGGAACCAGGGTCGGGATTAAAATTCGATACAAATTGTCAAGAATATCTTCTAGCGAATAACTATCAACGATTAATTTTGTCGCATTTACAAGAAAAAGAGCATTTGGGAGTACTTACGGGCTCGCCAATCACAGATATGAAAATAACTTTAGTGGCTGGAAAAGCACATTTAAAGCATACTGAAGGCGGTGATTTTAGAGAGGCAACATATCGGGCGATACGTCAAGGCTTGAAAACAGCAAAATCGGTTTTACTAGAGCCGTATTTTGATTTTTCACTTGAATTACCGATTGAATATCTGAGTCGAGCGATTTATGATATTGAGGCAATGGCAGGGAACTTTAAATTACCGGAAAATCAAACTGACATTGCTGTTATTACCGGAAGTGCACCAGTCAGTAAAATGCAAAATTATCAAAGTGAAGTTGTTAGATATACTAAAGGAAAAGGGCGCCTAATTTGTCAGTTAAGTGATTATCGCCCATGTCAAAATCAGGCTGAAGTAATTAAATCATTCAACTATGATAGTGAGGCAGATGTAGAAAATCCAACAGGATCAGTATTTTGCAGTCATGGTGCTGGTTATAATGTAAGGTGGGATCAAGTTGCCCAACATATGCACATACCATTTGTTTTTAAAAAAATAAAGAAGACCGCTAATAATATTCAGGATAAATCTAAATTTGATAATATTGATGACGAGTTAGAAAATATTTTCACACGCACTTATGGACCAGTTAAACAAAGATCTGGCGAACATCAAGTAACTAAAAAAATATTTAATGAGTCAAGTTATAAATACATTCCAGAATGTTTATTAGTTGATGGCTATAATGTTATTCATGCCTGGCCAGAATTGAAAGAGTTAGCAAAAGATAATTTAGACGCAGCTAGAATGCGATTAATTGATATTATGTGCAACTATCAAGGTTACAAAAAATGTATTTTGATTTTAGTATTTGATGCATATAAGGTTAAAGATAATATTGGTTCAACTACTAAATATCATAATATTTATATCGCATATACTAAAGAAGCACAAACTGCTGATATGTATATTGAGCGGGCAACTCATGAGTTGGCAAGTAAATACAATATTACAGTGGCCACATCTGATGCGTTAGAACAATTAATCGTATTAGGGCAAGGTGGGAAAAGAATATCTTCTCGCGAACTTCGATTAGAAGTAGCACAACTTGATCAAGAAAAATTAGAAGAATTCCGACGTAAACAACCTAAGAGTCATAATTATTTATTAGAAGGACTTAAGAATTTTAATCAGGATTAGGAGTTTGAAAATGAAAAAAACATTTAAATATAATCTTAATTATATTGGTGGTATTGCTGAATATCAAAAGCGTGCTATTTATACCTTAAATCTTAAAGAAAATAGCTTTTCAGTTGATGGTATCTTCAAAAGTAGAAAGTTTTCTTATAACGATATTATTGAAGTGAAATATGGTGAAATCGAGGAATTAAAAAAACAGCTGGATCCTGTAAATGTTTTATTATTTGGACGAATGGCGTTATTAGATAGACGATTGAATCGTAAATTAAAATATTGTTTAGCTATTATTTTAAAAGAAGAAATGACTATTGTTTTTGCTGAGGAATACGATGGTACGATTAAAACAGCATATAATACACTAAGTAAAATATATAAAATGACCGGCTCTAAATAGAAGCCGGTTTTTAATTTTAGTAAATACCTTGACAGACTTTATTAATAAGATTAGTATACTAATAGTTAGGATACTAATAATAGGAGGAAAGATGGCTAATTCATTATATTATTTATTATTTAAAACAGCGCATACACAAAGGAAAAAGAATATTCCTTTTTTAAAAGAACTGAATTTAGCGCCAGGACAGCCAAAGGTTTTACGATATTTGTATGAACAGAAAAGAGAATGTTTACAAAAAGATATTACTAAAGGTTGTGATATTGAGCCTGCTACAGTTTCAATTATGCTAAACAAATTAGAAAGTAATGGTTTTATTAAACGGAATTATAGTGAGGAAAATAAGAGAAATGTATATATTCAACTTACCGAATTAGGAAAAATCACTTTTCTTAAATGGCAAGCATATCTAGATGAGCGTGAAGATATTACCTTGAGAGATTTTAGCAAGGAAGAAAGAAAACAATTTATTAATTACTTAGAGCGCCTTTATGACGCCTTGTTAAAGGAGGAATAAGATGTTCAAACAATTTTTTGGCTATTTTAAAAACTATAAAAAATATCTTTATTTAAGTGCAGTGTTTGTTATTTTAGAAACTCTTTTTGAGTTGATTATTCCTTTGATAATGGCTGATATTATTGATATCGGTGTAGCAAATAAAGATAGAAATTATATTCTGATCAAAGGGGGATTAATGATTATATGTGCGCTTTTGTCGCTTGGTTTAGGCTTATTGTATGCAAAGACTGCTGCCAAAGCAGGACAGGGGTTTGGCTATGAATTGCGAAAAGCACAATATCAAAAGATTCAAGAATTTTCGTTTAAAAATACAGATCATTTTAGTACTTCATCGTTAGTTACTCGACTTACAAGTGATGTTACTATTTTACAAAACGCTATTTGTAATGGGATTCGTCCGTTAGTTAGAGCACCTTTTATGATGTTAACTGCACTAACTATGGCAATACTAATTAATGCTAAATTAGCTGTTGTTTTTTTAATAGCTATTCCTGTTCTAGCAACATGCTTAATTATAATTATGTCAAAAGTTCGTCCTTTATATGGGAAAATGCAAAGAGCTTTAGACTCTGTCAATTCGATAGTTCAGGAAAATCTAATTGCGATCAGAGTTGTAAAGTCATATGTTAGAAAAGATTACGAACAAGCTAAATTTAATGAAGTTAATTTGAATTATCAACAAGTTTCACGTAAATCATTCCATTATGCAGTTATGAATATGCCGTGTTTTCAATTTGTGATGTATTCGACGATTATTGCAATTCTATGGTTTGGGGGTGGGATGATTCAGGTTGGAAATATGCAAGTAGGTGAATTAACAGGATTTTTAAGCTATATTATGCAAATCTTAAATTCCTTAATGATGATTTCAAATGTTTTCTTGATGTTAACTCGTTCTCTAGCTTCGGCATATCGGATTCAAGAAGTTTTTGATGAAGAAATAGATATTAAAGATGAAAAAAGTGACATAAAGATTACGAGGGGAAAAATCATATTTAAAAATGTTGCTTTTAAATATGACTTAAAAGCAAAAGAATATGTATTAAATAATATAAATTTGGAAATTGAGCCTGGTGAAACTGTTGGTATTATCGGGGGAACAGGTAGTGCCAAAACTTCATTAGTACAATTGATTCCTAGATTATATGATATTACAGCAGGGGATTTATTAATCGATGGTCATGATATAAAATCATATGGAATCGAACATCTTCGAGATGAAATTGCTATGGTATTACAAAAAAACACTCTATTTTCTGGAACGATTAAGGAAAATATTTTATGGGGTAAAGCAGATGCTAGTGATCACGAACTTAATGAAGTTTTAGACATTGCTTGTGCCAGTGAATTTATCGATGCATTGCCTAAGGGAATCAATACAGATTTAGGGCAAGGTGGAGTTAATGTTTCTGGTGGGCAAAAACAAAGGTTATGTATTGCACGTGCATTATTAAAGAAACCAAAAATTTTAATTCTTGACGATTCTACCAGTGCATTAGATACAGCAACTGAACGAAAACTAACAGATGGATTAGCATACTATTTGCCTAAGACAACTAAAATTATTATTTCACAGCGATTATCATCACTTGCCCATGCAGATAAAATTGTTATTTTAACTGATGGTAAAATTGATGATATAGGAACACCTGAAGAATTAGCAAATCGTAATCATATCTATCAAGATTTATGTAAAATTCAAGAAGGAGATAAATAATATGGCTAGAATAAACGGAACTCCACGCCCTAAAAATTTAAAGAAAACTTTAAAAGCAATGGCTAGTTATTTAACTCGACATATAGGAACACTCATAATCATTGCTATTTTAGTATTAATTAGTGCAGGTGCAAATATTTTAGGTACTTATTTATTAAAACCGGTTATTAACGATTACATTCTACCAGGTAATAATGCTGGACTATTACAAGCAATAATAACGATGGCAATTATGTATTTAACTGGTGTCGGGGCTTGTCATCTATATAATCAATTAATGGTAAAAACTGCTCAAGAAATCGTTAAAGAAATTCGTGAAGATTTATTTGATAAGATACAAAACTTACCGCTTAGTTTTTTTGATCAGCGTACTCATGGTGAGTTGATGAGTCGATTTACTAGTGATATTGATACAATTTTAGAAGCTTTAAATAATAGTTTTGCAATGTTGATTCAAAGTTTTATAATGATTGTAGGAACAATTACGATGATTATTATTTTAAATCCTTATCTATCAATCATTGTAATTGCTTCAATGGTAATGATGTTTATTTTTATTCGTTATAGTAGTAAAAAGAGTAAGCAGTATTTTAATCAACAACAAAAATATATGGGAAGTTTAAATGGTTTTATTGAAGAAATGGTCGAAGGAAGTAAAGTAGTTAAAGTTTTCAATCATGAACAGGTGAACTTTGCCGAGTTTGAAAAAAGAAATCAAGCTTTACGACAAGCAGCTACGAAAGCAGTTACTTATTCAGGAACTATGATACCAACAGTTGTCAGTATTTCATATTTGAATTATGCATTATCTGCTGTAATAGGCGGGTTTATGGCAATTTATGGGATTATGGATTTAGGAAGTTTATCATCATATTTGGTTTTTGTTCGACAAACTGCGATGCCAGTAAATCAATTTTCCCAACAAATGAATTTTATTTTGGCAGCAATGTCAGGTGCAGAACGTATTTTTGAAATTATGGATGAAAAAGTTGAAATAGATGAAGGAAGTGTCACTTTAACAAATGTTCGCAATGAATATGGTAAGCTAGTTGAGTGTCATGAAAATACTGGACTTTGGGCTTGGCGTCATCCCCGTTCTAATGGTGATGTAGAACTGGTTTTGTTAAAAGGTGATGTTCGCTTCCATGATGTTTGTTTTAGTTATGTCTCCAACCATCCTATTTTAAAAAATTTAAACTTATATGCAAAACCAGGTCAAAAAATTGCATTTGTGGGCTCTACAGGAGCTGGGAAAACAACTATTACTAATTTGATTAATCGTTTTTATGAATTAGATTCTGGCAGTATAACATACGATGGAATTGATATTAAATTAATAAAAAAAGCAGCATTGCGACAATCGTTATCAATGGTTTTGCAAGACACTCATTTATTTACAGGAACGATTGAAGATAATATACGTTACGGTAAATTAGATGCTAGTGATGAAGAAGTGGTGGCAGCAGCTAAACTAGCAAATGCAGATTCATTTATTCGGCGACTTCCGCAAGGCTATCAAACAATGTTAACCGGTGATGGTTCTAACTTATCACAAGGACAACGTCAGCTATTAGCTATCGCTCGTGCAGCAATTGCTAATCCCCCAGTTTTGATTTTGGATGAGGCTACAAGTTCTATTGATACTCATACTGAAAAATTGATTGAAAAAGGGATGGATAGTTTAATGAAAGATCGTACCGTTTTTGTAATTGCACATCGTCTTTCTACAGTTCGTAATTCAAAAGCAATCATGGTACTCGATCATGGGGAAATCATAGAACGTGGGAATCATGATGAATTAATTAATCAAAAAGGAAGATATTATCAATTGTATACTGGAAAAATGGAGTTGTCATAGAGGATATCAATAGGTATCCTTTTTTGTATTGATAAAGTGTGAAGATTGTATAAATGACCAATTTGTGTTATCCTTTAGGGGATAAGGGAATGGAGATAAGCATATGAAAAAAGTAAGATTAGTTTTGATATCTTTATTAATGTTTTTTGCTGTAACTGGATGTAGTAATGAGGATAAAAACTTATTAGACAAGGATGATCCAACGACGATTCAAGTATGGCATTATTATAATGGTGCACAACAAGAGGAATTTAATCGTCTAGTCGATGAATTTAACAAAACAGTCGGTAAAGAAAAAGGGATAATTGTTGAGGGCTCTGGTCAAGGAACAATTTCTGATTTAGAAAGAAATGTTTTAGATTCAATTAATGGAAAAGCTGGGGCTGCAGATATTCCGAATATTTTTGCAGCGTATGGTGACACAGCTTATCAAGTGGATAAGTTAGGTTATGCAGTAGATTTAAATAAATATTTTAGTAAAGACGAGCTATCTAAGTATGTCGATGGTTATCTTGAAGAAGGACACTTTTCAAGTAAAGATACATTAAAAATTTTTCCAGTGGCTAAATCAGTAGAGTTATTTATGTTGAATAAAACAGATTGGGAGAAGTTTGCAAATGCTACGGGTGCTTCAACAAATGATTTAAATACAATTGAGGGTGTTACTAAGGTTGCAGAGCAATATTATAACTGGACTGATAGTTTGACAGCTGCTCCAAATGATGGAAAAGCATTTTTTGGTCGTGATGCTTTTGCAAATTATATGCTCGTTGGCTATCGCCAGCTAGCAACAGATATTTTTAGTAAAAAGGATAATAAAATCGTATTAAATTTTGAAGCAGATATTGCTAAAAAATTATGGGATAATTATTATGTTCCTTACATAAGTGGTTATTTTAGTTCATCAGGTAAATTTAGAAGTGATGATATAAAAATCGGAAATATTCTTGCTTGTGTTTCTTCATCTTCGAGTGTCACATATTTTCCTAAAGAAGTTATTTTAAATGACGAAGAAAGCCATTCAATTGAATTGGAGACATTTGCTTGCCCTAAATTTAAAGATGGTAAAGATTATGTCGTTCAACAAGGAGCAGGAATGGTTGTTCTCAAAAGTGAAGAAAAAGAACAACAGGCAGCTGTTGAATTTTTGAAATGGTTTACTAGTGATAAACAAAATATTGCTTTTTCAAATGCTAGTGGTTATTTGCCAGTTACCAAAAGTGCAAATGATCTTGATAAGATTACTGATGAAGTAGAAGTCAATGAGTCAGTAAAGAAAACGTTAAATACTAGTCTTAAAATGATTTCAGATAATAATATGTATACATCAGTTCCTTTTGAAAAGGGAACTGATGCAAGAAATGTTTTAGAAACAACAATGAGTAATTTAGCTAAACAAGATCGTGAAACAGTTATTACTAATCTTTCAAATGGAATGAATTTAGAACAAGCAATTAGCCAATTTAATAATGATACTTATTTTAATCAGTGGTATACTAATACTAAAAGCCAATTAGAATCATTAATTAAATAGTTCTATAGAAGGAGGATTGTGATGTTTCGTAAAATCATGAAAAACAAATCAATTTTTTCATATTTACTTGTAGTAATGTGTATTTTAGTGTTAATCGAGACAACAATCCTTGTTGGTAGCCTTTCAACTGGTGGAATGTTTGCTAAATTAAACCAGAACGCTAAAGATATTGTTGATCAGCGAGTTATTAATCGAAGCAGTTATCTTCAAAATGAAATGTTAAACAATTGGTCCAATTTATCTCAATTGACAGACCACATAAATACGACAGCTAAGCAGCTTGTTAGTGAAGGAAAGGTTGATTATGAGCATCTTGATGACAGCTCTGAAACAGCAACACCACTTATTTTGGCAGTTGTAGATCAATTGATTTCAACAATGCGCTCTCAGCATGTTACAGGGGCATATATCATTTTTAATAATCATGACTTGGATAAGGGACTTGAAGATAAACCTGGAATATATTTAAGAGATCTTGATCCATTATCAAAAGCTTCAGCAGAAAATGGGGATTTATTAATTGAACGAGCTCCAACTGAAGTAGTTAAATCTTTAAATATTGCTACTGATTCATCATGGCGGCCACGTTTTGAATTTAAAAAAGCAAACATAAAATATTATGATTTTTTCTATACTCCATACCAGCAGGCAATTAGTAATTCACAAGAATTTTCGAGTACTGATATGGGCTATTGGGGTGGGAGTTTTCGCTTGAGAGATTCTGAAAATGAGGCTTTCACCTACTCATTACCGTTAATCAACGATCAAGGAGCTGTTTATGGTGTCGTTGGAATTGATATTACATTAGATTATTTGAACAAATTATTGCCCAGTACAGAGTTACTTGATGAAGGTAATGGAAGCTATTTGTTGGCAATCAATCAAGATGATTCATTGATTTTAAGTAATATTTTAACGAATGGAAATATTTATACGACGAAAAGTCCTACAACTGAATTAATGCAATCTGAGAATGATTATTATATCAATCAAGGTTCTAACACTTTATATAGTTCATTAAAATATTTGAATATTTATAATTCTAATACACCATACAGTAATCAACGCTGGGCTTTAGTAGGAATAGTTGATACTTCAGATTTATTTGCATTTACAAATAAAATCACTTCGATTTTGATGTTCGCAATCTTTTTAACCTTGACAGTTGGAATTGGTGGAAGTTTCATTTTTAGTTATATCATTTCAAAACCAATAAAAAAATTATCAGATGAAGTCGTAAAAGCTAATATTAAAAATAAGATTTCTTTCAGACGTACAAATATTGCTGAAATTGATCATCTTGCAAATATGATGGAACAACTAAATCAAAATGTTCGTGATACTGCCTTGAAATTCACTAATTTATTACAAATGGCAAGTATTAAGCTAGCAGGGTTCGAATATAATATAAACACTGAAGAATTGTTTATATCAGAAAACTTTTTTGAGGTTTTACTAAAATATGATGTTAATACTTCAGAATTAACAATGACAAAATTTAAAGAAACATTTGAAGGCTATAAACAATATATTGTTTCACATGATTATAGCAAAAAAGAATATCTCTTCAAAATTCCTGATGATGATAATTATGTTTTTGTGAATCTACGGCTATTGGTAAATGATAATGCATATACTGGGGTAATTGAGAATGTAACTAATACAATTGTTGAAAAGAATGTGATTGAATATGAACGTGATCATGATGCTCTAACTGGACTTTTGAATCGGAGAGCATTTATTAGGATCATGAATAGTTTATTTGAAAATGAAATAAACAAAATAAAAATAGCAGCACTATTGATGTTAGATTTAGATAATCTGAAGTACATTAATGATAATTATGGGCATGAAATTGGTGATAATTACATTTCTAAAGCTGCTGAAACATTTGTAAACAGCACCCCAGAAAATACTATTATTTCACGGATTTCTGGTGATGAATTTTTTGTTTTCTTTTATGGTTATGATGATGAAAATGTAATTAAGCAGTTAATTAATAAATTAAAGGAAGCAATTAGCAAGGCTTTTATTCCTTTGGCTGATAATAGTAATTTTCATGTCAATGCATCAGGCGGTATTGCCTGGTATCCACGGGATAGTGAATCTTTTGAAAAACTCCAACATTATGCTGATTATGCAATGTATAAGATCAAACGTACAAGTAAAGGTAATTTAACAGAGTTTAATCTCAATGATTATATTGCGGATTCTTTTTTAAGCGAAAGTAAAGAAGAATTAAACACTATTATTGAAGATCGAGCAATTCAGTTTTATTTTCAACCAATTATAAGTAGCAAAGATGGAACTATTTATGCATATGAATCATTAATGAGATCATTTATGCCATCATTAAAAAATCCCCTTGATATTTTAAAAATAGCTAAAGAGGAGGGACGTTTAGCAGAAATTGAAGAATTAACATGGTCCTCATCACTTGAAACCTTTGCCAACCATTTACGAAATGAGCGAATTAATAAAGATTGTAAAATATTTATTAATTCTATTTCAAATCAAATTTTAAGTACTAAAAAAATTGATGAGCTAGAAAAGGAGTATTCAAAGTATTTAAAAAATGTTGTTTTAGAAGTTACTGAAGTTGAGTACATTGACGAAAATTATCATCAGCAAAAAGCAGAATTAATGAAAAAATGGCAAGCAGAATTAGCATTAGATGATTATGGAAGTGGATATAATAGTGATCGAATCTTATTGCTGATTTCACCTAAATTTATTAAAATCGATATGGATATAATTCGTAATATTGATAGTGATCCTGATAAGTGTAAAATTGTTGAAAACATTGTTAATTATGCTCATGAACGGGATATGAAATTAATTGCTGAAGGAATTGAAACGATTGATGAATTAAAGCAGGTGATTAAGCTTAAAGTTGATTATCTTCAAGGTTTTTTATTAGCCAAGCCGCAATATTTACCACCTCGGATTCAAGAAGATGTGATTAAGTTAATTCAACTTTTAAATGAAAAATAGATATAGAAGGTACAGTAATGTATCTAAATATATCTTTTTGTTTAGATAAATAGATTTGTTTTAAATGGGAGCCTGTCCAAGAAAAACTTGAACAGGCTTATTAATGCTATAAAGCTTTTTTACTATTTAGGTTCTTAAGATAATAACTAACACTCCTTGTCAGGATGATTAAAACAGGAATGCTAATAACAATCGTAATTAGGATAATTTGAATTAACTTAGGTGTTAATACATGCATTTCTAAAAGTGGCCAAAAAATCGGTGTAGAGAGGATAAAGCCAATAATATCAATTATTAAAACTCCACCTCGATACCAGTTTAATGGTTTATAAATACGATAAATCATGTGAATAGACACAAAAGCAGTTGTAAAATATAGGACTGAAAAAGTTTCTGCTAACGACAATTGTAAGGTTGGTGCGAGTAATCTTATACCAGCAACGCTTAAAACTATTGCTAATGCGTTAGGTAAGGAAAAACGCATAGCATGATGACCAATTGATTCTTTTGGTTTTTCGATATTTCGTTCAAATAAAATCATAAATGAAGGGAAACCTTCAATAAACATATCCAATAAAGTCATTTGGAAAGGAATAAAAGGATAAGGTATATTCATTAAAATAGATAATATTGAAAGTAAAATCGTGTAAATTGTTTTCAAGTAATACATTGACGCAGAACGTGTAACATTATTAATAACTAGGCGACCTTCTCGAACAACTTCTACTAATGTTTGTAATTTACCATCAATAATAATAAATTGCGATACTTGGCGGGCAATATCGGAACCAGAACCCATCGCAATTGAAACATCAGCATCTTTTAATGCTAAAACATCATTTACTCCATCACCCGTCATCGCAACCTTTTGATTATGTTTTTGTAAACATAAGATCATCTGGTGCTTTTGAAAAGGACTAGCACGACCAATGACATTATAGTTTAAAATTGCATCTTCTAATTGTTGATCAGTAACGATTGTTGAAGCATCAATGTATTTTTCTGCATTAGCAACACCTGCTTGACTAGCGATTGCACTAACTGTCGCTGGATTATCACCAGATATAACTTTTACAGCAACATCATTATCACTGAAAAATTTAAGGGCTTCATGAGCATCTTTCCGAATAGGATCTTTAATAACAATTAGCCCAATCGGTGTTGTTTGTCCTAAAGTTTCCTGTAAGATATTTAATGTTGGGTGATGGCCAATTAATAAAACACGTGCGCCGCTTTTTTGCATCTCAATAATTCTTGGTGATAATTGATAATCAGGACGAATTATTTCTGGTGCTCCAACAATAATTGTTCCTATTGAATCTAGTTCAATGGCGCTCCATTTCCGGGCTGAAGAAAAAGCTATACGGTCTAATGTTTCATACTTTGCAGGGCCAGTAAAATAGTTACTAAGTGTTTTAAAAGTAATATTATTATCAAGAGATCCTTTAACAAAGGAACACATAATCTCATCCAGATCAAGATTTAATGGATTTTTTAATTTAATGACTTGTTCGATTTCCATTTTTCCTTCAGTCAAGGTACCGGTTTTATCTAAACATAGAACATCAATTCGTGATAAGGTTTCAATACTAAACATTTCTTGAACTAAAGTGTTCATTTTCCCTAATTTAACAACACTAGCAGCTAAAGATACACTTGTTAATAGAACTAGTCCTTTAGGAAGCATCCCTAGCAGAGCTGTAGCAGTGTTGACGATTGTGCTTGTAATTCCTTGATCACGAATGATATAAGCCTGATAGAGCATTAAAATACTTAATGGTAAAACTAAATAACTAGTATAACGAGTAACTTTATTAAAAGTGTTTAATAAGACAGAGCTAACAGGCTTACGAGTTCTTGCCTGATCAGTAATTTTATTTGCATAGTTATCTTTTCCAACATGTTCAACCTTACCATAGCAAGCACCGCTCAAAATAAAACTACCAGATAATAAATGGTCACCAGGCCCTTTAGAAATTGGATCAGCTTCACCAGTTAAAAGTGATTCATCAACTTCAACATTATTTTCAATAATAATTGAATCAGCACTGATTTGATTACCGGTTTCAAAATAAACTACATCATCTAGAACGATTTCTTCGTTATCGATTGAAATCGTTTTTCCCTCACGAATAACTTTAGTTTTTGGCGAAACGATCAAGTTTAATTTAGCAACCATATTTTTAGATTTTATTTCTTGTCGCGCTCTAATAACAGTATTTGAAATGACAATAACAACAAAAAATAAACTTGAATATGCTTGAACAGCAATTAGAGCAGCAGCAATAATAAAATTATAGGCATTAAAGAGGTTAAAAACATGCCCCATAATAATTTGAAAATTACTTTTAACTACTGGTTTAGGGGAAAGGTTCACTTTCCCTTCACTAATACGCTTTGCAACTTCTTGTTTATTTAAACCTTTAATTTTTCCCATAAATAACATCCTCATAAAAAACAAAATTTATCTAATTGTAATATAACTACAATTGCTTTGCAATGAATTAGCAAGAATTAACCAATACATAACAATTATAATCATAACACGCTATTTTAAAAATTCTATCATAATAAATCCTAAGAATCTCTTAATAAATCTTAAAAATAAAAATAGTTTTATTGAAATAGGTTCCATCTTTTGAAAAATCAAATTCTAGAGCCAATTTCGAAAACTACTTTTAATTATTAATATGATGATGAGGAACATAAGAATTGTCATCTATACTTTTAAAAGAATAACCTAGTGCCTGATAATGCTCGATTATTGCCGGAAGGGCATCTACCGTGGTATTTTTGGCATCTGTATCATGAGCAAGAATCACTTGATTATTGGCATTTCCAGCTGTAGCAGTAGCAATGATTTGATTAACTGGAATATTGTTTCCACCGGCATCACCTGTACCATAATTCCAATCATAAAATTGATAACCACGGTCAATTACTTCGTTTGCTAGAATACTCATGATTCCAGGACAATATTTACGTGAAATTGTATTTGAAGCTCCACCAGGGAAACGAATATACTTTGGAATAAAGCCAATTTCATTTTTAACCATGTTTCCAACTCTTTCTAAATCATTAAAATATGCGGTTACTGAAGTATAAACGGTTTTATAATCATGGCTGTAAGTATGTAAACCGATTGTATGACCTCGTTGATATGCTTCTTTGATCAAGTAATTATAGTTTTGGTTTGTACCAGTCACAAAGAAAGTTGCTTTTGCATGATATTTGTCAAGAATATCTAAAATACGTTTGGTATTTTTTGAAGGACCATCATCAAATGTCAAATAAATAACTTTTTCTTCAGTTTGAGCATAAACTCCAATTTCTTTCTTTTCAACAACTGAAACTTTCCTTTTAGCAACTATTTTATTGCCAGACCTATCTTTGCAAGTATAGGTTACAATATAATCACCTAATTTATCCAATCTTACTTTTTTGTTATCAATAGTCAATTGTGGATGTGGATCACGATTATCATTTCCTTTAACGCCAGCTAAATAATCAACCTTACCATTTAAAGTGACAGTTAGATCATTAAGACCAGAAATAGTTGGTTTTGTTGTATCTTTAGATAAAACTGTAACAGTAGCGTGCTTTGTTGATTTATTATTACTTTCATCGCTAACAATTACTGTCACTTTGACTTTTCCTTTTTTTGAAAAATTATATGCATCTTTAAAAGAAATAGTTGTTTTTGTTTCATCAACAATGTTATCAACTAACATTGTTGGATCAACATCCATTCCTGCATCTATTTCAATATTATTAATTTCAAATTTAGGCTTAGTTTTATCAACTACGTTAATATTTACTGTGAACTTTTTGCCCTGATAAATATAGGTAACAGGATAGCTGCCAATTTTATCATTTTTTAATTTAGATGTGTCGACCTTAATATCGGATGTTTGGACATTTTTAATATTTTTAATTATTTTTTGATAATCAAACTCATGGTTGATTTCTAGTATTGGGTCTTTGACAAAAGTTAACAATTGGTTATTTTTTTGCCAGATTAAATAAACTGTACTAATAATTAAAATAAATAATACTGAAATAAAGGTAATTTTTTGTTTTTTTGAAAATTTATTGAATAACTTCATTTTTCTCGACCTTTCCATAAACATTATAGGTTTCAAAAATTTATTGTCAATAAATGTCATGAAGTTGTATAATTTTTTTTAAATATGGTATAATGCCAAAAAAGGAAAGGGGGAACAAAAATGTCCAATATATATGATTATTTAAAATGGCGAGGTGATCTGTCAATGAGAATAGATCCATTTAATGATATTGATGGCTTGATTTTAAGTGAATTAGTTTATGTTGATTTTGATAAAATAGTTCCCACATTTCCCAATGAACAAAGTTATTGTTTAAAAGATGTTGCTAATAATTTTAGTCAAGTAAATAATATTGAAGAATTACTAGATGAGATATCTTTCACTAAGGAATCAATTACATTATTACAAGAATTAGCTAAATGTCCGCGTTATCAAAATATTCTGCTATCTAATTATATTAATGAACTGGACTATCAAAGTATAAAACAATTTGCAGCAATTACTTTTCAATTAGAAGATAGTAGTATTTATGTTGCTTTTCGTGGCACTGATGATACAATTTTAGGCTGGCGTGAGGATTTTCAAATGACTTATCAATTTCCAGTTGCTTCTCAGCAAAGAGCAGTTGAGTATTTGGCTAAAATTGCTGAAATCGATTTTTCTAAATCACTTTTTTATCTTTTATGCCATTGTGATTATAAAATGAAGTGGTATCAAATTTTTAGGATATATATCACCCAAAAGATATCTGGCGTTAAAATTCGTGTTGGTGGTCATTCAAAAGGAGGAAATTTAGCAGTTTATGCATCTAGTTGTGTGAATTCTAAAATATCTAAACGAATTATTGAGATTTATAATAATGACGGCCCTGGTTTTAATCAAAAAATGCTAAATACAGATAATTACCGCAATATTTCTACTAGGATAAAAAAATTCATTCCAGAAAGTTCCGTATTCGGGATAATGCTTGAGAATCTTGAAGAAAAAATAGTAGTTAAAAGTAGCGCTAAAGGTTTAATGCAACATAGTGGCTTTAGCTGGTCAGTAGAAGGAACACAATTTGTTTGTGCTACTGAAATGAGTAAGGACAGCCAAACTATGGATGCAGCTTTTAAATCATGGCTAAGTAAAGTCGACAGTAAAACACGAAAGGATGCAGTTACTGCAGTATTTTCAATTTTAGAAGCAGCTAAAATTGAAAAAATTAATGATTTTTCAGAAAAATCATTATCACATCTAATTACGGCTATTAAAGAAATCAAAAATATGAACAGTGATACAAGAAATGCATTAATTCAATTTTTTAAAACGTTAATTGTAGAGACATACGATTGTAGTCGTAAAGAACATAAGAAAAAAGATACTAATGAAAATAATTCATAAAGATTTAATAATTTCAAATTATACTTAATGTATAATTTGAAAAGAGGGTTAACATGAATAAGTTTCAAAATGCGCTGTATCGCTTTATGTCAGGTCGTTATGGATCGGATCAACTAAACAATTTTTTATTAATATTTGCATTAATTTTATTAATTTTAAATCTTTTTGTAATTCGCAATCCATATCTTGCAACAATTATTTGGATAATTTTAATTATTAATATTTTTAGGACCTATTCTCGTAATATTTATAAAAGGCGAGCTGAAAATGATAAATTTTTATCTTTAATCCAGCCTGTCAAAAAAAGAATTAATATTATTAAAAGTAATAAAAATGATAAAATGCATAAATATTTTCTATGTCCTAACTGCAAGCAAACTGTTAGAGTGCCACGTGGTCGGGGACAAATTACAATTACCTGTCCTAAATGTAAACAAAAATTTGATAAAAAAAGTTAAAAGGAAGAAACTATTTTGTTTCTTCCTTTATTCGTTTTAAATGTTTAATAATTATGAGTGCTAATTTTTCTAGCTCTTCCTGGTCATCAGGTTGAAACCGTGCAAAACAACGAGAATCTAAATCTAGAACGCCATACAAGCTATTATCTATAATCAACGGGATAAAACAAGTTCACTGTTTGTTGCGCTATCACAAGCAATATGACTAGGAAACTGATGAACATCAGGAACACAGTAAGTTTTAAGATTTGTTGCACAGGCACCGCATACACCTTTGTTAAAGGGGATGAGTGTACAAGCTGTTTTTCCTTGGAATGGACCTAAGATCAGCTGATTATCTTGGCAAAGGTAAAAACCAACCCAAGATATATCAGAAAAGACTTGTTTGATAAAGGCACTTGCATTGGATAATAAACTTATTTCATAATTAATATTTTCTAGTAATGCATCTAATTGTTGTTCTTTCATAAAAATCACCAAATTCATTATACATGATTTTTATGATATTTTGTTTAAAAAAATAATTTTGGTGAAAAATATAGATAGATAAGTTAAAGGAGAATAGATATGAAACGTATTTTAAAATCAATATGCTGTTTATTGTTATTATTTGCAATGAGTTTTTCGATTGTTGGATGTTCAAACAATGATGATACTAACAAAGATAGTAATAACAATACTACCACTAATGAATCAGATGAGGATAATGGATTAGAGGGAATTGATAGTAGAGTTAAAAATAAATTTAGTAGTGACTATAAAGTTAATCGTGATGATGTAAATGAAGCAGTAAATTATATTCGCGATAATATCGATGATGTTAAAGACAAAGAGGTTGCGAAAAAGCTTTACGAACATGGTAGTTATTTAGAAATGGCTGCAGATAAGGGAGAAGTTGACGATGATAATTCAATTAGAGATTTAGGGATCAGCACAAAAGAATACGCTGCAAAAGTTTATAATGCTAAAGATGGAGAAGTTGATGATATTATAGCTGATGCTAAAGTTCGATTTGATCAATTTAAAACCGATCTTGATAGTGGTGTGGATACTGCAGTTGATAAATTTATGGATTTCTTTAAATGAGGGCACAAATTGTGCTCTTTTTTAATTTAAAAAGTGATAGAATCTTGATTCTATCACAAATATTAATCTTGATTTAATAAATAGTAGGCAATGCTACTATAGACAGTTGTTCCTGTTAACAAAACATCTTCATTAAAGTCATATGTACAGTTATGAGGTGAAGCAACTAGATCAGTTGTCAATTTCATATAAGTGCCTATTCCGCCATGTGCTTGGACAGTGGCAATCATATAGGAAAAATCATCACTACCGTCTAGCGGGCTTAAATCCTCTTTGGCAACTTTAATATCACCTAAATGATCGATACAAATATGGCGAATTAAATCCATCATTTTTTTATCACAGTCAAGCGAATAAGCTTTTCCCATCTCGTTTATCTCTACAATGGTATCGTGCATTAATGCTGCTCCTCTAATAACATCCCGAGCATAAACTTCCATATAATTATTCAATTCTGTAGTGGCGCCACGTACTTCGATTTCTAATTTAGCTGTTTCTGGGACTACATTTCTTCCTGTTCCTGCTCTAATTGTACCAACATTGATACGGGTACAACCATCACTATTACGTGGAATTGAATGAAGATTTAGGATACATGAAGCAGCAGATAATAAGGCGTTTTTGCCGAATTGTGGCATTCCTGCAGCATGAGAAGAAACACCATGATAGGTTACATCAAGTTTTGTTGTTGCAAATGTTTCGTTCATTCCCAAATAAATATCATAATCTTCCCCTTCGACCTGCTGCCAAATATGACCCGCAAAAATATAATCAACGTCATCAAGAATTCCGCTTAAAGCAATACTTTTAGCGCCACGTACACCTTCTTCAGCAGGCTGAAAAATTAATTTGATTGTTCCATGTAGTTGTTCCTTTATTTGTGCTAGTATTTTGGCCACAGTTAATCCCATGGCAGTATGACCGTCATGACCACAAGCATGCATAGCACCAGGATTACAAGAAATAAAGCCATTTTTACCAGGATTATGATCTGCTGAATCATCTTCAGTAATGCTAAGAGCATCTATATCAAAACGAATTGCTACAACAGGTCCAATTCCGTTGTGCATTACTCCAACGACCCCGGTAAAACCATTCTTTACTTTTTCTATGTAATAGGGGTCGGCTCCTTGAAGGAGGGCACGATTGTAATTTAAAGTTAATAGGCGTTTACTTGGTAATCCCATCCGGAACTCTTCACGCATAACTTCCTTGCCAACTGAGACTTGGTACCCTAAACTATCAAGTCTACGGGCTACTAGTGAAGCAGTTCGCATTTCTAACCAGCCGCGCTCAGCATATTTATGAAAATCACGTCGAGTTTGAATTGTTTCTTGGTGGTATTGTTGTGCCAATAATTTTATTTTATTATACATAATATACCTTCTTCCTTTATTCTATTCTATCAATATTTATGTTATTTTGGCAACAATAAAGGCTAAGGAAAATCCTTAACCTTTTGACAATCTCTTTTTTCGACGTTTTTCAAGAAATTCTTTAAATATTTTTATATATTTAAATAGTTCAGCAGACAAGTCAACAATAATTGATGAAAACGCAATTAATCCTAATAGTATCATTAGCCAGTTAAATGAAACGCCTGTTAATTCTAAAATTGACTGCCCGATCATCATTGAAATATAGTAACAAAATTGAGTTGAATAAATAATAAACTTGCGATATTTAGTTAGTGGTCTATATATCTTTAAAAGAGCTATTGTATAATTCCATCCTGTAAATAAAACACAGACAGTTGAAAGCATGTTAGGATCATAATTCAAAGCAAGACCAATATTTGTAATTAAAGTAGCTCCTATGGCAATTGTAAAAGCAGAAGGGAAAGACTTTTCTAGAACGGTTTCTAAAAAATTTCCTTCAACTCGTGCAAAGTTAGCTTCATATGTCAAGAAGAAAGTTGGTATTCCTACACCACATGCGCTGATAAGTGATAATTGTATTGGCTCAAAAGGGTAGGCTTGACCAAAAAAGATAGTTGAAATAGCTATGAGAGCAGAAAATATAGTTTTAATCAAAAACATAGATGCTGACATCGTAATATTATTAATAACGCGCCGTCCTTCATCAACGATATGAGGCATTGCATCAAAATTGTTATCAAGCAAAACTAGATTAGCTGCATTTTTAGCTGCATCACTTCCTGATGCCATTGCAATAGAGCAATCTGCCTCTTTAAAAGCTAGAACATCATTGACTCCATCTCCAGTCATTGCAACAGTGTGACCCTGTTGTTTTAAGGCAACGACCATAGCCTTTTTTTGTTGCGGAGTGACTCTCCCAAAGACCGAATATTTATTTAAAGCTTCTGCTATTTCTTCAGAAGTTGAAAGGGTAGTTGCATCAACATAATGGTGGGCATTATTCAATCCAGCTCGTTTCGCGATAGATGAAACTGTAATCGGATCATCACCAGAAATAACCTTTAAATCAACACCTTGCTCGTTAAAATAAGCTAATGTTTCTTTAGCGTCTTTCCTAATTACATCACTTAACACAATAATACCTAAAGGCTCTAAATCGACAGGCAAAGCTTCATTACTCATTACTTCATCAGTATGTGCCAAAACTAAAATGCGATAGCCTTCACTAGCATAGTCAACACATTTTTCTTCCAATTCTTCATTTCCCTTTGGAAATAAAAACTGATAAGCTCCAATATAATATGTACCACGATTAAAATAGGAGGTACCACTATATTTTCGATCAGAACTAAAAGGGATAACAAAATATGGATTAAAATTAGTTTTTGTTTGATAATGCTCTTTTAATGCTTGAGCAGTGACATTAACATCTGTTAGAGAATGCATTAAGTTTCCAACGATTTCACTAATATCAACATTGCTCATTTTAACATCAAATTCAACTTTCATTGTTCCTTCAGTAATAGTCCCGGTTTTATCTAAGCATAAGACATCAACACGTGCCAAAGTTTCAATGCAAAATAATTCCTGAACTAATGTATTCTGTTTTGCTAATCGTAAAACACTTAAGGTCAAAGCAACACTTGTAAGCAGCACTAAACCTTCTGGAATCATTCCTAGTATAGCAGCAACGGTACTAACGATTGAGCTGTTAAATGTTTGATTTCCATAAAAAAATTGCTTTAAAAATAATAGACCGCCAATCGGTAAAATAACGATGCTTACATATTTTAAAATTTTATTTAAACAACGATTTAATTCAGAATTATGTTTCTTTAAACGTTTTGCTTCCTGTGTAATCTGATTCATATAGTTATCATCCCCAACGTGAATAACTTTACAAATTCCTTTACCAGAGGTAATAAAGCTACCGGAATACAAAGTATCGCCATTTTGTTTTAAAACAGGATCTGATTCACCAGTGAGCAGTGATTCATTAGTCTCCATATGCCCATCAATTAAAATACTATCAGTTGGAATCTGGGCTCCTGTAGTTAAGACAATATAATCATCCAGAACGATCTGATCAATATCAATTTCTTTTAATTCATCATCACGAATAACTTCAACGTGTGAGGTAGTAAGAATAGATAGGCGATCTAACGTTCTTTTCGCTTTAATCTCTTGATATATTCCAGCGATCGTATTAATAATAATTACTAAAATAAATAGTGTATTTTTATATGAACCAACAAAAAGTACTAAGCCGAGTAAAGCAGCATTTAAAATATTAAAAAAAGTAATTGTATTATTTAAAAAAATCTGTTTATAAGATTTAGTGATTTTATTATCGACCGTGTTGATTTTACCATTACTTATACGCTGATTAACTTCAGCGGTTGATAAACCATGATAATCTTGATTATTTATTTTCATATAATTCTCCTCTTTAGAATATTTTAACTTAATTATAATGATTAAACAATAAGTTAAAATTAATCATCTCATTAATTTTACTTAAGAATATATTAAATGATTCTAAAGTTAATTGGACAACTTGTTATTGTATACAATTTGTCACAAAGATTGTATACAATCAAAAGAAGAAGTGTTATAATAAAACTACTTAAATTTATGGGGGTGCTTATATGAGTCAATTTATTGATGGTTTTATTGAAAAAGCAAAAGAAAGTAATAACAAGATAGATAATGAATTATATTCAAAATTTGATGTAAAAAAAGGATTACGGAACGAGGATGGTACTGGGGTATTAGTAGGCTTAACCAAGATTGCTGATGTTGTAGGGTATAAAAAAATTGATGGTAAGAAAGTTGACTGTGATGGGGAGCTTTATTATCGTGGAATCGCAGTATCAGACATTATCAATAAACGCGAACCGCATCAACGCTTTTTATTTGAAGAGACTTGTTTTCTAATCTTGTTTGGCTATTTGCCAAACAAAGAGGAATTAGAAAATTTTAAAAAGGAGCTATCTGAGCGTTATGAATTACCACCGCATTATTTGGAATCTAAAATTCTTGGGTTTCCATCTAAAAATTTAATGAATAAATTACAACAGGAAGTTTTGATGTTATATTCGTATGACGAGGATCCAGATAATATTAGTCCTTCATCAACAATGTACAAAGGATTGAATCTAATTGCTAAAATTCCTTCAATTGTTTGTTATGCATATCGTAGTAAAGTGCATTATTTTGACAAAGAAAGTTTATATATTCACCAAATTAGGCCAGATCTATCAATTGCAGAGAATATCTTATATTTATTGCGTGACCATAAACACTTCACACCTAAAGAAGCTGAAGTACTCGATATGTGCTTAGTTCTGCATGCTGATCATGGTGGTGGTAATAATTCAACGTTTACTAATGTTGTAATAAGTTCGACCGGAACAGATATTTATTCGAGTTTTGCTGGGGCAATTGGTTCTTTAAAAGGTCCTAAGCATGGTGGGGCAAATCTTGCTGTAATGAATCAAATGAAACTGATAATTAATGAAATTGGTCTAGATGCAAGTGATGAACAAATTAATGAGATCGTCGAAAGAATTTTAGATAAACAATACAATGATAATAGTGGATTGATTTATGGGATTGGTCATGCTGTATACACGGTTAGTGATCCGCGTTGTGTTATTTTAAGACAACAATGTAGCGAACTAGCTCTTGAAAAGGGGCGAGAAGCAGAATTTGATTTCTATTATCGTTTTGAACAGGCTGCTATTCAGGCAATAAAAAATCGTAAAGGAATTACTGTTTGTGCGAATGTCGACTTTTATAGCGGACTAATATATGATATGTTGTGTATTCCAACAGAACTATATACATTGATGTTCGTAGTTGGTCGAGCAGTTGGATGGTTAGCTCATAATATTGAAAATAAATTATATTCAGGACGGATTATTCGTCCCGCTGCTAAATATGTTGGAGAAACATATGAATATATACCTATGAATAAACGAAAATAAGAACATACCGATGTTCTTATTTTTATATTTATAAGAAAAAACTGGAGTGTCTCCAGTTTTATTTGATGTGACGAACCCAACCATATTTATCTTCTAAACGACCCCACTGGATCCCGGTTAAAGTATCATATAATTTTTGTGTCAAGTCACCAGTTTTAAAATCATTGATAATAACTTCTTCACCTTTATAATAAAGTTGACCGACAGGGGAAATTACAGCTGCTGTTCCAGTTCCAAATGCCTCTGTCAATTTACCATTGCGACCAGCTGCCATTAATTCATCGATACTTAATTCACGTTCTTCGACTTCATATCCCCAATCTTTAAGAATATGGATGATAGAATCACGAGTAACTCCTGGTAATACTGAACCTTCTAAAGGTGCTGTAACAACTTTACCATCAATTACAAACATTACATTCATTGTTCCTACTTCTTCGACATATTTGCGATGTACACCATCAAGCCAAAGAACTTGAGTATAACCATGAGATTCTGCTTTTACTTGAGCTGCAATACTGGCAGCGTAATTACCACCACATTTAGTGAATCCAGTGCCACCTTTAACGGCTCTTACATATTCATCTTCAACCCAAATTTTTACAGGATTTACACCTTCAGGATAGTAATTACCAACTGGTGATAAAATGATAATAAAAGTATAAGTTTTAGCAGGATGTACCCCAACACCAGCTTCACTTGCAAACATGAATGGACGAATATATAAAGAAGTATCTTTTGCAGTTGGAATCCAATCCTGTTCATATTTAACAATTGCTTCAACCGCTTCTACAAACATTTCTTCAGGTAATTCAGCCATGCAAATACGTCTATTTGAATTAATCATTCTTCGAGCATTCATTTCTGGTCTGAATAAAGTTATGTTACCGTTAGGATCACGATATGCTTTTAAACCTTCGAAAGTCTCTTGGGCATAGTGAAGTACCATTGTAGCAGGATCCATTGGAATTGGTGCGTATGGAACGATGCGTGCATCATGCCATCCTGTTCCTTCTGTATAGTCCATCATAAACATATGATCAGTAAAATAATTTCCAAAACCTAAATTATCTTGATTTGGTTTTTCTTTTAGAGTTTTCGCTCTTTCAATTTTGATTTCCATTATTAAACAACCCCCTTAATTTATTTATAAGTATACTCTCATTTAGCTAGTGATACAAGATAGAATTTATCTAATAAACTATGATAATGTAACTAATTATGTTCTTATCCTAAAAAAAGCAATTAGTTTGTTGGAAACGAAGATTATATGATAAGATATATAGTAGTATAAATATTTGCAGAAGTTAAAATTCTAAGGCCATTAATAGTTATGAATAGTAAATTATAAAGGAAGGAATAGTTATGTTGAAAATATTAATATGTTGTGGCGGAGGATTCTCTTCTAGTTATGTAACTGAGAGAATGAAAAAAGAAGTAGTTGAGAAAGGATTACAAGAAGAGGTTTATCTTGAATTTTATCCGTTTTCTCTTGTTAAAGAAAAAGAAGCTGATTTTGACATAATTATGTGCTGCCCTCACTTAAAAATTTATGTTGAACGTCTTTTACAGGAGACGACCATATCAGTTCCAATTTATCTGTTACCGCCTAAAATGTACGGTTTTATGCAATTAGAAGAAATAGTTGCAGATGCAAAAGATATAATTGAAATTTATCGGACGTTCCCTAATAATCCAGTTCATTTTCCTGGTGAAGAGAAATTATTACGGATTACTCGTGGTGTTGCATATCGAAATGTTAATAAAAAAAGATAGCTGTTTTAAATCTTCAATACAGCTATCTTTTTTTATTAATAATTTTCATATGTAAATTTTCCATAATATCAATTGATTTCTGTTCAAGAAGGGGGTCGTTGCTTGCAATTCCTAAACAATCAATAATGATAGATGCTTCGGGTAAGGCCGCTTTAATAATTATTGCATTAGATATTACACAGATATTTGAAACGACACCGACTAAAGTAATTTCATTGTATTGTTTATTTTTTAAATAATTACCTAATGCTAATGAGCCAAAAGTTTCTTTTATTATTTTTTTATCATTTTTTGCTAAATCATGGATTTTTCCATATAGTTGCCATCCTTCAGTGTTTTCAAGACAATGCGCAACAGGAAGATTTTTTCCTTCTTGGGTAGTTAAATAATTTTTTTGATGAGTGTCATAAGTAAAAATAACATCATCGTTGTTATTATGGTATTCCTTGATAAGATCTGCAAGATAGTCTTCCAAGGCCACTGCTTCCTGGAATCCTAAACTACCATTTACAAAATCATTTTGATAATCAATCACTACTAGTAATTTTTTCATGTGAATCCTCCATACTTTTTAAAATATTTTATCATTATTGATTGACAATGTAAATATATGGATATATAATCATATTGTCATATGAATAAATATTCATACGAAAGGAGATAAGAAATGGATAAAGTAGTAAACGAAGCTATTGTTAATAAAGTTGCTGCAGCATTGCCGGAAGAGGAAATTCTTTATGATGTTGCTGAGTTGTTTAAAGTTTTTGGTGATTCAACTAGAATCAGAATTATTTGTGCTTTGTTTGAATCAGAAATGTGTGTATATGATTTAGCGGCGTGTTTAGATATGACACAGTCTGCTATTTCACACCAATTAAGAATTTTAAAGCAAGCAAACCTAGTTAAATTTAGGAGAGATGGGAAATTGATGTATTATTCACTTGATGATGAACACGTTAAGCAGATATTTGACGCTGGGTATAAACATGTAATTGAGTAAGGAGAGGGTATTTATGAAACTTAAGTATAGTTTGAAAGGTTTAGATTGTGCTAATTGTGCTCAAAAGGTTCAAGAGCGAGTTAGTAAACTTGAAAATGTTAGAGAGTGCAGTGTTGTGTTCGCAACGACAAAAATGTTTGTTGAAACAGATACTGATTTGTTTGATGAATCAAAAATTGTTGAAGCTGTTAAAAGCGTTGAACCGGATGTAGAAGTAATCAATTTATCAAAAAATGGTCAAGATTATAATGTTTCTAATAATCACGAAGAATGTAACGGTGAACATGATCACAAACATCATCATGATCACGAGAAATGTGGCTGCGGACACGAGCATGAACATCACCATGATCACAAGGAATGCAGCTGTGGACATGACCATGAGCATAATATTGAATCAGTTCAACATGGTGATTTAAAAGGTGCGATTAATATTAAAATCAGTGGATTGGATTGTGCAAATTGCGCTATGAAAGTTGAACAAGCAATTAATAAAATGAATGAAATCGATGAAGCAATGATTATTTTTTCTACTGAAACACTGAAAGTAAAACCTAAGACATCGATTGCTCAAAATGAATTATTGAAAAAACTACAAAAAGTAGTTGATCAAGTTGAAGACGATGTGACTTTGACATTAAAAGATGAAATTAAAGTAGTTGAAAAACCAAAATTATTTGTTCCTAAGGAACATCTTGGGTTAATTGGTGGAACCTTAGTTTATATTGCTGGTATTATAGCGGGCGAGTTTGATTATGCAGCAATTGTTTATGGAATTGCATATTTATTAGTAGGGTATAAAGTTATATTAAAAGCATTAAAGAATATCAGGCGTGGTGAGGTTTTTGATGAAAATTTCTTAATGTGTATTGCAACGATTGGAGCATTTTGTATCAGTGACTATAAAGAAGCTATTGCAGTTATGTTATTCTATTCTGTTGGAGAAATTTTTCAAGCATATGCAGTTAATAAAACAAGAACTTCAATTAGTTCATTAATGGATTTAAAAAGTGATTACGCTAATTTATTAGTGGGTGAGGAAATAAAAAAAGTTGCTCCAGAAGAAATTAAGATTGGTGACGAGATTATTGTTAAAGTTGGTGAAAAGGTACCTCTTGATGGAGTTGTACTTGAAGGTGCTAGTACTCTAGATACATCTAGTTTAACTGGTGAAACACTGCCGCGTAATGTTAGCAAAGGTGACGAAGTATTAGCAGGCGTAGTTAATTTAACAGGAATTATTAATCTTAAAGTATCTCAGGTTTATGAAGATTCAACTGTTTCAAGAATTTTAGATTTAGTTGAAAATGCAGCTAGTAAAAAAGCTCCAATTGAACAATTTATTACACGCTTTGCAAGAATCTATACGCCAACTGTTGTATTTTTGGCTGTTGCACTTGCAATTGTTCCAATGCTGATTTTTAAAGATGCAGTATTTACAGATTGGTTATATCGGGCTTTAACTTTCTTAGTTGTCTCATGTCCATGTGCATTGGTTATTTCAATTCCATTGGGACTATATGCAGGATTAGGGAAAGCAAGTAAAGTTGGGGCATTAATCAAAGGCGGTAATTATCTTGAATTATTAAAGGATATTGATACTGTTGTGTTTGATAAAACTGGAACACTTACAGAAGGTAGCTTTGAAGTTGTAGAAATTAATGGTGCCGATGACTTATTGATGCTTGGAGCATATGGTGAAAGTATGTCAAATCATCCAATTGCTAAAAGTATTTTAAGAAAATATGGTCAAGAAATTGATCAAAAGCGAATTAGTGACTTTAAAGAGATAGCAGGTAAAGGTATTGAAGTTAAAATTGATGATAAAGTATATAATTTAGGTAATAAATCTTATATTGAAGGTTTAGGAATTACAGTCAATAATCCATCTACAGTAGGGACAGTAGTGCATATTGTTTGTCAAGGTAAATATTTAGGTAATATTGTTGTCGCAGATAAAATAAAAGAAACTACTATTGAAGGAATCAAACATCTGAAAAAATATGGTATTAAAAATACTGTAATGTTGACAGGGGATCGTAGCGAAGTAGCCGAAGATATTGCTAAAAAAATTGGAATTGACACAGTTTATAGTGAGTTGTTGCCACAAGATAAAGTAATTCAAGTAGAAACTCTAATCAATCAGGGAGCAAAATTATCATTTGTCGGTGATGGTATTAATGATGCACCAGTTCTAGCTCGAGCTGATTTAGGAATTGCTATGGGTGGTGTTGGAAGTGATGCCGCTATTGAAGCAGCTGATATTGTATTGATGAATGATGATATTGTTACGATTGGTGAAGCAATCAGTATTTCACAAAAAACAAATAAAATTCTAAAACAAAATGTGACTTTTACATTGATTATTAAAATTGGAGTCTTATTATTAACAATGTTTGGATACGCCAATATGTGGATGGGTGTGTTTGCTGATGTTGGAGTAACATTGATTGCAATCTTAAATTCAATGAGAATATTACGATAATTGATTAGGACTGGTTAGCCGGTCCTAATTTTCTTTAATTTAAAGTTAGAGTCTATAAACTTTATTTGATATGGTGTATAATTTAGCGCGGAGGATATTTATGGAGAAGGTAATTATATTAGGAACAGGAAATGCAGGTGTAAAAAATTGTTATAATACTTGCTTTGCTTTGAAAAATAAAAATGAATATTTATTGGTTGATGCCGGCGGTGGAAATGGTATTTTAAAGCAGCTTGAACTGGCAAAGATCGAATTATCCCAAATAACAAATATGATTGTTACGCATAGCCACACTGATCATGTATTGGGAGTAGTATGGATTTTTAGAATGGTTGCAACCAAAATCAAAAGTGGTGAATATGACGGTAACTTCAACATATACTGTCATGATGAATTGGTTTCTACAATAAAAACAATTATCAAACTAACAGTACAAGAGAGGCTCTATAATTTAATTGATGAGCGTATATTTATTAATGAAGTACAAGATGGACAAAAAATCACAATTTGTGAACATCTTGTGACTTTCTTTGATATTTACTCAACAAAAGCAAAACAATTTGGTTTTTCGATTGAATTAGATGATGGAAAATTGACATGTTTAGGTGATGAGCCATTCAATGAATTATGTTATCAATATGCTGTTGATTCAAAATGGTTATTAAGTGAAGCTTTTTGTTTATATCAAGAACGTGATTTTTTTAAGCCATACGAAAAGCATCATTCAACAGTAAGAGAAGCTAGCGAACTAGCACAAACATTAAATATCAAGAATTTGATTTTATATCATACTGAGGAAAAAAATCTTAGTCATCGTAAAAAATTGTACACTGATGAAGCAAAGCAATATTTTAATGGAAATATCTTTGTGCCTGATGATCTGGAAGAATATAGGTTGTAGGAGGAGTAACATGACACTAGATAAATTAATTCCAGGAATGAGTGGGAAAGTTACGATTGTTCACGGAGAGGGCTTATTGCGTCGTCGTTTGTTGGAAATGGGATTGACTCCAAAAACAGTTGTAAAAGTTCGCAAGATTGCACCGATGGGTGATCCTATTGAACTTTATTTACGAAGTTATGTTTTAACGATTCGTAAAGATGATGCAGCGATGATTGAAGTAGAGGTGATTAGTGATGCCAACTAAAACAATAGCTTTAATTGGAAATCAGAATTGTGGTAAAACAACTCTTTTTAATGCTTTAACTGGTTCGAATCAGCATGTTGGTAATTTTCCAGGTGTAACAGTTGAACAAAAATCTGGAACTATTAAAAAACATCCATCGATTAAATTAGTTGATTTGCCAGGAATATATTCATTAACACCATATACAATGGAAGAAATCGTCTCAACTGATTTTTTGATTAAAGAAAAACCATCAATGATAATAAATATTATCGATGCGACTAGTATTGAACGGAATTTGTATTTAACAATGCAGCTTTTAGAATTAAATATTCCAATGATTTTGGCGCTGAATATGATGGATGAGGTTATTAGTAGTGGTAATAGCATTGATGTAGAAGGATTACAACAGGCGTTAGGAATACGGGTTATTCCGTTATCAGCAAGTAAAAATGAGGGAATTGAAGAATTGATCGAGGCTATTGAAACAACTCTAAAAGAAAATAACTGTTCACATTTAGATCTTTGTTCAGGTGAGATTCACAAAGCGATACATTCAATAACCCATTTGATTGAAGATAATGCAGTTAAGGCAAAACTACCAAAACGTTTTGCCGTTACAAAAATTATTGAGGGTGATAAAGATATTATCAGGCAATTACATCTTGATGTTCAGCAACTTCATATTATTAAACATATTATTGAGGATATGGAAGAAAAGGAAGGCTTGGATAAAGATGCGGCCTTAGTGGATATGCGCTATCAAGTAATTGAAAATATCACACGACAAACTGTTTTTAAAGAGCAAGAAACTGCGGGTCAAGTACGTTCTGAAAAAATAGATTCTATTTTAACTCATAAATATTTTGGAATACCAATCTTCATTGTCGTTATGCTAATGATTTTCTTTCTGACCTTTAATGTTATTGGTGCACCGTTACAGTCATTAATGGAAATAGCAGTTGATTTTATCGGGAGTACGATTATTACATTTTTAACTAATCATCAAGTTGCACCTTGGCTAATTTCGCTACTGCGAGATGGAGTAATTGCTGGAGTTGGAAGTGTTTTATCATTCTTGCCGTTAATTGTTGTATTATTCTTTTTTCTATCGATGTTAGAGGATAGCGGATATATGGCACGGGTAGCTTTTGTAATGGATAAGCTGTTAAGAAAAATAGGTTTATCTGGTAAATCTTTTGTTCCGATGTTAATTGGATTTGGGTGTTCTGTACCTGCAATTATGGCTTCACGAACATTATCGTCTCAACGTGATCGTAAAATGACAATTATTGTGACACCATTTATGTCATGCAGTGCTAAATTGCCAATATATGGGATGATAATTGCAGCTTTTTTTAGTACGAAAGCCCCACTGGTGATGATTACTATATATTGTATTGGAATTTTAGTTGCAATTTTTTCTGCATTATTATTAAAAGCGACAATTTTCCCTGGTGATCCAATTCCTTTTGTAATGGAATTACCAAGTTACCGAATCCCAACAGCTAAAAATGTGATTATGCATATGTGGGAGAAAGCAAAGGATTTTTTAAAAAAAGCTTTTACAATTATTTTTATTGCATCTTTATTAATTTGGTTTTTACAAAGCTTTAATTTTCGTTTTGAAATGGTCACTGATAGTTCAAAAAGTATTTTAGCTTACATCGGAAATAAACTATCATTTATTTTTGCACCTTTAGGATTTTCTGATTGGCGCTTATCGACATCTTTGATTACTGGAATAACAGCAAAAGAATCGGTTGTCTCAACCTTATCTGTCCTTACTAATTCAAGTAGCCCGGATGCTTTATATCATGCTTTGAATACTTTACTTACACCAGCAAGTGCATTTGCTTTTTTAACCTTTACGGTATTATATATGCCTTGTGTGGCTGCTTTTGCGGCAACAAAACGAGAACTTGGTTCTTGGCTACAGGCAATCTTGACAGCAGGTTATCAAACAGGAATTGCTTACGTAGTTGCTTTTATTGTTTATCATTTAGCTTTATTGATTTCTTGATTGACAAATAATATAATTATAAATAGATAACCAATGAAAGGACTTACATTATGGATAAAAATTTAGGAACTATTATTAAAATTAAACAAGATGGGATGATCAAAGCGTTTGAACAAAATAATATGCAAATTACTTTTGTTGATAACTTTGAACAATTACATAATTATTTAAAAAAATATTTATGTAATCACAAAACAGTTGCCTTAGGTGGTTCGATGACTTTATTTGAAACAGGAGTAATTGATTTAATTCATCAATCTGATGTTTTATTGCATGATCGCTATCAAGAGGGATTAGAGCGAGAACAAATGCAGGAAATATTCAGAAAAGCTTTTACTAGCGATTTATTTATAACGAGCACAAATGCTCTAACTACAAATGGATGTTTATACAATGTTGATGGAAATGGAAATCGTGTTGCAGCTATGATCTATGGTCCAAAAGAAGTTATTGTAATCGCTGGGAAAAATAAGATTTTTGATAGTGAAGAAGAAGCAATCAATCACATTAAATCAATTAGTGCTCCCGCAAATGCTGTTCGTTTAAATAAAAAAACACCATGTACTAAAACAGGGACATGTATGAATTGTTTATCAGCAGATAGAATATGCAGCAGCTATGTCAAATTGGGGTATCAAGGTAACATTAATCGAATTAAGATCGTTATTGTTGATCAAGATTTAGGTTATTAAGATGAAGAGTGGAATTTTATTTCCTTTATCAAGTTTTCCTTCAAAACATGGGATTGGTGATTTAGGAAAAGAAGCTTATAAGGTCATTGACCAGCTTGCTGCAAATAAAGGTCAATATCTTCAAATTTTGCCATTTCATCCTTCTACTCAAGCTAATTCACCATATCGTGCGGTAAGTACATATGCCGGAGATGAAATCTATATTAATTTAAACAGTTTAGTCGAAAATGGGCTGTTAGATGAAGTACCTGAATATTATTCTGAAACATCAAATGTTGATTACGACAAAATCAGAAAATTTAAGCATAAATATTTATTATTGGCATATAACAATTTTAAGGGCAATGATCAGTACGATCGTTTTTTAACTAAATGCCCTTGGGTTTTTGATTATGCTCTCTACTGTACGTTTGCTTCAATTAATAAAAGTTATGATTGGGCATCATGGCCGACTGAATTTAAAGATTATCCTAAATATCATCAGGTAAATTTAACAAAATATACAGAGCAGATTGCTTACTATCAATTTGTTCAATTTATTTTTTATCATCAATGGTTTTCATTTAAAAAATATGCTAATGATAAAGGAATCAAAATTATTGGTGATATGCCATTTTATGTTGATCACGGTTCAGTCGAAGTATGGTTGGATAATCAGTCATTTTTATTGGACGAAGCGGGTTATCCAACAAGTGTTGCTGGTGTTCCACCCGATTATTTTAGTCCAACTGGGCAATATTGGGGAAATCCTCTTTATGATTGGAAATATCTAAAATTTAATAAATTTAAATTTTGGACTGATCGAATTGGCTGGGCTAGTAAGATCTTCGATATTACTCGTATTGACCACTTTCGAGCATTTGATTCGTATTGGGATATTCCTGTTGATGCACCAACAGCGATTGAAGGAAGTTGGAAATATGCTCCCGGCTACGAACTATTTGATCAATTATATGCCTCTCTAGGAAGTATTGATTTAGTAGCAGAAGATCTAGGTTATCTGCGTCCTGAAGTTATTGAATTAAAAAATCATTATCATCTCAAAGGAATGAAAGTTTTTCAATTTATGTTAGATGATGGTTTTAATGATCTTGAACATTCATATTTTTATCCCGGAACTCATGATAACGAAACAATCAAAGGATGGAGCGATAGCCTTAATGAAGAAGCATTGAATAAAATAAAGAAAATAGTTGATGAAAAACTGCCGCTAAATTTAGCAATTATTAAATTCTGCTTACATTCCAATGCCAGTGATGTAATTGTTCCAGTTTGGGATTTGCTGGAAGTAGATAATGAACAACGGTTTAATATTCCGGGAGAAGTTAATGATACCAATTGGACTTATCGTGTATCAAACATGAGTTTAGTTGAGAAAGCTTTTAAATTATTTAATAAACTAAAAAGTGAGGATTAAAATGAGTTATAAAAAAATAGATGTCAATGAATTAAGTTTAAATCCGTTTAAAACAATCGGAAAAGATTGGCTTTTAATTAGTGCTGTCAAAGATGGAAAAATAAATACAATGACTGCCTCTTGGGGTAGTGTTGGAGTGATCTGGAATAAAAATGTTGTGACTGTGTATATTAGACCACAGCGATATACTAAGGAATTTGTAGATAGTGCAGATTATTTCACGTTAACTTTTTTTGATGGCTATAAAAAAGAATTAGGGGTTCTAGGTTCAAAATCTGGACGTGACAGTGATAAAATAAGAGAAGTTGGTTTTAATGTTGAGATGATTAATGAACAGCCTTTATTCAAACAAGGCACAATGGGAATGGTTTGTAAAAAATTATATCGGGGTAAAATTGAACCACCAGGGTTCATTGATGTTTCTCTAGATGTGAAAAATTATCCAGATCATGATTATCATTATATTTATATTGGTGAAATAGAAAGTATTTATGTAAACGAAAAAGATTAATCTTTTTCGTTTATTTTTGCATATTAAGGACATACTTTAATTGGTGAGAATATGCAGATATTAGAATATATAGTTGTCCCTGTTATATCATTAGCAGTTCTATTTGGAATAACAAAAATGATGGGATATCGACAAGTTAGCCAATTAAATATGTATGATTATATAAATGGAATTACAATTGGGAGTATTGCCAGTGAGCTAGTCATGGGTGGGTTTGATAATATGTTAAAGCCGCTTATTGCTATGATCGTATATACAATTGTAATAATTATCCTTTCCAAACTAGCAAGTACTTCTTTAACGATGAGAAATATTATTGACGGGCATCCGGTAGTTTTATTTGAAAATGATCAAATATATAATGAAGAATTGGAAAAGGCTAAACTTGATGTTGATGAATTTTTAATGCAATGTCGAATAGGGGGCTACTTTGATTTAAATGAATTACAGATGGTTGTATTAGAAACAAATGGAAGCTTAAGTTTTTTTCCAAAAGAAAAATATCGTCCTACTGTGGTCAATGATTTAAATATTAAAATTAACAAAGTTAATCCGCCGACTTTATTAGTTAAAGAAGGAACGATTTTTCATGAAAATTTAAAATCAATTAATCATGATGTTGATTGGCTTGAGCGGGAACTAAATGTTTTAGGAGTACCGTTATCAGATATTATTTTAATGTATCAAGAGGATAATAGTAATCTAGGTGTATACACTATTAATGAAATTGAAAAAAAATTTAATTAATACGTGAGTTGAAATTTAGACAACAAATAGGAAGTATTATTACTTCCTATTTGTTATTTTTTCGATATTTATCATAAATGATTTTCAAACCTTTAAAGGTTAAATCAGGGTCGTATATATCAATTAAATCGGTTTCATTAAAAATAATCCGACCTAGTCCACCAGTAGAAATAACTTTAAGTTTCTCATTATACTCGGCTTTAATTTCACGAATAATATTTTCAGTTAATCCAATATATCCATAGATTATTCCAGCTTGCATACTAGATACAGTATTTTTGGCGATTACACTTTTAGGTTTTTTGATTTCAATTTCTGGTAATTTTGCTGCCTGACTAGATAGCGCATTAATACTAATGCCAATCCCGGGAGCTGTTGCACCGCCTAAAAAATCACCATCTTTACTTATTACATCAAAAGTAGTCGCAGTTCCAAAATCGATTACAAGGCAAGGGCCACCGTGAATGTAATATGCTCCAGCAGCATCAACCAGGCGATCGGCTCCTAATTCTTTAGGATTATCGATTTTAATTCGGATTCCTGTTTTAATGCCAGGACCAACAATAATCGGCTCTTTATTAAAATATTTTTTAATCGAATTAGTAAATGAATACATAATTTTAGGTACAACTGAGGCAATAATAATGTCTTCAATTTCATCAACTAATATGCTAGATGCCTGCAAGAAACTTAGCAGCATAAATCCATATTCATCAGAAGTCCGTTCTAATTTTGTTGTTAGACGATAATTGTCAATAATTTCATCTTTATCAACTAATCCCATCGTAATATTTGTATTTCCAATATCAATTACAATTAACATGAATGACTCTCCTTGATTTTTATTAATTTTTTTAAGATTAAATCACTTAATTCATCTTTAGACATAAGTTCAATTGATTGTACGTCATTTTTACTAATAAAAGTGACTTTATTAGTATCTTTTTTGAAACCAGCACCATTTTCATTTAAATTATTAGCAACTAATAAATCACAATTTTTACGTTTGAATTTATCCTTAGCATTTTCAATTAGATTTTGTGTTTCCATTGCAAAACCGCAAATTGTTTGAGTTGTTTTATGAGCGCCTAAATAAGTAAGAATATCATCATTTTTAACCATCTCCAAAATTAATGAATCTTCATGCTTTTTTATTTTATTAGTAGCAATTTCTTTGACCCGATAATCACCTACAGCAGCGGCTTTAATGATATAATCTTGTTTTTCATAACTTTCTTTGACGGCTTCAAACATAGCACGGGCAGATTTAATATTGATTACTTCAACTCCATACGGAACCCTTAAATCTGTCGGACCACTAATCAGAGTTACTTTAGCACCTAATTGATAGGCGCGTTTTGCCAATGCATAACCCATTTTTCCGCTTGAATGATTAGTGATGTAACGAACTGGATCAATCGCTTCTTGAGTTGGACCGGCAGTTACTAAAACACGTTTATGTTTTAATGGCTTAGGACTTAAACAATATTCAACCATGTTAATAATATCATCAGTATCAGCTAATTTTCCACGGCCAACATCTCCGCAAGCAAGTAACCCGTAGCCAGGCTCAACAAATTTAATGCCATAAGTTTTGCATCTTTCAATATTACGTTGCGTTGCTAAATTGTCATACATATTAACATTCATTGCTGGTGCAATCAGCTTAGGACAAGTAGCAGCTAAAAAGGTTGAAGTAACAATATCATCGCAAACACCATTAGCAATTTTACCAATAATATTAGCTGTTGCAGGGACAATGATAAAACAGTCTGCCTTCTTTGCATAGCTGATATGTTTAATTTGATAACCTTGATCGTCAAAGTCATCGACCAGAACAGGTTTGTTGATTAAAGCACCAAGAGTTAGGGGACTGATAAATTTTGTTGCATTTTCAGTCATAATTACTTCAATATCATAATTTGATTTTTTTAAGGCTCGAACTAAATCACAAGTCTTATAAGCAGCAACACTGCCACTAATACCTACAATAATTGTTTTCATATTACTTCCTTTCTATCTTTGAACTATCTCAAATTTGATTAATAATTTAAAAACAATTCTAGTATCAATCATGCTTCATCACCATCTTTTATTCATTGGGAATGAGCTTGGATTAAATACTAGAATATATAATAATTAACTTTTCTATATTTCATTTTGCCTCCACTACCGTTCTTCCTAGATACGGTGTCAATCATGATTTATAAATGATTAATGATGAGCGATCATCACTAAATGATAAAGCCATTATATTACTTAATGAATAATAATTCAATCATTTAAATTGTACCTTTTGTCTGATTGGTGCTAAAATAATAAAAAAAGAAATGGAGTGAGTTGAATGAAAAAAGTCGCAGTATTATTTCATGATGGATTTGAAGAAGTTGAAGCTTTAAGTGTTGTAGATATTATGCGTCGAGCAAATGTAGAATGCACAATGGTAGGAATGGATAAATTAGAAGTCACTAGCTCTCATCAAATTAAAATTAAAATGGACCAAATCTATGATGGGTTAGATAACTATGATGCAGTTGTTATTCCTGGAGGAATGCCTGGGGCAAGTAATTTAAGAGATGATTCACGGGTTATTGATCTTGTTAAACAATTTAATCATGATGGTAAAATAATTGGAGCAATCTGTGCGGGACCGATTGTTTTACAGGAAGCAGATGTTATTAAAGGAAAAACCGTAACTTGTTATCCAGGTTTTGAAGAACAGTTAATTGGTTCTAATTATCAAGAAGCACTTGTCCAAAGAGATGAGAATATTATTACTGGAAAAGGACCAGCAGCAGCTCTAGCTTTTGGGTACACATTGCTAGAAGCACTTGGGTGTGATAGTAGTGTGATAAAAGAGGGAATGCAGTATACTTATTTAGAAAAAAATATTTAATCAAATTACTTTAAATGGTAAATGAATAGGATTATAATATTACTGTTAAATAAGGAGGAAAATGATATGGCTAAATTTGTATGTTCTGTATGTGGATATGTTTATGAAGGAGATGCAGCTCCAGAACAATGTCCAGTATGTAAAGTTGGGGCTGACAAGTTCGTTGAACAAACAGGTGAAATGACTTGGGCAGCAGAACACGTTGTAGGTGTTGCTAAAGACGTAGATGAAGAGATCAAAAAAGAATTAAGAGCAAACTTTGAAGGAGAATGCTCAGAAGTAGGAATGTATTTAGCAATGGCAAGAGTTGCACATCGTGAAGGATATCCAGAAATTGGATTATATTGGGAAAAAGCAGCTTATGAAGAAGCTGAACATGCAGCAAAATTTGCAGAATTATTAGGAGAAGTAGTAACTGATTCAACAAAAAAGAACCTAGAGATGCGTGTTGAAGCTGAAAATGGAGCAACTATGGGTAAAACAGAATTAGCTAAGAAAGCTAAAGCATTAAACTTAGATGCAATTCATGATACAGTGCATGAAATGGCACGTGATGAAGCACGTCATGGAAAAGCGTTTGAAGGATTGTTAAACAGATATTTTGGTAAATAATAATTGGATATTAGATTAAACTAGGGTGACAAACCCTAGTTTTTTACATCTAGACAGAAGTAGATTTAAAAATAAATATTTTAATTTTTTAGCACTTTAACCTTGACAGTGCTAAAAAGAGATGTATAATATAATTAGCACTTAGGGATATAGAGTGCTAAAGGAGTGATAGACATGAATATTGAAAAATGGACTGCCAAGATGCAAGAAGCAATTCAAAAAGCAATAACAATGGCTAGTGAAATGGGTCATCAAGTAGTTGATGTAGAGCATTTTCTATTAGCTTTGCTGGAAGACAATGCAGGTATATTATATCGAGTCTTAAGTAAGGCAAATGTCAATATTGCCGATCTACAAAATAAATTGAACGTAAGGTTGCAAGGTAAGCCGATTGTAAGTAATGTGGATATAAATAGTATTCGAATCTCATATGATTTGAATCAACTGCTTAGTTTAGCGGATAAGCAAATGCATAATTTTAAAGATGAATATCTAAGTGTAGAACATTTAATTATGGCATTATTTGAATTAAATAGTAGCTGGTTAAAAGAAATATTAAATGGTTATAATTTAAATAAGAAAAATGTAAAGAAAATTATTGATGAAATGCGAGGTGGAAATATGGTCGATAATCAAAATCCTGAAAACCAATACGAAGTATTGGAAAAATATGGACGTGATTTAACAAAAGATGTTGCCGATGGAAAACTTGATCCAGTTATTGGGCGTGATGAAGAAATTCGTCGTGTGATTCAGATCTTATCACGAAAAACAAAAAATAACCCAATTTTAATTGGTGAACCTGGTGTGGGTAAAACAGCAATAGTTGAAGGATTAGCTTGGCGTATCTTTAAAAATGACGTGCCAGTTTCTCTGCAAAATAAAACACTATATGAATTAGATCTAGGAGCACTAGTTGCAGGAGCTAAATATCGTGGTGAATTTGAAGAAAGATTGAAAGCCGTTTTAAATGAAATTAAGAAGGCTGAAGGAGATATTATCTTATTTATCGATGAAATCCACCAATTAGTTGGTGCTGGTAAAACTGATGGGGCAATGGATGCTGCAAACTTATTAAAGCCAATGTTGGCTCGTGGTGAGTTGCATTGTATTGGAGCAACAACATTAGATGAATATCGGATGTATATTGAAAAAGATGCTGCCCTTGAAAGACGTTTCCAAAAAGTTCAAGTTGATGAACCAGATCAAGATGATACAATTGCCATTCTTCGTGGTTTGAAAGATTCATTTGAATCACATCATGGAGTACAAATTACTGATAGTGCAATTATTGGTGCTGTTAATATGTCACAACGATATATAACTGACCGTTTCTTACCTGATAAAGCAATTGATCTAATCGATGAAGCTTGTGCTTCTATTCGTATGGAAATAGATTCATTACCAGAAGAGTTAGATGTTATAACACGTGAGAAAAATCGATTAGAAATGGAACGAATTTCAATTGAAAAAGAAGACAAAAATGAAGATAATGAAAAACGTTTAAATGAGATTAAAAGTCGGATTGCTTCTTTAGACGAACAAGTAAAAGGTTTAACTGACAAATGGCAAGAAGAAAAGAAATCATTGGATCATATTAAAGAATTAAAAGACCAAAAAGTAAGATTAGAAGCTTTAACGGATAAATATCAGACAGAGGGTAATTTGGAAGAAGCATCAAGAATCAAATATCAAACATTACCACAAATCGAAAAAGAAATTAAAGAATTTGAAGCTTCTAAAAAAGAAGATGACTTATTACAAGAAAAGGTCACTGTAGATACAGTTAGCGAAGTAATTGCTCGCTGGACAGGAATTCCAATGAATAAATTAATGGAATCTGAACGTGAAAAATTATTAAAGTTAGATACTGCGTTAAAGGTACGGGTAATCGGTCAAGATGAAGCAATTGAAAAAGTTAGTGATGCAATTTTAAGATCAAGAGCAGGAATCAATGATGAAAATCGTCCAATTGGAAGTTTCCTATTCTTAGGTCCAACTGGAGTTGGTAAAACAGAAGTAGCTAAGTCATTAGCTGAGCAATTATTTGATACAGAGCGAAATATAGTTAGAATTGATATGTCAGAATACATGGAAAAATTCAGTGTTTCTCGTTTAGTCGGAGCGCCACCAGGATATGTTGGATATGAAGAAGGTGGACAATTAACAGAAGCTGTGCGTCGTCATCCTTATAGTATTGTTTTATTGGATGAAATTGAAAAAGCACATCCCGAAGTATTTAATATCTTGTTGCAAGTGTTAGATGATGGTCGAATTACTGACTCTAAAGGAAATCTAGTCAGCTTTAAAAATACGATTATCATTATGACTTCAAATATCGGTTCAAATTACTTATTAGAAGGTAATAATAGTGATACAAGAGCAGCGGTTGATAATGAATTGAAAGCACATTTCAAACCAGAATTCTTAAATCGTATTGATGAGATTGTTTATTTTAACTCATTAGATCAAGCGGTTGTTAATAAAATTATTGATAAATTTATTAAACAACTATCTGATCGTTTAAGTGATAAAAAGATCACTATTACAGTAAGTGATAGAGCTAAAGCTGTAATTAGTGAACAAGGTTATGATGTAACATTTGGTGCACGACCACTAAAACGTTTTATTCAGTCACGAATCGAAACATTGGTTGCTCGTGAAATGATTAAAGGTGATATTAAAAATGGAAGTCATGTATTAGTTGACTTTGATGATGATTTTAAATTAGCGATTCAATAAGTTAAAGGTGTTCTTTGAACACCTTTAACTATTTTTTTGTATGCATTTTTGTGATATAGTTAACAATAAAGAGGGATGGTGGATTATGGAAAGATTTCAAAGAGTTGTAATGAAATTTATTTCGCCCCAGGGAAACTTGTTTCGTTATTCGTTAAGTTTTTGTGTTTTGTTAGCTTTATTGCCGGCACTGATTATTTTTTTAAAGGTTTTTCAAACGGATATTTTAAGTGCGCCTAATTTAATTAATTTACTATATGATTATGTTCCTGAAACAATTTTAGCACCTTTTGTTGAGTATGTAATGTCACAAGAATATACAACATTTGTATCATTGATTATTTCAATGGGATTTTCTATTTATTTAGCGAGTAATGCCTTTTATTCTTTTATGTTGATTTCAATGACTGATGAAGGTTTTGATACTTATGCGATTTTAGTGCGAATTAAAGCTATCGTAGTTTTTGTTTTGTTAGTAATTGGTTTAGTAGGATTAACATTATTTAATTATTTAGTACCAATTAACAGCACAATTGTTATGTTGGCTGGTTTATTTATTGTATTTTACTGTTTTTATCGATATTTATCATTTGAAAAAAAACCATTATCATATGGCTTGATTGGAGCTGCTTTTACTAGTGCATGCATTGTTTTAATTGGAGTATTCTTTTTCTATATTGTCAATCATTATACACGATATAATGCTTTGTATGGGCCGCTTGCCAGCTTAGTAATCATGCTGATTTCAATTTATTTAATTTCTAGTGTAATATATTTTGGTTATTGTTTAAATCATGAGTATGGTAAGTCTTTTTCTAAAAGAACTTACAAACATCAAAAGTTTTATGATTATGGAAATAATTTTTTGGATAAAATCGTAGAAAAATTTGGAAAATTAATTTGAAATTTTACTGAAATTGGATTATATTTTTATTAATGGTTTCACTAAAAATATTGATAATATTCATTTCCGTGTTATATTTATACCATAGAAGGATTGTTGCTTTGAGGAGGTAAGACCAGATATATTTTTGTGTTTTTAGGCAAAATTATATTTGGTTTTTTTATTGGGAGGGAGTGATAAGAGAGCTGTGATATCATTAGATGGCAAAGGGTAACTCCACACTCAGACAGTTAAATTATTATCTAAAGTAACGAATGAAACAGTAGGTCATCATTTATGACGGAAAAGAATGCAATGATAAAAATTTCTGCTAAAGAAACAGAAATAACTGGTAAAAATGCCAAACCACAAATAATTCCAGAGTTACGTGAATAGGTAGCGAGTGACTATCGAGTTTTAACAAGTTGTGAAATTGTAATAGGGGACAATAATAATTTAAAAAAGGTGATATTTGTAGTGAACTGAATAAGTTGTGGTCCAACTTATTCAGTTCACTACATTTTGCTTATGGAAATCAACTTTTTAATTTACTAAATTAATACTGATAAAAATAGAAGAAAAAAGTAAAAAAAGTGATGTCGTTTATTGCTTTTCTCTGTCGATAATTCGTGTTAGAATGTTAGCGGAGGTCTATTATGCAACGATATTTTATAAATGAAGATTTAACAAGTAAACAACAACTAATTTTACCGGATGATGATTTGCATCATGTTAAAAAGGTAATGCGAAATATAAATGGTGATGAAATTATCTGTATAGATAATGCTGGACAAGTATATTATGGCGTAATTGAAGATATTGAGATAGGTTTAGTTAAAATTGATAAGCGGCTTGAAGAAAATAATGAATTAGATGTCGAGATAACTTTAGTTTATGCTCTACCCAAAGGGGATAAATTTGAATTAGTATTACAAAAAGCTACAGAACTTGGTGTCAAGCGTATTGTTCCAATTCAAACAAAGCGTTGTGTAGTAAAGATGGATGAGCAAAAGTTTGCTAAAAAAATCACTCGTTATCGAAAAATATTAAAAGAGGCTGCAGAACAGTCATGGCGTAATTTTATTCCAGAAATTACTAATGTAATCAAACTAGAACAGCTTGATCAATATTTAGGTGATCATAATCTAGTAGCTTTTGAAGAACTTGCTAAACAAGGTGAACATATGGTGCTAAAACAAACATTAGACCAATTATCTTCAGGTGATAAAATTACTATTGTAGTTGGAAGTGAAGGCGGCTTTGAACTTGATGAAATTGAGATGATGAATAAATTAGGAATTAAAGCTTGTTCACTAGGAAAAAGAATTTTGAGAAGTGAAACAGCTCCATTATATTTTTTAAGTGTAATTGGTTATGCTAGGGAGATTGGATAATGAGTATATTGGATTTATTAAATAAATATCGTTATGAAATAAAATTAAATAAGACAGGATTATATAATTTTGTGACTGGTGGTAATAAAGAGCTGGCAGGAGAAGGCTTTAATTATAAACTAAAGACACCGGAAGATTTATTTGCATATGAAGTTATTTTAAATGGAATTAGGACAAAAATAGCGATTGATGAGTGTTATAATAAATTTATGGCAGCTAATTATGATATTTTTGAATATGTGAATTATGAAGAAAAAAGAAAAATGTTTAATCATGATGAAGAAAAGATAATTAATAATTTCCCAAGTTTTCAAGATCATCAAAGTGGAGAAATAATTTATATTCCTTATTTAGAACCGTTTATAAACAGATATTATGCTAATGATTATCAATTAGTAACACTAAAACAACATCAAGTTTATTTAAATAGTTATGCTAAAACAATAGATAAAGTTATTGAATTATATGGAATACAACCATACAATTCACAATTTTCATCGTTGCAGCTGGTTGGTCAAGATGATGAAAGTTATTATTTTTATCATGATGATTTTAAAACGGTATATCAATTTAATGGACAAAATTATCGTATTGCAAATGAAATTAATTTAATTGATCGATATACAAAAGAATACCCTAATCTTAATTTGATTAAGGAAGCAATGGTTAAATTAGCTAATAGTCAGGATGATGAAGAAATATTAGAGTTTTTATATGAGAATAAATTTGTTGGTGATAAGACCTACAAAAAATTAATAAAGAAATTAAAAAAGGTGAGTAAATGAAGACAGTAGCATTTCATACATTAGGATGTAAAGTAAATACATATGAATCCAACGCAATGTTGAAGATTTTTAATGAAGCAGGATATCAAGAAGTTGACTTTAAACAAGTTGCTGATGTTTATGTTATCAATACTTGTACAGTTACAAATACGGGTGATAGTAAATCACGTCAAATGATTCGCAAGGCAATTCGTAAGAACCCTAAAGCGACTATTTGTGTAGTTGGGTGTTATAGTCAGACAGCCCCGGAGGAAATTGAAAAAATCGAAGGTGTTGGTGTTGTTCTTGGAACTCAATACCGTAGTGATATAGTCAAATATGTTGATGAGCATTTGGAAACTGGAGAAATGGTCATTAAAGTTGATAATGTAATGAATCTAAGGAAGTTTGAAGATCTAAATATTGATCGATTTAAAAATACACGGGCATTTTTAAAAATTCAAGATGGATGTAATAATTTTTGTACTTATTGTATTATTCCTTATGCTAGAGGAAGAGTGCGTTCAAGACAAAAAGAAAGTGTGTTAAACCAAGCCCAAAGGCTAGTTGACAATGGATATGTTGAAATTGTCTTAACTGGAATTCATACAGCTGGTTATGGTGAGGATCTAGATGACTATAGTTTTTATGAACTGCTAGTAGATTTAGTGAAGATCAAAGGCTTAAAGCGATTAAGAATCTCATCGATTGAAACAAGTCAAATTAGTGATGAAATTATTGATTTAATCGGCTCAAATGAGATTATCGTAGATCATTTACATGTTCCTTTACAAGCTGGAAGTGATGCTACTTTGAAGCGGATGAATCGTAAATATACAACAGCTGAATATTTAGAAAAAATTAATAAGATTCGCAGTTATTTACCAAATATTGCTTTTACGACAGATGTAATAGTTGGTTTTCCTGGAGAAACGGACGAGGAGTTTGAAGAAACATATAACTTTATTAAACAAGTTAATTATAGTGAATTACATGTTTTTCCATATTCACCACGAAAAAATACGCCAGCAGCTAAAATGAAAGATCAGGTAAATGATCAAATTAAGCATGAACGAGCTAATCGTTTATTGCAGTTATCGAAAGAGCTAAATCATGAGTTTGCTTTAAAACAGATTGGAAAAACTTTAAAAGTTTTATTTGAAAAAAGAGATGGAGAATATTTAATTGGTCATGCTGGTGATTATTTAAAAGTTAAAGTTAAAACAGTTGATAATTTAATTGGTGAGATCGTAACGATCAAAATTGATAAATATGATGAAATTTTGGAAGGAAGGGTTGTTTAATGAAACGCTTAAATGAATTGTTTGATACTGACAACGATATGAAAATCTATTCAATTCATAGTGATTCAAGATATGTAAAACCTTATTCGATTTTCTTTTGCATTGAAGGTTTAAGTGTTGATGGACATCGTTATGTTGAAGATGCTGTTTTTCAGGGTGCAAAAGTAATCGTTCATTCCAAAAATCTTAATTATTACCATGATAAGATTATTTATTTTCGGGTTGAGAATACTTTAGTAGAACTTAATCGTGTTTCAAATCTTTTTTATGATTGTCCAAGTAATAAAATGAAAATTATCGGAGTTACTGGCAGCAGTGGTAAGACGGTAGTTGCTTCAATGATTAAAGATGCTATGGCAAAATATTGTAGTAGTGGATATATAGGAACGATTTCATTAGAATATAATGGCCGTAAAGAGGAATGTCCTTATACCACTCCAGAAGCTCTGTATTTGCAACGAAAATTGTTTGAAATGAATAGAGCTGGGGTCAAAGTTGTTGCAATGGAGGCATCAAGTCATGGTTTGGCTTTAGGACGTGTTGACGGGATTAATTTTAATATTGCTGTAATGACTAATATTGGGGCTGAACATTTAGATTTCCATGGAACAAAGGAACAATATGTTTTAGCTAAACAAAAATTATTTGAAATGATTAAACCGACGGGATGGGCGATTTTAAATAGTGATGATTTAAATTTTATGACTTTAAAAAATAATACCCAAGGACGCATTTTGACTTACGGAATTGAAATTGAAAGTGATATTATGGCTAAAAATATTCAATTACATTTAGATCATAGTGAGTTTGATATTTCATTTAAAGGAAATACTTTTCATGTTAATTCCCCAGTAATCGCAATGTTCAATATTTATAATGTCTTGGCTTTAACCGGTGTGTTGATTGCTATGGGATGTGATGATAAGATGGTCATTGATGCAGTTGAAAATGTAAAACCGATCGAAGGGCGAATGGAACTGATTCAAACAGAACAACAGTTTGCAGTTATTATTGATTATTGTCAACACATTAGTAATTATGAAGCTATTTTTGAATATGTTGATGGAGTTCGACAAGGGCATGGGCGAATTATTGCGGTTTTAGGGGCTCCTGGGAAGCGTAATTACAAATTACGTAAGGAACTTGGGCAATTAGCGAATCGATACTTAGATCATGTTATTTTGACACAATTGGATGATCGTGGTGAAGATGTTTATGAAATTTGTAAAACGATTCAAAAAGAAATTGTCGATATTAATAGTGTAATCATCGAGTCACGTCAAATTGCAATTGAACAGGCAATCGAGATAGCTTGTAAAGATGACATCATTTTGATTCTTGGTAAGGGACATGAAAAGTTCATTTCACTCGATGTAGGACAAGTAGATTATCCTGGTGATAGCCAAATTGTTAAAGAGGCACTTGAAAGAATATATTATAAAGGAGAAGATGAAGATGAATTATAATAAAATGATTGACCACACTGTATTAAAAGCTGATGCAACTAAAGCAATGGTTGCTAAAATTATTGATGAAGCAAAAGAGTATAACTTTGCTTCAGTATGTGTTAATCCAACCTGGGTAGCTTATTGCGCTCAAGCTCTAGCTGATAGTGATGTTAAAGTATGTACTGTGATTGGATTTCCCTTAGGAGCTAATACAAGTGCCGTTAAAGCGTTTGAAACAAAGGATGCTATTGCTAATGGTGCTGATGAAATTGATATGGTTATTAACATTGGAGCACTAAAAGATGGGAATACCGATCTAGTCTTTAATGACATTAAGGCAGTTGTTGATGCTGCTGCGGGTAAATGTGTAAAAGTGATTATTGAAACCTGTCTTCTTACCGATGAAGAAATTGTTACAGTATGTAAATTAGCTAAGGAAGCTCAAGCAACATTTGTTAAAACATCGACTGGTTTTTCAACAGGAGGGGCTACACCTGAAGCTGTTTCTTTGATGAAACAAACTGTTGGAGATGATTTAGAAGTAAAGGCATCTGGTGGAGTGCGGACAATTGAAGACATGGAAAAAGTTGTAGCTGCAGGAGCTACAAGAATTGGAACTAGTGCGGGATGTAAATTGGTTAAAAATAATAATTCATAACACGAATAAGTGAGTTGGTTATTTTAAATAAATAAAAAATATCTTCATTTATTACTGTTTAGTTAGAAAACTGACTAAGCACAACGAAATGAAGATATTTTTATTTAGATATTTATTTTATTCATCGATGCGATTATTAGCAACAACAAAATGTAATGCGATAAAAGCTAATTCATCATCATCGAATGATAGATTTAAATCATGTCTAACAACATCATTTAAAATCTTACTATAATTAAATTCCTCTTGATGACGTTCGATTATTTTTTCTTTTAAAGGATTTTCAACAAGTTGACCATTTGCAAGACGTTCTAAAGCTGGTTCTAAATGTAAACCGATAGCAACGAATAATTTATCATCATTTCTAAAGTCTTTATGATAGTCTTGATAAATTGTATACATTGTTTCTCTTAAAATCTTAAAAACTTGATCGTCAAGTAAATCAAAACCAGAATTTATTTCTAAATCTAATTTTTGATTTTTTGATAGATACATGGAAACCAATGAAATCTCAGCTTCAGGAAAATCAATTTCAAATTCACGTGCTAAACGGTCGCATAACATTTTTGCATATGGATAACTATGATCTTGTTTATATGAAGCGATTTGACTGTTACTCATGGGAATATAATTATTTGATTTGATCCGGATAATTGCAATGGTTAAATGTACTGAGAGATTATTGATTGAATTTTCTGAAAGAAATAAATCATAGTCATCAGCAGTATTTTTAATGATATTAGTAATTAGTACTTTTGTTTGATCAAAATCAGTATTGGTGTTGAATGTTAAATCCATTTTGTACCCTCCTAACAACTAGATATTACTATATAATAAATTGAAAAAAAAATCTACTATTTAATAGATTTAATTTTTAATGTAAAAATATTTTTATTTTATTAAATAGATAATAAAATCGTGGTAATATAATATATTCGTTTATTTTAAATTTATAAAAAAAAGTATTTGTAAGCGCTAACAAAACAACTGTTTCATTATATCTTAAAAAATGATTAAAATTTGTTGAAAATAATTTGTTTTTTTGGTGCAAATGACTTGAATTATAAAAACAATTTATAATATAATGCAGTCGTGGATAACAAAGGAAAATAAAGTTATTTTCCAAAATATAGTGTGTGTTATTCTTATTATGTAAGTGCATTACGATAGTAGTAGAATATTAGTCTTGATGACATCCCTTGCAAATCCATCAGATTATTATTTAAAACTTAAGTAAGAAACTTAACTAACAGTTATTAAATTTCAAGGAGGAAGAAAGAAACATGTTAGAAAAAGATCAATGGAATGGCTTTAAAGGTAGACTTTGGAAAGAGGAAGTGAACGTACGTGACTTCATCCAAAATAACTACAAGCCATATGATGGTGATGAATCATTCTTGGCTGGACCTACTGAAGCTACAGATAAATTATGGGGTAAATTACAAGAACTTCAAAAAGAAGAACGCGCTAAAGGTGGAGTATTAGATATGGAAACTCATGTGGTTTCTGGATTAACTGCTTATGGTGCTGGATATATTGACGAAGAACTTAAAGATTTAGAAGCAGTTGTAGGGTTACAAACTGATAAACCTTTAAAAAGAGCATTTATGCCTTATGGTGGTATCAAGATGGCACAACAAGCTTGTGAAACTTATGGATATACACCAGATCCTGAATTAGGAAGAATCTTTACAGAATATCATAAAACTCATAACCAAGGGGTTTTCGATGTATATACACCAGAAATCAGATTAGCTCGTCGTAATAAAATCATCACAGGTTTACCAGATACTTATGGACGTGGACGTATCGTTGGTGATTATCGTCGTGTTGCTTTATATGGTATTGATTTCTTAATTGAAGAAAAACAAAATGATTTAGCACATTGCGGAAGTGGATCAATGAGAGATGATACTATCCGTCAACGTGAAGAATTAGCTGAACAAATTAAAGCATTAAATGGTATGAAGAAAATGGCTGAAGCTTATGGTTTCGATATTTCTGAACCAGCTAAAAATGCTAAAGAAGCAGTTCAATGGTTATATTTCGGATATTTAGCTGCTATCAAAACTCAAAATGGTGCTGCTATGTCAGTTGGACGTGTATCAACATTCTTAGACATCTATCTTGAAAGAGATTTAGAAGCTGGAATTATCACAGAAGCTGAAGCTCAAGAATTAATTGATCATTTAGTAATGAAATGTAGAATGGTTAAATTCGCTCGTATTCCTTCTTACAACCAATTATTCTCTGGTGACCCAGTATGGGCTACACTAGAAGTTGCAGGACTTGGAACTGACGGACGTTCTATGGTTACTAAAAATGATTTCCGTTTCTTACACACATTAGAAAACATGGGGCCTTCACCAGAACCAAACTTAACAGTATTATATACTGCTGCATTACCAGAAAATTTCAAAAAATATGCAGCTAAGATTTCAATTGATACTAGCTCAGTACAATATGAAAATGATGATGTAATGCGTCCTGTATGGGGTGATGATTATTCAATTTGCTGTTGTGTATCTGCAACTCAAACTGGTAAAGAAATGCAATTCTTCGGAGCTCGTGCTAACTTAGCTAAATGTTTATTATACGCTATCAATGGTGGTATCGATGAAAAAACAAAAACTCAAGTAGCTCCAAAATATCGTCCAATCACTTCTGAATATTTAGATTACGAAGAAGTAATGGAAAGATATGACCAAATGATGGAATGGTTAGCTGATATTTATGTAAATACACTTAACTTAATCCAATATATGCATGATAAATATTATTATGAAGCAGCTGAAATGGCTTTAATTGATACAGATGTAAGACGTACATTTGCAACTGGTATTGCTGGATTCTCTCATGTAGTAGATTCATTAAGTGCAATTAAATATGCGAAAGTTAAAACAGTTCGTGATGAAGATGGTATTGCAATTGATTACGAAATTGAAGGAGACTTCCCTCGTTATGGTAACGATGATGATCGTGCTGATGATATTGCAGTATGGTTATTAAAAGAATTCTTAAATAAACTTAAAAAACATCACACTTACCGTGATTCAGAACCAACTACTTCTATCTTAACAATTACTTCTAATGTTGTTTATGGTAAAGCTACTGGTTCATTACCTGATGGACGTAAAGCTGGTGAACCATTATCACCAGGTGCTAACCCTTCTTACGGTGCAGAACAATCTGGTTTATTAGCTTCATTAAATTCTGTTGCTAAATTACCATACGAATGGGCATTAGATGGTATTTCTAATACTCAAACAATCAGCCCTGATACTTTAGGTCATGATGAAGAAGAACGTAAAACTAATTTAGTTCAAGTAATGGATGGATACTTTGCACAAGGTGCTCATCACTTAAATGTAAACGTATTTGGAACTGAAAAATTAATTGATGCTATGGAACATCCAGAAAAAGAAGAATATGCAAACTTCACAATCCGTGTATCTGGATATGCAGTTAAATTCATTGATTTAACTCGTGAACAACAAATGGATGTTATTTCAAGAACTTGCCATAAATCTATGTAATAGTTATTGAAAAATAAGCATAACAACAGCCTCTTAATTAAAAGAGGCTGTTTTAATGAAAAAGGAGATTAACATGGAAACAGCAATCAAGGGTTTTGTACATTCTATTGAAAGTTTCGGTTCAGTTGATGGTCCGGGAATACGCTATATAATCTTTCTACATGGATGCCCGTTACGCTGTAAATTCTGTCATAATCCAGATACTTGGGCTAATGCTAAGTCGACAATGGAAATGACACCTCAAGAAGCAATTGCTAAAGCACTTAAATACAAGAGCTATTGGGGAAATGATGGTGGAATTACAGTTAGTGGTGGTGAACCATTATTACAAATTGATTTTTTAATTGAATTATTTAAATTAGCGAAAAAAGAAGGAATCAATACTTGTATTGATACTAGTGGTGGTAATTTTACTAGAGAAGAACCGTTTTTTTCTAAATTTAATGAATTAATGAAATATACAGATTTATTATTAGTAGACCTTAAACATATTGATAGTACACAGCATCAAGAGTTAACAGGAAAAGGTAATGATAATATTTTAGATATGGCAAAATATTTAAGTACGATAAATAAACCTGTTTGGATTCGTCATGTTTTAGTACCGGGTATCAGTGATAAAGATGAATATTTAACAGAATTAGATAAATTTATTAGTACTTTGAATAATGTTAAGAAAGTGGAAGTTTTACCTTATCATACACTAGGAGTATTTAAATGGGAAGAACTAGGGATTCCTTATCAATTAGACGGAATTAACCCACCAAATCAAGAGCGTATTGATAACGCTAATAAATTATTACATACGGATAAATATAGATAGTTTAATACTATCTATATTTTTTTAGATGAAACGTAGTTTCATGAATTTGATGATTTTACGAAAACTTATGAAACATCTTGTCAAAAGTTTCTGTTTTTGCACTTAAACTATTCATTTGTATAGTAAATTAAGCTATAATGGAAATGTAAAAATGAGGAGGAAGAATAGATGAAATTAGGTGCAATTGAAGCTGGAGGAACTAAATTCGTAGTTTGTATTGGTGATGAATTTGGAAATGTAATAGAAAGAGATTCTTTCCCAACTGAAACTCCAGAAGAAACAATGGCGAATATTTTTAAATTTTTTGATGGAAAAGATATTGAGGCACTTGGAGTTGGATGTTTTGGACCAATCGATCCAGATTTAAACAGTCCAACTTATGGATATATTACAACAACACCAAAACCAGGATGGGGTAACTTTAATATCATGGGTGCTTTAAAGGAACGTTATGATATTCCTATGGGATTCGATACTGATGTTAATGGTGCTGCTTTAGGTGAAGCTTATTTTGGTGCAGCCAAAGGTTTAGACAGTGCTTTGTATATGACAATTGGTACAGGAATTGGATGTGGTGCTATTGTTGAAGGAAATTTAGTTCATGGGTTATTACATCCAGAAATGGGACACATGAATATGATTGTTCGTGAAGACGATACTTATGCAGGTAAATGTCCTTTCCACGGTACGTGTTTTGAAGGTTTAGCAGCAGGACCGGCAATTGAAGCACGTTGGGGTAAAAAAGGTTTTGAATTACCGGCTGACCATCCTGCTTGGGATTTAGAAGCTTACTATATCGGTCAGGCTCTAGCAACTTATGTTTTAGTTATTTCACCAAAGAAAATCATCTTAGGTGGTGGGGTCTCAAAACAAAAACAAATGTTCCCATTAATTCATAAATATTTAAGAGAATTCTTAAATGGATATATTCAAAAAGATGAAATTTTAACGGATAAGATTGATGATTATATTGTATCACCTGCTTTAGGTGATAATGCTGGTGTGTGTGGTGCTCTAGCATTAGCAAAACAGGCATTAGAAAAATAAATAAAAAGAGCTTAGGCTCTTTTTATTTAAATTAATTAGTATATTAAATATGATAAATATCTATACATAGATTAAAAAATGACTATTGGGTTATTGAAACCAATAGTCATTATAATCATATTTAAAGACACGATAAACGAATTTGCCCCCGGTTGTTGTGAATTTTTTGATCAAAGTACCAAATTGATCATATTCGCCCCATGACATTGCCATTCCGCTATCAATAATAATATTGTTATCAAGTTCTTGGACACTGCTTACATAACCAGAGTAATCAACGGGGATTGTATTAACCAAAGAAACAGTACGGTTATTTTCATCAATTAAATATTTATAATAATAAGAAATACCGTTTTTAGTATCGTAAGAAACATTTTGATAATTATCATCTTCTTTCCAATTATAATCGCTGCGAGTTGTACTGACTGCTAGATTATTATTATATAGATATAAATAATATTGTCCGCTGGCAAGAGTGGCATCTTCAACATAGGTAACACAGTGCTGTCCTGCCTGCAATGAAAAGTCACTTGTCTTAGTCAAAAGTAAATCATCGTAACCACTTTCTTGCCAGAAATTATTAGAACCGATCATATAGTCAACTGTTGGATTACTATAAATATTATCTAACTTCATAATTGTTGAAGTTTCTCGTGAACTAATGATCAAACTATCTTTTCCAACTAGTTCAAGTGAGTTGATATGCATCCAATCTAAATCATCTGCAGAATCTGGCTTGGCGGTAGTTTTATAGTAATCTGGAAAGAGTTCAATTAAATCAACAAGTTCTGTGATAGCTTTAGTATTATGATCAATCATAATGATTTTATCTTCACTAGTTACCGCATTCTTTTTACTGGCTAAAACAATTAAGTTATTTTGACTGTCGAAAATATAGTCATGATGCAATTTGTAATCACCAGTAGAATAAATTGTCGAAACATAACCAGTTTGATCAACTCCTACGATCTTTGTGCTTGAAACACTTAAATACATAGTATTATCTTCGAATAAAATTCGATGACTGCGGTATGAAATGATAGGAATTTCACTTCTAATCACGCCATCGTTATCATATAATCGCATATAGGTCTGTTCATCATTTTCTTCGGTTACATCATTACCTAAAACGGTGTATAAACCGTTGCTTAGCGCTGATGTAGTATCATAACTTTCAGTTGCAACGCTGAGATATTGATCACCGCCTGATAATTTAGGTGCTTGATAGCTCCACGTAATAGAATCAACTTGTTTGCCATTGGTATCCGTTAATGTAACAGTAATAGTGTTTTTAGCATCGGGAATAGATCCGATTAGCAAATATTCATGTTCTTTAGAAAAGCCGCTTAAACTATTAGTATTAAGTGTTCTGGTGAAGTCTTCGTATCCTTCGCAACTGATGGTATATGTCGCAACGCATTGATAATCAGTTGTAAAATACATATAGATTCCTGTGGTGTTTGTTCCATAAGGATTTTCAATTAACAAGGGATTGTTAAAAGTGTAATTATTTATTTGTTTAATCTTTTTAATTTGCTGATAAATATTTTTTTGATATTTATCACTGTAAATAGTTTCCGGATCACTAGTGGTATTTTTTAATTGTGTATAGGGACGACTATTTTCATCATCACTAGAGGCCTCGGTAACTAAGGGACCGTTAAAGATAAAGCATAACGCAATAATGCTAAATACTAATAGTCCAATCAATATATTTTTAACCTTCTTCATTATTACCTCCTTGAAAATATTATTAAAAATGAATATGTGAAAAATATCTAAAAAAAAACAATAATTAACAAAGTGATAAAATTTTATTTATGTTAATAGCCTATGGGAAAACGTTGATGAAAATTGCAATGTCATAATTTTAAAATTTGATGATTGTAAATCATGAAAAGGAATTATTCAGTTACGATGAAATACATCTTATTTTAAATAAGCGGAATATTATCAGATGGGCAGTGAAATTAAATTTTGAGAATGGATAAGATATTAGTGCTTTTATTTGTTATAATCTAAAATTCTCCAGAATTTTCAAATGGCTTCATATACAAGCAGCTTAATTATAGTAATCGCTTGGGATGTGATAAATATTGGATAGCGTTATTAAAAGTTTGGGCAATTGAGAATCAATGCGATGTTTTGGAGGTGAATCGTGTTGGTTATAGCGTTTTATTTGAGTTATGAGACATTTAGAACAATGAAATTACTGATAGAGGAAAAATTATTTATACATATATTGGATATGTATGTTAGAAATAACAAAAACTTTAAAGAAATTTAAGGAAGGAGTACATACCTGTAACTAATGAGAAACATCAAATGATGTTTCTTTTTTTATAATATATAATTATTATATATTATTAGTTGACAGATAATACTATATAGAATATAATATTATTGAAAGATAAATATGAAAGGAGCTGGGCTTATGATATTTAATACAGGAGCTGCATTGCTAGATGCAATTGTTCTTTCAGTAGTTTCCAAGGAGGCCGAGGGAACTTATGGTTACAAAATTACACAAGATGTTAGAATTGCTCTTGATGTTTCAGAATCGACCTTGTATCCTGTTTTAAGAAGATTATTAAAGGATAATTGTTTAGAAACATATGATCAAGAGTATGGTGGGAGAAATCGACGTTATTATAAAATAACGTCACAAGGACAAGCTCAACTTGAGATGTATAAAGGGGAATGGCATGAGTATGTGCGTAAGATCAATAAAATTATTGAAGGGGGGAAATAATTATGAATCGTAAAAAGTTTATTGAAGAACTAGCATTTTTACTTCAAGATATTGAAGATGCTGAACGAGAAGAAGCTATGCAATATTATGAAGATTATTTTGATGAAGCTGGTCCAGAAAATGAACAGCAGGTTATAAATGATTTAGGCTCTCCTGAACGGGTTGCAGCGATCATTAAAGCTGGTTTAGATAATCAGTTTGATCAGGATATTGAGTATAGTGAAAAAGGGATGGATAATTCAAATTATAAACAATCTCGTGAAATTATTGATGCTAAAATTATTAGTGAAGAGGAGACAGCTGCTGATGATAATAATGATTATCAAAATAATAAACGTCACAAGAATAATTTTAGAGGAAATTCCGACCGAAATCGAATCTTATTAATATTTATCATTATTGGGGCTGTTTTTCTAGCTTTACCAGTAGGTGGTGGGATTCTTGGTTTAGGATTAGGTTTTTTTGGAGCTGTATTTGGCCTTGGAGTTGGTATTTTGTGTGGTGGAGCCGCTTGTTTGATTGGTGCGATAGTCTGCTTTGTCAAAGCATTTATGATTATTGCAGCGTATCCAGGCGCAGGATTGATTACCATGGCGGCAGGATGTGCTTTAATTGCTTTAGCATTCGTCTTTTTCTGGTTAGCTAAAGGTTTGATTAAAATAATCCCTGCTGTTATTAGAGGAATCGTTGATTTTTGTCAAAATATATTTAATAGGGTAGGTGATCGGCGATGAAAAAAATAGGGTATGTGGCATTAGGATCGTTGTTGCTTGCAATTGTATTGTTCATCAGCGGTACGATGATTGGTGGTTTTTCAGAACTGGAAACTCTTTATGATAAGGGTGATTTTACAATCAGTCTACCTATTACTAAAACGATGGATGTAACAAAAGAATTTACAGACATTAAAAATTTGGAAATTCAAGCAGAAGCTGGAACTGTTGAATTAATTGAATATGAAGGTAGTACAATTAAAGTTGAAGCAAAAAATGTGAGCAAAAAAATTAAATTATATCAAGAACAAAACACTTTGATTGTAAAGGATAGTTTTAGATTTTGGCATCTTATAAATGTTACTGATATAACAACTAGAATTAAAATTTATATACCGAATAGCTATGAATTTAATAAGGTTGAATTAGAAGTAGATGCTGGAGAATTGATTGTTCCTAATTTGAAGGCTAATGATGTTGAAATTGATGTGGATGCTGGAAGTTTTAAGGCCGAAAATATTATTGCATCATATACTAAAGTAGACGTTGATGCCGGGGATGCACGGATTAACTTGTTGAATAGTTATCGAAGTGAATTTAACTGCGATGCTGGAGATATTGATGCAACAATGGTAGGTAGTGAATCAGATTACAGTTATGAAGTCGATAGTGATGTTGGTGATATTAGTATTGGAAGTTATCGAAGTGACGGACTGAGTGATGAATATAGTCATAGTGGCGGTCAACGTAAAATAGAAGCTGATTGTAATGTTGGAAGTATTAGAATTAAGATGGAGGTGTAAGAAATGAAAAGAATTTATCGATCACGACAAGATCGGATGGTTTGTGGAGTATGTGGTGGAATTGCAGAATACTTTGATCTTGATCCTTCATTGGTAAGATTAGGTTGGATTATTTTCTCTGCTATGGGAGGCAGTGGCTTTATTGCTTATATTATTGCCGCAATAGTAATTCCCAGCAGATAAAGGCAAAAGCGAGTTCTCAAGAGAATTCGCTTTTATTATTTTGGTAAAAAGAATAATTTTTTAATCAAAGTTGTCTTCATAAAATATTGAAATGATTATAATAATATACCTACCTTAAATGACTGATTTTGTTGAATTTGAGGAGTTTTTCTGAAAATTTAATAAATTGGGTCACAGAAGTATAAAACGGTTTTAAATCAGCAATATTTGCCATAATAAGTTATTTTTAAACTAAAAGAACCTGTTTAAAACAAGTTCTAGTCAGTAAAGATTTCAAAACCAGTATTACTCTTAATCGTATCTGCCATTTCATAGACGATATTTGATAAAACATATTGACCATTATTAATATAAATTTCAATAATATCCTGGTCATAGTAGATGTTTAAATTACAGTGATCGATTTTTGGTGAACGTAGCTCTTTTAATGCCGTATCAGATTTAAACACATTAGAACGATCGATACAAAGACAATCGTCATACTTGATAAGATAACCTCCAATATTTATGAAATCACCTGTTTTTAAATTAGTCACGATCTTGCATGCCTGCGTAGCTTTAAACTCAGTTGCAGGCTTTTTAAAGAGACTATCGACAGATGGATGAATATTCGTAAATATAGCATCATTTTGATATGTGATTACACGTGGATAAGTAATTAATCCAATCCAGTTAGCTTCATCGGCAACAGGCATACGCATCCAGCCTACATAAATTCTTCGTCCGGCTTCGTCAATCGTTGTTTGGGGAGCATAAATATCTAAACCATAGTCAAGATAATTTAGTTCACCAGTAATCTCTAATTGACAGTTTTGATGATCAAAATTAGCTGTTGTAATACGTGCGTGAGATGGATAGCCGCTATCATTAGTCCGTTCTGGAGACATGATCAATATATCCTGATGGGCAACTGTAAAAATATCTGGGCATTCCCACATATCACCGCATTTAATGCCGCGATAATTATTAGCATAATGCCATTCAGTTGCATTTTTAGAAGTATAAAATAATAATTGACCATTATAATCATTGTTATCATCTAAATACTTACTTGCTAAAACCATATAGTAAGTATCTTGGAATTTCCATACTTTTGGATCACGTGTATGAACAGGATGACCGACTTCGCCATCTTTAAATACTGGAATGATCAATTGTTTTTGATTAAGATTATCGAAGTTAAATCCATCATCGCTTATAATCATACTTTGGCTAGAATAAAAATCATAACCTGGGGCAGTTTTATGAATATTTTCGGGATTGACTTTTTGATAAACAACAGACGTATAATATAGATACATTTTTTTATCAACTTCTAATGCTGAACCAGAAAAACAACCATTTGCATCAAAGTCTTTACTAGGGTATAATGCAATTCCCTGGTCAACCCAGTTTACTAGGTCTTTACTAGTAGCATGACCCCAGTGCATTGTTCCCCACTTATTTTCATAAGGAAAATGCTGATAAAATAAATGATAATTATTTTGGTAATAAATAAACCCGATAGGATCATTGATCCAATGTTTAGGGGCTGTTAAATGATATTTTGGGTGCATGTAATTTCCTCCTTGATGTACAGATAGATTATAATATAAATTAAATAATCAAACAATAAAAAAGGAGTCTGTTTAACAAACTCCTATGGTACTAAAATATTGATAGCTTGGCTTATTGCTTCAATTGTCACTGGCAATGGTGACCCCTCTTCACCATCAATATCAATTACAACTTTTTGTTGGCTGTAAATCTCAATTTTTTTTGCTTGAACATAAGAAATAAATGGGCTATTAGCATGTTTTTTCAACAAATAATCTTTTGATAGAGCAACTAAATCAGTAACAGAACATTTTTTTATTACGATTAAATCAAGCATTCCATCTTGAATATCTGCATAAGGGATAATATTTTCAAATCCGCCAACACGATTTGTATTTGTAACCATAAACATTTTTGCTTCTGTTTCTAAAATATTAGCATCATCTAAAACAATTTTTAAATTAATATTAGTATTTAATTGACTAGGAAGATTAGCAATACCGTTTAGATAGTAAGCTAAGGGACCTAATCTTTTTTTATCAGCTTTGCTAACGGTGAATGATACATCACTGAACATTCCCCCGGCAGCCACATTCATAAAATAGCGTTCGTTGATTTTACCTACATCGCAACAGACAGTCTTAAAATTATTGATTAAATTACAAACTCCTTCGATATTGCTAGGTAGGTTCAAATAATTTGCGAAGTCATTGACAGTTCCCGCTGCCAGTATACATAGTGGAATTTTTTTATCGCTGGCAACCATCCCGCTAACTACTTCATTGATCGTTCCATCACCGCCAACTACTGTAATGAAATCATAGTCTTGTTCGTCAGCATTTAGTGCTTTAAAATAAGCATCATCTTTTTTTAAGGTGTAGAAAACATCAATATGATTAATTAATTGACGCAAAGTAAGCTGCCCAATTAATTTATCTAAAGTGTTTTGAATAGTCCGTTGTCCCGAAGACGGATTAATAATGAATAAACAGCGTTTCATAAAACTACTCTTTAATCAGCTCTTTTAAAATTTCAACTGATTGTTTCATCATCGTGAGTGAAACAAATTCAAATGGACCATGGAAATTATCACCGCCGGTGCCGATGTTTGGGCAAGGAAGCCCCATAAATGTTAAGCGAGCACCATCGGTACCACCACGGATAGGACTAGCAAAACCTTGGATTCCAACACTATTCATTGCTTTTTCTAATCTTTCAATTATATAATAATTTTCTTTGATAACTTCTGCCATATTTAAATATGATTCTTTAATATCAAGTTTGATCAATTCATATCCATATTTTTCATCTAAATATTTTTTAATACGTTTAAAATCATTGATTTGTTTTTTGGCTAATGTAAGATCGTGATTTCTAATGATGTATTCTAAAGTAGCTTTTTCACAACCACCTTCTAAATGGTGAAGATGATTGAAACCATCATAACCATCAGTAAAATATGCTTTTTGCTGAGCTGGCAGCATGTTTTCAAATTCAATTGCAACATTGATTGCACTAACCATTTTATCTTTGGCATTTCCCGGGTGGATTGATTTTCCGGTTATTTCAACTTGAGCACTATATGCATTAAAGTTTTCATAATTATATTCTTCAATATCCCCACCATCTAAAGTATAGGCATATTTGGCTCCAAATTTATTAACATCGAAATTATCAGCTCCACGCCCGACTTCTTCATCAGGAGTAAAAGCAATTTTAATATCATTATGTTTGACTTCAGGATGTTCATACAAATAATTTGCTAAATCCATAATGATAGCAACACCAGCTTTATCATCAGCTCCTAATAAAGTAGTACCGTCAGTAGTGATTAAATCATGACCAACCATTTTCTTTAGACTAACAAATTCTTCAGGGTCTAAAGAAAGTCCTAATTCTTTATTGATTTCGATGATAGAACCATCATAATTATTGATTTTTTGAGGTTTAATATTAGTTCCGCTAGCATCTGGAGAAGTATCCATATGAGCAATAAAGCCGATGATATCCCCGGTACCACCATTCCCTTTAATTGTTCCATAAACAATACCGTATTCATCCAAATGTGCATCTGTGATTCCTAATTCCAACATTTCTTTAACTAATTCTTTTCCTAAATCTAGTTGTTTCAGCGTTGAAGGGGTAGTATCTGAGTATTCATCTGATTGTGTATCAATGCTTACATATTTTAAAAATCTTTCTTCAATATCCATATTATTTCTCCTTTAACCTAATACATTAATTATACTCATTATTGATAAATAGACAACTGTTGAGGGCTAAGGAAATTAATTTTTCTTACTTTAGTACCCTTTAAGTTTCTTTACTAAATAGAATTTCTAGTTTAAAATCATTTTATCAATTATTAAAGGAGAAGTTATGGCTAAATATTATGCAGTAAAAAATGGTCGCAAACCAGGAATTTATTCATCTTGGGATGAATGTAAGAAACAAGTTGAGAAATTTAAAGGAGCAATATATAAATCATTTACTTCATTAGAGGATGCAAAAGTATTTATTAAAGAAGAAAAGATAGAATTTGATGGGGGTTTAATTGCTTATGTTGATGGCAGCTACAATATTAAGACACATGAATATGGTTTTGGATGTGTGATTATTGAGGAACAAAAAGTAATCAAAGAAATGTATGGTAAAGGTGCTGATGAAAATTATGCTTCGATGCGTAATGTTGCGGGTGAAATTTTAGGCAGTATTTGTGCAATGGAATTTGCTAAAAACAATGGTTATAAACAAATTTGTATTTATTTTGATTACGAGGGAATTGAAAAATGGGCAAATGGTATGTGGAAAGCAAACAAACCAGGAACACAAGAATATCAGCGTAAAGTAAAAGAGTATCGTCAAGATTTAAAAATTGCATTTGTCAAAGTATTAGCCCATAGTGGTGATTTTTATAATGAAAGAGCTGATGTATTAGCGAAAAAGGCGGTTGGAATTAATGGCTAAGAAGATTAAACTAACAAAAACACAACAAAAGAAATTATTAAGATCATGGCTTGGAATCATAGTTATCTTGGCGGTAATTGGTTACAATTTTTATCAGCAGAACAAATCAATTCCCACAGGCGAACGATTTGAAGTAACTTTAGATAGATGTGTTGATGGTGACACAGCATGGTTCAATGTAGATGGTGAGAGTACAAAAGTTCGTTTTTTATATATTGATACACCTGAATCAACTAAAGAGATAGAGCCGTATGGTAAAGAAGCGAGCGATTATACAAAAACACAATTGACGAATGCTGCGAAAATCGAATTGGAATTAAATGTAGATGGTGATAGTAAAGATAAGTATGGGCGTTTATTAGCATGGGTCTTTGTAGATGGTGAATTACTTCAAGAACAAATTGCTCGTGAAGGTTTAGTTGAAAAGTTCTATGATTACGGATATGACTACACTTATAAAAATGAAATTATTGAGGCAGCAAATAGTGCTAAAAGTATGAGAAAAGGGATTTATTCTGAAAATTAAATTGTATGCGCTTTAATACAAAATTAAATAAATTATTGACTTGATAATAAATTATTGGTATAATTATCGCAGAAATCAATTAAAGTATGGTATTTATAAAAAAATTTTAATACCAACAAATTGTGTATAATCGTATACAATTTGCGGTTTTTGGGCGGAATCCCTAGGGGCTCATGGGGTTAGCGTGTAAAAAAATGTTTGAAATTTGATACATATTAAGGTATCCTAGTAGATATATAGTAAAGGAATAGGTGATTAAATGTTTAGGTATGTTTTAAAGCGGGTGCTCATTGGTATCGTAACACTGTTCTTACTTTCATCAGCAACATTCTTTTTGATGAAGGCAACACCAGGGTCGCCAATTAGTGGTGAAAAATATAAAAATGAAGCGGCACGCGAAATTGCGATTAAAAAGTACAATTTAGATAAGCCAGTATTTGAGCAATATACTCTATACATGAATGATTTGATTCATGGTGATTTAGGGGAAAGTATTGTTCGTCCTGGACGTGATGTAGGTACAACAATCTCACAAAGTTTCCCAGTTACAGCGAGACTAGGTGCAATTGCTTTTGCCTCAGCACTAGTGATTGGAGTTGCACTAGGTACTGCAGCTGCATTATCAAAACGTAAATGGCTTAACAATCTTTGTATGTTTATTGCAACAATCGGGGTATCTGTACCATCATTTTTGATCGGGGTACTTTTAATGATTGTTCTGGGGGTTAAATTGAAGCTGTTCCCATTTGTGGGGCTGACTTCACCGGCTCATTATGTTTTACCAGCCTTGTCATTGGCGTTTTATCCAATTGCCATGGTATGTCGTTTAACTAGAAGTAGTATGCTTGAAGTTATGCGTCAAGATTATATTATCTTAGCGCGGTCAAAAGGAACACCTTATAAAAAGGTCGTTATTAAGCATGCGTTAAAAAATGCATTGATTCCAGTTATTACATATGCAGGTCCTGCGTTTGCCTACATGTTAACAGGAAGTTTCGTTATTGAAACTCTATTCTCAGTACCAGGAATTGGACGAGAAATGGTTTCAAGTATTCAAACTCGTGATTATTCAATGATTATGGGATTAACAATATTCTTAGGATTCTTGGTAATTTCATTTAATATTATTACTGATTTACTATCAGCAGTAGTAGATCCACGAATCAAATTAAAATAGGAGGAAGCAAGATGGAAGAAAATAAGGTAATGAACATCGAACTTACTCCAGAAATGTTTGAGAAGTTAGATGATTCGAAAAAGAATAGCGAAAAAATCGCTTACGAAAGTAAAACATATATTGCAGATGCTTGGAATCGTTTCAAGAAAAATAAATTAGCATTGATTGGGTTATGCTTTTTATTGGTAATGGCAATTGGATGTATCTTTGTGCCAATTTTCTCATCATACACTTATGATGGACAAAATATGGCTAATACTTTCGCTGGTCCATCAATGGATCATATCTTTGGTACTGACCGCTTTGGTCGTGATGTACTGGTTAGGATTATGTACGGTGGGCGGATCTCACTTGCAGTTGGATTCTCAGCCGCAATTATTTCTTTATGTGTTGGGGTTACTTATGGGGCTATCGCTGGATATGCTGGCGGAAAAGTCGATATGATTATGATGCGTATCGTTGATGCCTTATATTCTATCCCAGATATGTTATACTTAATTATGATTACAGTTGTATTGGGTTCAAATTTCCAGTCGATCATAATTGGGATCTGTATTTCCTCATGGATGGGGATGGCTCGACAAGTACGGGCTCAAGTAATGACTTTAAAAGAACAAGAATTCTCATTAGCAGCCTTTGTTTTAGGAGCCAGCAAAAAAAGAATTTTATTAAAACACTTGATTATAAATAGTATGGGACCAATTATTGTTTCATTTACAATGTTAGTTCCAAGTGCAATTTTCTATGAAGCAACATTAGGATTCTTAGGTATCGGTTTATCAGCTCCACAAGCCAGCTGGGGGACTTTAGCTAATGATGCACGGGCGATGATCAGTTCACAGCCATTACAGGTTGTATGGCCAATTTTAGCAATCTGTTTAACTATGTTAGCTTTAAACTTTATTGGTGATGGTTTAGGGGATGCCCTTGACCCTAAGAAGAAGTAGGAGGGGAATTATAGAATGAAGATGTTAGAAGTAAATGACCTTACTACTGAATTTAGTACCGAAAATGGAACAGTTAAAGCTGTTCGTGATGTATCATTTTATGTAGATAAGGGCGAAGTGTTAGGTGTTGTTGGTGAATCTGGTTCAGGTAAATCACAAACAATGTTCTCAATTATGGGATTACTAGCTGGAAATGGTAGTGTAACTAATGGGTCAATTAAAATTGATGGTGAAGAAATAGCACCGACTCATTTTGATAGTCGTAAAAAATATGAAGAAACAATGGATCGAATTCGTGGTAATGATATGGCAATGATCTTCCAAGATCCAATGACTTTCTTAAATCCGACATTAAGAATTGAGACTCAATTAATTGAACCGATTATTAATCATAATCCAAAAATTTCAAAAAAAGAAGCACGTGATAAAGCGATTGATTTAATGCGTAAAGTAGGAATTCCTTCACCAGAAGATCGAATTCGTCAATATCCTCATCAATTCTCTGGTGGGATGCGTCAAAGAATCATCATTGCAATCGCTTTAGCGTGTGATCCAAAAGTAATCATTGCTGATGAACCTACAACAGCGTTAGATGTTACAATCCAGGCGCAAGTATTAGATTTGATTGGAAGTTTAAAAGATGAAATCGATTCAAGTATTATCATGATTACTCATGATTTAGGAGTAGTTGCTAGTATTTGTGATCGTATTGCTATTATGTATGGTGGTAAAATTGTAGAAACTGGAACTACTGATGAAATTTTCTATAATCCACAACATCCATATACAAAAGGATTACTTTCATGTATTGCCAATCCTGAAGATTTAGAGAAAAAAGAATTACATCCGATCCCTGGATCACCACCTGATTTATTAAATATTTCAGAAGGATGTCCATTCCTTGATCGTTGTGAAAACGCAATGAATATTTGTGTTGATCACATGGATGAGTATCGTAATTTTTCAAGTACTCACTGCAGCTCATGCTGGTTAAATAATCCATATTTGAAAAGGAAAGGGGAATAGACAATGAGTGAACCAATTTTAAAAGTAAAAGGACTTAAAGTTCATTTCCCAGTATCTGGTGGATTCTTAGCTAAAAAACAAGTTGTAAAAGCAGTTGATGGAGTGGATTTTGAGATTGCTCCTGGTGAAACTTTTGGCTTAGTTGGAGAATCTGGATGTGGTAAAAGTACTACTGGACGTGCTTTGGTTAAAATTTATGATCCAACAGAAGGGCAAGTCATTTTTGAAGGTGAAGATATTACAAAAATTAAAGGAGCTAAATTAAAAGAGTTCCGTCGTGATATGCAGATGATTTTTCAAGATCCATATGCAAGTTTAAATCCACGAATGACTGTTGGGGAAATTATTCGTGAACCAATGGATATTCATGGGGTTTATGATACAAAAGAAGAACGCGAAAAAAGAGTTCGTGAATTATTAGAGATCGTTGGTTTGAAACCAGATCACATTCGTCGTTATCCTCATGAGTTCTCAGGAGGACAAAGACAAAGAATTGGAATTGCGAGAACCCTTGCATTAAATCCAAAGTTTATTGTATGTGATGAACCGATTTCAGCTTTGGATGTTTCGATTCAAGCACAGGTTATCAATTTACTTGAAAAGATTCAAAATGAAATGGGAATTGCATATTTATTTATCGCCCACGATTTAAGTATGGTTAAACATATTTCTGATCGTATTGGGGTAATGTATTTGGGAAATATGGTTGAAATTGGGGATGCTGATGATATTTATCATGAGCCACTTCATCCATATACTCAAGCGCTGTTATCTTCGGTACCTATTCCGGATCCTAAGGTAGCACGCAACAAAAAACGTATCGTATTGGAAGGTGAGCTTCCAAGTCCGATAAATCCGCCTAGTGGATGCGTCTTCAGGACACGCTGTCCAAAGGCAACTGAGAGATGTGCACAAGAGAAACCAGCTTTAAAAACAGTTGGAAATCGTCAAGTGGCATGTTTCTTATATGAGAAATAGTTGAAAGGGGAAAAAACATGAAAAAACTATTAGCTTATGGTCTTAGCTTCTTAATGGCTCTAACTTGTTTAACAGGTTGTGGTGGCGGAAGTGAAGCCGATTTACGAGTTGCAGTAGGAAAAGACACTGCTGACTTAGATCCTGCAATCGTTGATGATTCAGTAACTGCTAACATTTTAGCGCAAGTTTATCAAGGTTTATATACACTTGATACTGATGGTAATGTAATTACTAATTTAGCAACTGATATGCCTGAAATCAGTGAAGATGGTCTTACTTACACAATTAAGATTTCTGGGGATACTAAATGGAGCGATGGAGAAAAAGTAAAAGCTTCTGACTTCGTATATGCTTGGAAACGTGCGGTAACTACTGGTGGTTACTACACACAATTTATTTGGCAATATATTGATGGTACTTCTCATATGGTAAAGGATAAGAAAACAGGTAAAGAAACTGACACTCCTTATACTACTATGGATGAATTAAAAGACTTTGGAGCAACTGCTTTAGATGATACAACTATTCAAATTAAGTTAAAATCTAAATGTGCTTACTTTACTTCTTTATTAACTAACACTGTATTCTATCCAGTTAGAGAAGATTATTTGAAAGAAAATGCTGAAGATATTACAAAATCTTCTTGGGGTAACAATTCTGATGTTCCTTACAATGGAGCATTCAAAGTAACTTCTGTAAACACTAAAGATGAAGTGTTATTAGAAAAAAATGATGAATATTATGATGCTAAAAATGTTACTTTAAATTCTATTTCTTTTAAAGTAATGTCAGATATGGATGCACAAACTAGTGCGTTTGAAAAAGGTGATTTAGATTTCGCTACTTCTTGTAACATTGATACTATCAATAGCAAGGATGAATTAAAGAAACAATCTTGGAAAATCGATCCTTTTGTATGTAACTACTACGTATTAATCAATGCTGGTGATGAAAATACAAGAGAAGAATTAAAAGATGCTGATATCCGTAATGCAATCGGATTATCAATTAACCGTGCTAATGTTTTAAAAGCATTAGGATATGGTGACAATGCTTATGAATTAAATGGATTAATTCCAAAAGGTATTCCTGGAGCAACTGGTGACTTCCGTGAAGAACAAGATGCTGTAGAAAAATTAGCTACTTATAACTTAGATGAAGCAAAAGCTATCATGACTTCTAAAGGTTATAGTGAAAGTAATATGTTAAAATTAACATATACTTACAATGATAACACTATGCATAAAAACGTTGCTCAAGCAATGCAAGCATCTATGAAAGAAGCTTATATTGATCTTACTTTAAGTGCAACTGAAGGTGAAGCATTCTTTGATGCTCGTGACAAAGGTGATTTCGAAATCTGTCGTCATGCCATGACTGCTGACTTCATCGATCCAATGGCTTATTTATCAATGTATGTTGGTTCAACTACTCCAGGTAACATAGTAGATGATGCTAAATACGAAGAATTAGTAGCTGCTGCTAATGCAATTGATGATAAAACTGAACGTATGAATGCTTTACATGCTGCAGAAAACTATTTAGTTGGTGAACAACATTATGTAATTCCATTATTTGGATATGCTGAACCATACTTAATGTCTTCTAAAGTAACAGGTGTAACTCATTCACCAGAAGGACATTATCAATTAGCTTATGCTAAAGTTGAAAAATAAGAAATAAAATAGGGTACACTTTGTGTACCTTATTTTTCTAGGAGGAAACTATGAAAGAGATTAGATCAGTAAAAGAACAATATCAAATTAAAGATGCTTGTTTGAAAGAACGATTAGAACTTATTTTACCTAAAGTAATGAAAAAATATGATGTTGATATGTGGATCAGTGCTTCTAAAGAATATAATGAAGATCCATTATTTCATGCAATTACACCAGCTAATTATCCAACTGCACGAAGAATTTCATTGTTTGCTTTTGTTAAAGAGGGGGATAATATACATCGTTTTTCTCTCTGTATGCCAAGTGAGGAATTAGCGCCATATTATACAAGTTATTGGACTGATTTTAATAATGAAGATCAAATGGCTTGTTTAAATCGTTTATGCAAAGAATATGATCCACAAACAATTGCAGTTAATGTTTCAAATAATTTTGCTTTTAGTGATGGATTGACACAGGGGTTATATGAGATGATTACAGCAAAAATGGCTCCAGAATATGCTGAACGAATCGTACGTAATGATATGTTGGCAATTAAGCTGATGGAGTTGCGTACTCCATTAGAATTAGAATTACATCCAGAAGTTATGGAGGTTGCTTTTTCTGTGATTGAAGAAGCTTTTAGTTCAAAAAGTATTATTCCAGGGGTTACTACTTGTGAGGACTTACAATGGTTGATGATGCAGCGTGTTAAAGATCTAGGATTAGATTATTGGTTTGAACCAACTGTTGATTTACAACGACCTGGTTTAGATAATCCCCGATATTTTGGTGTAATTGAAAAAGGTGATTTATTACATTGTGATTTTGGAATTAAATATTTGAATATTTGTACGGATACTCAAAGATTGGCTTATATTGCTAAAGATGATGAAGAGAGTATTCCACAGGAATTGCTTGATGGAATGAAGGTTAATGATCGTTTTCAAGACATTGTGGCTGAAAACATGGCTGATGGTAAAAGTGGTAATGATGTTTTGATAGATTCTTTGAAACAAGGTAAAGATGAAGGAATTGAAGCTGTATTATATTCTCATCCATGTAATATTTATGGTCATGGGCCAGGGACAACGATTGGTTTATGGAATAATCAAAAAGCAATTCCTGTTAAAGGTGATGTGTTAATGTCATATGATACAACATATGCACTTGAATTAAATACAAAGAGCAAAGCTTTTGGCCAAGATTATTATTTCTATACTGAAGAAACAGTAGCATTTACTCGAGATGGATTAATTTATTTACATCCGGGACGTAAAAATATTTATTTTATTAAGTAGGTACTAAGATGAAAAATAGAATGAAAAAAGAGTTTTTAGGGTTTGAAGGCGGGCTATTCAGCGAGGTAGAAAAAGCGGATGTTGGTGATAGTTTTGCTAAATTAGCTGAAAATGGAGTAGCATTAATGGGATGGGCAGATCCTTTTATGCCTGACTTTTCAATTCCTGAGCATATTATGGAAAAAACACTTGAAGCAATAAAATCTCCTGTAGCAGCGCATTACACTGCTCCAACGGGAAATATGGAGCTTAGGGCAATGATTTGTCAAAAAGCCAAGAAAATGTATGGGGTAGATTTAAATCCGGCTAGAAACGTAATTATTACGCCTGGAAGTGATAGTGCTTTATTCTTTGCAATGTATCCTTTCTTGGAAAAGGGTGATGAAGTAATCATTCCTTGTCCAAGTTATCCTAATAATATGCAAAATATTACAATGATGCAGGCTACGCCGGTAGTTCTTGAATTAAATGAAGCTGAAGATTATCAAATTAATCACCAAGCATTAGAATCACTAGTTAGTAACAAGACTAAGATGATTGTTTTAACTCATCCTAATAATCCGACTACAACAGTCTATAATCATGAAAGTCTTATGGCAATTAGGGAAGTGGTTTTAAAACATGATTTAGTACTTGTTTGTGATCAGGCTTTTGAAGATTTTACATTTGAAAATGAGTTTATTGCACCGATGGCTTTAGATGGTATGTTTGAACATACAGTTACCGTTTGTTCAATTTCTAAAGGGATGGGATTAAGCGGTTATCGAGTTGGCTATATTATGGCAAGTGATGTAATTATGGATGTGATGTATGGTTGTGCGGTAAGTGTGATTGGGGCAACTAATACTGTTAGTCAAATTGCTGCAATTGAAGCTTTTAAGCATCCTGAATTTATGGATGAATTCAACCGTGCTTACGATATTCGTCGTCATCAAGCTTACAATATTTTAAATACAGTACCTGGGGTTTCAATGGAATTGCCAGCCTCTGGTTTCTTAGCCTGGGTTGATGTTAGCGCTTTAGGCGATAGTAGTGCGATTTGTAAGCGTCTTATTAGTGAAGCTAAAGTGGCGGTTAATGATGGAATTAATTATGGACCCGGTGGAGCAGGACATCTACGTATTGTATTAGGTGTTTATCGTGATGATCAACAAGTTATCGAAGCATTAACTCGGATGGCAGCAACATTAGATGCAATTGCTAAAGAAAAAGGTATAAAATAAAAACATGAATTTGAATTCATGTTTTTATTTTGCTGCTTTTTTTGATTTTTTATTACAGATGTACGCAACTGCAATAGTAATTACAGCAACGATAGGTAGGATCCATAAGAAATTACTATTAATGTATTTATAATCTCCTGACCATACCGAAGTCCATTCACCGATTTTTTTAATTAGAATAGCAATAGCATAAGAAGTTGTAACAACTTGTACTGCACCAACTAATAATTTAGTCCATTTAGGAAAGACTTCAGTGAATAAAATTAAAGAAATAATACATACTGCACTAATAAAACAATTTATTACGAAATACATAGCAATTCTCCTTTAACGTATACTTAAATAAAATACCATAAAATCGTCCCAAATGCAATATCAACTATATATTATGCCATAAATATGCTAAGATATAACTAAGAATATAAATGGAGGCTATTATGAAGTTATTAACTATCTGTATTCCTTGTTACAACGCAATCGAGTATATGCACAAAGCATTGGGTTCCTGTTTATTATTAAAAGATGAACTAGAAGTTATTATTATTGATAAAAATTCAACTGATGAAACTTATGAAGTAGCAATGGAATATCAAAATGAATACCCTGATACTTTTAAAGTTATTAAAAATACTGAAAATATCGATGATATTAAATGTGCTTATCAGTATACCACCGGATTATATTTTAAACTCTTGAATAGTTATGACTGGTTTGATCAGGCATCTTTAGTACGGGTCATTGAAACATTAAAAGATATTATTCGAGTACAAGCAAATCTGGATGTTTTAGTAACCGATTATTTTTGTTGTTATGGAAAAAGACCACGCAAAGTAAGCTATCGTTCGCTTTTGCCAAGTGATAAAATTTTTGGCTGGCATGAAATAAAACATTTCAAAAAACAGCAATATTTATTAACACCGGCATTAATTATAAAAACTAAGATTATTAAAGAAGTGATTGATAATTTTCCTCTAAATGCAACTTTTTATATGGAGATGTTTGCCTACGCTCCTCTTCCATATATTAGATCATTTTGCTATATCGACATGCCTTTATACTGTTTTGGCCGTAATCCATTTGAAAATGTTATTAATAACGATATTTTTATTCCTGCATTATTAGATACAGCACGTGAATATATTGATTATTATGATATTTATACACTGCGCTCTCGTAAGCAACGTCATTATATGATCAAGTATCTATCAATGATTACTTTGATAACTTGTGCTCTTTTATCTCATGATGGTTCACCTGAGAGTATTCAAGATAAAGATGATTTGTGGAGTTATTTAAAATATACCAAGCCTAAATTATACAAGGAACTTCGAAAAACTACATATGGACGCTTATTCTCGATTGAAGGTCGTTTATCTAAAAATATTATTGATAAAGCTTATAATGTTATTTTAAAACTATATGGAATTTAAAAACTGCTTAATAGCAGTTTTTTATTTGAATAGTGTATAATTGTATACAAATTTACGATTTTCAATTTATAGTTTATGAATATACTAAAAAATAATAAAAAAATTAGATTTTTTCAATATTTATATTGACATTTTTCTTATAGAAGCTATAATCTATTTATAAATCAATTAATGATTTATGTAGGGGAAGAAAGATACACACTATAATAGTATCTAATAACGTTTAAACAGAACTCATGGGGGATGAGTTCTGTTTAATTTTTGCCTAGAAAAAAAATAAAAAATTTCATAAATATAATATATATTAGTTGCATTATTGATGATTTATCGATATATTAACTAGAAGGAGTGAGAGTATGGAAAATAGGAGTTTAATAAAAAAAGTACTAGAGACGGATCCGGCTGCGAGATATGCCTTAAATGTGATTATTAATTATCCTGGGGTACATGCAATGTTTTGTTATCGGATCAATAGTTTTTTGTGGAAGAAATTACATTTAAAATTTTTAGCACGGATGTTTAGCCAAATTGCAAGATTTTTTACGGGAATCGAAATTCATCCTGGGGCAACTATTGGAAAGCGTTTATTTATTGATCATGGTATGGGGGTAGTTATTGGTGAAACAACGATCATAGGTGATGATTGTGTTTTATATCAAGGTGTTACTTTAGGTGGAGTTGGAACTGGTGAACACAAAGTAAAGCGCCATCCAACGTTATTGAATAATGTCATGGTTTCAGCAGGAGCAAAGGTTATTGGTGATGTTACGATTGGTAATAATAGTATTATTGGAGCTCAAACAGTTGTGTTAAAGGATGTCCCTGATAATTGTACAGTTGTTGGGGTACCAGCATTTATAGTTAAAGAAAATGGCGTTAAAGTTAAAAAAGAATTATAAACAGTGGTTTTTTTTAATCCCATTAGCTTTGTTTATCCTTGATTATTTTCTAATTATGACTGGAATAATTAAACCAATCGATAATTTTGTTTATCAATTGCTGCAAATACTGATTAATGAAAGAGTAACACCAATTGTAATTATGGTAACTCATCTAGGAAGTTTTATCGGGATTATTGGAGCAATCTGTGTTGCATTTATAATCAGTAAAAGAATTGCTCTAGTTTGCTTAGCAGCGTCATTTATCCAGCAGCTGCTTAATCGAATTATAAAGTTTATTGTTAAGCGGCCTCGACCAAGTGTTGTGCATTTAGTCAACGAAACTAATTATAGTTTTCCTAGTGGACATGCAATGGCAATAACTTGTCTATATGGATTGTTTATTTATTATTTGTATCATAGTAAGTTGAAATATCGCAAGTTGTTGATCAGCGGATGTATAATAATTATATTATTTGTGACATTAAGTCGTATATATTTGGGAGTCCATTATTTTAGTGATGTATTTGGCGGTGTAATGCTTTCTTTAAGTTTGATCATGTATATGAGTAATATTCCCTCTTTTAATGCATAAACTGCATTGAGGAGGGTTTTATTTTGGAAAAATTAAGTGAATACGGTCTAACTTTAGTTGTTATTAATGATGATTTCCATTTATATGATCTAGTTAGTAAAGAGGTTTATGAAGTAATGACGTTGTCGTATATAGAGCAACTTTTGGATAAGTGGAATAAAAAGGGGAAATGCCTGCATAATTATGGTATAATTAGGATAACTATCTAAGGAGAATTATAAATGCAAAAAGATAAATTAAAACAATATAGTGGACTGTTAATAATCGGAATTTTGTTAATAGTTGTTTATAAGGTATTTGAACCATCATGGTTTTCGGTATTATTAAATGCGTGCTTCCCGATTATTATAGGTGGGGTACTAGCCTATTTTTTAGAGCCGTTAGTACAGATGGTGACTAAACTGTTTGAAAACTGTCAAAGCTCATTTTTGAAAAAGCATAGACGTGTATTAAGTGTTTTATTAGTGAGCTTGGCAGTAATTTTAATGATTATTTTGTTATTGACCTGGTTAATTCCTATGGTTATGGATTATGCGGTAGAATTTGCTAAAAATATTGATACATATGTTAAGAGTTTTGAAGCATCGATAAATAGTTCTTTTGAAGATCCTAATTTAGCAGGAACGATTATCCAGGTGGAGCAGACTTTTGTTGATTCTATCAAAAGTCTTAGCGCAAATGATTTTATGGAAGTAATTGCTTTTGCAGGTAAAACGGGGAGTACGTTATTAACTATTTTGATGGGCTTGATCTTTTGTCCATATATTTTGATTGAAGCAGAAAAACTTGCACGTATTTTTGATCGTTTTATGCTTTGTTTTATTAGTCAAGAAAATTTGAATTTAATTCATGGTTATGCGATTAAATCACATCGTATTTTTGGTAATTTTATTTATGGGAAATTCATTGATTCAGTCATTATTGGATTGATTGCACTAGTCGGATTTGGACTGATGGGCTTACCGTTTTTCCCATTATTAGCTTTTGTTGTTTTTATTACCAACATGATTCCTTATTTTGGACCATTCATAGGTGGGGTGCCCGTAGTTTTTATCGTATTATTAACAAATGGGATAATGCCAGCAATCTGGACTGCTCTTTTCATTTTTGCGTTACAGCAGTTTGATGGCTTGATTTTAGGACCGCGCATTTTAGGCGATAGTGTAGGAATATCACCATTTTGGATTATTTGCTCAATTACCATATTTGGGAGTCTCTTTGGATTCTTGGGAATGTTTTTAGGAGTTCCGTTAATTTGTGTAATTCGGATGTTCTTTAATGATTTCCTAGAATATCGAAAAAATCGTATTAAAGATTAATGAGCAGAATCATTAATCTTTTTTTGTGCCAGTAAATCTCAATACGTGCCATAAGTATATCATTTTAATAATAATTAGATAAAATAAAATTAGGAGGAGATGGACGTGAAAAAATATGTAATCGGAAAACCGCGAAGGATTTTAGCTATTGTCAATATGTTGATATGGGTACCATTTGCGACAATGTTGATTGTATTTGAAGTTCAATACCATGCTTCAATCGTCAATGGAATTTTTTTAGGCCTTGTTATTTTAATTATTAATTTTTTTATTGCTGGTCCAATAATTTATAGCTCTGGAATGTGGTGGAGTATCGATGAAGAGGTATTTAAATATAGTTCGTTTAGAAAATTTACAGCTAGAATCAAAGCTTTTTATCTTCCTAAACAGCAAAATAGCTATTTCCTCGCTTTAAAAGTTCAACAGATGGATAGGATTGATTTAGGTTGGCATGATGTTCCAATATTTCCTTTTGGTTTAATTGGACATCCTATAACTTTTACAATTACAATGAAAGATGGTACTACTGTAGAACTAGAAGCACTCTATACAAGAGAATCACAAAAGTTTGTAATGGCTTGTAAACATATTGAGTCTCTTGGAATAACGCTTAATGATCCATATAATTTATTAGAAGTTATTGCTAATCCTAAACGTATGGTATCTCAATATATCGATGAAATTGAAAGCGGGGTTCATCATGATTAGGATCGCAATGGCAATAAAAAATCAAGATATCAAAAATATCTTAAAAATAGAACTGCTTAAGTTATGTGATGATCTACAAATCATGGATTACCAAGAAGCAGTTAATTATGATGTTTATATGATGGAAATTAAAAATATTGCTGAAATTGAAAATTTAAAGAGGATTCGTTTAGAGGATTATCAGCAAATCATCGTATTGATTGGCTTGGAAGATTTAGAGCTAATAAAAAAAGGTTATGAGTTAGAAGCCTTTAATTATATTCGAACCAATAAATTTATAGAAGATATTGATAATCTCATGAGTCAGCTTGGTGATGTCATGGTAAAAAGATTTAAAACTTATCAAATTCAAAATAGCGGAACTATTTCTAAAGTAAGAATAAGTTCAATTAATTATGTTGAATCCTTTAGACATTACATTCATATTCATGCTAATAGTGGTGAATATATTGAAAGAAAAAATATAAGCGAGTTTGTCTGCCAAATGAAAAATGAAAATTTTATTCAAATCCATAAATCTTATGCTGTTAATCTTCATGCTGTTATTAAAATCGCTGCAAATTGCGTAGAACTGGTAGATGGTTCTATATTACCAATTGGAAATAGTTTTAAAAAGCAATTAATTGAGTTGTTTGATAAATAATCCTTGACTGTATTCTTAGTATATAGTGTTAAATGTTAGGTAGAAGGGAGGTTTTATTATGACAACACACGAGGTTGAAGTGATTTTTGGCATAACTAAACAAACACTAATTTATTATGAAAAAGAAGGCTTAGTTGTTTGTCAAAGAGATGCAAATAATTATCGGAATTATTCATCTAAAGATCTTGATACATTAAAAATGGTCTTACTATTACGTTCAATGGAAATATCCATTGATGAGATAAAACTAATAATGAATAGTGAACTTTCAATTAGATATGTACTTGAAAGAAAACAGGAGTATATTGAACAATTACAAATTGAGTTAAAAGATATTGATGAAAAAATTAAAGCATATATACAACGGCATAAAGTAGAGGTTATTTTTGATAATTCTATAAATCATGAATACGAGGGTCTGTTGATTAATCAAAATGAATTTTGTTTTAATGAAGTGAAAATTAATTGTAATGACATTATGCAGATTGATTTATCGATGTGTAGTTCAAAGGGGTGTGATGGTAAGGCATATTTCTTTTTGAATTATTATGTTGATCTTGATATTCATACTACTAGTGATACGTATTCTTTTCAAATAATGAATAATAGTCAGATAAATAATCTATTTAATTATATAGTTTCATTATCTGTTCCGATCAATGATCCATTAGGTCTTATTAGAATTTATCGAGATAGAAATGATCCAGTAATGTTAAATAAATATTTAAATAAACATTTTAGCAGTTGGTCCCAAGAATATAATTTAGATAATCCTCGTGAGAATTATATTTCAATTATGAAAGAGAGTTATATTTATCCATTAAAAGAATTAAAGGATAATGAGCATAGTATTGATAAACTTGTAAATGAACAATTTAAAGCTTTAAAAACACCATATACTGAGATATTCAAAAGAGCTAGCAAAAGTATTAATAAGTGTTTTACAAAGTTAATAAAAGGAGGAGATTGTAAAGATGATTAAAATGGCATTGCACTTATTAAAGTTAGAAAAAAAGAGTGCTGTTGATTTATGTATTTGTATAGCTTCAACAGTAACTGTTTGTTTATTATTTATGGAAATCTTAAAATCACCAGAGATTAGTGGCAATTTAGATTTTTTAAATATTCAATTTTTATATAATGCGTTATTAACGTTTTTTATGATCTTTATGTGTGTCGTTTTAATGGTATATTCAAGCAATTATTTTATTAGACTTAAATCTAGAGAAATAGGGTTAACTGTCTTATCAGGGCTAAGCTTTTTTAAACGAACTATATACAGTTTGGTTCAAGTATTATGTATTGTCCTTTTTTCTTCAATGATTGGAATTATAGTTTTTTTGGGAATAAGTCCAATTGTTAAAATGGTGATATACGAAATTTTAAGTGTTGATGCAAATATTTTTGTCCTTAGTTTTGATGCTTTGATGCAGGGATTAGCAGTAATTTTAGCGATGATATTGGTAATTATGTTATTTAATAGTGGTTTTATTATGCGTACTGGAATAACAGAATTACTTGAAAATCATAATATAATTAGTTATAAAAAAGATACTCGTGCAATAAAACCGCCGGATGGGATTTATCCTCTTATTTATATATTTGGCTTAATATGTATGTATACTGGAAATAATCAAGTTGGTGGATATATCTTATTTTCATTTTTTGGGGCAGTCGGTGCCTATGGAGTGTTTCGGCATTATTTACCACATCACTATAATAGAAATGCTTTAAAGTACTGCAAAACGGCAAAAGACCTATTAATTAAAGAAGATGTAAGTTTGATTATGCAACAGTCAAAATCTTTTATTTTAATCTTAATGGTAGCAATGATCGGAATCGTGCCATTCATTTGTGGGACTACTGATAATAGTTTGTTCAATTTTGAGATGCATCTTGCATTTGTTATTACCAATATATTATTGAGTTTGACGCTTATAAATCGTTTTAAAATTGATCATATACAAAGAAGAGAACACTTTCATGCCATCTATCAACTTGGCTTTGCAGGAGCAGAAATTGATTTTGTTTATATGCAGGAAATAAAATATTATTTTCGTCATCTTTGGATATTGTCAATAATTTATATTTTTAATATTTTTATTGTCTTTTATTTTAATCAGGGAATGGGAATAATGACAACTTTTATTATTATGGCTGAATATCTAATTCCTTATATGTTAGCAGAAATGATTATTCTATATGAAAGAAAGGAGGAAATTAAAAATGACAAATATTATGCTTGAAGTTAAAAATTTAAAGAAAATATATGATGAACTAGGTCCTTCACCAAAAATTGCTTTAGATGATCTTAGTTTTGAAATTAAAAATAATGAATTTGTTTGTATTATGGGGCCTTCTGGTTCTGGAAAAACGACCTTAGTAAATATTTTATCAACAATTGATAAAGCAACTTCAGGAATTGTTAATATTTCAGGTGCAAGTATTGTTGGGATGAGTGGGGCAGCAAAGGCAAAATTTAGAAAGAAAAAGTTAGGTTTTATTTTTCAAAATTATAATTTACTTTATTCTTTAACGATTCGTGAAAATATTCTTTTTCCGTTAATTATAAATAGTATCGGTGAAAAAGAATGGCAGGAAAATTTAGAGCAGGTTACACAGATTTTAGGTATTAAGGACATACTCGATAAACATGTATATGAGTGCTCTGGTGGGCAACAGCAGCGAGCGGCAATTGCAAGAGCCCTAATTAGTAAACCTGAAATAATTATTGCTGATGAACCAACTGGTAATCTTGATAGTAATAATTCTAGAGAATTGATGGAATTATTTTCGAAAATCAACCATGATTCTCAAACAACAATTATTATGGTGACTCACGATGCATTTGTTGCCTCGTATTCAACTAAAATGTTATATATGAAAGATGGTAAGATCGATAAAATTTTAAATCGACATGGTCTAACACGAGATGAATATTTTAATGAGATTGTTAAAGTTAATGCAATATTATCTAATAATTGAAAGGAATGATTGAAATGATGAGGATCAAGCTTTATTTAGGAAGTCAGGAACTAGAGAAGTATTTAAATAAAAAAGTACAGCATAATTATATTTTGGAAACTATTATTCCTTTTGGTCTTTTTCAACCTTTAAGATTAGATGTATTAAAATTTAAAAAGAAAAAGGATTTGCAACGTATCTATATTGTTGATTCCAATGACTTAGTATTAATCAAACGTAAATATCAAAATTTGGGATGGCAGTATTTTGAAAATAATTACGCTAATGATGAATTTAATAATGATGCAATCTTCTATTATGATAGTATTGATGAAAAAGAATTGATGAAGATGAATATTAAAGAGTCATGTCATCAAAATGATGTATCAGCGAGTCTAGTAAAAGGTTTATTTTTCGGTACAGTATTTTTAATTTTTTCAGTTATTTGTCCAAATCTAATGATTCATGTAAATAATAATGGTTTAGATTTTATTTTGGGGAATTTATATATTATTACTGCTCTCACATTAATAGTGATGGCTGTAATTGGAAAATTAAGAAATAAAAAGCGAAAGGAATAAGTTTCCTTTCGCTAAGTTTATTTTAATAGTTTTTCTAAACAAGCTAATTGCACACAGATACATAGTAGTTCAGCGGCTTTTGATAATTCATCAACTGAAGGATATGATGGAGCAATTCTAATGTTAGTATCTTGTGGGTCGATTCCATATGGGTAAGTTGCTCCGATAGTTGTTAAAACGACACCAGCATCTTTACATAATTCCCCAATTCGTTTAGCACATCCAGGCATTACATCGAGACTGATAAAATATCCGCCATTTGGTTCAATCCATGAAGCAATTCCTTTACCGCCTAATTCATTATTTAAGTGTTCGATTACACAATCAAATTTAGGTTTTAATAAAACTGCTTGTTTTTTCATATGAGCTTTTAAACCAGCAACATCTTTAAAAAAGTTCAAATGCCTTAATTGATTCATTTTATCTTGCGAGATAGATTGAATCGTTAATCTTTTTTTTATGTCCACAATATTATTTTCACTGGCAACAATACATGATACACCCGCTCCAGCAAAACTGATTTTTGATGTTGAAGCGACCATGATGACCATATCTTCATGCTGATATTTAGGCAATTCGTTAAATATATTTAAAAGGGTATCGCCATGCTCATTCAAATCATGAACACAGTAAGCATTATCATATATAATTCTAAAATCTTTTGCTGCTGGTGTTAAACTGGCAATTGCTTTAATAATATCATCACTATATGTGATTCCTTGAGGATTAGAATATTTAGGAACACAGAACATTCCCTTAACACTTTCATCTTGAAGATGTTTTTTTATTGTCTCAATATCAGGACCATCACTATTCATCGGAATATTGATCATCTCAATTCCGAAATGTTCACAAAAAGCAAAGTGACGGTCATATCCAGGAACTGGACATAAAAATTTTACTTTATCTAACTTTGACCATGGAGTATTTCCCATGACACCGAATAACATAGCTTGACTAAGATAGTCATACATCAATGTTAGACTAGACGTTCCACCTACAATAACATTTTTCTCATTTACATCTAATAATTCACCAAAGAATCTTCGCATTGCTGGTAAACCTTCAAGGCCACCATAATTACGGCAATCAATACCATCAATCATATAATCTTCTTGTTTTAATAAACCGAGTGATAAATCTAATTGTTCACTAGCTGGTTTACCGCGTGACATATCTAATTTTAAATCTCTTGCTTTGAAATCAAGATATCTTTTTTCTAATTCTTTTTTTAATTCACATAACTCATTATTGTTCATTTGTGAAAATGCTTTCATTGGCTTTTCCCCCTGTAATCAGCTTGTATATTTAAGACCGTATGTATTGTACCATTATATGTTAATTTTTCAAGATTATTTGCTTAAATTTATCAACATTTATATCTATTTAGTAAAACGAGTAAAATAATGTATTTTACGAAAAACAATCTATTAATTTTATGAATAAGGGAGTTGTTCTTTTTTAGTTAAAACTATTGACTTATAGTTGACTCTAAGTATTAGGATGTATTTATCAAAGATATTGGAGGAAGAGAAAATGGAAACAAGAAAACTCGGTAGTAATTTTGAAATATCAGCAATTGGTCTAGGATGTATGGGAATGACCCATGGTTTTGGTGATGCGAGTGATCAAAAAGAAATGATTGAAGTAATTCGCGGTGCTTATCAAGCAGGAATTACAATGTTTGATACTGCAGAGTGTTATCAAGGTGTTAGTGAAACAGGAGAAATTTTATATAATGAAGATTTAGTTGGACAGGCATTGAGTATCTATCCCCGTGATAGTTATCAGATCGCAACAAAGTGTGGAATCAAGGTGATTGATGGAAAGCAGGTTTTAGATGCACGTCCTGAAGTAATTCGCACTTCTTTATCAGAATCACTGAAACGTTTAAAAACAGATTATGTGGATTTATATTATTTACATCGTGTTGATCCTAAAACACCGATTGAGCTTGTTGCTCAAACAATGAAAGAATTGATGGCGGAAGGAAAAATAAAGCATTGGGGATTATCAGAAGCAGGCGTTGAAACAATAAGAAAAGCTCATGCTATTTGCCCACTTACAGTAGTTGAGAGTGAGTATTCGATGATTTTTAGAGAACCTGAAAAAAATGGATTACTTGATACATTAAAGGAATTGAAAATAGGATTTATTCCATTTGCACCATTAGGTAAAGGATTTTTAACAGCAACGATCGACCCTAATCAAACTTTTTCTAAAAATGATACTAGAAGTAAACAACCACGATTTAAAAAAGAGAATATGGCAATAAATCAAGTACTAGTTGAATTGATCAAGAAGTTAGCAAAAGAAAAACAGGTAACTCCAGCTCAAATCGCTTTAGCTTGGGTAATGGCTCAAGGTGATTGGATCGTACCTATTCCAGGAAGTCGAAAGCTAAGTCGGATTGAAGAAAATATTAAAGCCAGCAAAGTTATTTTAGATGAGGTTGATTTGAAAAATATAAAAAGAGCATTAGATAATATGGATTTAAAGGCAGAACGTTGGGATCCAAATTCTGATAATGCTAAACGAGTAGGAAAATAGTCGTGAAAGAAAAACTTTGGACAAAAAAGTATCTATTATCAGTAATAATTCTTTTCGCAATATGCCTTTGTTCCAATATTGTATTGTCGGTTCTAACGATTTTTGCTAAAAATTTAACTGGATTAGATACATACGCAGGATTGATGACATCAATTTTTACTTTGGCAGCTTTGTGTGTTCGTTTTATTGCGGGTATTTTGTTAGATAAATTTGGGTGTAAAAAAGTAATATTAGGTGGTATAACGTTGATGATGGCTGCAGCATTTTTCTTTATTGACTGTAAGCAAATTGAATTGGCGATTATTTATCGAATAATGCAAGGGATTGGGTTTGGAATAGCTTCAACTGGGGCTAGTACATATGTTGCCAAAATGTGTCATCCTAATCGATTATTAGAAGGGGTTAGTTATGCTTCTATTGCCAACAGTTTAACAGGGGTAGTAGGACCATCGATTGCTTATAGTATTTTAGGAGCTAATTATGATCGCTTTAAATTGCTTTTTATTGTTTCATTATTAATTTGTATTTTAACTTTTGGGTTAATGCTGCTGGGTAAAGATGTATCAATTGTTAGCATAGAAAATCAAAATAAAGAGAAAGAAACTATTAATTGGCTTATTTTAATTGTTCCGATTTTAGTATTATTCTTTAATTCCTTGACGCAAAGTGCAATTACCTCATTTGTTTCTCTATATGCAATTAGTCTTGGATTTGCTGGAGTAGGAATGTTTTTTTCAGTAAATGCAATTGGAATGATTAGTTCGCGTTTTATTATGAATAGACTAGTTATTCATTTTGGTGAGTTCAAAATGTTGTTATTAAATTCTTTATTATTTTTTATTAGTGTATATTTAATTGGTCAAGTAACTAGGATGTACCAACTCCTGTTTTTAGCGCTTCCTGCTGGATTTGCAACTGGAGCTGTTGCCCCGATTGTTAATACATTTTTAATTAAGCGAATGCCGGAAAGTAAAAATGGTATTGCTAATGCGACATATTATGCTGCAATGGATATTGGGTATGCAATTGGTTCAGTTGTTTGGGGAATTATTGCTGCCTTTAGTGGTTATCGGATGATTTTTTATCTTGGGGCATTAATGCAAATAGTTGGTGTCATTCTTTGCTTAGCTCAAATGAAGATTTATCGGTTAAAATAAAAATTGAAGGTCTACAAATTATGACTTATAATTATATAAAGAGGGTGATGAAAATGACAATTGCAGAAGTTAGTAAAAAATTTGGGATTAGTTCGACAACATTACGATATTATGAAAAAATTGGATTAATGAATCCTGTAGCAAAAAATATTAGTGGTCATCGAGATTATCAGGAACCGGATTTGCGTCGAATCAATTTTATTAAATGTATGCGGGCTGCTGGAATGACAATTGAGCAAATAAAGTTGTATGTAGATTTATTTAATGAAGGAGAGCATACGATTTCTCAAAGAAAAGATATTATGATCGAACAATTAGGAAATTTAGAAGCACAAGTTGAAGAATTACAGTCGATCATCAGCTATTTAAAGCATAAAATAGATAATTATGAAAGTATTCTAGTAAAAAGAGAAATGGAGCAGCGGAATAAACTAAAAGGGTAGTTTGTTTTTAAAGCTGGATTGGTAGAAAAAATACTTATCATATGATAGAATATAAATAGTAAATGAATTACTTCCCAGATCTCGTAGAATGTTATTATTCTACGGGATTTTCTTTTTATAAAATGTTATAATTTAGATGATTAAGTAAAAAAATTATTCAAAGTCAAATTTGTTACTAATAATAAGGTAAAGTTTTTTTAGTTAAATTGATATAGTCGGAGGTAGAAGAATGAATATTTATTATATTATTGGGGCGGTTGCAATCATTTTAATCTTATTATTTGTATATTGGTATAGTCACCGTAGTAATAAAGAACCACATGAGTATATTTTAGTTGTATCATTTGACGATGGCTATTATTATGATTTATGTGAAGATGAGAGATTTAAAAAATTAGCTCAATTTGAAAAGAATAATAACGAATTTATTGCCAAGACAAAATTAAATGAAGTTTATTTAAAAAAGGAAATTGGTAAAATTTTAGAGATGGATCTAGCTAAGCTGCATGTAATTATAAAACGTTGGTAATCACAGTATTTACTGTGATTTTTTTGTAATTCAGGCTAATTTAATGCAATTTAGACCAAAAGGCATGAAACAATCTAAATTATTAGATATACTTGAAGTAGAGAGAGGTAATAATTATGGGAATTGGTTTAATCGCATTAGCATTTATTTTTATGTATGGTCTTAAATTAACGATCAATGATGTAAATTTAATTCCTGCCTATATTTCGGCTCTTTTGATGATTTTAGGACTTTTATGTATCCGTAAACGGTTAAGAGAAAAGTATCTTGATTATGCATTAATTTTAACAATAGCTTTATGTATAGTAATTTTTATTGAACCAAGGTATTGATTTTAATGAATTTGTTTTTGTTAAAGGATTGATTAGTTTTGCAATGTTATATTTTGTATTAAAAGGAATTGAGAGAATAAGTAGCGATTATATTGAAATTGAAAAATATCAAAAACATATTAAAAACTTTATAATTATCAATTTTATTTTATCATTTCCGATATTAAATATTTTATTCGTTTCGTTACTATGGTTTTCTATGATTGGAATCTATGGATATATATTTTATAAGGCTTGCTGCATTACGTATCACTTAAATAAGATAAATCAGTATTTAAGTGAGCGATATACGAAAATTTTAATCAAGCGAGTTCACCCACGAAAGAAAACATATCGGCTAATTGCAATCATAGCTTTGATCATGAGTATAGGTGGAATAACTTTTTTATCTGATCCGATAATGTATCGTTTAGAGGATCGAAGTGTTTTTACAAATTATGCGATTTATGCTTATCGAAATGATGATGTGATCATTGAATATTGTTCTATTTGGAATGAGAGTAATAATAAAACAGGAACACTTAAAACGACCAATACTAAAATTGTTGCATACCCAGGTATTTATATTCGTGATGAACTCATTGAAATTTCTAAACAAGTGAGTATTAAAGTTAATGATAATTCAGTATTGCCGGATGATACTATCGATATTACTAGTGAAAATAATGTATTAAAGAAACCAGACATTCATTTAAAAATACTAATTTTAAAATACTGAAAGCATATTTGATTCAGGGAAATCATGAATATCAGCTGTATTATAATGAAGAAATTAAGAACAATTATATTTCTGGTTTACCATGTGTTATACCAATTAAAAACGATAATGAGCTAAAAATAATTCTATATGATGAAAATAATAAAAGCAAAACATTGTTATATCAATTGGAGCTAAAAAATTGAAATTAATATGTAATGAGAAACATCGTCAAAAATTAGAAACATTTTTTGCTCGTTATCAAGAATTAGATATTATTTTAGTGGAACAAGGAATAGAATATGCAGGGTTACATTATACTTTTACACTCAATAATTTAAAAAGTGTTGAAAGTGATTTAAATGAGATGCTCGAACGGTATTTAATTGGTTATCTTGCTGAGAAGATATATAGGATTAATTATCAAGATATTGTCTATATTGAAGGATTTTCTAAAGAGGTCTATTTAAACACACAGACATGTCAGTACCTATGTCATTATAAACTATATGAATTAGAGCAATTATTAGATAAATATAGCTTTATTCGGATAAATAGGTCGATAATTGTAAATATTAATTATATTGAGTATATGCTGCCTGAACTGAATTCTCGTTATACCTTGTATATGCAAAATGGAATCATGCTAGTCCTAACAAGAAGTTATTTGAAGAAATTTAAAGAAAGGTTAGAAATAAGGTGATTGAAGTGCTAGAAAGAATAGGCATAAATCTATCGTTGAGCTTTATTTATATCTTATTATTTAGGCATCTAATTACTCCTACAGTGATTGTAAATACTGATTTTCAAGTGATTATATTATATTTTTTGTTGGCCCTTTTAATCAGTATTTTTTTAGAGGCATGGCATTATCTAATCATTGATTTAATTGAATATCCTAAAGTAACATTAACAGTGATAGCTATTGGAATGATCGTTTGTTTATTTATAAAAACTAATTTATACATGTTATTTTGTTTAGGGTATGTAGTTATTATGATGTTGACTGATTTTTATCGTACTTATAAGATGCAGCAGGCGCTGATTTTATTTAAAAACAAACATTAAAAAAATCGTTATTTTATACAGTAACGATTTTATCTTTTTTTAACACTATCACGTTGAATGGTTTTTGTCGCAATTAATATTTTTTGAATATCATAATCAGGTGTATTAATTTTTTGTACTAATCTTGATACTGCAGTTTTGCCTAAATATTGTTTATTGACATGAACAGTAGTAAGCGCAGGAGTAATTAATTCACAAATTGGCAAATCATCAAAACCGCATATTGAAATAGATAAATCTAATTCATTGAAGGCTTTGATTGCTCCTAAAGCGATATTGTCATTAACAGCATAGAAAGCTGTAGGTAATTTTTCTTTAGGAAATTCTGCTAAAAAGGAATTTAAAAAAGCTTTCATATCTAAATATGCTCCTTCGGGCGTTGGTTCAACTAATGCTTCATTTTCAGGTGATAAAAGTAAATTATTATCATTTAAAGCATGGACATAGCCATTTTTCCTTTCCCTAAAATTATTGATTTGATGAGATGAATTAATAATACCAATACTTGTATGGCCATTTTTAATTAAATGCTCAACGATTTCGTAGGTACCATCAACATTGTTAATGGCGACGTAATCAAAGTTAGTATCTCTAAATGCAGTATCTAAAACAACCAAAGGAATACAAATATTTCTAAAATAATTCAAATCCTGAACTTCCATTTCTGTCCCTAATAAAAGAATCCCACTAGTTTGATCAGTTTTTAATATATCTTCTAAACGTCTATTTTTTAAGATTTCTGCATCTACATGATTGATGACTAATTCAAATCCTTGTCCACTACATTCAGTTTCAATTCCCCTGATTAATTCTGAAAAAAATGGAGTATCTCCAACAACGTGAGCTTGTTTATTAACGATCAGTAGACGAATTAACTTATCTTGATCGCTATTTTTTCTAAAATATCCCATCTCACGAGCTATTTGTAAAATATATTCTCTTTTTTCATTACTAATCCCTTTACGGTTATTTAGTGCATTTGAGACAGTTCCATCAGATACTCCTGCTTTTTTTGCAATATCACTTATTTTTATTTTCATTTTGTATACCTCTCTTAAGGCTATTATAAACAATCACTAAATAAATTACAAATATATTTAGTGATTGTTAAATATTTTAACTAAAATAGTTATAAACCGATATAAAAAAGATTTATTTAGCTAAAATTTAGCTAAATATTTTATATTTAGTGAATATTTAGTTATTTTATATAAAAAATTTAGTTTTTATATTGATGATAATAAAAACGTTTAGTATAGTAATAATGTAGAAAGTTGCAACACTACAAATTCATTTAATTTATATTAAGAGGGACGGAATATGGAAAATAACAAGTTTATTAACAAAGCATTAGAAGTGTCTGGTCGTATAGCGGCAAATATTTATCTTGATTCAATTTCCAAGGGGTTGATGGGGACTTTACCAATTTTAATGATCGGTTCACTGGCATTATTATTTGGAGTTTTTCCCTTTGACCCATGGCTTAATTTCATTCAATCAACTGGGATAGAAAAATATTTCTTAGCAGCATCCACAGTTACTACAAGCTGTTTATCTATCTATGCTTCATTTTTAATTGGTCATCGTTTAGCTGGTCATTTTAAATGTGATCAAATTCCTGCGGGATTAATTTCAATATTTGCATTTTTTATTACAACGCCTTTAACTGAAGAAAGTGCTTTATCGATGCAGTTTATGGGGGCACAGGGGTTATTTGGAGCAATGATTGCAGCATTGATTGCCACACGTTTATATTGTTTCTTTATGACTAAAGAAAAATTAAAGATTCATATGCCAGAGGGAGTACCGCCAATGATTGCAAATACGTTCTCGGCATTGATTCCAGGTATTTTAGTTGGATTTATTTTCATTTTTGTTTCATTTGGTTTTTCGTTTACTTCATGGGGATCATTTTCACAAATGGTCTATTCAGTAATTGTTACACCTTTAAATGCATTGGGTGGAAGCGTCTGGTCATTAGTTGTATTACTTTTAGTTCAAATGTTTTTATGGTTTTTTGGAATCCATGGTTCAAATGTTATTTCAGGGGTAATCACTGCGGTATATTTACCAATGGCAACAGCAAATATGGAAGCATATGCAGCTGGAAAGGAACTTCCTAATATTTTAGGGAATACATTCTATGATGCATTCAGTGGAATTGGTGGTGCTGGAGGGACATTGTCATTATGTATCATCTTATTGCTTTTTGCTAAATCTAAACAAAATAAAGAAATGGGCAAATTAGGAATCGTTCCAGGTTTATTCACTATTAATGAGCCGGTTGTTTTTGGTTATCCATTGATTATGAACCCAATTCTGGCAATTCCATTTATTTTAACACCAATCGTACAAACATTAGTTGCCTATTTTGCAATGGCAATTGGGCTTGTTCCACCATTAACTGGAGTTCAAGTACCATGGTGTATGCCGATTATTATTAAACCATTATTAGCAGGGGGATGGCAGGCAGCAGTTCTTCAAGTTGTTTGTATCGCAATTGGATGTTTAGTTTGGTATCCATTCTTCAAAGTATCAGATAACCAACGCTACAAAGAAGAAATTAGTGCTAAAGGACACGAAGAAGCCTAATTAACAAAGTTTTACTATTCACAAATAGTCTTGATTATAATAAAACACAGGTGTTGAAATAATATATAAATTAAATGTATTGTAAGTACTCCTTTCTTTATTAAATGGATAATCAAGAAAATAATAGATTATAAAACCAAATAAAAATATTTAATGCTATTTAATAAAGTTTGGCAGAGATGATTATTAAAAATCAACGTAAGAAAGATCATGTCTTTAGTGAAATGATAAAGGCATGATCAATTGTTTAAAAAGATAGTAAAATAAATATTTTAAAATTTGATTACTTGAAAGGAGCTAACAGATGGAGATAGAGTTATTAGAGAGACAGTCTAGTGAATTGCGAAAGGATATTGTTGAGGTATGCTATCACTCAAAAGCCGGACATGTTGGTGGTTCATTATCAGCAATTGATATTTTAAATGTTCTCTATTTTAACGAATTAAGAATTGATCCAAATAATCCTAAGATGGAAAATCGTGATCGGTTCATTTTAAGTAAGGGACATATTGCAGAAGCTTTATATGTTACATTGGCTAAGCGAGGTTTTTTCGCATACAGTGAGTTAGATAATTTTTCAGGATATAATACTAAATATATTGGTCATCCTAACAATAAAGTGGCTGGTGTGGAAATGAATACTGGTGCTTTAGGACATGGATTAGCAATTGGCGTAGGACTTGCGATTGCAGCGAAGAAGATGGGGCAGGATTATCGAACTTATGTTTTAATGGGGGATGGTGAGCTGGCAGAAGGTTCTATATGGGAATCAGCGATGGCTGCTGGACATTATAAGTTGGATAATCTATGTGCTATTGTTGACCGTAATCATTTGCAGATCAGCGGTTGTACTGAAACTGTTATGACTTTAGAAGATCTTAAAGGAAAATGGCAGATGTTTGGTTTTGAAGTAATTGAAATCGATGGCAATAATTATGAAGAAATAATCAATGCATTTACTCAAGCAAAAGCAATAAAAAATAAACCATCTTTAATTCTTGCTAATACAGTAAAGGGAAAAGGGGTTTCTTTTATGGAAAATCAGGCATCATGGCATCATGGTGTTTTAGATGCAGTACAGTATAAGCAAGCATTGATGGAATTGGGGGATTTATAAATGGGAAATAAAATTGCTAATCGTGCAGTAATTTGTGAAAAATTACAAGAGTTCGCTAAAACGGATCAAAAGATTTGTATCGTTACAAGTGATTCTCGTGGCTCTGCTTCATTAACTCCATTTACGAAAGAATTTCCAGATCGAGTCATTGAAGTAGGAATTGCTGAACAGGATTTAGTTGGAATTGCAGCAGGTTTAGCTGCTGCAGGAATGAAACCGTATGTTGCATCACCGGCTTGTTTTTTAACAATGCGTTCGATTGAACAAATTAAAGTAGATGTTGCTTATTCTAAAACTGATGTCAAACTGATTGGAATCAGTGCAGGAGTCAGCTATGGAGCTTTAGGAATGTCACATCATTCTTTACAAGATATAGCAGTATTAAATGCTATTCCTAATATGACAATCATCGTTCCGGCTGATCCTTATGAAACAAAAAAAATGATGAATAAATTGGCTGATTTCCATGGACCAGTTTATATTCGAGTTGGGCGTAATCCGGTTTCTGAAGTTTATCATGATGATAATTTTGATTATGAAATTGGCAAAGCTAAAATAATGCACGATGGTGATGATCTTTCTATTGTGGCATATGGAGAGATGGTCAGGGTAGCTTTAGATGCAGCTATTCAATTAGAGCTTCAAGGAATTCAGGCTCGTGTAATCAACATGCATACTATTAAACCGTTTGACCAAGAAGTAATTGTCAAAGCAGCAAAAGATACAAAAAGAATTATTACAATTGAAGAGCATAGCATTAATGGTGGACTTGGAAGCATTGTCAGTCAGATAGTAGCTAATCAAGCTCCATGTATAGTGAAGACATTAGCAATTCCAGATGAAACTTTAATTTCTGGAAACTCGCAGCAGCTGTTTGAATACTATGGTTTAACAAAAGAAAATGTAGTTTCAATTGCTAAACAGTTATTAAAGGATGAAAAGTAATGAAGTATATATTAACGATTGATCAAAGTACTTTTTCAACCAAAGTATTTATTATTGATGAAGAGAGTAATATGCTGGCTTCTTCAAGTTATCAACATCAACAATATTATCCTCAAAACGGCTGGGTCGAACATGATGGAGAAGAAATTTATACTAATTTACTTAAGGCTGTCAGTACGCTAAAAAAAGAATTTCCTGAATTAGTCGCAAAAGTTGCTGGAATAGCAATTACTAATCAACGTGAAACAACTATTCTTTGGGATAAAAGGACAGGAAAGCCTGTTCATCATGCAATTGTTTGGCAGTGTCGTCGTACAGCCTCAATGTGTGAAAAATTAAAAATCCATCAAGACTTAGTAGAAAAGTTAACCGGTTTAAAAATCAATCCGTATTTCTCAGCTCCGAAGATAAAATGGTTGATTGAAAATTGTAAACTTGATGAAATTGATAATTATGCTTTTGGAACAATGGAGTCATGGTTGATTTATAATCTAACTAATGGTAAAAAACATGTTAGTGATGTTACTAATGCATCACGAACATTATTAATGAATATTGAAACTTTGAAATGGGATGAAATGCTATGTAGTATTTTTGATATTCCATCAATTATTTTACCAGCCATTTTAAATAATGACGAGATATTTGGTTATAGTGATGTTAATGGTATCTTAGATCATGAAGTGCCAATCTGTGGAGTGATTGGTGATTCCCAGGCAGCGCTATATGCCCAGCATTGTTTTGAAACTGGTTCAATGAAAGTAACTTTAGGAACAGGATCAAGTGTAATGATTAATGCGGGTAGTTGTAAACCACAACTAACTAAAGGAATAGTCAATGCAGTAGGCTGGTGTGTTGAAAATAGGATAATCTATGCTCAAGAGGCAATTATTAATTGTAGTTGTGATACTCTTAATTGGTTAAAAAATCAAATTGGATTATTTAAAAAAGAAGCACAGTTAAATAGCATCTGGGATGAAATAGAGAATAATGACGGGGTTTATCTAGTTCCTGCATTTGTTGGCTTAAGTGTTCCTTGGTGGAATGATCAAGCGCGTGCAAGTATTTGTGGGCTGGCTCGTAATCATGATTATAAATACATTTTAAGAGCAGGCTTAGAATCGATTGCTTATCAAATCTATGATGCAGCAACTGCTTTAGGATATACATCTAATCAAATAATGAATATTGATGGTGGAGCAGTTTCAAATATAGGGTTGTTACAATTTATTGCAGATATTTTAAATGTTGAAGTTAAGGTGTCATATAATTATGCACTTTCAGCTATGGGGGCTTATGAGATTTCACGATTAAAATTATTTGGACAAACGGAATATTATGAAGATAAGAAAAAATATTTTCCAACTATGGACGAAAAGGTGAGAAATGCAAATATTTATGGCTGGCATCAAGCAGTAAAAGGAGTTTTAGCAGTAGCCAAACTAGATAATGAGGTGGAAATAAATGATAAATATTAAATTAGGAGTTATTCCGACGAGAAGAGATATTTTTAGCAAAGAAGAGGCATTAAAATATAAAGAATTGATTTTACAAAAATTAGCAACAATGAATATTACTTTTGTTGATATCGAGGATGCTAACGACGAAGGATTATTATTTGATGATAATGATGTTGATAAAGTCGTTGATAAAATGATTAAAGAAAAAGTGGATGCTTTGTTCTTTCCTCACTGTAATTTTGGAACTGAGTATTTAGTTGCACAAGTAGCAAAAAAAATGAATCTTCCTATTTTGATTTGGGGACCGCGTGATGAAAGTCCTTTAGGTGATGGAAGTCGTTTGCGTGATAGTCAGTGTGGATTATTTGCAACTGGAAAGGTATTAAGACGCTTTCGGTGTAAATTCACATATCTGCCAATGTGTCGTCTTGAAGATCAAGAATTTTATGAGGGGATAAGACGATTTTTAGCAACGGTAAATATTATTAAAGAATTAAAAGATTTAACAATATTACAAATTGCAACGCGACCATCTGGTTTTTGGACAATGATGGTTAATGAAGGTGAATTACTAGAGAAATTTAACATTAAGATCCATCCGGTTACTTTAGCTGAAGTTAAAGATGAGATGGATGCAGTTGAGCAAAATAAAAAAGATGAAGTAATTCAAGTAATTGATTATCTAAAAAAAGAAACTATAATTGAAATTAGTGATGAAGCTTTAGTAAAAGTAGCAGCTTTAAAGGTAGCAATCAAAAGTATTGCAAAAAGATATAATTGTAAGGCTGCGGCTGTTCAATGCTGGAACGCTATGCAGGGAGTATTAGGAATTTTTCCGTGTGCTGCTAATGCTTTATTAACAGATGAAAAATTTCCTGTTGCTTGTGAAACTGATATTCATGGTGCTATCACTTCAATTATTGCACAGGCTGCGTCAATTGAAGATAATGTTACTTTCTTTGCGGATTGGACTGTTCCTCATCCAACAAACAACAATGCTGAGTTATTACAACACTGTGGTCCATGGCCGATTTCCTTGATGGAAGAAAAGCCAAGATTAGGGGCACCATTTGCGTTTAATCATTCTCACCCAGGGAGTCTTCATGGGAAAATTAAAGAAGGGGAGATGACAATTTTAAGATTTGATGGTGATAATGGTGAATATTCATTATTAATGGGAAAAGCAAAAACAATTCCTGGACCATTTAATCAAGGTACTTATATTTGGATTGAAGTAGATGATCTAAAAAAACTTGAGGATAAACTAGTATGTGGCCCTTATGTACATCACTGTACAGGAATATATGAAGATATTTTGCCACAAGTATTTGAAGCTTGTAAATATATAGAAGGTTTGACACCAGATCCATATGATTGTGATAATGAAGTATTAAAAGCATTAGTAAGGGGGGAAAAGTAATGGGATTGAAAGTTACAATAAATAAAAAAAGTTTTGAAAAGAATGGTAAACCATTTTTCTATTTAGCAGATACTTGTTGGAGTGCATTTACAAATATTAATGAAAATGATTGGAAATATTATTTACAGTATCGTAAGCGACAAGGATATAATGTTCTACAAATTAATATTTTGCCGCAGTGGGATGCTAGTGCTACTGATTTAAATCATTCACCGTATCAAAAAGATGAAAAAGGTAATTATCAATTTGATAAATTGAATGATTCATATTTTAATCATGCTCGTAGTATGTGTGAAGTTGCAAAAGAATATGGTTTTGAATTAGCACTAGTTGTTTTATGGTGTAATTATGTACCAGCGACATGGGCAAATAATATGTTGAGCCATAATACGATGCCTTACGAAGAGATCGATGGATACATAAAAAAAGTAAATGAGACATTTACTGATTTGGATCCATTATATGTAATCAGCGGGGATACTGATTTAAATGAGGAAATTAGCTGCTCTTATTATTTGAAAGCAAGTCAATTACTACATGAATTAGCACCGAATTGTTTACAAAGTCTACACGTACGTGGACGTTTGATGGAAATTCCTGAGAAACTAATTAAACAAATGGACTTTTATATGTTTCAATCCGGGCATAATGCAAAGCTGGAAAATAGAGCGATGCCTTATTGTTTACCAGAATATTTTATTGAACATTATCCAGTTAAGCCATTATTGAATTCAGAACCGTGTTATGAACAAATGGGGTATTCCTCAAATATGTATGGTCGGTTTCATCAATTTGAAATCAGACGAGCTGCTTGGCAAAGTATTTTAACCGGTGCTTTTGCGGGAATCACATATGGGGCAGCTGGCATTTACAGTTGGCATACTTATGGTAAAGAATTTGCAAACGAAGTAGGAGAAGGATTTGATTCCCCGAATCCATGGCATCTTGCTATTCATTATCCAGGTGCTTGGGATTATAGTGATATTAAAGTTATTTTTGATAATTATGAAATTACTGAATTATCATCAGCTCAAAATTTATTAATGAATGGAATTGATGATATTCGTGCGGCTTTAACTAATAACAAGCTATTATTGATTTATGTTCCGGAAAATACAAAAATTAAATTAAAACTTGAAACTACAGCAATTGACAAGATTACAATTATTGATTTGGAAACACGTCATCGAGAAGTGGGGACGGTTAGTTCTTGTCAAGGTGGATGCATGGTTGGAATGCATATTTTTGAACATGATGCTTTGTATGTGGTGGATTTAAAATAATGAAACGTATTCTATTGTTATGTGCTGCAGGAATAACAACATCATTATTGACAAAAAAATTAGATGATTTAATTAGAGAAGTCAATGAAGAGTATCAAGTTATTGCCTGTCCTGTTGCGGAAGTAGCGACTCAAGGTATTCAAGCAGAAATTTTATTATTAAGCCCACAAGTAAGATTTAACTATGCAAAGATACAACAGATGTTTCCCGATAAATTAGTATTAAAAATAGGTGCAGAGGATTACAAGAATCTAAACGCTGAAAAAATTATAAAAGATTTAAAAAACAATTTAAAATAACAATCTAGAAAGTTTGGAAAATTAAATAATTACTGCAAATAGTCGACTTTATCCTCCCTGATAAATTTTCTATAAATTATTGTAATTTGATAGTTTTTCCAAACTTTTTAATTTAGATAAAAGGAGAATTATATGAGATTTTTTTTAGATACGGCTAATGTCGAAGAAATAAAAAAAGCAAATGATA
>OHMN01000006.1_pt1 | contig 212102 bp, 215 predicted proteins | sample 1569361 | NCBI WGS metagenome assembly OHMN01 (sample SAMEA3541508, study PRJEB24748) | human gut metagenome | biome: human gut; feature: human-associated habitat; material: faeces | place: China | collected 2012
CTCCAACAATGCCACAGCCGCAGGAATATCTCCGCCTGTCAGCAGTTTTGCATTTTCGTCAAAGGTCATGGTAACAAATACAGGTAATTTTGTATTTTCTTTTACCGCCAGTACAGCTGCCTTTACTTCATGTGTATCGCTCATGGTTTCAATCAGAGCTACATCAGCTCCTGCTTGCTCGCCTACCATAGCCATTTCTTTAAATGCTTCGTATGCCCCGTCAAATTCCAAATCTCCCAATGGGCGAAGCAGTTTGCCTGTTGGACCAATATCCATAGCAACCAACCCATGACCGTTTTCGTTTACTGCCTGTTTTGCAATGGAAACTGCTTTTTCAATCAGTTCTTTTGCTGTGTAACCGCTGTCTTCCATTTTAATGGAGTTTGCTCCAAATGTATTTGTTTTGACAATATCGCATCCTGATTTTAAATATTCCCGATGCACATTTAAAATGAATTCAGGCTTTTCTACGTTCCAGACTTCAGGCAATTCCCCCGGGGCAAGTCCATTTTGTTGTAAAATGGAACCCATGCCGCCCTCAAAGAAAATAATACGTTTTCCAAGTTGCTTTAAAATATCCATGGTTATTCTTCCTTTCTAAACGGACAGTTTTTTGCCTGACAAGTCATGCACCTTGCAATATGGCAGGTTGTGGATTCTTCTGTCAATCCAATGACAGCGGTTACGGATTTGCTCGGCGCCAAAATAAGACTGTCCATGACAGTAAGGCCGATGCGTTTTTGGCAGTTTAAGACACCTAGTAAGTCTTTTTGATAGGTAAGCGGAAAATCTCCATAGCCGGGACTGAAACGAGGACGTAAATAAAGTCCTTGTTTACCTGCTTCTTCTTTCATGAAATCCTGCTGCTCATCACAGTATGCCTCAATCACGGTAGCGGCACAAGCTTGCAGAATAACGGCTTTGCTCATATCCAGCTTGTTGTATTTTTGAATCAGCAAGTCTGTTTGTGCGCCAAGTGTAGCAGCAAAAATGGCTGCTTCCTTGCAGCCGTTAATATGCTGAGACAAATTTTTACTTTGAATGGAAATGGAGCCAATGGTTACAATGTGATTTTCACCAAAAGTAACAGGAAAAATTTGATAAATACATTTTGGCGAGATGACTCTCAGTAGTTCGGCAAGACAAGATTCAATGCTGTTTGTAACAATCTCATCGGCAGGTTTTCCGCGGTATCCCAAATAGCGCAGTATTTCTTTGCGACTAATATCCATTACGTAATTCATTCTCCTTAGACCGGAACAGCAGCTGTACGCTTGTCCAAAATTTCAGATAAATTGGATACAATGGTTTCTGCAATGTCCGGTTTATTCATAGTATATAAATGAATGGCTTTTACACCGTTGGCAATCAAATCAATGATTTGTTCTGTGGCATAAGCAATCCCTGCTTGTTTCATTGCAAGCGGGCTGTCGCCAAATTTTTCGACCATAGCACCCAAACGTTCTGGCAAATATGTTCCGGAAATCTGACAAATACGCTTGATTTGGCTGCTGTTGGTTACGGGCATAATTCCCGCAACAATGGGAACATGGATGCCTTTGGCCAAAGTTTTATACAAAAAATTATATAAAATTTGATTATCAAAAAACATTTGTGTGGTTAAAAAATCGCAGCCGCAGTCTACTTTTTGTTTAAGATGGTCAATGTCATCCATTTTACGGCTGCATTCAATATGCCCTTCGGGATAGCAGGCTGCGCCTACGCAAAAATCCCCTTGAGATTTGATATCTTCTATCAATTGATATGCATAGCGGTAATCTTTCACAGCATCTTCCGGATTCATACCTTGAGGGACATCACCCCGCAGGGCTAATATATTGGTAATGCGCTTGTCCTTTAATTGATGCAATGTAGAGGCAATATCAGATTTGGCAGATGCTACGCAAGTAAGATGCGCCAGCGCCGGAATTTGATATTGTGTTTGAATATGGTCTGCAATTTCAATGGTGCGTTTGGAATTGCTGCCGCCTGCACCGTATGTAACGCTGATAAAGTCAGGATTGATCTTGGCAATTCCTTTGATTACGCTTTTACATTCATCCAATGGGATATGTGGTTTTGGAGGAAAAATTTCGCAGGAAAAAGTGACGGAATTTTGTTCAATCAAATCAATTATTTTCATATGTGGTAAATCCTCTCTGAAGGATATTTTATGGTTACAAACTCATTTTAGAATCGGTAATATTATACCAAAAAAAAAGATGGAATAAAACCCAAATCAATGAGATGTTTGGATTTTTTCCATCTAAAATGTAATTAAGAAATAGGATAGAATGATTTGAGAAAATATAAAGGGGTTATTCTCGTTAAAGTTTTGTAAATGCTTGCGTCAAATCTTCAATAATGTCATCAATATGTTCAATACCAATAGAGAGGCGTACTGTGTTAGGGGAAATACCACAGGCTTTTAATTCCTCTGCATTTAATTGAGAATGGGTCGTGCTTGCAGGATGGATGACCAAAGATTTTGCATCTGCCACATTTGCAAGAAGAGAGAAAATTTCAAGAGAGTCAATAAAGCGTTTTGCCTCTTGTTCTCCTCCTTTGATTTCAAATGTGAAGATAGAGCCGGCGCCTTTTGGGAAGTATTTCTGATATAAGTCATAATATTTGCTGTCAGGCAAGGATGGATGGTTAACGCGTTCTACTTGGGGATGTTGTTTCAAAAACTCAACTACTTTCAGCGCATTTTCCGTATGGCGTTCTACACGAAGGGAAAGCGTTTCCAATCCTTGAATGAATAGGAAAGAGTGGAATGGACTCAAGGTTGCACCGGTATCCCGAAGCAAATTGGTGCGGATACGGGTAATATAAGCTGCCGCACCTATATCTTTTGCAAAATTAATGCCGTGGTAACTGTCGCAAGGTTGGGACAGTCCCGGGAATTTATCTGAATTCCAATCAAACTTACCGGCATCTACAATCACACCGCCCAATGCGGCTCCGTGACCGCCAATAAATTTTGTTGCGGAATGTACCACAATGTCAGCGCCGTGTTCAATGGGACGGAATAGGTAAGGGGTTGCAAATGTATTATCAATAACCAGAGGAATGCCATGTTTATGGGCAATATCCGCTACTGCTTTTACATCAATAATGCTGGAATTTGGATTGCCCAAAGATTCAATAAAAATCAATTTTGTGTTTTCCTGAATAGCGTCTTCAAAATTTTGTAAAGTATCAGGGTCAACAAAGGTTGTGGTGATATTGTCCTCAGGTAATGTATGGGCAAATAAATTATAGGTGCCTCCATATAGAGTAGAAGCTGCCACAATATGGTCGCCTGCGCGGGTAATATTTTTTACTGCGTATGTTATGGCCGCAGAACCGGAAGCAGTTGCCAGTGCGGCAATACCGCCTTCCAAAGCGGCAATACGCTTTTCAAATACATCTGTAGTAGGATTCATCAATCGACTGTAAATATTGCCGCCTTCACTTAACCCAAATCGACCTGCAGCTTGGTCACAGTCTTTAAATACATATGAAGTGGTTTGATAGATTGGAACCGCACGGGCGTCTGTTGCGGAATCAGGGGTTTCTTGACCAATATGCAATTGTTGTGTTTCAAATCTCCAATTTTTGTTGCTCATAATAATATACTCACTTTCTATTTATCTTTGTTTTTAGTATGAAATATGAGCGTCACATTCGGTCTACTGCGCTGCAGCAGCGAAACCGTATCGTAATAGTTTTGAGTGGCATAACTGTGCCTCCAGTTAATTTGTATAATTCATATAGAATTAGTAATGTTTTTGTTAATGTTATTCTACTCCGTTCATTTACAGATGTCAATAGGAAACTTCAAATATTTTGCAGGTAAATTTCCAATAATAGCTTGTTATCAGTTTTATTGATAACCTGTAATAGCCACAGACAATAAAGCCCTGAATTAACATATAATTCAGGTATATATCTTGTATTTTTTTGATGAAAAATAAAAAAAGACGCTTCAAACAGAAGCGTCTTTGGCATAAATCATGCAGTTAAGATAACATTTTTTTCATATCTTGGTCATAACACGGGGCAATTTCTTCATCTCCGTATTCCGCATGATATTTTTCCACTAAATCAGCAAGTGTAATATTGTCCACTACATTTTGAACAGCCTCGTGTATTTGGCGCCACACATCTAATGTAATGCAAGCGTTAGAGCGAGGGCAGGTATTTGTCTCATAGTCTAAACAAGGAACGGGAGAAAGGGTACCCTCCATTACATTTAAAATCATGCCGACGGTATAATCTTTGGGTTCTCTGGAAAGACGGTAGCCGCCGTTTGCTCCTCTGGCACTTTTTACAAAACCGGCCTTACAAAGCTGGTTGATAATTTGTTCCAGGTATTTATCAGATATTTCTTGCCTTGTTGAAATATTTTTTATGCTGATATAATTATCCTTACCGTTTACGGCAAGATCCAACATAAGGCGAAGAGCATATCTACCTTTGGTAGAAATTCTCATATGTACTCCTTCCTAATCAAGTGACAATGATTGAAGTTGACCTTTATATAATAATATATCGTTTATAAAATAGATTGATTCAACTTGATATTATACAATAATTCTTCTATTTCGTCCATAGTAAAAATAGGCATTATTCGGGAATCCAAAATTTATTTGACGATTCTCGTTGATTTCCTACAGAACTGCAGGAAAAACTTTATACACAATTGCACCGTATTTGCCTTGCCTTTCTGCAATACATTATGTTATGCTAAAAGTACATCTTATCTGGAAGATGATTCTGAAAGAGCAGATGATGTTGCAAAAAAGAATCGTTCTGATATATACAAGGGTTCGTCCCAAGTAAGAAGGCGGTCAAATTGTTACGAATCTAAGACACCCCAAACAAATTTTTTGTTTGGAAGGTATGTTTCGTATATGACTCTTATACCGCTTTTGGTATAAGAGTCTTTTTTGTTTACATCATATCAGAAAAGAAAGGATTGGGTCAAATGGAAACCAGAATCGGGTTAATTGGCATTATTGTGGAGGATTTAAACGCAACAGAAAAGTTAAATCAAATATTGCATGATTATGGCTCTTATATCATCGGCAGAATGGGGTTGCCTCATCGCGAGAAAAAGCTGAGTATTATCAGTGTGGTAGTAGATGCCCCAAATGATGTTATCAGTGCATTATCCGGAAAGCTAGGCATGATTAAAGGTATTACCGTAAAGACCATTTACTCTAAAACATCCGAAGGATAATAGGTATCTGCAGAAGAGGAGTGTATGTTTATGTATGATGTAAAATCAAGAGTAGCTACAGAGTTTATCGATGATAAAGAAATTTTAGACACGATTGCATATGCAAAACAAAACAAAAGCAACCGTGAACTAATCGAGCAGCTGATTAACAGAGCAAAAGATTGTAAAGGTCTTACTCATAGAGAGGCGGCTGTACTGTTGGAATGTGACCAAGCAGATTTAAATGAGCAGATGTTTCAACTTGCAAAGCAAATCAAACAAAAATTATATGGAAATCGTATTGTAATGTTTGCACCGCTGTATTTGTCCAATTATTGTGTCAACGGATGCACCTATTGCCCTTATCATTATAAGAATAAGACGATTTGCAGAAAAAAATTGACGCAGGAGGAAATTCGTAGGGAAGTCATTGCATTGCAGGATATGGGTCACAAACGTTTGGCTTTGGAAGCGGGAGAAGATCCTGTGAATAATCCTCTGGAATATATTTTGGAAAGCATCGAAACCATTTACAGCATCCAGCATAAAAATGGCGCTATCCGCAGAGTAAATGTGAATATTGCGGCAACCACAGTGGAAAATTACAGAAAATTAAGAGACGCGGGCATAGGAACTTATATTTTATTCCAGGAGACTTATCATAAGGAAAATTATGAGAAACTGCATCCTACCGGTCCAAAACATAATTATGCCTATCATACCGAAGCCATGGACAGAGCCATGGAAGCAGGCATTGACGATGTGGGAATCGGCGTTTTATTTGGCTTGAATATGTATCGTTATGATTTTGTGGGTTTGCTGATGCACGCGGAACATTTGGAGGCTGCCATGGGTGTAGGTCCCCATACCATCAGCGTGCCTCGTATCCGTCCTGCAGATGATATTGATGCAGAAGATTTTAAAGATGCAATCAGCGATGAAATTTTTGAAAAAATTGTAGCAGTGCTCCGCATTGCGGTTCCTTATACAGGTATGATTATTTCCACAAGAGAATCTCAAAAAACAAGAGAACGCGTTTTGGATTTGGGTGTTTCTCAGCTAAGCGGCGGTTCACGTACCAGTGTAGGGGGATATGCGGAAGACGAGCCGGAAGAAGAAAATTCCGCACAGTTTGACTTAAACGATACCAGAACTTTGGACCAGATTGTAAACTGGTTATTGGACGGAGGCTTTATTCCAAGTTTTTGTACTGCGTGTTACCGTGAAGGAAGAACAGGAGATCGTTTTATGCAGCTTGTAAAATCAGGACAAATTGCAAACTGCTGTCAGCCAAATGCACTTATGACATTAAAAGAATACTTGGAAGACTATGCCAGCGAGGATACGAGACGAAAAGGCGAACGCGCTATTTTGGAAGAATTGAACCATATCGGCAGCGAAAAAGTGCGGCAGATTACAATCAACCGTTTGGAATTGATGAAAGAAGGAAAACGTGATTTCCGTTTTTAATCAAAACAGGAAAGGGGACATTTTTATGAGCTTGACAAATACTCCTTCTGGAAACAGACTGCATATTGGTATTTTTGGAAAGCGTAACAGTGGGAAATCTTCTTTGCTCAATGCCATTACGGGACAGGAAATTGCCTTGGTCAGTGAGGTAAAAGGAACTACAACAGATCCTGTATCAAAAGCCATAGAAATACATCCGATTGGGCCGTGTTTGCTGATTGATACAGCGGGATTTGATGATACAGGCGACTTAGGAAGCATGCGTATTGAAAAAACGAAAGCTGTGTTAGACAAAACGGACATCGCTGTTATGGTGTTTACGGATATGGAAATGGAACCTGAGGCACAGTGGATTGCTATACTTAAGAAACGTAATATCCCAATGCTTGCTGTTGTCAATCAAGTTGACCGTATTGAGCAGGCGCAGGAAATCAAACGTCAAATTGAGCAGCGGTTTTCTCTCATTCCTTTATTGGTCAGCGCAAAAGAAAAAACGGGAATTACACAAATAAAAAATGAAATTCTGCGTCTGATGCCTCCCGGTTTTGAGGCGCAAAGCTTAACAGGCTCCTTGGTGCAGCCCGAAGATGTAGTGCTCTTGGTAATGCCGCAGGATAAACAAGCTCCGAAAGGAAGGCTGATTTTGCCCCAAGTACAAACTATTCGGGATTTACTGGACAATCATTGTGTGGTAATGTGTGTTACCACGGAACAATTGCCCACCGCGCTGCAGGCGCTTGCAAAACCGCCAAAATTAATTATTACGGATTCTCAGGCGTTTGCACAGGTTTACCCATTGAAACCTGCCGGAACATTGCTGACCTCTTTTTCTGTACTGCTGGCAGCATATAAAGGGGATTTATCTGCTTTTGTGAAGGGAGCCGATGCGTTGGATTCTCTCACAGACGACAGTCATGTATTGATTGCGGAAGCCTGTACCCATGCGCCGCTTCAGGAGGATATAGGGAGGGTGAAAATTCCCAATATGCTGCGGAAAAAGTATGGAGAACATTTGCAGGTGACTGTAGTAAGCGGCTCTCAATTTCCTAATGATTTAAGTGCGTATCAATTAATTATTCATTGCGGAGCGTGTATGTTTAATCGTAAACATGTGTTAACACGTGTGGAACAAGCCGAGCAGCAAGGCGTTCCTATTACCAATTACGGTGTAGCAATTGCAAAGCTGACAGGAATTTTAGACAAAATTTCTATGTAGCAATTGGTAAGACAATGGTTTGACGTACAGCAATGAATGTAATAAGCTGCAATTTTAATACCATGATTTTATTTTAATCTTGACAATCTCTATAGGTTTGATATAATACACAAAGTTAGCTTAAACTAACTTTGTGTAGGAGGACTTCATGGCGATTAAAATCATAAATCACAGTATTGTGCTTATTTTGATATTGTTATTTCTTTTGTGTACATTGGAGCCTGTAAAAAGATTACAGCTCCATCCCAAATTTCAATTTTTAAAATCTATCACAAAGTATCATTCGGTATATGCTTGGTTACTTCTCGTTCTTTCATTGGTACATGGTTTTCTTGCAGAAAAAACTTCTGCGTCCATCAGCGGAAAAATTGTATGGATGATTCTGCTTTTGTTAATTGTTTTTGCATATTTGAGGAAAAAGATGCCGACTGCGGTATGGAAAACAATACATATCTCATGTTCCGTATTGTTGACAATCGGAATCATCGCTCATATCACACATGCAGTTCTTTTATAACCATATGTTATCTATGATATAAAATGCAAATAACAGGTATCTTGTAACATATGATACATGCAGGTATTTTGTTGGTAAAAATCAGTTTATGGCTTGACAAAATTCTGAGTAAGGAATATTATTTAAAGTAATAGATGAAATGCATTGAAAGGGAAGTCATGCAGAGGGCCTGTATCAGAGAGCTGTCGGGTGGTGTAAGGCAGTACAGGTTCTGTATGGAATCACCCTTGAGCAGGCGGCTGAACCAGAAAGAAGTAAGCTGAGCCCGGTTTCTTACCGTTATCAAAGCATGCATTGTTAGATGCAGTGAGGGATTGTCGTTTGGCAATAAATTGAGTGGTACCGCGGAGTTTTAGTCTTCGTCTCTATGTTTTATAGAGGCGAGGGCTTTTTTTATACTGCTGACCTTCAAGATTCAATCGTATCATGTCATTTTAGTAAACATATAAAGGAGACTTTCACCATGAAATTAACAGGTGCACAAATTATTATGGAGTGCTTATTGGAGCAGCATGTCGATACCGTATTTGGGTATCCGGGCGGCGCTGTTTTGAATATTTACGATGCACTCTATGAATACAGCGACCGTATCAACCATATTTGTACCGCACATGAACAAGGTGCTGCTCATGCGGCAGACGGTTATGCCCGTTCCAGCGGAAAAACAGGCGTTTGTATTGCTACCTCAGGTCCGGGAGCGACCAATTTGGTAACCGGTATTGCAACCGCTTATATGGATTCCATTCCTATGGTTGCCATTACAGGCAATGTCAATTTGAATCTATTGGGTCTGGATAGCTTTCAGGAAGTAGACATTACAGGCGTTACCATGCCGATTACAAAACATAACTTTATTGTAAAGAAAATTGAATATTTGGCAGATACCATTCGTCAGGCCTTCCGTATTGCGCAGGAAGGCAGAAAAGGTCCTGTATTAATTGATGTTCCAAAAGACATCACAGGACAACTGTACGAATTCACTCCTGCCACAAAAGCATTGGATGAAGCACAGCAGGTAGCAATGCATTTACCAATCAGCAAAAAGCCGGTAGAGGTAAAAGCATCTAAAATAGAACGCGCATTAGAGCTGATTTCCAAAAGTAAACGTCCTTTTGTTTATACAGGCGGCGGCTTGCTTGCTGCAGAGGCCTGCGATGAGCTGAAAACTTTAGTGGAAAAAATAGATGCACCGGTTTCTTGTTCTCTGATGTGCCAGGGAGGATTTGACCAGGCAGATGACCGTTATATGGGTATGCTTGGCATGCATGGAACAAAAACAGCGGCAGAGGCATTGAAGCATTGCGATTTATTTTTAGCAGTAGGCACACGTTTTTCTGACCGTGTCATTTGTAATGCAAATTTGTTTGCTCGTCATTGCCCAATTATCCAAATTGATATTGACCCGGCAGAATTTAATAAAAATATTGACGTTACTTTAAAATTAGGCGGAGATGCCAAGCAGATTTTGTCTTTGCTCAATGAGAAATTGGAACAACAGGACCATAAAGAGTGGCTGGCACAAATTAAAGCTTGGAAAAAAGAATATCCGTTGAGACAAGATGCAATTGATCCAAATGGTGTAACACCTCAAATGTTGTTTGATGCTTTGAACGAACTGACCAAATCAGAAGCGATTATTGCAACAGAAGTAGGTCAGCATCAAATGTGGGCTGCACAGTTTTATGAATTCCGTCATCCGAGACAATTTATTACATCAGGCGGACTGGGCACCATGGGCTTTGGTCTTGGGGCCGCTATGGGTGCCCAGGTAGCAAATCCTGATAAAAAGGTGATTAATATTGCAGGAGACGGCAGTTTCCATATGAATTGCAATGAGCTTTCCACTTTGGCAAAATATCAAATTCCAATGATGGAACTGGTTGTGGATAACTCTGTGCTGGGCATGGTACGCCAATGGCAGAAATTGTTTTATGACAATCGTTTTTCTCAAACAACACAGGATAAGAAGACCGACTTTGTAAAATTGGCCGAAGCATTTGGAGTAAAAGCATTCGAAATCCGTACCAAGGATGAGTTGATTCCCGTGCTGAAAGAGGCGCTCAGTTTGAAAGAGCCTGTTTTGGTTGCTTGTCATATTCATCGTGATTTTAACGTATTGCCAATGGTTCCTGCCGGTGCTTCCGCAGAAGAACCAATACTGGAAATGTAAGAAAGAGAGGTCGCCATAATGAATCATACTGAAGAAAAAGATTACATCTTATCCGTACTGGCACAAAACCATGCAGGCGTCCTGCTTCGCATTGCAGGCTTATTCAGCCGCCGCTGCTACAATATCAAAAGCATTGTAGCAGCGCAAACGGAAGATAATAACAGATCCAGAATTTTAATTGTTGTACAGGGGGATGACCGTATTGTACGACAGGTGGATAAACAATTGAGTAAACTGGTGGAAATTGAACAAGTGACTGTACTCAACGACAACGAGGCGGTTGTAAGAGAACACTTATTGATAAAATTGGAGCGCAGCGATATGACCTCCAATCAATTGGTTGCAATTGCAAATGTATTCCATGCAAATATTTTAAATGTTTCCTCTACCGATATGATTGTAGAACTCACAGGAACTCCTTCCACACTGGATTCCTTTGTGGAATGCTGTAAACCATATCATATTGTAAAGATTTTACGTACGGGTACTATGGCAATGGAAAAATAATAGCAGCGACAGAACGGAACACTGCAAAAGGGAGAATGATGATATGCTTACACTAGATAAAATATACCATGCGGCCTACGTATTGCGGGACGTAGTGCGAAAGACAGATTTGATTCTGGCCCCCCATTTGAACCCGGATTGCGAACTGTATTTAAAAACAGAAAATTTGCAAACAACCGGTTCATTTAAAGTGCGCGGTGCATACTATAAAATTTCACAGCTTTCCGACGAGGAAAAATCAAAAGGCGTCATTGCCTGTTCAGCAGGAAACCATGCACAGGGGGTTGCCTTGGCAGCTGCCAAACATGGAATGAAAGCCTTAATTTGCATTCCGGACGGCGCTCCTATTTCAAAAGTGGAAGCAACAAAACGTTATGGAGCAGATGTTTGCCTTGTCAAAGGTGTATACGATGACGCCTATCAAAAAGCCTGTGAATTGCAGCAGGAAAGCGGAAGTACCTTTATTCATCCGTTTAATGATGAAGATGTGATTGCAGGTCAGGGCAGTATTGGTTTAGAATTACTGGATCAATTGCCGGAATTGGATGCCGTTATTGTGCCTATTGGTGGAGGTGGGTTAATCGGTGGCGTTGCATTTGCAATTAAATCGCTGCGTCCGGAGTGTAAGGTATATGGTGTGCAAGCAGTAGGCGCGCCTTCTATGTATAATTCTGTAAGACATCATCACGTAGAAACATTAGATTATGTTTCTACCATTGCAGACGGTATTGCAGTGAAACAGCCGGGAGATTTAACATACGATTTATGTGAAAAATATGTAGATGAAATTGTCACCGTAACAGATGATGAAATCTCCACAGCGATTTTAATGTTAATTGAACAACAAAAACTGATTGCCGAAGGCGCAGGTGCAGTTGCGGTTGCAGCGGCGTTGTTTAATAAAGTAGATGTCAAAGGCAAAAAAGTAGCATGTCTTGTTTCAGGCGGCAACATTGATGTTACCATTTTGTCCCGTGTGATTTCCCGCGGTTTGCTAAAAACAGGGCGTTCTGCCGATATTACCATTGAACTGGTGGATAAACCGGGTCAATTAAGTGATGTATCACGAATTATTGCGGAGACAGGCGGAAACGTAGTGGCTGTACATCATGACAGAAGCGGTGAAAATACAAATGTAAACGGCTGTTATTTACATTTGGTAATGGAAACCAGAGACCATGCGCATATTTTGGAAATTGAAAACGCTCTGACCAATCAGGGCTATAAAATTATAGGAAGAGAGAGACGATGCATATGTTAAAAAAAGTAAGTACAGAAAAGGCTCCCGCAGCAATCGGACCATATTCTCAGGCAATTGTAAACGGAAATATGTTATATACCAGCGGACAAATTCCGATTATTCCGGAAACCGGTGAATTGGTACAAGGAGATATTACAGCGCAGGCAGAGCAGGTGATGAAAAATCTAAACGCAGTGCTGGAGGCTGCAGGTACCACATTTGCAAATGTGATTAAAACAACTTGTTTTTTGGCAGACATGAATGATTTTGCTGCTTTTAATGCAGTATACGAGACTTATTTTACGGAGAAACCGGCTCGTTCTTGTGTAGCTGTAAAACAGTTGCCTAAAAATGCATTGGTAGAAGTTGAGCTGATTGCATCCATATAATAAACAAGCTGTCTGATTTCAGACAGCTTTTTGTTATACAAGGAAGTCTATGCTTGAATAAAGTATAGCAATATGGTATATTTTAAAATACGTGAATTTTAAGGGAGGTTTGATTATGCCTGCATTGGAAGCTAAAAAGAATATCTACTGGGTAGGCGTGTTAGATAAAGAATTGCGTAATTTTGATATTATTATGCATACCGATTACGGTACTACGTATAACTCTTATTTGGTCAGAGGTAGCGAAAAAACAGTTTTGTTTGATACCGTAAAAGAGCCGTTTTTTGAAGAGCATCTCGAACATATTCGTCAGGTATGCGCCCCCTCTGAAATTGATTATATTGTGGTGAACCATACGGAACCTGACCATAGCGGAAGTATTTTAAAGTTGTTGGAGTATGCACCAAATGCAAAGATAGTTGCGGGAAAGGTAGCGCTGAATTACTTGAGCGAAATATTCAATGCCCCTTTTCCTTCTATCACGGTAACAGAAAAAGACACTCTTGATATTGGAGGTATGACCCTTCAGTTTATCAGCGCGCCAATGCTTCATTGGCCGGACAGCACTTACACCTATATTCCGCAGGCAAAAGCACTGTTTACATGTGACAGCTTTGGGTGCCATTTTGCAGATGAACGTGTGTTTAACGACCTGATTGATACAGATTTTTCAGAATCTTATCAATATTACTACGATAATATTATAGGACCATATGCATATCCAAGCATGGCGAATGCGCTAAAGAAAATCGAACCCTTGGAAATAGAGTTGATTGCCAACGGTCATGGACCTGTTCTACGCAAAGATATTCCTCATTATATTGAGTTATATAAAAAATGGTCCACTCCTGTTGTGGGAGAGAAAAAGCAGGTTGTTATAGCATATGCTTCCTGTTATGGATATACCAAAATGCTGGCAGAAAAAATTGCAGAGGGAATTCGTCATGCAGGCATTGACAATTTAACAATATTGGATTTGGAAACTACAGATTTAGAGGAAGCGGGAAAACAGCTGCAGCAGGCTGACGGCTTTTTATTAGGGTCACCCACTTTGGTAGCTGATGCATTACCTCCCGTATGGCAGATGCTTACTTATATTAACCCTATTATCCAGAAGGGACGTTTTGCGGGAGCATTCGGTTCTTATGCATGGGGAGGAGAAGCAGTACCAAATTTGCTGCATAGAATGGAAAAGTTAAATTTGAAACTGCCGGTAGAAGGTTACCGTGTTAAGTTAAAACCAAGTGATGAACAATTGCAGGAAGCTTTTGTATATGGAGAAAATTTTGCAAAAGCAATGCAGGGATAAGGGTCATCGTATAGCCGGTAAAAAAGAACTGCAAACTTGCAGTTCTTTTTTTGTCTGTTGTATCCAATAGCAAATAGAACATCATAGTACTGTCTTTTCATGGATATCAAACAAAATTTTCTACTGTCTTGTCAGTTGTATTGACATATAGTTGTGGTTGTGCAATACTGGTATACATAAGTTTAAATCCTACCAATATGCTGTGGTGGGAATCCCTAGAAATGGAGTTGTATTGTATGCAAGCGTTGAAGGAACGAATCCAAAAGTTAAAAAAAGAGCGTGACGCAGTTATTTTAGCGCACTTTTATGTTGACGGCTCAGTACAGGAAATTGCCGATTATGTTGGCGACTCTTACTATTTAAGTAAAAAAGCATCTGAAAGTCCGTGTAAAACCATTTTGTTTTGCGGTGTGGAATTTATGGGAGAAAGTGCAAAAATTTTAAATCCCGAAAAAACTGTGATTATGGCAGATGTGGAAGCAGACTGCCCAATGGCACATATGGTAACACCTGATGATATTCAAAAAGTAAGAGAAGCTTATGACGATTTGTCCGTAGTATGCTATATCAACTCTACCGCACAAACAAAAGCTTATTCCGATGTTTGTGTTACTTCTTCCAATGCGGAAAGAATTGTAAAGGCACTGGAACAAAAAAATATCTTTTTTATTCCGGACGGAAATTTAGGGCGTAATCTTGCAGCAAAAATTCCTGAAAAGAATTTTATCTTTCATACAGGATATTGCTGTGTGCATCAAGATATCATGGCTTATCATGTACAAGATGCCATGAAAGAATATCCCGATGCAAAGGTGTTGGTGCATCCGGAGTGCAGTCCGGACGTGGTAGCTTTGGCAGACTATGCAGGAAGTACTTCGGGAATCTTAGAATATGCAACCAAAAGTGATGCACAGGAATTTATTATTTGTACCGAAACAGGAATCTTCTACAATTTGCAAAAGGCGAATCCTGACAAGAAGTTTTATGCGGTAAAAAAACATCAAGTTTGTGATGATATGAAAAAAATCACATTAGAGAAAGTGGAGCTTGCGCTTAAGCAAGGCATTCCAATGGAACTTGATGAAAATTTGATGAAAAAAGCAGAAGGTGCATTAAAGCAGATGCATCAAATTGCGCAATAAGAGAGAAGGGCAAGTATGGAACATCAAGCAGATGTTATCATAGTGGGAACAGGCGTGGCAGGGCTTTTTTGTGCGTTACAGCTGCCAAAAGAATTACATATTTTGATGATAACAAAAGACAAAGCGGAACACAGTGATTCTTATTTGGCACAGGGCGGAATTTCCACCTTGAGAACTCCGGAAGATTACGAAAGCTATTTTGAAGATACCATGCGTGCGGGTCATTATAAAAACAATCCGGACTCTGTTGATGTTATGATTCGATCTTCTCCGCAGATTATTCAAAATCTGATTGATTTTGGTGTGGAATTTGAACGAACATCAAATGGACTTTCTTATACCAGAGAAGGTGCTCATTCCACATTCCGTATTTTACATCATAAAGATATTACAGGTTACGAGATTACCAGTAAATTAATGGCACAAGTGCAGCAGCGTCCCTATATCCAGATTGAAGAATACACTTCTATGGTCGATATTATAGAACAAAATCACGTATGTACAGGAGTGGTTGTTAGAACCAAAGACGGACAAATACAGCCCATATATGCAAAATCAGTGGTACTTGCTACAGGCGGGCTGGGCGGTTTGTTCCAAAATTCTACCAACTATCCTCATATTACGGGGGACGCTTTGGCAATTGCATTAAAACATCACATTGCATTACAGGATATCAATTATATCCAAATTCATCCTACTACCTTATATTCTGAGAAAAAAGGCCGCAGCTTTTTAATTTCAGAATCGGTCAGGGGAGAGGGGGCTGTTTTGCTCAATGAAAAAGGAGAACGTTTTGTCGACGAACTGCTGCCCAGAGACGTGGTCACAAAAGCAATCAAAGACGAGATGAAAAAAACAAATGCCAAATTTGTGTACTTATCTATGGAACACATGGGAGCAGATGTGATAAAAAAACGCTTTCCCAATATTTATGAATATTGTCTTGAGCAAGGCTACGATATTACAAAGGAACCCATTCCCGTTACCCCCGCTCAGCATTATTTTATGGGCGGCATTCAGGTAGATTTAAACAGTAAAACAGATATGGATTGTTTGTATGCCATAGGTGAAACAGGATGCAACGGCGTACACGGCGCCAACCGTTTGGCCAGCAATTCTTTATTGGAAAGTTTGGTATTTGCAAAGAGAGCTGCTTTGCATATCGCAGAGAACATGTTAAAAGAAATGCCGCCATCTCAACCAATTGATGTGCAGCCGTATCAAGATGCGGAATTATTAAAACAACAATATAAACAATGTATCTTAAATGAAATTAAAAGAAAGGACCGTGCGTTTTATGATCAATGGTGTCACGATGAAAATACTTGCAGATGATTACATTTTACGTGCACTGCAAGAAGATGTAACCAGTGAAGATGTGACGACGAATGCAGTTATGCCTATGCCAAAACAGGGAAAAGCGCAGTTGATTTGCAAAGAAACAGGTATCGTTGCAGGATTGAATATCTTTGAACGCGTTTTTCAGCTTCTTGACAAAGAATGTGAATTTACCAGTTTTTTTCAAGATGGAGATGTGGTAAAAAAGGGAGATATCGTAGGTGAAATCAAAGGAGATATTCGTGTTTTGCTTACAGGAGAACGTACTGCATTAAATTATTTACAGCGTATGAGTGGTATTGCTACCATCACAAATGAAATGGTGAAAGAATTGCAGGGAACCAAAACAAAATTGCTGGATACCAGAAAGACAACGCCCAACATGCGTCCTTTTGAAAAATATGCTGTTACTGTAGGAGGGGGATATAACCATAGATATAATCTCTCAGATGGTATTTTGATTAAAGATAACCATATTGGTGCAGCAGGCAGCGTAACAAAAGCCATTCAAATGGCAAAAGAGTATGCTCCGTTTGTTCGCAAAATCGAAGTGGAAGTAGAAACACTTGCAATGCTGGACGAAGCACTGGAAGCAGGAGCTGATATTATTATGCTGGACAATATGGACATTGAAACGATGAAAGAAGCAGTAAAACGAACTGCAGGCAGAGCAGAAACAGAATGTTCAGGCAATGTGACAAAATCCCGACTCAAAGAAATTGCTGCAATTGGGATAGATTATGTTTCATGCGGTGCTTTGACCCATTCTGCTCCAATTTTGGATTTTTCCCTGAAAAATTTGTCGCCCATGGAATAGGAGTCATACATATGGAAGGTGATGCAAGACGTCAGGAATTATTACGGTTAATTTCCAAAAGTCAAAAACCCATTTCAGGGACAGAATTGGCTCAAACATTACATGTGAGCCGTCAGGTGATTGTACAAGATGTTGCTTTATTGAGAGCAGGGAAGTATCCTATTTTTGCTACGAACCGCGGTTATGTCTTGCTGCAAGACGATGCCTACCACGTAACAAGGGTCATCAGGGTAAAACACAATCATAATCAAATTGAGGAAGAGTTAAATGCCATTGTAGATTGTGGTGCCCGCGTGTTGGATGTAACCGTAGAGCATGAGATATACGGTATCATACGAGCGGATTTAAAAGTGGCTTCCAGGCAGGAAGTAAAGCTGTTTTTAAAGGATTTATCCGAAAATCAAACAAAACCGCTGACAGACTTAACAAATGGAATTCACTCCCATACCATTGAGGCGAAGTCGGAAGAAATTTTGGATTTGGTGGAAAAAACTCTGGACGAAAAAGGATTTTTATATTTATAATATTTGGAAGCAGTAAAATTTATACAGATTTTACTGCTATTATTTTAACTGTCTATTGTTTAAGTTGTATAAAAAATAACAAAGATTGTCTATTTTTTATCTATTATTGACAATGTGTACGGATATGGTATACTAAATACATCAATTCAATTAATAAAATTTCATGCGAATGTTAGACGCTTGAAACAGGAGGAATGTATTATGTCAGAAAGATTTTATATGCCATCAATGAGTTTAATGGGGGCAGGATGTATTGAAGAAGTACCGGCCGAAATCAAAGAACTTGGTTTAACCAAAGCACTTATTGTTACAGATAAAGTGTTAAATCAAATTGGTCTGGTGGGAGAGTTAACAAAACTGCTAGAGCAAAATGGTATTCAATACGCAATTTATGACGGAGTACAACCAAATCCGACTGTTGCAAATGTAAATAACGGTTTAGCTATGCTCAAAGAAGAAAATTGTGACTTTGTAATTTCTTTTGGCGGTGGTTCTTCTCATGACTGCTGTAAAGGTATTGCTTTGCTTGCAACCAACGGCGGAGCAATTGGCGATTATGAAGGTGTAAACCGCTCCAAAAAACCGCAGTTGCCAATGATTGCAGTGAACACAACCGCAGGTACAGCCAGCGAAATGACGATTTTCTGTATCATCACCGATGAAGAACGTCACGTAAAAATGGCTTTGGTAGATAAAAATATGACTCCGATTATTGCAGTCAATGATGCAAATTTGATGTTGAATATTCCAAAAGCACTGACAGCAGCAACAGGTATGGATGCATTGACTCATGCTGTAGAAGCATATGTTTCTACCAATGCAACTCCTGTCACAGATGCTTGTGCACAAAAGGCAATTGAATTAATCACAAAATATTTAAGAACGGCAGTGCATGAAGGCAAAAATGTAGAAGCAAGAGAAAATATGGCCTATGCCGAATATTTGGCAGGTATGGCATTCAATAATGCTTCCTTGGGTTATGTACATGCAATGGCTCACCAATTGGGCGGCATGTTTGATTTACCCCATGGTGTATGTAATGCCGTTTTACTGCCTCATGTACAGGAATATAATGCACAAGTTGCAGCAGGAAGATTAAGAGACATTGCAAAATTCATGGGTGCAGATGTAGAAGGATTAAGCGAGCAAGAAGGTGCAAGAAAAGCAATTGACTTGATTAAAGAACTGTCAAAAGATGTTGAAATTCCATCCGGTTTGGACGAATTAAAAGTTCCAGAGGATGCTTTTGACGAACTTGCAACCAATGCACTGAAAGATGCTTGTGGTTTTACCAATCCAAAGCAAGCTACTCATGAAGAAATTGTAGCTATTTTCAGAGCTGCACGTTAAACATAAATAAGAATCAGATTTACATAAAGAACGCCTATTCGAATGAATAGGCGTTCTTTATGTAAAAGGAAAAAGAGTGATATAAAAAGTCTGAAATAATGTAACGCTGGAAAAATACAGGAAAAAGGTTGTTCTAAATGAATCATGCAAATTGCCACAACCTTTCAAAGTGATAGTACAAAGAAGAAACTGCATCAATAAAATAACAGATGAGAAGAGATTTCACCAGATACGTCTAAAATCAAAGGTAGAACCTTTACAATCAAAATAACTTTGGAAAATGGAACAGATAAAAATATTCAACCGGTAATAAAAACGCAAAAATGAAATGCTAAAAATTAATTGTATTTTAAATGCTATTAAATCCGGCGTAGTTGCGATAGAGACAATCGTAAGACCAAATATCAAGCAATGATATATCAAAGAGTAAAGTTCAATAACAAAATCTTATCTATAAAGTAGATAAGATTTTGTTATTTATGTATTGTCAAGATAAAATACGAGCAAATGATATTATCTTTTCATTTGCTTTTTTCCGTTTCGATAGAGTATAACAGTATACCTTAACAGATGATAATACAATCAATTTCACATGATTTTGATAAATGTCAAAGTATATATTTTATAGGTATAGAAAACAGTTATAGGTTTCATGATAGATGAAACCTATTCGTTTTCACATTGAATCATTTTTGTTTGAATACACAGTTGGTCAAATGTTTACTGTGTTTTACAAAGAAGCCTATATTGGCATTAAGATATTTTTGAGAGATGATATTTGGGGTGTTGTCCATTGATTTTAGGAGTACTGTTTTTAAGTCGTATTCCCAACAAATTTGACAACATAAATTAGTTTGCACACAGTAAATTACGGAATTTCACATGTTTTTTTCCATATGGGTTATATTAGTAATTGACACAAAAATAAAATAGTGATATAGTATGAATAACACCCCCTGAGGGGTGGGGTGATAAGAGGTGAAAATATATGAAGCAAAAATTTCAAGTAACAGGTATGACTTGCTCTGCATGCTCTTCTACAGTAGAACGAAATGTAAAAAAGCTGGAGGGCGTAAAAGAAGTCACTGTGAATCTTTTGTCAAATTCCATGGTTGTTTCTTATGATGAAGACAAAGTAAATAACCAAACAATTATAGACACAGTGGTAAAAGCCGGGTATCAAGCTGCTTTAGAGCAAAAAAATAGTCAGAAAAAAACATCTGCCACACCGGCAGTTTCACCTGTGGAACAAGATATTAAAAATATGAAATTCAGATTGATTTTATCTTTTGTGTTTTTAATACCGCTGATGTATATTTCTATGGGGCATATGTTTGGTGCTCCATTACCCAATTTTTTGACAGGTAATGAAAATGCATTGTCATTTGCTTTGACTCAATTTTTGTTAACATTGCCTGTTGTTTATGTAAACCGCAAATACTTTCAAGCAGGTTTTAAAAATTTAGTAAAGCTTCATCCAAATATGGATTCCTTAATTGCAATTGGTTCTTCTGCCGCTTTGATTTACGGTGTATTTGCAATTTATCAAATAGGAATCGGATTGGGTTATCAAGATATGGAAACGGTTCATCACTATACCATGGATTTGTATTTTGAATCTTCCGCAATGATATTGGCTTTAATTACGCTTGGTAAATTTTTAGAAACAAAATCAAAAGGCAAAACTTCAGAGGCAATTACAAAGTTATTGCATTTGGCACCAAAAACAGCAACGGTCATTCGTAACGGAGAAGAGCAGGAGATTCCTGTGGAAGAAGTTGTGGTAGGGGATCGTATTGTGATTAAACCCGGACAGAGCATTCCCGTTGACGGCGTCATCATAGAGGGCAGTTCTTCCGTTGACCAATCTGCCTTAACAGGTGAAAGTATCCCTGTGGAAAAAAATGTTGGAGATAAAGTCATTGCCGCATCTGTCAATAAAATGGGCTCTTTCCATATGGAGGCCCAAAAGGTTGGAGATGATACCACGTTGGCTCAAATTATCCAATTGGTCGAGGATGCAAATGCATCCAAAGCTCCCATTGCTAAATTAGCAGATAAAATCAGCGGTATTTTTGTTCCCGTGGTCATTACCATTGCCGTAATTGCTACCATTGTATGGCTGATTTTGGGGTATCCGTTTGAGTTTGCACTTTCTATCGGTATTGCCGTATTGGTCATCTCTTGTCCGTGTGCACTTGGTTTGGCTACACCTGTAGCGATTATGGTGGGAACAGGAAAAGGTGCGGAGTATGGTATTTTAATTAAATCAGCAGAAGCTTTGGAAGTGGCTCATAGTGTGAAAACGGTTGTACTGGATAAGACGGGTACCATTACAGAAGGAAAACCCAAGGTAACGGACATTGTACCTTCAGAGCATATATCCGAACAAGAATTATTGTCTGTGGCGGCTTCTATGGAAAAACCGTCCGAACATCCATTGGCGGATGCAATTGTAGCATATGCACAAGAGAAAAAAGTGAGTTTACTCCCAACAGAGCATTTTAAAGCAGTGTCAGGTCAAGGGATTACTGCTTCTATAAATGGAACCGAGTATTATGCAGGCAATATTTCTTTTATCAGCCAATATGTAGATGTGGAAAACTTTGAAGAACTCAGCAACACATTTGCCGATCAAGGGAAGACGCCGCTTTATTTTGCAGACAGCAATCATATCTTAGGTGTAATTGCTGTAGCAGATGTAGTAAAGCCGACCAGTGCAGAGGCGATTTCACAACTGAAAGATATGCACATTGATGTTGTCATGTTAACAGGCGACCATAAGAAAACCGCGCAGGCCATTCAAAAACAGCTGGGAATTGACCGAGTGGTAGCAGAGGTATTGCCTCAAGATAAGGAACGAGAAATACGCACATTGCAGGAAGGCGGACACAAAGTTGCCATGGTTGGGGATGGTATCAATGACGCTCCGGCACTTGCAAGAGCAGACGTTGGTATTGCAATCGGCGCAGGTACGGATATTGCGATTGAATCGGCTGATATTGTGTTGATGAAAAACAGCTTATTGGATGTAGTAACAGCAATCCGTTTAAGTAAAGCAACCATTCGTAATATTAAAGAGAATTTATTCTGGGCCTTTTTCTATAACAGCATTGGAATTCCGTTGGCTGCGGGTGTATTTTTCTCTTTGCTTGGCTGGAAATTGAATCCTATGTTTGGGGCTGCGGCAATGAGCTTGAGCTCCGTATGTGTTGTACTAAATGCATTGAGACTGAAATTCTTCAAACCACGCCAGATGGCGAGCGTACCAGAGAATTTGCAATGCAATACAGAAACATGTCCTATTCAAACGGTGACAGAACAGTCGGATTCTCCGATTGTTTCACAAATAGAAAATAATCAGAAAAAAGATGAAGGAGAGAAACAAGTTATGACAAAAATTATGAACATTAATGGTATGAGCTGCGGGCATTGTAAAGCAACCGTAGAAAAAATTTTAAATGGATTTGACGGTGTACATGCAACTGTAGATTTGGATAAGAAATGCGCAGTGATGGAAGTAAGCGGACCAATTGATGAAAAAGCGATGATGGATGCAGTGAATGAGGCTGGTTTTGAGGCCGTTTCTGTGGAATAAATATAATCGTTATTCATATAAGGCAGGTAAGAAAAATGAAAGCTGATAAAGAAAAGGTAGCTCTTTTGCTAAAAACAGCAAGAGGACAATTGGACGGTTTATTAAAGATGGTAGAAGATGACCGTTATTGCATGGACATCTCCAATCAATTGTTGGCTACCCAGGCAATTTTAAAAAAGGCAAACAGAGAAGTGGTGCAGGCGCATTTAGGCAGTTGTGTGCGCGACGCATTTGAGAAAGGGAACGAAGAAGAAAAAATTACAGAAATTATGGATTTGCTGGATAAAATCGCAAAATAAACAGCAGGGCTTCTTTTTGAAGCCCTGCTGTTTTTATAGAATAAGGGAGGGAACCTGTATAAGGAAAAGTTATAAAAATCTCATTCTGTATTTGAAGGAGTTTTCTTTATATAAAGGAAAGTATAGGTATAAAATAAAATGAATTTTTGTTAAAAATTATGAAAAGAAAAATGTTTATTGATACAGCGAAAAATAAATAGTTTCATTTGTTACAATATGGTTTTGAGAAATATGAGAGCCAATTGTTTCATTTCTGTGTTTTGCAGCATAATAAAAGCTAAGGTAAACTGTAATACTGGTTACTACGACTAATGCGATTAAAATACATAAAAAGACAGCCGGTTTTTTCATCTTTTTATTTTCCTTTTTAATCTGTTAAAATCAGTGCATAGTAAAATACTGCTAATAACCAGAATGAAACTGGCAAAGCTAAAATAGATTAAGGTTTTTTTCATGTTGTATCCCTCCCTTTGTCTATATTGTATTACATTATGCTGCTATCAGAAATCGATTCATCTTACATTAAACTTACAGTTTTGTAAGATGAACCATAAGTGATAGAGATTGGCATAGACAAGGGCTTTTCTTGACTTTTCCAAAAAAATATTTTATCATTGACCTCACAAATATGAATCATATAAGGAGTATCAACTATGGAGTTAAAAAGAGTTGCGGCGATTCACGATATTTCAGGGTTTGGCAAATGCTCATTAACAGTAGCATTGCCTATTATTTCCGCTGCAGGTATTGAAACCAGCGTAATCCCTACTGCGGTGTTATCTACACATACAGGAGGATTCACGGGTTTTACATACCGTGACTTAACAGAAGACATTATGCCCATTGTAGATCACTGGAAAACGTTGGACATTACCTTTGACGGTATTTATACCGGATTTTTAGGTTCCTTTGAGCAAGTGCATTTAATAGAGCAAACCATTGATAAACTGAAAACAGAAAAAACCATTGTGGTAATTGATCCCGTTATGGCAGATAATGGAGAGCTATATGCAATTTTTTCAGAAGAGTTTCCGAAGGAAATGGCAAAACTTTGTAAAAAGGCAGATTTACTGATTCCGAACTTAACAGAAGCATCCTTGCTGCTGGAAGAACCTTATATGGCAGATGGCACCTATACACAAGCAGACATTGAAGGATTACTGAAGCGTTTATCTGATTTATGCCAAGGTGATGTGGTGCTTACAGGCATTTCTTTTGAACCTGAAAAACTTGGTGCTGCTGTTTACGAGAGAAAAACCGACAAAATCGCATATGCATTCACACAAAGAATTGAAGGTTATTATCATGGTACAGGTGATGTGTTTGCCAGTGCAGTGACGTCCGGTGTGTTAAACGGATTCACGCTTGCCCAATCTGCACAAATAGCGGTAGATTTTACAGCAGCTGCTATTTTACGTACCAAAAATGCAGGAACAGACATTCGTTTTGGCGTAAATTTTGAACAAGAAATTCCTTCTTTCTTAAAAGCCTTAAAATTAGTATAAATCTTCTTTTTCTATTCATAATTATTTTTAATCTGTTATTAAAAATTTCATGATTTTAGTTCTTTGATTTGTTATAATACTTGTAAACTGATTAAAAGAGGTATGCTAACAACTATGATGGATAGAATCGCAAGATTTTTATACGGGAGATATGGTTCAGACCAGCTCAACATTGCACTGATTATTTTTTCTTTGGTGATATCCATAGTCATGCGCTTTACACCTGTTTGGTATTTGGGATATTTATGCTATATCCCGCTTGGCTTTAGTGTTTTCAGGATGCTTTCCCGAAATATTGAAGCAAGAAGAAAAGAAAATTTAATGTTTTTAAAAATTGTTTGGCCATTTAAAAACTGGACTCAATATACCAGCAGAAAAGTAAAAGATAAAACCCATAAATATTATAAATGTCCTAAATGTAAAGCTGTTTTGCGTGTTCCAAAAGGACGCGGTAAAATTCAAATTACCTGCGCAAAATGTAAACACGAGTTTATCAAGAAAACTTAAGGGAGATTGATTTATGAGATTATCTGATCAAGAGCGCGCGTATTTTAAGGCTTGTTCTGATGAATTGCTTGAGCATCATTTGGTTCAAAGTATGAGCAGATATGAACAGCATGGCACTACCAATCGACTGGATCATAGTGTTCAGGTAGCACAATACAGTTACTGGGTCAGCAAAAAATTAAAGTTAAAATTGGATCAAAAAAGTTTGATTCGAGGCGCTTTGCTCCATGATTTTTTTCTATATGATTGGCGTACGGGCACAGACCATGAAGGTGCCCATGCATTTACTCATCCGGAAACTGCCTTGAGTAATGCAATTGAACATTTTGAAATCAATGAAAAAGAAGCAGATATTATTTTAAATCATATGTGGCCTTTGACTATTACAAAAATGCCGAGTTGCAAAGAAAGTTTTCTTGTAAGCGCTATAGATAAATATTGTTCGCTGAAGGAAAACTTTAACCGGGTCAAAAAAGTCAAATGGATTCCGCAATTTGCAAAATAACAAAAAATCCGTATCGTTTTGATGCGGATTTTTTATATTTACAAATAAGTTGCCAATAGCGTATAATGACAGTATCATGTGGGGCAAAGGAGAACCATTCGATGTTAAAAGGAAAGAAACTGCTGATTACAGGAGGGACAGGCTCTTTTGGAAATGCAGTGTTAAAACGCTTTTTAGATACAGAGGTGGAAGAAATCCGTATTTTTTCCAGAGATGAAAAAAAGCAGGTAGACATGCGCCGTGTATATCAAAACGATAGAATACAATATTATATTGGCGATGTACGCGATTTAAACAGCATTCGCCAAGCAATGTACGATATTGACTATGTGTTCCATGCTGCAGCGCTCAAACAAGTGCCAAACTGTGAATTTTTTCCTCTTGAAGCAGTAAAGACAAATGTTTTGGGCACAGATAATGTACTGACTGCCGCAATTGATTCAGGAGTGAAAAAAGTAATTTGCCTTTCTACGGATAAGGCTGCATATCCCGTCAATGCAATGGGTGCTTCAAAGGCGCTTATGGAAAAGGTCTTCATTGCCAGAGCAAGAACCGTATCTCCTGACAGAACTTTAATTTGTGGTACACGTTATGGAAATGTTATGTGCTCCAGAGGCTCTGTGATACCATTGTTTATCGAACAAATTAAAGCAGGTAAACCGTTGACGATTACCAATCCCAATATGACACGCTTTATGATGAGTTTGGAAGAAGCTGTTGATTTGGTATTGTTTACCTTTGCACATGCACAATCCGGGGATATTATGGTACAAAAAGCGCCTGCATGCACCATTGGGATATTGGCTCAAGCATTGCAGGAGTTGTTTGGCATAAAAAATGAAATACAGGTCATAGGCGTACGTCACGGAGAAAAGCTGTATGAAACATTATTGACGAAAGAAGAATGTGTCAATGCGGTAGATATGGGCAATTTTTATCGTGTTCCTATGGACAAAAGAAAACTGAATTATACTCGTTATCAGATGGAAGAAAGACAAAAAGAGCCGTTTATATTGGAGGAATTTAATTCCAATAACACAGTACAGCTAACAGTAGCGCAGGTAAAGGAACATTTGTTAAAATTATCATTTGTACAGGATGAGTTGAAAAATTGGAGTTCTGACAAAAGATAGATTTTATACATATGGTATTAAATAATATAAATATACGAAGTATAAAAATCGCTATGCACAGTAATATCATTGCATAGCGATTTTTATTATTTTATTGAAACAGTTATGATATGTGAATTGGGAATATAATTTCACAAAATATTTCCATAAGGTACTTGCTTGTGACGCGGCGTAATGTTTTATACTATAACAAAGAGGTGATTTCAAATATGAAGAAAAATAAGGCGATTCCTCAGGGATACATGACAGTAGGAGAAGTTGCCAAGAAAATGAACGTTTCTGTACGCACCTTGCAGTATTACGATAAAGAAGGTTTATTTACGCCATCGGCAGAGAGCGAGGGGGGACGGCGGCTGTATACAGATAAGGATATGATTCAGCTGCACCAAATATTGTCTTTAAAACATTTGGGTTTTTCATTGGGGGATATTAAAAATCGTTTGATATCTCTTGATACTCCGGATGAAGTTGCGCGAGTCCTCTCAGAACAAGCGGCAGTTGTACGAGATAAAATTGAATGTTTATCTCAGTCTTTAAAAGAGCTGGAAGCCCTGAAAGAAGAAGTGCTTCAAATGCAATCGGTCAATTTTAAAAAATATGCGGATATTATTGTGAATCTGCAAATGAAAAATGATTTTTATTGGCTCATCAAACATTTTGACGATACAATGCTTGACCACATACGCAATCGTTTTGATAAGGAAAGCGGGCTTACATTTATCAAACACTTTACAAAATTGCAAGATAAAGTATTGCAGTATCAAAAAGAACAGGTGTCTCCCGAAAGTGAAAAAGGGCAGCAGATTGCAAAAGAATTTTGGGGAATGATTGTGGAATTTACAAACGGAGATATGAGTATGCTGCCGCAGTTGATGGATTTTGGAACTGTGGAGGACCCAAATGAACAATGGCAGAAAAAACAAATGGCTGTGAATGCTTTTATGGAACCTGCTTTAGAGATTTATTTTAAGAATTTGGGTATCAATCCGTTTCAGGGGGAACAGCCGTGAGCCATGCAATTGAAATTTGCGGATTACAAAAATCTTACGGGAATCATATTGTCTTACATGATGTCTCTTTCTGTATCTTGCGGGGGGAAATTTTTGGATTATTGGGTGTAAACGGTTCAGGGAAAACCACAGCATTGGAATGTATCGAAGGATTGCGCAGATATGACAAAGGCTGCATTACAGTAAACGGTAAAATAGGTATTCAACTTCAGTCGGCTTCTTTGCCTGCGCATATCAAGACCATGGAAGCACTTCAACTGGCTGCAAAGTGGAATCATGCAGATATAGATGATGAAATAATTGGGGTACTTGGTATTGAACAATTAGCAAAAAAACAATATATGGAATTATCCACCGGACAAAAACGAAGATTGCATCTTGCACTGGCTTTGGTCGGCCAGCCTGAAATCCTTTTTTTGGACGAACCAACAGCAGGATTAGATGTGCAAGGAAGAATCTCACTGCATCACCAAATACGAACACTGAAAGAGCAGGGAAAGACAATCATATTAGCCAGCCACGATATGGCGGAAGTGGAAAGTTTGTGTGACCGTATTGCTATTTTACATGAAGGAAGGATTGCCTTTTGCGGCACGGTAGAACAACTGACAGAAAAAATAGAAAAGCGTTATCATCTTTTCATAAAAACCAGTCAAGGCGACCAAACCTTTGTGGTTGATAATATAGGGGATGCCCTAATCGCCCTATTGGAGGAGTACCGTCAAAAAGGTATTACCATACTGGATATTCAAATAGACAGAGGAACATTGGAGCAGCACTTTATCCAATTTGTAAAGGGAGATGGAAAATGAAAGCATTGCTATATGGAATTGCATTACAGTGGAAATTGGACATAAGAAGTAAGACGCTGCTGATTACCTGCTATATGGTTCCTCTTTTATTTTTCGCCATCATGGGAGGAATCTTTACTTCAATTATGCCGGAATCGAAAGATACATTAATCCCCGCTATGACAGTGATGGGGGTATCTATGGGCGCACTGATTGGTTTACCGCCATCTTTGGTAGAACTATATGGCAGTGATATTAAAAAAGTTTATAAAGCAAACGGTATACCTATCTATTTTGGATTTATCACAACCACTTTCTCTGCAATGATTCACTTATTGCTCATGTCTGTTATAATATACGCAATTGCTCCGTTTGCATTTGAAGCAAAACTGCCGAATCAATCTGTTTTCTATTTTATATCGCTGATTATTTTTATTATGGTATCACTCAGCATTGGCAGTATTTTAGGTTTGGTGATGAAAAAGCAAGCAAAAGTCACTATGATTTCTCAATTGGTCTTTTTGCCCTCTATTATGCTGTCAGGAATTATGTTTCCTATTGAGTTTTTGCCGGATGTGTTAAGATGGATTGGAATGATATTTCCTGCTGCATGGGGTTATCAATTGATGCTGGATTATGGTTTTGGTTTTCAAAATTTGTGGCCTATGATGATTATCTTTGTCGTAGCAGTTGTGGCTATCTTTCTGGTATTGCGCAAAATAAAAACAGATGAAACCTAATTTCATCTGTTTCGTTCTGCAAAAGGAAAGTAATATTAGGAATCTCTTTCTGTAATGCTATACAATAATGCATTGCATATGGCGGCGGCAATATTGCTGCCGCCTTTTCGTCCACGTGCTACAATGTATGGCATCTGTGTACTTAAAATAAGCTCTTTGGATTCTACTACATTGACAAACCCAACAGGTACGCCAATGATAAATTCAGGCTGTAACCCCTGCTGTATCAGTTCGTACAAACGAATCAATGCGGTGGGCGCATTGCCGATTGCAAATATGGTTGGGCGGTTTAAAGCCACCGCTTTATCCATGCTGGCAACAGCACGGGTTGTACCTTGTTCTTTTGCTGTGTTTGCAACATCTTCATCGGACATAAAACAGAATACGTCGCAGCCAAGTTTTGCCAGTGCTGCTTTGTTGATTCCTGACTTTCCCATTTGGGTGTCTGTTACAATACAGGCGCCTTTTTTTAAGGCTTCTTTTGCGTATTGAACTGCATTGGGAGAAAACACAAGATTTTTTGCATAGTCAAAATCCGCAGAAGTATGAATACAGCGTTTGATAATCGGCTCCTGTTCAGGGTCCAATCTCATATCGCCTAATTCTTTTGATATGATTTCAAAACTGCGTTGTTCAATTTGATTGGGCGATATATGTTCTAATTGTATGTTCATAAAGCACCTACCATTCTACTCCCAAACGTGCGGGAATGCCTGCATCAAAAGGATGTTTTATTTTTTTCATTTCTGTTACGTAGTCGGCTGCTTCTATCATATAATCAGCAGGATCACGGCCGGTTAATATCAATTCCAATGCTTCTGGTTTATTCAGAATGAATTCTTTTAGCATGTCTTTGTCAATCAAACCCAGATTATAGCTTGCCATAATTTCGTCTAAAATCAGCAAATCACATTGGCTGTTTTGAGCATGTAGTATAGCTTGTTTTAATTGCTGTGTTTGATATGCAGTGACCTCTTTCTTTTGTTCTTCTGTCATATTCCATGTAAAGGGAGTATTCGGTTTTCCCCGCAATATGGTAATATTGGGCTGCGAAAGTAATATTTTTAATTCTCCTGTAGGACCGCCTTTTAAAAATTGTATGATAAACACTTTTTTGTCGTTGCCCGCCGCACGAATGGCAAGACCCATAGCGGCCGTAGTTTTTCCTTTTCCGTCTCCGCAGTAAATATGTGTGCAACCTTTCATATCGTTCCCTCCAATATATCATAGATTTGTTTTATGTCCATATTCTGTCTCATGGTATCTGCAAGGAAATTATATTGAGTATCTTTATATTCCTTTGTATCTATTGTTTTTATAGTAGTTTCGTTGATTCCTTTCGCTTTTAGCAAACTTTGTATGATTGCATTTACAACAGAATTATCATCAAAAATACCGTGTACATATGTACCATATATGTTGTCTTTCTGTGCTCCGTCTGTATTTTTATTTTCCAATAATGTTAGGGAGAGGACGGACTGGATACTGTGTGTTTTTCCCATGTGAATCTCGTATCCATGAAAAGGTAAATGAGAAAGGTTGGAAAAGATACCGTTCACCTGTTCAAAACGACCGCTTATTTGTGTACGAGTTTTCTTTTGGTCAAACACAGTGGTAATGGGTAATAACTCCATGCCGCGAATTTCTCCACCTTCTTCAATATGATGAGGGTCGCTGACAGATTGTCCCAGCATTTGATAACCGCCGCAAATTCCAAAGATAGGTTTCCCGCACGCAACGTGTTTTTTCAAGCAGGCTTCCAACCCTGTTTCCCGCAGCCATTTTAAATCTGCCATGGTATTTTTGGTGCCAGGAAGAAAGATACAGTCAGGGGTTCCCAATTGTGTGGGAGAAGAAACATAACGAAGAGAAAGACCGTTAATATGCTCAAATGGATAAAAATCTGTAAAGTTAGAAATGCGCGGTAGTTTTATCACTGCCAAATCCAATAAGCTGTGCTCGAATTGTTTGGAATGAAAGCGTTCACTTAAACTGTCCTCGTCGTCGATGTCTACATTCATGTAGGGAAGTACACCCAGAACAGGAATATTGGTCAATTTGGTAAGCATGTCCAGTCCCGGTTCTAAAATAGATTTGTCCCCTCGAAATTTGTTGATGATCAATCCCTTGATTCGGCGGCGTTCCTGTTCCTCCAGAAGCATAACAGTACCGTAAAGGGAAGCAAATACGCCGCCACGGTCAATGTCACCGGCCAAAAGTACAGGGGCATTTACCATTTCCGCCATACCCATATTGACGATATCTTCTTGTTTTAAATTGATTTCCGCAGGACTGCCTGCACCTTCTATCACAATGATGTCATATTGCGCTGCAAGTGTATGATAAGCTTCTAAAATATGAGGAACTAATTGTTTTTTATAGGAGAAGTAGTCTTTTGCACTCATATTTCCTATTACTTCACCGTTGACAATCACTTGAGAACCAACATCATTGGTGGGTTTCAGTAAAATAGGATTCATAAGCACAGAAGGGACAACTCCTGCTGCTTCGCATTGCATGACTTGGGCGCGTCCCATTTCCAGTCCTTCTGATGTAATATAGGAGTTCAGTGCCATGTTTTGAGATTTAAAAGGCGCAACACGGTATCCGTCCTGTTTGAATATACGGCATAAACCCGCAACAATAAAACTTTTACCCGCATTGGACATGGTGCCTTGTATCATAATGACTTTTGCCATGGTTACACCTCCTGAAGTATTTGGTCTATTGTATGCAGCAGTTGCACATTTTCATCATGAGTGCGTACAGCAATGCGATAATATCCTTTTGTAAGTCCACGATAGTTTTCACAGTTTCGTATGAGAATATTATGTTTTTTGAGTTTGTGCTCCAATGGGATAGGACTATAAAACAAGATATAGTTGGCTTTGGAAGGTATTACATTCATATTTCTCTTTTTCAGTTCCCTTATAAGGAAAGCACGCTCTGTATGAATTAACGATAAGCTGTGGGCCCAGTAATCGTTGCATTGCAATGCGGCAATCCCTGCATACTGTGCAGGAATTGATACACTCCAAGGTTGACCGCAATGGAACATTTGCTGTAATAAGGTTTTATTGGAACATACGCCAAAACCAAGGCGAAGTCCTGCCATGGCATATTGTTTGGTAAAAGCTCTCAATAGAAATAAGTTAGAATATGCTGCACATTCCGGCAGTAAACTTTGCGTGTCAGTATCAGTTACAAACGGAAGAAAGCATTCGTCTAAAAATAAAATGATACCATGTTGTTTACAAACATTCAATATTTCTTTCAATAAGCCGGTTGGTATTACTTGTCCTGTGGGGTTATTGGGATTGCATAAAAATAAAACATCCAGATTCGGTGTCAATGCGGAAAGTATTCCTGTATAAAACAGTTCTGTAGTTAAGGAAAAGTCTGTTTCTGCTTGCAAGTTCAGATATGTAATATGGCAATCAACAAGAGTTAACGCATGTTCGTACTCTGAAAAAGTAGGTGCCAATAACAGAGCGCTTTTAGGCTTTTGAGCCAATGCAAATCGTGTAATTAAGTCGGCAGCGCCGTTCCCGCATATGATATGTTCTCGATTGATATGATAGTGGTCTGACAAAGCTGCGATTAATTCTCTGCAATACGGGTCAGGGTAATGTGCGCAGACAGTAAGAGAATTGATAACAGCTTGCTTTATTTGTTCGGGCAGTCCCAAAGGATTTATATTTGCTGAAAAGTCTAAAATAGGCGTTTTGGTGTCTAACAGGCAATCATAAATATTTCCGCCATGGGTATAAAAATCCATAAAATCCTCCTTTCCGCTTAGATAAAACATAGAAATAACAGAGATTTCAAACCTAGTCCCACTACAATGGCAATGCATGATGTGATGTATAATAAATGATTTGCTCTGCAAATATCCTTTGCTTCTATGGAACGGTCGGCATTGCCGATGGTCGGCTTTTTGTGCAATTTTCCAAAGTAATATGCATCGCCGGCCAGTTGAATATGCAGTGCGCCTGCACATACGGCTTCTGTATGTGCGCTGTTGGGACTGGCATGATTGCGTTTGTCCCTACGGTAAACACGAAATGCTTCTTTGGCATCATACCGTGCAAAAAATGCGGCCAGAATCATCAAATAAGCAGAAATACGAGCAGGAATATAATTTAAAATATCATCCAGTTTTGCAGCGGCTGTGCCAAAATACTGATAACGTTCATTGCGGTAGCCAATCATGGAATCCATCGTATTGACGGATTTATAGAAAAAACCCAAAGGTGCGCCGCCAATGAGCATAAAAAACAAAGGAGCAATGACGCCGTCGGATGTATTCTCAGCGACAGTTTCCACTGCCGCTTTTGCAATTTGTTCTTCCGTTAAATTAGAAGTGTCACGGCCAACAATCATGGAAACGGCTTTTCGTGCGCCTTCTAAATTGTGTTGTTCCAGTTGAACATATACTTTCATACTCTCTGTTTTTAATGATTTTGCAGCAAGCATCTGATAGCAAAAGATTGAAGCAATCACAAAGTGTAATGCAGGATGAATCCGGTGTGCCAGCATTAAAATTCCCAGAGGAATCGCGGTGGAAATCAGGATTACAATGATTGCAAGACAAACACCTGCAAATCGCTGGACTGCTTTGGACTTTTGAAAACAGCCCTTCATGGATTTTTCCAGAACAGAAATTAGTGCTCCAATCCAACGAACAGGGTGAGGAAGCCAGTGCGGGTCTCCAAAGCATATGTCCAATAAAAATCCTGTGAGCAATGCAAGCATAGAGATAGACAAATATAGCATAGGTGTCCTCCTTTTCATAACGTTTATTTTTTGAGTACAATCGGAATTCCACAGACAATGCGAATCACTTCTTCCGCTTGTTTTGCAATGTTACAGCAAATGCGTCCCACCGTTTCGCGATAGCGTCGGTCAAATGCTTCCATTGGTACAACACCGTTTCCCAATTCATTACATACAATGCACATGGAAGGATTGTTTTTGCAAAGGGTGTCAATTTGTCCTGCAATCTCTTTTTCCGGAATAGATTGTTCCATTAAACGACGAATATATAAATGCAGATGATCTAAAATATCACACTGAAGAATTTCCTCCTGTGTACAGGTACTGCCGTCTGCAACGATGGGGGAGGGGGAGCAGCACTCTGCCGCATATGCAGATTTTCCTTGAAAACTGCCTCCAATGATAAGCTTCATTTAAAATACCGCCCTTTCTATCAGTAAGCCTGCAGTGATGCCAATGAGGGTAGTCAGTTCACATAGCTGCACCAAATAGCCTGCAATATCTCCCGTGATGCCACTAAACTGGCGATAACACATAATGCGTACATACAAAAATGATAGCAGTGCACCTGCCAGAGCAAAGAAAGCAACGAACCAATCAATGAGAAACAAAAGTGTTGCTGCAACGATAAAATAGCCAATCATTGTATAGGCTACAGTGCGTTTTTGTGCAGCGTCTGTGAATGTGCGCAGCAATCCACTGCCTTTGGCGCTGCGAAATGTAACTACGGCAAAACCGCTGATACAGCGGGAAAGCAAAAAGCTGCACATCAGTAATAAGACGCTGTATAAATTTCCTGCAATTTCTGTTGCAAAACCTGCATACAATAAGAAGTATAAACAACAAAACAGCACCGCAAATGCGCCTGTATGTGGGTCTTTTAAAATTTCCAGCTTTTTTTCTCTTGGTTGGCGGGAGCTGAGCGCGTCAACTGTATCACAGTAACCGTCTAAATGGATACCGCCTGTTACCAGTACAGGAATGGCGGTAATGACGCAAGCGAACAGAAAGGAGTGGATATGGAGCCACTGACAGAAATAGAACCAAAGCAGTACAAGCAATGCAATGGGAATGCTAATGAGTGGAAAAAAACACATGGTGTATCGCATGTCTTTTGGATTCCACTCAAATTTTGGCATAGGAATTTTGGAATACAGCCCGAATGCAATGCAAAAAGAGCGCAATAAACTCACATAACTCCTCCTTTCCGATGAGAAATTGGAATACCGCATACCACTTCATAAATTTCGTTGGCAGTGCGGCACAACTCTCGGTGTAGATATCCTAAATCGGATAAATATTGTGTGGTAGATAAATCGTAGCAGATACCGTCGCTGAAAATTTCATTGGATACAACAATTAAATGCTGACAGTGTGATTGCAGATGTCTGATTTGCTGTAATAAAGAGGATACAGAATAGGATGTTGTGTTGCTTGAAAACATCTCGTTTGCCAACAAATTGGACAAGCATTCCAGAAGTACCACGCTGTCAGACTCAACAGCAATACTGCCAATTTTTTTGGACACTTCGATGGTTTGAAAGGACTTGTCCGCACGCATTCGTCTATGGCGCTCTATGCGCTGTTTGCTTTCTGTATCGTTTGCGCACATAGTGGCAAGATAAAAAAGAGGAGCGTTACAGCTATGTGCCAAAGAAGCAGCATATTGTTCCGCGTATTCTGATTTTCCGCTGGCAGAGCCGCCAAAAATAAATGTTAACATGATATACCGTCTTTCTGTTGTTGCATCAAATCATTAAGTTAGAGGTTGATAGGGTTCCATGTCGAATTGTTCAAAGGTACTCATAGTCTGGTAGATATTGGCCGCCATTTCCAAAAGAGGAAAAACTGCCACAGCGCCTGTTCCTTCTCCAAGGCATAATTCACAATTGATGAGAGGCTTTAACCGCAGTGATTCTAAAATCATAGCTGCCGCTGGTTCTTTTGATACATGAGAAGGAATTAGATAAGGCTGTACCTTTGGGCAAATGTTTATTGCCAGTAAAGCCGCCGCTCCTGAAACAAAACCGTCTATTACTACAGGTACACGGTGAATAGCGCCGCCCAAAAATAAACCGGTCATTCCCGCAATGTCCAATCCGCCTACCTTACTGAGAACATCAATTGGATCATTACAATTGGGGTTATGTTTTTTGATTGCCCGCTCAATCACGTCTATTTTATGCCGTAATCCGTCTGAGGATAAGCCTGCGCCTTTTCCTGTTACTTTCTCCACAGGTACTTTTAGCAGTACACTGGCAATCGCACTGCTGGTGGTCGTATTGCCAATGCCCATTTCTCCTGTGGCAATCAGACGGTAGCCTTCTTGTTTTAATGCGGCAACAAGATCAATGCCTACTTGTATTGCTTGCAGTGTTTGTTCTTTTGTCATAGCAGGAGCATGCAGCATATTTTGTGTGCCGTATGCAATTTTTTTGCTGCGCAGCCCTTTTACGGGAATATCAGCCGCAATTCCAATGTCAACGGGAATCACATCTGCCTTTGCTGCTTTTGCCATAACGGTTACACTGGTTTGAGAGACAGCAAGGCTTTGGGCAACCAATGCGGTAATTTCACTGCCTACCTGAGAAATTCCTTCTGCAACCACACCGTTGTCAGCACAAAGAATCACAGCGCAGCGTTTTGAAATATCAATGTGATGATTTCCCGTGATTCCTGCAATTTGTATGATAGATTTTTCTAAAAGACCTAAGCTGTTCAGTGGCTTTGCAATGCTGTTCCAACGGCGGACAGCCATATCCATGGAGGGCTGGTGCAAAGGTTTGATTTGTTCCAGCTGTACTTGTAATTGATTCATAAAACGATTCCTTCACTTAAGTTTCTTTGAATGGTTACGGCAAGCCTGTATAAAACGTTCCGCAATCATTGGGTTTGCATAAAAATGCAGATGAGGAAATCCCGCCCAAAGCGTGTTGGAAGCATGAATACAGGAGTGCGCTTTTTGGCTGCTTGGTTTTACAGCAAGGCATGCATTGCCGTCATTGCTGCTGTATTGGTAATGAAATTCGTGGATTGGCAGTTGTTCTCCCTGGTTTAATAAAAGAGTGTTCTCATTTGCCATCAGCATAAAATAACCGAAGTTTTGTAAACGTTTGGAAGTTTGTATGTGTTCAGGAAAGATACCTACCATTGTTTTGGGACTTCCTTGCTCATCGCTCATGGTTTGATGCAAATAGGAAAATCCGCTGCCTTCTGCAATACATGGCAGCCCATGTTTTAAAGCATCATAGATACTTTGAAGCATGGTTTGATTTTTTGAAAGCTCGTTGGCATATAAGTCGGCATACCCGCCTCCCAAAAGCAAACCGTCCAAATCGTTTGGAAGTGAGGTATCGTGTATGGGACTGAAGGGGATTAAATTTGCGCCCAATTCTGTGAGCAGTTCCAAATTGTCTTCATAATAGAAACAAAAAGCGGTATCTTTGGCAATTCCTATATTAACAGGTTCTTTACTTATTGTCGCAGAAGCAGAACGAGAATGAGAGTCTGCGATTTCATTTGCAGTATTTGCCAATGCAAGCAATCCGTCTATGTCAATGGTTTCTTCCGCTTGTTTTGCTAAACGCTGAAGTTGTGCTTGAATTTGAGGAAGTTCGTCGGCGGGAATCAATCCCAGAGGGCGGCTTTCCAGTATACAATCTTCCATAAAAGGCAAATAGCCATAAACAGTAATAGGAAGCTGTTCTTCTATCAGCATTTTTAAACGGGGATACATCATAGGGGAAATTTGGTTTAGAATCACACCCTTAATGGCATTGTCTTTTTTATAATGCAAAAATCCTTGAATTAAAGGGACTAGGGAAGTGGACATGCCTTTGCCGTTTACAATCAATACAACAGGTGTTTGTGTTGCCTTGGCAACAGAATAGGTGCTGGCGTCAGTGGTGTTGCCTCCAAGACCATCGTAATAACCCATTACGCCTTCTATGACGGAAATATCTGCATGACGGCTGTTTTTACAAAGCAAATGCTTCATCACAGGTTCTGTCATCATAAATGGGTCAAGATTTCTTGCTTTTGTTCCAATGACTTTACTGTGAAACATAGGGTCCACATAGTCAGGTCCGCATTTAAAAGAAGCAACGGATTGTCCGCGATTGATAAGCGCCTGTAAAATACCACAGGTTACAGTGGTTTTACCGCTTGCACTGCTGGGGGCTGTCAATAACATTCGTGGTAACTGCATGACACCCCTCCTTATGTACGCTGTGCGGTTATGATGTAAACGGGATTTTGTCCCATCATCATATGGTATCTGCCCATGTGTTTTGCTTTCGAGATACAGGCTTGCATAATATCTAAAACAGGAAGTTCCAACTCTTTGCAACAGGTAATAAACTCTGTTAATGTTTCAATAGAAATAGCGGTTATGACAATGCGAACATCAGGATTTTTTTCCAAAAGCAAGGATAGAATCTCTTTCATATTACCCGATGAGCCGCCAATGAATACTTTATTGGGAGCAGGCAGTTCTTTGCAAATGTTGGGTGCTGTCCCACTGACAATGTTCATACAGTCAGCACCCAATTGAGCTTTATTTTGCTCCAACAGAGAAAGTGCCTCTGGATTCTTTTCAACCGCATATACACAGCCGTGTGGAATTTGCAGTGCAATTTCAACCGCAACAGAACCGGTACCTGCGCCAATGTCGTACACAATATCATGAGGTTCCAATTGCAGTTTGGAAAGAGAAATACTGCGTACTTCACTTTTGGTCATGGGAACATTGCCGCGAATAAAAGATTCGTCAGGCAAACCATGGGTTACAATTTGGGACTGTGGATTTGTATGTTCGATTAACATCACGCTTAAAGCAGGAAATGACTGTTTTGCCAAAGTTTCAGCAGTACCTTTGACAATGGATTCATTTTCATAGGATAAATTGCTTCCTACATAAACGGTAGCATCCTGCATTTGATATGCGCAAAGCTCTTTGCAGATGTTTTCCACAGAATAGGCTCCGCCTGTTAATAAAAAAGTTTTTTGGTTGGTGCGCACAGTGGAAATCCAGGGAGTTTCTCTTCCGTGCAGGCTGATAATAGTTACATCGTCCCAGGGAATTTGCAGTTTGGCACAGAAATAAGAAAGACTGCTGATTCCGCAGATATGCTTTATTTCGTATTCTTGCCCTTGTTCCCGATGTTTGAATTGATTGGTAAAACTTTTGGCGCCGCTGTAAAATCCTGTATCACCTGAAAATAAAAGACCAATGTTTTGATACTCCGGATGCTGTAAAATATAATCGCAAATTTCATTTGTTTTACAGGAAGCAAACGTACTGCAAGTCACATGTGAAAAGGAAGACAGCATCCGTGAGGCGCCAATGAGCAAATCGCAGGATTCGATTGCGTGTTTCGCGGCGATAGTAAGGGTATCGGGATTACCAAGACCAATGCCGATACAAGTAATTTGTTTCATACGTGATAACCTCCTGTTTGTGGGTTATATCTCATTGCAAAAAAAGTCGTTTGCAATGGACAATACAGTATTGATTTCTTGTTCCGTGTGAGCGTTGGAAATAAACATTGCCTCAAATTGAGCGGGAGCAAGATAAATACCATGATTTAACATATATTGAAAGTATTTGGCATACAGAGAAGTGTCTGCTGTTTTTGCAGATGTATCATCGATAACCGATTGTTTTGTGAAGAACAAACAGTTTAAAGAGCCAATACCATTTACTGTAAAGGGAAGCTCGGCTTCTTCTAAAATAGACTGAAAACCGTCTCGCAATTTGGTTCCCAGATGGTTGAGATGTTGATATATTTGAGGGTTTTCTTTTAATATGGTTAGCTGAGTAATACCTGCCGCCATTGCAACAGGATTGCCGCTTAATGTGCCTGCTTGATAAACAGGGCCAACAGGGGAAACGGTTTCCATAATTTCACGTTTTCCTCCGTATGCACCCACAGGCATGCCTGCACCAATAATTTTTCCGTAGGTAGTAAGGTCAGGAGTCACTTGGAACCAGCCTTGAGCGCCGTCAACTCCCAAACGGAAACCAGTAATCACTTCATCAAAAATCAGCACGGAGTGATATTCGTCACATAGCGCGCGCAGCTGTTGCAAAAAATCAGCTTGAGGACATACAACGCCCATATTTGCCGCAACAGGTTCTATGATAACAGCGGCGATTTCGCTGGAATATGCTTCAAATAATTCACGAACACTGTCAATATTGTTATAAATTGCGGTTAAAGTATCCTGTGCACAGCCTACAGGTACGCCTGCGCTGTCAGGAATCCCTGCTGTCATCACACCCGAACCTGCTTTTACCAGCATGGCATCTGAATGACCGTGATAACAGCCTGCAAACTTGATAATTTTATCTCTTTTGGTATAACCGCGTGCGGCACGAACAGCGCTCATGACTGCTTCCGTTCCCGAATTTACCATACGGATCATTTCAATCGACGGGACCATAGAAGTAATCAAATCGGCCATTTGTACTTCCAGTTCTGTTGACGCGCCAAAGCTCAATCCTTTTTTTGCCGTTTCTATGACAGCGTTGCATATTTCGGGGTGATTGTGTCCCAAAATCATTGGTCCCCATGAGCCGACAAAATCAATGTATTGGTTTCCGTCCACATCTTTTATGGAAGAGCCCTTTGCTTCCTGAATAAAACGAGGGGTACCGCCCACACTGCCGAATGCACGTACAGGGCTGTTTACACCGCCGGGAATCAATTGTTGCGCCAAAGCGAATAGTTGTTCTGAACGCATCATTATCCAATTCTCCCTTCGTCCATAAATTTTGCCAGTTCTTTTGCATGGTAAGAAATCAAAATAGTTGCGCCTGCACGATAAATACCAACGGCCGTTTCACAAATCATGGCGTCTCTGTCTACCAGACCTGCACTCGCGGCAGCCTCAATCATGGCGTATTCGCCGCTGACGCTGTAAGCGGCAATAGGAACATGAAATTGATTGGCTGTTTCACGTACAATGTCCAAGTAAGACATAGCCGGTTTTACCATAATGATGTCAGCTCCATGCGCGATGTCCTGTTCCGCTTTTTTGAGCGCTTCTTTGCGATTATGATAATCCATTTGATAGGTCTTTCTGTCTCCAAATGCAGGAGCGGAGCCTGCCGCGTCACGGAATGGACCGTAGAAAGCGGAAGCGTATTTTACAGTATAAGACATGATTGGTGTGTAGGTATAGCCATGTTTATCCAGCTCATGACGCAGTGCTAAAATACGTCCGTCCATCATATCGGAGGGCGCCACCATATCGGCGCCTGCTTGTACATGGGACAACGCCGTTTTTGCCAGTACAGGTAAGGTGCTGTCGTTATCTACGGTTTCACCGCAGAGCATTCCGCAATGACCGTGAGAAGTATATTCGCATAAGCAGACGTCAGTAATATAATATAAGTTTGGAAATTCTTTTTTTGCAAGCTGCAAAGCGGTTTGAATGACACCGTCTTGCGCATAAGCGCCGGAAGCATAAGCATCTTTATGATTTGGAATACCAAATAGCATGACACTATGAATGCCTATGTTTGAAAGGTGTTCCAGTTCAAACAATAGGGCGTCGGGAGAATAACGATATTGTCCCTGCATGGAAGGAATCTCTTCTTTGATATTGGTTCCTTCTTTTACAAACATGGGATAAATCAGAGATGATTTGGAACAACGTGTCTCACGCACCATTTCTCTCAATATAGGGGTGCCTCTCAAACGTCGGCTTCTGTCCAATAAATCCATATCAGATACGCTCCTTTTTTGCTGTTTCGGTTTCTACGATGATTTGTACAAGACTGTCAATGGTAGCTTCCTTTGCTATGATACAATTTACAAATCCAAGTTTTTTGGCCTCATCGGCGGTTTGATTTCCAATACAATAAGCACGCAGATGTGTAAACGATTGATTTTGCATGGCATTGCAAAATCCTCTAACCGTAGACGCGCTGGTAAATGCTACTGCATCGACATTCTCTAAAGAACAGGGAACAGGCGTTTCATAAACCGTGCGGTAGATGGGTAAATCAATATAAGAAATATTGTGACTTTCCAGTATTTCGGTCAAGCAAGGGGTTCCTTCCATGGCTCGGGGCAGCAGTACGGTTTCTCCCTGTTTTACATGTTGGACAAGTCCCTGTGCAAGCGCCTCTGCATTGTATATCTCAGGTATATAGTCGGTAAAAATGCCGTATGCTTCAATTGCTTTTTGAGTAGCACGTCCGATAGCGGCAAATTTTAAATGTGCTAATGTGCGGATATCTATGTGTTGCGCTTTTAAGCGCTGAAGAAAGACAGTCACGCCGGAAGCGCTGGTAAATACCAGCCAGTGTACTTGGTGCAGATGTTGTAGTTGATAGTCCAAAGCAGGATTTTCCACAATTTCTTCTGTGCGGATTGCAGGCAGTTCTATGACATCCGCGCCCAAATCGCGCAGTTTTTTGGAAAAGGAGGAAATCAGCTGACGCGGTCTTGTTACAATGATGCGGCTTTGTCCCAAAGGACGTTGCTCTGCCCATGCAAATTGCTCTGTAAGAGTACAGACATTTCCTATTACAATAATGGCGGGTGCTTGAATATTTGCTTGCTTTGCTTTTTCAGGTAGTGTTTTTAAATCTGCAACAACACGTCTTTGATGAGCAGTGGTACCCTGTTCCAAAATTGCGGCAGGTGTGTCAGATGATTTTCCTGCTTGCACCAAACCGCTGCAAATGTTGTCAAGAGCACTGAGTCCCATGAGAAATACAAGTGTACCTTCCAGTTGGGATAAGACAGTAAAATCCAAAAAATTGTTTTCATCTGCTTTTTTATGTCCTGTAATGATGTGAACAGAAGAAGCATAATTACGGTGAGTAACTGGAATGCCTGCATAGGCAGGGACAGAAACGGCAGAGGTTACGCCGGGTACTATTTCAAAGGGAATGTGGTGTTTTTTCAATAATTCCAACTCTTCTCCACCACGGCCGAACAAAAATGGGTCTCCGCCTTTTAGTCGAACCACATGATTTCCTTTTTGCGCTTCGCTTAACAACAGCAGGTTGATTTCTGTCTGAGGCATGGTATGATTGCCCGCACATTTGCCTACATTCATTTTTTGAGCAGAGTCCGGAATCATATTTAAAATGCCTGTTCCAACCAGTTTATCGTATAACACAACGTCTGCCTGCTCCAATACTTCTTTTCCTTTCAGCGTTAACAGTCCCGTATCTCCGGGACCTGCGCCTACCAGCCATACTTTTCCTTGTTTCATATGCTTAGAGCCTGCCTTTCATTGTTTGTGCCAGCTGTTCTCCAAGCTGCGCAGCGTCTTCTGTATTTCCTGTGATAGAATCAGTCACATATTCCCATTGATGTTCCTTTGCATATAATCCCGTTAGTTTTAATTCCGTTCCATGTATCTGTGCATATGCAGCAATGGGGGAGGAACAACCTCCGTCTAATGTACGAACAAAAGCACGTTCTGCCAAAGCGGCATATTCGCTTTCTTTATTATGAATACAAGAAAGAAACGAAACATCTTCGTTCTTACGGCTTTGAACAGCCAAAATGCCTTGTCCTGCCGCGGGAATCATTTCGTCTGTGGAAAAATAGCGGCTGATGCGTTCAGACAATCCCACGCTGTAATCCTGCGCCTGCCAATACCAAAGAAGAAAATTCTCCACGATCCAGTTTTTGTAATCTTGTAATGATATTGCCACGTACAGGCAGGCAATGGCAGGAAGGAAACAGCTTTTTTAACTGTATTTGTCTGCGAAAGCTGGAGGAACCCATTTGAGCGGTTATATCTTCAAAGTGTTGTTTTTGAGGTAATACCAATACATCTCTGGGGTCGCCTCGTTTTGGAAGTGCGGTAATGGGAAACTCAGGATTTTCATCCATAGGCATATCTTTCAGGCTGTGGACACAGCAGTCAATGCGACCTTCTGCTAATGCCATATCAAGTTCTTTTACAAACAGACCTTTGCCGCCGATTTTATCCAGTGTTTGATTTAAAATGACATCTCCTGTTGTTTTCATGGTAACTAGTTCAAACTGAATTTCGGGGTGATATTTTGTAACAGCATGCATAATCAATTCTGTTTGCATAACGGCGAGTTTACTGTCACGACTGCCGATACGGACAATACGTTTATTCACAGCAGGTTCCTTCTTCCTCTAAAAGTTGTGTTTTTATGTGGTCGATACGTTTGGCAATACGTCCGGCTTGTTTATGATAAACACCGCTGGATGTAACACCAATGACAACATTGTCCTGTTGGACGACAGCTGGAAAGTAAAAATCACATAATTCTTTGCAATGGCACGCATTGACAGGAATATGATGTGTTTTGCATTCCATTACAATTGCTTCATTGACGGTGTGGTCGTTGGTAGCAGCCAGTACTATTTCAAAAGAATTACAATCGCCTGCTTGATATGTACGGAAATAAGCTGCAATGCGTTTTTGTTCCGCATGTTGTCTTAGTGTATCTGTGCATTCAGGCGCTATCATAGTAATTTGACAGCCAAAGCGCAGCAGTGTTTGGATACGGCGTTGTGCAATGATACCGCCGCCCACAACCAAAATCCGTTTGTTTTTAATATTGCAGAAAAAAGGAAAATACGGAATCACATGTTTTTCTTTTTTCTGCAAGGTGAAATCCTGCACCAATTTTTGAATCAACTGTTCAAGTGAATAACCTGTTTCTTTTGTTGGGCGACCAATTACAATGGGGATAACATTTGTATTTCTTGCCGCCTCCATTTTTTCGTCCAAACCGCCGTTGCTGCCGGAATCTTTTGTGACCATATATTTAGCGTTAATTTGCTTGAAAAGAGCCTTATTTAACTCAACCGTAAACGGTCCCTGCATACAAATCAAGTGTTTTCCTTGGAATCCTAATGCAATGCATTGTTCTACAACAGACGCCATAGGAAGAACGCGAGCGTATAAGCGTTCCTTAAAATGTTCAACAGCTGTGTAAGCAGCCAATTCTTTACTGCCTGTCGTAAGCAGTACAGCTCCGCTTGTTTGGTTTAAGTAAGAAATACATTCCTGCGTATTGGCTACAAATACGCAGTTTTCATATTCACTGTTTTCTCTCAGTAAGCGTAAATAGGGAACAGATTTATTTGTACAAGCAGATTGAATATTTTGTGTGACTTCCACCGCATAAGGGTGGGTAGCATCAACGACACAGTCAAATGCATGTGCAGTCAAAAAAGCTTCCATTTGCGTACCATTCATACGTTGTGCATGAATGGTAATTTGTTTGTTTTGAGGCAGTACTTCTTTTCCGTATTCTGTGGCAACACATGCGTGAATTTGAATGTGATATTGGCATAATCGTTCAATCAATTGACGGCCTTCCGTGGTACCAGCAAAGATTAAAATCTGTTTCATAGTTACGCTCCCTTCTGAATATTTTCAATATGTATATTTAGAAAACACATCTATTGTTTGTACTATCATTTTGTTAAAAATGATGATAGGGGAGAAATAGTGTTTCTGAAGTTTCGATGAATATGATTTGCAAAGAGCAGCAATAAAAAATACGATTTTTCATCTTTTCCATGCATTTGATTTTGTAAATTAAGAAAGTGATAAGAGAAATATGGCTTTGTCATATTTCCAATGAACTAAATTTTGCAAAGCAAGAAAAATGATAAGAGAAATATGGCTTTGCCATATTTCCAATGAACTAAATTTTGCGAAGCAAAATTAAGTTCTATAACCGCGAGGAGTAACCATTTTTCTATTGATAACCTTAGTTTGAGAATTGCCGATGTAAACGGTAGTAAACATGTCTACCTTGGTAACGGCCAACTCTTTTAAAGTTAATAGTTGAGATGTTTGTCCCTCTCTGCCAATGTTTTTTACGTATCCGCACACAGTATCGGGGGATTGGTGTTCCATAATGATGCTGCATGCTTTTTCTAAATAATCACTTCTTTTTTTACTGGAAGGATTGTATAAACATATGACAAAATCCGCCTTTGCCGCGCTGTGAAGTCTTGTTTCAATTAACTCCCAAGGGGTAAGTAAGTCGCTGAGAGAGATAATTGCAAAGTCATGAATGAGCGGTGCGCCAAGAACTGCCGCCCCACTGCAAGCGGCTGTAATGCCGGGTATGACTTCAATTTCAATGGGGGGATAGTTTGCGCTTAACTCATAGATAAGGCCTGCCATTCCGTAAACACCTGCATCTCCGCTGCATACCATGGAAACGGTTTTTCCTTTGACCGCTTCTTCAATTGCCATACGGCATCGGTCAACCTCCTGTTTCATGGGAGTAGTAAGAATTTCTTTTTCGTCTGTTAAGTGTTTGATTAATTCGATGTAAACTGTATATCCTGCAATGACATCGCTATCTGCAATGGCCGCCATTGCTTTTGGTGTTATTTGTGTTTGCTCTCCGGGTCCCAGTCCAATTACATATAATTTCATTACAATCTCCTTATGGTTTGGCATCTTCAGCTGATTTAACCAATGCTTCCATACAAACTTGAAAATAGTCCTGTGTTAAATGTTCTCGCAGTCCATAAAGCAATTTTGCAACAGCCTTGTTTGCGGCAGTATCAATGGTATCCTGCATGGCAATGGATTGTTCCTTCTGCAAACAGCAGTCTCTCAAAGATTTTGCCGTGCGAATGTGGACATCTTGCGCAACTGTTTTGCTGATAGATTGAATTGTAGGTACCCACTCACGGAACGCATACCAGTGTTCAAATTCTTGTTGGTGTTCTAACAAAATTTCTTTTGCGTACTGTATTTGTTCGATTGTTACAACAGATGGGGGTAAGGAAAGGTCGTCCATATCAAATAGTGACACGTTTGGAAGTTGTGTAACAGTATTGTCTATATCTCTCGGCATGGCAAGGTCAATAAAGATATGCGGTTGATGATCCAACACAGAAACCAAATCCTGTTTTTTTATGGTTTGGTGAGGACTAAGTGTTGCACTAATCACTACACGAAACTGATTGATTCTTTCAATGCGCTCATCATAGTTCAGGACGCGGCAATTAGCAGGAATCATAGCTTCTCGACTATGATGGTTGCGGAGTGTCATGGTCACTTTGCAGCCTTCTTTTTGTAATGCTGCAACAGCCAAGCGTCCCATTTCGCCATTGCCGATTACCAAGCATGGCAGCTGCTGCATAGGCAAATGGAGTTTATCCTTTAATAAGGCGACAGCTCCCAGTGCAACTGTGTGGTCGGCAGTTGTTAATTTTACTTTTGTCTTTACTTCTTTTGCTGCGGTAATTGCAGTGCGAAACAATACTTCCAATACGGTATTTGTAGTACCGTTGATTCGTGCTGTGGAAAGTGCATCTTTTACTTGTGATAATATTTGATCTTCGCCAAATATTTGAGAATGCAGTCCGCAGGTCAATTCCAATAAATAAGAAACAGCGATTGCCCCGGAACGCTCTATAAAAAATGACAGATATTGTTCTACAGGTACTTGCAAAGCATCGCATAATATGGCAGTTGGAGATAGGGAAGAAAGCACTGCTTCGGAAGCAGAAATCCAAAGTTCGGTTCGATTGCAGGTAGAAAGGATGATACAGCCGTCCAGTTGATAGGTTTGCAGAATGAATTGTTCCAATTCCTGAATTTTGGAGGGAACAAGAGAAAAAGCTTCGCGTTCTTCCACAGAAGCTTTTGTATAGTCAATACACGTGGTTTTAAGATTCAAATGTAACCCTCCAGTCTTGCAGTGCCGCTGCAAAAGTAACTCCGTTTTTTGATAATTTTGGGACAATCAATGCTCCCTGCTGAGAACCTAAAACACAAGCTCGTTCACAAACATTGTCCACACCTGTGGTTTGTTTCACAAATACAGAGGAAGCAAATGTTCCTTTTGCACAGGCAAGCTGCTCGGAGGAATAAAATTGAATTGGCAGTTGATACCGTTTGCAAAATTCTAACAGTCCGGGCTCGTCTTGTTTTAAGTCAATAGAACATACTTGCTTTATGCTGTGTAGAGAAATTCCTTCCTGCCGTAAACAGTCTAATACAAATGCTTCAATGGTGTCTGCGCAAGTACCGCGTTTGCAGCCAATGCCGATTGATACCAGCTTGGGAATCAAGTGCAGAGTTTGCTGAAATGGAGAGGAATCTTCATATACGGAAATCATTGCTCCCACAGGTGCAGAATCTGCTGTAAATCCTTTGGGTAATTGCGGCAAAACAAACCAATCGGCAGTCATTCCCACAGGTTCTCCTCGTAACAATCGTGCGGAAATTTCTTTTGCAATCTTCATGTTGCTGATGAAAAGGTTATGGCGGGAAGCCCAACTGTCAATGGAAAATAAGTCGTTTATGTCTGTAGCAGTGGTAATGACAGGGGTGGCGTGTATTGCGTGAGCTACGGACAGCGTTAATTCATTGGCCTTTCCAATGTGACCTGAAACCAGAGAAATGGCAAACTGCCCTTTTTCATCTGCTACCACAACAGCGGGGTCGGTGGTTTTACTTTTTAAATTAGGTGCAATGGCACGTACGGCAATGCCGCAGGCACTGATAAACACAATGCCGTCATAGTTTGAAAATGCATTGCCTGTCCATGTGTTTAAGTCAGTTCCATAAGAGGAGACAGTTTCATCTGCCAGCTTATTTGTGGTAAAAAGCATGCAGGAATCTTGAACAAGCGCCTTAGATAAGCGAATGCTCAAATCTTTTCCTGCCGCGGTAAAACTGATGATTGCCAGCTTCATAAAATATCACCTCTTGTTTGTTAAGATTCAGAAGTTCCTTTGCGGAATTCATGGGTAAATGACGGATGATACAGCAAAGAACGGTCATATTCATTTCCCAAACAGTTTCCTACAATAATTAAAGCTGTTTTTGTAATATTATGTTCTTTGGCTGTTTGCGCTAAAGTTGCAACGGTACAATGGAAAACTTTTTCATCTTCCCAAGTTGCCTTATATACAATTGCCGCAGAGGTATTGGTCTGATAACCGCCTGTCAAAAGACGTTGGCTTAATTGTTCCAGCATACCTGTGCTTAAAAAGATGACCATAGTGGCCTGATGAGCTGCAAGCAATGCAATTTCTTCTTTTTCGGGTACGGGAGTTCTTCCTGCCATGCGTGTAATGATGACAGACTGGGATACATTCGGCAAAGTATACTCTGCCTTTAGCGCCGCAGCTGCACCGCAGAACGAACTGACGCCGGGAACAACGTCGTACGTAATGTTGTATGCATCCAATTGGTCCATTTGCTCCCTGATAGCGCCGTATAAACTGGGGTCTCCCGTATGAAGGCGTACTGTCAATTGATTTTTTTCTTCTGCCTGTTTCATTACGTCTATGACTTCTTCCAGTGTCATGGAAGCGCTGTTGTAGATGCTGCATGATGCTTTGGCGTACTGCAATAATTCAGGATTGACCAAAGAACCTGCATAGATAATCACATCAGCTTGTGTTAACAGCTGATGACCTCGCATGGTAATTAAATCTGCTGCGCCAGGTCCTGCGCCAACAAAATGAATCATTGCTTGTCCTCCTCTTTGCAGACAATAATGGAAAAATAACTTGCTTCATTTGTGGCCTCATCTAAAGACTGAAATATGTGTTCCTGTTCCAACCCACAATTTTGCACCATTTTTGCATTATCGTAATAACCGTATTGTTTCAAAAGCTTTTTTACTTGTTCCACAGAACGACCCGTTTTCATAATAACCTTGGTACCTTCTGTTTGCAGCATTTGTTCCGTACATGGGTAAGAACCGGGAATGATGTGCAGCGGTTGTTCTGCTTCAGAGAGGCTGATACCCAATTTTGCGGCTACAGCACAAAAGGAAGGAACACCGGCAATCATTTGTGCCTGATATCCTTGTTTTACAACGCGCTGATGAATGTACCAATAGGTAGAATAAACGGAAGGGTCGCCCAATGTTAAAAAGGCAATGTCTTTTCCTTCTTTTAAAATGTCAATGATTTGTTTGGCAATCTCGTCACGATTGGTATCAATCATACCTTTATCTTTTGTCATTGGAAAGTGCAAGGACAGCACTTCTTTTTCATGGATATGCGGTATGGTTTGTTCCGCAATGCTCAGCGCCACGCGGCGGGATTCTCCCGTTTTTGGTACTGCAATCACAGGACTTTGCTCTATGATTCTGACTGCTTTCAGTGTAATCAATTCCGGGTCGCCCGGACCAATGCCTACGCCGTATAAAGTTCCGTTCATACATTTTACTCCTTTGTTTGTATATCATGGGTACATATTTCCTGCACTTGCGACGTTTCTCCCAAGTAACCATGCTGATTGGAAAAAAGAATCGCACCTATTTTCACTTGCTCACCCACGCGATGAGTCAAATGCATATCAATTTTTTCTAATACGGAAGTCATTACCTGTTTTGTTAGATACCGTTCTTCGAGTAAGTCTAATACTTGGTCCGTGGTGACACAAGTCATAATGTTGTGTATCAACCGGCAATCTGCACAGTACATTGCCGTATGAGCCGCAAACAATTCCATACGGCAGTCTGCCATGTTGGAATGGGTATTCATAATTCCGCCTGCCAGTTTAATGAATTTTCCGATATGCCCGATGAGTAAAATACGTTTAAACCCCAGCTCAACTGCTTTGTCCAAGGTTTGTCCAATATAATTGCTGCATTTGATACTGCGGCTTAAATTCAAATTGGTGTTCTCCCGTACAAAATGTTCGCCATAATTTCCGGGAGTAATCAAAAGTATTTTTTCTGTGTTGTTGGCGGCAAGCATATTCAGTTCAATATAAATAGATTCGATTAATGCTTGTTCGCTCATCGGTTCTACAATTCCGCTGGTTCCCAAAACAGAAATACCGCCTTCAATGCCCAACTTGGGATTAAACGTTTTTTGTGCCAGTTCTACGCCTTTTGGAATGGATATGGTTACACAAAAACCGCCGGCATAATCATAGTCTTCTTTGATTTGATCCAATTCCTGTTTTATCATTTGGCGCGGAACGCGGTTAATGGCGGCCTCACCTATAGGCTGTTCCAACCCTGCTTTTGTAACAGTGCCCACTCCAATGCCGCCTTTTAAAGAAATAGTCGGTTCTGTTTGTTTTTCAACGGTTGCGTATACAAGTACGCCGTTGGTAACATCAGGGTCATCACCGCTGTCTTTTTTTACTGCACATGTTACACTGCTTGGTGTAATTTGCACATCGTGCAAGTCCAAATGCAGTAAAATGCCTTTTGGCGTCATTAAGTCTATCTTCTTGAAAGGAGACTGACACAGCAGCATCACAGCGGCAGCCTTTGCAGCTGCCGCAGCACAGGATCCTGTTGTGTATCCACAGCGCAGTTTTTGTTTGTTTTTATATACGTAATGCTCCATGCCGTAACTCCTTTTTTAAAGTAAAAACAAAATGTCATTTTCTTGATACAGAAAATGACATGCAAAAGAAAACTTGAGTGTGCTCAAGTTTTGTCTTGCATTTCAGTGCCGTAAAATACAAGCAACAGGTCGGTAATCCGGCTGTTACGGTAACGTACTTGCGCGGGATTTTCGCCCAACTTCCCCGAGAGTTCCTGTTTACAGTATGAAATTGTCTTTTGAAACGGTTTCCGCTTTGTCCAGATGGGAAGCAAACAATTGTCCCGTCTCAGGGAAAGAGCCCAGACCGTCAAGCTGTACCGTAACTTGAAATCCTTCGCTTTCCAAAATGGATTTCCAAGAATTTGGTTCCTCTCCTGCCATGTCGTTTTGTGCGTGGTCGCCTGCAACAATCATAAATGGCATTAAATGTACACAGGTAATGTTATGTTTTTTTAATCTGCCAATGATATAGTCAAGATTTGGAAATCCTTCTACCGTACCTACATAAACATGCTCGTGCCCCAATGCACGAAAGGTATTTTCCAGCTGACAATAGGAGGCGTTTGCGTAATGTGCGGTTCCATGTCCCATAAATACCAAAGCTGTTTCTTCTTTCGGAGCAGGTGCGTATTTCATCACAATATCGCAGCATGTTTTATAATCATCTTCAAAGGTAAGTAACGGACGGCCAATTTGAATTTTGTCAAATTTGTCTGTAAATGCGGATAAGGCTTGATACATTTTTTCAAATTCAAACCCATTGATGATATGAAGCGGTTGGCAGAGAACCTCTTTATATCCCTTTTGATACAATTGTTCCATCAATTCTTCGGGAGTAAGTACGTATTGTCCTTGCTCTCGTTTTAATTTTGCAATTACCATTTTAGAGGTAAATGCACGGAAACAATCATATTCTTTTGCATGACAGGACAGCGTAGATTCGATTTGCATAATTGCGTCCTGTGCCAGCGTATATGTGGTGCCAAAACTGATGACAGCCAAAGCTTTTTGATTCATAACAGATTCCTTTTGATAGTTCAGTTTGATTCACATGTATGTGTATTCATTATTATACATGACCATAGGGAAAGTATCAAATATATTTTCCTACTTTTTTTTGTACGGATTTTTATTGGTTCTATTTGATTTTTAACCTGTAACGCAGTATAATAAAAATAATTCTCAATTTGTAATAAACGATGATTTCGATATAGAAACAGACATGTTGGCAGGAGGAACCGTTTTGCAGTTAAGTGTAAATTTAAAAGAAAAAAGTTATGATATTATCATAGAACACGGTGTATTAAATCGTATTGGAAATTTTGCGGATTTAAATCGAAAAGTGATGATTATCAGCGATACCGGCGTACCTATGGAGTATGTAAATACAGTCATGAAACAGTGTCCGCAGGGATATTATCATATTGTTCAGCAGGGAGAGGGTGCAAAATCATTTCCTGTTTATGAAGAACTGTGCCGAAAATTACTGGACCTGAACTTTACAAGAACAGACTGCATTATTGCACTTGGCGGCGGTGTTATTGGAGATTTGGCCGGCTTTGTAGCGTCTACTTATTTGCGCGGCATCGAATTTATCGGTATTCCTACCACCACTTTGTCCCAAATCGACAGCAGTATTGGCGGGAAAGTGGCCATTAATTTGGAGCATGTAAAAAATATCATTGGTTGTTTTTATCATCCGTCCGTTGTATTAATTGACCCTGAAACGTTAAAGACATTGCCGAAACGTCATTTTGTAAACGGTTTGGTGGAAGCGGTGAAAGCAGGCCTGATTTACGACGCTTCCATTTTGGATTTATTTGAGCATGGCAATCCCGAAACGCAGGTGGATGAAATTATTTATCGTTCTCTGCTGGTGAAAAAAGCGGTAGTGGAACAGGATGAAAAAGAACAGAATTTACGCAAAATACTGAATTTTGGCCATACGTTAGGTCACGGCATTGAAAGCGTATACGGGCTTTCGGAATTACTGCATGGCGAATGCGTTGCAATCGGTATGATTCCCATGCTGGAGGAGCAAGTACTGAAAGAACGTGTATTGCGTATTTATGATAAATTAGGTTTAAAAAGCGATGTAGCTTATAACGCTGATGAAGTATTTGACGTTATGAAAAAAGATAAAAAAGCACAGGGAGATTCTATTACCGTGGTAAAAGTAAAAGAAGCGGGAAAAGCAACCCTGGAGAAAATTTCAATGGAGCAATTGTATCAATTTTTAAAAGAAATCAAACCACAATCATAGAAGGAACGGGGCAGCACATGAAAAGTACATTTGGAGAACACATTCAAATCAGTTTGTTCGGCGAATCTCACGGGGCAGCCATTGGTGTGAATATCAACGGTTTGGCACCGGGCATAAAGCTGGATTTGGATTTTATACGAGCACAACTGAATAAACGAAAACCAAAAGGAAAAATTTCCACACAGCGCAAAGAAGCGGACGAATTTGAAATTGTCAGCGGCTTTTTTAACGGCTATACGACAGGAACTCCATTGTGTATTTTCATTCGTAATCAAAGTCAGCACAGCAAAGATTACGAAGCCATCAAATACCTTATGCGTCCGTCCCATGCCGATTATACAGCATTTGAAAAATACGGTGGTTTTCAAGATTACCGCGGCGGCGGACACTTTTCAGGAAGAATTACAGCCCCTCTTGTTGCGGCAGGCGCCATTTGTCTGCAAATTTTAAAACAGAAAGGTATTACAATCGCTACGCACATTGCTTCCTGTAAAGGGGTTGAAGACGAACCGTTTGGTACTACTGAGGAAGCATTGCTCAAACAAGCGGATAAGCTAAATGACAGCTATTTCCCAACCATCAGCAGTCAAGTGGAACAAGAAATGGTACAAGTCATTGAACAAGCGCACAGCAACGGCGATTCCGTAGGAGGTATTTTGGAAACGGCAATTGTCAATATGCCTGCGGGAATTGGGGAACCGTTTTTTGGTTCGATTGAAAGTGTGCTGGCGCATCTTCTGTTCAGTGTACCTGCTGTAAAAGGTGTGCAGTTCGGTTTGGGGTTTGGCTTTGCTAACTTGTTCGGCAGTCAGGCGAATGACCCGTTTGTGATGAAAGACAAGGTTTGTACCACAACCAATCATAACGGCGGTATCAACGGCGGTATCAGCAATGGTATGCCCATTATGATAAAAACGGCAGTAAAGCCTACCCCGTCTATCTATCAGCCTCAGCAGACGGTTGATATTCAAAAAAGAGAAAATGCGCAGCTGCAAATTCATGGTCGTCATGACCCTGCTATCATTCACCGTGCAAGAGTTGTGGTAGACAGTATGGTTGCCATTGGATTGGTGGATTTGTTTGCCGACCGTTACGGCTATATGTGGATGGCTCCCAATGAAGATAATAAGGAAAGGAATGACGTGTCATGATGGAATATGGCTTAATCGGAGAAAAATTAGGACATAGCTTTTCAAAAATCATTCATGAGAAGCTGGCGGACTATACCTATGAACTTTGTCCCCTGACCAAAGATGGACTGGATGCTTTTATGACAGCGAAACAGTTTAAAGCCATTAATGTAACCATTCCGTATAAACAAGACGTCATTCCATATTGTGATGTGCTGGACGATTCAGCAAAAAGAATCGGGGTTGTCAATACCATTGTAAACAGAGACGGAAAACTCTTTGGCTATAATACGGATTTTGCCGGTTTTTTATATAACCTGAACGCACACGATATTACATTAAAAGAGAAAAAAGTGATGATATGCGGCAGCGGCGGTACTTGTAAAACGGTAACAGCGGTGGCGGAATATATGGGAGCAAAAGAAATTTTGGTGGTAAGCCGTTCCAAAAAAGAAAATACCGTTACATATGAAGAATGTATCCGGCACAAAGATGTAGATGTGATTGTAAATGCTTCTCCTAAGGGAATGTATCCCAACAATGGGGAAAGTCCGTTGGATTTATCAAATTTTCCAAACTGTAAGGCGGTTGTGGATGTAATCTATAATCCGTTGAAAACCAGATTGCTGCAGCAGGCGGAACAGCTTGGCATGAAGGCAGTCAATGGTTTGGAGATGTTGGTAGCGCAAGCAAAATTTGCAGTGGAACATTTTTTGTCGACAGAAATCGAAAATGATAAAATCGGCCAAATTACGCTGGAATTGCTAAAACAGCTAACCAATATTGTGCTAATCGGAATGCCCAGCAGCGGAAAAACGTTAACAGGAAAAGCACTTTGCAAGTATATTGATAAAACATTTGTAGATACAGACGCTGTGATTGTAGAGCGTTCAGATATGAGCATCAAAGAGATGTTTGCCCAACATGGGGAAGCGTATTTTCGCCAATGGGAACATGATGTCATAGAAGAACTCTCCAAACAAAATGGGTTGATTATTGCAACCGGCGGCGGTGCGATTAAAAATGAAGAAAATATTCAGAATTTAAAGCAAAACGGCGTTGTTATGTTTATTGACAGAGACTTGGAGCATCTGCTTGTAACAGATGACCGTCCGTTGTCTAAAGATGCAGATGCGGTTGCCAAACTGTATGAAGAACGTTATCCTCTTTATACAAAATACGGAGATTTGAGGGTTCCAAATAATTATCCTATGGAGATTTCTCAGCAGGAACTGGACGAACTCATGAATACGATTTTGGGGGGCTACCATGAAATTCTTTGTCATCAATGGGCCTAATTTGAATATGCTCGGCATTCGTGAGCCGGCTATTTACGGCAAAACTACATACGCAGACTTGGTGCGTTTGGTGGAACAAGCGGCAAAAGAACTGCAGGTAGAAGTGGAAATCTTGCAAAGCAATCACGAAGGAACGCTTGTAGATGAAATTCAGCGCGCCTATTATGAAGCGGACGGCATTGTCATCAATCCCGCAGCATACACGCATACAAGCGTTGCTGTTTTAGATGCTCTGAAGGCAGTGGCCTTGCCCGCGGTGGAAGTACATATCTCCAATGTAAAAGAGAGAGAAGAGTTCCGACAGATTTCTTACGCAGGTCAAGCTTGCTTTCATACCGTTATGGGAGAAGGCATTGAAGGATACCGCATTGCCATGCGGGTATTAAAAGAAAAATTGACTCAGCAGTCATAACGATAGATTCGGCTTTGAAAGGACAGATAGTATATGATTATTACCATGAAAAAAGATGCTCCTGAGCAGGAAATTAAAAACCTGATGGAGTCTATTGAAGCAAAAGGCGTTAAAGTCACCATGATTCAAGGTACCAATTACAACGTATTTGGTCTTGTTGGCGATACCACAGTCATTGACGACAGAATGATTACGGCAAATCCTTACGTAGATAATGTAAAGAGAATTGCCGCACCGTATAAAAAAGCAAACCGTTTGTTCCATCCATTGGATTCCGTGATTGATGTAGACGGTATCAAAGTGGGAGGAAAAGAAAAAATAGTCGTGATTGGCGGCCCTTGCTCCGTTGAGGGTGAGGAATCCATCATGCGTATTGCAAAAGAAGTAAAAGAGGCAGGCGGCTGTATGCTGCGCGGTGGTGCGTACAAACCAAGAACTTCTCCATATTCTTTCCAAGGCATGGGGTTAGAAGGATTAAAATGCATGTATAAAGCAAAACAAGCATACAACATGCCAATTGTCAGTGAATTGATGAGTGAGAAAAAATTGGATGAATTTGAGGAATATGTTGACCTAATTCAAGTTGGTGCTCGCAATATGCAAAACTTTGACTTGCTTAAAGCTTTGGGCAAAAGCAAAAAGCCTGTTTTGCTAAAACGCGGTCTTGCCAATACCATGGAAGAGTGGATTATGGCGGCAGAATACATTATGGCAGGCGGTAACGAAAATGTCATTATGTGTGAACGCGGTATTCGTACCTTTGAAACTTACACCAGAAATACTTTGGATTTAAGCGTAATTCCGATTATTAAATCCAAAACACACTTGCCAATTATCATTGACCCATCCCACGCAACGGGTGACAGAAAATTGGTGGAATCCATGTCATTGGCAGCAATTGCTGCGGGTGCGGACGGCTTGATTATCGAAGTGCATGACAATCCTGAATGTGCATGGTCTGACGGCGCACAATCTGTGACTCCCGATGCATTCAAGACTTTAATCGAAAAAGGCAAGAAAATTGCAAATGTAATTGGCAGGGATATGTAATCCCTTATTCTAAAAAGCTCATTTCACCAAAAAGAAATGAGCTTTTTGATTCAAACGGAGTGAACGATTCATGAAAGTAAAAGTATATCCTTCTGTTTGTACAGGAGAAATACAAATACCACCTTCCAAAAGTATGGCGCATCGTGCGATAATGTGTGCCTCTTTGGCAAAAGGCAAAAGCGTTATTTCAAATATTGCGTATTCTGACGATATTTTGGCTACCATTGCAGGTATGCGAGCATTGGGTGCATCCATTATGATGGAGAAAGATACCGTTGTGATAGAAGGCATACAATCTTTGCCGCAAAAACCGTTACAGGTAGATTGCAATGAATCAGGTTCTACCCTGCGCTTTTTTGTGCCGTTGTTTACGTTATCAGGTCAGCCCATTACTTTTTTGGGCAGAAATCGGTTGTTAAAGCGTCCGCAGGGAGTATATCAAACAATGTTTGAACAGCAGGGACACCGTTTTGAACAAACGGAACAGCAGCTTATTGTGCAGGGTGCGCTAAAAGCAGGTTCCTATGAAATTGATGGAAGTATCAGCTCCCAATTCATCACAGGCCTATTGTTTGCTTTGCCGCTTTTGGAGCAGGATTCCATAATTCATATCAAGCCTCCGTTTGAATCCCGTTCTTACATTGAACTAACCTTGCAAATGCTCAAAACTTTTGGCGTAACAGCAGAATTTCAAGACAACCATACACTATATATTCCGGGCAATCAGTCCTATCAAGCTTGTGATTACGCCGTGGAAGGCGACTATTCTCAAATGGCATTCTATGCCGTTTTGGCAGCAATTCAAAATGATTTATATTGTAAGGGTGTCACTTCTTCCTCTAAACAGGGAGATAAAGCGATTCTATCCATTCTGGAAGCTTGTAATTGCAAGATAGAGCCCAAACAAGAAGGGTATCTTGTACATAAAAGTGAGCTGACGGCTACGGAGATTGATTTGGCGGATTGTCCCGATTTGGGGCCTGTTTTAAACGTGCTGGGAATGTACGCAAAGGGTACGACTCGTATTTATCATGCAGCACGTTTGAGATACAAAGAATCCGACCGTATTGCCGCCATGGAAGAGGAACTGAAAAAATTCCATACGGATATTACCACGACGGAAGATGAAATTTTTATCAAGGGAAAACCGACCTATTGTTGTGAACAGGAGCTGTCAGGACATACAGACCATAGAATTGTAATGAGTATGACAGTGGCTGCTTTGTGCAGTGAAACTCCTGTTGTCATCAATGGGGCAGAATGTATCAATAAATCTTATCCAAACTTTTTTGAGGATATACAATCCATAGGCGGCAGAATTGAGGTGTTGGAGCCGTGATAGCAAAAAACAGTGTGATTTTAATTGTAGGCTTAGGCCTCATTGGCGGAAGTTATGCAAAAGGTTTGAAAAAGCATGGTTACACGGTATATGCCATCAGCAGAGGGCAGGGAACCATTGACTATGCTTTGGAAAACGGCATCATTGATAAAGGAACCATACAGGAAGATCCTGAAATCATCAGTCAGGCAGACTATATCGTTTTTGGACTATATCCCCATACCATGATTGACTGGATTGCCCGCAATCAGCAGTATTTCAAATCAGGTGCGATTATCACAGATGTATGCGGGGTAAAATGCAACGTGGTTGATGTAGTGCAAGATTTTCTGCGCAAAGATGTAGAATTTATTGGTTCCCATCCAATGGCCGGTAAGGAAGTAAGCGGCGTGCAGTACAGTGATGATGCTATTTTTCACTCTGCAAACTTTATTATAACGCCAACAGAACAAAATACGGAAAAAGGTATCGCGTTTGCAAAAGAATTGGCAGAGTTACTGGAGTTTTATCACGTTGCAATTATTACTCCACAGGAACACGATAAGATGATTGGTTTTGTATCTCAATTAACCCATGCAGTAGCGGTCAGTTTGATGAACACAAGTGATAATACCCATTTAAAAGAATATACGGGAGATTCTTTCAGAGATTTAACCCGTATTGCGAAGATAAATGAGACATTGTGGAGCGAACTGTTCTTTTTGAATAAAAAGAATTTGGTTCAGGAAATTGATGATTTTGTTGCCGAGTTAGAAAATCTAAAACAAAAAATAGCAGATGAAGATGAAGAAGGCATCAAAAAACTATTTATTCAGTCTACGGAACGAAGAAAACAATTTGATAAATAAGAAAAGACGAAAGGAACGAATCAAACCATTCTTTTCGTCTTTTTCTTTTTTATTTACTAAAAAATGGAATGTTTTACGATTCGTTTGCAAATACTATAGGAATATATGTTAAAATAACAGTACAAATCAATCGTAATCATAGGAGGGTCTACGATGAAATTTTCTCAAATGGAGTATCAGCGTCCTGATGTAGATGGAATGATAGAACAGTATAAACAAATTACAGAACGGTTTCCAAATTGTAAAAATGCCAAAGAGCAAATGAAATGTATTTTGGAACATGAATCCATTATGAAGGCGTATCAAACAATGAGCACGCTTGCGTACATTCATAACAGTATTAATACCGCAGATGAATTCTATGCACAGGAAAAGGCGTTCTACAACGAAAAATCTCCTGTGATACAGGAGTATGAACAAGCCTTTCTGCAAGTTGTGTATGATTCCAGATTCAGAAAAGAACTTGAGAAAGAAGTGGGCATCTTGTTTTTTGGAAATATTAAAGTTGCACTGCGTTCATTTTCACCTGAAATTATCCCTCTTTTGCAGCAGGAAAATGAGTTGACTACAGAATATCAAAAGCTGCTGGCATCTGCCAAAATTGAATTTGACGGCAAAGAATTGAATCTTTCCACCATAACCACTTATCTACAGGATTTAGACAGAACCGTAAGAAAAGAAGCTTGGAAAAAATGCGCCGCCTTTTTTGAGGAGCATGCGCAAAAATTGGATGAAATTTATGATCAGTTGGTCAAAAACAGAGATGAACAAGCGCGTAAATTGGGATATGCCAATTATGTGCAGCTGGGATATGACCGTTTGGGACGAAATTGTTACAGAGCCTCCGACGTCAAAGTGTTCCGAGACCAGATTATACGAGATTTGGTTCCCGTGACTGTAACCATACGTAAGATGCAGGCACAGCGAATTGGCGTAGATGAGATAAAATTACACGATACAGGTGTTTCTTTTACAGACGGCAATCCAAAGCCCAACGGCGAAACACAGGAACTGGTGTCCGCGGCACAAAAAATGTATGATGAAATGAGTCCCAAGACATCAGAGTTTTTTACCTTTATGAGAGAAAACGAGCTGTTCGATTTGGAGAGTAAACAAAATAAAGCAGGCGGCGGTTACTGTACAGAACTGCCTGATTATCAGTCTCCGTTCATTTTCTCTAATTTTAACGGTACCTCCGGCGATGTGGATGTGTTGACACATGAAGCAGGTCATGCATTTGCGGCATATCAGGCCCGTAATATGGAGATTCGTGAAAATGCAAGTACCACAATGGAAACAGCGGAAGTGCATTCTATGACCATGGAACTGATGGCACGCCCTTGGGCAGAGTTGTTTTTTGGAAATGACGCTGAAAAATTCCGTGTATTTCAGTTGGAGTCTGCCCTTAACTTTATTCCGTATGGTTGTTTGGTAGATGAGTTTCAACATGAAGTATATGAAAATCCAAAATTAACGCCGCAGGAACGCAAAAAATTATGGCTGAAATTAGAGAAGAAATATCGTCCGTGGCTGGATTTTGATAATCTGCCATTCTTCAAAGACGGAGGAGGATTCCAAAAACAGCATCATATTTATTGTTATCCGTTTTATTATATTGATTATTGTTTGGCCCAAACGGTTGCCTTGGAATTCTGGAGTAAATCAAATAGGGACTGGAAAAAAGCGTTTGATGAATATTTAACATTTGTAAGCGCTGCAGGCACCAAAAGTTTTGTACAATTAATCAAAGATTCTGAGTTGGATTCTCCTTTTGAAGACGGTTGCGTAAAAGAATTAAGCGCAGAAGTGGTTCAATGGATGGAACAACATCGTATTAAGTAGCAGATTTGGAATGGAAAATCTCTTTGATACAGGTCACATCTTCTTTTTTAAAGCATTGTGTCACGCGTAATAAAATATAATATCCAATGGCTGATAATGTGAATTCCAGTATCATGCAGCACCAAACAGGAACCGCGTTCATAAACGGTAAATGTCTTAATAACGAAAAGCAAAGAACCGAAATGCCTCCGCATAAAATCGGCTTTACAATCCAGTCTACAAACTGTATCTCCACCTGAGATACTTTCAGAAGACGATGAATGCTCAATGTAGCATTAAAAATCGTGCTGAAAAACAAAATGCCCAGATAGCCGTTTACACCTGTGAACGGAATTAAAAAATAGACCAGTATGACGCGTAATCCGGAATCTGCAAAATTATATCGCATGGAGGCAATTTGCTGGTCCAACCCTTTTAAAATGCCGTCTACCACGCTATCAAGGTACAACAAAGGAATCAGCGGTGCCAAAAATCGAATCAGACGTCCCGCTTCTTCGCTTTGATAAAAGGTGCGGCCGAAATCATCGGCAAATACAATAAAACAAGCAGTAATAAAGAATGAAAACAGCAGGGTCAATTGCATGGAACGTGCAGTGGTCCTGCTGATTGTTCTTTTATGGCCCACTGCATTTGCTTCTGCCATTTCAGGAACCAGTAAAGAAGAAAATGCCATTAAAAATGCGGAAGGAAATAAAATCAGCGGCATTACCATACCGTGAATCATACCGTAATTGCTCAATGAGGTTTCCGTACTGGCACCGTGTTTCTTAAATCCAATGGGGATGAGTATGTTTTCAATGGTTACAAGTCCGTTACGCAGGGTAGAACCAAACATGATGGGCAGTTCTATATGGAACATATCCTGCAATGCTTTCCGAAAGGTGTATTGAAATTGATTGCCGGGGATGTCTTTTGCTTTTATTTTGTCTTTTATAAAGAAGATAAAAGTATAGGTACAAGAAGCAATCTCGCCTAGGGTAGAGCCTAACATAATTGCGGCACAGGAATACTCTAACCCTTGCGGCGCCACAAATGTAAACAGACAAACTACTGCCATAATGGTAACAAATTGTTCCAAAAGTTCCCCCGAAGCGGTTTTTGCAACACCACGCATTGCAATAAAATATCCTTTTAAACAAGAACATGTTGCCATGAGAGGTAAGCCGGGAGCGAGTATTTTCAGAGAGAGTGCGACACGTTGGTCGCCCAGCCAATGGATTGCTACGTAATCAGATGAAAAGTATAAGGCTATCATAGCAAGCAAGCTTAATAAAAGTGCGAAGATAATACACTTGCGAACTGCCCGTTTTGCCTGGGACGGCGCTCCTTTTGCAATGGTATCTGTTACAATACGCGTAACGGCTAAACTGATTCCTGAAGTGGAAACCGTAATTGCCAATATAAAAACAGACATAACCAGTTGGTATAATCCCATACCTGCGGTTCCTATTTTAGAAGACAAATAGGTTCGATATCCAATACTGCTGGCCCGCATTACCAGCGAAGATGCCGTAAGAATAATTGCATTAAAAAAGAATACCCTTTTTTTCATACCACAACCCCATTTAGAATTTTGTTCTTTGTTTAATATATGTCCTAAATTGCGGGAAAATGAAACAAGCATATATCTCTATTTTTATTTTTTATCATTCGGAATACGAAATGTCTTGAAATACCATTAACATTGTTGCATAATAGGTTTATTACAGGGACAGGAGGAATTTATCATGTGGATTTCTACAAGAGGAAGATACGCCTTACGTGTTATGGTTGATCTTGCAGAAAATAACAATGGTGAATATATTCCTTTAAAGGATATTGCAAAACGACAGGAAATTTCAGAGAAATATCTTGAAAGTATTATGGTGACTATGAGCAAAGCGGGAATTATCAAAGGATTGCGGGGAAAAGGCGGAGGGTATAAGTTAGCACTTGACCCAATGGATATTACGGTAGGGCGTATTTTAAAAGTGACGGAAAAATCTTTGGCACCCGTATCTTGTTTAGAGATGCAGCCCAACCCGTGCAAGCGGTCTCCTGCTTGTAAAACGGTGCGCGTTTGGCAGGAAATGTACAGAGTGGTAGATGAATATATAGAAAGTGTTACCATTGCTGACTTGGTGGATGAAATAGACAGCAGCGATTTTTATGTGATATAAGGTAAAACCATACCGAACATTTTGTTTGGCATGGTTTTTATTTTTTACGTGTATTCGGACATTTGCATATTGTCAGGCTGATTTTAGGTAAAACCTATAACAAGTTATAGGTTATTGATATTAGACAAATGATGTTTTATGTAGTAAAATATACAACAACCAATAAACATACTAACATAGTATGTAAATAGGAGTGAAAATGAATGTCTGATCAACACACACACAGTCATCACCATCATCATGGAGGGATTGATGACTACATGAAAGCAGTAGCGGAATACAGAAAAACATTCCCGAACAAACAAGATGTCATCGAACAAACACCTGACCCTGCGGTAAGAGAAATGCTTTTACATATGGAAGAAATGGGTCTTGAAACAACGTTTGACCGTTTTGATGCGCAGCAGCCTCAATGTACGTTTGGTATTGCAGGTACCTGCTGTAAAAACTGCTTTATGGGACCTTGCAAAATTACAAAAAAATCCCCTCGTGGCGTGTGTGGCGCGGACGCAGATTTAATTGCGGCCAGAAATCTTTTGCGTCATGTGGCAGCAGGTACAGCAGCCCACGGAGCACGCGGACGTGAAAGTATGCTCGCATTAAAATTTGCAGCACAAGGAAAAGCTCCGATTCCCATTGAAGGAAAAGAAAAAATTTATGCCGTATGTAAAAATTTTGGCATTGAGACAGAAGGAAAAACACTCAATGAGCTTGCAGAACAAGTTGCGGATATTTTATTGGAAGATTTATCTCGAACAGTTCCCGATAAGCACAAAACCATTTATTCCTTCGCGCCGAAAGAAAGGGTGGAAACATGGGAACAATTGGGTATTATTCCAATCAGCCCTTCCCATGAAGTGTTTGAAAGCTTACACAGAACTACAACAGGCACGGACAGTAACTGGAGAAACGTAATGCAACAGTTTTTAAGAACCGGCGTATCTTTCGCTTGGTCCTCCTGCCTTGGTTCTTCCATTGCAATGGATAGCTTGTATGGCTTGCCTCACAGAAGTCGTTCCAAGATTAATTTGGGCGCTTTGAAAAAAGGATATGTCAATATTGCGGTACATGGACATTCTCCCGTACTGGTAAGTGAAATTGTGAAAGTTGGAAGAAGCGAGAAAATGGTGCGGTTGGCCAAAGAAAAAGGCGCTTTGGGTATTCAGTTTTACGGCATCTGCTGCTCCGGTTTGTCTGCAATGTATCGTTATGATAATGTAATTCCGCTATCCAATGCAGTTGGTTCTGAATTGGTGCTTGGAACAGGCGCTTTGGATTTATGGGTTGCAGATGTGCAAGATGTGTTCCCTTCCATAATGGAAGTAGCAAAATGTTTCCGAACAACCGTGGTTACCACCAGTGATTCCGGAAGACTGCCTGGTGCAGAACACTACGGACTGGACCATGAGCATTCCAATATAGGAGAAATTCATCAAATTGCAGAAAAAATTGTACAACGTGGTATTGAAAGCTTTGTGGAAAGAAGAGACATTCCTGTTAAAATCCCTCAATATGAAGTGGACGCTGAAATGGGATTTTCCGTGGAATGGGCACAGCACTACTTTGAAAAAGGGCTTGCAACTTTAGCACAGGCATTAAAAGACGGAAAAATATTGGGTATTGTGAACTTGGTAGGCTGCAGCAATCCACGGGTCATTTATGAAAAGAAAATTGTGGAGACAGCTGAAATACTGTTGAAAAACAATGTGTTGATTTTTACAAATGGTTGTGCGTCATTTGCTTTGCTGAAGCTGGGATTTTGCTCAGAGAAAGCTTTGGAGTGGACCAGCGAATCACTGCGGGAGTTTTTAAAAGAGATTCCTCCCGTCTGGCATCTCGGCGAATGTTTGGATAATGCAAGAGCGTCTGCCTTTTTCAACGGAATATCCGCAGCTTTAAATATTCCGATAAAAGAGCTGCCGTATGCCTTTTCCAGTCCTGAGTGGAGCAATGAAAAGGGAATTTGTGCGGCCTTATCTTTCAGATTATTAGGGATTAATTCTTACCACAATGTTTATGCGCCTGTTATGGGTTCGGAAAAAGTGTCTGAATTTATGGCACATGGCACAAAGGCGCTATTGGGCTCTGAAATGATTGTAGATGTCGACCATATTAAAATTGCCAACCAACTGGTAGAAGATTTCAAAGAAAAACGCAAAGCGTTAGGTTGGACTGTATCGTTAGGAGGAGAATGAGAAATGAAATTAAAAAAATTTTTCATACCGATTGCGGCGGTGTTGGCTAGTATGACTGTATTATTAACCGCATGCGGAACATCATCTGGAGGAGGTTCCGACAGTGAAAATGTAAAAACAGTAAAAATAGCATATTTACCTATTACACATGCACTGCCTGTATATGAACTTTCCCAGTCAGACAATGTTAAAGTAGAACTTGTCAAATACGGTTCATGGCCGGAGCTGATGGATGCGTTGAATTCCGGTCAGGTAGACGGTGCATCTGTGCTGATTGAATTGGCAATGCAGGCGCAATCACAAAATATAGGATTAAAAGCAGCTGCACTTGGGCATACAAGCGGCAATGTAATTGTTGTAGGCAATGACATTCAGTCGGCTGCGGATTTAAAAGGAAAAACATTTGCAATTCCGCACAGAAGCTCTTCTCACAATATTTTATTACAGGAGATGCTGGAACAAAATGGTCTTACCATAGACGATGTTCAGGTAACCGAATTATCTCCTGCGGAAATGCCTTCTGCATTGGTATCCGGTCAGATTCAAGGATATTGTGTGGCAGAACCGTTTGGTTCTGTAGCGGTAACAGGCGGATATGGTAAAGTGTTATATCAATCGGATGAGTTGTGGGATCATTCCATTTGCTGCGCTCTTGTTTTTAACGATAAATTCCTCAATGAAAACAGCGAGTTGGCAAATCAGGTCATCGACGCATATCAACAAGCCGGCTCTGAACTTTCAGATAAAGAAGAGGCGCTTTCTGTGGCGAAAAATTTCTTGAAACAACCTGATAATGTGCTGCAGCAATCTTTGGAATGGATTGATTTTTCAGATTTGACCATTGAGGAATCTGCTTATCATGATTTGGTTGCTCGTATGCAAAAATATCACATTTCCGAAAATCCGCCTTCTTATGAAGAGTTTGTATACCAAGCGGAATAGGAGTCAGTTATGAAACGTCTGTTAAAATTAAGGTATATTGTGGTTTCGTTTTCAGTGTTAATTTTACTGTGGTATCTTCTTGCCAGTGTGTCGTCTGTTGGAGAAGCACTTTTTCCAAAACCGTTAACGGTTGGAAAAGCATTGGTCGATTTATTTGCAGACGGTACTATGGGCGCCAATATAGGAGCCAGCTTATATCGTTTTGCAATTGGTTATGTCACGTCGGTTGTTTCAGCAGCTATCTTAGGTTTGATAATAGGATGGTTTAAACCGTTATACGGATATATCAGTCCTATTCTACAAATCATTCGTCCGATTGCTCCAGTGGCTTGGATGCCCTTTATTGTGCTGTTTATTGGCATTGGAGACGTTCCCGCAATTGTTATCATTTTTCTTGCAGGCTTTTTCCCTGTCTTACTTTCTACCATTTCTGCTGTACGTAATATAGACCCTGTTTATTTAAAGGTAGCAAAGAATTTTGGAATTAAGCAGCCTGCGGTATTATATAAAATTGTATTTCCCGCGGTATTCCCGCAAATTGCAAACAGTTTGCATGTGGCTTTGGGTTCTGCATGGATATTTTTGGTGTCAGGAGAAATGGTCGGAACCCAGTCAGGGCTTGGTTATATGATTATAGATGCCAGAAATAATTTAAGAATGGATTATTTGCTTGCTGCAATGGTGATGATTGGCGTGATAGGATTTATTTTAGATGCACTCATCGGAAAATTTGAAAAAACCGTGATGAAAGCATGGGGAAAGGCGTGACAATATGTATATCGAAATTCAAGACGCTACCAAAATATATGAGAAGCCCGGTGGATTTCGCTCTTCCAGAGAAAGCTTTACAGCGCTTGACCACATTTCGCTTCAAATAGAAAAAGGTGAATTTATTTGTTTGCTGGGACCTTCCGGCTGCGGAAAGACCACCTTAATGAATTCTATTGCGGGTTTTGAAACATTAACAGAAGGAAGCATTACCATTGATGGTCAAAAAGTAAAGGCGCCTTCCGAAAAATATGTCACAATTTTTCAAAATTATGGTCTTCTCCCTTGGCGAACGGTTGAAAAAAATGTAGAATTAGGATTGGAAACCTTAAAGGTTCCAAAACAAGAGCGAAAGCAGATTGCTATGAAATATTTGCAGCTGGTTGGCTTGGAGAATTTTGCAAAACGACATCCGGCACAGTTGTCCGGTGGACAGCAGCAGAGAGTAGCAATTGCCAGAGGTCTTGCAGTTGACCCTGAAATTTTATTTATGGATGAACCGTTTGGAGCCTTGGATGCAATTACGCGTTACAAATTGCAGGATGACCTTTTGCATATTACAAAATCTCAAAATAAAACAGTGATTTTTGTAACGCATGATATAGATGAGGCTGTGTTTCTGGCAGATAAAATTGTGGTTATGAGTCCGAATCCGGGTAGAATAAAGTCTGTTATACCAATTGGGCTGGGGAGTCACCGCGACAGGACCGGAGGAGATTTTCTACAGCTGAGAGACAAGGTTTTCCGTATATTTAATATGAAGGAAGAAGACAACACCGAGTATTACATTTAATCACTAGAAAGGGAAATGCTCATGACGCTACTACATTTAAAATATGCGGTCAAGGTTGCAGATGTCGGTTCCATGAATGAAGCTGCCAAACAATTATTGATATCACAGCCAAGTTTATCTGCAGCAATTCGAGCTTTGGAAGAAGAAACCGGAATTGATATCTTCAAACGTACCAATAAGGGTGTATATGTGACTGCAGAGGGAAGCGCTTTTTTGGAACATGCAAGATTCATTGTTGCGCAATATGATTATATCGAGCATCAGTATGTGCGTGCTCATGAAAAAAAGAAGCGGTTTGCTGTATCTACGCAGCATTATGCTTTTGCGGTAAAAGCGTTTATCAATACAGTCAAACAGTTGAATTTAAGTGAATATCAAACTGCTATTCGTGAAACCAGAACCGGTGAAATTATGAAAGATGTTTGTGCGTCAAGAAGTGAATTGGGTATTATATATTTAAGTAAATCCAATGAAGCTTACATGAAAAAAAGACTGAAAAATGATAATTTAGAGTTTCATTATTTATTTGAGTGCAGTATTTACGCCTATTTATGGCATGAACATCAGCTAGCTCATAAACCTTCCATCAGTTATCAGGAATTACAGCAGTATCCTTACTTGATATTTGAACAAGGGGAAAACAGTGTTTCTTTTTTATCAGAAGAAACGGAAAGCAAATATACGTTTCCTGATGTGATACGAACCAACGACCGCGCAACGATGATGGAATTGATTCGTCAAATTCATGCTTTTACCATCTGCTGCGGTATTATGGATGATGTTTACAAAAAGCAAGGCTTTATCGCCGTACCGATTGATACAGATGAAACTATGAAAATAGGTTATGTCACGTTAAAAAATGCAAAATTATCTCCGGTCAGCGAAGAGTATGTAAGGCAGTTGAAAGTGTTCGGCCAGAATTCCAATGTATAATGTTTGATAACATAAAAAACTCCCTTTTCATTTGAAATAGGGAGTTTTTTGACTATAAGTCATAAATCTAAATTTGTTTTCAGAAGTACTTTGTATATCATATAAAAACAGAAAATACAAAATTCTCCATATTGTATTATGGCAGCATTTATTGTATAATAAAGCATTATAATATCGAAAAACATGGAGGACAGCATGGATTGGACCGAAATTGCCATTACCGTACCGGCAGAAGATGTAGACCGTGCAGGAGATATTGCGCAGATGGTGGTACCATATGGTATCTATATTGAAGATTATTCCAATTTGGAGCAGGAAGCGTGGGAAATTGCTCATATTGATTTAATTGATGAAGAACTGTTAAATAAAGACCGCACAAAAGGTATTATACATGTATATATCAGTCCCGAAGAAAATCCTGCGGAAGCCATTTCATTTTTGCAGGAGCGTTACACTGCAGAAGGAATTCCTTTTACCATTGATACAGCAGACTGCGTTATGGAGGATTGGTTAAATAATTGGAAAAAGTACTTTAAGCCTATTCCTGTGGGTCAATCTCTGCTGATTCGTCCTACTTGGGAAGAAGATTATGATGCAGGAAACAGAAAAGTGCTGCATTTGGAACCGGGATTGGCATTTGGTACAGGTACTCATGAAACAACTCGTTTGTGTATGGAACTGTTAGAGCGATATATCAAATCGGATATGGATGTGCTTGACGTGGGATGCGGAAGCGGTATTCTATCCGTTGCCGCATTGCTCTTAGGTGCAAATTCTGCAGTAGGTGTGGACATAGATGCGCTCGCAGTAAAAACGGCTGTGGAAAATGCAGAAATTAATCATGTTGCAGATAAGTTTACTGCAATTGCAGGGAATTTGACGGAACAAATCAATGGGAAATACCATATTGTACTTGCCAACATTGTTGCTGATGTCATTATGGTGTTAACAGAAGACATTGAACAATATTTATATCCGGATTCCATTTATATTATGAGTGGTATTATTGATACTCGGGAGCAGGATGTCTTGGTTGCTGTCAGTGAAAAATTTGAAATCATAGAACGCAAAGAAGAAAAAGGTTGGGTAGCATTGGCTGCTAGGCTGAAACGGTAGGGGGATTTGGACATGATATTATCAGGAAGAGAGATTGAACGTGCAGTAGGCACGGATATTATTATAGAACCGTTTGAACGAAGTAAAGTAAATCCGAACAGTTATAACTTAACACTGCATAATGAGCTATTGGTATATGAAAATGAAATACTGGACATGAAAAAGCCGAATCCGACCAAAAAATTAGTGATTCCGGAAGAAGGATTATTGCTGGAACCAAATAAGTTGTATTTGGGAAGAACTAAAGAATTTACAACTACCAGTAAATATGTACCTATGCTGGAAGGACGTTCTTCTACAGGCCGATTGGGATTGTGTATACATGTAACCGCCGGTTTCGGAGATATTGGCTTTGCAGGTTACTGGACATTGGAAATTTATTGTATTCATCCACTCATTATTTATCCTGATATTGAAGTATGCCAAATCTATTATCACACCATAAAAGGTGACTATGACTTATACAGCAGCGGAAAGTACCAGAATAACACAGGAATTCAACCTAGCCTTATGTATAAAGACTTTGAGAAAAAACAAGCTTTAAAACGTGAAACAATGGGTCTGGAAATTCCATCAGATTTGAAAAATAAATAAGTGCGAACTTTACTTTTAAACGCAGCTGCAACATTTTCAGCTGCGTTTTTGTTATATTATAAATTATATAATTTATATTTTTGATGAATATAAATGTAAAATGACTGAATCATAAAGATTGACATATCATTTTTTTCTAATACATTTCCATCTGTAAAGTATTCCAGTAAGGGGCAATCGTTGGTTAATAAATGATTGCGTATCCATAGTCCAAGTTCGTCATAATACTCTGACAAGTTTTGATAAGGGCAGTCTAAAAATTTCTCAAGGGAATGTGTATCAAACCGTTTTTCTATTTCCAGAAAAGCTTTTTCCATTTCATTGTATAACTTCATGTTATCACCTCAAACTACATTATATCTGAATTTCAGATAAAAACCAATATCTTATTTTCAGATATTTATAATGTGGTTGGTGATAATATGAAAACAGAGATTCTGAAATATGAGAGAATCAGAGATATGCGAATTGACAGAGGGTTAACGCAAAAAGAAGTAGCCAAAGTAATTAATGTAAAACAGAATACATATTCTCAATATGAGATAGGTGTTCTGAACTATCCGTTAGATGTAGTCATTAAGTTAGCTGAGTTTTATGGAACCAGTGTGGATTATTTAGTGGGTCTGACGGATTGCCCGGTTCCGTATGAGCGAAGAGAACCCAAATAAAGCGAGTATCATTTGTGATACTCGCTTTATTTAATATATTATTTTTATTTTTACAAATATTGTACAAGAAATTTAGTGAAAAATATTAATTTTCATCATTGGGATCATATTCTACATAGTTGCCCAAAAACGAGAAATTAGGAAGTTCTTGAGACAAGGAACAAAGTAAGTCCAATGTATCGCAATGATGTACATTTCCGGTAAAATCCAAATAGAAATTATATTTAAATTCTCCGTTATTTCCTTCTTTTAAGGGACGTGACTCTATTTTGGTCAGGTTTAAGCCTGTCATTGCAAAACGTGCCAGAACGCTGTATAAGGAACCTGTTGTATGAGGCAAAGAAAAGCACAGACTGATTTTTTCCGCATTCTTTGGAATAATCATTTCTTTGCTTAATGCAGCAAAACGAGTTCTGTTTTGGTTATTGTTTTGAATATCTTCTTGTAAAATGTTCAGTCCATACATGTTAGCAGCAATGGTGGAACAAATTGCGGCTGCATCAGTTACTCCGTTTTCTTTATCCATTTTGGCCAGCATTTTGGCGGCAACTGCTGTATTGCTATGCTGAATTGATTTCCAGTTGTGTGAGGAAATCATATCCGAACATTGTGCCAAAGCCTGTGGATGAGAGTATACGGTTCGAATATTCTCAATGGTTACTCCTTGCGGTGCTGCTAAGCAATGGTGCACATGTAGAGTGGTGGAACCTACAATGCTAAAGCGATAATTTAAGATAAGGTCATATACTTCAACCACAGAACCTGCGGAAGAATTCTCAACCGGCAACAGTCCGAAATCAACGGTTCCGTTTTTGAGAGCTTCAAATACATCTTTAAAACTCTCGTATGGATAAACATCGCAGTCAGGGAACAAAAATGTTGCGGCTGCATGGGAAAAAGAGCCGGGAACACCTTGAAATGCAATTTTTTTTCCGGAAGAAACCTCTTTTAAGGAAGTTTCTTTTTGCAATGCAGTTTGAATTTCGTCGCGAATATCGGTTCCGCTGTTTAACAATTTGTGTTGTCGTGAACGGTTTAATGCCATCAAAGTAGTATATAACATTTTTGCTTCCGGTGCAAAATCACCTGCGTCCGCAGCGACACGGGCTAAAATTTCGTTTTCGCGCTGTGCATTAAAAATAGGCAAGCTTAATTCACGTTTTGCCTGCGCTACATCTTGGGCGCATTTCATACGTTCAATGAATAACGGAAGCAGTTGTTCATCAATTGCGTCTATACGTTTTCTGATTTCGTCTAAAGTCATGGAAAACACTCTTTTCTTGTAAAAGTTGGAATATGTAAAAGAATTTGTTTTTATAAAAGAAACCGTCTTTTTTAAAATAAATTCTATTTTCGTATTGACAAACTGAGTATTTGCTAATAATATGTGCATATGGGAGAACGACCGGAATGGATACGGACGTTCTCGACTTGGAAATTGTAACATATTTTATGTTACTTTGTCCATATTGCGAGATAGCTTGATACGAAAACAAATTTTCTAGGAGGAGAATGTATAATGGTATTTGAGAAAGTAAAAGCCATTCTAAGCGAACAATTTGATGTTGAAGAGGATACAATCACAATGGAATCCAACATTGCTGAAGATCTTGGTGCTGACTCTTTAGACGTAGTTGACTTGCTAATGTCTATCGAAGATGAATTTGAGATTGAAATTCCGGATTCTGAAATTGAGAATGTAAAAACAGTTGGCGATCTTGTAAAATACATTGAGGCTAACAAAGCCTAATTTACGCTGATTTTGGCATAAATTTTGAGCAAAAGGCACACCGTGAAAATATGGTGTGCCTTTTTTGTATACAAAAAAGAAAAAATGCTGAAATTTTTTCATTGAAATATAATGGTGTAGCCGATATAATATATATTAAGTATGCAAAATCACTGATTGCAATATCAAAGTGAGTTTAGGAGATTAAGGATTATGTCAGAACAAAAAGGAAATAAAAAAATGGTAGATGCCATTACCCCTATGGAAGAAGACTTTGCCAAGTGGTATACAGACATTGTAAAAAAAGCGGAGCTTATGGATTATACAAATGTACGCGGCTGCATGGTCATTCAACCGTATGGATTTGCTATTTGGGAAAACATTCAGCGTATTCTGGATACGGAATTTAAAGAATTGGGACATGAGAATATTTCTTTGCCAATGTTTATTCCGGAAAGCTTGCTGCAGAAGGAGAAAGACCACGTAGAGGGGTTTGCTCCCGAAGTTGCTTGGGTTACTCAATGTGGTGACGAAGTATTGCAAGAAAGAATGTGTGTTCGTCCAACTTCTGAAACGTTATTCTGCGACTATTATGCGAAAGTGATTCACTCTTACAGAGATTTGCCAATGCTTTATAACCAATGGTGTTCTGTGGTGCGCTGGGAAAAAACAACCCGTCCGTTCTTGCGTTCTGTTGAATTCCATTGGCAGGAAGGTCATACCATGCATGAAACTGCACAAGACGCCATGGCGGAAACAGAGCAGATGCTGAACGTATATGCTGATTTCTGTGAAAATCAACTGGCAATCCCGGTGATTAAAGGGCGTAAAACCGATAAAGAGAAGTTTTCAGGTGCAGAAGCAACCTATACCATTGAAGCTATGATGCATGACGGAAAAGCGCTGCAGTCAGGTACCAGCCACTATTTTGGCGACGGTTTTGCCAAAGCGTTTGATATTACATTCCAAGACAGAGACAATAAACCAAGCCATCCGTTTCAAACTTCTTGGGGCATGTCCACAAGAATTATCGGTGGTATTATCATGACGCACGGCGATAACAACGGCTTAGTGCTGCCGCCTGCAATTGCTCCGATTCAAGTTATGATATTGCCGATTGCCCAGCATAAAGAAGGTGTATTGGATAAAGCATATGAGCTGAGAGACAGACTGAAGAAAACATTCCGTGTAAAGATTGATGATTCTGAACAAAGTCCCGGCTGGAAATTTGCTCAATATGAGATGAAAGGTGTTCCGCTGCGCTTGGAAATTGGTCCGAAAGATATTGAAAAGAATCAATGCGTATTGGTCAGAAGACATGACCGTGAAAAAATCTTTGTAAGTTTGGAACATTTGGAAGAAGCCATCGCAGAACAATTGGAAGCAGTACGTAAAGGCATTTACGAAAAAGCGTTAAATCGCCGTCAAGAGATGACCTATACTGCTTCAACATTCGATGAAATGAAAGATATTGCTGAACATAAACCCGGCTTTGTCAAAGCAATGTGGTGTGGAGATTTGGCATGCGAAGAAAAAATTAAGGAAGAAGCGGGATTGTCTTCCCGTTGCATTCCGTTCGAGCAGGAACAAATTGCAGAAACTTGTGTATGCTGCGGTAAACCTGCAAAATCCATGGTGTATTGGGGTAAATCTTATTAATCAGCAAATGAATCCATAATGACACAGATACAATAAAATAAGCACTCCATCTATACACTCTGACAGAATGGAGGAATTTACTTGGTACAAATAATAATTGCATGTGCAATGGTGGTTATCCTTTGTATTGTTTCAAGTAATGTGCTATATAAGCTGGGTGTTCCAACTTTGCTTATTTTCTTAGCACTTGGTATGCTATGTGGTTCTGATGCCATTGGCGGAATCTATTTTGATAACTATGAAATAGCAAAAAATGTATGTTCCGTAGGACTGGTTTTTATTATGTTTTTCGGTGGATTTGGTACCAGCTGGAAAACAGCAAAACCTGTTATTGCACCGTCTATTTTAATGTCAACGGTGGGCACATTAATCACCGCAGGTTTGGTAGGTGTATTTTGCAGCCTTGTGTTTGGCATTGGCTGGATAGAAGGTATGTTAATCGGCTCCGTTGTAGCTTCTACGGATGCTGCATCAGTTTTCGCGATTTTACGTTCTCGTAAGTTGAACTTAAAAGGCGGTCTGGCACCTATTTTGGAAATTGAAAGCGGCAGTAATGACCCGGTTGCATATATGATGACCATTATATTTATGTCGCTTTTGTCGGGCAGCGGAGATGTTTCCATTCCGGTGATGTTGGCAAAACAATTAATCTTCGGTCTTGGAATAGGCGCTTTACTTGGCAAAATTACAGCGTTTATTCTGCGGAAAGTCGATTTTAAAATTGAAGGTTTATATCCTATTTTTGTTGTAGCAGTGGGCTTGCTTTCTTACGGTTTGACCGAATGGGTAGGAGGCAACGGATACCTGAGCGTATACTTAACAGGTATTATTGTTGGTAACAGCAAAATCAAACATAAGAAAAGTCTGGTGCATTTTCTTGACGGTATCTCATGGTTAATGCAAATTATGATTTTCTTCTGTTTAGGTTTGCTTTCTTTCCCTTCAAAATTCGGTACGGTGATACTGCCTGCATTGGCAATCTCTGCATTTTTAATTTTTATTGCAAGACCAATTGCAACTTTCAGCATTCTGAGCTGGTTTAAATTTCCTGTAAAACAGCAAATATTTATTTCGTGGGTCGGATTGCGAGGGGCAGCTTCTATCGTATTTGCAATTTTTGCTATGACAGGAGATGCTGTCCTACAGTATGATATTTTCCATATTATCTTCATAGTGGCACTGATTTCCGTGTCTTTGCAAGGTACATTGCTGCCAACTGTAGCGAAAAAGCTGGATTTGGTGGACGACAGTACATCTGTTTTGAGTACGTTTACAGACTATGAAGATTATGGAAGCAAATTATTGGAATACGAAGTAAAGGAAGACAGTCGTTTTTTAAATCAAACATTATTAGAAGCGGATATACCGGACGGTATTTTAATTGTTATGATAAAACGAAACGGTGAGGTTGTAGTTCCGAACGGTTCTACCAAAATTTTGCTGGGAGATATTTTGGTAATCAGCGGAATTGATGCGGAAGATCTAAATATGTAAAAAACGATATTTGTCATAAAGCAGTTTTGAGGCGTGTCTGCTAATAAAAACGCCATCCCAAAGCAGAATCTACGTATAAATATGTTTGTTACTATGTACTGAAAAAAGTTCTGAATTTTTTGCAAAAAAGCGAAAAAACGCTTGCTTTTCAGTGCGTGGTGTGGTATTATATACGAGCAAGACTGCACTAGATATGCGTTGAAGCGGGAGGTTGCGGCATTTTATGCTGGTTTTTCCGTGGAGTATGTCCGATTTTAAACCGGGCGAAAGAATATTTGATGTTATGGTAAAGGACCAAAGCGCTCTTTGCGTAAATTGTGTCCTGACGGTTATTACGGCCGATTGTATTTGCCATACTCAGACGCTTTTGTGGATCTAACCCGGATTAATTGAAAAGTTAATCCGGTTTTTAAATGTTGAGTGATGAAACACCCGGCACAGTGTTAGAAAAACAAACAGCGCCGCCCGCCAACTACAATAAGGAGGCGATGACAATGGCAGTCAAAGAAAAAATCAGGATAAGAATTAAGGGTTACGATCATCAATTGGTTGATCAATCAGCTGAGAAGATTGTACAAACTGCAAAGCGTACAGGTGCCAGAGTATCCGGCCCTGTTCCGCTACCAACAGAAAAGCAAGTTATCACTATCTTGCGTGCTGTGCATAAGTACAAAGACAGCCGTGAGCAATTCGAGATGAGAACTCACAAAAGACTTATCGACATTCTAAAACCATCTAACAAAACCGTTGAGGCTTTGATGGGATTAGAACTCCCTGCTGGTGTTGATATCGAGATTAAACTTTAATCTTTGGTATTAACCAACAAGCAGCCGGGGTCATGTTGGCCTAGAGTCAACCAATAACCTGCATAGGAGGAAACAAACATGCAAAAATGTATTATCGGCAAGAAGATTGGTATGACACAAATCTTCGACGAAACAGGAAAAGTAATTCCTGTAACAGTTGTTGAAGCTGGTCCTTGCGTGGTATCACAAAAGAAAACAGTGGAAAACGACGGTTATGCTTCCATTCAAATCGGCTTTGGTGATTTGAAAGCACACAAAGTAAATAAACCAATGAAAGGTCACTTTGCAAAAGCAGATGTTGCTCCAAAGAGATACTTAAGAGAGTTTAGAGTGGAAGATACTGATGCTTATAACGTTGGCGATTTAATCAAAGCAGACGTATTTGCTGCCGGCGATAAAATCGACGTTACAGGCACAAGTAAAGGTAAAGGTTGGGCCGGCGTTATCAAACGTTGGAACTTCGGCAGATTAAAAGAAACACACGGCAGCGGTCCAGTTGCTCGTAAAGGTGGTTCTATCGGTGCTTGCTCTGACCCTTCAAGAGTATTTAAGGGCAAAAAAATGGCAGGTCACCTGGGTGCTGAAAAAGTAACCGTACAAAATTTAGCAGTTGTCAAGGTAGATGCAGAGAACAATCTCATCGCTGTGAAGGGCGCTATTCCAGGTCCAAACGGCGGCGTTGTTATCATCCGTGACAGCGTTAAGGCGTAAGGGAAGGAGGATTTGACATGCCTAAAGTAACAGTACTTGATATGGCCGGTAAAGAGGTTTCTAAAATCGATTTATCCGATGCTGTATTTGGAATTGAGCCAAACAAAGCTGTTATGCACGATATGGTGAAAAACTATCTTGCAAATCAGCGTCAAGGCACACAATCGGCCCTAACCCGCGCCGAGGTTTCCGGTGGTGGTAAAAAACCATGGAGACAAAAAGGTACAGGTCATGCTAGACAAGGTTCTACAAGAGCTCCTCAATGGACACATGGCGGTATTGTATTTGCTCCAAAGCCACGCAGCTACAGATATACTTTAAATAAAAAAGTAAGACGTCTTGCAATGAAATCCGCACTTTCCAGCAAAGTGTTAGACAACGAATTGGTTGTACTTGATAAAATTGCAATGGATGAATACAAAACAAAAACAATTGCAGCTATGTTAAAGGCAGTTGGCTCTGAGAAAAAGGCACTTATCGTTCTTCCAGAGAAGAATGAAAAAGTGATTGCTTCCGCAGCTAACATTCCTGGCGTTAAAACTGCATTGGTTAACACCTTAAACGTATACGACATTTTGAATGCAGACAAATTTATCGTGCTTCAAGATGCAATTGCACAAATTGAGGAGGTGTATGCATAATGGCAGCACAAGACATCATCATTCGTCCAGTTATTACTGAGAGAAGTATGGCTGGCATTGGCATGAAGAAGTACACCTTCGAAGTAGCCAAAGATGCAAACAAAATTGAGATTGCTAAAGCAGTTGAAGAACTTTTTGACGTTAAGGTTTCCAAAGTGAACACCATGCACGTTAGAGGTCATTTACGCCGTCAAGGTAGAAGCGAAGGCTATACTCCAGCGTGGAAAAAAGCAATCGTTTCTTTAACAGAAGACAGCAAGACAATTGAATTCTTTGACAGTATGATGTAATCCGCTTCTTTATTATAGAGGCAAAGTATGGGGAGAAACCCCGCAAAGCCATCATGAAGGAGAGTGAAACCGAATGGCAATTATTAACTATAAACCGACCACTCCATCAAGACGTAACATGTCTTGCACGGATTATTCTGGTCTTTCAAAAGTTGCACCGGAAAAGAGCCTTCTGGCTCCTTTGAATAAAAAATCCGGTCGTAATAGCTACGGTAGAATCACAGTACGTCACAGAGGCGGCGGAAACAGAAGAAAATACCGTATCATCGATTTTAAACGTACAAAACACGGCATTCCAGCTACTGTACAAACATTAGAGTACGATCCAAACCGTTCTGCTTTCATTGCACTTGTGCAATACGAAGACGGCGAGAAAAGATATATCTTGGCTCCAAACGGTTTGAAAGTTGGAGATATTGTTGTATCCGGTCCTGATGCAGATATTAAACCTGGTAATGCTTTACCACTAACCAATATCCCAACCGGTACATTTATTCATAACGTTGAGCTATATCCTGGTAAAGGCGGCCAATTGGCACGTTCTGCCGGTAACATGGCTCAATTAATGGCAAAAGAAAACGGCATGGCTCTGTTGAGACTACCTTCCGGCGAACTTAGAAATGTATCTGCATTGTGCATGGCTACTGTTGGTCAGGTAAGTAATACAGACCATGAGAACGTAAAAATTGGTAAGGCTGGCCGTAAACGTCACCTTGGCTTTAGACCAACCGTTCGTGGTTCCGTTATGAACCCATGCGATCACCCACACGGTGGTGGTGAAGGTAAATCTCCAGTTGGTCGTCCAGGTCCTGTTACACCATGGGGCAAACCTGCTCTTGGTTACAAGACACGTTCTAAGAAACACCGTTCCGATAAATTTATCGTGAAACGCAGAAACGGCAAATAAGGCATACAGAAAGGAGCTTATTGAACAATGGGCAGAAGCGTAAAAAAAGGTCCTTACGTACAGCCTGTGCTGTTGAAAAGGATTCAACAAATGAATGAAGCCGGCGAAAAGAACATTGTGAAAACATGGAGCAGAGCATCCATTATTTTCCCAGATTTCGTTGGTCATACAATTGCAGTACACGATGGCCGTAAACATGTTCCAGTGTATGTAACCGAAGATATGGTAGGTCACAAACTAGGTGAGTTTGCACCAACCAGAACTTACAAAGGTCATGCTGGTTCTAAAACAGGCGGTAAATAATTTAGGCCGAAAGGAGTGTTTTAAATGGAAGCAAGGGCTTATCTGAAATATGCCCGCATTTCACCACGTAAAGTACAAATCGTGCTTGACTTAATCAGAAACAAGCCGGTTGATATGGCTATGGCTATCCTTAAGCATACACCTAAGGCCGCATGCGAAGACTTGCAAAAATTATTGAAGTCTGCAATGGCTAATGCTGAGAATAACCATGACATGGACGTATCCAGACTTTACGTAGCGGAATGCTTCGTATGTCCGGGCCCGATCCTCAAGCGTATTCGTCCAAGAGCTCAGGGTCGCGCATATAGAGTATTAAAAAGAACTTCGCACGTAACCCTCGTGCTAAAAGAAAAAGAATAAGCAATAGAGGAGGTAAACTATGGGCCAGAAAGTTAACCCACATGGCATTCGTGTGGGCGTTATCAAAGATTGGGATTCCCGCTGGTTCGCGAAGGACAACGTTTTTGGCGATACATTGGTAGAAGATTATAACCTACGTAAAGTATTGAAAAAACAACTTGCAGCAGCTGGTGTTCCTAAAATTGAAATTGAGCGCGATGCTTCTAAGGTTCGTGTTCACATTCACTGCGCAAAGCCTGGTATGGTAATCGGTAAAGGCGGCGCAGAAATCGAAAAATTGCGTTTGCAATGCGAAAAAATGTTGAAAAAACCTGTTGTGATTAATATCGTTGAAGTGAAAACTCCTGATACAAATGCACAATTGGTTGCTGAAAATATTGCACAACAACTAGAGAAAAGAATTTCATTCCGCCGTGCTATGAAACAATGCATCGGTCGTGCAATGAAAATGGGTGTAAAAGGTATCAAAACTCAAGTTTCCGGTCGTTTAGGCGGCGCTGAAATTGCTAGAGCAGAACGTTACCATGATGGCACCATTCCGCTACAGACATTAAGAGCTGACATTGACTATGGTTTTGCAGAGGCTATGACCACATACGGTCTAATCGGCGTTAAAGTCTGGATTTACAGAGGCGAGGTACTACAAGATACTAAGGCTCGTAAGGAAGGAGGCAGTAAATAATGCTGTTGCCTAAACGCGTTAAATATCGTAGAGTTCACCGTGGCCGTTTGACAGGTAAAGCTTACCGCGGAAACAAAGTAACCAACGGTGATTTTGGTATTCAAGCGACTGAACCGGCTTGGATTACTTCCAACCAAATCGAGGCAGCCCGTATCGCTATGACACGTTACTGCAAAAGATTCGGTAAAGTTTGGATTAAAATTTTCCCAGATAAACCAATTACAGAGAAACCTGCTGAAACTCGAATGGGTTCCGGTAAAGGTTCTCCGGAGTACTGGGTTGCAGTGGTAAAACCAGGCAGAGTTATGTTTGAAATTGCTGGTGTTCCTGAAGAAACAGCAAGAGAAGCATTGCGTTTGGCTGCCAACAAATTACCAATCAAGTGTAAATTTGTAAAAAGGGAAGAAACGGGGGGTGAGCAGTAATGAAGGCCTCAGAGATGAAAAAATTATCTACAGCAGAGTTAGAAACTAAGCTTAAAGACCTTAAGGCCGAACTTTTCAACCTGCGTTTCCAGCTTGCCATTAACCAGCTCGATAACCCGATGCGTGTTTCCGCTGTGAAGAAAGATATTGCTCGTGTAAAAACTGTTTTACGTGAGAATGAAATCAATAACAGCAAGAATGCGTAACGGAAGGAGGTTTAGCTGTGAGCGATAGAAACATGAGAAAAACCTTGGTTGGCAAGGTGAAAAGCAACAAAATGGAAAAAACCATTGTTGTAGCAATCGAAGACAGCGTAAAGCATCCGCTTTACAATAAAATTATTAAACGTACCATCAACGTAAAAGCACACGATGAGAAAAATGAGTGCAACATTGGTGACGTAGTACGTGTTATGGAGACTCGTCCTCTTTCTAAAGATAAGAGATGGAGACTCGTTGAGATTATTGAGAAAGCTAAATAATTTTAGCTTGTAAAGAAGGAGGAACGCACTGTGATACAACAGCAAAGTTACCTTAAAGTTGCCGACAACACCGGCGCGAAAGAGATTATGTGCATCCGCGTTCTAGGTGGTACCGGCAGAAGGTATGCCAATATTGGCGACGTTGTGGTTGCTTCCGTTAAAAAAGCAGCACCCGGCGGCGTTGTTAAAAAAGGCGACGTTGTAAAAGCAGTTATTGTAAGAACTGCTTTTGGTGTTCGCCGTGAGGACGGCACATACATTCGTTTTGACGAAAATGCAGCCGTTATCATCAGAGACGATAAAAATCCAAGGGGAACACGTATCTTTGGCCCAGTAGCCAGAGAATTGCGTGACAAAGACTATTTGAAAATTCTAAGTCTTGCCCCTGAAGTACTATAATGGGAGGTGCTCACTAATGAACAAAATTCATGTTAAAACTGGTGACACCGTCATCATTTTAAGCGGCAAGGACCGCGGCAAAGAAGGCAAAGTCTTAGCAGTTAGCCCAAAAGAGGGTAAAGTGATTGTAGAAGGCCGTAACATGGTTACAAAACATGTGAAACCTCGCAAAATGGGTGAGCAAGGCGGTATTGCAAAAGCAGAAGGTGCTATGTATGCATGTAAAGTTCAGCTAGTTTGCTCTGCTTGCGGTAAACCTACACGTGTTGCACATAAAATTTCTGAAGACGGTAAAAAAGCACGCATTTGCAAAAAATGCGGTGCAACGCTGTAAGGAGGATAAAACATGGCTAGACTTAAGGATTACTACAAGCAAGACATTGCTCCTGCATTGATGAAAAAATTCTCTTACAAAAGCGTAATGCAAATTCCTAAGCTAGAGAAAGTAGTTATCAATGTTGGCGCAGGCGAAGCAAAAGATAACGCAAAAGCAATTGAAGCTATCATGACAGATATTGCTGCAATTACAGGTCAGAAACCAATGACATGTAAAGCAAAAAAATCAGTTGCTAACTTTAAATTGCGCGAAGGCATGAATATCGGCGTTAAAGTTACACTAAGAGGCGAGAACATGTATGAGTTTGTTGACAAACTATTCAATGTTGCTCTACCTCGCGTAAGAGACTTCAGAGGAATTAATCCAAACTCTTTTGACGGCCGTGGCAACTACAACATGGGTCTAAAAGAACAATTGATTTTCCCAGAAATCGATTACGATAAAATTGATAAGGTTCGCGGAATGGACATCTGTTTCGTAACAACTGCAAACACCGACGAAGAGTCTAAAGAGTTGCTAACTCTAATGGGCGCTCCGTTTGCGAAATAAGGAGGGAATATTGTGGCCAAAACTTCTATGAAAGTAAAACAACAAAGAGGTTCCAAATACTCTACTCGCGAATACAACAGATGCAAAATCTGTGGCAGGCCGCACGCCTATCTTCGTAAGTTCGGTATTTGCCGTATATGCTTTAGAGAATTAGCCCACAAAGGTCAAATTCCAGGCGTTAAAAAGGCAAGCTGGTAAGCTTAGCAAAGGAGGTAAACGGTATGCAAATTACAGATCCAATTGCAGATTTGCTTACACGTATCCGCAACGCGAGTGCTGCGAAACATGACTCCGTTGAAGTTCCTGCATCTAACATGAAAAAGTCTATTGTACAAATTCTTGTTGATGAAGGATACGTGAAAAACTTCACAGTTGTTGAAGACGGCAAACAAGGCATGATTAAAATTAACTTAAAATATGGCGAGGGTAAAACCTCTGTTATCAAAGGTCTGAAAAGAGTTTCTAAACCAGGCCTAAGAATTTATTCCAATGCAGAAGAACTACCAAAGGTTATCAAAGGCCTAGGTGTAGCTATCATCTCTACTTCCAAAGGTGTTATGACAGACCGTCAAGCACGCAAAGAGAATGTTGGCGGCGAAGTTCTAGCATTCATTTGGTAAGGTAGGGGGTGCAGTAATGTCTCGAATTGGAAGAAAACCGATAAATATTCCCGCTGGCGTTGATGTAACCATTAACGGCAACGTAGTTACAGTAAAAGGTGCAAAGGCAACTTTATCCCAAGAGATTCATCCAAACATCACAGTAACAAAAGAAGACAATGTGATTCTTGTTACTCGTCCAAATGATGATAAGGAGAATCGTTCTCTACATGGTTTAAGCCGTACACTAATCAATAACATGGTTGTTGGTGTAACAGAAGGCTACAAAAAAGAGCTTGATGTTAACGGCGTTGGCTACCGTGTAGCAAAACAAGGCAAAGACTTGGTAATGAACCTTGGTTTCTCTCACCAAGTAATTATGCCTGAGATTGACGGCATCACAATTGAATGCCCATCTCCAAACAAAATCATTGTTTCCGGTCCAGATAAGCAAAAGGTTGGTCAGTTTGCTGCTGAGATTCGCGAGAAACGTCTACCTGAACCATATAAAGGCAAGGGTATTAAATATGTTGACGAAGTAATCCGCCGCAAAGAAGGTAAAGCTGGTAAGGGTTCTAAGAAGTAAGGAGTGAAACGTTATGGTGAATAAAGCTGATAAAAATACAGCTCGTCTAAAGCGTCACAGAAGAGTGCGCGGTAAGATTTCCGGCACAACTGAGTGCCCACGCCTAAATGTATTCCGCTCCACCAAAAACATCTATGCTCAGATTATTGATGATGTTAAAGGGGTTACTCTTGTAGCAGCTTCTACTCTGGACAAAGAGTTTACTGGTAATGGCGGAAACAAAGAGGCAGCACGTGAAGTTGGTAAAATGATTGCAAAACGTGCTAAAGATAAAGGTATCACAGAGGTCGTTTTTGACCGCGGTGGTTATATTTTCCACGGCCGTGTCAAAGAGCTGGCCGAAGGCGCCCGTGAGGGTGGCCTCAACTTCTAAGAAGGAGGAAATTACTTTTGGCTAGAATTGACGCATCAACATTAGATTTAAAAGAACACGTAGTTGCTATCAACCGTGTTTCTAAAACTGTAAAAGGTGGCCGTATCTTCAAATTTGCTGCTCTTGTAGTAGTAGGTGACGGTAACGGCATTGTAGGTTTTGGTATTGGTAAATCAGGTGAAGTTCCTGATTCTATCCGTAAAGGCATTGAAGATGCTAAGAAAAACCTAATGAGAGTTTCCATGCGTGGCACAACAATTCCTCATGAGGTAATTGGTGCTTACGATGCAGGCCGTGTTTTGATGAAACCAGCTGCTCCTGGTACTGGTGTTATCGCTGGCGGACCTGTTCGTGCGGTTGTTGAAGCAGCAGGTATTAAAGATATTAGAACAAAAGCTTTGCGTTCTAATAATCCTTGCAACGTAGTTAGAGCAACCATTCAAGGTTTGGCTCAATTGCGTACTGCTGAAGAAGTTGCTGCAGCTCGCGGCAAATCCGTAAAAGAAATTTTATAATAGGGGGTAGCAATTATGGCACAGCTAAAAATTAAGCTGGTTAAAAGCCTTATCGGCAGTAAAAAGGACCAAATTGCGACTGCCCAGGCTTTAGGCTTGAAAAGAATCGGCGATTGTACAACACAACCCGATAATCCACAAACTAAAGGCAAGGTGGCTAAAATCATCCACCTCATCGACGTAACAGAAGCGTAAGAAGGAGGTGCTTTATAATGAAATTGCACGATTTATCTGCTGTACCAGGCTCTACTAAAGTTTCTAAAAGAGTTGGTAGAGGTCATGGCTCCGGTCAAGGTAAAACTGCTGGTAAAGGCCACAAAGGTCAAAAAGCAAGATCAGGCGCAAGCATTCGCCCGGGTTTTGAAGGCGGCCAAATGCCTTTGCAAAGACGTGTACCTAAAAGAGGTTTCAACAACATTTTCGCGAAAGAAATCATCGCTATCAATGTAGGTTCTTTGGAATCTTTTGAAAACGGTGCTGTTGTAGATACACAAGCTTTAATCGATGCAGGTCTTGTCAACAAATGTTGTGACGGCATCAAAATCCTAGGAAACGGCAAACTAACAAAGAGCTTAACTGTGAAAGTTGGTGCTTATTCCGAAGGAGCGAAGCAAAAGATTGAATCTGCAGGTGGGAAGGCAGAGGTGATCTGAATTGTTCAAAACAATACGGAATGCCTGGGCTTTGCCTGACCTAAGAAAAAAATTGCTGTTTACACTGTTTATCATCATCATTTTTAGAATTGGTTCAGTCATTCCTGTTCCTTTTCTAAATGCAGATGCATTAAGAGGTTTAATGGATACCGTTGCCGGAAGTGGTTCTGCACTGGGATACCTTGATATGTTGTCCGGTGGTGCGTTTGCAAGTGCTACGTTATTTGCAATGTCAATTACTCCGTACATCAACGCATCCATTATTATGCAGTTGTTAACAGTTGCTATTCCGCCTTTGGAGCGTTTGTCCAGAGATGGTGAGCTGGGACGCAAGAAAATTACAGCCATTACCCGTTACTTGACAGTAGGTCTTGGTCTGCTGCAAGGTACAGGTTACTACTTCTATTTAAGAGCAAGTAACTTTGAGGGTACAAATGTTGTAAAATACACAGAAGGCGGCGCACAAGTTTTCTCAGCAATTGTAATTATCCTGACATTTACTGCTGGTACTGCATTGCTGATGTGGCTTGGTGAACAAATTAATAAACGTGGTGTTGGCAACGGCATTTCTATTATCCTGTTCGCAGGTATCGTAGCGAATATGCCAACCCTGTTTACTCACTTGGTTAACTACTTTATTGATGCATGCAAATACCCGGGTGCAAGCTGGAGATACTTCATCTTGGCACCGGTATTCCTACTCATTTTCTTAGGATTACTATGGGTGATTTCTTTTATGAACGACGCAGAGCGCAGAATTCCGATTCAATATGCAAAACGCGTAGTTGGAAGAAAAATGTATCAAGGCCAGAGTACACATATTCCAATCAAAGTTGGTGTTTCCGGTGTGCTGCCGGTTATCTTTGCCAGCTCAATCCTTTCAATTCCAAGTACCATTCAAATTTTCTTGGGTGACTCTGTAAGCGAAGGATTCTGGAAAGGCTTTTTTGATGCCTTCACCACAGGCGGTTGGATTTACTGTATTATCTTTGCAATTTTGATTATCTTGTTTGCGTTCTTCTACGTAACCATTCAATATAATCCGGTTGAAATAGCCAACAACTTGCGTCAGAACAACGGTTCTATTCCGGGTATTCGTCCGGGTAAACCAACCTCTGACTATATTGCAAAAATTCTTTCTAAGATTACCCTTATCGGTGCATTGTTCCTGGCAGTAATCGCTTTGGTACCAATGATTTACACATCTGCTTCCGGTATGCACGAACTAACAATGGGTGGTACGTCTATTATCATCTTAGTTGGTGTTGCCTTAGAGACCATCAAACAAATGGAATCTCAAATGCAAATGCGTAACTATAAAGGCTTCTTAGATTAATGCTTTCGGCGGATAGGAGTCAAAAGATATGAATATCATTCTTCTTGGCGCACCGGGCGCCGGAAAAGGAACACAAGCGGCAATTATTTGTGAACGCTTGAACATTCCGACAATTTCAACGGGTAATATTATCCGTGCAGCGCTGAAAAGCGGTACTGAAATGGGTTTAAAAGCAAAGTCTTATATGGACCAAGGTAAACTGGTTCCGGACGAAGTAGTGATTGGCATTATCAAAGAGCGTTTAGCGGAAGATGATTGCCAAAACGGCTTTGTATTGGACGGTTTTCCACGTACCATTCCTCAGGCCGAGGCTCTGGATAACATGGGCATACAGATTGATAAAGTCATTGATATTGAAGTGTCAGATGAAGAAATCGTAAGCCGCTTGTCCGGACGCCGTGTTTGTGAAAGTTGCAGTGATACTTACCATGTGGAGCATAATCCACCAAAAGTAGAAGGCAAATGTGATAAATGTAACGGCACCCTTGTTCAGCGTAAAGATGATCATCCTGAAACAGTAAAAGATCGCTTGCACGTATACCACGAACAAACAGAACCGTTAAAAGGCTATTATGAAAAACAAGGTAAATTGTTTGAAGTAAAAGGCGAAGGAGATATCAACGAGATTACTCGTTTGACTCTTGCCGCAATTGAGGCGTAACTATGGTTGTGTTAAAAACAAGTCGCGAACTCAAAGCTATGCGAGACGCGGGTAGGATTTCATCACAGGCTTTAAAATTGGCCGGTGAAGCGGTTGAACCGGGGGTAAGTACTCTGGAAATCGACCGTATTGTTCGTAAGTATATAGAAGGGCAAGGTGCAACACCTTCTTTTCTAAATTATGGGGGATTCCCAGCAAGTGCTTGTATTTCAGTGAATGATGTGGTCATCCACGGCATACCTCGTAAGCATCAAATATTAAAGCAGGGCGACATTGTAAGCATTGACGTCGGTGCTTTTTATGAAGGTTTCCACGGCGACAACGCATGGACATTCCCATGCGGGGAAGTTAGCAAGGAAGCACAGGATCTTATGGATGTAACTCGCGAAAGTTTGTTTGAAGGAATTAACGCCGCAAGGCCCGGAAACAGACTAGGCGATATTGGAAGCGCGGTCCAAAGGTATGTCGAGGCGCGCGGCTACTCGGTGGTACGCGATTTTGTCGGCCACGGAGTAGGTGCGGAGCTGCATGAAGATCCGAGCGTACCAAATTACGGCACACCGGGAAGAGGTGTGCGTCTGTTACCAGGAATGACAATTGCAATTGAACCAATGGTGAATCAAGGAGTACACACAGTTGAGACTTTGTCTGATAACTGGTCTGTTGTAACTTCAGATGGAAAACTATCTGCTCATTTTGAGCATACAATTGCAATTACACCGGACGGTCCTGTAATTCTTACATTGCCGGATTAAGGTGAACGAAATGGAATTTGTAAAAGGACTGGTTGTACGGTCTAAAGCAGGGCATGACAAAGGCAGTTTTTATCTTGTATTAGGTTTAGAAACTGATATGGCAGTTGTCTGTGACGGTAGCCGCCGTGCTCTTGCTAACCCAAAGAGAAAGAAGCTGATACATCTTTCTCCGACAAAAACGGTAATTCCGAATCATTTAATGAAAACCAATCGAGAAATCTATGAACATTTACAGCCGTTTCGCTGCAAATAGATTTTCCGCTTTAGGAGGTTATTCTTTATGTCAAAACAGGACGTAATTGAGATTGAGGGTACGGTAACGGAAGCTCTGCCAAATGCAATGTTTAATGTAGAGCTACCAAATGGCCATACAATACTAGCTCATATATCAGGTAAATTGCGTATGAATTTTATTCGTATTTTACCCGGTGATAAGGTAACAGTCGAAATGTCACCTTATGATTTAACAAGAGGACGTATTACATGGCGTTCAAAGTAAACGAAACGACGACTTCACTAATAAGGAGGGCGCACAAATGAAAGTCAGACCTTCTGTCAAGAAAATTTGTGAAAAATGCAAAGTGATTAAGCGTAAGGGTAGAATCATGGTTATTTGTGAAAACCCTAAGCACAAGCAGCGCCAGGGCTGATGGCGCAAACCTATTTAACATGGAGGTGCAACCAGTATGGCGCGTATAGCAGGTATTGATTTACCAAGAGATAAGCGTATCGAAATTGGTCTTACTTATATCTATGGTATTGGCCGCAAAACAGCTTCCGATATTTTGGCAGCAACAGGCATTGACCCGGATTTAAGAGTTAGAGATTTAACAGAGGACGATGCGTCTAAATTAAGAGAATATATTGAGCATCATTACCGCGTAGAGGGCGACCTGAGACGTGATGTTGCTTTCGATATTAAAAGATTAATTGAAATTCAATGTTACCGCGGAATTCGCCACCGCAAAGGATTACCGGTAAGGGGTCAACGTTCAAAAACAAATGCACGTACCCGTAAAGGTCCTAAAAAGACAATGGCTAATAAAAAGAAATAAGCGTAGTTAGGAGGGATTTATTAAGATGGCAGCACAAAAAGGCGGTAAGAAAACTACCGCAGTTCGCAGACGCCGCGAGCGCAAAAATATTGAGCGCGGAGCTGCTCATATCCAGTCCACCTTTAATAATACAATTGTTACCATTACAGACGTTCAAGGCAATGCAATTTCTTGGGCCAGCTCTGGTGAACTAGGATTTAGAGGTTCCAGAAAGTCCACCCCTTTTGCCGCACAAACCGCAGCAGAAACAGCTGCAAAAGCAGCTATGGAACACGGCATGAAAACGGTTGAGGTTTTTGTTAAGGGACCAGGTGCTGGTCGTGAAGCTGCAATTCGTGCATTGCAAGGTGCAGGTTTAGAAGTTAGCATGATTAAAGATGTTACACCTATTCCACATAACGGATGCCGTCCTCCAAAGAGAAGACGTGTATAGTTTATTGTAATTGACAATTACCGAAGGAGGATACTCGAATGGCTAAAAATACTCAGCCAATTCTGAAGAGATGTAAAACACTCGGAATTGATCCGACTGTTGTAGGCGTAAGCCAAAAATCTATCAGAAACCCAAAACCAGGCAGAAGAAAACAAAGCGAGTATGGATTGCAACTAAATGAAAAGCAAAAAGCAAAATTCATTTACGGTGTACTTGAAAAGCAATTCAGAAAGTACTATGTTATGGCTACAAAACAAAACGGTGTTACCGGTGAAATCTTGCTATCTATTCTGGAAAGCAGATTGGACAACGTTGTTTACAGACTAGGCTTTGCAAACACAAGACGTGAAGCAAGACAAATGGTTAGCCATGGTCACATTACTGTTGACGGTAAAAAAGTTGATATTGCTTCTTACTTGGTAAGCCCAGGTGAAGTTATCTCAATCAGAGAAAAAAGCCGCAACTCTGTACGTATCAAAGAAGTTTTAGAGCAAAACGCTCAAACTCCTATCGCTAAGTGGCTTGAGCTGGACAGAAATACACTGCAAGGTAAAGTGGTTGCTCTGGCTAGCAGAGAAGATATCGACTACGATATCAATGAAACACTTATCGTTGAGTTGTACTCCAAATAATGCCATTGTAGGCATAATGTACATCGTGGTAATTTTTATGTTGCCTAAATGTGTGAAGGAGGTTTGCTAAATGATTGAGATTGAAAAGCCAAAGATTGAAACTGAAATTCTATCTGAGGATGGAACTCACGGCAAATTTGTTGTAGAACCATTGGAGCGTGGATTCGGTACTACTCTGGGCAACAGCCTAAGACGTGTGCTGCTTTCATCTCTACCAGGTGTTGCAGCAACATCTATCAAAATTGATGGTGTTGTTCATGAGTTTTCTACCGTACCGGGTGTAAAAGAAGATGTTACAGAAATTGTTCTGAATATTAAAGGCTTAATTGCTAATTTACACTGTGACGGTCCAAAAACTGTGGAAATTTCCGCAGAGGGTCCATGTAATGTTACAGCCGGCTCTATCAATTGCGATAGTGAGGTTGAAATTTTAAATCCTGACATGCACATCGCTACACTAAGCGACGGAGCAAAATTGTCAATGGAAATCACCTTAGACCGCGGCCGTGGATATATTTCTGCAGACCGCAATAAGGCCAAGATGGTTACCAACGTAATTGGTGAGCTTCCTATTGATTCCATTTACACTCCTGTTTTAAAAGTGAACTACAATGTTGAGCCTACACGTGTCGGTCAAAGTATCGACTTTGATAAATTGAACTTGGAAGTGTGGACAAACGGCATTATTAGTGCACAAGAGGCTGTTTCTTTAGCTGCTAAAATCTTGACCGAACATTTAAATCTGTTTGTTGACTTGTCCGATGCAGGCAGCAATACTGAGATTATGGTTGAAAAAGACGATAAAGGCAAAGAAAAAGTGCTTGAAATGACAATTGAAGAATTGGATTTATCCGTACGTTCTTTCAACTGTCTAAAACGTGCAGGAATTAATACAGTTGAGGATTTAATCAATAAATCTGAAGAAGAAATGATGAAAGTCCGCAACTTGGGACGTAAGTCTTTAGAAGAAGTTATTTGGAAGATGGCTTCTCTCGGCTTTAATCTTCACAAGGATGACGATAACTAATATCATCATTTTAACCTAAGGTAAAGGAGTGATTATTCGATGCCAGGAACAAGAAAGCTCGGCAGAGCTACTAGTCATAGAACCGCAATGCTTCGTGGATTGGTAACATTTTTGTTGGAGAACGGTAAAATTGAAACAACTGTTACCCGTGCAAAAGAAGTGCGTGCACTGACAGAGAAGATGATTACAATCGCTAAGGAAGATTCTCTTCACAATAAGCGTTTGGTAATGGCTTTTGTTACAAAAGAAGACGTTACTCATAAGCTATTTACAGAGATTGCTCCTAAATATGCAGACCGTAATGGTGGTTATACACGTATTACAAAGCTGGGTCCAAGACGTGGCGACGCTGCAGAGATGGCAATTATCGAACTAATCTAAATAATGGCATATAAGAGTATCAATATGATAAATATTGATACTCTTTTTTATTTTTACTAGAATATTGTTATGTAATATGAAAGAGGCGAAGGACTGAAATCCTTCGCCTCTTTTGTATTTATTTCCTAAAAATTCCTAAACATTGGTAAAATAAGTAGACTTTTATTCACATGTGTAATATCCCATATTATGTAAAAAATATGACGTAGTTAAGCCTTTTTATTATTATAGCATAAGCATCATAAAAACTCTACTTTATGTCTACTTTTTATTCCGATTATCCATGTATGGTAGTTACATTTTAAAGAAAAGGTAGGTAAAAAAATGAAAAAAAGAAAAAGGGTACTTTCGTTCAGTACAGCCGTTATATTGGGAGTTACATTAACCGCAACAAGTGTTTCCAATGTTGTATTTGCAGAGGATGATGTTTCGTCTCAGATCAATACAGACGATATGTCATATCTATTAGAAAATAGGAATACCAATACAAATATTGCCGGAATGGAAAACAGCGACGAATTAAACAATAATACATATTCCGCTGTTCCACAAAATCAAAATGACCCATCTATCATTGAAGTTCCTGAATCAGCGTTATATATGGAGGGAACCACTGTAATGGGTATTACCAAACAGTGGTTTAGAGAATATTGTTCCGAAAATAATAGCAGTAATCCTGCATACCTCAAAATTACTATTCCCAGTAATGCTACTTCCATAGGAACAAATGCATTTTGTACGAATAAAGCAAACTATGACAGCAATGACCGATACAATTATATTCATCCATCTAATTATAAGATTGTGGAGGTAGATTTTTCGTCTGCCACTTCACTTAAAAGTATCGAATCACAAGCATTTAAAGGTAATAATGAATTAGCAGGTGTAATTACACTTCCAAACTCATTAAAAACGTTGGGAAAATATGCTTTTGGTAGTTGTACAAAACTTGAGGGAATTTATTTACCCGAAGGACTACAAGAGATTGGAAATGAAAATGGAGGAAGTGTATTTAAGGACAGTTCCTCTCTAAAGTTTGTTCGGGTTGCCGGAAGTAATTCGACAGCCAGTATTGAATTACCGGATTCATTGATTTCCATCGGACAGGATGCTTTTTCAGGAGCAATGACGTCTGCAACACCTACTCCGATTGTGATTCCCGAGCAAGTATCTTATATTGGTGACAGTGCTTTTGAAACACCTGCAGTTACAATGATTACAGTGCAGGCAAATGACGTGTCCAATTACAATGGTAAAGCATTTATATCAGCAGACGGTTCTTATAGTCTGGACGGGCGCACGACGGTATTTCAAAATTATGCTGCTTACAGCAGTTTTCCAACAGGTGGACTGCAATCATATAGAAAATCCTTAACTTATGAATTTACTTTAAAATTTGGTGAAGATGGACCACAGCAACAAAAATTAAATAACCAGACAGTACAATGTGTAAAAGATAGTAACGGACAATGGTATATTGATGAAACATATACATTGCCTGAGGCCCCTTCTATTGATGTAGATGAAGGGTATACAGAGGGCTGGAAATATCATGATGAAATACTAACAATTAAGACGGTACTGTCTCCCAATGCAGATGTTTTAACCGTAGAAGCAGGGCAAGTTTTGATGGAGCCAACTGTAACATTTACGGTTGATGGAATAAAAATAGATACCTCAACAACATATCCAAAATTGAACTTGTCCAATCATAAAGAACATAAAATAGGCGTGGATGTTTCTCATCCACTGGAAGGCGAAGGAAATCAAGACGGCTATGTAGTATTTGAGTATGAATGGACCGATGTATATCAGGGAGGAAAACAAGGTCCGCGAATGAGTGAAAGCGGATTTGGACGATATAATTTATGGGATAATCCTAATGTGACCAATACAATTACCATTGATGGACCAACACATGAAAGAACTACAGGAGATTATTCCGGTGAAGATTACGGAGATGGTTATTATCTTGTAGAAGTATACGGCTATTTTGTTCATAGGCAGGGAGGTCTAAAAGAATTATTCTATAAGTCAGCTTCCACAGTTATTGGTTCAGATCCGGACCGTACTACAAATACTGCCTATTTGTTTGATGTGGTAACATCTGATCCCGCACAGCAACCGAATATCACCGTAACGGGAAATGAAGTCACCTACGGCTATGATACAGCTAAAATTGTCGCAGATGTACAAATGATAGACGGACAGACAAACACCTATCAGTGGTATCAAGCAGAACAGGAAGGACAAACGGAAGGCGGAAGTATTATTCATGGTGCCAAATCAACCCAACTGAATGTTGAGTCCGGAAAAAATGCGGGAAATTACTATTATTATCTGGAAGTAACTTCAACCAAGGCATTGAATGGAGATGTATTGAAAACGGTTGTTCATGTAACATTTCAGGTGAATCAGGCAGAAAGTACTATTGTGATTAACGATAACTTAAACAAAGTATTCGATGGCGAGATGGTGCAAGAGCCGAAAAACATTACCCAAACAGGAAGTCAAAATACGGTATCCTTTGTATGGTATGAAAAGCAAGAAAATGGTTGGACAGAATTGCAGTCTGCTCCTGTAAATGCAGGTGAATATAAAGTGGTTGCAATTGTTGCGGAAGATACCAATTATAAGAGTGCATCTGCAGAAAAAACATTTCATATTTCACAAGCAAATAACGCTTGGAAGGATGAATTATCTATAACCGGCTGGACTTATGGGGAACCGGAGAATGCGCCTAATGCATCAGCACAATTTGGTACAGTAACTTATTCCTACTGTGATTCGGAAAATGGTATTTACTCAGAGCAGGTACCAACACAAGCGGGAACCTATTGGGTAAAAGCTATAATAGAAGAAAGCAATAATTATACAGGACTGGAAGCAAAGATTCCATTTGAGATTGCACAGGCAGATACCCAATTATCTATTAATAAAACCTTGGATCAAACATATAATGGTCAAAAAATCAAACTGGAAGATTCTGATTTGATGATACAAGGAAGTACGGGCAAAGTAACGTATCAATATCAAATATGGAATGATGAACAACAGCAGTGGATAGATATGGAAGATACTCCGGTAAATGCAGGTAAATATAAGGTAATTGTAACTGTTGCAGCAGATACCAATTATCACAGTGCTTCTGTAGAAAGGGAGTTTGTTATTTCCAAAGCAGGGAGTACATTTATCATTCATGACGTATTGGATAAAGAGTATGACGGACAGAGCATACAAATCCCCACGAATATCACACGTACAGGAAGCCAAGCTGAGCCAATTTATGAATGGTATATAAAAGACACAAATGAATGGAGAAAATTAGAGGCAGCACCAAGCGAGATAGGAAATTATAAATTAGTGGCAACCATACCGGAAGATGAAAATCATAACGGTATAACCACAGAAAAGGAATTCCGTATTACAGAACAAATAAATGTAAATCCGGATACCCCGACAAACCCAACGACTCCTGATGCTTCAGCACAAGATGATAAAACAGGAAGTATGAACCAGCAAAGTCAGTTAGATACTCCACCAACAGGAGATACGAACACCATAGCAATTGGTCTTTGGGCATCTCTAGCCGGTATTTCTGCTTCAGTATTGACTTACTTAGGCATAAAACGACATCGTTATAAGAAATCATAATTACAAAATTTTTTATTCCATACATTATCAAATGTGAATATTTCAATAAAAAAAGCAGCCTGAATATTCAGGCTGCTTTTTGATTCATAAATTTAAATTACGCGAACAAAGATAATTCCGTCATTATCATTGATTGCTTTTACTGTGTCATCATTTACATTTCCTGTTACATCTAAAATGGTGTAAGCATACTCTTTTTTAGATTTGCTTTGCATATTTTCGATGTTTACGCCGATATTTGCCAATACACCGGTTAGAGTGCTAATCATGTTAGGAATGTTTTGATGAATAATGCAAACTCGTTTTGCACCATTTTCTCTTGGCATAGAAACATTAGGCAGGTTTACGGAGTTTTTTATGTTGCCATTCTCCAAATAATCTTTGATTTCATCTGCTGCCATACATGCACAGTTATCTTCAGATTCAGGAGTGGAAGCGCCAAGATGAGGAATTGCCAATACATTTTCTACACCCAGCAGTGCATCATTTGGGAAGTCTGTTGCATATGCTGCAACTTTACCGTCAGACAGAGCGTTGAGTAAATCTGTGTTATTGACCAAATCGCCGCGTGCAAAGTTTAAAATGCGAACGTGCTCTTTCATTTGTGCAATGGTGGAAGCGTTAATCATTTCTTTTGTATCAGGTGTTAGCGGTACATGTAAAGAAATGTAATCGCAGTTTGCATAAATTTCTTCTAAAGTAAGTGCACGTTGTGTATTGCTGGATAAGCCCCATGCACCTTCAACAGATAAGAATGGGTCGTATCCCATTACTTTCATACCCAAAGCTTCTGCTGCGTTTGCAACAAGAATACCAATCGCTCCAAGACCGACAACACCAAGGGTTTTGCCTGCAATTTCAGGACCTACGAAAGAGGATTTTCCTTTTTCAACCAGTTTACCTACTTCATCGCCTTTTCCCTTTAATGTACCTGCCCACTCAATGCCGGGTACAATTTTACGGGAAGTTAATAACAAAGCGGCAATCACAAGTTCTTTTACAGCATTTGCATTGGCGCCGGGAGTATTGAATACTACAATACCTTCCTGTACACATCTTTCAACAGGAATATTATTGGTACCTGCACCTGCGCGTGCAATTGCAAGAAGATTTTTGTTAAATTCCATATCATGCATTGCAGCGGAACGAACTAAAATTGCGTCAGGATTTTCTATATCTTCTCCAACTTGATAGTTTTCTCCCAGACGGCTTGTGCCCAAAGGAGAAATTTTATTTAAACATTTTACTTGGTACATGTATGTCACCTTATTTCTTCATTATTTATTGTTTTGTTCAAACTCTTTCATGAAAGCAACCAATTTTTCAACACCTTCGATTGGCATTGCATTGTAAATGGAAGCACGCATACCGCCAACAGAACGGTGACCTTTGATGTTTACAAAATCATGTTCCCCTGCTTCTTTAATGAATTTTGCATCCAATTCATCGTTGCCTGTAACAAAAGGAACATTCATCAATGAACGATCTTTTGGAACAACAGTGCCTTTGAACAATTGGGATTGATCTAAGAAATCATAGAGGATTTTGGCTTTTTTCTCGTTTAACTCTTTCATTTTAGCCAAACCGCCAATATCATTTTTCAACCATTCCAATACCAACATGCACATGTAAATGGAATAGCAAGGCGGTGTATTGTACAAAGAGTCATTTTCTGCATGGGTTTTATATGTAAACATGGTTGGAGTTTTCTCCATTGGTTCGCCGATTAGGTCTTCACGAACAATTACAACAGTTAAGCCGGCAGGACCCATGTTTTTTTGTGCGCCTGCATACAGCAAACCAAATTTGCTTACATCAATCGGCTCGCTCAAAATGCAGGAAGAAATATCTGCTACCAAAGGAACGTCACCTGTTTCAGGCAATTTGGTGTATTTGGTTCCGTAAATGGTATTGTTGTAGCAAATGTGGAAATAATCTGCATCTTTTGAGAATGTAGATGGATCTAAATCCGGAATATAGGAGAAGGTTTTATCTTTAGAGGAAGCAACAATATTTGCTTCACCATAGCGAGCTGCCTCTTTTTGTGCTTTTGTTGCCCATTGACCTGTAATGACAAAATCGGCTTTGCCGTTTTTTGTCATTAAGTTCATAGGTACCATCGCAAATTGGGAAGATGCACCGCCTTGTAGCAACAAAACTTTGTAGTTATCAGGAATTTCCATTAATTCTCTGAGCAAAGCTTCGGTGTTTTTAATAATTGCATCAAAAGTTTTGGAACGGTGGGACATCTCCATAACAGACTGACCACTGCCTTGGTAGTCTAGCATTTCGTCAGCTGCACGACGAAGTACAGCTTCTGGTAGTACAGATGGGCCTGCGGAAAAGTTGTAAACGCGTTTCATAAATTTACCTCCAAAAGTACATAATGTCCAATGCATAAGAAAGCCCTTGGACAAAATGATAAGATAAAATAATTATATCTCTTCCTTAAAATGAAGTCAATCATACAAAAGAGTAAAATATAACATAATTTTATTTAAAATTTGATTTTTTGACTGCAATTTCACGAAGGAATATCATTTTTTAGATACTTGAATCTGAATTTTCAATTTTGTCATATTTCATTCTATGAATTTTGTTGGTATAATATTAATATGAATGTATCTATTCCATCATTATAAATAGCAACAATTGGAATGTATGTAATGGAGGTATTTCTGTGAAAATAAAAGATATTATCACGATTTTAAATGCGCAGTTATTAACTCCTCAGGCAGATTTAGAGCAAGAAGTGCACACTGCCTGCGGAAGTGACATGATGAGTGATGTTTTGGCATACGTAAAAGATCAGTCTGCTTTAATCACAGGACTGACAAATCCACAAGTGGTAAGAACTGCTGAAATGATGGACATGATTTGTATTGTATTTGTACGTGGAAAACTTGCAGATGATACCATTGTGAATTTGGCGACTCAACGAAACATTGCGATACTGCAAACACCTTACAGTATGTTTACTGCCTGCGGTATGCTGTACCAACATGGTCTCAGAGGCGGGGGTGAGAAGCAATGACTTCACTGCCGCTTCATTTTACTGTATTGGGAGATGATTTTACGTGTGCGGGAGAAGCTTCCAGTAAAGTAAAAAATAAGTTAAAACAGTTAGGGTACAACTCCGAAGCAATTCGTAGAGCTGCCATTGCCATGTATGAAGGCGAAATAAACATGGTAATTCATGGAGGCGGTGGCGAAATCTTTGTGGAGGTATATCCTAATCATATAGATATAAAGATGGAAGACAAAGGTCCGGGGATAGAGAACATTGAACAAGCTATGCAGGAGGGATACTCTACCGCACCGGCGAATGTACGTGCCTTGGGGTTTGGTGCCGGTATGGGTCTGCCAAACATAAAAAAATATACAGACAGCCTGCGTATTGAATCAGAAGTTGGAAAAGGTACTACGATATACATGACAGTTCAGGTAAATCAGTCTTGAGGAATCAGCTATGGAACGTTTTTATCATTCAGTTACATTAGATGTAGACAAATGTGTTGGTTGTACCAACTGTATCAAAAGATGTCCTACAGAAGCAATACGCGTGAGAGAGGGAAAAGCAATTATTACGCCGGAACGTTGCATTGACTGTGGTGTATGTATTCGTGTTTGTCCCCATCATGCAAAAAAAGCAAAGTTTGACCATTTGGAAATGTTGAATCGTTTTACATATAATATTGCGCTGCCGGCACCATCTTTATATGGGCAGTTCCGCCATTTGGATCATATAGATTTGATATTAACGGCTTTAAAACGCTTGGGATTTGATGATATTTTTGAAGTCTCCAAAGCGGCAGAGCTGGTATCGGATGCTACAAGAAAAATCATTTTGGATGGAAATATGCCAAAGCCGATTATCAGTTCGGCCTGTCCCGCTATTGTAAGATTAATTCGCGTTAGATTTCCGGATTTATGCGCCCATGTGCTTCCATTGCATGCGCCTATGGAAACAGCCGCGCTGCTTGCCAAGGAAGAAGCGCATCAAAAAACAGGGCTGCCAATAGAACAAATAGGAGTATTTTTTATTACACCTTGTGCTGCCAAAGTAACGGATATTAAGTCTCCTATCGGAACTACAATATCTCATGTGGACGGAGCAATTGCAATCAGCGAGATTTATCATCAGCTTGCAGATGCCATGAAGCATATTGAAAAAGCAGAACCGTTGTCTCAGTCCGGTGTGATTGGAGTAGGATGGGCCTCCAGCGGCGGCGAGGCATCTGCTTTGCTGAACGACCGTTATTTAGCGGCAGATGGTATGGAAAATATTATTGATATATTGGAAGGTTTGGAAGAAGAAAGAATTCAAGAGCTTGATTTTGTGGAATTAAATGCTTGTACAGGAGGATGTGTAGGCGGCATATTTTGTATCGAAAATGCCTATGTTGCAAAAGCAAGGCTGCAAAGTTTGCGAAGATATTTGCCTGTGGCCAAAAATCATTTACCGGCGCAAATACCTGCTTACATGAAATGGACAGATGACCTGGAGTTTGCTCCTGTTTTAAAATTATCCGATAATTTAGAAGAAGCAATGGATATGATGAATCGGATTGACAGTATGTGTGAGGAATTTCCGGGTCTGGATTGCGGCGCATGCGGAGCGCCCACTTGCCACGCTTTTGCAGAAGATGTGGTATGCGGTCTGGCAGATAAAAGCAATTGTATTTTTGTTATGAAGGAAGAAATCAAACAGGTAACGGATACATTGTCTCATATGGCTCATATGAATCCGCCATTGCAAAATAAAGGAAAGATTCAAAACCACAAGATACAAGGGGCTCATGAAAAGAATTCATCATAGAACAGTGTAAATATGATTGGCAAGAAGTAACGAGGAAGGGTGATTGTACATGACAGTACATCAATTAAAAGAATCACTGGAACTTACTGTTTTGGTAGAACAAGAAATAGATAAAGAAATAACCGGGTGTTACATTGGGGATTTGCTCAGTTGGGCAATGAGTAGGGTAAAGACTGGTGATGTTTGGCTTACGGTTATGGGAAATGTTAATGCAATTGCCGTAGCCGTTTTGTCAGATGCAGCTTGTATTATTTTAACAGATGCTGCTGCACTGGATGAAGAAGCCAAAGAAAAAGCACAGCAGCAAGGAATCACAGTATTTTCATCAAATGCAAACAGCTATCAGGTTGCAGTTCAACTATCGAGGTTATTGTCAGAATGAAACGAGTATACTATGACTTGCATCTGCACTCTTGTTTATCTCCCTGTGGAAGCGAGGATATGACGCCGAATAACATTGTAAATATGGCTAAATTGATGGGATACGATATGATTGCGTTAACAGATCACAATTCCTGCCTAAATTGTGAGGCGACAGTAACAGTTGGGAAGAGAAACGGTTTGACTGTAGTTCCCGGTATGGAATTGTGTACTGCGGAAGATGCGCATACCATTTGTTTATTTCCCACAGTTGCAGATGCAATGGAATTTCATCAATATGTCAAACAGCATTCTTCGATCATGAACAATGACGCAGGGACTTTCGGCAAACAGATAATTATGAATGATTTGGATGAGCCGATTGGAGAAGAAACACAACTGTTAATCAATGCTGCCAATGTTGGAATTGATGATGTGGTCGCACTGGTGAATCAATATCACGGAGCGGCTTTTCCCGCACATATTGACCGCAGTGCTTACAGTGTATTCTCAACATTGGGAGCAATACCGCCGGAAGCCAATTTTAAGGCTGCAGAGATTACACCTTATGCAGATGAAGTTTGTTTACTCAGAGAACATGCTGAGTTAAGAGATAAAATTTTACTTCGAAACTCAGATGCGCATTATTTAGAACATATGCTGGAACCAAATGCATGGCTTGCATTGCCTGAATGTACTCCCGAATGTTTAATAGCTGCATTAAACGGTGAAATAGATATTACATGGAAATAAAGTGAATCAAAAATTGCCGTGTGCAAGAGTATTTTTAATTCATTTAATAAATTAGCACGCGGTAACTTTTTATGACTATTTGTTTAAAATTTCACATTCTTCGTGTATTTTTTGTCAATCTCTCTGGTATTTGAGAAAAAACTGTGATATACTTAGCTGGATTGAACCCTATATTTTGTACAAAATATAGGGTAATTTAGAGATATGTAAACAATCCTGGGAGGAGAACTATTATGCAAAAGCGTATTTCTACCCTGCCTTTTCAAGGAACAAAGGAACAACAAGAACAGCTTTTTAAAGTAATTGACGAAAACGGCGGAACACATGGTTCCGTTATGCCAATTCTTCAAAAGGCGCAAGAAATTTATGGCTATTTGCCAATTGAAGTGCAAACCATGATTGCAGAAAAAATGGATGTACCGCTGGAAGAAATATACGGTGTTTCTACTTTCTATTCGTTGTTTGCATTGACCCCGAAAGGAAAATATAATGTTTCAGTTTGTATGGGAACAGCCTGCTATGTAAAAGGTGCGGCAGATGTTCTGGGCAAAATTTGTGAAGTGCTTGGTATTCAGCCAGAAGAATGCACACAGGACGGTAAATTTTCCATTACCGAATGCCGTTGTATTGGAGCCTGTGGTTTAGCGCCGGTTATGACCGTAAATGACGATGTATACGGGCGTGTTTCTGTGAGTGAAGTTGAAGATATTTTGAGTAAGTATGAGTAATTTTTATGCGTGAATTATCACTGAATGTTATGGATATTGTTCAAAATTCGATTTCGGCCGGTGCAACAGTTATTAAAATATCGGTTTTGGAAGAGAAAGAAAAGCTTACCATTGTAGTTACAGACAATGGTAAAGGTATGAGCAAAGAACAGGTATGCAAAGTAATTGACCCTTTTTTTACCACCAGAACAACCAGGAAAATAGGTATGGGAATCCCGCTGTTTAAAATGGAGGCGGAGATGACAGGCGGTAGTTTTGAAATAGAATCTGACCTTAATCAAGGAACGAAAGTGACAGCAACGTTCATTACAACGCATTTGGATATGCTGCCTTTGGGCGACATTAATGCCACTGTATGGTTACTGATTACCTGCAATCCACATTTAGATTTTATTTTTTATCGAAGAATTGGGCATTTGGATTTTACTTTGAATACAAAGGAACTAAAAGATATTTTGGGAGAAATTCCTCTGAATGCACCTGATGTCAGTCAGTGGCTGAAAGATTATTTAACGGAACAAACCGCTTTACTACATGGAGGATGAATGAAATGAAATCATTAGCTGAATTACAAGCAATTCGAGAGAAAGCCCGTGCTCAAATCAGTGTAAGAGAAGGGCAGGAAGATGGAATTCGCATTTTGGTGGGTATGGCTACTTGCGGAATTGCCGCCGGTGCACGCCCGGTTTTAACTGCTTTTATAGATGAATTAGAAAAACGTGGAATTACCAACGTACAAGTGACACAAACAGGCTGTATCGGAATTTGCCAGTTTGAGCCGGTTGTCGAAGTGGTTGCTCCCGGAAAAGATAAAGTGACCTATGTAAAAATGACACCTGAAATGGCTGTTAGAGTAGTTAACGACCATATTGTAAATGGTAATGTAGTACAAGAGTTTACCATTGGTGCTCACACAAAATAAGGGGGAAAATGTAATGTATCGTTCCAATGTACTCGTATGCGGCGGTACCGGCTGCTCTTCCTCTAACAGTCAGGAGATTATGCGCAGACTGGAAGAAGAGATTAAGAAAAAAGGTCTTGAGAAAGAAGTCAATGTAGTTTGTACCGGCTGCTTCGGTTTATGTTCATTAGGACCTGTTGTCATTGTATATCCGGAAGGCTCTTTTTACAGCAAAGTTACTCTTGCTGATATTCCGGAAATTGTGGAAGAACATTTGCTGAAAGGAAGAATCGTAAAGCGTCTGTTATATCAGGAAACCATCGACAACGATGCAATTCATTCCTTGACGGATACACCGTTTTATAAAAAACAAAAACGAATTGCGCTGCGCAACTGCGGTGTAATTAATCCTGAAGTAATTGAAGAATACATAGCCATGGATGGATACAGTGCTTTAGGTAAAGTACTGACTGAAATGAAACCGGAAGAAGTCATTCAAGTCATCAAAGATTCCGGCTTGCGCGGCAGAGGCGGCGGCGGTTTCCCAACAGGATTAAAGTGGAGCCTTGCAGCCCAAAATGATGCTGACCAGAAATATGTTTGCTGTAATGCGGACGAAGGTGACCCGGGTGCATTTATGGACCGATCTGTGCTGGAGGGTGACCCGCACTCTGTTTTGGAGGCAATGGCAATTGCAGGTTATGCCATTGGCGCTACACAAGGTTATATTTATATTCGTGCAGAATATCCGATTGCAGTTGAACGATTGCAAATTGCAATTCAGCAAGCAAGAGAATTGGGCTTACTTGGAAAAAATATCTTTGACAGCGGCTTTGATTTTGATATTGAGTTACGTCTAGGATCCGGCGCTTTTGTTTGCGGTGAGGAAACATCTTTGCTGGCATCCATTGAAGGCCATCGCGGTGAACCTCGTCCTCGCCCTCCATATCCAGCAGTAAAAGGTTTGTATGGAAAACCTACCATTTTAAATAACGTTGAAACGTATGCCAATATTGCACAAATTATATTGCATGGGGCAGAGTGGTTCCAATCTATTGGAACAGAGCGTTCAAAAGGTACAAAAGTATTTGCTTTGGGTGGTAAAATCAAACATACAGGTTTGGTTGAGGTTCCAATGGGAACTACTTTACGAGAAATTGTGGAAGAAATCGGCGGCGGCGTTTCCGATGGCGGCAAATTTAAAGCTGCACAAACAGGCGGTCCTTCCGGCGGTTGTATTCCCGCTAAATTTTTAGATATTGAGATTGACTATGACAATTTAACTGAAATTGGTGCCATGATGGGGTCCGGCGGTTTAATTGTTATGGATGAATCCACATGTATGGTTGACATCGCAGAGTTCTTTCTCCGCTTCACTGTTGATGAGTCCTGCGGTAAATGTACTGCTTGTCGTATTGGTACAAAACGCCTTTTGGAAATGCTGGAGAAAATCACCAGTGGCAGAGGTGAAGACGGTGATATTGAGAAGTTGGAATCCTTGTGCCACTATATTAAAGACAACTCTTTGTGCGCACTGGGTCAAACAGCACCTAACCCCGTTTTGTCTACTTTGCAATATTTCCGCGATGAATATGTAGCGCATGTACATGACCATCGTTGTCCGGCAGGTGCTTGTAAAGAACTTACCATATTTAAAGTGTTGCCTGAAAAATGTATTGGTTGCACCAAATGTGCTCGTAATTGTCCTGTTGGCGCAATTCATGGTAATGTGAAAGAGCATCATTTTATTGATATGAACAAATGTATTAAATGCGGTGTTTGTATGGAAAACTGTAAATTCAATGCAATTGTGAGAGAATAAGAGAGGAGTGTGGCAACATGTATCAGATTAAAATCAATGGAATGCCTTTCTCCGTACCGGAAGGCTCCACAATTTTGGAAGCGGCAAGATTTGCCGGTATTAAAATTCCTACCTTATGTTTTTTAAAAGATTTGAATGAAATCGGCGCTTGCCGTGTTTGTGTTGTAGAAGTAAAAGGAGCGCGCTCTTTGGTCGCCGCTTGTGTACATCCTGTAAATGAGGGCATGGAGATTTTTACAAATACTCCAAGAGTGATTGAATCCAGAAAAACAACACTTCAATTATTGCTTTCTGTTCATGAAAGAAAATGTTTGTCCTGCGTACGTAACGGCACTTGCGAATTACAGCAGCTTTGTGCAGAGTTGGGTGTAGATGTTGAAGATAAATTGGACGGAGAAAAACCGGCAAGTGTACCGGATACATCTACTGCTCATTTGGTGCGTAATAATGCGAAATGTGTGTTATGCCGCCGCTGTGTTGCAGCTTGTGAACATCAGCACGTAGCAGTAATCGGTGCAAACAACCGTGGTTTCGATACACAAATCGGATGTGCGTTTAACTTGCCTTTGGCAGAAGTAAGCTGTGTCTCCTGCGGACAATGTATCGTAAGCTGTCCGACAGGCGCGTTGGTTGAGCGTGATCAAACAGCCGAATTATTGGCAGCGATTAACGACCCTGAAAAATATGTTGTAGTGCAAACAGCACCTTCTATTCGTGCTACTTTGGGCGAATGTTTCGATATGCCGATTGGTACAAACGTAAAAGGTAAAATGGTAGCGGCTCTGCGCAGATTGGGTGTAGATAAAGTATTTGACACTGATTTTGGAGCAGACCTTACCATCATGGAAGAGGCTCATGAATTTATACATCGTGTCAAAACAGGCGGTGTATTACCCATGATTACATCTTGTTCTCCTGGTTGGGTAAAATTCTGTGAACATTATTTTCCTGACCTATTGCCAAATGTATCCACATGTAAGTCTCCTCAACAAATGACAGGTGCAATGTTGAAAACTTGGTATGCTGAGAAAAATGGGATTGACCCTAAAAATATTGTATCTGTAAGCATTATGCCTTGTACTGCGAAAAAGTTTGAAATTGACCGAGAGGATCAGGATGCAGCCGGAGACGGTATTCAAGATGTGGATATTGTATTGACAACACGTGAAATTGGACGTTTGTTAAAACAATGCAACATTGATTTTGCAAATTTACCGGATGAAGAATTTGATCCTGCTATGGGAGTCAGCACCGGTGCGGGTGCTATTTTTGGCGCAACAGGCGGCGTTATGGAAGCTGCTCTCAGAACAGCGGCAGATACGATTTTTGGCGCACCTTTGGAAAATATAGAGTACCATGAAGTACGCGGCACACAAGATTATAAAGAGGCAACTTATAACTTAAATGGGCTGGAAGTAAAGGTTGCTGTTGTCAGTGGACTGGAAAATGCCAATACATTATTGGAAAAAGTACGCTCTGGAGAAGCGGATTGTCAGTTTATTGAGATTATGTGTTGTCCCGGTGGTTGCGTTAATGGCGGAGGACAGCCGATACAACCGGCAGAAGTACGTAATTTCACTGATTTAAAATCACTGCGTGCCAAAGCGTTATATGAAGAAGATAAGAATCTTCCGTTTAGAAAAAGCCATGAAAGTCCGATTGTTAAGCAAGTTTATCAGGAATACTTAGAAGAACCGGGCAGTCATATTGCGCATCAAATTTTACATACCACTTTTGTAAAACGAAATAAAACAGTTCAGCTGTAAATAAAAGACTCCAAAGCATCGGCTTTGGAGTCTTTTTACCGTTATAAAATATTTCTTTGTAATAATGCAGAAATCAATTTGCAGTCATTCCTACCTTATGGTATGATATAGTAAAATAGTCCCAATTGGAGAGGGGTTTATATGAAAGCGTTGTCTGATAAAAAAATGAATATAAAGTGGTACGAACTGGTAACCATAGCAGCAGGCTTTGCAATATTTATTTGGTTTTGTATTCCTTTTTTCTTTGGCATATTTAATATAGGGTCTTATTTTGGTATTGCTGTCAGCATTCTTGTTATGGCCTATTTTCCTGTAAAACGTTTTTGTAAAAGAAAATTGACTCAAAAACCATACTTTGTTACATTTAGTATTGTGAATTTTCTGGCTGTGATATTTGGAATTTGGATTGCATTTTTAACCGGTTTGATGATATTTGCAATCAATCAGGTACCTTTGGCGAATGTAACGGCAGTTGTATTGGGGTGTCCCCTTGAAGAAAATGAGTTGGGACCGTCATTAACAGCAAGGTTAGACAGAGCTGTAGAATATTTAGAGGAAAATCCAACGGTAAATTGTGTGGTGACAGGCGGTCTGGGAGATAAAGATACGCCTTCGGAAGCAGAGGCTATGTATGATTATTTGGTGCAGAAAGGAATTTCCTCCAAAAGAATTGAAAAGGATACCAGCTCACGTAATACAAAAGAGAATTTAGCAAATGCAAAACAGATTATTCAATCGAAAGGTTGGAACCAAAATATAGCGATTATTACTGAGTACTATCATGAATTTAGGGCAGGCAGATTGGCTGATGAATTAGGAATGCGTTCTTATGCAGTATGCGCTGAGACGCCGTGGTATATTTTTTCTTCTTCTTATGGAAGAGAAGTGCTTGCACTTACAAAATTTTTCTGTCATATTTAATAATGCACAAAAAAGACTTTAGTTCGCATCTGGAAGACTTTCTTTTAATATTTGTTTACTCAATATGCAGAGCGATTTTTCTTAGACGATAACAACCAGATAATAGCAACAAAACAAACATTGAAAGGAACATCTTTCAATGTTCAAATTTTGGCTATTATCAGAACGTTTTAACATTTATCTGTTAGAAATTGCGTAGCAATTTCTTTTATGTTATAACAACCTAGCAACAAATGCAAAATCACAGATTTTGATTGTTGACTAGAACGTTTTAGCGCTCCAACGTTAAAAATTACTTTGTAATTTTTTCTATGCTATAACAACCTAGCAACAGCTGCAAAACTAAAGTTTTGGCTGTTGGCAAGAACGTTTTAGCATTTGTCAGTAAAAAATTGCAAAGCAATTTTTTTAATGCTATAATATAAAAAACAGTGCAGAGAGGGAGCGTATAAAATATGGTGAAAATTTTAATTAAGAATGCTCATATATGTGACCCTGCAACAAATATGGATTGCGAGGGAGACATTTTTTTAGTAGACGGTGTGATAGCTGACATTGGTACTAATCTGGAATACGAAACAGAAGTTACCATAGACGCCAGTGGGTTAATTGCTGCTCCCGGTTTGGTAGATATGCATGTACATTTACGCGATCCGGGTCAGACCGAAAAGGAAGACATTATCAGTGGTTGTAAGGCAGCTGCTGCAGGTGGCGTTACCAGTGTACTGGCAATGCCAAACACAAATCCAACAGTAGATAATGTAGAAACAGTGCAGTATATTTTAAATAAAGCAAAAGATGCAGATGCCCATGTATATGTATCGGCCGCTATTACAAAAGGATTGCAAAGCGATGTGCTTTGCAACTTAGCAGCTTTAAAAGAGGCTGGTGCGATTGCCTTAAGCGATGACGGAAGACCTGTGATTAATACAGAATTTATGGCTGAGGCTATGCAGGCTGCGCCAAAGCTTGGTATGACGGTTGTGTCTCACTGTGAAGATTTGTATTTGGCAAAAGGCGGTATTATTCATGGCGGAAAAGTAGCAGAGGCATTGGGCGTAAAAGGAATTCCTGCTGCTGCGGAAGACTGTGGAACAGCCAGAGAAATCGCGTTGGCCGCAGCTTACAATGTTCCGATTCATATTTGTCATGTAAGTACTGCCACTTCCATTGCGTTAATACGCGACGCAAAAGCAAGAGGTGTGGCAGTAACGGCAGAAACGGCTCCTCATTACTTTAGCTTGACAGAAGAAGAGCTACTCAAACGTGATGCCGATTACAGAATGAATCCTCCTTTAAGAACGGAAGCGGATCGATTGGCAGTAATCGAAGCATTAAAAGACGGCACATTGGATGCAATTGCTACGGACCATGCGCCACATACACCAACAGAAAAGGCTGATTTTGAAAAAGCGCCAAATGGAGCTATTGGTATGGAAACATCTTTGTCAGCAGGTATTACAGCTTTGGTCAAACAGGGACATTGCACTATGTTGCAGCTGATTGAAAAGATGTCAACAAAACCGGCACAACTATTGGGTATTCCGGCAGGCACTTTAAAGAAAGGAAGCCCTGCGGATGTGATTCTCATTGACAAAGATGAAGAATGGACTGTTGATGTAGATAAATTACATGGTAAAAGCAAAAACTGTGTCTTTAAGAATAAACAGTTGATAGGAAAAGTAAAATTTACGGTGTGCGGCGGAAAAATTGTATTTAACGAATTGGATTAATTGATATAGTATTTGATGGTATGAAATCTGTTTCATACTTTCAAATACTATTTTTATGTAAGGAAAAATTACCGTTTATTATCCAATCAAATTACTTTAGAATCCTGTATGTTATTGTTTATAAAGTCTTTGCAAATATTGCGAATTTTGTTATAATCATTTTATATAACTTTTATCGCATGAAATGAAATTGATATATTGCATATTATAAATTGTTCGGAGGAAACAACATGTCTTTAGACCGTTTAATCGAAAATATCATCGAGAAACAAAATCCAACCGTAGCAGGGCTTGACCCAAAGCTTAGTTATATTCCAACCTATATCAAAGAAGCTTGTTTTGAAAAATATGGTCACACATTAGAAGGGGCGGCTGCCGCTTTATTTGAGTTTAACAAAGGATTAATAGATGCTTTGCATACCATTGTGCCTGCTGTAAAGCCACAGTGCGCTTATTATGAAATGTATGGTTGGCAAGGAATGAAGGCTTTGCATGATACCATAGCCTATGCAAAAGAAAAGGGTATGTTTGTGGTAACAGACGGCAAACGAAATGATATTGGTACAACCATGGAAGCATATGCGGTTGCGCATCTGGGAGAAGTAGACGTGCAAGGTGAAAAAATTGTACCGTTTGCGGGAGATTCCCTCACAGTCAACGGATATTTAGGCTCTGATGGTATTTTACCGTTGCTGGATATTTGCGATAAACAAGATAAAGGTATTTTTGTATTAGTGAAAACCTCTAACCCGTCCTCAGGAGAATTGCAGGATTTAAAGCTGGATTCCAATGAGAGTATTTATGAAACTATGGGACATATGTGTGAAGCATGGGGAGCAGAGCATATGGGTAAGTACGGTTACAGTGCGGTCGGAGCAGTAGTTGGTGCAACTTATCCGGAACAGCTGAAAGAACTGCGCGAAAAATTGCCGCATACATTTTTCTTGGTACCGGGGTATGGAGCACAAGGCGGCGGTGCTGATGATGTAGCTCCCGGTTTTGACAGAAAAGGTCTTGGGGCCTTGATTAATTCTTCACGCGGCATTATGTGTGCATGGCAAAAGAATCAAGTTGCGGAAACGGATTATGCCAAAGCAGCAGCGGAAGAAGCAATACGCATGCGTGACGAGTTGATTGCCCGCATTGGAAAAATTGGTTGATTCCTGTTCACGGAAAAATGGAGGATGTTATGAAATTTGATGTAAAAACATGCAGAATTATAAGCAAACAAAAAATAGCAACGGACACGTATGATTTTACTTTGTTTGCAGGTGAGCTTGCACAAATTGCACAGCCGGGTCAATTTGTACATATTCAGGTGCCGGGAAAAACACTGCGCAGGCCCATTTCCATTTGTGATGTCAATAAAGAAAATAATACCTTGCGCATTGTATTTCAAATTCGCGGAGAAGGTACGGAAATTCTTTCTCAATTGAAAACAGATGACACCATGAATCTATTGGCACCTTTGGGTCATGGTTATGAAATTGGGGATACAAAGAAAAAAGTATTGTTGGTAGGCGGCGGTATTGGCGTGCCTCCGTTGTTGTACTTGGCAAAACAATATGGAAAAAATGCAACGGTCGTAATCGGTTTTCGCAGCAAAGAATTCGTGATTTTGGAACAGGATTTTATAAAAGCAGGCTGTAACGTAATTGTAGTAACAGATGACGGTACCTATGGTCATCACGGTTTGGTAACGGACTGTATTGGTGACATTGTATTTGAAGAAATGTTTGCTTGCGGTCCAATGCCGATGCTGAAAGCACTGGCACATGTTGCGGATGAGCGTAATGTACCGTTCCAAGTATCTTTGGAAGAAAGAATGGCGTGCGGTGTAGGTGCTTGCCTTGGTTGTGCCTGCAAAACCAAAAGAGAAGAAAAACAAGATGAAACATACAGCCATGTATGTAAAGACGGACCAGTTTTTGATTATAAAAAGATTGTATTTTAACAAAACAAGGAATAGAAAAGGTGGTTTTAAGTATGGCTGATTTACGTGTAACAGTTGCAGGTGTCGATTTTTCCAACCCATTGATTGCAGCATCAGGTACATTTGGTTTTGGAAGAGAATATAATGAGTTTTATCCGCTTTCCACATTAGGCGGAATTTCAAGTAAGGGTATTACCCTGAAAGAGCGTTTGGGCAATCCTCCGCCGAGAATTGCAGAAGCCCCGGGTTGCATGCTCAATGCAATCGGTCTGCAAAATCCAGGAGTAGACTATTTTATTGAACATGATTTGCCTTGGTTGAAAGAACAAGGTACCGTAGTCATTGCCAATATTGCGGGAAATACTCCCGAAGAATACTGCGCTATGGCAGAAAAATTATCCGATACCAACGTAGATATGTTGGAAATGAATATCTCCTGTCCGAATGTAAAGGAAGGCGGTGTTCAATTTGGCACTTCCTGTATGGGAGTAGAGCAAATTACCGCAGCAGTACGCAAACATTGTACAAAACCTCTTATGGTAAAATTATCTCCAAATGTAACGGATATTGGTGACATTGCCGCATCTGCCGAAGCAGGCGGTGCAGATGCGATTTCCATGATTAATACCTTAACAGGTATGAGAATTGATATTCAAACCCGTCGCCCTATTATTCGCAATAATACAGGGGGTGTATCAGGTCCTGCATTATTGCCCATTGCTGTTCGTATGATTTGGCAGGCATATAATCGTGTGAAAATTCCGATTGTAGGTATGGGCGGTGTATCCAATTGGAAAGATGCCGTTGAATTGATGTTGGCAGGTTCTACTGCTTTGCAGATTGGTACTGCATTCTTTACCAATCCATATGCGCCTGTGGAAATTGTAGAAGGACTAAACAAATATTTAGATGAGCATGGAATTGCATCCGTAACAGAATTGACCGGCAAAATGATTCCTTGGGGAGAATAAATTGATATGACTCGTATTATTTTAATTCGTCATTGCGAGGCGGAAGGAAATATCAAACGTGTATTTCAAGGACATACAGATGCCGACATCAGTGAAAATGGAAGAAAGCAGTTGGACTTGCTGAGACTGCGCTGCCGTAATATGCAGATAGACGCCATTTATTCCAGTCCGTTAAAACGGGCCTATCAAACAGCGGAAGCAATTAACAGCTTTCGTAATTTAACGGTTCAAATTCATGAAGATTTAATTGAAATTAACGGCGGGGATTGGGAAGGTCATTATTGGAGAGACCTTCCCGGATTGTTCCCTGAAGATACAGTGTTATGGAATACAAGGCCATATGATTTTGCTCCGAAGAACGGGGAACCTATGCGTCATGTATATGAGCGCATGAAACATGCGGTATTGGAAATTGTAGAGAAGAATCAAGGAAAACAGATTTGTATAACTTCTCATGGCTGTGCCATTCGTAATTTTCTGTGCTGGGCAATGGGAAAGCCGATTGAGCAAATCAATGAGGTAGACTGGTGTGATAATACTGCTGTCAGTATCATTGATTTTGATGATGCATTTGAGCCTACCGTGGTACTAGCCAATGATGCTTCCCATTTATCGGGAGAAACATCTACTTTTTCAAAACAAACGTGGTGGAAACCGGAAAATCGTATCAAAACAGAATGGGATGAGGAGATGTTTCAATGAAAATCATGGCAGTTGATTTGGGCAAAGCGCGTACCGGAATTGCTATTTGTGATGAAAGTGAAATGCTGGCTTCTCCTGTGGCTGTAATACATGAACACAATGAGGAACGTCTGTTGGAAAAGATATCCCAAATTATTTCTGAGCAACACCCCAAATTGCTTGTAGTGGGTCTGCCCCGAAATATGGATGGCAGTGAAGGGGAGAGCGCACAGCGCTGCCGTAGTTTTGCAGAAAAACTGCAAAATAAGACGCAGTTGCCTGTAACCTTACGGGATGAAAGAGGTACGACCATTACCGCACATGGTTATTTAAACTCCACAGATACACGTGGCAAGAAAAGAAAAGCGGTGGTAGATGCCGTAGCAGCCACCATTATATTGCAAGACTATTTGGATTTTCGCAGAAATCATAAAAATTCCTTGTAGCAGGAAAAACAAAATACCCATCTGCTTTCTGAAAAGAGCAGATGGGTATTTTATTTTCTCTTTGTTCCAAATAAACTTCCGTTGTATTTTATGGTACAAACAATCATCCATACAATACCGACTATGATAAACGGTATCACAGTATAGTATCCCAATGGCATATAGATTAGGTTCAAATAAGGCATCATCAGTATACCAATGCCAAGGATAAAGTTTCCTATTCCCATCTTTTGGGTATAGGGCTTTTTGTCTTCCTCACTTACATTTTGATAATGGTAGGAATGCAAAAGCTGAATTTGACCTTTGCAGCCAATCAGATAAGCAAAAACAATCAGCAGAATCCCCAGCAGAGTTTCTATTATGATTTCAGTTATTTCCATACTGCGCCTCCAAATGAAACGATGATCCATAGACATGGAAGTAATTTATATAAAAGTTTTTATAGAAACATAGAACATTATTTTATCAGCTGTTCTATGCTGCCGGATTGTATGGCAGGAATATGCTTCTGTATTTTTTCTTTTGACCAATCCCACCATCGAATTTGAAGTAAAGTTTCTATTGTTTTCTCAGAAAAACGTTTTTTGATTGGCTTTGCAGGTACTCCTCCTACAATGGTATAGGGTGGTATGTCTTTTGTGACAAGAGCGCGTGCTCCAATTACAGCACCATCACCAATTGTAACACCTGCCATAATGACAGCTTCAAATCCAATCCATACATCATTTCCAATGACAATATCACCTTTATTGTTCCAAGACTTTGTTACATCACATGGGTTTTGATTCCATTCCTCGAAAAATAGTGGAAAGGGATAAGTGGATAAAGACATTAAGGAATGGTTGGCACTGTTGAATAAAAATCTTGTACCGCATGCGATAGAGCAAAATTTTCCTATGATGAGTTTATCGTGATTGATTGGATAATGATATGGTACGTTATTTTGTTCAAATAATGTAGGGTCTTTTCTGAAGTCGTGATACATCGTGTAATCACCGATGATAATATTTGGATTGGTAATTACTTGATTTAAATAAACCGTATGGTTATCTCCTGAGCGCGGATATATTTGTTTTGCCGGAGTCATCATTTACAGCCTCCTGCTGTATATTATATTCGAAAATGATTCCGGCTTTTACAATGCAGCGTTTCATGCCATACACCTCTTAGCTTTGCTGTGTTTTCTATCTGTATCATAAATCTCTTATTCTGTTTTGTCAATGTGTTGAGATACATGATATAGAACAAAAACACTTCTTCTGACCAATATGGAGATACGTCAGAAAAAGTGTTTTTGTGAAGTGATATTAAAATATTTAAAGTTCAATTTTATAAACAGCATCCAGCATTTCAGCTTCTGTTAGATCATGCGTTACAAGAATAACGGTTTTTCCCTGACTGCGCTGTTTTACATCAGACATCACCAATTCCTTTGTTTCTGCATCCAAACCTTTGAAAGGTTCGTCTAAAAATAAAATGTCATAATCAGCAAGCAATGCACGCAAGATTGCCACTCTTCTTTTCATTCCGCCTGAGAATTCTGAAATAGGGCAATGTGCATATTCTGCCAGGCCTACTTTATTTAATGCCTCTGCAATTGTTTCGTTTTGCAATTGAGGAGATGCCAGTTTAATGTTGGACAATGCGCTTAAATTTTCGCATAATCTGTCTTCTTGAAAAACTGCACTTTGTTTAAGACCGCTGAAATCTGAAAACTCACCGCTGTCAGCTGTTTCAAGTCCCATTAAAATACGCAAAAGCGTTGTCTTTCCTTTTCCGGATGGCGCGGTTAACAGTGTTACTTGCCCTATAGGAATGTTCGCACTGAAATCTTTCAGAACGATATGTTCGCCAAACGATTTGGATAAATGATTGATTGTAAGTGCCATCTTATATCCTTTCAAGCCTTTTTATGCCTTTGTCCAGAAAATAAATAAATAATTTTTCAAAAATAAGGCTGATTAAAATAATGACTACCGTCCAAGCAAATAAATCAGGAGTATCCAGATAAATTTTTGCGTTATATAAATTTTCTCCAATAGAATTTTTTGGAATTCCAATGACTTCTGCGGCTACGCCCGACTTCCAGCATAATCCAAGAGAAATGCTGCAGGCAGCGCGGAAAAAGGGCATAATCTGAGAAATATAAATGTAACGAATTTTTCTCATAGGAGAAATGCGGAATACTTGTGCCATCTCCAATAATTGTTTGTCGCATGATGAAATACCATCTTTGATATTGGTATAAATCACAGGCAAAACAATCAAAAAGGAAATAATAATGGATAAGTTTTTGGAAGAAACCCAAATTAGAATCAGTATGACAAAGGACGCTACGGGAACTGCCTTAACAGTCAGCATAAATGGAGCCAAGAATTGCTCCACATATTTGAATTTAGCGGAAAGAGCTGCCAAAAGAATTCCGGCAATGCAGGCAGCTAAAAAGCCGCCGATAATCCTTAACAGAGAAAATGTAATGGATAACCAGAATTCTCCGGTACAGGCCAGCTCAAACAATCTTTGGAATGCAGTAACAGGAGAAACCAACAGGATGTTCTGTCCGATGATTAAGGCACAAATTTGCCATATGATAAGCCATACGGCAACAGACCATAATTTAATTTTTCCCGGGCGCTTGTTTTTTTTAGGCATTGTAATAGAAATCGTCTGCCGGTAGTTTTCCGCCGATGGATTTTGCGTTTTGATCGTTTAATACGGAAAGGTAGCCGGAAAGTTTTTCTTTCATTTCATTTCCGCTGATGAAAGTAATGTTACATTCAGGAATTGCTTTTTGTGCCACTGCTTCTGTTACAATATCATACTTACCAACCAAAGCAGCACCTTCATTTACATTGTTATTCACATAGTCTACGGATTCTTGATAATGTTTTAGAAAATCTTCCACAGCTTGTGGATTTTGCTCAATAAATTCAGTTCTTGCAACTACCACACCTGTTACCAAAGTGGAAGGAGATTCTGCATTTTCTTGCAATTTGTCCCATTCTTCTGTTAAGTCAAGAGCAACACGCAGATTGCTGTTTTTGCTTTGTGCTGTTGTAACAAAAGGTTGTGGAAGCATTGCAATTGCATTTTCGGAAGCATTTAGAGCAGCCACACATTCAGAATGTTCACTTTTCCATTCAATGGTTGCATCTTTTGCAGGGTCAATACCATTTTGCTCCAGAATATAGTTTAGTGCATATTCAGGAGTAGCACCTTTACCGCTGGCATAAATGGTTTTGCCTCGTAAATCTTCAACGGAATGAATGGTATCACCGGATTCTACCATATAAAGAACGCCAAGTGTATTAATTGCCAATACCTTTACGCCGCCTTCTGTATTATTGTACAAAACAGAAGCTACGTTGGCAGGAACTGCGGCAATGTCAATTTCACCTTGTACAATTTTTGGAGTTACTTCATCAATGGAAGCAGCAATAGAAAAATTGTAGTTGTTATCTGTAATTGTTTCTTCTTCGCAGTCATTCATAAATTTAACCATACCCATTGCAGTTGGACCTTTGAGTGCGGTTACATTCATATCAACCGGAGTGGAAGTTTGTGCTTGGCTGGCAGTAGATGAATTGCTGCCGGATTCTGTTGAGCTACTGGAGGAACAGCCGGTCAATACAACTGCAACCAGCACACTCAATCCTAGTGCGAAAGATAATAATTTTTTCATATTCATACCCTCTCTTTTTTTGAATGTATTACAAGTCGGATTTAAGAATATATGGTATGTTCCAATCCAACCTGATTGATGATTTTAATTGTTGTGGAATTGACTTCAATCAGTTTTGCTTTTTGAAGTTCGGACAACTCCCTAAAAAGGGCTGCACGGCTAATACCAATGCGGCTTGCCAGCACTTCTCTGGAGCAATTTGGTATAATACAATTTTCTGCGTCCTGATTTGAAATTAGGTATTCTGCCAATTTGCTGCGGCAGCTTTGTGTAGAGATTAATTCGATACGTTTAATCAAAAATTGTATTTTTTTATTGCAAACCAAAGCATATTTCATCGCCAATGAAGCATCCTGTTCCATAGCTGTCACAATGATATTTTTTGGTATAAAGTATACAACAGCATTGGTACGGCTGCGAATGACAGTTTCCATTTGTGCGCAATCGAACAAATTGCAAATTCCAAAACAATTTCCTTTATGCAGAGAATTCAGCATAGTATCGCGTCCGTCAAGAGCAACAGAGTAAATGTCCAGTATACCGGAGGCAATTAGACCAATAAAGCCCTTACCATTGTTATTATCGCTTAAATATGCCCCTGCATTGTAAGCTTTTCGAATGACAGATGAAGAATCAAACGAACAGCCATTTAAGAAATCAGATGATGCAATTGCTTCCAGAAATTCTTTATTTGGCATAGTTCATCTCCCTTCGACACCAAGGTTAGACAATGCTAACTACAAAAATATTGTACCTAGCTTTGGTAACAATGTCAATATAAAAAGCTTATAAAGGGAGTCTCACATGATACTGACAGTTAGCAAAATACTTGGTAAGCTTTTGCTAACTTGTAACATTTGGAGTTGAGAGATTTGCTGAAAAAAGTTGTGCTGATTTCGGGAGGGGCTGCAGTTGGAAAAACTGCTGTACTAAAGAATATCATACCATTGCTTCAAAGTAAAGATTTGGCATTATCTGTGTGCAAAATTGACTGTGTTGCTACAAGAGACGGTTCGGTTTATCAAAATATGGGTATTCCTCATGTGGTAGGTATTAGCGGTGATATCTGTCCCGACCACTTTCTGGTTTCAAATCTTCCGGAGCTGTATCACTGGGCAGATGAGAAACAGAGTGATGTTTTACTGATTGAAACAGCAGGTCTTTGTCACAGATGTTCTCCTGCTACGGAACAGATGGCAGCGGGCTGCGTACTGGACTGCACTTCCAGCTGTCATGCACCGGCGCAGCTTGGGCCAATGCTGACTTATGCTGATTTTGTGGTACTTACCAAAATTGACATGGTGTCTCAAGCGGAACGGGAAATTATTTTGTGGAAAATTAAAGAGCTGAATCCTACAGCCAAATTATTTACTGTGGATGGATTGACAGGTTACGGAGCAGAGGGGTTGGCAGATTGGTTAAGCTGTTTTTTCAAAGAAACTAATTTTGATGATGATGTATTACGCCACAGTATGCCAAGCGGTGTTTGCTCGTATTGCGTCGGAGAAAAAAGGGTAGGAAGCGCGTATCAGCAAGGTGTAGTGGGAAAGATTGAATTTTAAGGCAGGTGAACATCATGCATAAGTTAACCATTTATGGGGGAAACGATAAATATGGAAATCCGGAAGGAATTCAGCGTTTAGATTTGTTTCGAGGTGAATTATATACCATTGTGGGCAATACAGGTTCCGGAAAAAGCAGATTGATTAAAGATATTGAGCAACTTGCAAATCATGATACCATTACGCAAAGAAGTGTGTTCATTGATGATAAAAATTTTTCATGGGAAGAGCGCCAGGAACGGTCATTGCATTTTGTTGCGCATTTAGGGCAGAATATGCGCTTCATGTTGGATACAACCGTAAAGGATTTTTTGAATTTACACGCACGTTGCAGAGCAAAGCAAATCAATTCCGATGAGCTTATCTGTCAAGCAAATCAAATTACACCGGAAGCAATTATGCCAAATCAAAGTTTAAATTTGTTAAGCGGCGGCCAAACAAGAGCGTTAATGATAGCGGATATTGCATGCATTTGCGACAGTCCGATTGTGCTAATTGATGAAATAGAAAATGCAGGTATTGATAAAGAAAAAGCGTTTGCGTTATTATTGTCCAAAGAAAAGTTAGTCATGATTGTTACCCATGACCCTCATACCGCATTCATGGCGAAACAGCGTATTGTCATGGAAGCGGGAGCAATCAAACAAGTGATACAGAGAAGTAAAACAGAAGAAGAAACGTTTCATCAATTAAGCAAAGAGTATAGAAAACAAAAAAATTTGCAGGATGCCATTAGAAATGGAGCGTGTTTTTAAATGAAGAAGGTATCGTTGTATTGGAATCATATCTGCATACTACATAATTATGAAAAAATGTTTTTAGAAGAAGTAAAGCAAGCATTACTCCCATATGATATTGAATTAAATGTTACTTATTTTGGCATGGGATATCCGGAACATATGTCTGAGTATCTTTATAAAAAAGATGCGGTACTACCTGATATCATCGTGTCTGCTGACTTGGAAGTATTTGAGGATTCCCGTATTTTTTCTAAATTGGAGCCGGATTTATATCCATGTCATGATTGGGTTTCTTTCAAAAACAGCACAGCACTTGAATTGGTAGAGCGCAGTCCGTATTTATTGCCCTTTATATCCATTCCGTTGGTGTATTTTACGACCAATCCGAATCATTGTAAAAACAAAAAAATGGATGAAATTCATCCGTTGGCCTTTGGAGGCATTAACAATTCCGCAGGAAAAACCGTTACAAAAGCCATTTGGAATCGTTACGGAAAAGAAGCTGCCGAACATGTTTTGCGTAACAGCATCGTAGAGGATATGCCAATCGGTGCATTTCGTCAGGTAAAAACAGGGAAGGTACAAACTGCCTTGGTACCGTCTATTTATGCCCTCAGAGCCGATAATACAGAAACATTCATGCAGATACCGCAGGAAGGACCTTTATTGATACCCTCCTACCTTTGCGTGCGCAACTCGATTGAGAAAGAGGTAGCGGTAACAGTAGTCAATCATATGATTTGTCAAAAGCTGTGCGAGTTCTATGCTACAAAAGGGGATTTAATTGTATATCCCGATTTTGATGTACCGCCCAGTCAACATGAAAGCGAAATTTGTTTCGCAGTAGAATCCCGTTGGTTGGAGCAGTTGTCTCCACAAGAATTTTATGATTTGTACGGAATCTGTCTTTCCAAAGCGAACACTCCCAATAAAAAAGGATGTCAGATTTGAATCTGACATCCTTTTTTTAAATGGAACGTTCTTTTCCCATATAAATGACGCACATAATGCCGTCACCCGTATGGCTTCCTATAATCGGACCTACAAATTGGATTTTAATATCTTTTACATTTGGTATTTTTTCTTTGGTTAAATTCGCTACATATTCTGCATCAGACAGACAGTCTCCGTGAACGACATATATTGTTTGTTCTTCCGGATTTACAATTGTTTCCGCCATTCTGTTCACAATACAGTCTAACGATTGTTTACGACCGCGGATTTTTTCTGTTGGAATCAATTCTCCGTTTTCATTTACTTGCAATACAGGTTTAATTCCAAGCATGCCGCCGAATAAGGCTGCTGCCGCAGAAATTCTTCCGCCGCGTTTTAAGTGGTTTAAATCGTTTACCGTAAACCATAAACGAACATACTTACGGTTTTCTTCTGCCCACTGGGCCGCTTCTTTCACAGAAGCACCATTTTTCAGCATTTCCAATGCATGAATTACAAGAAGACCTTCTCCCATACTTGGAGAACGAGAATCAACTGTATAAATTTGGCGTTGAGGATATTTTTCGCGCAGTTCTTCCACAGCTGTTACAGAGCGCTCATAGGTTGCGCTCAAGGCAGAAGAAAAACAAATATACAGCAAATCTGTTTCTTCTTTTAAGTGAGGTTCAAATATTTCTACAAAACGGGCTGACGTAATCTGAGTAGTGGTAGGCATGCTGCCATTTCTCATAGCTGCATAGAATTGCTCATTGGTCATTTCACGGCCGTCAGGGTAGTTTAAATATGTTTTATCATCCATTAAAAATTCCATAGGAATTACTTCAATGCCAAGTTGTTCAATTTGCTCAGGAGTAAAATCGGCGGTAGAATCTGTAATTACAAGATACTTGCTCATTCGGATGCTCCATTCATAATAATTTTTCACTTAATTTGATATGGCTTTATTATATATGATTTCAAATTATATGTCCATATAGGAACGAAAATGAAAAAAGACCTTTGGCCAAGCCAAAGATCTTTTGCTGTAAAAACAAGGCCCGCCCGGCCGTAATGTGCTAAGAGTAACCTGCTACTCAAGAGCAGGTGGGTGCCCTCCCACTGAGTTCGTACTCCCTTCTTCCGAAAAAACGGGAGGTCTGCAGTCCGTCAGCGGAGAACGGGCTCCCTAAAATAAAGGTGTAGGGTTACTTATGCAACGGTCCACGCACCGGGCAGGATTTTTATTTTCTGGAGTTATTATATCACGCTTTTTTTTATTTATAATTCTTTTTTGAAAAAATAGTTATGAATTTTTACCTAAAAAAGCTTATTCTTCGTCTGCGGATTCGTACAGCTCGTCAAAATGACTTTCAAAAATTTCTGCAAGCTTATCGAGTAATTCTTCGTCTTCCACTTCAGCCAATTGTTCTTCGCCATCTTCTTCAATTGCTTCAAAGATGTAGTAAGTACCTTCTGATTCAATGGAAGCAGCCGGATCTTCAAATGTTGGAAGCAATGCATAAAAACAGCCGTCATCGTTTTCAATTACATCAAGAATTTCAAACTCATGTTCTTTGCCTTCATCATCTATTAGGGTAATTAGGTCTACTTCAAATTCCTCGTTATTTGTATTACTCATAATTCTCCTCCTAAACTGTTTGATTCTATTTTACCGTTCAGCCAACGTGAAGTCAACCAAAATTATAATTATTGAAATTATGACTAAAACTATAATTAAAATATAGTTAGAATGAATAGATTTTACTTTTCTGTTTCATTCTGCACCATTTTAGTGTATAATAGTACAAATAAAAGTAAAGGAATGATTCAATGGCTACAGAGATATATGATGTAATTATTATCGGCGGCGGACCGGCCGGATATACAGCCGCAATTTATTGTGGGCGTGCAGCAATGAAAACATTACTTTTAGAAAAATATATGCCGGGAGGTCAAATGGGAATTACAGCTCATATTGATAATTATCCGGGCTTTCCTGAAGGAATTGACGGTTTTACACTGGCGATGGATATGGAAAAACAAGCAGAACGTTTTCAAATAGAGCACAGAACAGAAGAAGTAAGTTCTGTTCAATTAGACCAAAAGATAAAAGAAGTGACTGTTTCCAATGGTACTGTATATAGCGCCAAATCCGTTATTATCGCCTCCGGTGCATCCGCAAGAGAGTTAGGCTTACCTGAGGAACGTGAATTAAGAGGAAAAGGAGTTTCTTACTGTGCCACTTGTGACGGTGCATTTTTCCGAAATAAGACGGTTGCAGTCATTGGCGGGGGAGATACGGCGGCAGCTGACGCTGTATTTTTATCAAAATTATGCAAACAAGTATATGTGGTACACAGAAGAGATACGCTCAGAGCTGCAGCAGTTTATTATGATGTGTTAAAGCAGACAGAAAATGTAACTTTTGTATGGGACAGTACAGTAGAAGAAATTCTGCACGATAACACAGTCACCGGAATTCGAATTAAAAATAAACATACGGGTCAATTACAGACCATAGATTGTCAAGGCGTATTTGTAGCCATAGGCAATGTTCCAAACACCAAACTATATGAAAAGCAAATTGAACTGGATGGAAACGGTTATGTAATTGCGGAGGAAAATACAAAAACATCTCAATTGGGGGTGTTTGTAGCAGGTGATATCAGAACCAAACCGTTACGGCAAGTAGTAACAGCAGTAGCAGACGGTGCTGTAGCCGCATATATGGCAGAAGAGTATATCCAATTACAAACAGCAGAAACGGAATAATAAAAACAGCTTTGGTTGAATGTGTAAACCAAAGCTGTTTTATTTTTACAATTTTAAAATAGAGATGACCGTTTTTCTTGACAAAAGAAAAACAGTTTGTTATTATAACAGTGTTATATAACGCTGTTATATGGAGGCGATTGGTTGACTGCAGAAGAAACAAATACATTGTCTAGTATTTTAAATGCAGGGAAAAAAGAGTTTTTGGCAAAAGGATTTCGTTCTGCATCTTTACGCAGTATTGTAAAAGAAGCGGGCGTAACAACGGGTGCTTTTTACGGTTATTACAACAGCAAAGAAGACTTATTCCGCGCATTGGTAGATGAACCGGCACAAACATTTTTGTCCGTTTATCACCATGCGCAAGACTCCTTTGCTGAACTTCCGCCGTCAGAACAACCGGAGCATATGGGAAAAGTATCCGGTCAATGTATGGACTGGATGGTCACATACATTTACGAGCATTTTGATGCTTTTAAATTGCTGATATGCTCAGCAGACGGCACAGAGTATGAGAACTTTATTCATACGTTGGTAGAAGTAGAAGTAAAAGCAACTCATCAGTTCATCGCAGTTTTAAAAAGCTTAGGGTATCATGTGAAAAAAATCGACAGTCAATTAGAACATATGCTGATTAGCGGTATGTTTTCCGGATTTTTTGAAATTGTTGTTCATGATATGCCACAGGAACAAGCCGCAGAATATATCAAAGAACTGCGTGAATTTTATACGGCCGGCTGGACAAAGATTATGGGGCTTTCATAAGGGAGCTCTATCATTTTTATTCTTGAGTTAGCTATTGCTAACCTGGATTTATATTCCGATTGATTCTATTGTAACAGCAACCATACAAAATATAAGGAGGAATGAAACGTGAAAAAAGAGTCTAATCTGAAAAGACTTTTGGGATATGCAGGGAATCATAAGTATCTTACTTATGCATCATGGGCGCTTTCTGCAATAGGAGCGTTATTAGCGTTGGTTCCATTTTGGTATATATGGAACATCATCCGTGAGGTATTGGAAGTAATGCCCCATTTTGAAGAGGCAACTATGCTCACTTATAACGGCTGGATGGCAGTATTATTTTCTGTATTGTCTATTTTGGTATATATAGGTGGACTGATGTGTTCGCACTTGGCAGCGTTTCGTATTGCTTCCAATATCCGTATAGATGCAATGCATCATATTGTAAAATTGCCCCTTGGATTTGCCGAAACATTTGGAAGCGGCAAGCTGCGTAAAATAGTAAATGAATCCAGTGCAGCCACCGAAACATATTTAGCGCATCAGCTTCCTGATAAAGCGGGAGCAATTGCAACGCCAATCGGTTTGCTGGCACTACTGTTCCTGTTTGATTGGCGCTTGGGTCTGTTAAGTCTTGCACCTGTAGTACTTGGATTTTTAATTATGATAAATATGACAGGTGCCAAAATGAAAAAGAAAATGGAAGAATATCAAAATGCTTTAGAGGACATGTCCAATGAAGCAGTGGAATATGTACGTGGTATTCCTGTTGTGAAAACATTCGGTCAAACTGTATTTTCTTTCAAACGTTTTAAGGGTTCCATAGACCGTTACGGAAAATGGGTCATTGCTTATACAAAAGAGTTGCGAGGTCCGATGATGGCCTATACCGCAGCGATTAACAGTACATTTGTATTTTTGATTGCCGCAGCGCTTATTTTCACGCAAAATAATATTACCAATGAATTTATTTTAAATTTAATGTTTTATATCATTATAACGCCAATTATTTCTATCACGCTGACAAAAATTATGTATCAAAGTGAAAATGCCATGATTGTGGAAGATGCATTAAAACGCATTGACAATATTTTTCACGCAAAACCGCTGGATTATACCAATACGTCAGAACATCCAAAAGACAGTTCTGTAGAATTAAAACAGGTAAGCTACAGCTATGACGGGGAGAAAAATGCGCTAACAGATGTATCTCTACGTATTGATGCAGGGCAGACCGTTGCTTTTGTGGGCCCTTCCGGGGGAGGGAAATCTACCCTTGCAAATATCATTGCAAGATTTTTTGATCCCCAGACTGGAAATGTTCTGATTGGAGGAGTAAATGTAAAAGACATAAAAAAAGAAGAATTGATGGATACGGTATCTTTTGTATTTCAAAACAGTAAATTGATTAAAGCGTCTATTCTGGACAATGTCCGTTTGAGTAATCCGAATGCTTCCAGAGAAGAAGTAATGAAGGCATTAACATCAGCACAATGTATGGATATCATTGAAAAAATGCCGGATGGTGTAGATACAGTTATTGGAGCCAAAGGAGTTTATTTGTCCGGAGGTGAGCAGCAGAGAATTGCCATTGCCCGTGTTATGCTGAAAAATTCTCCAATCATTATTTTGGATGAGGCAACTGCTTTTGCTGACCCGGACAATGAAAGCAGGGTCCAAAAGGCATTTTCCATGTTATCCAAAGAAAAAACTGTGATTATGATAGCACACCGTTTGTCTACCGTTGTTGGAGCCGATAACATTTTTGTTCTGCAAAACGGTCATGTGGTTGAGCAGGGAACTTGCCGGGAACTGGTGGAACAGAACGGTTTGTTTTCACAAATGTGGCATGATTATCAAACTTCCGTTAAGTGGAAAGTAGCAAAGGAGGGTTAACAAATGATTACACGTATTCAGAAAAAATTTGCACTTTCCAGACAAGGTGCTGTAGATTTGATAAAGGGCTGCATTGCTTGTATGCTGCAAAATTTATCTCTTATGCTCCCTGTAGGTTTACTGTACTGGCTTGTAAGCGACTTATTAAATCAAACTGTTATAAATACAGGCAGAGTCATCTTTTACTCTGTTGGTTGTGCAGTGGCAATTGCTCTGATTGTGCTAACCACTTGGTTTCAATATAACGCAACCTATTTTGCAACTTATACGGAAAGCGGTAAAAGAAGAATCTCACTGGCAGAGCAGTTACGTAAAATTCCACTCTCCTTTTTTGGGAAAAAAGATCTTGCCGACTTGACCAGCACGATTATGGCTGACTGTACTTTTTTGGAACAAAGTTTTTCCCACTTCATCCCTGAATTAGTCGGTTCCATGATTTCTACCACATTGATTGCCATTGGCTTATTTGTATATGATTGGCGTATGGCTTGTGCGGCATTGTGGGTATTGCCGGTATCTTTTGCAATTGTATTTTTCTCTGCCAAAGTACAGGAAAAATTAAATAACAGACAAATGGAAGCAAAGATGGCTTGTGCGGACGGTATCCAAGAATGTATTGAAACAGTACGCGATTTGAAGGCCAATAACGCAGAAGAAGCTTACTTAAAGGGATTGGACAAAAAAATTAAAGCTGTAGAAAAACGTGCCATTATTTCAGAATTGGGTACAGCGGTATTTGTGGTTTCTGCAACTTTAATTTTAAAATTAGGTATTGTAACGGTTGCTTTGGTAGGTGCTATGTTGCTGGTGAACGGTACATTGGATGTTTTGACATTCTTCTTATTTCTGCTTGTAGTGGCGCGATTATATGACCCTTTGCAAACAGTATTACAGAATTTAGCAGCGGTCATCAGCACCCGTACCAACATTCGCAGAATGAAAGAGATTTTAGATCACCCAATCCAAACAGGTTCCGATACACTTACCAATCAGGGATATGATATTGTATTTGACCATGTAGGATTTTCTTACAACACAGGGGAACGCGTTTTGGAGGATGTTTCTTTTACGGCAAAGCAGGGAGAAGTTACAGCATTGGTCGGCCCGTCCGGAAGCGGTAAAACAACTGTATCCAGATTGGCATCTCGCTTTTGGGATATCCAGCAAGGAAAGATTACGGTAGGCGGAATGGATATTTCGCAAATTGAACCTGAAACACTGCTGTCTTTATATTCAATTGTGTTTCAGGATGTGACATTATTCAACAATAGTATTATGGAAAATATTCGTGTTGGCAGAAAAGATGCAACCGATGAAGAAGTATTGGCAGCAGCAAAACTGGCAAATTGCGAGGAATTTGCACGTAAATTACCGGAGGGTTGGAATACCGTTATCGGTGAAAATGGATGCAGCCTTTCAGGCGGCGAACGTCAAAGAATTTCCATTGCCCGTGCATTTTTGAAGAATGCGCCTATTATTTTGTTGGATGAAGCTACAGCGTCTCTTGATGTTGAAAATGAAACGGTCATTCAAACTGCATTGTCACGATTAATCCAAGACAAAACAGTATTGGTGATTGCTCACCGTATGAGAACAGTTGCATCTGCAGATAAAATTGTTGTATTGGAAAAGGGAAAAGTGGTGGAAGAAGGTACTTCTGCCCAACTGCTGAATATAAACGGTATTTATCATCATATGGTTACTTTACAGACAGAGAGTCAGAACTGGACTTTGGAATAAATTATGATAGTTATGTACTGTATTATACACCTATATAATGATTATGAAAGTAATAAAAATATTCCTGTGATGTGTAACACATCGTTTGGGCAGTATCGGTACAAAATCAAACATAAGAGGCAATAGTGTATTCCTTAGAAAACCAATCATTTTGGCTTATTGAGAAATTGCAATCAACAAGAAATTGATTATTGCAGTATAGTCGTGTTAAATAAAAGCAGTTTTTCACTGAACATAAAAATTGGAAGAGGAGAATATAGCGATGTGTATCACAGAAGATGTAAAAAACAGTTATAAATTTCCGTTCGGAACCGAAGGAAGAGAAATGCTTGCAGGAATGAACGAACACCATGCTCCTGTAACCACTTGGACATTAGAACTAATGAAACCTCAGTCCGAAGATGTCATTTTGGATATTGGGTGCGGAGGTGGACGTGCACTGAAACGAGTATCGTGTTTGGTGGAAAAAGGAAAACTATACGGTGCGGATTATTCAGAGACTTCCGTACAGTGTACGACAGAAGAAAATGCTGCCGATGTGGCAAGTGGAAAATTAACGGTTGTACAGGCAAGCGTGTCAGAGCTTCCATTTAAAACTGATATGTTTGATAAAGTGTATTCGATAGAAAGCTACTTTTTTTGGCCGGACTTGGAAAACGATATCAAAGAAATTCTGAGAGTTCTCAAACCGGGAGGTAAAGTATTCATTGCATCAAATGTACAGACAGAAGCTCTCTCTGAAGAACAACAATCAGAAATAGAAATGCTTCATATGCATATCGTTTCATCTGAAGTGTTTGAGAAGCTGATGAAAGATGCAGGTTATTGTAATATAAAAGTTTATGAGCAAGATAATGGACGGCAAGTGTGTGCAGTAGGTATGAAGCCTATGTAAAAATATTAAAATGAAAAGAGAGCCTTTGATTATATCAAAGGCTCTCTTTTGCAATGAAATGCAGTGGCTTTATCAAACGCCGGCTACATGTTTGGTCATTTGTTCCAGTAATTTTTTTTGGTCACAAAGTGCATAAAGAATTTTGTTTGAAGCCAAATAATAATCAAACAACATCTGTTTGTCACCTCTTTGAATCGCCAGGAGACATTTATCAACCAAACCATAACTGAGAAGATCTGCAATACAGCGTACATTTTCCGCCGCATATCCATTTTGCAGAAGAATTTCGGAGAAGATTTCATTTGTCATATTTCTCCAATGAACTAAAAAGAGAGGATCCATATTTTCAATAAGCAAACAGCGAATAACGTGGCTGTTTTGCATGAAAAACTTTGAAAAGTAGTTTGCCATGGTGAGAGGAGAAAGTTCGGAAAAAGTTAGAATTTTTTGCCGTTGAATGTCGTTAAAATGGTGCATGGAAGAAATATATAATTGATCCATCTGTGTAGAAATAGAACACATTAAATCATGAGTAATTGCATGCCATACTTTGGCCATATTTTGAAAATATTTATAAAAGGTGCTGCGTGCAATATTTACTTTCTGAATTACCATGCTTACCGTGATATTAGCACATGGTACGGTTTGGCTAAGTGCAAGAGTCGCTTCTTTGATATGCAATACAGTAGAAGTTGTTGTCATTATTGTAACCTCCCTATTTTACGAACTGAACTTATGATAACGCTCTTTTGTGGAAGGAACAAGTTGTTTTTTTACTAATGAGAAATATTAATCATTAACAAATAATTTGATGTTTTATGTCTAAATCACATCAAATGTAGCGTGGACAAATGGGTGAGAATGTAGCCTATGAAAAAGAATTTTTTTAATATACTGATTGCTTTTTCTCAATAATTGGTTGAAGAATATTCAAAATTTCATTTTAATTATATCGGAAGCTTTCAAAATCAGTAGAAGAGGGGGGCTGTATTTGAATCAAAATAGAAAGGCAGACATTGTATGGAAAATTGTTCTAAGATGTATTGGTTTTATACTAATCATGTTTTTGCTGTCCATTGTCGTCTTTTACTTTGCGCGGTTGGCACCGGGAGATCCTCTGGAATCCTTTTATGGTGACAGGGTTGAAACAATGACTCCGGTAGAATTGGAAGCTGCTCGTGCACGTCTGGGATTGGACGGACCAATTTGGATGCAATATATTCATTGGTTAAGTGGAGTATTTCAAGGAGATTTTGGTATTTCTCTAAAATATAAAATGCCGGCTATGCAGGTAATAGCGCCGTTGATTGGCAATACGTTAATTTTGGGATTTACAGGCTATGTTCTGGTATTTGCGCTTGCAATTTTGCTGGCAATGGTTTGTGCAAGATTTGAGGACAGCTGGCTGGATAAAATCATCTGTAAAGTGGGTACTGTCAGTTATTATATTCCTCCGTTTTGGCTTGGAGTTGTACTGATTATGATTTTCAGTATAAATCTGCACTGGCTGCCCAGCAGTGGTGCGTATGATAACGGTATGGCGGGCGATATTGGAAATAGAATTTCTCATATGATTTTGCCTTTGGTAGTTATGATTACAAGTCATCTATGGTATTATACCTATCTGATTCGCAATAAATTACTGGATGAAGTACGAAAGGATTATGTTCTTTTAGCCAAATCTAATGGCTTGGGAAAAGAGCGTATCTTATGGGGGCATTGTTTGCGAAATATAGCACCTACGATTGTAAGTGTAATGGCTATCTCTATTCCTCATGTGCTTAGTGGTACGTATATTGCTGAGTCTGTATTTAATTATGCGGGCATTGGCGCTCTGGGTGTGGAGAGTGCAAAGTATCATGACTATAACTTATTGATGCTGGTTGTTTTGATTACCGGCGTTTTGGTTATAGCCAGCAGTTTAATTGCACAATCCATTAATGAGGTGATTGATCCAAGAATGAAAGTAACGGGGGTGTCCATATGGAAGCGAAAACGAAAAATACGAAGTTAAGTGATGATTTGTTTACCATTGTGGGGGCAGGTTATCAAATACACACTCCTGTATTGAAAAAACCAAATTTATGGTATCGATTGAAAGGCAAGCCCATTGCTTCTATTATCATTCTTGTTCTCATCATTGGAGGGTGCATTTTTGCAGAGCTGATTATGAATCATGATGCATCCGAATTTTATTTGGAGCATTTAAATGAAGCTCCAAACAGTGAGTTTTTCTTTGGTACCGATTCTATGGGACGTGATATATTTTCACTCATTTGGTATGGAGGCAGAGCATCTATCATCATTGGTTTGCTCAGTGCAGCAATCATTACGGTAATTGGTATTGTATATGGATGTATCAGTGGTGTATCAGGCTCTTTTCTGGATTCTGCAATGATGCGGGTAACAGAAGTAGCAGGAAGCATACCGTCTATTTTATTGATTTTGTTAATTACCGGCTTTTTTAGCAGCAATAACGTTTTAACGTTGTCTTTGGTAATTGGAATTACCAGCTGGTTTAACCTAGCCAGAATTGTTCGCAGTGAAGTAAGACAAATTCGTAATCAGGAATATGTACTGGCCTCTCGATGTATGGGCGCTCGTTTTGGACATATTATGCTGCGGCATTTGATTCCCAATTTTGTTTCTGCCGTTATGTTTGTTATCATTTCCGGTATCAGTACCAGCATGACAACGGAGTCCACCTTGAGCTTTTTGGGACTTGGTCTGCCGGTAGAGGTAGTATCTTGGGGCAGCATGCTCTCTTTGGCAAATCGTGCATTATTGCTGAATACTTGGTGGGTTATTATGATTCCGGGGTTATTCCTGGTTATCACTTTGCTCTGTATTACAAATATTGGCCATTACTTCCGTAAAGAAGTAAATCGCCGTCCAAGTAATTTGTAAAACGAAATTATTTTGAATTTTTATGGGGGTTATTATGAGAAAGAACACAAAAATGAAATCCTTTCTGTCCATTGCGGCAGTTTCTGCACTCATGCTTGTTACCTTGGCGGGCTGTGGAGATGCAAGCGGTTCTGCAGGAACCGGAAATACCGTAGAGGCGGGGGTGATATCAACGTCAAATACAGGTACATCTAAAAATACTTTGGTATTTGCAGGTGAAGGACAGAGTGTGCTCAATCCATTGCTGAACAACACAGATGACATTCAGTCAATTATTTTTTCCGGTTTGATGAAATATGATGGAAACAATAAACCGGTTGCGGATTTGGCAGAAAGTTATGAATATGATGAGAATACCAAAACATATACGTTCCGTTTGCGAGAAGGTGTAAAATGGCACGATGGAGAGGCTTTTACTGCCGATGATGTAGTGTTTACATACAAGGCACTTACGGAAGATAAGAGTTTATCTTCCGGCATTACCAGCAACTATGAAGATATTAAAAGTATTACCGCACCGGACAAAAATACAGTAGTAATCCAAATGGAACAAGACAATGCTGCAATGTTGGATTATTTTACGATTGGAATTATTCCAAAACATTTATTGGAAGGAAAAGACCTGAATACAGATTCCTTTAACCAAAATCCTGTTGGAACCGGTCGCTACAAACTGGTATCTTGGGATACGGCTGCAAACCAGATTACACTTATAAAAAACGACGATTATTACGGTAAAGTACCGAATATCGAAAATATTATCTTTAAAAATGTTACCGATGAAAATACAAAAGCGACCATGATGCAGGCAGGAGAAGCGGACCTTGTCTGGCTGAATGCATCTTATGCATCCACATTTAAAAACAATCCATCTTATAACGTTACAGAACATCCATCTGCAGACTGGCGCGGTATTTCTTTAAACTTTAAGAAAGATTTCTGGTCAAAAAATAAGGACAGCGCCGCAGTATTAAATTATGCTTTAGATAAAAATGCAATTCTAAACGCTGTAGTAGAAGGTGAAGGCGAGGCGGCTTACAGCCCGATTCAAACAAACAGTATGGGCGGCAACACAGATGCCGATATTTACAGTTATGATCTCAACAAATTTGCGCAAGAAATGGAAAAACTGGGCTGGACAAAAGGCAGTGATGGTATCTATGAGCGTAACGGCCAAAAATTCCGGTTTAACCTAATGGTTCCGGAATCTGAAGTAGAACGTGTGGACATTGCCAAACTTGCAGCAAAACAACTGCAAAGTGCAGGAATTGATATGAAATTGGAAGTGGTCAGTGGCTGGAATTATACCGATTATGATGCTTTCCTAGCAGGGCAGGCTTATCCTTATGATGCAGATGCTTTGTATGCGGCATTGACTACAAATGGCAGTGGTAATTCTTTGGGGTATTCAAACCAAAAGGTAGATGAGCTTTTGGAATCAGCCAGACATGAAACAGATGCCAATCAGAGAAAAGAGCTGTATGGAGAATTTGAAGAAGCATTTTCACAGGAACCGGGTTCTGTTTTAATTTGCTATTTAGATGCGTTTTACGTCAGCGATGCGGGTATCAAGGGAATTGATACGAATAGATTGTTAGATCACCATGCAAGAGGCATTCTGTGGAACGTAGAAGAATGGACACTAGAATAACTATTTCTGAAAAGGGGCACAGAAATGCAACCTGTTTTACAACTTACGAATGTATCAGTCAGTTTCGAAACACCGTATGGAGAAGTAGAAGCCGTGCGGGACGTCTCCTGGAGTTTAAATTCGGGAGAGGTGTTGGCGATAGTAGGAGAATCCGGCTGCGGCAAAACAGTAATGGTTCAATCCATTATGAAGTTGCTTCCAAAGAATTCTAATTTAAAGCAAGGGGAAATTGTTGTAGACGGAGAAGATATTACACATTACAAAGAACGGAAAATGCGAAAATTGAGGGCCAATGCCTTTTCTATGGTATTTCAGGATCCTATGTCTTCCTTAAATCCGACGATTCCTATTGGCAAACAGATGGTAGAGGCCATCAAAAAACATCATAAAATCAGCACAGACGAGGCAAAAAAGCGTGCAAAAGAATTGATGCGTATGGTAGAGATTGATGATGTGGAAGAACGTTTTCATTTGCAGCCCCATTTTTTTTCAGGAGGTATGCGGCAGCGATGCGTTTTAGCTATGGCATTGGCATCCGAACCAAAAGTGATTTTTGCCGATGAGCCTACCACTGCGCTTGATGTAACGGTGCAAGCCAAAATTCTAAAACTGATTCGTGAGCTAAAAGAAAAAACAGGTGTGTCTTTTGTGTTTATTTCCCATGATTTAGGTGTGGTAGCCGGTGTTGCGGATCGTGTTGCGATTATGTATGCAGGTAAAATTGTAGAGATTGGTACAGCAGAAGAAATTTTTTATACGCCTCGCCATCCTTATACATGGGGATTATTATCTGCGTTACCTGCTTTTGCAGATAAAAGTCAAACACTGCAAAGCATTCCGGGTACGCCTCCAACTATGATTGATTTGCCGAAAGGCGATGCTTTTGCAGTTAGAAATAAATATGCCATGAAAATTGACTATGAAGAAATGCCTCCTATGTTCCAAATTTCACCAACTCATTATGCGGCAACTTGGCTTTTGGATTCACGTGCTCCTATTGTACAGCCTCCAAGAGAGGTGCTGCGTTATGCATCTGAAATTGGGGAAGAGGGGTGTTAGAAAATGGCTGAAACTATTTTAGAGGTACGTAATCTGAAACAACACTTTCGTATTAATTCTCACTTCACAGTCAAGGCTGTGGACGGTATCTCTTTTTCTATACATAAAAATGAAATTTTTGCTTTGGTGGGAGAAAGCGGTTCGGGAAAATCGACGGTAGCGCGTGCCTTGATTGGAGCATATCCGCCTACAGACGGAGAAATTTATTTTTATGGAAAAGATGTTACCGACAGAGCCAATCGCCGTAAACATTCAGAGATGCTGCACCGCAATATGCAGATTATATTTCAGGACTCCTCTGCCGCATTGAATCAGCGGATGACAGTGGAAAAGATTATAAAGGAACCATTGACAGTCAATCATATTTATAAAGACAAAAAACAGCTTGAGTCTCGTGTAGATGAATTGTTGGAACAAGTAGGTCTGAATGCCACTTATCGAAAAAAATATCCTCCGGAAATATCCGGAGGACAGCGACAGCGCGTTGCGATTGCAAGATGTATTGCGCTTCAGCCTGACTTTGTCATTGCTGATGAGCCAATTGCTTCTTTGGACGTTTCCATTCAGGCACAAATTATCAATTTGTTTAAACATTTACAAACAAAACACCAATTTTCTTTTTTGTTTATTGCACATGACCTTGCAATTGTACGATATATCAGTGATAAAATTGGAGTGCTCTATCATGGAAAATTGGTGGAGGTTGCTCCTACGGAAGAGCTGTTTAAGAATCCAATTCATCCTTATACAAAATCATTGTTGTCAGCAGTTCCTACACCAGATCCAAGGAAGGAAAAAAATAAAATATTGGTTCCGTTCGATGGGACTTCCTTTACAGGTCAAGGAGAAATGAAGGAAATTTCACCGGAACATTTTGTGCTGTTATAGATATAAAAGTGGTATATAACAATTACGGATATCTATCTTCTTTTTTCATATGATAAATAAAAGCAACTGCCGGACAAAAGCTTGTTTCCGACAGTTGCTTTTGGTTTGTCCGTTATATTTGTTCTTTTTATAAAGACTATATATACCATATAAAATTAATGATATGATTGCGCTGTTATAAAATAAACATTTTTCGGATATAAAAACAGCACAGCAGTTTCAACTGCTGTGCTGTAAAGTTCATTTATTATAGTGTGTTTCAGATAACCATTATTGCATTACATGAGTTTTAATATACATACGCCATTCTTTACATGCAGCAGCGGTCAGGTGAATACCGTCAGGTGTTTTATCAGCAGGTAGAGCGCCGGTATCATCTTTAAATGCTTCGGCAGCGTTTAAGTAAGGAATCCCTTTTTCTGCAGACATGTTAATAATCATATTGTTTAAATTCTCTATTTTTGTGTTGTTATACACTTCGTCTGTTTCAGAACGTTCTGCAGAGACAGGAAGAATGGATTGTACACAAATTTTTGCATTTGGCTGAAGTGCTTTTATATCATCAATCAGTTGAGCGTATTGTTCAATGAACATATCCGGATATACCCATCCCAACTCATTTGCACCCATTAAAAGATAAATTTGGTCAAACTGTCTTTCTTTCAAGGCATCCATTACTGTTTTTTCTCCTGTACTGTCTGAATTGGGAGAATTATCTGCATTTACAATTTTCATTCTGTGAATACTTTCTACCGTCATACCACGACCTTCATAATATGTTGGTGTATCCAAACCTGAAAATTCTTTGAATCCTTCTGTAATGGAGTTTCCGATAAATAATGTATTCGAAAAATAAGTATCATCTACTTCGGCAGACTCCGGAATGAAGTGAGCAGTGTTCATTGTAATTGTACCGGATGAGGATGCATTTGATGATGAATCTGCAGGAGGAATTGTCTCTCCTGGCTCTGATTGATTAGATGTAATTTCAGAGGTAGTGCTTTCCGGAGTTGCAACCGTCTCTTGACTACTCGGTTTCATAGTAAATACACATATTAATACAATGGCAATTGTAACAAGTACCATGGCGGCAATTATTATTATCATAGGAATATATCTTTTTTTCTTTCTTCTTGGGGGGTGAGTTACGCGTTTCATTTTTGCCTCCGATATGCTGTGATTTTAAAGTGCTTATTCATTATAGGAAATGCAATCACAATTTACAAGGTATTGTTTTATATTGTCACAATTTGTTATTTATCTGTAAGATAATTAACAAAAACGTATATTTTTGCCGTAAAAATAAGAAAAAACAGACATAATTTATGCCTATTTTTTCAATGCTGTCATTTTTATAATTAAGCTGCTTTTTTTCGTATCAAGCCGGCGGCAAAACATAAAAGGAACACAATTAAATTGACAATTACAATACTTGCTCCAGTCGGCGTGGAAAATGCATACGATGTAACCAAACCAATGAAAAAACAAATAATGGAAATCACAGCAGATGCAATTACAACAGAACGAAATTGTCGAAAAATACGCATAGCGGATAATGCAGGGAAAATGATTAAGCTGGAAATTAGCATAGTACCCATAATACGCATACCTACAACAATGGTAACTGCTGTCAGTAAAGCAATCAGCATATTATAGAGATTTGCACGGGTTCCTGTAGCCTTAGCAAAATTTTCATCAAATGTAACGGCAAAGATTTTATTGTAAAATACGATAAATAAAATCAATACGACTACAGAAAGTGCAATGCTGACATAAACATCACTTTCTTTCATAGCTAAAATACTTCCGAACATGTAACTGTACACATCTGCATTTTGTCCGGAGGCCAAAGAGATGACCGTAACACCAATTGCGAGAGAGCTGCTTGCAATCAATGCAATTGCAGAATCTCCTTTTATTTTGCTGTTTTCGCTTAATCGAAGCAATAAAAAAGCTGCGACCACAACAACAGGAATTGCAACAGGAAGGGGAGCCCAGTTAAACGCCATGGCAACTGCCAATGCACCAAAACCAACATGAGAGAGCCCGTCTCCAATCATGGAATACCGTTTTAAGACTAAGCTCACGCCGAGCAGAGCTGCACAGAGCGAGACCAGAGTACCTACAATCAATGCCCTTACAATGAAGGTATAGGAAAATAAATCATGTAAAATTTCTAACATAATGTGTGCCTCTCTATATTAGGAACATTTCAAAAAGCGCTTTCCAAGTTCCGTATTTACATACGATTTCGTATCTCCGTAGAATAACAGAGATTGATTGATATGCAGTATTTTATCTGCATACTGTATGGATGAGGATATATCATGAGAAACCATAATAATGGTAACACCAAGGTCTCTGTTTAATTGCTCAATCAGTTGATACAATTCTTCTGTTACCAAAGGGTCCAGCCCTGTAACCGGTTCATCCAGCAGCAACAGTTTATCAGTCGCGCACAAAGCGCGGGCAAGTAAAACTCGTTGCTGTTGACCACCTGAAAGTGCGCTGAAAGAACGTTTTTTAAAGTCGCCGATGCCAAGACGTTCCATATGCTGCATTGCTTGTTCTTTATCTGCTTTGCTGTAAAAAGGTTTCAGTCCGCGACGGTTTAAACAACCGGACAGTACAACTTCATAGACGGAAGCTGGAAAATCCTTCTGTATATTGGTTTGCTGAGGCAAATATCCCAAACGTTTACGGTGTACCTTGGGACCAAATGAAACAGAACCGCATTTTAGTGGCACCAACCCCAATATGCTTTTGAGCAAGGTGCTTTTTCCGGAGCCGTTTTCACCGACTATGCAAACATATTCGCCTTCGTTTACTTCAAAAGAGACATGGTCAACCGCTATTTTGGAATCATATGCAACAGTCACATCACGACAAGATAATATCATATAGTTATTCAAGTCCTTTTTTCAAGTTTTCTACATTTTGTTTCATAAGAGATAAATAAGTTGCTCCACTTTCAAAGTCTGCTTTTGAAAGATTATGACAAGAATGGAACAATAACATTTCCGCACCTGTTTCTTCACTGATGGAGCGAGAAATTTTGGGGTCTGTCAATTCTTCATAATAAATGACGGGGATTTGCTTTTCTTTGACTTCATTGATTAATTCAGATACCGTTTTAGCACTGGGTTCGGCTTCTGTGGAACAAGAATCAAATGCAGATTTATATTCCAGTCCGTACTCATGGGTAAAATAAAATAGTGCAAATCGGCTTCCAAATACAATTTCTTTGCGGTTTCCGTTTGCTACAACCGTACGAATTTCTTGATCTAACTGATCCAGCTGGGATAAATAGTCGTTTGCGTTTTCAGTATAATAATCGGCATTATCCGGGTCAACTTCACATAATGTCTGCAAAATATTTTGCACCATAATTTTGGCATTGACAGGGCTGGTCCAAACATGAGGGTCATATTGATTTAATTCATCTGTATTTAACTCTTCTGATGTGTGGTCGTGGTCATCTTCTGCATGATTATGTCCACCGCTGGGACTTTTCAACAAAGTAATGCCTTGTGACACATTTAATACATGTACAGAATCAGGCAATGATTCAATGATATTATTTGCCCATGTTTCCATATTAGAGCCTGTATATAAAAAGACGTCAGAATTATGTATGGTAATAATATCTGATGGAGAAGGGTCAAAGGTATGACTTTCTACACCGGGGGGAAGAATTAACTCAATATTGGCTTTATCACCTGCTATTTGTCGTGCAAAGTCATATTGAGGAAACAAAGTGGCAACAATTGTAATTTTATTAGGGTCATTTTCAGTGCTTGTACTATTGTCGGAACTGGTATTGGAAGAGCTGCATCCCGCTAATATTCCGACAGCAATGATAGCTACAGCAAATAAGGCAAAAAATTTTTTCATATTGTTCTCCTTTTTAGACGGATTGTTTCATACAGTTTTCGCACTGACCGTAAAATACGGTTCGGGAAGAGTCCACTTGAAAGTGATGTTCTTTTAAAATATGCTGTTCAATACCGTTCATAAAGTCACAGTTTAGGTGAATTAATTTTTTGCAGGTAATACACTTTAAATGAAAATGAACTGCACATTCTTCCTTGTTGGCAGCGTATTGATAGCATGCGCTGGAATCCTCCAGTAAAAATTTTCGCACATCTCCTTGGTTTACCAACTTATCCATGTATCTGTACACAGTGGCTTTTCCAACAGGATTTCCGGATTGTTTCAGGTGGTCTACCACATCGTCAACGGTTACGTGGCGTGATTGATTTTCGATTAGAAACTGTAAAATATGGTCGCGCTGTTTTGTTTTATAACCTTCGGATTGAGCCATATCAAAACACCTCAATTTGAAATTGATTTTCAATTTAATTTTTATATTACAATATTTTTTTATTATAGTCAATAAAAGTGAAAAAATAAACAAGAGAGGATATATCAAAAAAAGACTTCCAATTGGAAGTCTTTTTTATCGAAATTCTATTATGAAATGCGCCTCATAATAGAACGAGAGGTACTTAAATGAATTCTGTCTTTTTCACTTTTATGCATATATACATTTTGTACAAGACCAAAACCCAAATACAAACAAGCAGCGGAGGAGCCTCCGGCACTGAAAAACGGTAATGTAACGCCCATAACAGGGAGTAGACTCAGACACATACCAAGATTAATAACAGATTGAAATGCAATCATAGCAAAAAAACCAAAACACATATAAGTGCCTAAATCATCGCAGGATTTTCTGGCCGCATTCATGGTGCGCAGCAACAATAATATAATTAGTATCAATATGGCCATTGCTCCAATAAAACCTAACTGTTCAGAGGCCACAGAGAATATAAAGTCGCTTTCTTGAACAGGTACCACACTGCGCTGTACGCGCGGGGCGGTAAATAAACCACGACCGATCAATTCTCCTGAACCAATGGAGATTTTTCCCTGAATTTGCTGTAAACCTGCTCCTAACGGATCGGATTCCGGATTAAACATATTCAGAATCCTATTTTTTTGATAATCGGCCAACAAATATTGCCATGCCAAGGGAAGAATGACGATTAAACTTCCGAATAAAGCTGCAAAATAACGTAGTTGTACACCTGCAATAAACATCATAACCAGGAACATAAAAATAAATACAGCTGCCGCACCATCGTCACCTTGCAGATGGATGAGCACAACAGGAATCAAACAGTGGATGGAGAGGAACAGGATTTGCAGCGGGGAAGTAATTTTTCCTTTTTCCTTTACAATAGATAAATGTTTTGCAAAGGTAACCATAAATCCGATTTTCACCAATTCCGAAGGCTGAAAAGTAAGTCCACCCGGCAGTTTAATCCATGCCCGCGCATTTACACCGGCATCACCCGTAACGGCCTGACCGAAAAATAAGGTATATAAAATCAGAATAATGGATATTGCACCGATAAAATACCATGCTTTTGCAATGGAACGATAATCAATTATCGTTAATACAATAGCACCTACATAGCCGATGATAATAGAAACTAACTGAACTGAAAAATAGCTTCGACTTCCCTCCGGTGTGGGCACTGTTTTTAACAGAAGCAAGCTATATGCGGAGATGACCAGCATAATACCCCAGAGCAGTTTATCTGCCCGTTTAAAGTAATTCAATAATGCGTTTCCTACCTTAGACAAAATGCACCTCCTTGTAGTAAAACATGCTCGTTTTTCTTGTATACGTCAATATGTATTCTTATCTTTTTTGTCACTATGAATCCATTATATTATTTCTATCCATAAAGTTCAAGTATGGGCTTTTCTTCAATTTCGTAATATGGTATACTTTACCCAGTAATATTTGTGTAAGGAGACAATAACATGCTTACAGACATCGAAATTGCCCAACAGGCAAACATTCTTCCCATTCGAGAAATTGCGTCAAATCTTGGATTAACGGAAGATGACTACGAACCATATGGTAAGTACAAAGCAAAATTAACAGAAGAATTGTTCCAAAAATTGGAGAACAAACAGGACGGTAAATTGATTTTGGTTACCGCGATCAATCCAACACCGGCAGGCGAAGGTAAAACAACCACTACGACCGGTTTAGGTCAAGCAATGCACAAGATCGGAAAAAATGCTGTCATTGCTTTGCGCGAACCTTCTTTAGGTCCTGTATTTGGTGTAAAAGGCGGCGCGGCAGGCGGCGGATATGCACAGGTTCTTCCAATGGAAGACATTAATTTGCATTTTACAGGCGATATGCATGCAATTACTGCTGCCAATAATTTATTGTGTGCTTTATTGGACAATCATATTCAGCAAGGCAATGTATTGGGAATTGACGCTCGAAGAATCAATGTGTCCCGTTGCATGGATATGAATGACCGCGCTTTGAGAAGCGTTGTAGTAGGTTTGGGAGGAAAGCCAAACGGTTTTGTACGTGAAGATGGATTCTGCATTACAGTTGCCAGTGAGGTTATGGCTATTTTGTGTCTTGCAGAGGATTTGGATGATTTAAAAGAACGTTTGGGAAATATTTTGGTAGCGTATTCTTATGACAACAAACCAATTTATGCTCGTGATTTAAATGCCAATGGAGCTATGGCTGTATTGCTGAAAGAAGCAATCAAACCAAACTTGGTTCAAACTTTGGAGGGTACCCCTGTAATTATGCACGGCGGTCCTTTTGCCAATATTGCGCACGGATGTAACTCTGTACGCGCAACCAAACTGGCTTTGAAATTGGGTGACTACTGTATTACAGAAGCAGGCTTTGGTTCAGACCTTGGCGCAGAGAAATTTTTTGACATCAAATGCCGCTATGCCGGTTTAAAACCAAGCGCGGTTGTTTTGGTGGCAACAGCTCGTGCACTGAAATACAACGGAGGCGTTCCCAAAACAGAAACAGCTCATGAGAATTTGGAAGCATTAAAAAAAGGAATTATCAATCTTGGTGCCCACATTGACAATATGAGAAAATATGGGGTTCCTGTTGTAGTTGCAATTAACCGCTTCCATACAGACAGTGATGCCGAATTACAATTCATTGAAGATTATTGCCGTGAACATAATGCGGAATTTGCGTTGTCCGAAGTATTTGCAAAAGGCGGAGAAGGCGGAATTGAACTTGCTGAAAAAGTATGCAAGGCAGCAGAACAAGGTTCTGATTTCCAACCATTGTACGATACAAGTTTGACCATCAAAGAGAAACTCAACCGCATTGCAAAAGAAATTTATGGCGCAAGTGAAGTTGTATTTACAAAAAAAGCAGAAACTTCTTTGCAAGCAATTGCTGCTTTGGGAGGAGATACCTTGCCTGTTTGTGTAGCAAAAACACAATACTCTTTGTCAGATGACCCTACTTTATTGGGACGTCCGGAAGGCTTTAAAATTACAATTAAAGATTTGCGTTTGTCCAATGGCGCAGGATTTATCGTTGCATATGCAGGCGATATTATGATTATGCCCGGTTTACCAAAAGTACCGGCAGCAAACAAAATTGATGTGGATAATAACGGAGTGGTTTCCGGTTTATTTTAATGATATGATTAGAAAGGAGGTTTTCCCTTGTCACAATTTCTGAGCCATTCTGCGGAAGAAACAGAAGATTTCGGTTTTCGTTTGGCACAACAGTTAAAAGGTGGAGAAGTCATTGCCATGTATGGCGGAATGGGAATGGGGAAAACAGCCTTTACAAGAGGGCTGGCGCGAGGATTGGGGATAGAGCATGGTATATCCAGCCCTACCTTTGCTTTGGTTCATGAATATAAAGGAAGATTGACGGTCTATCACTTTGATATGTTCCGTGTGGAGAGTTGGGATGATTTATACTCCACAGGTTTTTATGACTATTTGGAAACAGGTGCTGTTTTGGTGATAGAATGGAGCGAACATATAGAAGAAGCTTTGCCAAAGGATTGCATTAAAATTCAAATTGCACTTGGAGCGCATGAAAACGAGCGGATATTTACCGTAGAGGGAGGCAACCTATGAAAATACTGGCGCTGGATTCCTCAGCGGTGTCGGCTTCAGCAGCCGTTTTAGATGATGATAAAGTATTGGGTGAATTTTTTATCAATACAAAGCAAACACACAGCCAAACACTGATGCCTATGGTTCAGCAGGTGTTGATTCAAACAAAAACAAGTTTGGAGGAAATTGATTTATTTGCTGTTTCTGCAGGTCCCGGCTCTTTTACGGGAGTGCGCATTGGTGTAGCATGTGTAAAAGGAATGGCATTTGCACAAAATAAACCTTGTATTGGTGTATCCACGTTAGAAGCAATGGCTTATCCGCTTTCGATGTTAAACGGTATCATATGCGCAGTGATGGATGCAAGATGTCAGCAGGTTTATCATGCTTTGTTTCGTGTGAATGGAAGTAAAGTGGAACGTATTTATGACGATTGTGCAGTTGCAATCAGCGATTTGGCGGAATCTTTGCGGCAATATTCCGATGAAACCATATACTTGGTTGGAGATGGCGCAAAACTATGTTATGAATCGGAAGCGTTTCAGCCATTGCAGGTACAATTAATTGCTGAACATTTACAATATCAGCGTGCAGTAGGAGTGGCACAATGTGCTATCATGCATTTAAAACAAGAGGCCTGCACAGTAACAGCAGAACAATTGGCGCCCGTTTATTTACGGCTGCCACAAGCAGAACGTGAGTTAAAAAAGAAGTTGGAGGGTACAACATGATAGCGTTGGGAGCAGACCATGGCGGCTTTTTGTTGAAGGAAGCAGTCAAAGCCTATTTGGAACAAGAAAATATTGCATACCATGATTTTGGAACCTACAGTGAAGATTCTGTAGACTATGCGCCGATTGCAGAACAAGTGGCTCATGCGGTTGCAAACGGAGAGGCGGAAAAAGGCATTCTTTGCTGCGGTACCGGAATCGGCATTTCCATTGCAGCCAATAAAGTAAAAGGAATCCGTGCGGCTGTGGTAACCAATGCATTCTGTGCAAAAGCAACACGTGAGCATAACGATGCAAATATTCTTTGCATGGGCGGCCGTGTGATTACAGAAAAAGATGCTGTCGAGTTTACAAAGATATTTTTAACCACAGAATTTGAGGGCGGACGTCATCAAAGAAGAATTGACCAAATTGCTGCGATTGAGCAGGAAAACCAATAAAAAAGAAGCTGTCATCTGAAAAGATGACAGCTTCTTTTTTATGCCAGTGTTTTGAGAAATGTTTGGTATGCATCATTATTGTTTGGCTTTTCTGTAATCGTTGTGTGGAATAAAGAAAAGTTTTCCACATGTTTTACGGTATCCTCCGGTTCAATACGATACAATGGACTTTGAACCGTTAATTCCAAGAAGTCTTTACTGCTGTAAACTTGGCTGGAAGCATCATTGTCAGGATAAACCGCTTTTGCATCATGTACATATCGTTTCGACAGTACAGTATTGCCGTTTACATATGAAATCCAACCTTGCATATTGTTGTATCCTATTTTAAAAGGATAATCCATTGTTGCGTCTTGTTGAACAGTCATGAAATCACTGTGCATATCAAACCGTGGGTCGTGCAGTCTTGTAAAAGGCCAGTATACATAAACACGGTCTGCTACAAAGAATGCATTGCCTTGATTTTGAGGCAGTACAGCAAATCCTCCCGGTTTTACCATAGTGCTGGTGCACAAAGCTACACGCTGTGTATCAGCGGAATGATTGGCAGTAGTGTGCACAATCATAAAGTCAGAACCTGTTTCACCCAACATAATTTTATAGGATAATTGAAGACCTGAAGTTTTTTGTGTGGGAGCTTGGAAGAGAACGCCGTCATCATCTATGCTGTACACAACAGCTTCGTTGTCAGGATAGCGTGCTTCCGGTAAATGGGACGGACTTAAATAAAAGCGGTGTCCTCCATATAGATAATGATACGCTGTTTGTCCGCATATTTGAGAAATTTCGTTGTTTAGAAAGAAGTGTTTTTGTTCTTTATCTTGGAATAAAATATTTTCTTCGCCGATAAAGCCCAAATAGACAATACGAGGGCCTTTTTCTACCGTAACAATCAGTTCAATGGTCTGATTGCTCATCGAAATGCAAGAACCGTAATTTTCATAGTTGATTTCTTTGATATTAGTCATAGTGAATCACCTTTCGTTGTATAACGCGGTTACAATACCTTGTGTGAATTCTTTGCCGCAGGGCTGTACCTGCGGAGTGGATAATCCATATAAATCCGTCGCAGTTGTTTCCAATTCAAACAGTGTTTTTGCGTACGGTGATAACTTTCTCAATTGATTGTACTGAGTAATGACTGGTAAGGCAGCTGTTTGTTTTATAAGGGACAACAGCTCTTTTCCTTTTTGATTAAAACCCAGTACATGCAAATATGGAGGAGGAGTTTGCGTATAAGCTGCCTGTATATTTAAAAATGCACAAAGTGTAATACGACGAATACGCGCATGCGTATAACGTTTTGTTTTTACATATGCATAAAAATCGGTTAATGAGACAGCCGTTTTTGCCGCTTTATATAGTCTATGCTCCAACCCTTCGGAAACGTCAGGTAAATTTGCAAATTCTTGCAATGTCATTGTTCTTAATTTTGCAAGGATTGCTCTTTCTAAGCGTTGTATAGAAGCAGGGGCTGTTTTATTTTGCATTGCACTTGCCAAATAGGGATAAGTTTCTTTTGGAACATAAGTAGCATACTCCTTCTTTCGTTCAATCATACGTCGAATTTGGGAGGCAGATGCAATTTTTTTCGGCGGAAGTGTAATGTCATGATGTGAAGCTCCGATTCTTTTTATGGTAAATGGCTGAATTGTAGAATTGATATCTTTTAATGCGTTACAATAAGCAATGGCAAGAATATTATTTGGATGTTCCAATAATGAAGCTGTCTCCTGATTTGTAAGAGACAACATAGCTGCCTGCCGTGCAGATGCAAAAGTAACTCCTTTTTGCAGTTCCACTTGTAATGCCTGAGAAAACTGCTCTGTTTTTAATATGTCAGCAACCACAGACAGTGCTTCAATATCACCGCATTCGCTGCCAAAGCTAAGTTGATGAACACATCCCAATGCATTGGCAATAGATACGCCTCCGGCAGCAAACGTTTCAGCGCCTGAAACAGCCCAGGGAAGCGGCAGCTCAATGACCAAATCAACACCGGCACTTAAAGCTGTTTTTGTGCGTACCCATTTATCAAAACAGGCAGGCTCTCCTCGTTGTACAAAATTTCCACTCATAATTGCTACAATATGAGTCGCCCCAGCTTGTCTAGTTTGCACAATGAGCGATTGATGCCCCAGATGATAGGGATTAAATTCGGAAATTATACCAGAAATTTTAAAATTTTGCGTCATTTTTTAATCAAAAATCCTTGAATTTTATTATTGTTTATAATATAGTATAGTGTATATGATTCCTGACTTAGATTCAATAGTTAATTAACCTATAGGGGGAAAAACAATGAAAATTTTGGTCATTAATGCAGGTAGTTCTTCTCTGAAATATCAATTAATCGATATGGAAAATGAATCCGTTGCTGCAAAAGGTATTTGTGAACGTATCGGAATGAATGACGGTATCTTTTCACATAAAACATTTGACGGAAGAGAGAAAAATCTTACCACAGATATGGAAGATCATACACAGGCGTTCCAATTGGTAAAAGACGCTTTGATTGACGGCGAAGTAGGCGTCATTCAAAGTTTAAGCGAGGTTGCTGCCATTGGACATCGTGTCGTGCAAGGCGGTTCTATTTTCAGTAAATCTGTTTTAATTACAGATGACGTACTGAATGGCATTGAATCACTAAATCCTTTGGCACCGTTACATAATCCTGCTCATGTGCAAGGAATTCGTGCATGCCAAGACGTTTTTGGTACAGAAGTTCCTCAGGTTGCCGTATTTGATACAGCCTTCCATTCCACAATGCCACCAAAATCTTATACATTTGCAATTCCTTATGAATATTATGAGAAATATGCTGTACGCCGCTATGGTTTCCACGGAACTTCCCATAAATATGTCAGTCATCGCTGTGCGGAGATTATGGGAAAACCGATTGATAAATTAAAATTGATTACTTGTCATTTAGGTAATGGCTCTTCCATTACAGCTGTACAGGACGGACGTGTTTTGGATACCACTATGGGATTAACTCCGTTGGATGGTTTTATGATGGGTACTCGCTCCGGTACACTGGATCCTTCCGTTGTAACTTTTATTATGGAAAAAGAAAATTTAACTCCGAAAGAAATGGATACTATTTTAAATAAAAAATCCGGTTTGCTGGGTGTTTCAGGTGTATCAAGTGACGCCCGTGATGTTGCTCAGGCAGTGGTGGAAGGCAATCCAAGAGCTGTTTTGGCGCAGGAAATGTTGGTATACCAAATTGTAAAATATATCGGTGCATTTGCGGCTGCCATGAATGGTGTTGATGCCATTGTATTTACAGCAGGTTTGGGTGAAAACCATGTCATTGTACGCCAAAGAGTGTGTGAATCCTTAAAATATTTAGGTGTTACTCCTGATATTAATTTAAATGAAAAAATGACCCGCGGTAATGAAGGCAAAATTACAACAGAAAATTCCACAGTAGATGTATACGTGATTCCAACCAATGAAGAATTGGTGATTGCACGTGATACGAGAAGTATTTTGGAAGCAATGCAATATGCAAATCTATAATGAAAAAGCTCCTTACACCAACAGTGGTGTAGGGAGCTTTTTTTAGCGATGGTGGGGAACACCTACATCTGTATGCTTTGTATCATGATCGCGGTGTTTCGGCCTGTCCAAAGGAGAATGTTCTCTGAACAAGAAAGAAATACACCAGATGGCTGCAATCGCTACCAAGCAGAATACAATTCGGCTTACAATGGCACCTTGTCCTCCAAACAGGAATCCAACAATATCAAATTGGAAGATGCCAATGGAACCCCAGTTAATTCCGCCAATAATTAACAGAACCAACATAATACAGTCTATAATAAACATTTGCTCACACCTTTCTTTAAACTTGGGTGACAAAAATGAAATCTTAATATAGAATGTACCGTTTTGCTGTAAATATTCTTTTATTTTATAACTTATTTGTATTTCACATTTGAAAGATATGAAACACAAGAAAAAGCATAAAAACATAATATTATGTTTTTATGCTTTTTGTTATACTATAAATTCAAATACATTAAAAAAGAGGTATATTTTATGATTTTGGAAGAGTTTAAATATTTTTTGATTGAATCGGAAAAAAGCGAATCAACGCAAAAAAACTATTTAAGAGCAGTGAAAAGAATGCTGATGCAACCTGGTTACGAGAATAGTAAAGAATGGCTTTTAACGTATAGAGAAGATTTAAAACAACATTATAGCGGCGAAAGTGTAAATAATCATATTGCAGCATTAAATCAGTATTTGGAATTTTTAGGTATTGATTGGAAAATGAAATATATCAAAATACAAAGAAAATTATATATTGATGAAGAAAAAGATTTCACATTGAAAGAATATGAGCTAATTTTAAAAGAATGTAAAAAAGATGACAGAATGTATCTATTAATTCAAACACTATGTGCTACCGGAATAAGAATTAGCGAACTAAAATATGTTACGGTGGAATGTTTAAAAACAGGTAGCATTTATTTTAACAGTAAAGCAAAGTATAGAAAAGTATTGCTGCCCGATTTATTAATAGAACGCTTAAAATGCTATTGTATAAAAAAAGAGATTACCTCCGGTGAAATTTTTATTACACGCACAGGTAACTCTCTGAACAGAAGCAATATTTGGCATAGCATGAAAAAAATTGCAGTCAAAGCAGACATTAACCCCAGCAAAATATTTCCCCACAATCTGAGGCATTTATTTGCCAAGGTGTATTATGATAAAGACAAAGATTTATCGAAATTGGCAGATATATTGGGGCACACCAATTTAGAAACTACAAGACGCTATTTAATTACCTCTGGTAAAGAACATAAAAGACAAATTAACAGTTTGGGCTTGGTTGAGTAAGCATCTAAAAAATCACAACATAATGTATATTATGTAGTTATAATATCTAAAATGGTACGAGAAGTACACTTTTTGTACCGCCTTATTTCTGTGTAATAAAGGAAGAATAAATAGGCAAAATTGGCGAAAAATTTTATATTACAAAAAGTGTACTTTTTTTATACATAATCATTCCGATTCATTTTATATTCATGAATATAGACCGTATTAATAACAGAATTTCGGACAAATTTTGTTATACGGGCTATTTATGTCATAAAACACTACTTCTCCGATGGAGGTTACAGGAATATAAAACCATATTTGTGCTTTTTTATATTATGTTACTGAAATTTATCCATAAATTTAAGAAGCAAAACTCATTCATAACTTATAACAGCAGTTGCAACGGCAAAATGTATTTGGGAGGGAAACAATATGAATAACAGCAAACATCAGAAAAAAAGCTCTCCAAAATATTTAGTTATTGGCATAGTTATTGCAAGTGTCATTACAGCAATTGGTATAGGGTTAGCCATATGGCTGTTCAGTGCTGCACCGCAAGAGACACAGACTCAAGCGTCTCAAAGTGGTATTGAAAGCAGAGCTGACAGTCAAATATCCGGTCAGGTTGAGGAAAAACGAACGTTTACGGAAGAAGAAAAAGCCAGACTGGAGGCACAAGAGGGTGTAACTGTTCAGGAGGACGGAACAGTTAAAATAGATATAGGAACAGAATGGGAGTAAACAGTTTGATGAAACATTTTAAGTTGTTGTGTACTTCTGATAATTTACATACTGGAAAGGAGGTGAGATTATGATGAAACGAGGTATGAAAAGTTTAGTGGCAGGTATCTCAGTATGTCTCATTTTATTCACAGGTATCAATATTGCAAATCTGCAATCTGTTTCGGCAGAGGAATTAAGCGGATATCGAATAGATACTGCTTATTCTGAAGATAAAACAGAAGCAATGTTATCCGGCAATTTGGATAATGTGCCCCAAACGGTTGAGCTGACTGCAATTACAGACCCCAACGGTGATACGCATAATCCCATGAATTTTCAGTATACAGTTTCTGAAAATGGAGAATATCAATTTGTATTACAATATAAAGAGATAACGGAAGAAGCTGTGATTGAACAACAAGAGGTTATTCGCGTAACAGTAAATGAAATTGCGGAAACTCAACCTGAGGAGAGTGTTGCGACGGCAGAGCAGCCTGCTCAAGAGTCTGCGGACAGTTCACAGGAACAGGTAGAGTATCAAGAGCCGGAAACACCTGCTCCGCCCACTTTGCCTTTATCAGTACTTGAAAAACAGGTATTTGCCGATGATAGGCCTGAAGAATATTTTATACAAGGTTATCAGTATGCAGCAGAAGAAAAAGGTATTAAGTTAAAGGACCAAGCAGTGTCTTTTTCAGGCGGTGTACTTACTGCAGAAACAGCACCTGCATATTCAGGTGGTTCTGTAGAACGTGTCTATAGCAGTGCAGCGTATGTATATAAGGAAGATCCCAATACCATTTATCCAATTACAGGTTTTTTTCCGATAAAAAACGGTAATCGAGTAGACTGGTATTATACAACGCAAGAAGTGCAAACCGGTCAGGGCAGTTATGATAATATAACTGTTGGTTACTTGCTTGATATAACAAAGGTAGAAATTAGATTTTACTACTCAGTTGCGAATCAACAGTCATTTAACATTACTCCGGTAGATCAGAGTACAAGTCCCAATATAGGCGAATGGAAGGTACAGAACAAGAAGAACGCAAAACAAGGCGAAAAAGTAGTTGTTCAATTTACATTGCCTGTAAAATATAAATCTGCGAAAATATGGGTATACTCTGGTGGAAAAGATTACTATATTTTTGATACTCAAAAACTAGGAAATGGAATAGAAAAAGGAAACGAACCGTACAGCTACATTTTTACGTTTGAGATGCCCAATGGCAATACAGAACTGCGTTTTGTAGGTAATATATACGATAAAAAAGAGACGCGGTATTTTTCAGCGTTTTCAGATAACGATCAGTGGCAGACGGGAGAAAGAGGACGTTCCCTGGTTTATACCACCAAAATAGGCGATAAGGTTATTTCTTCACCTATATATGATAAGTGGTCCAGTGAGATTTATGGTTTGGGTGACTATATAAGTGGCGGTGAACCATATTTCCTCCGTGAACAATATGATAGAAAATACGGTGCTGATCAAACCGACCATCAGAATGTGCAAAAAGGTCAATATTCAATGAATGTTGTTTCAAATCCAATCTCAGGTAAAAAAATGACGGCTCCGGTTAGCACTTTTGTACCGGGTGAAGAGGTAAAATTTATTTTTGAAACAGGACGTGGTCATTCGAGCTTGGGATGGGGTTGGAAACCATATATACTGAATGTGGATGTCTATGAGGGAGCAGATAATTTTGAAACGAGCAACTTTAAAAGGGAACAAATCGTATTCCCAACTAAAGTAAACGATACAGTTTCCTTAGACTTATCAATGGGTGGTAACGTTACTGTTAAATGTCTTGAATATAATAATACAAGACCTGACAATGAGTATAAAAGAGAGTTACACTGGTATAAGTATGAGGTAACGGTAACAGGTGTCAGTTATGCATTTAAATTAGTGCAGAGTGAGGCGTCTTCTGCTCAAGTTAACTACGTTGTAAATCAGATGGATGGAATAGAAGAGGGAGAAGGAACGAGGAAAGCAAACAATTCTAAGTCTGACATAAATGGAAGCTATGTATATTATAAAGATGAGGCAGGCTTAGGTTTTGGTCCTTTAAAAAATAATACATCTCTCTTAGCACAGAATGTAATTAATGATAAGCAGATTTATTACGGTCTTAAAGTGAAAGAAGGTTATTCTCTTCCCAGCGCTACACTGAAAACCTATGACTCTAAAGTTAAATTGTTACCTCCTGAGAGTGCAGTGCCGGATGAGCAAGGAAGATATATGTATACATTGGACCGTACAAATAATAGTGGTGATCAAGAAAATTTTAATTCCCCATCAACGCTATCATTTGTCTCCGAACCAATTAACTTCAAGATAGAGTATTATTATAATAGCCAGGAATATGGCAAGCCATCCGGTGGGAACCCAATATTGACAGTTAATAACCTTGAAAACTATGTAATTGAAAATAAAATTCCATCTCTTCCTCAGGGTCAGTATCTAGAGGGATTTGAAGTTTTAATTCTGCCGAACGGAAATTTCGATGAAAGTTATAAAGTGCCACGGCTGGCAACAGGAACAAATAATGTCTGGCATTCAGGCGATGTTATCAACGTAAACAATATTTATGATTACATCTCGAAAAAAGGATGGCTGAAAGCAGGAGTGACCAGTTACAATATTAGAATTCGTGCGAAGACAACAACTTCGTCGACGAATAGCTGGCTGCCAAACCTGCAGTACAAGATATATGAACAAAAGCAGTATAATTTATATAACAACGGCAGCATTACAGACCATTACAAACCTGCAAACTTTACAGAAGTAAAAAGTGGTACTGTTGGTGGATATCAAGGTTCATCCGTAGTTTTGGGCAGATATCCGGAAACTGTAGAGAATGACAGAGGCAAGTTTGTGCTGGGTGGATTCAGCCAAACTGGTACCGACAGAGTTGAAAGTAATGGACAGCTGATAGGTCAGCTGTTCTATATCAGCGCAGCAAATGTACAGGTAGATTTGCAAACTTTAAACAACTCACTGTCTCAGCAGGACAAAAACAGTTTGAAGAATGCATTAAATGCTGCAAACACCTGGAATACAAACAATGCACATACGCTGTTTACCGGCAGCAACCAAGAACAGCACGTCATTGATATTAATTCCATTCACAGTCAGATGCCTGCAACGCTTTCAGACGGAAGGAAGTTTAAGGGTTGGACTCTGAAAAAAGCAGACGGCGGAACATTTGATTTCGCAATTAACTTCAGCTCTACCCTGTCAAACTTGAATTTGTACCTCATGGGAAACGGAAGTCAAAATTATGGCGGTGAGCAAGGTAAAGCTGCTTGGAATGAAATTTTTGGAACTATGGTAAACGGTAAACGTCAAAAGGGTACAGGTCAAATTACACTTGTTCCTGTTTATGAGGATACCACTAAACCGATAGGCTCCGTTCAAAGTCCTACAGCTACTAAAACCGTTTATACCAAAACAGGCTTTGACATTGTAAACTCCTATACTTACACAGGAAACTGGGAGACGCAAAAAAATGATTTTTATGTTGCTCTATGGAGGGACAAAGGAAATCAGTCAGAGCTATGGGTGAAAAAAAGCGGTCCTGTAAATGGTGGCGCCAATAAAGTAACCTTTAACGCTGCAACTGATATTGTGGCAACTCCTACAAATACCAACAAACCAGAAGAAGGTGGTACTGTAACGGTTACTTACCATGTAAAAGGTCATAATGATATTGTAAAGAGTAAAGAAGACCAGGCAGTATATACTGCTTATGCATGGAATAGTAAAAATGGCAATGGGCAGCAGATAACGGCTGACAATAAGGAGTCGTTAAAGCTTGCTGCTAAGTTTACTACCAATGTTACAATGAAACCTCTCGCAATTCAATCAACAAGCTCGAATATGCATCAAGAGTTATCCACTATGACTGTACATCCTGAGCAGGACTTTGAGTTGTCGGCCGCAACATTTAAATATGATACAGGCTATTATGAAGGAAACAATCCACAATCAATTGCAGAAAGCCTAAAATCTGATTTAAATTTAGCGTTATATAAACAGCCTCCTAACCAAAGTAATACTTATAATTTATGGGCAGATAAAAACGGTGGTACCGCATCAGGTATGGAAGGCAGTCAGTCAAAGGTAGCGGCACCTACGATTAGTGTGGATACCGCAGCGGGTACCTTTAGTGTTTCTTATCAAATTAAGAACATTGTAAAACAGAATAAAACCTCAACCGTTGACTGGTCATATGACCATAATGCCAAATATAGAGTGTATGCATGGAACGAGACAAATGGTAATTATACATCAAACAATGTACATACAAATGGTCAACAGAGTGTTCCAAGTATTACCACTCCAACACAGATGGCGTTCCATGAGCCTGAGTATTATGTAGAAGTGCCAAAACAACTTGCGCTTACAGATGACCAGGGTTTCGTAGAGGGCGAGCAAAGCAGCAGCTATGCAGGTGTCTTAAGTAAAGTAGCTTTTAAAACAAAAGAAGATGGAAGTCAAATTGCCAATACGTTGCCATCTATTCGAGTGAAGGTAGAAGATAAGGCAACTATGACAATAAACGGAACTTCTGCCGGCGCAGATGCTGATACCCGAGAAGTTTTGGTATACGACCAAGACGGTAATCGGAATGAAGGTACTAACCAAGACGGCAAATTGTACTCTGATATAGGAATACTTTCTCAAGATACTCAGTCTCTGCCGTTTAGACTGAATACATTGCGTTCACCTACTCTGGGAGTTACTTATATCGCAACAATCCATTATCTATTCGAACCAATACAAACAACGCCTTAGATAAGGGAGGAATTTTAGTATGAGAAAATACAAGCATGTTTTAATTTCCTTCTTCCTTTGTCTGTTAACGGCAGTTACGGTTTGTGCCGCCCAAGTATCTGCAGCTGAAAGCAGCGATGAAGGCAGCATGGAGGTAAGCTTTGTTGTTGTAAATAACGACGGCGCTGACAATCCAATTATTGTAGATAAAGGAGAGCCTATTAAAACAGGTGACAACAGTAATCCGCAAGTGTACTTTTATTTCTTAGTTGCAGCATTACTCATTATGCTGCTGATATTGATTATCAATAAAAGAAGAGAACAAACTTAGCAAAAATTAAAATAATCAGTATATTAAATTTTCTATTGAAAATTTATATAAAAAATTTAAAACATATTTAAGGAGAGATTATATCATGAAAAAATCAAGTAAAGTATTATCATCCGTATTAGCATGTGCAATGTTGGCAGCAGTAGCAGCAACAGCGGTATCAGCAGCGGAGCAAAGTACGACAGTAGGGTACAGAGCAGGAACAACGGATCCGGGAGGAACAGGAAGTTACCTTGTGGAAATTCCCAAAGATGTAACATTCACCCAAAAAGGTGAAACAAAAGATTTTAGTGTAGATTTGCTGGTGTGGGATGAAACGATAAACGATTATGCACAAGCAACATCTACAACATTTTTACCTGATAAGCAGGTAAATGTAAAGGTAAAATCAGATTATGGTTTTAAATTGAAGAAATCAAATACAGATGCAGATGAAGCAGCCGGTGTATATACCTACAAAGTAAAAGCAACAGAAGGTGCTGGCACATATGATACCAATATCAAAGGAGCAGCTAAAACAGCAGTAGAGGTAGGTAATTTGTCTAAAGACAGAGTAGATATTACCGGGCAAGTAACATTGACAGATTTGCCAAAAGCAGCAGTGAAAGGAGATGTCTACAAGGATACATTAACGTATGTGCTAACAGAACAGCCAAAAGGCGGTAGTAATTAACTTGTAGAAAAGTAGGAATGTCGAAGGTGCAGGAAAAAGTAGAATAGCAAGAAAAGCAGGAAGTGAAAGGAGAAGGAAGCAGAGTCAAACAAAGTAGGAAGGTAAGAAGAAACGCAGGAGTAAGCAAGGAAGCAGAAAAGGGGAGCAAGGAAGAAGAGAGCAAGCAGCAAAAGACGGGGAAAAACGTCAGCTGCAACAGCGGTATCAGCAGCGGAGCCGGTAGAGCAAAGTACGACAGTAGGGTACAGAGCAGGAACACCTGCTACAACAGATGCAGATGCAGGTACCTATCTGTATGAGGTTGACAAAGCCAGTGAATGGACAGCGATAACAGCTGAAAATGCGAATACCGCGGTAGCAGTAGGAGAACGAAACAGTACTACAGCAAGTATAGATGGACGAGTATCATTAATAAAGGAGCCGGTAGGAGCAATTAAAGGAGAAACATACAAAGATACATTAACATATGTGATAACAGAAAGACAAAATCCTGATAATTCACATAAAGAAAAGTAGGAATGTCGAAGATACAGCAAAAAGTAGAATAGCGAGAAAAGCAGGCAGGATAATGTAAAAAGGCAGTAGCCATATTCATATATTAACTGAAGAATTAAGAAAGGAAGAAACCTAATATGCGGTATCAAGTAAAAGAAGAGATAAACTCTGAAAAGCAGTTTATAGATGAGAAAGGTAAAAGATGGTCCTATATTACGACAAACCAATATAGGCAGCTTCCGGAAAATGAAAAAAGAATTTGCGGAGATTTGCGCAAAAAAGATAGCAATAGTACGGAACGTATTCTATACACCAAGGAGCAAGAAATTGGGCTCTATCCGTATAAAGTAGCTCCCAAATGGAATGAAAAAGTAATAGGATATATTCGAGTGGATACAGAAGATAGCACAACCGAAGCACCTGTTTGCTGCGTTCGTATTCTACAGATATCATGGTTAAAAGCTTTGTTAATTCCGGCAATTATTGTTTTTATAATAGCGGGTATAATAGCAGGTATTAGTTGGTACGTAAATAAAGACAACATTCCGGGATTAGATGAAACTACAGTTGCGTATCAGCCAGCAGGTGTAGAAAATAAAGATCCAAGTAAAATATCAATTCCGGGTATAGGTACAATTACGGCGAAAGAAAATAATCCGCATGTGGAACAGACATTGCTTAATCCAAAAGGCAATCAATGCTACTTTATATTCCGACTTGTACTTTGTGATACCAAAGAAGTTTTATACGAATCAGGTATGGTAAAACCGGGGTATGCAGTTATGGAATTTGACATGAAACGTGGACTTAGCTCTGGCATATATGATGTAATTTTAGAAATTGAAACAAGAGATATTAACAATTATGAAAGCCAGCTCAATGGAGGAAATATCAATATTAAATTAGAAGTAAATTAGGAGATGAAATTAAAATGAATAACCAACACCTTGAAATGAAAAAAATACGGGACAATCATAATCATGTATGGCAGTATATTCCCTTAAATTCTGCAAGTAGAATCCATCATAATCAAGTTGTAGGTGATGTTTTGTGTAGGCGCAATCAAAAACCGATTGGTACATTAACCCGTACAACTCAAGATGGAGAAACACAAGTTTTAGATATCTATCCCTATAAGGAAAAGTTAGGCTATAGTGATAAAATAGTAGGGTATATTATTTACGAAGAAAATGATATTGAAACTAAATATGTGCGTATTGTAAAAAAATCTGGTGTAAAAATATGGATTCCTATCTTGATTGCTCTACTATGTTTGGGCATTGCGGGAGGTGTTACTTGGTATATATTAGGGAATACTTCCGGGCCAAATTTAGACAAAGCGGCAATTGCCTACCAACTTCCGGGAGGAGCAAAAAATACAGACCCTAACAAAATTTCAATTCCGGGATATGGCACTCTTTCTATGAATCAACAAACTGGAATGGTGCACACTGTTTTGTTAAATCCGGAAGGAAATCCATGTTACTTTACTTATATTATTAGATTAAAAGATACAGGAGAAGAGTTGTATCATACAGAATTGATTGAGCCCGGAAAAGCAATTCAAGAATGGAAAATAAATAAAAATCTGGAAAAAGGTGAATATGCAATTGAAATACAGATAGATACAGCTGCGCTGGAAGACTACACACAGGCAACTAATGGTAGTATTATAAACGCTACATTAGTAGTGGAATAATAATTATATAGAGGGAAACATGTTGAGTACAAATTTAAACATTTATCAAAAAAATAAAACATCAACTTTATATATCATAAAAAAAATAACTGCATATATCCTGATTATGTGTTTGTTCTGTTTGACTCTGGTAGGATGTGGCGAAATACATGCGAAACATTCTATTGAGGGCAAAGGATTTGAAACGATACATCTGGACACTTTAGAGTTTCATGGAACCAAATCAGAGTTTATGGAAGAGGTAAAACCACCTGAACCCGTAGAATATTATAATTATTTTGAGCCGCATTCCGGATACCAATATTTTGTAATATCAGGAACTTTGAAAAATAATGGTGATAGTCAGGTTTTGCCCGATAACTGTAAAATAACTGCGCTGTGCGGAAATACAGTAAAAGACGGGAGAATGGTTGTTTTGAATCAAGAAAAATCAAATTTTGTAGATACCATTCAAGCAGGAGAGGAATCTCAGTGTTACATTATGGTACTGTTGAAGGATGAGGAACCGCAGCCTTCTAATATTACTTTTTATTACAACCAAAATTTTTCTAAAGCTGAAAATAACAGTTTTGACTATGAATATATTTGTCAATTATAAAAAATATACCGTTTACCAAGTACTATAGCTAAAAGTTAACGATTGCTTTTATACAGTATTCCTTGTCTGCTTTATATATTTAATTTATAAAAGATAGAAATTTTTCTCTAAAAATTTGATTAATTAAAAATTAAGAATAGAATGAATATACAGAAGATTATACAACTTCAGGATATTCATTCTATTTTTTATTAATAAGGTTTATCATATTATATTTAATACCATTACTCCTTTTTGAGTAGGTTTGCAAATAAACACGGAGTTTAATTCTTGCTTTAGGATATTGGAGCAAAAAAGCGCTTGCTGTTCTGTTTCAAAAATCCCGAATACCGCGGAACCACTGCCGCTCATACAAGCGCCGAGCGTGTTGCTTTGCATCATAAGCTCCGTAATCGTATGTACATCTGTAAGGGACATAGCCTCTTGGAACACGTTTTTCATATTTTGTGAGACAGCTGACAAATTTTGTTCTTTTAGCGCCTTGCATATGATTTGTGTGTTGGGACGCTGTAAAATAACTGCGTTGTCTACGGTATGATATGCTTCTTGTGTGCTGACCGAAACAGGAGGTTTACAAATTACAATATAACAAGACGGAAGAGCAGGAAGGGGAGAAAGCTGCTCTCCAATTCCTGTAGCAAGCATCGTGCCGCCGAATATACAAAATGGTACGTCCGCACCAACTTGTACCCCTATTTCACATAGCTGATCCTGTGTAAGATGGGTTTGAAACAGCCGGTTTAAACCATGTAGCACAGCGGCTGCATCAGCGCTTCCTCCGGCCAAGCCTGCCTGACTGGGAATGTATTTTTCAATATAAATGGAAACAGAAGGTTTGATATTACAATACTGAAAAAATAAATCCGCAGCTTTATAAGCAGTATTTTGTTCCATAGGACAAAGAGAAGGCAGGGAACAAGAGACTGAAATATTTTGGGAGGAACCCATATCTGTAATGGTTACTTTATCGTGTAAAGATACAGACTGCATAATCATTTCCAATTGATGATATCCATTTTCCAGTACGCCTGTAATATCCAAGGATAAATTAATTTTTGCAAAAGCTTTGAGTGTAAGGGTTCGAGGATATGACATAATCAGCCTCCTGTTATAAGTTAAATAATGCAAGTCGCTTAATGTCGATAATGTGTTCGGGACACATTTCGTGGCAGCAATAGCAGCGTATACAATTGTTATATATAATATAAGCTTTTTTGTTCTTGATTTCAATGGTATGTTGTGGACAGCTTTCAGCACATTTACCGCAGCCGATGCATTTGTTCGTGCGGATTTTTGGGACAGGTGTGGCAATTTTTGCGGCAAGCGGTCTCAAAAAAGAAGGCAAATACTGAATAAAATCGCTTGATTTCGACTGTGGCGGCAAAAAGTCAGAAATGACAGTTTCGGTTAATGACGCACCCAGAATCTCTATTTCTTCTACGGAATTTGGACAAATCCCGCGTTCCATGGCAGAACGTAGCATAAAAATTTCCGAAGGCTTCAAAGAGATAACAGAAGCGCAGACCATATCCACAGCATAAGGATTGGTGCCTCCGACAATTGTTCCGATAAACCTTGGTTTCCCGCCGGAAGGGCCGTTTCCTTCCATACCCATAACTGCGTCCATAATTGCAATGTGCGGACGTATTGCCTCACATAAATCCACGAGCATTTCACTGAACTCTTGTTTATCGGGAAAACGGCAGTGCAATTCCGGTTTCATCAGACCGGGAACCACTCCAAACATGTTTTTCACAGCGCCTGACATTCCCGTCATACAGTGTGTTTTTAATTTTCCGACATCAATGATGAGGTCTGCGTCCAAAATAGGGGAGATGACCTGGAATTCTTTGCAACGGACTGCCTTGCGTGCTTTCAAAGAACGATAAGAACAATCTGTATTGAGCAGGAAACCGTACTGCTGTGCTATATTTGTATATCCGCAAGACTGATAAATATGTTTTACCGTTGATGGAGTATATCTTCCTCCCGAGCTTTCGGCAATGGTAACCTTTCCTCCAAGTTCTTTCACTTTAGTGCCTACTGCAGCCACCAATAATGGGTGAGTAATGATAGCAGTGTCAGGGTTGCATTTCATGAGCAAATTTGGTTTTATGATGACATTTGCACCCTGAAACAAAAAACGGTTTAGCTGAAGATGGTCAAATATGTCATCCACTGCCTGTTTTAACGACCCATATTGATATTCTGTACACGAGGCTAAATATACTTGTTCCATTTGATATGCTCCTGTCAGTAAGAAAAATAAAAAAGCTTCACCTTGCGGTGAAGCTGGCAAGGCTAATTGCTGCCGCGTTCCTTCAAGAAACGTTGAATGCGGCTGAGCGCCTCAGTAATATGATTTAACGAATAGGAATAAGAAACACGGAGGAAACCTTCTCCGCAGTCGCCAAAAGCGTTTCCGGGAACAACCGCAACGTGTTCTTTGCGCAGCAGTTCTTCTGCGAATTGTTCTGAAGTAAGCCCTGTACTTTTGATACATGGGAACACATAGAAAGCGCCTTCCGGTTCAAAACAAGTAAGACCCATTGCATTGAAAGCGTCTACGATTAATCTGCGACGTGCATCGTATTGACTGCGCATATAGGCAATATCATCGTCACCGTTTTTCAGCGCTTCTGTTGCAGCATATTGCGCCATGGTTGGAGAACTCATAATTGCATATTGGTGCAGTTTTGTCATAGGGTCTATGATTTCATGGGGACCAACTGCATATCCGAGTCTCCAGCCGGTCATAGCATACGTTTTGGAAAAACCGTTTACAACTACAGTGCGTTCTCTCATACCTTCGATTTCAGCAAAACAAACGTGACTTTCTTTGCCGTAGGTTAACTCGCCGTAGATTTCGTCTGAAAGTACCAACAAGTTGTGTTCACGTACCACCTCTGCAATTTCTTCCAAATGTTCGCGGCGCATAACGGCGCCTGTTGGGTTGTTTGGAAATGGCAGAATCAACAGTTTGGTTTTCGGCGTAATTTTCTCCCGCAATGCTTTTGCTGTTAAGCGGAAGTTATCTTCCATTTTGGTTTCTATGGTAACAGGAACGCCTTTTGCCATTTCTGTCATAGGGACGTAACATACAAAGCTTGGTTCAGGGATTAATACTTCATCTCCGGGATTAATTAAAGCGCGGATACAAAGGTCAATGGCTTCTGAGCCGCCAACAGTAACAAGCACTTCACTTTCGGGATGATAAGTTACATGATATTTTCTCTCAACCCATTTACAGATTTCTTGGCGCAGTTCAAAAAAACCGCGGTTTGGAGAGTACCATGTTTTGCCTTGTTGCAATGTATCGATTGCCTCCTGACGAACATGCCAAGGAGTAGAAAAGTCAGGTTCCCCGATACTCAAAGAGATAACGTCTTCCATTTCATTTGCAATATCAAAAAATTTACGAATGCCGGAAGGCTTTACTGCTTTTATTTCATGATTCAGTAAAGATTCATAGTCAATCATTACAGTAGGTTCCTCCGATCTTCTTCTTTTGGAGAGGTTAAAATAACGTCTCCCTCTTTATAGCGTGTTAAAATAAAGTGAGTTGCGGTGGAAAGAACAGAATCCAAAGGAGATAGTCTTTTTGCAACAAACATTGCAATATCCTGAATGCTGTCTCCGTGTACCATAACAGCCAAATCAAAGCCGCCTGACATAAGGTAAACGCTTTCTACTTTACTGAACTGCATAATTTTTTTTGCAATCTCATCAAAGCCGCTTTCTTTTTTTGGCTGTACTTTTAATTCAATCAAAGCGGTGGTTTTATGATGGTCTACTTTTTCCCAGTTAATCAGCGCTTTGTATCCTTTGATAATACCTTTTTGTTGGTAATCTGCTATTTCTTTTTCCACTTCTTCTTCCGTTTTGCCAAGCATCACTGCCAGCTGTGCATTGGTAAGACGTGCGTTTTCGTTTAATAGGCTTAATAAATCCATAATGACACTCCTTTATTTATGTGAAACATAATATCTGTTATTCCAATGGTAATAATACAGGTTCGCGGTTTACAAAGATGGTAATGTGGTCAAAACCGGCGCTTTGCGCAATTTGGTATCCTTCTTCCACACCGGAACCGATATCCGCCCATCTGTGGGCGTCCGAACCAATGGTAAGATATTTACCGCCCAATTCCTTAAACCGTTTAATTACAGTTGGACAAGGCATTGTTTTACCAATTGCCTGTCTCAGACCGGACGTATTTAATTCCAGTGCTTTGTTTTGATCAATCAGTGCTTTTAAAATATCATCTACACGGTCTTTGTAAACTTCATAGCTGACTTCTCTGTGTTGTTCACCGACAATATAACGTAACGGATACGTTAAATGGGTCAAAGAATCAAATTTGCCCCATGCAATCAGTTCCATAATTTCATCAAAATACGTACAGAGCAAATCATGTATGTCCAGTTTGTTATAATCTAGCAGATAAAAATCCTCCAGACCGCGAATGTTGTGAAGAGAGCCAAGCACAAAATCAAAATCACATTCTGACAAAATTGATTCGGCAGCCTGTAAATTTTGCGTTGCCTGCCCAAGTTCAATTCCTTTATATAAATGCAGCTTGCCGTTTAACGCGGCCGCCGCTCGTTTGGTCTCCACGAAAGAATCTTTGATAGTTTTTGCATAATTTCTTTCTTCATACATATTACATTCACAATGGTCTGTGATGGTAAGTGCATATAATCCCATTTTCATGGCATAATCACATAGCATCATGACAGGGTCATTTCCGTCATGGGAAAAGCAGCTATGTACGTGTGAATCGGAAATGGTAGTATATTTCATCATATATCATTCCTTTCATTGGAGAATCTTATCATTTTTTATTAGAATATATGGTTATTTTCTATCATACCACATACCATACTTTTTTTGTAGATAAAAATGAAAAAAAGCAATCGTTATTTTCCTAACAAAGTTTTTACGGTCTTGTCGAATTGCTCCGTCGAAATAGAAAGAGATTTCGGGTTTTTGTCTTGACAGAATAGGGATTCTCCTTCATAATTATGAATAACTTATGAAATATTTTTGGAGGTATTGTTTATGCGTGCTGTTATTACAGTATTAGGCAAAGATATGGTTGGTATTTTGGCAAAAGTTTCTGCAAAATGTGCAGAGGTAGATGTGAATGTCATTGAGGTGACACAATCTATTTTACAGGATTTGTTTGCGATGATTATGATGGTGGATATTTCAAAATCAAAAGTTCCGTTTGATGAATTGGTAGACAGCCTAAAGAAAATCGGAGATGACATGGGATTGAAAGTACACGTAATGCACGAAGATATTTTCAATTCTATGCACCGCATTTAATTTGTTATCATAGGTAAGCTTCTTTTATCGCAATAGGAAAGGATTTGAAGTATGGTTAATTCACGTGACATATTAGAAACCATCAATATGATAGACAACGAACATTTGGATGTACGTACCATTACAATGGGTATCTCTTTGTTGGATTGTATTGATTCTAATATCCAAACAGCTTGTACAAAAGTTTATGATAAAATTTGCCGCTATGCCAAAGACTTGGTAAAAACCGGTGAAGATATCTCCAAAGAGTATGGGATTCCGATTATTAATAAAAGAATTGCGGTTTCTCCGATTGCTATGCTGGCAGGTGCATGCAATGGAAAAAGCCCAATTTATTTTGCGCATGCTTTGGATAAAGCTGCAAAAGAAGTTGGCGTTAACTTTATCGGTGGATATTCCGCTTTGGTACATAAAGGTTTCAGCGCAGGAGACTATGCATTGATTTCCAGTATTCCGCAGGCTTTGGCTGAAACGGATTTCGTTTGTTCCTCTGTTAATATCGGCTCTACAAAAGCAGGTATTAACATGGATGCTGTTGCCAAAATGGGTAAAGTGGTGCGCAAAGCAGCAGAACTGACCGCTGATAGAGATTGCATCGGTGCAGCAAAATTGGTAGTGTTCTGTAATGCTCCGGAAGATAATCCGTTTATGGCGGGTGCATTTCATGGTCCGGGAGAACCGGACTGCGTTATTAATGTTGGCGTTTCCGGTCCGGGTGTAGTGCGTGCGGCTGTTGCACAGGCAGGCGATTGTGACATCACCGAAATTGCCAATATTGTAAAGAAAACTGCCTTTAAAATTACACGTACCGGTCAATTGGTAGCACAGGAAGCTTCCCGCAGATTGTGCGTACCATTTGGCATTATAGATTTATCTTTGGCCCCTACTCCTGCTGTGGGCGATTCCGTTGCTTACATTTTGGAAGAGATGGGACTTGAAAATTGTGGCGCGCATGGCACCACAGCAGCGCTTGCATTGTTAAATGATGCCGTAAAAAAAGGCGGTGTCATGGCATCTTCCCATGTTGGCGGTTTGTCCGGCGCATTTATTCCTGTATCTGAAGACGCAGGTATGATTCATGCTGCAAGAGCAGGCGCCCTTACCTTAAATAAACTGGAGGCAATGACAGCTGTTTGTTCTGTTGGACTGGATATGATTGTAATTCCCGGAGACACAACCGCTGATATTATTTCCGGTATTATTGCAGATGAGGCTGCTATTGGTATGGTGAACAGTAAGACAACGGCTGTTCGTTTGATTCCTGCGATTGGTAAAAAAGCAGGAGAAGAATTGGATTTTGGAGGCTTACTGGGTAAAGGACCGATTATGGAAGTAAACCGAAATTCTCCAAGTACTTTTATTAATCGCGGCGGCAGAATTCCTGCTCCGCTGCAAAGCTTAAAAAACTAATTTCTTTTTTGCTAAATTTCGACCGCAAAGTTGAGTTCTGTACATTTTAACTAAAATTTTTCACATGTTTTTTCATACAACGTAGTATTTACAATTTGTCAATGCAATAAAGTATGAATTATTTAGGTTTAATATGCGATTATGGTTAAAAATAGGCTTGATTTTGCGGTTGTTATTTGTTATATTTAATGAGTATTGTCAAGAGTGCGGCAAAATGGTGTTATTTGTTGCTATTCACAAATTCAGAGGTTTTATTTTAGAGCTCTACATAGCAACTTAAACAATATACGCCTCACATTTATGCAAAGTCTGTTAATAATCAGTTTAATTGGTATTAATAGTTTTGCATGCGACATACATTACATATTATACGAGAGGTGTTGGTTTGCAGGACATCAAATGAATGAATGTTTTATATTGGTTTTATACCTTTGCGGATAAAAGCTTGCTTTTGCTGTACCGCTTGTAATTGTCTTTTATTACATATGTGATTTTGTCATTTTAACATAAGAGATAGTATATATTTATATTAAATAAGTATTGCTAGTTAAGTGAACAAAATAAGGTGGGGTGTAAAGCAATGCTTTTTAGAAACAATGTTATAATTCCGTATGGAATTTTTGTTGATTTAATGTGTTGTGAATTGGCATTTGGCTCGTTATAATATATTTGTATCAAGCTCAAGCAAAGCTCAAATTTGTTGCATTTAAAAGGAGGTGCGGTCAAAGTGCAGGACATAGTCAAACAAATAGTTGATATGGACCGTAAAGCCAGAGAGATTACTGCCGCTGTTGAACAGGACAGATTAAACTCTGAAAAGGAAATTGCTCAAAAACGCGTTGAACTACGCGCTGAGTACCTTGCAAAAGCTAGAGAGGCTATTCCTTCTAGTGAATCCCAGGAACGCGCTGCCGCTGAAAAAGAGTGGGAGATTGTTGCGAAAAAACATGCAGATCTATCACGAGAACTGGACGAGCTTTACAGCAAAAAGGGTGACGAATGGGTTAATAACATCGTTGCACAAGTGATAGGGGAGTGATTGCATGCTTGCCAGTCTTTCTTCCAATGCTGTTTCAGCAAAAGCGAGAGGTATGCACGGTAAACGTCTGACAAACAACAATTTTATGGATCTCCTAAATTGTAAAACTGTTCATGATGTTGCCTACTACCTCAAAAACCGCACAAGCTATAACAAACTCCTTGCAGGAATCAACGAGAACGAAGTTTCCCGTAGTGAACTTGAGGTTTTGTTAAAGCAAAAAATCTTTGACGACTGCTCCGATCTTGGTAGGTATGGAGCGTCGGTAGGAGAACGTTTTTCAGATTATTTAATCATGCGTAGTGAGATTGAACAAGTGATGCATAGTTTAATTCTGTTAAACTCCGGTAAAGATGACGGATATGTAAATTACATGCCTGAATTTTTGCAGAAGAAAACAGGAATCGATTTGGATGCTCTTAGCCAAATCAAAACTTATGACGACTTGCTCAGAGCATTGGGCAACACCCCATATGCAAAAGTAATCGCTCCATTTAAACCGGAGCCGGGTAAATTGCTCGACTACACCAAGATTGAAAATGCCCTTTACACATTCCTCTATAACACTGTTTTCACAATGATTAAGAAGAATTATAAGGGTGGAGCTGCAAAACAACTCCGAGATATTTTCAATTCCTACCTGGATTTGGATAACTATGTGCGTATTGTTAGAATGAAAACATTCTACAAAGCGCCGCCGGAGGCAATTCGCGATGCGCTATTGCCGTTTACTACCATTAGAAAGCACTTTATTGATGCGATGATTGAGGCCAAAGATGAAGAAGAAGTTCACGCTATCATGGCACAAACTTCCGTTGGTAAACGCTATCTAAAGGGTACAGAAGGGTTTGAAGATGATATTCCTTTGCGTGTTCAATATGATACCGCAAACCACCACATTCATTTTTCCACACACCCTTCCGTAGTTTTGTTATCCTATATCTTTGTAAAGCAAGCTGAAGTATATGATATCATCACCATTTTGGAAGGCATCAGATACCATCTTGCACCAAGCAAAATAGCAAAATTACTTACCATCGTCAATTTTCAATGAAAGGAAGTGTCGAGTAATTGGCTGTTGTAAAGCTGAAAGAAGTAAGCATTATCGGCAAGCTGTCTGAGCTGGATAAAGTAGCAACAATCTGTGGTCAATCAAATGTATTCCATTCAGATAATGCTATGAATTTCTATGCAGACACTCCGGATTTCACTGCTTACAATGAAGACAATCCATATGCAGAGCCATTGCAACAACTCAACGATGCTATTGTCAAGGCAAACAAAACTTTGACTCTTTTAGACACCAAAGAGACAAAGAACATTCATATGGATAACGATGCAATGATTTCTTATGCAAAAGAAATTGCTGCTCAAATCAATGAATGGGAAAAAGAAAAGAAAGAAGCCGAAGACAAAATTAAAGAGTACACATCCGTAATTGATGATATGGGTCACTTTGTAGGCCTAAACCTCAATTTGGATGAAGTAAATTCTTGTGAGTTTGTTCAGGTTCGTTTTGGTGCATTGCCAAAAGAGAATGTAGAGAAACTGGCTGTCTATAAAGACAACCCAGACGTTATCTTTACTCCATGCACAACTGACGATAAGTATCAGTGGGGTGTATATTTTACGCCAATCACTGCAGCATCATCTGTTGACCGCATTTTCTCAAGCTTAAAGTTTGAGAGAGTAGAGTTAAACGAGCTAAAGGGTTCCCCTGAAGCAATTGTGGCAGATGTTCGTGCAAAGCGTGACGCCGAAGTTGCCCTTGTAAAAGAGATTGAATCTAAAATTGAATCTCTTTGGAGACAGGAAGGTACTAAACTACAACAAGTATTTTCTCTTCTGACAGAGAAAAACGTTTACTTTACATCTATCTGCCGCAACGCAGCAAGATACGATGACAACTTTGTTGTTGTAGGTTGGATTCCTGCAAAAGCGGAAAGTGCATTAAAAGCTGAACTAAGTAAACTGAATTTGATGGAAGTTTCCTTCAAAGGCGGTCAAGAAGCGAAAAAGCACAATCCACCAACAAAAATTAAAAATGCTGGTATTTTCAGACCATTCGAATTCTTTGTTGATATGTATGGTATGCCTAACTACAATGAATTCGATCCAACTCCATTCGTTGCAATTACATACACCATTTTGTTTGGTATTATGTTTGGCGACCTTGGACAAGGACCTTGTATCGCAATTGTTGGTTTCTTAATGTGGAAACTGAAGAAAATGGCTATCGGTAAAATCTTGATTCCTTGCGGTATTTCATCTGCTATATTCGGTATGATTTACGGTTCGGTATTTGGTTTTGAAGAATGGCTTAACCCAATGTACGAAGCAATGGGAATTGCAGGCGCTCATGGAAAACCAATCCATGTAATGGATGGCGCAACTTCTCAGTTAGTTATTTACGCAACCATCGGTTTTGGTGCTTTGCTAATTATGATCGCTATGGGTATTGGTATTGTTTCAAATATCAAACAAGGTCACTTAGAGCATGCACTATTCGGTGAAAGCGGTCTTGCTAGCCTTATGCTTTACATTGGTATTATCGGTTTTGGTTTGACTCAATTCTTAGGTTGGCCAATTGCAACTTTTGGTGGAAGCGTTAATATTTGGGTTTGGTTATCCATCTTAGTATTCCTACCATTAATCGCAATTCTACTGAAGGGTATCCTTGGCCCATTGTGCGAAGGTAAACCTTGGAAACCTGCAAGCTGGGGCGACTACTTTATGCAAAGTTTCTTTGAAATCATTGTTATGTTCATCGAATACTTGGCACACACCATGTCTTTCCTTCGTGTAGGTGCATTCGTTCTTGTTCACGCCGGTATGATGCTGGTTGTATTCACACTTGCAGACATGGCAGCAAGCATGATGCCAGTTTACATTATTATCGTAATCATTGGTAATATCATTGTTACTTGCCTAGAATGTCTACTTGTATGTATTCAGGTTCTTAGACTTCAATACTACGAACTATTCAGCCGTTACTATGATGGTAGCGGACGCAAGTTCGAACCAGTTACAGTAAAAGCTGCTGAATAATTATTGCAGTGATACTAAATAAAAAACAAAAAATACTTAAAAAACTTTAAAAATTTTAATTGTTAAGTTTTGGAGGAAATATTATGACTTACGTATTAATTGCTTTGCCACTTATCGCTATTATTGCTTCCGTATTTTTCGCAATCAGAGCTGTTAAAAAAGGAAAGAAAGCTAAAACAGCATTTAAATCTCAAGTTATCGCATTTGCTGCAGTTGCAGTATTGACATTCGCAATCCCAATGGTAGCTTCCGCTACAACAGCTGCTGAAGATGCAACTCCAGCTACAACAGCTGCAGCTGCTGAAGAAACAACTGCTGCTGACACACAAGATAAAAACTTCCAAAATGGTATGGGTCTACTAGCTGCTGGCTTCGTAACAGCTATCTCCGGTATCGGTGGTGGTATCGCTGTTGCTGCTGCTGCTCCAGCTGCTATCGGTGCAACTTCTGAAGATCCAAAAGTATTCGGTAAAGCTTTGATTTTCGTTGCTCTTGGTGAAGGTATCGCTCTTTACGGTTTGCTTATCTCCATCTTGATCTTGAACAAAGTTGCTTAATTTTAAGAAAGCAGGTGGCATCACATGCGCTTTCACCTTGTAAGCGATAATGAGGACACCCTGGTTGGTATGCGTTTAGCAGGTGTTGACGGTGTTTTAGTCAAAGAACCTGAACTCGCACAAAAGGCTATAAACGAGGCAATGAACAATCCAAGCGAGATTGCTGTTGTATTATTAACAGAAGGCGTTGTGGCTATGTGTTCAGAATTTGTTTATGACCTTAAACTAAACCGCAAGCGTCCGCTTATTGTGGAAATTCCTGAAAGGGGCGGCAACGGTCGCGCCAAAGATTCTATTACCCGTTATGTCCGCGAGGCTATCGGGATTAAGATTTAGTTTCTATTTTGCAGCTTGGCCGCTATTGCGGCGGAACGGGGGTTAATATGGCTTCAAATGTCGATAAATTGAGCAAATTCAACTCCGCCATTAATCACTATGCTGAATCACAACGTGAGAAAATCTTGAAAGATATCGCTGACTATCAAGCAAGAGAGCTGGAAGAAACAGCTAACAATGCTAAAATTGAGGCAGATCGTCTTTTGGTTAAAGAGTTGGCGGAAATGCGTGATCGCATTATGCGTGAAATGTCCCATCGTGAGATGGATTCTCGCAGAGAATTGCTTACTAAACGCCAAGAAATTTCTGAGAAAGTATTCGAAAGAGCTGAAAAAGCTTTAATCGAGTATACACAAAAAGCAGAATACGCATCTTTAATGGAGCGTTATGCTGCTAACATTGCAAAAGTATTAACTGAACCAGGTACCGTAGTATACGTAAAATCTGGCGATGAAAAATACAAAGCACAAATTGAGAAAGCTTTTGGCGATACTGTAACAATTGCAGTAGATGATAAGATTAAAATTGGTGGACTTCGCGCTGAAAACGTAGCAATGCGTTTGGCCGCGGATGAAACACTTGATTCCATTCTTGCAAGTAAACGTGGATGGTTTGAAGAAAATTCGGGAATGGCTGTGGTCTGAGCCGGAAATACCCATTTATAATGGAGATGAGTTTGATGGAAAATCAGAATGTTATATACGGCATTAATGGACCGGTTGTTACCGTAAAAAATGCTCGCAGCTTCTCTATGATGGAAATGGTATTTGTTGGACACGAGCGTCTCGTTGGTGAGATTATCGGTATTAATGACAAATTTACTACAATCCAGGTTTATGAAGAGACTACCGGGCTAACACTCGGAGAGCCAATCTACGGTACTGGCAGTCCAATGAATGTTACATTAGGTCCTGGCATTATGAGCAACATCTTCGATGGTATTGAAAGACCATTGAAAGAGATTGCGAAAGAAAGCGGAACTTTTATCAATCGTGGTAGTACCGCTTCTGCTTTGGATGAAGAAAAACTATGGGATGTTACATTAAAAGTGCAAGTAGGCGACACTCTAAAAAGCGGTGACGTTTATGCTGAAGTGCCTGAAACACTTTCAGTTTTGCATAAATGTATGCTAACACCTTTAATTCCAACAGCTACTGTTACTAAGGTTATGCCTAACGGACAGTACAAAGTACATGATACGGTTGTTGAGGTAGAAGATGCAAACGGCAAAAAGCACGAGCTTACTCTTTGCCAAAGATGGCCTATCAGAAATGCACGTCCTGTTTCCAAACGTACAACTTCAACTGTACCGCTAATTACAGGACAAAGAATTCAAGACGCTTTATTCCCAATCACCAAAGGTGGTACTGCTTGTATTCCGGGCGCTTTCGGTTCCGGTAAAACAATGACACAGCACCAACTTGCAAAATGGTGTGATGCTGACATTATTATTTATGTTGGTTGTGGTGAGCGTGGTAACGAAATGACTCAGGTACTTGAAGAGTTTGCTGAGTTGATTGACCCAAGAACAAATAGATTGCTGACTGACCGTACCGTGTTGATTGCGAATACATCCAACATGCCTGTTGCGGCTCGTGAAGCTTCTATTTACACAGGTATTACACTTGCTGAATACTATCGTGACATGGGTTATCACGTAGCTATGATGGCTGACTCTACTTCCCGTTGGGCGGAAGCTCTTCGTGAGATTTCCGGTCGTTTGGAAGAGATGCCTGCTGAGGAAGGTTTCCCGGCTTACTTGCCATCTCGTCTTGCAGAGTTCTATGAGCGCGCAGGTTATGTACATAACTTAAATGGCACAGAAGGTTCTATCTCTGTTATCGGAGCGATTTCTCCTGCCGGCGGTGACTTCTCTGAGCCTGTTACACAAAATACCATGCGTTTTACTCGTTGCTTCTGGGCGTTGGATAAATCTCTTGCATATGCTAGACACTTCCCAGCAATTGACTGGATGGCTAGTTATACAGAGTATCTAAATGACTTGGAACCTTGGTACATCGAGCATCTTGGCGAAGAATATCTTGAATACCGCAGTGTAATCAATAATCTTCTGCAAGAAGAAAACAAATTGATGGAAATTGTTAAATTGGTTGGTGCAGACGTTTTGCCTGACGACCAAAAATTAGTCATTCAAATTGCTAGAGTTATTCGAATTGGCTTCTTACAACAAAACGCTTTCCATCCGGATGATACTTATGTACCAATTGAAAAACAGCGCGATATGATGAAGGTAATCGTTCATCTTTATAATAAGAGCAAACAAATTGTTGCTGCAAACGTTCCATTGGATGATTTGTTGTCAACTGGTTTGTATGAAAGAATTATTAAGATGAAATACGAAGTACCTAACAATAAACTTGAAATGTTTGATAACATTATTGACGATATCGATCGTACAATTGCTGGTGTTCTTAACGCATAAGATTGACGCCGATAAAATTCTTATCATTTCCCGTGCGAAGGTGATAAGAATTACTCTAGTCTATAGTCGCACGGAGAAGGCGGTTATAATATGATTCTTGATTATATTGGCGTAAAAGAAATTAACGGCTCTCTAATCGTTATCGATAATGTTGAAAATGCTTTCTATGAAGAAACAGTTGACATTCGCCTCGATGATGGTTCCATGCGTCAAGGTAGAATTGTGCAAATGGATGGCAAACGTGTTGTTATCCAGGTTTTCGAAGGATCTCGTGAGATTTCTCTAGACAATACCCGCACAAGACTACGTGGCCGTGCAATGGAGATGCCGCTTTCGCCAGAAATGCTAGGACGTGTTTTTAACGGTGCTGGTGACCCAATTGATGGACTCGGTGAAATTTATCCTGAACAAAGAATGAATATCAACGGTGCACCAATTAATCCGGTATCCCGTGTATATCCAAGAAACTACATTCACACTGGTATTTCTTCTATTGACACTCTAATGACACTAATTCGTGGTCAAAAATTGCCTATCTTCTCAGGTTCCGGTATGCAGCATAATGAGCTGGCTGTTCAAATTGCCCGCCAAGCTAACATTACCGATGCAGAAGGCGAAGGCAAATTTGCAATCGTATTTGCTGCGATGGGTGTTAAAAATGACGTTGCGGACTACTTCCGCCGTTCATTTGACGAATCCGGTGTTTTGCAGAAGGTTGTTATGTTCTTGAACTTGGCTGATGACCCAATCATTGAAAGAACACTGACACCACGCTGCGCACTAACAACAGCTGAATATTTGGCATATGAAAAAGACATGCACGTGCTTGTTATTATGACAGATATGACAGCTTATGCTGAAGCTCTTCGTGAATTTAGTTCTTCTAAAGGTGAAATTCCTGGTAGAAAAGGTTACCCAGGTTACCTATATTCCGACTTGGCTTCTCTATATGAACGTGCTGGTATGGTTCATGGCAAAAAAGGTACTATTACTCAGTTACCAATTTTGACCATGCCTAACGATGACGTTACTCACCCTGTACCTGACCTTACAGGTTACATTACAGAAGGCCAAATTTCTTTGGATCGTTCTTTGGATGGTAGCGGCATTTATCCACCAGTTGGTATTCTGCCATCTCTATCCCGTTTGATGAAAGACGGTATTGGTGCAGAGTTTACTCGTGATGACCATAAAGGTCTGTCAGACCAATTGTTTGCAGCTTATGCAAAAACAATGGAAGCTCGTTCTTTGGCATCTGTTATCGGTGAAGAAGAATTGGCTACTTCTGATAAGAGATATATTGAATTCGGTAAATTGTTCGAATCTCGTTTCATTACACAAGGATTCAACGAAAACCGTACAATAGAACAAAGCCTCGATCTGGGTTGGGAATTGCTTTCCACTTTACCACGTGTTGAATTAGACCGTGTACAAGAAGAACTTCTGGATAAATACTATATTGAAGGTCTTTGCAAATAAGTGTGGAGTTTTTAACTCTGATGAATGAGGTGAGCTATATTGAGTAACCAAGTCGTACCAACCAAAAGTCAGTTGCTTGCCACAAAGAAATCTTTAAAACTTTCCAAAAAAGGTTTTGAGATTCTGGACCGTAAGCGTAACGTACTTGTTCGTGAGATTATGTCTTTACTCTCAAAAGCTGCCGAAGTTCAAGATAGAATCGACACTACTTATGAAGTGGCTTATGAAGCGCTTGAAATGGCTAACATTACATTAGGCAATACAGGCGAACTTGCAAGCACAGTACCATTCGATGATAATTTGAATGTTGCATATAGAAGTGTTATGGGTGTAGAGCTTCCAATGGTTGCTCTAGAAGATTCTGAAATAGGTGGAATTCCTTTCGGCCTTATTTCCAGTAATGCACCGCTAGATGACGCTTTGGTAAAATTTACTGAAGTGAAAAAACTAACTGCGGAATTAGCTGAGATTGAAAATAGTGTGTTCCGTTTGTCTGTTGCGATTAAGCAAACAACCAGACGTGCAAACGCGCTTAAGAATATTATGATTCCTCGTTTCAAATCTGAAGTGAAATTTATTACTGAGGCATTGGAAGAAAAGGAAAGAGAAGAATTCTCACGTATGAAATTGATTAAAAAGAAAAAAGTTAGAGATGCTCTGGAAAACGAGAGCGCATAACAATTTTCGACAGGAAGCATTTGCTTCCTGTTTTTTTATGCCTATTTTCAGTAACTGATGGTGATATCCAAAATCTGCTATGGCAGTTTTCGGCATATTTTATTGTCAAATTAGAAAAAAACGTATATAATTGAGTAAAAGGAGGGACGAATACCTATGGATTGGAAAAAAGACTGTTGGAGTAAAGAACATTACCAAGATTTTAAAAATTACTTGCTGAAAATTGCAGAGGAGGAATATCGTAAATTTAATGAAAAAATCATTCCGTGCGACCATCCGATACTGGGAATTCGTATGCCTGTTTTACGTAAGTTGGCAAAAGAAATTGCCAGAGGTAATTGGAACTCTTACTTGAAAGTTGCCAAAGATAATAGCCATGAAGAAATTATGCTGCAAGGTATGGTAATCGCCTCTGTAAGCCCCAAAATTGAGTTTTCGGAAGTATTGAGATATATTACTTATTATGTGCCTAAATTGTCTAACTGGGCTTTGGTAGACGCTTTTTGTGGGGACATGAAAATAGTTGCACACCATCAAGAAGAAGCTTATTTTTTTATTGTGCATTATTTAAAATCTACTGAAGAATATTCCGTACGATTTGCAATTGTTATGCTGATGAATTATTACTTAGATGCGCAGCATATCAATGCTGTTTTTGGGTTGTTTGATTCTGTACATCATGATGGTTATTACGTAAAAATGGCTTTGGCCTGGGCAATTTCTCTTGCTTTTATCAAGATGAGGGAAGAAACAGTTCAATATTTGAATCATAACCATTTGGATAACTGGACTGTTCAAAAAGCGATGCAAAAAATATTAGAATCTAATCGAGTTGATAAAGAGACAAAAGATATGATTCGTAATATGAAGAAGAAAAGAAATTATGAATAAACAAAGTATCGTATATCAGATTATTCGCTGTAAACGTAAAAGTACGGCACTTTATGTGAAAGAGGGAGGAAATGTTGTTGTAAGAGCTCCCTTTTTTGTTTCTAATGAGCAAATAGATGGATTTGTCCAGTCACACTATCTCTGGATTTTACAAAAACAGAGTGAGCAACAGAATTTACAGCAGAAAAAAGAACGTTTTTCAGTTACTGACCAAGATACTCTCACAGTGTTGGGAAGAGAGTATCCTGTGGTTTATGGCAACCAAGTTCATTTTAACGGAACAGTATTCGAAATACCGCAAATACCCTTTTCACAAATAAAACCACAAGTGATAGCTGAGTACAAACGGCTTGCAAAAGAAATTATTACGGAAAGAGTTCATTATTTTAGTGAATTAACCGGCTGGAAAGCAGAGTCAATCAAAATAGGAAACGCTAAAACACGCTGGGGTTCCTGTTCGGGAACGAATAGACTCAACTTTACTTGGAAACTCATTTTTTCTGATTTAAATACAATAGATTATGTGGTATTGCATGAGCTTGCTCACACAAAAGAGCACAATCATTCACAGAGATTTTGGAATTTGGTAGCAGAGTATATGCCTAATTATAAAGAAATCAGAGAACGTTTGATTGCGGTACAGAAAAAACTCATGCAGGAAAACTGGGATTGATGTGTCAGATTTGATTTTGTTTTTATTGATAAAAAAGAGGATGCTATTTGGCATCCTCTTTCTTTCAGTTTGTTTTACTTTTTATGTGATAGCTTTCTATACAATAATTCTTCTTGCGGCATTGTGGACAAGTGAGATTGGTTGCTCTAGGTGTGTGCATTGCAAAAAAGAATTCTTTGAATTTTGGTTTAAATACTGTACTGCATGTTGGGCAAATAAAAGCAATGCTTTGATAGTATAAGGTAGTTAATAAGCAACCCAATAAAATGACAATTGGCATTCCAACAGCAAATGGAATCCAATTTCCGGTTACAGTCCAAAGAGTAATGGAAACAATTTCAATGGAACTCATAATCATACCAATGCCCAGCATGAATAGATGGACAGTTCTCAATTTTTTTTGTCCTTTTCGGATATGTTCTATGTCTTGAATAGATTGAAAAGAAATCGTGCGAGATTGATGGATATTTTGCTGTACCAATTTTATCGTTTGAATTTGATTTTGTTTTTCGTCTATATCCAATTTCAGCTGTTTTAATTGCTCATCGAGAATGGACAGAATAATATCGTTTGAGTCTGCGTGTTCTAAAATTTGTTTGATTGCCTCTAAATTCAGACCAAGGGTTTTGAGAAGACAGATAAAAGACAGTTTTTTTACATCAGCTTCAGTATAGAGACGACGACCTCCCTCGCTAATCTCCGAAGGTTTTAGTAAATTTTTCGTATCATAAAATTGTACAGTTCTTACCGATACATTACATAATTTTGCTAATTCTCCTGTGGTATATTTTAGCATAGATACACCTCCCAGTTATTATTGTAACTTACAACGTAACGTCACAAGCAATAGATAACGCAGGTGTATTTTAAAGTTTATCATATTTTTCTCGTGTATGAAGCCGTTTTTGGTATTGGGGACACACTTTCATGCAAATTCCGCATACTGCACCGCGACCAATATGCTGGAATTGTTTTTTCATATATTGACTGCAGGTTTCAGCGGAAAAAATTTCTTCTCTTGTGATACCAATGTGCCATTCTTTACCGGATATTGCACCACTCGGACAAGCGCTGGTACATAAAGTACAATCTTTACAAATGGAAACAGGAGCATGATTTTGAACCGATACGGGACAATTGGTAAATAAACTTCCCAAACGTACACGAGCTCCGTATTCTTTATGAAGAAATAAGGAACTTTTTCCAATTGTGCCCATTCCTGCTAAACATGCTAATTTCTTGTGAGAATAGCGTCCATTGTAATTCCAGCCATTCAGATTGATACTTTGAGAAGCTCCGACTGTTATATAGCGATATCCTTTTTGTTCCAAATATATTCCAAGCTTTAATAATGTTTGGTCAATAAAAGTGTTTACAGTGCGATAATGATGAAAATAGGTGTGGGTAGGGGCATCCGTAATTTCGTCAATAATTGCATCGGATAGTTTGATTGCTATACTGATTCCATAGATGCAGTCTCCAAAATCCATGTTGCATTGTTTTAATAGCTTTATATCTTCCTGTTCCAAATGTGCAAAGCCTACAGATTGGATTCCTTGTTGGTTTAAAAATTGGGTGAGTTCCTGTTGTATTGACATAATTCCTCCAAAGAGATATAACGATTTCGTGCCTAAAAGATATGTTTATTATAGCATTAAAGAAATTGCTATGCAATTTCCAACTGATTAATGCTAAAACGTTCTCATAACAACCAAAATTTTAATTTTGTTATTGTTATGGGGTTGTTATAACATTAAAAAAATTGCTAAGCAATTTTTAACATACAGGGGTTAAAACGTTCTAGCCAACAATCAAAATCCTGAACATAGAAAGATGTTACTTTCAATGTTTGCTTTTTATTATAAGATTAAATAAAAATAGAAAAAACAGTAATTCTCTATTTATGCCATAGATTTATGATGGTACATGAGGGCACTAAAAAATTACTGATATTTACCCAGAAAACAGTGAAATCTAGGCTGATTTGACTGTATACCAGCTATAAAAGCGAAGAGATTGGAATATAGCTGTAAATCGAGGTTTTACGCTTGCAATCTATTGTTTTTATGCTATAATAAATAAAGATTCATACTCAGTTTGGAGGTGGCATTGTGAAACCAAAACCTGGTGAAAATCAATATTTTTGCAGTGCAATGCCGGTTGGCTTTGTGCTGATATAAACTGAGAGGGTGAATGGTATTGATATCTTACTTTAAATCAATGAATGGCAAAGTGACAGAAATTGAATCATGTGAACCTGGGTGCTGGATTCGCTGTATTGCGCCAACTAATGACGAAATTAACAGTTTAATTGCTGAGTTTGCAATTGAGCCCGATTTTTTTCGTGCGGCAATGGACGAAGAGGAATCTTCCCATATTGATATTGAAGACGAAAGTACATTGTTAATTGTCGATATACCTGTTCTGGATCGTCCTCATGAAAAGATTACTTATTCTACAACCCCGCTGGGCATTATTATCACACAATCTAATGTCATTACGGTTTCTACAAAAGAAAGCCCAATTTTATCAGAAATTGCTGACGGTGCGGTAAAAGATATTCAAACAAATTTAAAAACACGCTTTATTCTTAATATTTTGCTGCGTGTGGCCACCAGATATTTGCAATATTTGAGACAGATTGATAAAATCTTCAACCAGTTAGAAAAAAAGCTTCGTAAAACTATGAAGAATAACGATTTAATTAAGCTGTTGGATATTGAAAAATCTCTGGTATATTTTTCTTCTTCTTTAAAAGCAAATGAAATTACCATTGAAAAAATTATGCGTGGACGAGTTATCAAAATGTACGAAGAAGATCAAGATTTAATTGAAGATGTTTTAGTTGAAATTCGTCAGGCAATTGATATGTCAAGTATTTATCTGAACATTTTGTCAGGAACAATGGATGCGTTCTCTTCTATTATTTCCAATAACCTGAATATCGTGATGAAAGTGTTAGCCTCTTTGACACTGTTAACTTCTATACCTACTGTTGTCTCAGGTATTTATGGTATGAACGTCGATCATTTACCGATTCCGTTTTTTTGGTTTCCGGTTACGCTTTCTATTGTATGTATGGTTGTTGCATTTATTATCCTCAAAAAGAAAGACATGCTTTAATTCAAAGAGCTGCAAAGCTCTTTTTTTATACGATTATTTAAAATTAGGAGAATTTATGAAGCGATATAAAACAATTATCCCTTTAGAAACTTGGGATAGAAAATTTATTTTTGAAACATTTTCCCAAAGAGAATTTCCTTATGTAGGAATTACAACACCAATAGATGTTACAGAGCTGAAAAAAACAGTGAAAGAAAACAGTTGGTCTTTCTATGGGGTTATGAGTTATGCTGTATCTATGGCTGTTCATTCCGTTTCTGAATTTAGAAGAAGGATTGAAGGAAAACAGATCGTAGAGTATGACAATATAGACCTAAGTTTTACGGTTTTAAATAAAGCAAACAACTGTAATTTTGCACATGTTCCTTATACAACCGACTTCAAACGGTTTTTGCGTTTGTTTTCAGAACAAAAACAAAAAGCAGAAAATGCTATGTTACCGGTTGGAGAAAGTACGCTGTCCTGCGTTTATGTCACTTGTGTGCCGTGGTATCGCACGACAGCCGTTATCCAGCCGGTGGAAATAGGAAAGGATGATACGGTGCCGCGTATTGGTTGGGGAGCCTTTTTTCAGCAAAATGGAAAGGACATGGTCGATTTTACAATCCAAGCCCACCATGGATTCGTTGACGGATATCACATTCATTTGTTTTTAGAGGCTTTATCCAAACAAATGGATCAAATCACTAGGCTATCATCAGATGAAAATATCGAATTATATGAACCATCTTTTTCATAATGCTGTTACGGCTTACCTGAAATTAAGTTTGTTAATGTATGCTAACAAAAGTTGCGCTATGTTTATCGGTATATGATAAGGTATAATAAAACATAGCATCACATAAAAGGAGAAACTATTTTGGAAAGAAAACATATATATACGAATGAATTACAGAAAACAGCCAAGACTTTAAATGCAGGGGATACTATTTTATTAAGCGGAATCATTTATACAGCCCGTGATGCTGCTCACAAACGAATGTTTGAAGCGCTGGATCATAATTTGCCACTTCCCTTTGATTTAAAAGGTGCATCTATTTACTATGCAGGGCCAACACCGGCTCCCACAGGTATGCCCATTGGTTCCTGCGGTCCTACTACGGCGGGCAGAATGGATAAATTTGCACCCCGCCTGTGAGACTTAGGTCTTACTTGTATGATTGGCAAAGGAGAACGCTCTCAAGAGGTCGTAGAGGCTATTGTAAGAAACGGTGCAGTTTATCTTTGTGCTATCGGTGGTGCAGGTGCTTTGGCAGCACAATGCGTTAAGTCTTTGGAAGTAATCGGATATGATGATTTGGGCTGTGAATCTGTAAAGCGTTTGGAGATTGATAACTTTCCCCTTATTGTTGCTATTGACAGCAAAGGCAATAACTTATTTTGCAGAGATTCATTTGAGGTGTAAATGTGACGAATCTATTGGCCCGATTATTTATTAAAGATTATAAAAATACGGACAATTATAAAGTACGGGAACAATACGGTAAATTAGCAGGTATTACCGGGATTATCACCAATTTATTGTTATTTGTAATGAAAATAACGGTTGGGGCTATTTTTAACAGTATTGCAATTATTGCGGATTCTATCAATAACTTATCAGATTCCGCTTCTTCCATTGTAACCGTGGTTGGTTTTAAGCTTTCGGGAAAGCCGGCTGATGAAAAACATCCTTACGGCCACGCAAGAATTGAATATATTGCAGGTATGATTGTTTCATTTATTATTTTAATGTTGGGACTGCAGCTTGGAAAATCTTCTTTTGACAAGATTTTGTCACCGGAAGAAACGGTATTCAGTTACGTGACCGTAGGAATTTTGGTTGCCTCTATTTTAATCAAAGTATGGCAATGTTTGTTTTATAGAAGAATTGCAAAAACAATTGCATCTTCCACATTAAAGGCAACATCAGCTGATAGCTTCAATGATGTAATTGCAACTACGGTTGTTTTAATTGGAGCGATTATTTCTCAGTTTGCAGGATTTAATTTAGATGGTTATATGGGAATGGCAGTTGCATTGTTTATTATTGTTTCCGGCGTACGGTTGGTAATAGAAACAGCCAATCCGTTATTGGGGCTTCCTCCAACAAAAAAATTGGTAAAAGAATTGGAGCAAAGAATTACAAGTCGTGAAGAAATTTTAGGAGTTCATGATCTAAAAGTGCATAATTATGGTGCTTCTTCTTGTTTTGCTACTGTTCATTGCGAAGTAGCGTCCGACCAAGATATGATTTCTATCCATGAGGTTATAGATGGAATTGAACGTGAAGTATTTAAAGAGATGAACATCAACTTAGTAATTCATATGGATCCCGTGGTTATAAATGATGAACGGGCGAATGAGTTGAGACAGACGATACAAGAATTTTTAGGTAGGCTTTCGGAAAAGATTCAAATACACGACTTTCGTGTGGTATGGGGTGAGGAAAGCAGTCATGTTATATTTGACATTGCAGTCCCTTTTGAGTTTGAATATACGGACGAACAATTGGAATCCATCATTTCAGATAAAATAAAAGAACTGGATGACAGCTACAGTGTAACATTGGTAGTAGACCATGAAGGGGAATTTACAGATGATGAAACCTAAATGGTTGCATCTATTTTATACGATTTATAAAAAGGACAGCGCGGAAAACCGGCTGTCCTTTTTTATCCGAATATACTTATTTTTTGAAAAGGTGTACTTTTACAAAATCACCATTTAATTACATAATTAGAATAATACAACATGTAAACGAAATTTTCAAGTGCTTTTTACACCGAAAATATACTTTTTTGCATATTTTTTACCCTTTTGCAAAGGTACACTTTTTGGAAGTGTTTCGTTGTAAAAGTACACTTTTATAAAAGTGTATTGGTATATTTAAATGGAGGAAAGCACAATGAAGCACAGAACAAAGTTTACAAAAACAGCGGCATTTACACTTATTTTTACTCTTGTACTTTCGTTGTTTCCAACAGCGGTACTGGCCCAAAACATCAGTGTAATTTCTGCAGAAGCAGGTGTCCAAACGACAAATGATGAGCGATTATCAAATGATAATGCGTCTGGGGAAGGCTATATTTGGAATGAAGAATCGAAAATTCTTACCATTACCCAGAGCACAGAAGATTATACCACTTCAACTTATAAGAATCGTCCATGGCAACAATATGCAGATACAGCAGAAAAAATTGTAATTGATAATTCGAATATTTACATTGGAAATTATGCGTTTTATAATTTTTCTTCTGTTATTAATTTAGAAATTAATAATTGCGGAGATATAGGCAAATACGCTTTTCAAAACTGTTTAAAACTGGAGAATGTTACAATTAAAAATTGTGGTAATATTGGCAGTTATGCATTTGGAAACCTTATGTATCTATCCGGTTGGGGAGTAGACGAATCCATAAAAACAGTAGTGATTGAAAACTGTGGAGAGATTGGAGATTATGCATTCGGTGCGTTGCCTGCTTTGGAAAGTGTAAAAATTGACAATTGTACTGCAATTAAAACAGGTGCCTTTACACGTTGCAGTGCATTAAAGTCTTTATCTATAGCAAATTGTAACACGATTGGAGACAGCGCTTTTGATTATTCGACTTCTTTAACCTCTTTTTATCTTGACGGCTGTGAAAGCATTGGAAGCGGTATTTTAAATGGTTCGAGTGTAGAATCTATTGAGCTGGAAAATTGTTCAATCATAGGAGATTATGCATTTCAAAACTGTCATAGTCTAAAAACATTGACATTGACGGATTGCGGAACCATTGGAAACTATTCTTTTGGTGGTTGTGAAAATCTAACAGATGTTACTATTACAAATTTAGATACAATTGGCGAAGATAGTTTTGCAATTCATGATGAAGGTGTATACAGCAGCTTAACCAATTTAACATTGCATAATGTTCGCTATATTAGCAGCGGAGCATTTGAAAATTGTACAAAACTTACTTCAGTAGATTTAGATGGATGCGAATATCTCGGAGGAAATGCATTCAGCGGTTGTACAAATTTAACGGATATTGTCGTTCCTGATTATATCCGTTTGGGTTATAGCGATATTTTCGTAAATTTTCCTGATATTATGGCACGTATGGAAGCGATTTTAGATGGACAATTTGATTTGGAAAGCGCTCAAGCCATTGATGAAATATTACCGCAGGGATGGACTTCCTATCAAATAGGAGAACAAAACAGCGCTGTTTCTTATGAAGGGGATACTCAATTAACAAAAGAGGCAAAATGGAGCGATGAAGATAAAACGATTGCCGATGTTCTGATACAAGCTTATTATACTGCAGAAAAACAAATGGATTTTGTATTTGTAGCTGATTGCAGTAATTCCATGGCAGGCATCGGGAATGATTATGATATGAATTCTAAGTTTTATGATATGCAATCAAAATTATTGGATGTAACCGAACAGCTATTAACCACTCCGGGATATGATTGCAAAGTGGCATATGCTACTTTTGGAGAGAGTGAATCTTCAGCCTCTCAATTTTATGGCACAACTGAATTGAGCGATGCGCAAGATTTTATTACCAATGACATTGTAGATTATAAATCGAATACCAATTACAGCAGCGGATTGGCACAAGCATTGGAATTAGTCAAAAGTAACCAAGGCAGAAACACCACTGTCATTTTTATCTCAGACGGTCAGCCATATGGTGGTACTACTACTCCTGACAGTTATTATGGAACAGAAGAAGCTGCTGCTATCAAAGCAGCCGGCGTGCAAATCATAGGTGTGTTACAATCTGTTTCAGACAGTGAAGAAGAAACTGCTGTAGCAAATATGCAGGCAATTTGTGACAATGTTTTTGTCTCAAAAGATACGCAAGGATTTAGTGAAGCCGTAAATGATGCAATTGCGAATGCGTACGGTACTTATACCTTAATAGATACAGTTGACTCTGATTTTGAGTTGGATGAATCCAGTATTCAGGTATCAGCAGGAAACATCGCATTGGGAGAAGATGAAAACGGAAATACAACCATTACATGGACTATTTATGGTATGCCTTTTACGATACATACCCTGTCTTTTCAAGAAAAATTAAAGGACGAAGATGGTGTGTATCCAAGCGGTATGTTTGATACCAACGAAGACAACGCATTATTAAGTGATGGAACTGATATTGTAAATACAGTGGCAACACCTGTACTATCTCGCGGAGCAAGTTTAACTGTAGAAAAGAGATGGGACGGCGACAGTGAAGAGATTCGTCCTGAGTCCATCAAAGTCACATTGCTGCGTGATGGAGAGGAATATGATACCCGTGAAATAGGGGCAACGCAAAATTGGACTTATACGTGGGAGGGGCTGGACGAAGCATATCAATGGAGCGTTCAGGAAACAGATGTTCCTGAGGGATATACCTCGGATATTACTCATTCAGGACAAAACTGGATTATTACCAATACATATATAAATACAAGCATTCCGGAAACCCATGTTCCAAATGATTCTGATACAAATCACGGAAATATGGATACTCCTCCAACAGGAGATAACAAAACCATAATTTATATATGGGGAACCATCATGCTGCTTGCTGCCGGAAGCCTTGTTAGATTCACCGCTTTGACAGTTAAGAAAAAGAATCGTTCCTAATTAGAAAGAATATCAGCCGATTTTGGCTGGTATTTTTTATTTTATCCGGAAAGACAAATGAAATAACATCCATTTTTTAATAAGAAGTAAATTTTACCAAAGGACTTGTATTTTCCTTTAAAATCGTATACAATAATAAAAGAGTTAGCACTCTTTTCACAAGAGTGCTAAAATATGATGTAAGAGGGATCAGACTATGGCAATGAAACAATTTAAGGCAGAATCAAAACGTTTATTGGACTTGATGATTCATTCTATTTATACGCATCAAGAAATTTTTTTAAGAGAGCTGATTTCAAATGCCAGTGATGCAATTGACAAGCTGTATTATAAAAGTTTGCAAGATGGTGACACCGGATTCAACAGAGATGATTTTTGTATTACCATTGATATTGACAAAGAGAACCGTAATTTAATTATCACAGACAATGGTTGCGGAATGACAAAAGAAGAATTGGAGAATAATCTGGGAGTCATTGCAAAAAGCGGTTCTTTCAACTTCAAACAAACGCAGGAAAAACAAGATGAGATTGATATTATTGGTCAATTTGGTGTTGGTTTTTATTCTGCATTTATGGTAAGTGACTGCGTAACCGTGCATACACGTGCATATGGCAGTGATGAAGCATATGAATGGAAATCCAAAGGAGTAGAGGGCTATTCCATTACTCCTTGCGAGAAAGAATCACATGGTACTCAGATTATATTACATATCAAACCAAATACAGATGAGGAAAATTATGATGAGTATTTGGATTCTTTCCGCATTCAGTGTATTGTAAAGAAATATTCAGATTATATTCGTTATCCCATTCAAATGGATGTGGAAAAACCTCGCTTGAAAGAAGGAAGCGGAGAAAAGCCGGAGTTTGAAACAGTTGTGGAAAAAACAACGTTGAACAGCATGGTTCCTATTTGGAGAAAACGTAAAAGCGAAGTGACAGACGAAGAATATGAAAGCTTTTACCAAGAAAAATTTTATGATTTTGAAAAACCTTTGCGTATTATTCATAGCAATACAGAAGGTGTTTGCACTTATTCTGCATTGTTGTTTATCCCTTCCAAAGCACCTTCCGATTACTACACACGTCAATATGAAACAGGTTTGCAGTTATATGCAAGCGGTGTCATGATTATGGAGCGCTGTGAAGATTTGCTTCCTGAATATTTCGGCTTTGTGCGTGGCTTGGTGGATTCTCAGGATTTATCATTGAATATTTCACGTGAAATGCTCCAGCATGACCGTCAATTACAGTTAATTGAAAGTCGTTTGGAAAAGAAAATCAAGTCAGAGTTAGAATCTATGATGAACAATGACAGAGAGACCTATGAAACATTTTTCCAGAACTTCGGTTTACAATTAAAATTTGGTGCATATGCAGATTATGGCGCCCATAAAGAGGTCCTGCAGGATTTATTGATGTTCTATTCTTCTTCTGAAAAGAAACTGGTCAGTCTAAAAGAATATGTGTCCCGTATGAAAGAAGAACAAGAATCCATTTATTATGCATGCGGTGATAATTTAGCACGCATTGAAACTATGCCGCAAATTGAATTGTTAAAAGAGAAAGGGTTAGAAGTTCTGTATTTAACGGACGATGTGGACGAATTTGTGTTAAAAACAATTGCAAATTATGAAAATAAATCTTTTAAAAATATTTCGTCTGATGATTTAAATTTGGAAAGTGAAGAGGAGAAAAAGTCAAACGAAGCGCAAATCGAGCAAAATAAAGATTTACTCGATTTTATGAAAGAAAGTTTAAGCGATAAAGTAGCAAAAGTCGTACTGTCTCAGCGTTTGAAATCTCATCCTGTATGTCTGTCTACAGAGGGTGAAATTACATTGGAGATGGAAAAAGTATTAAATGCTATGCCGTCCGGCGGTAATGTAAAAGCAATTCGTGTTTTGGAAATCAATGCGAACCATCCTATTTTCCAAACGCTTCAAACATTATTTGAACATGATAAGGACAAATTAAAATCTTATACCAATTTATTATATGGACAAGCTTTGCTTATGGAAGGCATGCCTATTGAAGATCCTGTTACATTTTCAAATCAAATTTGCGATTTAATGCATCAATAATTTTTGCCAATTTAAAAAACCGATGAACATATGTTATGTGTTCATCGGTTTTTATTTATTCATGTTATCATGGCGATTCTTATTGAAAGAGGTATAATAATGTTTCTATTATTATGGAAATCAACAAAATGATAAAAAAGGTAGACTTTATTTCTCACATATTTTTTACCTTATTTTACAAAAAATATTGGAAAAATTGCTTATTAAACATGTTATCACATTTATGAAATAAAGTCTAACTTTTCTATCTGACTAAGATATCATTATGGCATCATCTTAAAGGAGGATTTTTATGAAAAGCAAACTATTTAAAGTAGTTTCGATGTCTTTGGTATTAAGCATGTTATTTTGTACAAATATGTATTTAGTATTTGCTCAAAATCTATCTGAGCCTTCATCCGGTTCGCCCGATGGAGCAGTTATGATAGATGAAGCGCATTTTCCGGATGCAAAATTTCGGGATTATGTAAGCAGCACATTTGACAAAGACACAGACGGCTCACTCAGTAAGGAAGAGATAGAAGCGGTTACTTATGTTTTTGTAAACGGTAAAGGTATTCGCAGTTTGCAAGGTATTGAATATTTTGTTAACTTACAATCGTTATATGCAGAAGTAAATCGAATTCAAACATTGGATGTATCTAAAAATGTTAACTTGATTACTTTAAATGTAAACAATAATGAGCTAAAAAGTATTACATTACCAAATCAAGAAGAAAACAATACATTGGTATATTTAGATGTATTTGCAAATCAGTTGACATCTTTAGATGTAAGTAATTTACACGCGCTTACTTTCCTTCATGCAGATGACAACCAGCTTACTCATTTGGATCTAAGTGAAAACCCACTTACACAAAGCCATGGATTTGTTGCCATGAATAACTATTTGGAAAGCATCACACTGCCGAATAATAATGTGGAATATCCATGGACAACATTTTTACAAACACAGCTATTTCCAAGAGATAAATCGGTTGGCTACAAAGTTGTTTGGTATACCAATCCTGAAAAAACAGATGTGCTGGATCCGGTTGCAACTCCAACAATCAGATGTACAGGACAAACACTGTATGCTCAATACGTGCCAATCACTTATACTGTAGAGTTCCGATCCGGTGGTGGAACAGGCACTATGGAAAACCAAACATTCCAATACGGTACTGCACAAAACCTCAATGCAAATCAATTTGAAAAAGAGCATTATGTATTTGGTGGTTGGAAAAGTACCAATGGAAGAACATTTGATGATCAACAATCTGTACAAAACTTAACAGATACTGATGGTGCGACCATTATTCTCACTGCTACTTGGAAAGAAAAAGATTATACAGGAGAACCCTATAATATTATATTACACTCTAACAATGGTTCTGATACAACACAAGAAGTTGCAGCTGAATTTGGAGTAAATAAAACCCTTCCCAAAAATACATTTACAAAAGACCATTATGATTTCAAAGGATGGAGCAATTCTCCAAGCAATCATAATGTTATTTATGCCGATGAAGATATGGTTAAAGTGAATCATCCTGAAGTAATTGGCGGTAATATATTGAATTTATACGCTGTTTGGGAAATTCAGAAATATACTGTTGAATTTGTGAATGGCAATGAGACTACCACCCAAACCATAGAATATGGTGGAACTGTCCAATTGCCCGAAGCACCAGATAAAGTAGGCTATACATTTGCAGGCTGGTATACAGAAGGCGGACAACAATGGCAGGAAGAGACAACAGTAGACCAAAATATCAAACTTTATGCCAAATATGAACCAATCACTTATTCTATCGAATTTGACGGTAATGGTGCAGATAATGGCAATGCAATGGATAGCAGTAAATTAGATGTAAAGTATAACGAGCAAGCAACCTTACCTGAAAATTTATTTACGAAAAAATATCATACATTCAAAGGTTGGTCTACTACTCCAAATGGAGAAGTAACATTTATTGACCAAGCAAATGTTTATGAATTATCCTCCAATCACGGTGATGTTGTTCGTTTATATGCTGTTTGGGAAAGAAATCAGCTGGAAGTAACCGTAAAAGACGGAACCTCCTCTCAGATCATGACTTTGCCTCAAGGAGATAAATTGACATTAGAAACACCATCTAAAGTCGGCTATATATTTGCGGGTTGGCAAGTAAATGAAACAGATGATTTCTGGGATATGGAAGATGCAGTGGAAAATAGCATGACTTTAACTGCAACCTACATTCCAATTCAATATACAGTTACATTCGATGGAAACGGTGCGGATAATTTGACTGCAATGGATGGAGATACCATGCAGATGCAGTATGATCAGGCTCAAACGATTCCTAAAAATAAGTTTACAAAGCAGTACTATACATTTGTTGGTTGGTCTACTGAAAAAGACGGAGAAATCGTATATCATGACGGTGCATCTGTCAATAACTTGGTCAACACAAATGGAACAGAAGTAAAGCTATATGCTGTTTGGAAACAAAATACCGTTGATATTGCAGTCAACGATGGTGTAAATCCACAATATACCATTACAGTGGGACAAGGCGATGTACTTCCTGACAGTGTTACAATTCCACGTACAGGTTACACTTTTGAGGGTTGGTATACAGATGCTTCTTTTGCAGAAGATACCAAATGGGATTCACAAGCCCCACTGGTAACACCGGTAACATTGTATGCAAAATGGTCTATCAACGAATATACCATTCAGTTCTCTAATACAGAATTTACCCCAATCACATTTACCGTAGAAGACTCTGTTGTGCTAAACAATCCATATAAACAGGGATATGACTTTGTCGAGTGGAGAGATGAGAATAATCAGGTGATACCGTCCACGATAGAGAATACGGCCAGAAATATGACACTGACAGCTGTTTGGAAGAAAATAGATGATTTAAACCCTGTTATTTCCGGTTCTGATACGCAAAATGTTTTGGTAGGTATGACAGCGCAAGACAAAACGAAAGCAGAACAAGTTGTACAGTCTGCAATTGACATGATTGGAACATATCCCGGTAATCCCGCTGAACTTGTTCAAAAAATAAAAGATGAGATTGCTTTGGGAAATGTGTTATCAGGGCAAATTGCAATCACTGCTCTAAATGAGCAAAGTGTTTCATCAGCAGATATGGCTTTGATTCACGATATGCTCAATCAGTTAAATAACAGTAGTTATCAATTTACAATTGGACATCTTATGGATATCAGTATTCTGGTACGTTCCAATTCTACTGTAGTGGGTTCGTTATCTGCATTACCTGAACCTGTAAGATTCAGCATTGCAGTTCCGAAACAAATGCAAAACTCCGGCAGAGTGTTTAAAGTACTAAGAATTCATGACAATCATATTTCTGTGATTGATTCTGAATATAACAATGGTATTGTAACATTTGAAACAGATGAATTTTCTACTTATGCTTTGGTATATGGGGATATGAAGCTAGAAAATCAAATGAATACAGATAGCAATAATATGCAAAACAGTGGCTCCAATGAGATGCAGCATAACGTACAAACAGGAGATAATACGTATTTGGGTATTACATTGTTATCAGTTTTGCTTGCCTCTTCTTTGACCTTAGTAATTGTATTGATAAGTAAGAAAAAGCATAAAAAAGGTGAATAATTTAAGGTATCTTGATAGATACATGCAGTAAAAAATCTCCCTGTGCAGCAGGGAGATTTTTATTTGCGTTCAAAATTTAAAAGAAGTGTTAAATAGTAGAATTCTCTATTTATCATTCTATGATATAAATATTTGGAAATATATGCTTCTAACAATGTTAATTTAAAAAAGTATTGTTAGGACATGATTATAATTTGAAATACCAAACAAGAAACGGATATGATATAATTTATAAAAAGGTGGTGTTAACTTTGGATAAGATAGATGTATTCAAACAAATGATTCAAAATGCTAAGAGAATTGTATTTTTTGGAGGTGCAGGTGTCAGCACAGAAAGCGGTATCCCGGATTTTCGCAGTGAAGATGGACTGTACCGCTTAAAATATCCATATTCTCCGGAAGAAATACTCAGCCATCACTTTTTTATGGAACATCCAGAAGAATTTTATCGTTTTTATAAAGAAAAAGTTCTTTGGCTGGATGCAAAGCCAAATGTTACCCATTTCAAACTGGCTCAGTTGGAAGAAGAGGGAAGGTTATCCTGCATTATTACACAGAATATTGATGGACTTCACCAACTGGCAGGAAGTAAACGTGTTCTGGAACTGCATGGTTCTATTTACAGGAACCATTGTATGAAGTGTGGAACGTTCCATGATGTTCATGCGATAAAAGGTAGCTATGTTATTCCTATTTGCAGCTGTGGTGGAATGATAAAACCCGATGTAGTTCTTTATGAAGAAGCACTGGATGAAATGGTGATAAAGCAAAGCATTTCGCAAATTCGGGAGGCAGATTTGTTAATTGTAGGAGGAACTTCTCTGGCGGTTTATCCCGCAGCAAGTTTTATACAATATTTTTGTGGAGAGCACTTGGTCATGATTAACCGTTCTGCAACTTCTTTGGATACAAAAGCAGATTTGGTATTACAAAAAAATTTAGGAGACATATTTTCTCAGATATAAAAAAGAGATGTTCAGAAAATAATACCTGAACATCTCTTTTTATTTATTTTACATTTTCGTTTAGAATGTTAACCATGGTATCTGCATCTTCAGAGAAGAATAAGTAAACGTAATTGCCTTTTTTAGCAACAGGGCTCTTTTGTACAGTTGCATATCCTTCCGGATTATAGTTTTTTGCTTCGTTCATTCTCTGTGTTTGACGAGCTTTCATTTTTGTTAAAATCCGGTCTGCACTCTCGCTGTCTTTTGCCTCAATAATCAAAAATTCGTCGGTACGCAAACCGGTTGAATCAATTTCTCCGGCAAATGCAGTAACATCATTTAAATCAATGCCGTACATGGAAGAAATATCGGATTCGCTCAATGGCTGCATATCTGTTAAAGTAACAGAGTCTTTAATTTTAGCAGCAATATCTTCAGGGGAAGCATTTGCAGTGGCAGTTACGGAACTGTCGGTTGTTTGACTGCCTGAGGAAGTATCACCTCCGGAACAACCGATTAATGCAGCAGAAAGTGCAAGTGCTGCTAAAATGATAGGAACAGATTTTTTAAATTTCATAATCCATCAACACTCCTTTTTAAATATATAAATTTGGTTATGATACATGTGTGCGTAAATAATCAATCCAGACTTTACAACCCTCATCAGTGAAGTGTACGCCCATATTGTCAGGGTCACTGCAATATTCACGTTTTAAGTTCCCTTCATCATCTTTCATGACAGACGCTACATCTAAATAAGTATATCCATTTTGTTCACACATTGCTTTTAGACCCGCATTGTAAATATCTAAATTTTCGTTTGTTAAAGAGCCGGTTTGCGCAGTACCTACGATTGGCGTCATCGATTGGACATAGATTGCTGTATCCGGATTTTTTTCTTTTATTTGTGCCAATACGGTTTCCATATTTTTCACAGCGCCGTCGTTTCCGTATACCGCAATGTCGTTCATACCAAGCATGATAAATACTTTTTTGGCACCCATTGCTTCAATGGCATCAGCCAAATACATTTCAGTGCCGTTATAGCTTGGATGTACGGAGTTCTCTGAACCCAATTCTTTTAATTCGTTGCCTGTACCATAACTTCCGGGTGTTAAAAATTGTGCAGTTCCCATAAAGGTGCTGTCCGTTTTTCGTTGTGCGCTTACATATAAATTTAATTTTAAAGAAACGGAGTCGCCGACAAATACAGTATCATCGAAAAAAGTATAAGGTACTTCTCCGTTTACGGTTGAGGCTGTAACAGAAGCTTCATTGGTAATACTAGCTATTGTACTAGTGTTGGCAGAATCTCCGCTTCCGCAGGCAGTAAGAGAAAGAAGTGCTGCAGCCAAAGTGACCGGTAATAAAATTTTGCCATAAGTTCTCTTTTTTTGTTTCATATAGCTCATCCCTTATGCGATTGTTTCGATATTGAATTAATTATTTTTATACTAGCTTTAACTAGTATATCACATCTTGCAAAGCGAAACAATTACAAATCATAACAATCGGTTAGAATTGGTGTAACTATTTGGAAAGTTCGTATATTAGTGCGGTTATGGAGCACAATAGTATTGTTGCCTATGGCAGTAAAAATATGAATATATTAAGATGAGGTGTATGGCTATGACAGGTCTGAAGTGCAACGTAACATCTTGCGCCAATAACGAACAGTACCAGTGCTGTCTTCCTGATATACAAGTTGCAGGCTTAGATGCGAAAGAAAGTTGTGAAACATGCTGTGCTTCTTTTGAAAATAAAAGTGTGGCAAAAAATAATGCAATACGTCATGATGTTCCAAACCACGCATTGCAAGTAAACTGCAATGTATTTACTTGTGTACACTACAGTGATGGACTGTGTGAGGCAGACAGTATTTGCGTAGACAGTGAGAACCAAGAGACAAAAGATAAACATCAAACATTATGTGAAACATTCCGTAAAAGGGATTGTGGCTGCCCTGTATAAATATGTTTTGAAATAAATATCCCTGTCAGTTACTAACTGACAGGGATATTTATATTATTATTTCTTTTCTTTTATTTGACGTAAATTAGGGTCTTTCATAACATATTTTCGTATTGGATAAGCAATTGCATAAGCAGTAATTGCAGCAACTACAGCCTCAGGAATACCGTTGGTCAGTATGGTTAGACCAATGGCTCCCAGAAGCGCTTCATAAGCAATTCCCAAAGCAGATGCATAGCTCTGCCCAAAGAATAAGTAAATGCCGCCTAATACCAAAAGCGTATTGGTAAGGCTGGCTAAAACACCGGACAGACTATACGTGAAAATAAAAAATTGATAACGTAATAGCTTTGCAAATCCTTTTGCACTTACAGCTGCAACAACACCTGTTAATATACGGGGGATAAAACAGATGACAAGACTCCAACCGTTGCCGTGAATATCTCCGATAGAGACAAACGGCGTAAAAACAAATGCAGTTGGTCCGGGTGAAATGAAAGTCCATACAATAAAGCTAAATAATCCTGCAAAAAATCCCATAGCCGCGCCGGCTCCCACACCAAGTAAAATACCGGTAAGGATAACAGGTATCATAGCCAATGTTGCTACCATAGGTCCTATTGGGATTGAACCCAAAGGTGTGAAGCACATGATGACTTCCAGTGCCAGTAAGATGGAGAATTGCACCATCTTAATTAAGGCGTTTCGTTTCATAAAAAATTCCTCCTTGCTGCTGCTCTTTTTAGATGCAGCGCATTTCATATTTATATGAAAACAAAAACTATGTTATCTGGTGATAAGCAGTTTTTGCTCATATCGATAAGGAAATACTGCTTATTTTGTATTTTTTGTGTGTACTTTATTTTTTTGATAAATTATACGTAGTCCGTCTAATAACAGATGCTCGCTTAATTCTAATTTTCTTTTACAAACAGGTATAATTATATCAGCTAAACCTCCGGTTGCAATGAGTGTTGCCGGCTGGCCCAATTCTTCTTCAATACGGTCTGCTATGCCGTCTATCATTGCAGCTGTACCGTAAATAGCGCCGGATTGCATGGAGTGAATGGTGTTGGTACCAATGACTGTTTTTGGTTTTTCAATATTAATATGGGGGAGCAATGCTGTTTTGTTTGCAAGTGCTTCCAGTGTGATGGTAACTCCTGCACATATGGTGCCGCCTAAAAAGTAACCTTTTTCATCAATTACGCTGATAGTGGTTGCAGTGCCAAGGTCAAAAATGATGCAGGGTAACGGATACTTTGCAACAGCAGCTACTGCACCGGCTACCAAGTCGGCTCCCAGTTGGGCCGGATTGTCAATTCTGATATTTAGCCCGGTTTTAATTCCGGGACCTAATAACATAGGTGTAATACCGGTTACTTTTACAAACGCTTGTTTCATTGTATCGCTTAATTCCGGCACAACAGAACAGATGATAACGTCTTTAACAGAATGTTCGTCAATATGATACAGTGATAATAGCTGACTGATTGCCATAGCATATTGGTCATCTGTTTTACGGTGTTCCGTTAAAAAACGAGCGATAAATGAAGGTGTTTGCGCAACAGACTTATCTTTTATTTGAAAACCTCCAATAATGATATGAGTATTGCCAATGTCTACGGTAAGCAACATATTGTTTTCCTCCCGATGGGGTTGTATTCTTTTCAGGTTATTATAGCATAGAAAAAATTGCTATGCAATTTTTAACCTATAAACGCTGCAACGTTTTTGTCAATCGTCAAAATTTAGAATTTGGATATGATTGCAAGGTTGTTATCATATAGAAAAACTGCTTCTCAATTTGCATAGAATATTCGCTGCAGTATTCCTGTTAACAGACATATTTTATATTTTGTCTTTGCCATAGGGGAAAACATATGGAGAATTATTTTTCAAATTTCTGGAATACAAATGTTAAAACAATTTTGGTCATGTTTATAAATTTTGATTATGTATTTGTTGCAACATGATGATAACATATCATATGATTATGTTTCATGGAGTAAAAATCAGCTCCGTATTTATACGGAGCTGATTTTTATTTGATATATAGAAAGTGTCTCATAAGCGATATTAATTTTTCTTAGGTCTTATCATACTCTTACAACCCCAATAGGTTGCTAAGAAATATCCACCGTATACCACTAACATAATGCCTGCTGTTACTAAGGACATTGTCAGAATACTTGTACCTGAACCAAACATCTGTACCATGGTACTAGAGAATTTAATACCTACCACGGTATGGACAATAGCAAGCAGTAAAGGCATAGAAAAATAAATTGCAATTTGTGTAAAGAGTGCATGATGAATCATTTTTGGATCTGCACCTAGTTTTCTAAGAAGATTATAGCGTACTGTATTATCAGATGCTTCTGCAAGCTGCTGCAATGCAAGGATAGCTACGCACGTAATTAAGAAAATTAAGCCAATATAAATTGCAATAAAGGATACAATGACGCTGGTTCCTACATTACTTTGATAAACGCCTTCTTTATCAATAATCGAGTAGCCATAACTTTCGTTATTCGTTCCATTGTTTTGAATGTTTTCTATAATACTGTTTTGAAAGGCTTCTGTAGCTCCCTGAGCATAATCGCTGTCGCTTTGTCTGTACAATACATTTAGTATATGCTCATTAGGAGTCAATCCATTGAGTGCAGAATCAGGCAATACGATGGTTCCGGAGTCTATCAATGAATAATCTGTTGACAAAGTTTCTTGTAATAGTTTATGGATTCCCAACTGATATTCTTTACCGTTGAAAGTGACGGATTGATTATTTTCCATATGATAGTACGGTTCTACCAAATAACTATTACAGTTGATAGCAAATTCATTATCTCCAAGTGAAATTGGCTCTTTTCCTTGAGATTCCAAAACGCGGTTGTAATCTGAGAGAGAAACTGCTCTCATTGGAGAATTTTGTGCTGTAGAGGGAACATCAGGTAATACATTTGGCAAGTCAGACATGGTAAGCAAGTTATTATATAGTGCTATTTCAAAATAATTTTTGGAATACAAGTCTAATTGACTTTGTAACTGGAAAGTTTCCGTTACTTTTTTATTTTCCGTAGGTTGTGTTTGTGTGTCACCTTGGTAGATAGATTTGGAAATAGAGATATCGTAAGGAGCAGCTGATTTTACTGCCTGAGAGGAAGCGTGCGCAATACTGATACCTGCAGAAAACGTTACCATGGTCACAAACAGCATTAAGCAAATGAGGCCGATTGAAATAAATGCAGTATTAATTTTAGAACTGATTTGTCTGAAAATAAACATATTCAGACCTTTGTAGTAAAGCTTTTTGTTTGCTTTGATGACTCGCAACAAAATACCTGAAAGAGAGAAGAAAAACAGCAGGGTACCTATACAGCCGAGAATAATGCATGTTAGAAGCATTTCTGCACTAGTCCAGCCTCTTGTTAAAACCAAATAGTATGCAGCGGCAAAACAAGCGATGGATACAATAAATGCTATAATTGAAATCCAGATGTTTCTAACTTTGAATGATTCATTTTTTCGGCTTGCTTGAAGCAAGGTAATCAATTTGTATTTTGAGATAGAAATGGTATTAAATATCATTACAATGAGAAAAATAATACCAAAATATAAAAGCGTTTTATAAAATGCGCTTAATGAAAAGGTGAATTGGAAAGAAGATAAATCCATTTCGAAAATACCTGCTGTAATTGCAGATAATCCTTGTGAAGCAAAAATACCTACTGCTAATCCAATTCCTAATGAGAAGATACCAATTAGCAAGGTCTCTATAATTAAGATACGTGAAATTTTTCCTTTATCCATACCTAACAGCATGTAAATACCCAATTCTTTTTTGCGTCGCTTCATTAAGAAACGATTGGAGTAAACGACTAAAAAGCCCAAAATAAAGGAAATAAAAATGGATACATAGCCAATGGCGGAAGTTAACAGCTGAATAATTTCTCTCTGATTTGAATTCAGGGAAGTCATCGCCTGCTGAGAATCCATGGAGTTAAATACGTAGAACAGACATACGCCAAACGTAAGCGTTAAAAAATAAATTGCATAGTCGCGTAAACTGCGTCTGACATTGTGAATAGCGAGTTTAAAAAACATTGGAATTGTCACCTCCTAATAGTGTGACAACCGATATGATTTTATCAAAAAATTCTTTTCGAGAGCTGTTTCCACGAATCAATTCATTGAATATTTTACCGTCTTTAATAAATAAAATGCGGTGACAATAGCTGGCTGTAAAAGCATCATGCGTTACCATTAAAATGGTAGCGGATAAGTCATGATTTAATGTTTCAAAGCTTTCCAGCAGCATACGAGCTGATTTAGAATCCAAAGCGCCGGTCGGTTCATCCGCCAGAATTAAAGAAGGCTGTGTAATAATGGCTCTTGCGCAGGCTACCCTTTGTTTTTGACCGCCGGATAGTTGATAAGGATATTTTTTTAATATTTCTGAAATCCCCAGTGCTTTGGCCACATAGTTTACTTTGGCTTCAATTTGTTTTACGGGAGTTTTGATAATGGTCAAAGCCAGAGCGATATTTTCGTATGCTGTTAAGGTATCCAGCAGATTAAAATCTTGAAATACAAAACCAAGTTGTTCTCTTCGAAAGGCTGAAAGCTGTTTTGATTTCATGGTGGTGATATTTTTACCATCTACATAAATATGTCCTGAAGTAACGGTATCAATGGTGGAAATACAATTGAGCAAGGTAGTTTTACCGCTGCCCGAAGCGCCCATGATGCCAACAAATTCTCCTTTATTGACAGAGAAACTGATGTTATCTACGGCTTTGGTCACCATACCTTTGTTGCCGTAGTATTTTTCTATATTACTTACATTTAAAATGGGTTGCATAATTACCGTGGCTCCTTTTGTGATTTTGTAATCTTAGTATAAACATTTTTTTGTATTGGTACCATGGATTTGGCTTACATCAACCTTACGAATTTGTAAGGTTCCTAAAAATAAAAAATCAGCCTTGGCAGGCTGATTGCTTAATCTTCCAATAAATGCATATTACCCACCGGAAACGTAATGGTAACAGCAGTACCTTGTCCCAAAACAGAATCCAGTGAAATGGAAAGCCCCAGTTTTCCGCACAGTTTTTTGCATATAAATAATCCCATACCTGTAGATTTTGCAAAATTACGTCCGTTTTCTCCTGTAAATCCTTGTTCAAATACACGTCCTATATCTTGTTCCGCAATGCCGCTTCCATTATCCTGTATCAGAAGTGAAACGTGCTGTGTTTCTTTTTCCGCAGTAAAAGTGAGACGGAGAGGGCGTTTGGGAGATTGATATTTGATTGCATTCAAAATCAGCTGACCCAATATAAATTGTACCCATTTACTGTCTGTAAACACTGTGACGTCTAACTGTTTCATTTCAATTGCCGTTTTATTTTCAATTAACTGTTTGGAATGTTGTTTTAAAGTGGTTGCTACCATGTCTTTTAAATTGCATGACTTGATAGCATAATCTTTTTCTACATAATTGCTGCGAGCATAATATAAAGACTGTTCCACAAAATTTTCAATATTTAAAATTTCTTCATACATACTTTGTGTGGCAGGTGTTTTATTATTTTCGTAGACCAAAGATGCCGAGGCAATCGGTGTTTTAATTTCATGTACCCATGTTTCGATATATTCTCGATATTCTTTGGAATGATTTCTGTAAACAGATACTTCATCTGCCATAGATTTATTGCATTGATACAGTACTTCGCATAAGATGTCTCCTTCCGCAAAATGTGGAGGATCCAGCAGTTCGTGAAGCAAATACTTCTTATCTAACGTTTCTAAATTATGCATTACATTGTCATAGAATTTTTTCTTACGTATAAAATCTATCAAAATAGCAATCAATAAAAACATCCATACCAGCAGATTGATAAAAAGAATTCCTTCGCCGGAAAGTCGCATAATTAATAATAAGCAGCTGATTAATAACATTGCAAAAAAGAGACAGAGAAACAGTATCCAGTGATCTTTTAAATATTGACGGAATCTCATACAATATACCCCATACCACGTTTGGTTTTTAAATAGTTTGTTACACCAATGCTCTCTAACTTTTTACGCAGACGATTGATATTCACCGTAAGAGTATTGTCATCTATAAATTCATCTGTCTGCCATAATGCATTGATGAGTTCATCTCTGGATTGGATGGTACCTTTATTTTGCATTAATAAATGTAGAATTTTTAATTCATTTTTCGTAAGTTCGGCGGTTTGACCATTGGCTGTGATGGTACTGTCTGATAATGACAGCATAACGCCGTTGTGTTCCAATTGAGATTCATGGTCTGTTTGATAGCTTCTTTTTAATAATGCGGCAATACGTGCCAATAATATTTGGGTATGATACGGTTTTGTGATAAAATCATCTGCACCCAAATTCATACTCATGAGTTCATCCACATCACTGTTGCGGCTGGTAACAATGATAATAGGTATTTGAGAATGACTGCGTATTTCTCGGCAAATATGATAACCGTCAAAATGCGGCAGGTTGATGTCCAATAATATCAGATGAGGAGAGGCCGCTTCGATTGCAGATAGAACAGAAGTAAAATCGTCTGTTGTAATACATTCATAGCCATATTTTTCTAATAATGTTTTTAATTCTGTACGTATTGTCAGTTCGTCTTCCACAATAAATATTTTAAACATTCTATTGCCAGCCTCTCTATTTATGAATCATATTTTTATCTATATGTATCATAGCAATATTTGTGGAAAATCGCAAGGCGGCATTTGACATGAGCTATGGCTTTATTGTATCATCAAGATACTGAAGAATAGGGGGATATTCCATGCGTTTAGCTGAATTATTAGCCGATATTTCTTATACAGCAACCAACTTTCAAGATGTGACTGTTACTGATTTGGTGTATGACTCACGTAAGGTAGTAAAAGGTTGTGCTTTTATTTGTTTAAAGGGCGCTTCTGTGGACGGTCACACTTTTGCGCAGCAGGCGGCCGAACGTGGAGCGGCTGTATTAATTGTACAGGACGATGTAAATGTAACGTATGAGATTCCTATTATTAAGGTATCTTATACGCGTCAAGCCTTGGCGATGATGTCGGCTGCATTTTTCCACCATCCCGCAAAAGAAATCCCTGTGATTGGTTTGACGGGAACCAAGGGGAAAACTACGACAGCATATATGATTCGTTCAATTTTGGAAGAAGCAGGCTATTCCACAGGTTTAATCGGCACCGTAGGTGTCTTAATCGGAGAAACCGTGTACCCTACCAGTAATACTACCCCTGAATCTTACGAAATGCAGAAATATTTAAGAAAAATGGTAGATATGGGGTGCAAAGCTGCAGTGGTAGAAGCGTCTTCCATTGGATTAAGAGAATTTCGCACAGCAGGTATGACGTTTGAAGTAGGCGTATTTACAAATTTTTCAGAAGATCATATTGGCGGTGTAGAGCACAAAGATATGGAAGAGTATTTGCAATGTAAGAAAATGTTATTTAAACAATGTCGTTTTGGGGCAGTCAATTGCGATGATGCGGTATGGAAAAGAATGACAGAAGACAATACCTGTGAAAATATTGCTACATTCGGATTTTCGGATATAGCGGATTATCATGCAAGTAAGGAACATTTAATCAGTAAACCCGGTTATTTGGGCGTTCATTTCCAATTGGATGGAAAATGTGATTTACAGGTAGATGTGGCGATTCCCGGTAAATTCAGTGTATACAACGCTTTAGCCGCAATTACGGCATGTTCTTATTTTCCTGTCAAACAGGAGCACATTTTGAAAGGCTTGGATACCGTAAAAGTGAAGGGTAGAGTAGAAATGATACCTGTAGACGGTCCTTACACATTATTAATTGATTATGCTCATAATGCAGTCAGCATGGAAAGCTTATTGAAAACGTTAAAAGAATACCACCCAAACCGTATTATTTGCATGTTTGGTGCAGGGGGAAACCGCTCTAAATCAAGACGATTTGAAGTAGGGGAAGTTTGCGGTCAACTGGCAGATTTATCCGTTGTAACAGCCGACAATTCGCGTTTTGAACCGGTAATGGATATCATCGAGGATATTAAAGTAGGTCTTGAAAAAACAAATGGAGCGTATGTAGTGGTACCGGATAGGAAAGAAGCCATTGCATATTGCATGCAGCATGCACAGCAGGGAGATATTGTTGTGTTAGCCGGAAAAGGACATGAGGATTACCAGGAGATAGAGGGTGTAAAATACCCCTTTGATGAACATGAGATTGTAAAAGAGTTGAATCTTAGCATGAGAAATGCATAATTTGGATGTGAAAGAAGGAACGGAATATGCAAATGCTTGTAAAAGATATAGTAAAAGCATGCAACGGCGTTTTGTTGTGTGGAGACCCTGAAACCGTAGTGACCTCTGTTGAAACTGACAGCAGATTAATAGAACCCGGGGCTTTGTTTGTACCGATTATAGGTCAAAAAACGGATGCGCATCAATATATTCAGCAAACATTTGATAAAGGAGCAGTAGCTACTTTATCACAAAAGCATACATCTATGGAGGATGCTACCCATTGTTGGATTTATGTGGAGCAAACACAAGATGCGCTGCAGAGAATTGCTACAGTTTATCGCAACCAGTTTCAAGTGCCGGTAGTAGGGGTAACAGGAAGCGTTGGAAAAACCAGCACCAGAGAAATGATTGCTCTGGCGCTGTCAGCTGAAAAAAATGTAATGCAGACCAAAGGTAATTCCAACAGTCAGATTGGATTGCCTCTAACTATGTTTCAGTTTGAAAAAGAGCACACAGCCGCTGTGATTGAAATGGGTATCAGTGAGTTTGGAGAAATGGAACGTTTGGTACATATTGCACAGCCAAATTATGCGGTGGTAACCAACATTGGTATTGCGCATATCGAGCAGCTGAAAACCAGAGAAAATATTATGCATGAAAAATTAAAAATTGCGGATGCATTCGATGAATATTCCATTCTATTTTTAAACGGCGATGACGAGATGTTGGCAAGTATTTGCGAAACAACAACATTGCCTGTTGTATATTACGGTACACAACCTTGGTGTACCTATCGTGCCGAAGACATACAAACAGATGGTATGAAAACAACATTTACAGTACATACTCCGCATTATACTTCTAAAGTCACCTTGCCTGTTTTGGGCATGCATAATGTATTAAATGCATTATCTGCAATTGCTGTCGCACAAACTATGAGATTGAATTTAGATAAAGTGGTGGAAAAACTAAGTGAATATCAGCCGCCTGAAATGCGTCAAACTGTTTATCATGTAGATGGTATTACCGTAATTGACGATTCTTACAATGCCAGTCCCGATTCTGTGAAAAGTGGAATTGATGTACTTTGCAGTTTACCCAATCAAGGGAAAAAAATAGCTGTTTTGGCGGATATGATGGAATTGGGAGATATGAGTGAACAGGCACATTTTGATACAGGAGTGGCAATAGGGGGCACATTAACGGATGTAGTAATTACAGTTGGCCCAAGGGCAGTGAAAATTGCAGAAGGAGCAGTTTCTGTGAAACCTAACATGACAGTGGTAATGTGTGAAAATAATCAGGAAGCCATTCATGTATTAAAAGAAATTGCGAAAAAAGAAGATGCAATCATGATAAAAGGATCCCGTAGCATGAAAACCGATGAAATTGTAAAAGCGTTTCTGTAAAAACTTAAAAAGTATTTCCATACTGAAAAATACTTTTTTGGAATGTCAAAAAAAGCTGCAAATTTTGCAGCTTTTTATTATTTTTTGGTAAAATATTATGAAAGATATTTTGTGAAACATATATGCAGCCTATATGACATATTGTACAGCATATAAAAGAGTGTTTAAAAAAGAGGGTTAGGTTAAGTGCAAAATTTTTATGATATAAATTCTGAAAAAGTGGATTATTATAAGGGAGAGGAGACTATGATGATATCATTCAAAACTTGTTATAAAAAAGCTACCAACTAAGCAGCATCCAGGGGGTTACAATGAATTGGCCACACTTTAAGTTTAGTGTCGTTTTAGTTGCATTTTTTTCGTGACGCCTTATTTGTGTCTCACAAAATAGTAGAAACTATACTATTTCACTATAATTAATAGTATACTCGATAGCCTATGAGAAAGTGTGACCGAATTATGAATAGATTGGTATGAATTTGTAAATGAGTTGTATGCAATGTATAGTTTATGATAGAATTAACAAGCATTTTTATAAGTTTTGATGATGACTTGCTTCCTTATTATATATATAAATATATATAATATTCAATATTAGCTCTTGACAAATAAATATTTTTTTTATAAAATAAGTTATAAATTTATAATGATTGCAGTGTTAAGTATAACGCTGTGACAAAAAGCAGTTGATTTGAAAAACGCAGAAGGGAGGATCGATTGATATATTTAGTTGCAAATCAACAAAAACAAACCGACAATAGTTAGTTTGAAAAAGACTTAGGGGGAGAGAAAAATGGGCATTGATATTAAATCATTACCAAAACCAATTAGAGCTTTCTTTAATGGTATTGGACAGGTGGTTTTCATTGAAAACGTTATCGCAGGATTTCTAATTTTCATATCATTCTTTATCGCTGGCCTTGAAATGAATGGTTGGGATTTTGGTAACTGGTATAGCTGGAGAATTATGGTATTCGCATTTATCGGCGTAAACCTTGCTAACCTTGTTGCATATCTCATGGGTGCTGACAGAGATGCAATTACTTCAGGACTATTCGGCTTCTGTCCGAACCTGATTGCTATCGGTGCATGTACATTTACAGCATCTGCTGATGCTGCAGGTAACTGGTGGTCTGCATGGATCATGTTGGTTGTAGGATGCATCTTGTGCGTTCCATTGCAAATGTTCATCAACAGATTTACAAATCACTTCGGTCTACCTGGTTTCACATTCCCATTCATCGTGATGGTTTGGTTCTTCACAGCAATCAGTTTCCAAACAGACCTATTGGCTGTTGGTAACGACCCAGTGCTAAGAACAGGTATGAACACATTCTTAGAGAATGGCCTAACCGGTAATGGTGGCAGCTGGATGACTGGTTTTGACTGGAATTCCATGGGCTGGGATTGGGGCGCTATGACTTCAAGTCACTGGGGCCTATTTGCAATCAATGCATTTGAAGAAATTTATGTTGCAGACGGCTTTATCGCTTCCTTGATTGTTATCGCAGCATATTTCTGGTATAAATGGGATTTTGCACTAAAAGCTTTGCTTGCTACAGGATTTGCTATTGGCATGGGTCTACTATTTGGCGCAGATATGGGTCAAATGGGTCTTGCTCTTTATGGTTACAGCTCCATTCTTACTGTTGGTGCTTTGGATACCTTCTGCAAGAGCAGAATCAACTCCGGAAGATACTGGTTCTTGTTCTTCCTTGGCTTAGTTATGACCAGCCTTATCAACTTCGGTGCACAAACCATCTTGGGTGCCTTCGGATTCCCAAGCTGCACAATCGCATTCGTACTAGCAGGTTGGTTCATCCTAATCGTAGAACGTGTTATGATTGAACAAGCTGAGAAAAAAGCTCTAAACAAAAACGCTTAATGTTTTGTTAACTTGAAAGTATTGATTAAAAAGCGAAATTATGTTTTGATTTATGGTAAACAATTTTGTTTATTCTAAAATCAAAACAACATGTATAACGCTCCGGCAAGTACTCTACATCAGATTACTTGGCCGGAGCGTTTTTTATATGTGGTCATGTTATAAACAATTATTTTAATCATTGTTTATAACGGCATTTTATAATTTTATGGTAAGATAATTCTATGTTTGGGGTTTTGTCTGGTACCTTTTATTATGTATGAAATTTTATCTATGGAAAAGATTTGCTTGTATTGAATATTCTGAATCTAAAAATTATAATATCGTAGCATGTTTACAATCATAATTCATCCATTCGTTTTTGGCTGTAATGTATAGAGAATCACAATTTAAAATTTTGCCATTACGGAATACATCTAAAATTTTTATACTTCCGAAACTCACGATTACTAGAAGTACATCACTCAAAATAATAAATATTTTATTTGTTTTTATAAAGTTACAATGATATAGTAAAAGTTACAAAAATTTTGTTATTTACACAAAAAATTAATACTCCTTTTGTCAAGTGCGGTATTCATGCGGCTTTTTATGTCATAATCATTCTTATCAATAAAAAATAATGCGCCTTTTTTCGACATAATACTTGATTTTATTACAAGAGAGGACAATTTCCCTTCTAATATAAAATGGGTGATACACTACATAGTGGGGTATTAACACGTATTATACCGTTAAAAGTAACAAAATATCGTATTTCACTTGAAAAGGTGACAAAGCTGTGATAAACTGTAACTAATTTGTTACCAATGAATTTTAAATGTAGGGAAGAGAGCATATGTTGACTGAGTTTAGCAGAAAAAGATCTAGAAAGTTACATTCTATTTTAATCATTGTGATGGCGTTGTTAACCATTGGTATATGCGTATTATCTCAAGGGAATACTATTCATGCGCAAGAAACAAATAATGACGAACAAGCGACACAGCATGCAGCGGCAATGACTATTGAAAACAAATCTGAGGATGAAACATCTCCTACTGTACATATTCTTGCATTTGGTTTGGTAATTACTGTTAGTGCTATAACAGCGGGAATTTTGATTGCCGTACGTAAAAGAAATAAACGAAAAAAACAAATGCATTTTTAGAAGGTATCATAATTAGTATCTCCAAATTATTTTCTTTTTTATTGTCTCCCCATTCAAAAATTTGAAAATGATTGAGAAAAAATATACCAATCCGTTTCTGCGAAAACAGCAACGTGTTGATTAGGCAATAAAAGTTCTATTATTTACACGTCATTTATTTAATTACCAAAATAAAACCTTCACTTTTGTGGCAGATTATATATAAGCCGCGCAAAAGGAGGTGAATCAATGGTAATATGAAAAATGTTTTTAGAGCTTTAAGCGGTGTTGCAGCCGCGTTTGTACTGGCATTTGGCATAACTGTTGGTATTGCAGAACAAACGATTCCAGACAGCTTCAGAGTGGTAGAAGGGCAAGAATTAGATTTACAAACACTTGGTTTCAGTACAGAGCCGGTAACAGAGAATGAAATAGATGTTATTTCTATGAATCATTCGACCGGTGAATATGATGCAGATGTTTTATTATTTAACACCATACCAATTAAAACTGTCCATGTGGATGTAACAGAGCCTTTGATGCTGGTACCTTGTGGTACGCCTTTTGGAATTAAAATGTTTACCAATGGTGTAGTAGTAGTCGGAATGTCCGACATTGATTCTGAATCCGGGAAGGTAAATCCGGCAACAGAAGCCGGTTTAAAAATTGGAGATATCATCACTAATATTAATGGTGTAACTGTTAACGAAAATGAAGAGGTATCTGAGGCAATTCAAGATTGTAACGGTGAATCTTTGGTATTAACCGTAAAACGTGACACTGAAATATTAGAAATTTCCTTAAATCCTGTAAAAACTTCACAAGACGGATCTTATAAAGGCGGTTTATGGGTAAGAGACAGTACGGCAGGTATTGGTACTGTAACTTTTTATAATCCGGAAAACGGATTATTCGGAGGATTAGGACACGGTATTTGTGATATTGACACAAATAGTTTAATGCCTATGAAAAATGGTGATATTGTTCCTGTAACAATTAGTGGTGTTACAAAAGGCCAGAAAGGTGCTGCTGGGGAACTGCGCGGCTATTTCAGCAGTAACCAAGCAATTGGCAATTTATTTATTAATTCTGATGAAGGTGTTTATGGTCAACTGGATGCTTCCCCTGTAGAACAACAAGCACTGCCGGTTGCTATGAAACAAGAGGTCAAAGAAGGGCCGGCACAAATTTTAACGACGGTAGCAGATGGAGAACCTCAATATTACAATGTAACCATTGAAAGTATAGAATACAAAAATTCTTCCAGGGTAAAAAATTTAGTCGTTTTAGTAACGGATGAAGTTTTGTTGGAAAAAACAGGTGGCATTGTACAAGGCATGAGTGGAAGTCCTATTATTCAAAACGGTAAAATTGTTGGTGCTGTAACTCATGTATTTTTAAATGATCCTACCAGAGGATATGGTATTTTTGCAGAGAATATGGTAGAGAATCTGGTTTCTATCGAACAAGAGACTGTGCAAAAAGCCTCCTAAAAAATTATTTTCGACAATTTTATTTGTAGAATATTCTTATTTTCTCCCAATTTAAAAATTTAATCTTACAAACTATTGCCAATATTTCCATTATATGGTAATATGTATCTGCACTAAAAAACAGGGGGAGAAAATATGAAAAACGCTCTAAAATTATTAATTTCAAGTGAACGTGACGAATTTAATAGAGAGTACGCAAAAGTATTTGAAAACGCAGGCTTTCAGCTATGTTTTGCTCCAAAAGACGGTCTAAAAGTATTAGATTTTATTGAAGAAGAACAACCAGACTTGGTATTAATGGATTTATTTATGCCGCATTTAGACGGAATCGGTGTCATCCGTTCTTTGCAACGCTTAAAGATAAATAAAAAACCGTTATTTTTTGTAAAATCCTCATTCAGCAGTCCTACGTTGGAACATGAATTGATGAGTAACGGTGTTTCTTACTTTACAGTAGAGCCATTTCATGCACAAGATTTAGCAGACAGAATGCTGCAATTAACTGGTTATCAAAATAAAATTGAAGATAAATTGGAGGAAAACAACGTGAATCACCTGCCATCATTAGAAATTCAAGTAACAGAAATTTTACACCAAATTGGAGTACCTGCACACATTAAAGGATATCATTATTTAAGAGATTCCATTATAATGGCAATTGAAACCCCTGAAATTATAAATGCTGTGACAAAACAGTTGTATCCATCTGTGGCAAAACGCTATGAAACAACATCTTCTCGTGTAGAGAGGGCAATTCGTCATGCAATTGAAGTTGCATGGGACCGTGGCGATGTGGATGTATTAAATTCTTATTTTGGATATACCATTCACAATACAAGAGGCAAGCCAACAAACAGTGAATTTATTGCAATGATAAGCGATAAATTGCGCCTGCAAATGAAAACAGCAAGCTAATAACTGGTACAAGTACAATACCTGTTTTTCTTTTTCATTATAAATTGCTATTCCTATTTCTCTTCACTTATCGCTCCACAGCAAAAACATCTGTAAGGATGTTTACTTGCTGTGGAGTTTTGTGTTATTTATTAAAAAAGCCTTTGCAAAAATTGCAAAGGCTTTTAATTATTTTAATTTTGTTTCTAAGCGATCAATTTGTTTGCTTAATAGTTTATCAATTAATAGTGAAAACAGTACAAAAACAATAATTGCAAAACCTGCTAGAACTAAAAAACAATAGAACATAGGCAAAGTAATCGATGCAAGAGAGAACAAATCCTTTAAGATGAAAATTGCGAATATAAATGCTCCAAGCATTGTGAAGAATAAGGCACAGCGTATCCAGTTAAACGGTAACGAGACTTTTAATAATACCAACAAACCGGCAAATCCGGTAATCATAACAGCAAGCGTTGAGATTTCTGTATTATTAAATTGAATAAATGAACATAGAATTGCCAGTGCTACAATGTTAAATATCATTGTCATAGCACCGGGAATTGATTTGCGTATGACATTTACAATATACTTTCCTTTAATCCGCTCCTTATTGGGCTCTAATGCTAGAATCAAAGAAGGGGCTCCAATGGTCAATGCGCTAATCAAAGTAAGCTGAATTGGTTGGAACGGATAATCAAAATGTAAAAAGATAAATAGAATTGCATTAATTGTTGAAAAGATTGTTTTTGTCAAAAACAAGGAAGAAGAACGTTGTAAATTATTAATTGAGCGTCTGCCTTCCTTTAATATCTTGGGCATAGATGCAAAGTTGGAATCCAGAAGCACCAGTTGAGAAACGGTTCTGGCTGCATCACTTCCTGAAGCCATGGCAATACTGCAATCGGATTCTTTTAAAGCTAATACGTCGTTGACGCCGTCTCCTGTCATTGCAACGGTATGACCTTGCTCTTTCAATGCTTTTACCAAATCTAACTTTTGCTGTGGTGTAACACGTCCGAATACGCTATATTTTTGTGCAGCTTCCTTAATTTCTTCCGGTGTCTGTAAGGTAGTAGCATCTACATATTGTTCGGCTGTTTTTAAACCGGCTTTTTTTGCAATATTTGCTACGGTAATTGCATTATCGCCTGAAATAATTTTGATGTCTACACCTTGTTCTGCAAAATAAGCCAATGTGTCGGGAGCCTCCGCACGTATTTTATCACTGATAAATAAAAATGCCATAGGATGAATTTCTTCAGGCAATTCTTTATCCTGAATTTGATGTGGAGAATGTGCCAGCATTAAAACGCGTTGTCCTTTTTCAGAATGCTCTTTAATAATTTCTTGATATGGAGAACTGTCTTTTAAAATAAATTCTGTAGCACCGAAAATATAACTGCCGTTCTCATCAAATGAAGCACCGCTCCATTTTCTTGCAGATGAAAATGGAACAATATGATTACAGGTCAATTTATCATATTGGTCACAATAGGTTTTTACTGCATTAAACGTTGGATTATCGTCTTCCAATGCATGTATTAAAGAACCCAATGCAATATTCAACTCTTCATTGGTTGTATCGTGTAGTGGCAGTACATCGGTTACTTCCATGGTTCCTTCTGTAATGGTGCCTGTTTTATCCAGGCATAACACATCTACACGTGCTAAAGTCTCAATACAGTATAGTTCTTGTACCAATGTTTTGTGTTGAGACAGTCGTATAATGCTTACAGCAAATACAACGCTGGTTAATAGAATTAAGCCTTCCGGAATCATACCGATTAAGGCTGCCACAACACCTACAATTGCATCATTGAATCCTTGATGGGATATAAAAACTTGTTTGCAGAATAAGGCAATGCCAACAGGAATTAAAGTAAATCCGATATATTTAATAATGCGGTTTGTCCATCGCATGATTTCTGAGTTTGGTTTTTTTACATATTTGGCATTATCTGTGATTTGTGCAGCATAATTATCTTTTCCCACATGTTCTACACGTGCATGGCAGTTGCCGCTGATAATAAAACTGCCTGAAAGTAAATGGTCTCCCGGTTGCTTTAATACTGGTTCAGACTCACCGGTTAATAATGATTCATTTACTTCACATTCACCCTCAATGACAACGGCATCGGAGCACACCTGATTGCCGGCTCCGAGAAAGGTAATGTCGTCCATTACAATATCATGAATGGCTATTTCTTGTTTGATACCGTTGCGTATTACATGTGCTTTCGGCTCGGCAATTAAGGATAGCTTATCAATGGTTTTTTTTGCACGAATTTCTTGTACAGTACCAATAAAAATATTGCAAATAATAACGCCCATAAACAGTAAGTTTTTATAAGAGCCCACAATTAAAATCAAAACAGCCAGTACAAAGTTTAAAATGTTAAAGGGGGTTATCAAATTTTCCAGTACAATTCGCTTGATACTTTTTGATTTAATATCACTATTATGATTGACGAGCCCTTGTTCAATACGCTGCCGGACTTCTGCGTCTGTTAGCCCATGCAATTGTTCTGAAGAAGGCTTGGTATGTTCAACATTGTTTTGGTCCAAGTGCATATTCATCTCCTATAATAGATATATGTATTGTTAGAGAGTAGATTTATAGTATAGTGTTAAAGGTACATATTAATATATTAGGATTATTAATATATTAGTATTCAATATATTAATATATATATCCTACTCTGAAACATATAATCATATTATACATGATTTTTACCGTAATTTGTAGATAAATTATGATGTTGAAGTTATTTTGTAACTTTTATGTTGATTTCATAAAATTTTATAAAACATAAATATTGTATTCAAAAATATATATCATAATAAATAATTGGATATACTTTATATTAATTTTTATAAGGTGACAGTCTAATGATAGACATACAAAGGAATATTCTAGTTATTGTTAATATATGTTAACAATAATTTATTAAAATTGCTTTTATATTTAACAACATAACAACAACGGCAAAACTAAAGCTTTGGTTGTTGACAAGAACGTTTTAACGCTTATCTGTTAGAAATTGCAGATAAAAATAATCCCAACAGTATTTTGTCAG